>PVMO01019318.1_pt1 | contig 678547 bp, 582 predicted proteins | sample 1853421 | NCBI WGS metagenome assembly PVMO01 (sample SAMN08533511, study PRJNA380276) | Human gut metagenome, whole genome shotgun sequencing project.
CTGTTATCCGGGAGTTCCGGATAATAAGTAGCTTAAGGTCAGGCAGGAGGTGCGGGACGAATACCTGCACCTCCTTTGCATTTCGCTGATCCATTCGGCTTTGCCGAAGACGAAAGCTGCCGCCCATTGCACAGGATACATTCAAGATTCAGCGGCAGACTTCGGTCAGTTTTTTCGTATGAGGCTTAAGAAACCGATCGACATCGTTCGGCCTTCCATATCTCGTCCATCAGGCCAGCCGCGCCGTGTGACGAACTCTCCCGGCGCATTGCCCATTGGAACGCGAAGTTTGAAGCTTCAGTCCTCACAATGCACGCTGAAAGGGCAGGCGAGTACATCAAGATGCCGCCTCCAGTGCATTTTTATTCGCTTTGATACCAGCGTCTGCTGCTGGCGAAGTCAGACGAAGGGCACAACGCGAAGCCATATTGGCTCAATCAAAGTTATCAGAATTGTGTTTGCACTTAGCGAATGGGCAGGGACTGACGGTAGCTGTCTGGAAGCAGAAGAGGCTGGAGCTGACAATCGCCGCCTGATAGGTGTATATTCTCTTCCATTAAATAAACACGTGTTCATTTAATGGAGAATGAATGTCATGCAGCGCAGAACCCTTCTGACTTCCGCCGTCGGGGCGGCCGTCGCAGCAACCTTTAGCACGACTGCAGGAGCCGTGCAAAATCGCGTCACTGGATCACTTCCCAATGTAATTGATAAAAAGATCCGCATTTATGGCAACGACGCTTATCTCGTGCCGCACCGTCGTGCCATGGGGATCGGTGCCGTGCGCGCCCGCATGCCGCACGACTTTGTTCCGGGCAGGCGGTTTCTGCTCAAAAAGGGTGAAATAAGAACGCCCGGCGGAGCTCCGCTTGAAAGCGATGTTGTGCTTGAAGAAAATGTGGCCCTGAAGATGCGCGACGGCACGACCATCTATACCGATGTCTTCCGCCCAAATGATGATGGCCGCCATCCCGCGATTGTGGCCTGGAGTCCTTACGGCAAAACTGTGGGCGGTCAGCGTCTGGATGACGTTCCCAAACGTTCCGGCGTTCCGCAGAATGCTGTTTCTGGGCTCGAGAAGTTTGAGGGCGCCGATCCGGCTTTCTGGACAGCGCAGGGCTATGTTGTGCTCAACCCTGATCCCCGCGGCGTGGGGCATTCCGAAGGCGATATTTCCTACTGGGGGCGGCAGCTTGCCGAGGATGGATACGACTTCATTGAGTGGGCGGCTGCGCAGTCTTGGAGCAACGGCCGGATCGGCATGGCCGGCAACTCCTGGCTGACGGTTTCGCAGTGGTTTATCGCTGCAGAGAATCCTCCGCACCTTGCTGCCATTGCGCCGTGGGAAGGTTTCTGCGACCACTTTGAAGAACCGGGCACGCGAGGCGGCATCCCCGAGCCCGGGTTCCCGGAAGTGATCATCAAAACCTTTGCCGGTCCGAACTACATTGAGGATCAGCCGCGGATGATTGCCACGCACCTGGTAAAGGATGCGTATTGGGAAAACATGGCTGCGCGTTTGGAAAAAATCCAAGTGCCCGCTTATGTGGTGGCGAGTTATACCAATCCGGTGCATACACACGGTTCGTTTGCCGGCTTTATGCGGATTGCCTCCAAAGACAAGTGGCTTCGCGTCAACAACACCAATGAATGGTATGACCTTTATTCACCGAAGTACCGTGCGGAATTGCTGGCCTTCTTTGACCGTTATCTCAAAGGCATGGACAACGGATTTGAAAAGACGCCCCGCGTGCGTTATTCAGTGCTCGACTCGGGCGGCACCGCAGAGCGGGTGGATGTGCCTGCTGAGAACTGGCCGCTGCCGGAAACAACGCTTAAGCGCCTGTATCTGGCCGAGGACGGTCGGCTGACGGAGTCTCTTTCGACCAATGCCTCGTCCCTGCAGTACGATTCGGCCTCCGGAAGCGTCAAGTTCCGCTATGTCTTCCCAGAAAATGCCGACGTGGTGGGATACATGCGTGCGAAGCTCTGGATGGAGACGCCCGAATCCGACGATATGGATGTTGAGGTGGTTGTCCGCAAAGTGTCGCCGACCGGAGGAGCCCTCCATCGTCCGATTCCAGAGTTTATTGCTCCCGATGCTGTCGCAACGGGAAGACTGCGTGCTTCGATGCGTGAACTCGACCTTAAGCGCACGACTGAGCTCGAACCCTTTTATGTCTACAAACACCCGAAGAAGCTTCGTCCTGGCGAGCGGGTGCCGCTCGACATTGCGGTCTGGCCGATGGGCGAACATTATCGAAAAGGGGAGGTCTTGGAGCTCGAGGTGCGCGGCGTGAAGATTGTGCCCACGACCTTTGAAATGGGATTTGGCCGTCATCCCATTCCGGTGCCCGCTGCCGGCGGAACCTATGATCCGCTGTACCCGCCTGTCATGGAGGTGTTGGGAGGTGATGTGCCGGTGCCTGCGAGTGTTTCGGCAGCGACCGTGCCGACACCGGCTTCGGCCAATCACGGCGCTCATATCGTTCATTTTGGCGGCGCCAATGATTCGTGGCTTCAAATTCCAATTTTGAAGATTTAAGCTCATAGCGGCCAGTTCTGAGCCTCGAGGCGTTAGAGTTGAGTATTCCATCGTTCCGGCTGAATCAAATGAGCCGGAGCGATGGAGCTGCTTTCATGTTTGAATGCCTGCATATTGAGGAATAGAGCATTATGGGCTCCAGCGCAAGACCAACGCAGACAGAAGGAACCGCCCGCCGCCGCGGCAGACGTCCGGCTTCCGAAGTTTCGGGCCGCTCAATACTGCTTGAGACGGCGCAGCGCCATTTTTCACGCTGCGGGTTCGGGGGCACGTCGCTCAGAGCGATTGCGCGGGATGCCGACGTGACGCCGGCTTTGGTTTGTCAGCTTTTCGGCAGCAAAGAGGGACTCTATGACGCGCTCCTAGAGAAGCTCGCCTTAGATCAGCAAACACAGCTCGCCGAACTCGTTCGTCTCGCGGACCTTGCAGAACGTCACCCTAAAGCCGCATTTGAACGCTGGGTGCAGATGCTGGTTCAAATTGGTCCCGCCATTTCGGATGTTCCTGCATTGCTCATGCATGAGGTCGACCCCATGCCTGAAGAGCACGACAATGGGGAAAGCCGCATTCCGCGCATTACTGAAAAACTGGTGCGGCCTTTCAAAAGAGCCTCCATGCCCATACTGAATAAGGCCTTGGAAGCGGGCATTATTCGCGGTACCTCTCCAGACCTGGTCTTCTACCTCCTGATGGGGGCTGTTTCTGCGACGCTCTTGGCGCCGCAGATATCCGGAGAATCCCCGGCAGCGAATATGGATTTTCGCGAACGAGCTGCGGAAAACCTTTTATTGCTGGTTTTGAAGTGAGATTTCCGTTCGCCGCAAATGATCAATAAAAGTGTGTGTCCCCCTTACCTTAAAAGACATACAACAATAATACATACCGTGATATGCGGATCAGCTGAACTATATAAATTGCTCTATCATACAGATATTGGCAGGATCCATGGTTTGTCAAATTGGGAACTAACTTGTCCCGCCTGCGTTAAGATAAATATGATCGTGTGATCATCGACGGATCCCACAATTTCAGATATGTGAGGGGCAAACTGGATAGAAAGAACCATGGTAGAAAGGACATCTGAATAAAAGGAAGACCGTTCACAACTAGATAAAGTACTAAAAGAGAAATTTGAATCTTTTAAGAAAGGTTATTTTCATGTTTTTATATAAATTACTGCTTACGATGAATGCCACTTCGTGGATGGTGATTATATATGCGATAAAAGAAGAATGGACTATTGGAAATTTACCTGCTCACTTGTTCGGAATAATGCTGTTGACTATTCCTGTCTTACTGTCATGGCTCTCGCTGTTGCTCACCCGTTTTTTAGGGGAAGAATCTCCCGAGAGTTATTATAAAGAAATGACTCTTGCGGATAAGGAATTTCTTCCCATATATTTGGGTTATTTTTTTGTTTCTGTTGGAATATCAAAATGGTTTACAATGATAGTTGTGTATCTGATAGTATTCATATTTACGTTCTTATCGCAGACGCAATATTTTAACCCTATATATCTACTGTTTGGCTATCATTATTACCACGTTTTAACAGAAACAGGGACACAAATCTTTATTATCAAAAAGGGTCCTGTAGTCCGCAGTGTAAATGAATTGAGATTTAATCACCTGTGTCGATTGAATGATTCAACTTTTATAGTGATGTAACACGATGAAGAATATATGTGTTAAACTTTCTCAGCGCAATAGTGGGAAATTTCGGAAAGTGCTTTCTTCTAAAGAAAATATTTTTCCAATATTTGATCCGGAAAATGCGTCTACTTACTCGTATACTCCTGGCGCAACGCTTCAAGATGATGAATGGTTTTGTATTACAGATGTAAAAATAAAAGAGTACAGTATAGATTTACTCTCTGGAAAATTTACAACTGTTGATTTTAAATTGCTCACCATTCCGGAGTTCTATAAAATAGATTATTTGTTTGTTCTTGGTGATAGATTTATATTTTTCCAAAATATTCCTAAATCGCAGTTGGCCACCAAAAAAGGAATTTTTAGGTTTGGAGATAATTTTACATACAGAACTGATTGTGAGGAAATTGTCATAAAGAACTTGCCAGATGCCATTTACGATAAGACCACGGACAATCTCTACTTCCGTAGGCTTGAATCGATTACTAGTATCTTCAAAGGAATCGATATGCTCTATCGTGAAGCTACGCAAGAAGAAACAGACGCTTTTCTTGCAAATAGCTTTATTACCTTGAAGGGCGATTATTCAAGCAGCAAGGTTAAAATGGCAAATAGAAAAAGAATTGCTCTTGCAATAAAAACATTATCTGAGCTTAATGAATCGGAAAGAGATAATATTTTTGAATACATTAGAGATTATTGTCCTGACCTGAAAATGTCTGGAAAATCTTTTGAAATTGGTTCTGAAAATGAGTTAAAGTTATTGATTTACGGCATAGAGCAGAGATTCTATACCACCATTGTCGGCGGAGAAAGGCGTTTGGCTAATTCAATTATTCCGCTGAATAAAGGATGATGGAGCTAATTAACTGAATGAAACAAGGTTGATGGTGGTTTTAGAAGGCTGGTGTATCTGTTTTGCAATTCTATTATTTAAACAATAATTTGGCGCGATAAAGATAGGAAATTATTATTGAACGTTCTATTAATAGGTTCGTGCTTATATAGAAAATCTCCTATCAGGTGGTGGATGGCTGAGAAGAATGTTATAAGTTTACTTGAATGAACATGAGAAAGTGTATCTTGCTGGCAAATTGTACTTTTTACACGATTGTTCGCTTTTGCTGGGAGGAAGGCGTTTGTTTTGAAATCATTAGGAGCCTTTATCGCTAGGGCGACTAATGTAGTTGTTGCTGCAAGTCTATCTCGGCTGACTCAAAATGATCTACTCAGTTCAATTATTTCTAATGTTCTCATATTCTGACTGCATTCCGCGCATTACTGAAAAACTGGTGCGGCCTTTCAAAAGAGCCTCCATGCCCATACTGAATAAGGCCTTGGAAGCGGGCATTATTCGCGGTACCTCTCCAGACCTGGTCTTCTACCTCCTGATGGGGGCTGTTTCTGCGACGCTCTTGGCGCCGCAGATATCCGGAGAATCCCCGGCAGCGAATATGGATTTTCGCGAACGAGCTGCGGAAAACCTTTTATTGCTGGTTTTGAAGTGAGATTTTCGCTCACCCTAAATGATCGGCCGGAGGGATGCCTAAAACCATCGTGATCCCCAAAATGCAGACTGCCGTGTTCTGCGGCTGGATCTTGTCCTCACGCCTTTAGCAATTGCGGGATTAGGCCAAGAGGTCCAGCCCGAAAGCTCGAGATCAAGCGGTTATTTGGCAGCAGTGGTTTGGGTTTGCTCCTGGAGAGGCTTCTTTTCTTCCTCGGAAGAAGGCTCTCCCGTTTCGTCGTTTTTGGGAATGATGAAGAAGTTCACACGGTCCTTTTCGACAAAGAACGGAGGGTTCAATGCTTTCTCCGGCGCCGGGCCCTTGCGGGTATTGATGTAGGCATAGACATACTCTGGAAGGTCAGGCGCCGCAGCCATCATGGCCTTTGCCCAGTCGAATTTTGGCTTCAAAACAGCGTCGCGGAACTTGAGCTGAACGTCCTTCCCTTGGATATACCAGACTTGAATCTGCGGGTCGGTGAAGCGCGGCGTTGAAATCTGCGGCGCGAAGGTCCAAAGGCCGAAATTGACAATTTCGATGCCGCACTGACCCACTCCCAAGAGGGTGTCTTTCCAGGGTTTGCATCCCAATTCTTCGTTGACGACCTCAATCCCGGCGTCATTGTTGCCGGTTCCCTTTTCGTCGATGTGGTATGAAATCTGATAGTCCTTGAACTGATCCTGCTTCTTGAGTGATTCGGCGATGGCAGGGATGGCCTTGGCGACAAAAGCGTTGACGGCGGCTTTCCTGTCCTGAGCTTCTTCGGCGCGGACGTATCCCACCAAGCAGTCGGGCGTCGGATCGGTCGAGGGCAAGAGGAGCGACTGTGCGAGCCAGAGACCGAAGCCGATGTTCCAGTCGGCTGTTCCCGAAAGGATGCCGCTCCCTGCAACATTCCCGTGGAGTGCCCCCCAGACGGCGCCGTCAAGCAGCATCGATCCATCGCTCGTCAGCTTGACGTCCTTCGGCGCAGGGCGATCCATGATGTGCTTAACACCGAATTCCGTTGCGAGATTATTCGCTCGGCTCAATTTTTTTTGATATTGATATTCGGGTGTGTGTTTGGCGGCTCTTTCGGGATCGACGGGGCCGGTGGAAACGCAGCCGGAGAGGGCTGCTGCGGCGGCAGCAGCAGTCAAAGAAAGAAGAAGGGCGGATTTATTCTGCATGACGGGCGGGTTTAAGGATTGGGCGAAGTTTTTCTTGGGCGAAAACTGTTCTGTGTGCCAATCAGCAATTTCTATCGGCACAATAGCGGCCAATCATACAGCAAATGTATACGAAAGCAATATTTGTAATACTGAGCCTCAGGGGGCTTTTGAGATCATTTCTGACAATCGGTGTTTTTCTCGTTCTGCGGGAAAAAATGAAGGCTTTATTCGGCGGGGAGTGCCGCTCCCCATGGACCTTTAGGGATTGTTTCCGCGATTTCTCGAGCCATAGAAACGAGGCGCATCAAGGCCGGCGAGGCGGTTTCAAGCGAAGGCAGTGCCAAGCCCAGCGCAACGCGTTCCTGCGGATGAAAGGGCTTTAGGACAACATTGCCTTTGAGGTTGATGCTTTGCAGGCGGTTATTGACGGAGACGCCCAGTCCGGCATTCACCATGGCATAGGCTGAATACGGGTCATTCGTCTGCAGATGTATTTTCGGTTCAATTTTGTGGCGGGTGAAGAAGTCATCAATGTCCGAATTGTGATGAAGCCGCGGATAGATGAAGGGTTCTTCGGCAATTTGCCTCACGGTAACGCAGTCGGCTTGAGTCAAAGGATGGCCGGGCGGCAGCAGCGCCACAAACTCTGTTTCCATCAAAGGGAAAAAGTCGCCGTCGTAGGAGTGCTGAGAAAGGAAGGCGCAGTCGAGCGAGCCGTTTCTCAGCCGCTCGATGAGTTCGGCATCTGCACCTTCAACCGTTGAAAGCGTGATGGCTGGATAAGCATCGGAAAACTGCTTGAGGAGCTGCGGCAGCCAGGTTGTCGAAATGCTGAAATAGGAGCCGATGGTGAGTGAACCCGTTAATAGTCCCTTCACAGCGGCAATTTCCTCGTGAACGCGGCGTTCGGCGGTCATCAAATCTCTGAGGCGGGCGATGATGGGTTCAGCGCCTTTGGCCGGCACCACGCCGCGGCGGCCTCTGAGGAGAAGCGTTGTTTTGAGTTCGGTTTCGAGCGACGAGATCTGACGGTTGAGTCCCGACTGCGTCATGCCGAGCTTTTCGGCTGCGAGCGAAAAGGTTCCGCATTCAATGGCGGTGAGGAGGTAGTGTACTTTTTCCAGATTCATCGAACGTCAGCCCGTGGGGGAGCAGGATACTTATAGTGAGTATTTTGCATATCACATGTTCATTCAGGGCATTTTACGCACAAGGCCCTTCGGCATAAACTTCTTTTCCATCGTTGAATTCAGATTCTTTTTCCCCATTCTTACGGAGCTTATTTATGCTGAACTTTGCCTGTGACTATCTCGATGCCGCACACCCCAAGGTATTCGAGGCGCTCATGAAGAACAACTTCGTGAAGACAGGCTGCTATGACGAGAGCGAAAGCGACTGCTTTTGCAATGCTGCCCGTGAAAAAATTCGCGCTGCCTGCGGCGTGCCGGATGCTGAAGTTCGTTTTCTTTCCGGCGGAACGCAGACCAACAAGGTGGTGATCAGCACGATGCTCAAACCCTGGCAGGGCGTGATTGCGGCCCGAACGGGTCACATTGCCGTGCATGAGGCTGGCGCCATTGAGGCCTCCGGTCACAAAGTGATCGAGATTGCTGAACAGCAGGGCAAAATTTCTGCCGAAGCGGTCGATAAGGTATTTCGCGCTTGGCACGGTGACGGCAACCGCCTGCACATGGTGGAGCCGGGCATGGTCTACATCACGCAGCCGACGGAATACGGCACCGTCTATTCGCTTGCGGAACTGACTGCACTTTCGGAGGTCTGCCGCCGCTGGGGCGCACCGCTTTATGTTGACGGCGCACGGCTTTTTTATGCATTGGGTTCCGCCTCGAACGATGTGACGCTCAAGGACCTGGCTCGTCTCACCGACGTTTTCTATATCGGCGGGACCAAGTGCGGTCTGCTCTTCGGCGAGGCAGTTGTGTTCCCCAAGGCGGGCACGGTGCCGGGGTTCTTCACGCTGATGAAGCAGTACGGCGCCATGCTCGCCAAGAGCAAGGTGCTCGGCATCCAGTTCGATGTGCTCTTTACGGAAGAGCTTGGCCTTGAGCTCGGCCGTCACGCCGTGCTTCAGGCCGACCGCATCCGTGAAGCACTGACGAAGAAGGGCTATGAACTGCTTTTCGGCAGCACGACCAATCAGATCTTCCTGCGGCTCACCAATGCGGAAGCCGATCGTCTGGGTCAGTCTGTAGAGATGAGTTTCTGGGAACGGCTTGATGATGAGCATGTAGTGAAGCGCATTGCCACTTCATGGGCAACGGATCCCAAGGATGTGGATGCCTTGATCGCGCTCTTTTAAGCGCCGCATCTCGATCTCGCCACATGCATCTCACTGTGGCTGACTGCACGGCGGCGGCCTGAGGCCGAACGCTAAAACAAACGGCGGGCGCCTTCTTTTGAGGAGGCCCCCGCCGTTCTTTTTCGATCTCCGATTCGGAAAATGCTTCAGGATTTCGAATCAGCTCCGTCGCCAGGCATGAAACTTCTCACGGAGCGTCTCAAAAAGCGTGAAGAGGAACGGGATAAAGAAGATCCCGATGAGCGTGGCCGTGAGCATGCCCGCGAAGGTCGTGATGCCGATGGCCCGACGGCTCGCGGAGCCCGCCCCTGTCGCGAACACCAGCGGCAGGACGCCGAAGAGGAAGCTCCAGGCCGTCATCATCACCGCGCGGAAGCGGATGGAGGCGCCTTGCTTGGCGGCTTCAATGATCGAGAGCCCGGACTCACGAGCTGTTTTCGCGAATTCGACCATCAAAATGGCGTTCTTGCCAGCCAGGCCGATGAGCATCACCATGCCGAGCTGCGTGTAAATCGACATGTCGCCGCCGGTGAGTTCGAGCCCCAGAAGGGCTCCCATGACGGCAAAGAGCACGGAAAGCATGACCGAGAGCGGAATCGTCCAGCTTTCATACTGTGCGACGAGGAACAAGTACGCAAAGAGAAGCGCCAGACCCATCAAAGTGACGATTTGACCGGCGTTCTGCCTTTCCTGATAGGAGAGACCCGTCCACTCGATGTGATAGTCCTTGGGGAGCGACGCAGCGGCCGTATCCTCAATGGCCTTATAAAAGGCCCCTGAGCTCACGCCGGCAGCGCTTTGCGCATTGACCCCCGCAGCGGTCATCTTGTTAAAGCGCGTAATCTGCTGAGGTCCCACTTCCCAGGAGAGTGAGCCCAGGGCTGAGAGCGGCACAATATTGCCGTCAGAGGATGTCGTGGGAATTTCTTCGAGCGAGAGGTTTGATCCGCGGTATTTTGAATCAGCCTGCACGATGACTTCGTAGTTGCTGCCGTTCATTGTGAAGTCATTCACATAGTAGGAGGCAAGGAGCGTCTGCATGGTGGAGTAGACGTCCGAAGCAGGCACCTGAAGGAGCTCAGCTTTTTCGCGGTCGAGCGTGAAGCGCAGCTGCGGTGTGTCCGCGCTGTAGGAGCTCATGGCGAAGAGCGTTTCCGGGCGGTCACCCAGCGCCGACTTAAAGCGGTTCACAGCATCCGAGAGATGCGCCGTATCGACCGTCCCGACGCCGCAGATTTCAAAGGATGCGCCGTCCGTGCCGCCCAGACCCATAATGGCGGGCGGCGTGAAAGAGACGATCTCCGCGGCGGCAATGTCCTGCGTGCGTTTGGCAATTTCGGCCTGAATGGCTGAAAGCTGCGTCTCCGGGGTCGTGCGCTCGTTCCAGGGCTTGAGGTCCAGAACGGCCATGCCGGCGTATTCGCCGGATCCGGAGAGCATGCTCATGCCGACATTCTGCATAACGGTCTGCACGCCCGGAATGGTGCGAAGCCGCTCGAGCACGGTTTCCATCACGGCTTCCGTACGGTTTTGCGTGGCGTCCGCCGGGAGCTCGATGTTGGCAAAGATCACGCCCTTGTCTTCAGAAGGAATGAAGGCCGTCGGAATACGCCCATAGAGGAACCAGGTGACGCCCACGGCAGCAATCATCCCGACGGCCGCAATCAGACTGCGGCGGATAAGCCAGGCCGAGCCACGGACGTAGCTTTCACGTGAGGCTGAAAGAAATCGGTTGAAGGGCTTAAAGAACTTTGCTGAAAAGCCCCGCGAAGCCTGCTCGGCATCTGCTGCGCCGTCGCCGGGGCGCAGCACGAGTGCGCAGAGCGCCGGGGAGAGCGTGAGCGCAACGACGGCTGAAATAGAGAGCGCCACGCACATGGAGACGGCAAACTGGCGGTAAATTGCTCCCACCATGCCGCCGTAGAAGGCGAGCGGCAGATAGCAGGCAACCGTGACGAGCGTCGTGGCGATAACGGCGCCGGTGATTTCCTGCATGCTCTTGACGGCCGCATCGTGCGGCGAGAGGCCCTGAGCAATCAGGCGCTCGGTGTTTTCGACGACGACGATGGCGTCGTCAACGAGCGAGCCGATGACAAGAATGAGACCGAAGAGCGTGAGCGTATTGATGCTTAAGCCCAAAGCGGCCATGACGGTGAAGGTGCCGATCAAAGAGACCGGAATCGCCGCGGCCGGGATGAGCGTAGCCCGCCAGCTCTGCAGGAACGCCCAGGTGATGAGAATCACCAGCAGAAGGGCGGAAAGGATGGTGACAACCATTTCCTCCATGGTTGTCTGAATGAATTTTGTCGGATCGTAGGCGGGACTCACGGTGACGCCTTCGGGCAGACGCGGCTCCCATTCAGCGAGCTTGGCCTTGACGCGGTTCATCGTGGCGAGCGCATTGGCGTCAGGACTGCGGTAGAGCGCGAGCCCTACGGCCGGTTCGCCGTTGATGGTGGTGCCGCCGGTGTAGCTGCTCGAGCCGAGCTCTACTCGAGCGACGTCGCTCAGACGCACAACGCGTCCGCTCGCGGCATCGCTTCGAAGAATAATGGCGCCGAATTCGGCAGGATCCGCCAGACGGCCGGTCACATTCACCTTGTAGGTGACGGAATCTGAAGATCCTTCACTGCCGACATTGCCCGGCGCAGCCTGAATGTTCTGCGCATTGATGGCGTTTGTTACATCGCTCGTGCTGATGCCCATTCCGGCCATGCGCACCGGATCGAGCCAAATGCGCATCGCGTACTCGCTCTCGCTCATCATGCTCGTCGAAGAAACGCCGTCGACGCGGGCAAGGTCGTCTTTAAGCGTTTTGTCAACGTAGTTGGCGAGTTCGTTCAGATCCATCGACGCGCCGTTGGTGCGGAAGACGAACATGCCGAGCGTGTCGCTGCCGCGTTTTTCCACTGATACGCCGGTTTTCGTCACTTCGCTCGGCAGTTGGGCATCGGCGCGCTTGACGGCATTTTGCAGATTAACGAGCGCAATGTCACTGTCGGTCCCGGTTTTGAAGGTGACTTGACAGTTGTACGTGCCCGAATTGGAGCTCGTCGACGAAAAGTAAAGGAGATCCTCAACGCCGTTGATTTCGTTTTCAATCGGAATGGCCACGGTCTGTGTGACAACGTCCGCGGAAGCGCCCGCATAGGTGGCCGAGATGAAAAGCGTCGGCGGGCTGATTTCCGGATATTCCTCTACGGGGAGGTTCCAAAGGGAAATCAGTCCTGAAATAGTGATGACGAGACTCACCACCGCGGCAAAGCGCGGGTGCTCGATGAAAAACTTGGAAAACATCAAGGCACCCCAATCAGTTGGACGACTGCTCGGAGGTGTCGCCGGCAGATTGAGCCGCCGCCTGCAGGACCTTGACGGTTTTCCCTTCGCCTGCCTTCTGCATGCCTTCCACAACGACAACATCGTCTTTTTGGAGCCCGGCGGTGATGAGCTGTAGGCCGTTCACCGCACGGCCGACCTCCACTCGGCGCTTTTGAGTCTTGGCCGCACCGTCCTGAGGTGCATTCACTACCCAGACGTAGGCGCCTTCGGCGTCATGCTGCAGCGCCGAAGGCTGCACGGCCGGGAAGAGAGAATCGGGCTTTGAGAGCGTAATGGTGATCGTCACCGTGCTTCCCGGAACGAGACGGCCGAGAGGATCCTTAAATTCCGCAGCGGCATAGAGCGTATCGGTCTTCTCGTCAGCAGCGTTGTCGACCGCGGTGATGCGGCCGATTTCCGAAAGGACGGATCCGTCCGAAAGTTCCGCCTGCACAGCGGCCGATTTTTGAAGCTCCGCAATACTGCCGAAGAGCCCGGTGATGTCCTTCATCGAAAACGCTGCGCGGACTCGAACGGGGGACACGGACACCAGTGTGGCGAGGGTCGTGCTTGCTGAACCGGCGGCCGTCACGTAGCTCCCGGCCGAGTAGTTGGTGAAGCTCATGCGGCCGTCCATCGGGGCGGCAATCACACAGTGCTTAAGATTGTCTTCGGCAGTGATCAGCGCTGCTTTGGCAGAGGCGAGCGCGGCAGCAGAGGTTTTCGCGGTTCGTTCGGCGGCGTCAAGCACATCGCGGCTCGAGGCCTTCTGTTCGTAGAGCGCCTGCTGACGCTTATAGTCGCGTTCGGCGTAGAGCGATTCGGCCTGAGCCTGCATGACGGCCGCTTTGGCAGACTCGAGCGCGGCCTGATACTGCACATCGTCGAGACGGTAGAGCACATCGCCCTTTTTGACGAGCGCGCCGTCGGCAAAAGCAACCTCTTTTATTTCACCGGACACTCTGGCAGTGATGTTCACCGTATGGAGGGCAGTCACGCGGCCTGCCAATCGGCGGCTGACGGTCTGCGGCAGCATTTCTACGGCTTGGACGGCCACCACAGGGAGTTTGGCGTTTGGCGCTGGGGCAGCCTGGACGGTGCCGAAGAGGCTGGCGGCAAGGCATGCCGTCGAGAGTGCCGCAAGCGTGATAAGGCGGATAGAAGAGCGTTTCATGAGAATTTTGTGTTTCCAAATCAATATTCAGCCTAAAGCCGGCGGTCAATCAGGTCAATCACTGCTCACTGCAGTCGTTATCTCTCTCCACTCGGTGCGGGCTTTAGCCAGACCGAGCGCGAGGGTGCGGTAAAAGGCGGCGCGGTCTTCGGGCGGCGCCTCTGCAATGAGACTGTCAAGCAGGGCATTCATCATGGCTTCATGGCGATGAATTTGTCTGATGCCTTCATCGGTGAGCCGAATCACGACGGCGCGGCGGTCGTTGGGTGCGGTTGCTCGGTCGATCAGGCCAGCGTCGACCAATGTCTGAACGGTTTGCGATACAGCCCCGGGCGAGAGCGACACGGCCTGAGCCAAGGCTTTGACGCCAAGCCCCTCGGGATGAACAAGCTGAAGCTGATGGAGAATCTTGCCTGGTGCCGTTGGGATAAAGCCGTCGATTTTTTCAGGCTTATGCCGTGTGTCGCGGATTTGTTCGCGGGCGCAGCCGAGTCTAAGGAGGAGTTCAGTAAAGTCGGGCAGATCTGTCCAGGACATGTTGATCCAAAAATAATTTAGCAGCTAAACTATTTTTATTCTAAACATTCTATGGACGGCAGAAACCGCAGGACTGATGCAAAGTGTTGCTGCCCAAAAGGCTCATCCAAATAAGCGGCAGCTGAGTGTTCTGTTTGAGCCGCATCCGACGGCTGGATTCGGAGAAGCTCACCCATCGAAGTGCTTTAGAGACAACGTCGTTTTGAGAAGTCCCTCGGACTTCAGAAGCAGCGTCGGACCAGATAAGCGATTCAGGATGCCTCAAAAGCGGATGAAAGGGATATAATTCGCCGGCAAAATAAATGTAACATACGACCTGCACAGAGCAGGGCGTCCGCAGGAGCAGCAATGCCGAAACGATTAATGCCGACTCGCGACAATCTTCGCAGGAGCCACGGCGCCCTTAATGCTTCGGAAAATGACATTGCGGGCGTTGAGCTCATGCTTTACCTCATCCGCGCGTCAGATGTGATTCGTGAAGAAATCTACGGTGCACTTCGGCGCGATACCGGACTCACAGAAGGGAAATTCGCACTCCTGATGATTCTTTATGACATCAGCGAACCGGTGCCCTTGGTTGAGCTTTCCGTACGCATTGGCGTATCTCCCTCGACTACCTCCATCATGGTGACGCGCATGCTGCAGACAGAGGAGCCGCTCGTTGCCAAAACTGTGGATCCCGTTGATGCCCGCTCGGCCTTGATTTCACTCACGCCCGCCGGCCGCCGCCTGTTGGAGTCGGCCATGCTCCCGCATTTCAACCGTGTCAGTGATTTCGCCAAAACGCTCTCCAGTGCGGAACGCGAAACCATGATTGCGCTCTTAAAGAAACTCGTGGCCGGACACTGACACGATCTTTGCTTATTCGCAGACTTTGATGCCGTTCGGAGCCCTCCTGAAGCGGCCTGCGTTTTCTTTTTCTCAACACTTTGCCGACAAAATAAAATGAATCTCTCCAAAAAGCAGCTTAGAGACATCACGCGCACCGCACTCGGATTTACCGGTGTGCTCTGCGCAGCAGCCGCATTGATCTGGCTGGGAAACCGCAACGATGCCGTGACGAATGCTGAAAGTCTCAAGGCAGGCATTCTCACAGCGCATCAGGTGAAAGCGGCTTTCGAAACGGTGAGCGGCCGTCTGGTTGACCGTCCGATTGAAGAAGGCATGACGGTTGAAGCGGGCGCGAAGCTCCTCGCCATTGACGGCACAGACATTGGCCTTTCGATTCGTCAGACGGAGGCGCTGATTCATCAGGCCGATGCGCAGATAGCTGCCGAAGAGGAAGGCATTCGGCTTGCGCTTGCCGAAGCGAATACTGAGGAGCAAACCCTCTGGCGTCAGATTGAAGCGTCTGAAGCGGCTCGGAAGTCGGCCTCAGCAGAATGGCTTCGCGCCGAGGCCGATTGGAAGAGAGCTCAGCGGCTCTTGCCGCAGGGGGCGATGGCGCAGTCGGATTTCGATGCGCTTAAAGCCGCAGCAGCATCTGCGCGCGAAGGACTCTCGTCGGCAGAGCGTGCCGTGGATGCAGCCTGCGTCGGGGCTCGTGCTGAAGACCGTCAAAAGCTCTCGCGTACCGGATCGGCCGAAGGCATGCGGCTCGATGCGGTGGTGAACGCTCGTCAGGCTGCGGAAAACCGACGTATCAGCCTGGAGTCGCTCAAAGCCGGGCGTGAGGCTTCCGCTGCTGCCCTTGAGCAGCTCAAAGTCAACCAGAGCCGCCTGACGCTTAAGGCGCCGGAAAAAGCTAAAGTGCTCGAAGTGCTCTATGAAAAGGGAGAACTGGTTTCCCCCAATGCCCCGGCCGTGCTGCTTGAATCCGAGCGTCTTTATTTCGACATCTACGTTGCCGAAAACAAGGTGAAGGGCTTTCAGGAGGGCGCCAAGGTGACATGCTGGTCGCCCGCTCTAAACCAGGATGTGCGCGGGACCGTGCTTTCCGTGACCGCTGCGCCCGACTTTGCGGACCTCAAAATGGTGCGTGAACGCGGCCAGGCGGATCTGACGCTCTTCAAAGTCCGCATCAATGTCGAACCGGCCGAGGGGCTCCTTACCGGCATGACGCTGGAGGTGAAGCTGTGATTCGCCGATTTCTGCGCATTTCCCGCAGCATTCTTGAAGAATGGACTGCCATGTTTTCCGGGCGGTTTCCGCCCTACCACAAGATGGGCATTGCGGTTGCGCTGATTACAACCGCCGCATTTTCCATCATTCTTTCCCACGATGTGGTTTTCGAAGCGCCCGTGGCGGTCATCGATCTCGATCAGTCACGCTGGTCGGCGCAGCTCATTGAAAAACTTAATGCATCGCCCTATATGCAGGTTGAGCGCGTCGTGCATTCCCCGGCGGATCCTCGCCGAATGACGGCTCACGACCGAGTGCAGGCCGTGATTTTCATTCCGAAGGATGCGCAGGCGTCCTTGCTTCGCGGTGCTCAGACCGTCCGGCTCGGCACCTATCTGGACGACTCCAATACCGCTCAGAACGGGGAACTCATTTCGCAGCTTAATGAAATCACGGCTGAGCTCAGTGCTGAAACTGCGGTTTCCCGTCCCGGCGGCGTCTCCGCACTTGGACAGACAACTGCCGGCACCGAGGCGCTCCTTTCGCCGCTTCGCATGGGGTTTCGTTATCTCGCGAATCCCACGGGACAGGGTGCAACCGGAACGGTCATCAACTTTTTGCTTTTCTTCTCGCTCATGTTCCACGGCCTCACGAGCCTTATGATCATCGGGCGGCTGCGCGTCACTGGAGTGTGGAATGCGTCGGTGCTCTCGGGAAGTCTGGTGTCGCTTCTCTTGCGGGGCGTCCCTTATGCGCTTATTTATACGACGGTGGTGACGACCGCCATATCGGTCCTCACCACATTCGGGCAGCTGAGGTTCGCCGGCAGTATTTGGCAGTTTGTGCCGGCCCTCTTTTTGGGCGCCATGGCCAATACTTGGGTGGCCTATCTGCTTTCATGGAACTGCAAAAACCCGGGCGAGGGCGCCGGGCGCATGATCTTTCTTGTGCCGGTCGGTTTTATCCTCGGCGGCGCCACCATGGCTGTCGGCTTTCTGCACGGATGGGTAAAGTTCGCCTCTTTCGGCATTCCGCTCGTCTGGATCTTCAATTTCTGGCGCGACATTGGCCTGCGGGGCATTGACTGGGCGGGTATGGCGGATTTATGGGGCTCCTTCTTCGGGTACCTCACCTTCATTGCGCTCTTGGTCGGCATTCGCTTTTGGCGTGAGGAGGTCAAAATGATGGCCGACAGGAAGGACGCTTGGGAAACCCTGCGCGACGTGGAAAACGCACCGGCCGAACCCGACCCGTTTCCGGATCCGGACGGCCGGCGCGGCGAACCCATTTTCCCCGAAGTTGTTCGACGAAACACCTCCGATCTGCTTCAGTGAAGATGCGGCTATGTTCATTTCGTTGCAGTCCCTTCATTGCTCCGCAGCACACCTGCTTTTATGAAAGGATCTTCAGGAATGTTGTGCAAAATATCGAGTTAACCCTCATACGGAAAAAACTCTTAAAAGTTTCCAAAATTGAAACTAAAAATTTCTCAAAATAACCAAATTAATCAAGTCCGATCATAGACTCGCTGTAACAAAAAAAGGTTGAGTGCCCCCCATGTACATCACCCCGAAATACATGCATTCGATCAATAGGAGCGACAACTATGACACCCGCCACACTTTTCCGGACCGTTCTGTTTGGAGTATTCATTACAAACGCAGCCTGTGCCGCACCGGATCCTGACACGTACAAGGCTCGCGATTGGAGCAAGCAATATCCGCTTGAGTACTATTCCTCACTTGGCAGCGCCGATGATCTTGACGACCTTGGCGATCCTAACTTCGGCTACGGGCACGGCTCTCAGGCGAAATACATGATCAAGTCGATCGAAAAGGCCAATAAAAGCGGCGGTCTCAACGCGACTTGTTTTTCCTGCAAGACAGCACGCTTTAACGATATGTACACCGTCTATGGCGACGAAGTTTTCTCCGGTCAAAAGTCGACAAAGTACAGTGCGATGCTCAGTCCACTTGACTTCTGGAGCTGCGAGACCTGCCATGCAGATATGACCAAGCCTGCCGCTACAGCGGGCGCACAACTCATCACGACGAAGATCTTTGGCAAAGAACTCTTTAACAAGCTTCCGCCCAAGAGTGCGGTCTGTGCCCAGTGCCATAACAATCTTGCTCCGTGGTCTGACTCGCGCATTATTCCTTCCGTGATTGCCATTAAAGAGAAGAAGACCGCCTACCGTTACGGTTGGGAGCCGGAAGGACTCATCAAGGCTACTTTGGAAGATGCTCAGCCCAAAGGTGTCCGTTATCCGGAAGGAAAGACTTATGAGATGACGAAGTATGCTCACGCGAAGACGGACAAGAAACTCGGGATTTACCTGATCGCAAACGGCAACCATGCCGACGCAGAGGTCTACATGGACAGCGTGCATTACATGCTGAACGTGGGTTGTGCAGACTGCCACATGCCGATAGTGGAAGACAAGACAGGAACGCACTACCGCTCGCACGATTCCTCAAAATCGGTTCTGAACTCCAAGGCTTCCATGCAGTACTGTCTGGGCTGTCATACGAGCGACAAGGTAAAGACTGTCAAAGACATGGTTGCATACGTGCGTAACGCTCAGAAGAGAGTGGCTGAAAAGGACGCCGCCGTCGCGAAAAAGCAAGATGAAACATTTGACCTGCTCAAAGCCGCCATTGAGGGCAAAAAGCTTGACGAGAAGGCCATTAACGAGGCTAAGTTCAAGTACGCCGTTGCGGCCTACTACAAAGAATTTGTTTACGGAAACCGCGGTGCCACACCAGGCGAAAAGGTTGCTCACAACCCGGAAAAGAACCGCCGTTATCTCGAAAAGGCACTTTCTGTTCTTGACGAAGCCCAGACGATCCTGAAAAACTAACTCGGAAGGCGTTGAATTTGCTGGGGCCGCATCTCGAATCAGAGAGCGGCCTTGACAGTTTCAGGATTCACGCCGAAATGAGTAAGCCAGGTTGTCCAACGATCTGACTCTTCGTCTCTTAATGTCTCTCGGATGATCGCCATGAGGTCATTGATGACCGGATCGTTGTTATGCTTCATGTGGCAGCAGACATAGGTGTCGTTGGGCTTACGGTGCCAGCCGGGCAACACCGCAACCAGTTTTCCGGTTTTTATTTCCAGTAGCACTGTGCTGATGGATACATCGATCGAGATGGCGCGCCCGAGAAGCAGTAGGGATCGGCAGGTAGTGGTGTCCGCATAGATGATGCGGTCGCTGTCGGGCAGAAAGTATGTTTCTTCACCATGCTGCAGACGTCTGGAAAAGCTGCGGTTTTCCGGATTGCGAATCGCAATCGTAAAGCGCTCGAGTTCGGTGATGTCTTGCGGCAGGCCGTATCTTGCGACAAAACTACGGCTTGCAAGCATGAGAAAGCCGTTGGTGCGGATGAAGTCCGCGCGCAGTGTCTGATTGTTCGGGAAGAAACCAAATTGTGCGATGTCTACGTCGCCAGCGAGGAGGCGCTCGTAGCCTTCATCGCCGAAAAATTCGAGTCTGAGCCCTGGACTAGCGGATGCGTAGTCAAGAAGTCGCTCAAGAATAGCGTCATTGCGGACATTGATCGGCAGACAGATCCGGATAATGCGCCCATGTACGGTTTCTCCCTTAGCCTCACTTTTGAGCGTTTGGATGATGCGCTGCGCTTCCACGTTGGTCTTAACCAGTTTTTGAGCAATGGGGACGAGACGTTCAAAATTGCGGGTGAGTGTCGCCGGCCGCGTCGTGCGGTCAAGCAGCTGAAGCTGCGTCTGTGTTTCAAATGCGGCGATGAGCTTTGATGCCGAGGAAAGACTCAGCCTGAGCTGCGCACTGGCCCGTGCTAGCGACTTGGTACGCTGACAGGCTATGAGAAGCTCCCAAAAAAGCTGTTTATCAAACTGTGTCATAGTTGAGAAGACAGGAGAACCGGCTGGGGTGGGAGTTTGGCTGACGTTGCAGAGTCAAGAACGTCAACCGGTCACTGGAAAGAATAGACCGTAACGCAGAAGTTAGGTTCATTATTGCGGCAGCGTTCCTGTCTGACTGGGTATCAAGCGGTCCTGCACCGTCGAAGCGACGAGTATTCTCGTTTCTCCATACAACTTAAGGATATCTACGTGGCGCAACGGTGCAGGGCTATAGATTCCCGCATTGTTGTGTTTGACGGTGTTACGTCAGGTGCCTGTTATAGGATCGCCTGTTGGGTGGCAGGCAGGATATTTATCACTGAGTGCACCTGATCCAGTGTGAACATTGAATTGTCTCCTTGTTTTCGTTCGCCTTCGACCAAAGACAGACGCGAGAGTGAACGACCTACTTACACACATTAGGTTCGTACCTTCGATGTTCGACCTCTACTTTGACCTCGGCTGACTTCCCTGTCGACATTCCTCTGCCTTGCTGTGGCATCGGAAGCCCTCGCGGGCATCGACAAGAATCTCCCCGGGTATCACACATGCGCTTCGCTCCCTGCCTGCCGGATATATGCATTGTCTTTCCATGCCGCCACTGGGTTCACTGAACTGTGACAGCTCTCCCAGGCTTTGCGCCTTATATCCAGTTCCTGTTCGTCAGGCTGGCGGTTTGCTATCGGCTTCCTTCATCGATTCGGTGCCTCCTTGATTCTGCCGAGTTGCTAGTCCTTCCCGCGACCGGGCGGACAGTGGACTTTCACCACACAATCACACGTGCGCTGCCGGACGCGCGCGAAAAATCCCCGGTCTGCCTTGGGGCAGCCGGGAATGAAATGGCCGCAGTCCTTCGATGGAGGAGGAACCGGACTGCGGCGCGGAGCGCAGGGATACGTACGCTTTAGGCTTCTTTAGTTTCCTTAAAGCCCGTGACGTATTTCCCTGCCATGAAGCCTGACGTATGGGCGAAGCCGCAGGCGTTGCCGCCGCAGTAGAACGCACCGTGAACGCCGGCCACGGTTTCGCCGGCAGCATAGAAACCGTTCACCGGCTTCATGTCCCAGCCGAGCACCTGGAATTCCTCGGTGACGCGAACGCCGCCGCAGGAGAGGTTGTTCCACGGGAACATGCGGATCATGTAGTAGGGGCCTGCGCCGATCTGCCACTCCTGATCCGTACGGCCGAATTGATTGTCGACCTTGGTTTCAACGGCTTTATTCCAGATCTCGATCTGCTTTTTCAAGCCTTCAAGACTGACGCCGCTTTCCTTGGAGAGTTCTTCGAGCGTGTCGCACTTCCAGAGGTTTTCCTGCTTCTTGAATTCAGCGAGAACACGTTCCTCGGACCAGGAGGGAAGACCCACGAGCGCCGAGAGCTTGATCTTCTGAAGCGTACGCTCCCAGGTCGCCTGATCGGCGAGCACGTAGTGGCAGCCGTCGGGATTGCCGGCAAGCTTAGGCGTGACGTGACAGATGCCTTCGCGTTCTGTAATGAAGCGCGCACCGTTCTTGTTGATCAGGATGCCGCCCTGACCGGTGATGAACCACCAGCGGCAGTAGGGGCCGCTGCGGCCGTTGACGACAATGCCGCAGGGGTATGAAGCGATGTACTGCATGTGCGAGAGCGGCGTGCCCACATCACGAACGGCGACCATCATGGCCGAGCCGTCATTGCCTTCGCCGCCGATGGCAACGCCTTTGCCCGCCACCGAAGGCACCCAGCGGTCCAGGGATTCAGGCGTACCGGTAATGCCGCCGGTAGCCATCACGATGCCCATTTTGGCTCGGCAGTTGATGAACTTGCCGTCACGGCCGCACTGAACGCCGACCACGCGGTTGGCAGCTTCATCAAAGTACATTTTGACGACCGGCATGCGGTGATGCACTTCAATCTTGCGCGCTTTGATTTCTTTTTCGAGCACGTCAATGTAATCGCGCCCTTTGAAGGAATCCTGACGATGCGCGCGAACATTCGTGTGGCCCGCATAAGGCTCAAGATGATGGGCAGCAAGGCCGTGGTCTTCGAGCCAGTCAAAGGCTTCGCCCGAATGCTTCGTGAAGCCGTAGACGGGTTCCTTCAGGGACATGTGTTCGCCGTAGGCGATGATGTCGTCGGCAAAGGCTTTCCAGTCGTCCTTGATCTTCGGATCGGCTTTCTGCATGCGTGAGCCGCAGGCGGTAAAGAGTCCGCCGCAGAGGTTGGTGCCCGTGTGGTAAGAGGAGCCGCCCTTATTGAAGACCACGACTTTGGCGCCGCGGTCATGCGCCTGACAGGCGGCCATCAGACCCGCGCCGCCGGCGCCGAGGACGACGACATCGGCCTCCATGTCCCACTGGGCAGGGATTTCTTGCTTAACGCTCGCCGCATGAGCAAGCGGTGCGGCGGCCGCCGCTGCCGCAGCAGCTGCGCCGAGGAAGGAGCGGCGGGAAAAATTCTGTGCGTTCATGACGGTTACCACTTGAAGTTCAGGTTGAAGGAATGGCAGTCGTTGCATTCCAGACGCGATTTGCCGTGAAGGCTGTGGCAGTTCGTGCAGTCCTCTTCGCCGCGGTGACTGAAGTGAGGATTCGGCGTGAGCTTGGCGGTGCGTTCGGCGAGTTTGTCGTAGGAGCCGTGGCAGCTTAAACACGTTTCCTTCGGCGGCGCAGTCATTTCGTTTTTGTGGCACGTCGAGCAGGGAAGCTTTGCGTGCGGGCCATTGATTTTGGACGGCATGCCGGCCGCAGAGGCGGCGCCGGCGGCGAATGCCGCGAGCACGCCGGCTGCGAAAAGCGCGGTGAGCTTGGGGGTCAGGGCCATGATGAGTCTCTCTTTATAGGGGTTCTTTAAACCGCGGATTCAATCCGTTTCGGTTGTCGGAAATGTTTTTCAGAAAAGCCCGGCGGCGAAAGCCGCGCGACCTTGTCCTTAAACATTCCTTATTGAAGCCATCCTAGTAAGACCCTCTCCCAATGAATACATCCCGCGGGAGGTAGTGGGATTAGGTAGTAAAAACCCATCCAAAGAAGTACTAAGGGTGAGTGAATGGTCTCTCGGTATTCACTTCTGGCATCACAAAAACCATTGTTGTCAATGCCGATGAAGAGACTCGTCGATGAAAAGAAGAGAGTGCATTACGAACGCTGTTCCAATAAATCAATCAAAGAGCATGTTGCTGGGCAATGGTACCGAGCATTTGCTATGGCGCTCTCATCGAATAATGAAGTTGAATGAATAGATTATTCATTCTTTGAATGGGATGAGTTATTGAAATGTCAAATGGCAATAGACTCCCCAAGTCTTAAGTCCTCATCGCTGAGCGGATTAGAGGGTTAGAATGTGCTGTTAACCCAAGCAGTTGGGTTACAGATGTGAAATGATGCTAATGAGGTGAGCAATGGATATTGTTCGTCAATGCGGCATTTGGATTGGGGATGCCTGTTAGATGATCTGAACTTCAATCCAAACGCCGGCATCTCTATTCAATGGCGGAGCTTTATAAAGACCTTTTTAAATAGATCATGTCCACTAACTGTTTGCCGCCTTCAAAAATAGGGTGGTCATAATGGTCTCTAAAGAAATTCTTGATCGTATGCGATTTTTGAAAGCCGCATTTTTCGTAGAAGAGGAGTGTCGCAGGGCTGTCTCCAGTGCCTACATAGAGCTCTTTGCCTAAGTGTTTGTAGTGATCCGCGATGAGTGAAATGAGACGCTGACCATATCCTTGGCGCTGATATTTTGGGACTGTCACGAAATTTTTAATTTCATATACGCCTGGGCCTTCTTCCGTCACAACGCAAAGTGCCTTCAGGTCGCCGTCACGCAAGGCAAACATCTCGCCGCGAGAGAGATATTTTTGAATCATGCGAACTTCCTCATCCGCAATGAGGAGCAGATCCATATAGAGCGCTTTGCGGTCATCCTTGATCTTTACGAGTTCCATGCTGTGTTTTCCTTCTTTGGCGCTCCTCTTTAGAGGGTCATTCCATTTTAAATCGGAAAAGCGCCGCCATTAAAGACATCCATATGCCGCCATGTATCGTGACGCATCGCCTCGATAAACGGTCCTCCTTCGTGCCGGACTTCCCTTTGGCGGGCAGCGGCTGCCAGCAATGGGTTTAATCGAATGCTGCGGCATTCGTGATGCGCAGTATGAGGAGCATGGCCTTACGACTATCTCTTTATTTTGATGTCATAACCAAGATCCGTCGCGGCATCCGGAAGTCATTCTGCCGCCATAAGCTCAAAGCGCAAATCTTTTCATCAGGGTTGAGTGTCTCTCAAATCATCTTCAATGAAAAAACGGCGCCGCTCCGAATAAAAATGGAGTGACGCCGTTATTAGATTGAGTATTGACTGAATGTCAGCGTATTCAGTGAGAAGGCGCTTTTATGCCATGCCGTGCGCCAAACTTAATGGAGCAGCTCGGGGGAGGGCTCACGCCCAAACCACTTCTTGTAGATGGCAGTGAATTCACCGGACGCCTTTAGACTCGCGAGCCCCTTATTGATCTTTTCGAGCAGGTCCTTGCGGCCTTTTTTGACGGCAATGCCGAGATCTTCGGCTGCGAGTGAAATAGAGAGCGAGTCGACTTTGCCGGCGCCGGCAGTGACGGCATAGTAGTCGTTGGTCGGAATGTCATTGAGTACAGCATCGACGCCGTTGTTGATGAGCTCCAGGAAGCAGTCGCTCAGCGTATTGAAGACGCGTACCTGCGCATGCGGAATTCGTTTGGCGGCAATTTCGCCGGTCGATCCGATCGTTACCGCTAGTCGTTTGCCTTCCAAATCTTTTGCGCTTTGAATGCCCTGATACCCTTTGGCGACGACAATGCCCATGCCGGCAATGTAATAGCGGTCCGAGAAGTCGACGCTCTTGGCGCGTTCGGCCGTAATCCCAATGTCATTAATAGCAATGTCAATCGTTCGGGTCTTGAGGGCCGGAATCAGACCGTCAAAGGGAATGTTCTCCACTTTAACCCTGAAGCCCGCCGTGCGGCCGATCGCTCGGATGATGTCCACGTCAAAGCCCATGAATTCACCTGTTTTGGAATCCTTGAAGCCAAAGGGCGGGTAGGCCGCATCCATGCCGGCCACCAGAAGCGGCAGATCTTCATCCGCCGCCTGACCGGCAGCTGCGGCAGCGAGCGGATGGATCGTCAAGCCGGCGAGACCGGCAAGTGCAAACTGGATAAGACGGCGTTTGTGCATGTGATTTCCTTTTTTGAGCATTGATGCGCTTTAAGAAGGAAGCATACTGATTCAATGCACTTGGAGCTGCAGGCCTTTTGCGGTATTGCGACCCTTGTCAAAGCGTCCCGCAGAGGCGGGACGACCGATAATCACGGACGGCTGACGCAATGGTCCGGGCAGTTGATGAGCGCCGAGCGGCTGGTGTTTGGCGCGTGTATATCAGCGGGGACGGAGGCTTTTTTGGCTTCGAAGCGCTGCTTCCTTCCCGGCGATTCGTCCGAAGACGAAACAATCCGTCAGGGCGCAGCCGCCCAGACGGGTGCGGCCGTGAACCCCGCCTGTTGTTTCCCCGGCAGCATAAAGACCGGGAATGGGGTGATCATCGCGGTCAAGCACCTGCGCTTTGGGGCTGATGGCAATGCCGCCCGAGGTGTAATGAATGGAAAAGCGTTCTTCGCCGTAATAAAAGGGCGGCGTGTCGATCGTCTGCGCCTGCGCGGGCATCGGGCGGTTAAAGTCTTGGTCCCACCCGCTCTTGACGGACTGGTTCCAGCGGTCAATGGAAGCACTGAGGGTCGTAAAGGGCACCTGCAGCGCTTTGGCAAGGGCTTCCAGCGATTCCGCGCTCGCCACCGTGCCGCTCATCAGCTTGACGGGGAGCGTCGCGCCCTTATTGCTTTTGACGTCAGAAACAACCCACAGCCGGCCTTCGGGCTGAGCTTCGACTGCGGCGCGGATAACATCAAAAGTTTCACCTTCGGAGACGAAGCGGCGGCCTTCAGCATTGAGCCAGACGTCTCCGCCCACGAAGTCGGTGAGGCGCCCCCCGGTAAAGGGCACCACTTCGACGGCAGACATGTCAACGAGCTTGGCGCCCGCAGCCTGCGCCATCAGAATGCCGTCGCCCGTTGAACCGTCGAGCAGCTCGCCGCGGGGGTTCGCGGTGGTCGGGGTCTGCGGATCAATGTCCGGGCGGAATGCGGCAATCATGGCCCGGTTGGCCGTGAAACCGCCGGCGGCAATGATAACTGCCGGCGTACGGATGAGGAGCATGGGGCCCTCTGGGCGTTCGGCAAAAATGCCCGCCACGGCTGAGCGCGCATGTCCGTCCATAGATTCCGCCGCTGCAAAGAGGAGCGACGATGCGCTCGTACGGTAAAGAATGCGCCCGCCCAAGCGATGGTAGGCGCGGTTGAGGCACTGTACGTAGTCGTAGCCCGCTTGCGCAGAACCCGTGGAATAGCTCCAGGCGCCCGGCGAGCCCACGGCGCGATAGGGCGTTTTCATCCAATTGACACCGTGTTCGGCAAGCCATTTGAATGCCGCGCCGGATTGGCGCGCCAGCGTTTCAACGAGGGCCGGATTGTTTTCGCCGGCCCCGGCAGTAAGCATGGCGTCAATCAGTTTGTCGACATCAGCGCCGAAGACGGCCGAGACTGAGCCGGAAGCGAGCATCGTATGACCGCCCGCAATGGCCGCTTTCTCCAAAATTACAACCTTGCGCACGCCCGCTTCCAGTGCGGCGAGACCGGCTGAAAGGCCGGCGGCGCCGCTCCCGACAATCACCAGATCGGCCTCACACTCTTCGACGGGCGCAGGCCGAGCATTGTTTCGGGCGGCTGCTTTACCTGGAGCGAAGCCAATGCCGCCCGCCGCACCCAAGAGGGCGGTTTGCAGGAGCGATGAGAGGAGCGTACGGCGAAGCATGGGAAAGATCGAAAAACCGTTCAGAATGCCTGCGCATCGGAACTTTCGGCCGCAGACGCCGCGGACGAAACGATGCCGGCCTCGTACGCCATCTTGAGGAGTTCCCCGGGCGAATGCACGCCCAATTTTGCAAATGCGTTTGCGCGGTGCATCTTCACGGTAGAGAGTTCAATGCCGAGCGTCCGAGCAATGATTTTATTGGGGGCGTTCTTCAGTACGCCGTCGATTACTTCGCGCTCTCGCGGGGTAAGCCGCTCAAAGCGCCGGCGGACTTCGTCCGCGGCTGCGTCGTCAGCCTTTGCTGAAAGCGATGCGGTGACGCACTGCGCTACGCGCTGCACGAGCGTCATCGGCTCAACGGGTTTTTCGAGAAAGTCGACTGCGCCGTGGCGCATGACATGCACAGCCATCTGAATGCTGCCGTGCGCGGAGAGAAAGAGAATGGGGAGGTTTGAACCTCGTCTTTCGAGTTCGGCCTGGACATCGAGCCCGGTGAGCCCCGGCATACGCACATCGAGCACCAGGCAGCCCGGCCGCATCAGATCGGCCTCATCGAGAAAGGCGCCGCCCGAATGCCACACGGCAACATCCCAGCCCATGGCTTCGAGCAGCATGGCGCTCGAGGCGGTGAGCGCTTCGTCGTCGTCAACAATGCGAATGAGGGGTTTGGCGGTCATTTCCAATCATGCTCCTGATGGTGCGGGGGTCTGATGTCTGTCATTTTGCCGTTTTCGCCGCAGGTTCGTCAGACATTTGGGGAACCCTGGGCTGCCGATTTGTCCGCGGGATCGGTGTGAGGCGCGCTTTGGGCCTTTAAGCCCTCAGCATCCAAGTCGAAGCAGAGCGTAACGCGCAGTCCGCGTCCGCTCAGATCCTCGCGTCGAGTGATGGCAATGCGGCCGCCGTTTTCTTCGACCAGACTGCGCACAATTCCGAGACCCAGTCCCAGCCCTTCGTCCTTCACGCTCTGCGAAACGCGCGTAAGCCGCTCGAAGGCCTCGTCGGAAAGCCTCGGACCGTTGTCTTCGACCTCAACAATCACTGCTTCAGCGGACGGCGCGGCAGGGCTCGGAGACGGATTCTCCGCTAACGGGCTTGGGAGGGTCTCTCTGCGGAATTTAACGAGCACGGCGCCGTCGGGCAGCCCTTGGACGGCTTCCGCGGCATTTTTCATGACGTTGAGCAGCAGAAGCTCTATTTCGAGCGGGTCGCCGCGCATGATGAGGCGGCGCTTTGACGCATCGTCAGCGCTCAGCGAAAAAGGCGGACGAATAACGACAAAGGGGCGCAGTTCCGCTTTAAGCGACCTCAGGGCATTTTGGGCTTCGCGGACGATATCAACCGGCACCGGATCCGCATGCTGGCGCCGGGCATAGCTTCGCACGCGGTCGACGATGGCTGCGATGCGGTGCGCCTCGCCCTCGGCACCCGCAAGCGCCCGGAGCAAAAGGGGATCGACCGGCCGCTCGGAAGTATTGAGCGCGGTTTCGCCGGGCAGTCCCGGGACGGTCTGAAGGCCGAGTTTAAGCTTGACAACCGCCACATAATTGATGACGGCGCCCACGGGCTGCTTTAACTCATGCGCAATCATGGCGCAGAGCTGACTGATGGCGCCCATGCGCTCGAGACTCGAAAGCCGGTCTCTCACGGCGCGTTCACGCTGAGCGAGCCGATCGCGTTCCTCCATGGAACGTTTCAGCTCTCCCGTGCGTTTGGCAACGAGCCGCCGCAGACGCCATTCGTTGAGGAGCAGGAGGCCGAGCCCCGCCAGCACGGCAAAGAGAGCGAATCGCCACCGCCGCCAGAGCGCTTCGGGCGTCATTTCCTGCAGATAAGCCCAGGGGCCGATCTGCAGCGTTTCTTCGAGGGCGCGGATGCGGTGAAAGTCGCTTGTGCCGTACCAGTTGAATTCTGCGTCCGCCGATTTGGAAGCAAGGAGCGCACTGGTTGTGAGGCGCGTGAGTTCCGGATCCGTCCAGGAAAAAGTGGCTGCTACCAAGTCAGGATAAAGCTCGGACGTATGAGCGCAGACGGTATCGTCGTCAGATTTCGGGCTGATCACCCGCAGCGCGCCCCGTTCAATCAAGTCCTCGGCTTCAATGCGCTCGAGCGTGCAGACGGGGACGACGCCTGCGTCAAAGTGACCGGAAAGCACGCTTTCAATCACGTTGGGCATGCTGTAGCCCAGATAACGGACGGAGCGGAAGAATTGGCGGTTGTCAAATCCCCGTTCAGCCAATTCCATGCGTACGGCAAGCATGCCGTCGACCGAGGTGGGCAGCGTCGCGGCGATATATTTGCCCCGCAGATCCGTGAGTTTTTGGATGTCCGTGCGTGAGGCGAGAGCGATGACTGCGCCGCCCGCAGATTTGGACGGGTGCTTGGCGTATTTGGTTTTGCGCGTGCCGATCGGATGTGCGCCGATGCTGTCGACGATCCGCAAAAAGTCCGCTGCCGGCGAGATGACCAGATCGGGTTTGAGCTGAGCCACGGCCACTTCAAATGTGGCCGAAGAGAGCCGAACGACGTCAATCTGTGTGCCCGGCGCGGCCGACTGCATGGCTTTGAGAACGGGACGGACAGTATTGTCGTCAAAGCTTGGTTCCGCCGTTTCCACTACGCCGAGCACCAGCGGCCGCGCCCGAACGGCGCTTGCCTCGGAGGGCTCGGTTTGCTCGGCAGCCAGAAGGGTGCCGGCGCAGAGTCCGGCCATGCTCAGAAGCAAAGCGGCAGACGCGAAAGGACGAAGGGTAAAGGACATCAGCTGGGACGGAGAGCGGACAAGTGAAAGGCAGTTTGGCGTTTAATCCTTTTGGCTAAGCTTAACCCCGCGGCACGTCCCTTTGCTTACCGCCCGACGGAGGTGCCTTTGAAGTTCGCCAAGACGCTGAGGGGCGGCAGTGAGGACCCCCGAAGCGAATGACGGGTGACAGGGCTTTTAGGCAAAGCGCCGGAGCGTACGTCCTGATTATTCGGCAAAAACCAATGATGTCACGGGCGTATTCGGATAGAATGCGCGCACCCCAACTCTTTTATAAGGTTTATGACGTTCGTTTCAGTACCCACTTATTTGGAGAAAACTACACATTCAACCCCAGCGGATCCCCAGATTCGTTCAGCCAATGCACCGGATGCTCGTCACGGTGATGCGCTCGCCGACGCCGGCATAGTAGTAAGACCGCTTGCTGCCGCAGATTTTCAGGCTGTCATGGATGCCTATTACCAGCAATGGGGCATGGAGGATGACGGCGATCCGGTCGTGTCCGGCTGGTGGACGGCCGCCTTGTTTGAAAAAGCTTCGTTTGGATGCTTGGCATGGAAGGGCGATGAACTCTTCGGCGCTGCTGTCGGCCATGCCCGCAGCATGAAAAAGCTCGAGCTCGGGAGCTCCTGGAAGTCCTCGGTCGTTTGGGCGCAGGAAGCCGTGGATAAGCTCGGCGCTGAGGCAATGGCGCTTTTGGACGAAATTTCGATTTGCAACCGCCGGCTTGCCCAGCGCGCACAGGCTGACGGCCGCCGATTTGCGGCCGAACTCGATTTCCTGTGGGTGTCGCCCAAAGCCCGGGGAATGGGGCTCAGCAAGCGCCTCCTCACGGAAGTGCACGTCGTCATGCGTGCTCACGGCGCTCAGGAATATGCGCTTTTCACCGACAACTACTGCGACTACAGCTTCTATCAGCGTAAGCCCTGGGAGAAGATCGGCGAAATGATCTGGCCTTCGCCGAAATGGGCTGGTTCTTCGCGCAGCTTCATGTTCGCGCGGCGCATCGCCTGACGGGCGGCGCTCTCTGTTCTTAGCTTTTCAGAGAACACGTCCGGCCGACCGCCCCAATTTGACCCAAAGCGGCCGGCCGGACGCCTTCAAGAGCCTTAAATCACATAGTCGGGCGTGCCGATGGAAGCCAGATAGCGCGATAAAAACTGCCGCGTTCTCGGCTCCTTCGGATTCGTGAAGAACACTTCCGGCGCGCCTTCTTCGACGACGACGCCCTTATCCATGAAGCTCACCTTGGTGGCGACATGACGGGCGAAATCCAGCTCATGGGTGACGATGACGAGCGTGCGGCCTTCTTCGGCCAATTTCTTGATGACTTCCAGCACCTCGCCCACCAGTTCGGGGTCGAGCGCGGAGGTTGGTTCGTCAAAGAAAATGACGTCGGGATTGGCTGCGATGGCTCGGGCAATGCCGACACGCTGCTGCTGGCCGCCCGAGAGCTGACTCGGGTAGTGATCCGCGCGGTCGCTCATGCCGACTTTTTCAAGACATTCCCGCCCGATGCGCTCGGCCTCGGCAGCGGAAAGTTTGTGTACGACGCGCAGCCCTTCGGTGACGTTTTCCAGTGCGGTGAGGTTGCGAAAGAGGTTGTAGTTTTGAAAGACAAAACCCGTCTTGCGGCGGATGCGGGCCGCATCCCGGTGACTCACCTTCGGGAGGTCGAGCACCTCGCCCTCGAAATTCATTTCGCCGTCGTCAGCAGTTTCAAGAAAGTTGGCAATTCTGAGGAGCGTTGTCTTTCCGGACCCCGAAGGACCAAGGATGGCGACCACATCGCCCTTAGCCACACTGAGGCCGACATTTTTGAGCACTTCGGTGCCGCCGAAAGACTTCTTTATATTCTTGAGTTCAAGCATCTTTGGGGCCCCTCATTAATAGTCGTAGTGCTGGAGTTTCTTTTCGCCCCAAACCTGAATGCGCGACAAGATCGTTGTGAAGGCGAGGTAGATAACGGCCGCTTCCAGATAAAGCCAGAAAGGCTCATATGTGCGGGCGGCGATGCGCTGCGCGCTCATGAACATTTCATAGACCGTAATCGACGAGGCAAGTGAAGTGTTCTTCACGAGCGAAATGAACTCGTTGAAGAGCGGCGGGAAAGCTGTGCGGAAGGCCTGCGGCAGCACAATGCGGAACATCGTCTGCGTCCAGCTCATGCCGACGCAGAGCCCGGCCTCGAGCTGTCCCTTAGGCACTGCGCTGATGGCAGCGCGGAGCGCCTCAGAAGCATAGGCGCCCACATTGAGCGAAAAGGCGATCACGGCCGACGGAAAGGCGTCGATGACAATGCCGATGCTCGGGAGGCCAAAGAAGATGACAAAAAGCTGTACGAGCGCGGGCGTGCCGCGGAAGATCCAGACGTAGATTCGGGCGAGCGGCTCGAGAACGGGCGTCTTCGCCGTCCGAATGAGTGCAATGGCCACGGCGACAACGAGGCCAATGGCAAAAGAAATGAGGGTGAGCGGAATCGTCACGCAGATCCCGGGAATGAGAAGCTGAGTGAAGGAGTCCGACAATATTTGAATAATGCGCTGGTCCATGACGTGCTCGGTTTGGGGGCCGCTCACAACCGTGATTGCCCTCTGGGAGAGCGCACAGTCGTTTTCAGCGGTTTGGGCGGGGAGCTTGCAGGAAGTGTCTAATGATAGGGAAGCGGCGCCGGACTTTGGGGGCTTTTCTGTCCTTTAAGGTCAAGAGTTCGGGCAGAAAAACTTTTCCTTGAGGTCCGACGCCGCCAAAGATCACTTCGTTGACACGTCAATGCCGAGGAACTTGATGGAAAGCGCCTTCAGAACGCCTTCGGCGCGCAGTTCATCGAGCGCCTGGTTGAGCACCGCGAGAAGCTTCGGGTTGCCCTTGCGCACCGGAATAGCCACGTCAATGCCCTCTTTGGTCGTGGCGACCACCTTCACCAGCACATTGGGCTGCGCCTTGCGGTAATCGACCCAGGCGAGTTCGGAATTCACCACAGCATCGGCGCGCCGCTGAGCAATGAGCTGAACCGACTGCGCGAAGTCCTGCACCCCGACGATTTCTGCGCCCGCATTAACCGCAATCTTTCCCCAGTTGGAGGTGATGGTCTGCGCCATGCGGACGCCTTTGAGGTCTTCAAAGCCCTTGATCTTCTCGTTGTCGCTGCGCACAAGGAGCACGCCCTTGATTGACACATAGGGCTTCGTGAAGTCGTACTTCGCGAGGCGCTCAGGCGAAAGACCAATCTGGTTGATGCCGATGTCGTATCGCTTGGCGTCAATGCCCGCAATGAGTGCATCCCACGGGGTTTCGACAAACTTCGCTTCAACGCCAAGCTTCTTGGCGATGGCGCGGCCAACTTCCACGTCGTAGCCCGTGAGGCGGCCTTTTTCGTCATGATAGGTATAGGGCGCATAAACCCCTTCCGTGCCGATCGTGATGACGCCGCGGGCCTTGATGTCATCGAGATCTTCGCCGTGTGCGGCGCTCGCGGCGAAGCCAAACGCTGCAGTCAGTGCAAGCGCGGCGCCGAACGTCCAGCGGCGAGAGACCGCGCGCAGTGAAAAAGAATGGGCAGAAGCGGCAATGGAGTGCGTCATGATGAAAATCCTTTGAACTTAGCGAATTCGATGCGTTTTGCTCAATAACGGTCCGCACCGGCGGGGCCTCCGATAGAGCCGCGGCGGGTGGTCGGATAAAAAGTGTCGTGACCCTGCCGGAAGCCCCGCGGGTGCGGACCGTCACTTTTGATGAGTGAGCTCGGTGAATGTGGTTTAGCGGCTGGAGTGCTTCATCAGCGCTTCGCGGCGGCAAAGGCCTGCTCAAAGTCGGCGATGAGATCCTCGATGTCTTCAATGCCGACGGCGACGCGGATGAGATTGGGCGTAATGCCGAGTTTCTTCTGCAGTTCCGGCGCATAGGACTCATGCGTCATGGTGGCCGGAATGCTGATCAGACTTTCAACGCTTCCGAGACTCACGGCAAACTGGAAGAGCTTCAAGGCTTTCACAAACTTTTCAAGGTCATAGGCCTCTTCATTGAAGCGGAAAGAGAGCACGCCGCCCGCGCCTTTGGACTGGCGGCGGTTGACGGCATAACCCGGATCGGATTCAAGACCCGGATAAAAGACGGCTTCAACCCCGGGATGAGCGGAAAGGTAGCGCGCAATCGCATGGGTATTTTCTTCGTGGCGGGCCAGGCGCAGCGGCAGCGTTTTGATGCCGCGCTCGAGCAGGAAGCTGTCGAACGGATCGAGGACGCCGCCCAGGGCCTTCGAGTAGAGCTTGAGCTTTTCGTAGAGCTTGTCGTCATTGAGGACGACGAGACCGGCGAGAAGGTCGGAATGACCGCCGTAATATTTAGTGGCTGAATAGATGACCACGTCGGCACCGAGGTCGAGCGGACGCTGATTGACGCCCGTGAGGAACGTATTGTCTACGGCGAGAAGCCAGCTGCGGGCTTTGGCAGCTTTGGCCACATGAGCAATATCGGTGACTTCGAGGAGCGGATTAGAGGGCGTTTCGATGTAGACGAGCTTGACGTCAGCGGGCGCCGTTTCAAAGTCGTAGGTATTGAAGTCGTCGACCACCGTGAATTGGACGCCGCGCTTCTTAAAGAGCTCGGTCGCATAAAGCCAGGTGCCGCCGTAGACGTTGTTGGAGATCAGCACGCGGTCGCCGGCATTGAGCGTTTCAAAGACCAGCGAAACCGCGGCCATGCCGGTGGCAGTGGCGATGCCGTGCTTGGCGCCCTCAATGTCGGCAGCATGCTTTTCAACATCCGAACGCGTCGGATTGGCTGTGCGGCTGTAGCCGTATTCGCGGAACTCCGTCGGGCCCTTTTGGATAAAGGTCGATGTGAGATAAACGGGGAATGCGGCAGCGTAGTGGGAAGTGTCGGTGAGACCGCCGTGAACGGCAATGGTAGAGATCTTCATGATGATGGCCCTGGACGTCAATGAATAAGTAAAGCTTTTAAAAAATGAGTTGATGATGTATTACCGAAGTCTTTTGGTGTTTTTAGGCGTAAAGGAAGCCCCGCTTTCTGTCAGTTATTTCTGTCAGAAAGTCAAATTACGAAACTGAATGAATTCGGAGTCTAAAAAAAGGCGCCGCTTCCGCGACGCCTTTGGGATCCCGCTGAGATAAACCTGACTCACCGGAATATGGCTGAATGTTCCGGAAGTTCAGGTCTCACGACATCGAAACCATGCGTCGCGGCCGGTCTGCGTGCAGCAGCACATCAGACACGCGCACATGGTGCAGCACATCAGCTTGTAGCGACGCTCGGTCATGGTTATAAAAGTTCCCAAAAAGTCGTGAGAAAACGAGAATTTCTAAAAATTGAAAAGTTCGCTTTCAATTTTGCGCACCCATCATTTTGGGCGCTGTTGGAGTAATCATGGAATGAATTAGTAAAACCGTCAATAAGACATTCATCTTAGTTTGGTAAAAAAGACGCTTTTCATCGGTAATACCTCACATTGAAGCCCGTCCTCCGAACCAGAGAAAAGGCTCGTTCATTCTTTTTCGCGGTTCTGCCAGCGTTCTGCGCCGGCAGCGAGCCGCGTGAGACCTTCAAGGAGCAGGGCTCTTTGCGTCGCAATATTGATGCGCACAAACCCTTCGCCGTCTCGGCCGTAATGCGAGCCTGCCGCAGCCCAGACTTTCTCGTGCGTTTTAAGCGACTCGCAAAAGGCGTCCGTGTCTAGGTCCGCGCCCAGCATTGGCCGCATGTCTGCCCAGAGGAGGTAAGTGCCTTCGAGCTTGGAAAGCCGGCAGAGCGGCAGTTTTTCGGCAAAAAAGGCTTGAGCGGCAGCCAGATTGCCCTGCAGATAGGAGAGCAGGGCTTCGAGCCACTCCTCCCCTTGGTTCCAGGCGGCAATATCCGCAGCAACGCCGAACACATTGACGTCGCAGCACTCGTTGTCATTGATCGCCCGGTCAATCTTCGCTCGGACCTTGGGGTCGGCGGCAATAATGGCAGCAATGCCGGCCCCGGCCAGATTGAAGGTCTTGGTGGGGGAGGTCAAGATCACCGTGCGCAGGGGATCGACGCCCTCAACTTGAGCCGCAGGGAGATAACGGCTGCCGCCAAAGACAAACTCGCCGTGAATTTCGTCGCAAACGAATAGCACGCCGGCCTGGTGTGCGATTTGAGCCGTCCGGCGAATTTCGTCGGCCGTCCAGACACGGCCAACCGGGTTGTGCGGGCTGCAAAAAAGGAGCACCTTCACTCTGGGGTCGGCGAGCGTCTTTTCGAGCGCCGCAAAATCAATTGTCCAGCAGGCATCGCCCATTAGAAGCGCAGTTTCTGCCGCAAAGCACCCGTTGTTTCGGATGCTCGAAAAGAAGCAGTTGTAGGCCGGGGTCATCAGCGCCACACCGTCGCCCGGCCGCGTAAAGGCTTTGATGACCGCGGAGACGGCGGGGACCACGCCGGTGGTACAGAGCACTTCTTCGCGCCGGATCTGCCAGCCGTGTCGCCGGGCAAACCATCTTTCGAGCGCTTCGTACCAGGCGTCGGGCACTTTTTCGTAGCCGAAGACGCCGTGCCGGACGCGGTCGCTGAGTGCTTCAATGATGCAGGGGGCCGTACGGAAATCCATATCCGCTACCCAAAGCGGAATGACATCCGCGTCGGCAGAATCCCACTTGTAGGAACCGGTGCCCCGGCGCTCTGTCGGTTCGTCGAAGTTGAATGCCTTCATGCTGAATTTCCCCTTCTTCGGCAACGAAAGCGCCTATTGTGCCGTACCGGTTTCAATGATGCAGTCCGATCCGCTGCGGCGGTGTTCGTCGAGAATCAATTTGCCGAGCGATTCGCAGCGGATGAGTCCGTGAATCGGGTTCTTGATGCTCGTTACCGAGCTCCGAATGTCCGCATTCACGGTGGAATACTCAAATCCGAGATCGCAGTCGGGATCCATCGTGCAGTTTTCAAGCACCAAATCCTCTGCATAGCAAAGCGGCTGAGTGCCCTTGATGCGGCAGTTGACGAGCTTCAGGCGCTTGGTGTGCCAGCCGAGGAATTCGCCGTCAATTTCCGAGTCGTACACCGTGACGTCCTCCGAATTCCAAAAGGCGTCTTTGGCGTGAATCTCGGCGCCGCGGATCACCATATTGCGGCAGTACTGGAAAGCATAGTTGCCGTGATGAACATAGTCGGCGATATCAATGTTGGCCGAATGCATGAAGAGATAATCGGCATGATCGGCCGACACGTGCCTGAGTTTGATATTGCGGCAGTTCCAAAGCGTTTCCATCGCGTCGGAGAGTTCTACCTGCTCGAGGTCGATATTTTCCATGTCGCGGAACATCTTCGGCGCATCGATTCGGGTGTGCTTCATGCGCACATCGTCGGCGTACCAGATGGCGGCGCGGGCGCCGGGCGCAAAGCGGCCGCCCTCGAGCACCACATGTTTGGCGTGCCAGAAGGGGTATTTGCCTTCAAAGAGGCAGTCTCGGGCGGTGATGTTTTCCACGTGCTTCAAGGCGGATTTGCCCGGGTGAATGACAACGTGGTCGAGCTCCGCGCTGCGGAGCGCAAAAAGCGGGCGCTCACCGCCATATTCGACATTTTGGAGGATCTGCATTTTTTGTCCGGTTTCAATGGTGAGGCTGGCCCGAAAAAAACAATGCCGGCATCTGTTTGGGGCATCGTCGGCCAGCGAATATGAATCGCTTCAAACTCTAAGACCGCAGGCTTTAGCCCGCCCTGCTGATCGCCGCAAAGAACTGTACGATTCTGCTCGAGCCTTCAAACCTCAAAAAAAAACGGCTCGAACATGCGAAGTTCGAGCCGTATCGAGCGCCAATATGTCTCCCAAGCTTCAGAAGAAGGTCTGCAGGAGTGCATTGAAGGCCACCGCGAAGACGATCGTGATCGCCAAATTGGTCTTCAGGGCCACAACGACCGTGGCCGCGAGCGTCACGAGCGTCACAATGTTTGTCGTCATAAAGGCCGGCGCGGCGATAGAAATCATTACGCAGCAGGGCGCGGCATCCAGAATGCGCTGCATGCGCGGCGACACCGGATGACGGCGAAGCACCAGCCAGCCGATAAGGCGTGTGGAGTAGGTGGCGAGCAGCATGCCGCAGATAACGATGAATTCCTGAAGCGACGGCAGGGCGAAAATAGTGCGAAGCGTATCGGACATCTGTGCATTTTCCTTATTCGCTTACCGCTGCCAGAACCAGACCGGTAATGGTGCCGAGCAGAATGCTCCAGTGAAGCGGCACAAAGAGGCTCGATCCGGCGGCGACGAGCGCCGAGGCGGCCATCGGGCCGGATTTGGAAAGCGCCGGCCGCATCGCCGCCACGAGACCGATGAAGGTGGCCGGAAAAGCCATCAGGAACCCCCAGCGGGTCAGGTCGCCGAGTGATCCGCCGACAGCGGCGCCAATCGCAGCGATCATGAACCACGAGGTCCAAAGCGTTACGCCGACGCCCATGTGGTAGGAAAAGGAGAAGAGCTCAGCAGCAGGGCGCCCCGCCTTGCTGCGGCGATGCACTTCCTGCATGGATAGTGCCCAGGTCTCATCGCACATGACGAAAAAGGCGAGGAGGCTCCTTGGCGTTGACACTTTAGCGCTCTGCATAAAGGGCGTGAGCGCTGCGCCCAGCACAATGTGCCGGCAGTTGATCAGCCAAGTCGCGCAGACAATAACAATAAAGCTCGGTGCCGAGCTCCACAGTGCCACAGCGGCAAATTCACTGCCGCCCGCAAAGTTGAAAGCACACATGATGGCCATGCCGATGGCCGAGAGCCCGTGCTGAGCGCCTTGCGTGCCGAGAATAAAGCCGAGCGGCAAAATGCCGATCATCAGCGGCAGTGTTGAGCGTGCGCCGGCCAAAAAGTCGGACCAGACATCATCATGGGCCGCTTGACTGACGGCTTTGGAAGAGGGCTCAGTTTCTGAACCGGCTGACCCTGCGTCAGTTTGAACGCGCTCGGAAGACGTTCCGTCTTCTGCGGACACGGCGCCTTCAGTAGGTTTTGTCATAGGGCAAGTTGGAAATTTGATTGACTGGAAGATCGATTCTAGGACTTCTGCGCACCGAAAAAGTGCATGCGGCTCAGGCATTCCTATTAGTGCATCAGACAAATTAGGTAATAGCTGACCAAACACCATCGGGTCGTCTGCCGATCGAGCCGAGGGTCTGCCGCTCAGCATCTAATTACTTTGGCGGAGTTCTTTTGGTGGATAGGCATTGTTTGCACCGCGTTCTAGCATCCAAATCAGGTTGTCCCTCATCGGAGGTTGCATGTCAGTCGTCTTGCTGTTTGAAGCTCAGGTTCAGCCCGGGCGCCTTGAGGCATACGTCCATTACGCGCTCGAAGCTCAAAGGGATTTGGCTGCGGCTGACGGATGCCTTTCAACCGAACAGCTCATGGCTGTTGATGAGGCTCGCCGCATTATGGTGAAGTCCATCTGGCGCGACTCGGCTTCGGCTCAAGAGTGGAACCGCACCAACGGCGCGCTGCTCGCAGAGCGGGCAGCTCGGCTTTCACTCTTTGAAGATTATTCCGTATCGCTCCTTTGTCCTGCTGAATTTACCCCGACAGCTGCGCCGGCGCCGACGATTCGCGAGTCTGCCGCTATAGCGAGCTGAGACGCACCAGAGCCGCTCAAGAAAGATTCCCTGCCGCCGCAGTCACCACCTCCATGTAGATCTCCGCACCCGACTGCGGCGGTTTTTTCTCCATCGAGCCTTTCGAGCCTTTGATGGATTTAATTTGCTCAAAACTATAGAAGCTTCCCGACGCCTGACGGCATCGGGAAGCTTTCGTGCAGTTTTGGCCGCTCGCCCCGGGCTGACAGCCCGAGGGTGAGCATCACTGATTCTTATTGAGCCGACTTAAGATAAGCGTCTGCGGACTGACCGGCGATGCGGCCGAACGTCACAATATCAGCCTGAGCGTTGCCGCCGAGGCGGTTGCCGCCATGGACGCCGCCCGTGACTTCACCGGCCGCAAAGAGACCCGGGATCGTGTGACCGGCAGGATTAAGCACCTCGGCCTTGGTATCGATCTTCACGCCGCCCATCGTGTGGTGAACGGCCGGCTGAACCTTGACGGCAAAGAAAGGGGCGGTCTGCATGGCCTGCGGCATATCGGCACGGCCGAACGCATCCTTGCCCGCAGCTTTCCCGGCCGCATAAGCCTTGAGCGTGGCTTCAAGCTCAGCCGCCGGCACGTTCATCGCCTTGGCGATTTCGGCGACGGTATTGCCCTTGACGGCCAGACCCATCGAAATGTAGGAGTCCATGAGCTTGGCGGACTTGCGGGTGGCATCATCCCAGAAGACCCAGGCGAAGCGGCCGGGCTGCTTGAGTTCGGCAGCCGAAACCACATCGCGCGTCAGGAGTTCATTGGTGAAGCGCTTGCCTTCGGCGTTGATCAAAATGCCGCCGTCGCCGCGCACGCTTTCAGAAATCAGCGTGCCGTCCGGCGCGGCCGTCGGATGCGCCTGAATCTGCTTCATATCCACGAGCGCTGCGCCGGCGTGTTCGGCAAGGATAATGCCGTCGCCCGTTGCGCCGGGCTGATTGGTCGTCGCATAACCCTTGAGTTTGGGCTGATACTTGACGAGCATATCCTGATTGGCGCCGAAGCCGCCGGTGGCGAGCACCACGGCCTTGGCATCAATCGTATAGACCTTGCCGTCCTTGTTCGTGGCTTTGACGCCCGCTACACGGCCGTCCTTCATAATGATTTCGGTAGCGCGCGTCTGCGTGCGGACGTCCATCTTGCGGTCTTTAGCGGCCTTCCAGAGCACACGGATGACTTCCGGGCCGATGGCGGAGCCGTCTGTCGGACGGTGAGCGCGGGGATACTTGGCGCCGCCCGCGCGCCCAACGGTATTGAGGTCAGCACCCAGTGAAACGAGCCAAGCGACGGCGTCCTTCGCATGGGTGGTCAGCGTGCGCACCAGCGCAGGGTCATTGAGGTTGTGGCCGCCCTTCATCGTATCGGCATAGAACTGATCGATCGTGTCGGGGATGCCGGCCTTTTTCTGCTGCGGCGTTTCCGCGGCATTGATGCCGCCTTCAGCACGCACTGTATTGCCGCCGATCATCGGCATTTTTTCCAAAACCACCACTTCGCGGCCGAGGTCGTGGAGCGTAACGGCTGCGGAAAGGCCCGCTCCGCCGGCGCCAATCACAACGGCATCAGGATTAGCAAAAGCTGCGCCGACGGAAAGAGCCAGTACGGCGGCAATGAAAGTGCGCTTCATAAAGTATTTCTCCTTGAGGGCTTGCTCGGAATGCGTCCGAACATTTTGTCGAAATGCTGCATCCGCGTCCGCACTCGGTCAGACGGCGGTTTTGGATGCATTGAATCTGCCCGACAGTATCTGCCTGGCGAGCGTCAGATGCGTTGAGAGATACTCAAAGGCGCGTTGAGGTATTCTTTATGCTCTCGGCGGTATACAGACGATGACAGAATGATGTTTATCTTTTTTGAGTACGCAATGCGAATTCGACAAAATCAATTGCTGAAGGCAAAGCGGGGCGCGCTTTAGGCAATACGAAAGCAAGCGGGCGTGCCGCCCAGCTGTCCTCCAGCTCGCGCACTTCTACCGGTGCGTTTGGCGGGACAGCCGACGCAGGAACGACTGCCGCGAGCGGCCCTCGAGCCACCAGTTCAACCAGAAGACTAAAGGAGGGGGCCTCAATAATCGGTTCAAAGCGAAAGCCTGCGGCCAATGCACGCTCTTTCATGGCTGCGGTCATTGGACTGGCCTCAGTGAGTGCAGCAAATCGAAGATTGAGGAGCTCCGCAAATTGAAGCGGCCGATTTTTAAACTGCTGAGCGGCGCAGGAGTCTCTGGGCAGAATCACCACATGGCGATCTTCGACAAATGGAACGAGTTCGAGCTTCGTCCGATATGCCGGCGAAAGTTCCCGAATACCGCCGATAAGTCCCAAATCGGCTTCGCCGGTGAGCACTGCCTCAGGCGTCAATGAACTTCGGTGTTCAGTTAATACGGCGCGGAAACTTGAATTTTCGCGCAGATAATCGGCCGCGATTCGGCAGAGAAAATTCTGCAGCCCTGTGCTGTTCGAAAAGATGCGAAGCGGCTCCGGATCATGCTTTGAAAAGGGATTTAATCGCGCGTCGAGCGCCGCCGCTTCTGCAAGAATGGGCACTGCAGCTTCGGCCAATGCGGTTCCGGCTTCAGTCGGCACGAGTCCTTTCCCGGTCCGCGTGAAAAGCTGCGCGCCGATGCCGTCTTCGAGTTTCCGGAGGCGAAGACTGACGGCTGAAGTTGTCAAATGTGCCGCTTCTCCGCTCGCTGACAAACTGCGCGTACGCATGAGAATCAAAAGAAGGCGCAGATCAGAGAGTTCATAGTGAAGCGGCATGTTTTTCGATACCAATCGAGATGCATTGACGGCAAATACAACTTTCGTTTTATGAAATTGTATGCAATTGCGGCACGAAAAGTCTTGCTTTGAGAGCAAGTACTCCCGCTAAGTCTTGTTGTGCGGCAGTAACAACGTAAATATTCAGGGCAAAAGGAACTTTAAGTCAAACGCAGCGCGGCATAAGGCATTCATTCGGCCAAGTACTTCAGATTGAATCTTTCTGCAGCTCACAATAGTTCAATCGCCTGCGGTTCTCTGCGCCGTCTTCAGCTTTGATCTTAGTATTCTTGCTTACAAAACCTGCTCAATAAGAACTCTTCATCCCATTGCATCACAATATTCTCTTTCTCGATATGTCTAAACAGTCTGATCGAACACGAGTTTGAATAACTTTTTTCTCAAGTCAGATATTGCTTTTGAGATTAAATTTGGTATTATTCGTTCCAACAAGACTTTTTCCCATTTTTTCGGAGAATAATATGTCCGATGATAAATTCGTAAATGAACTGACCCAGATTGAAGAAGAACAGCGTGCCCTGGATGCTCGCCGCGCTGCGATTAAGAAGCAGGTTGTGGAACGCGTTAAGGTCATGATCCGCACGTACCATCTTACGACGGACGACATCACCGTCCCCGCTCCGGGCGAACAGGACGACGACGGCCGTATGGTCAAGTACCGCGATGCCGACGGCAATACCTGGACGGGCCGCGGCCGCAAGCCGAAGTGGCTCATCGCCGCCATCAACGCCGGCGCCAAGCTTGATGATTTCCGCACCTATGCGGATCGCTCTGCTGAAGAACTCTGATTTTCTGCAGCATGACCAAAAGCGGAACTTCCTTGGGTGAAGTTCCGCTTTTTTTATTCCTGTTCACGGCACGCTCAAACTGTCTCTCGATACGATTTGGCAGCTGGTTTTGCCGAGGAATGAACCTCGGCACTCCTCCTCAGATTTACTAATGACTGAACCGCGCCGGTGATAGAGAAGGGGGATGTCGGTTTAAAGAAATAGGATGCGCCGCTTCATCGGCATAAGCATTTAGGCGAGGTTTCCGGCCTCATGGCAAGCCGTCCGCAAAGTCGAAACGGAAAGGATGAATGATCAGTTGTTCAATCAAAATCAACCTTTTATCAATAACGGATGATCGGCTGAGCGGCGAAGAGATGAATCATCGCATTCCAAGTTCTGATCGTAATAGGCAATACCTTGCTCGGAATTGAGCAGTCGTTCTTAAAGATTTGATCAAAAATCAGCATGAAGCGCATCCGATCATTCAGATCGCGGGATCACTTCTGCAGTTTGCGCCAAAGCCGCTCTTTACCCTGCAGATCTAATGCTAATTGCGAAAATCTTCTGGTTACGCCATGAACGAACAAAATATCAATCCGGGTATCTTTGGGCTCGGCAATCCCAATAATGCCTACAGCCAATATTTCTCCGGCCGAAGCTGGCTCAAAATGCTCACCGTCGAGCGTTTAGTGACGGCTAATGTCACTTTCGAGGCGGGCTGCCGCAACAACTGGCACGTGCATCATAAAGGCGGACAAATTCTCCTCGTTACGGCCGGCCGCGGCTGGTATCAGGCGTACGGCGAACCTCCGCGTGCACTGAAGCCGGGCGATGTTGTCAATATTCCGCCGGAAGTAAAGCACTGGCACGGTGCGGCAAAAGATTCGTCTTTCGCCCATATTGCCATTGAAGTTCCGGCCGAAGGCTCGTCAAACGAATGGCTCGAACCCGTTTCAGACGAAGACTATGCAAAGCTTTGACGAATGACGCAGAGACCGGCAGGGGTGTTTGCCCATAAGAACGAAACGCCGTCGTCAGCGGTTTGAACGTTTGGCTGACGACGGCATTTGGGGTTTTCTCCGCGGCCTTTCCGCCTGACTGAAGTACGGCGCAGAGGTGTTTTCAGACGGAATGCTTTATCCCAGAGCGACCAAATCGCAGCCGGCCGGAGCAGAAAGCGTTGCAGTCATATAGAGAATGCGTCCGTCATGCGGGGCATGAATCTGCGCGAGCATCGCGCCCTCGAAATCCTCGAGATGCCCGAGCAGGTCACCCTTGAGGACATCATCGCCCGCCTTGACGCGCGGGAACCAAAGACCAAACTCCGAATGCGACAGATAGGTCGCAAACGGTGCCTCACGCTGGGCTGTATTAACCGGCGCTTTGCCGTCAATAATGCCAAGGTGCGCGAATAGCGCCTTGAGATCTTCAAAGTAGGCTTCTACTTCTTCGGGCTCCCAGAGCCCGCAGGCGCCGCGCTCGATGAGAATGGACGGCGTGCCGCGAAGCGCTGCGCTGTTGTAGGCGCCGGTGGATGCCTGTGACAAAACCCGGACCGGCACACTGAGCACCTGGGCTGCGGCACGGGCCGTTGTGGTCACCTCAGGCGCACAATTGCCGGGCACGTAAACATAGGGAGTGAGTTTTTCAAAGAGATCGCCGCCGTGCAGGTCAATGTAGAAGTCTGCTTCGTCTTGGAGCTGGGTGATCGCCCAAGCCGTCTTTTCCGACGCAGAACCGTCCGGGTTCCCGGGGAACATGCGGTTAAGGTTCTTCCCGTCTTCGGGGAAGATCGCTTTGGCGCGTTCCTTTAAAGCAGTTGGATTGCAGAGCGGCAGGACCGTGACCGTCCCGGCAATGTCGGCCTGCGACAGAAAGGCTCTGAGTTTTCTGGCGGCCAAAATGCCGGGATATTCACTGCCGTGTATGCCGGCCGTGATCAGCACGTGCGGTCCCGGGCGGCTCCCCGATGTGCGGTATCCGCGCAGCGTGATGCCGCCCTCGATTTCAAACGCTTCAATCATTGTGGGTTTTTCCTCGCAATGGTCAATAAAGAACTTGTCCCTGAACGTGCATCACATCACCGTGCGGCGTGCCGATTTCTTCATCTCGCTCCATGCGGGCTTCGGCTTCCGGATCCGGAGCGCCGTGAATGCCGATGCCCATCACAGCGCGCAGCAGATCGCGGGCGTAAGCATTGCGGATGTCGCCGATTTTGCTCATATCATCAACGGCTTCTACAAAGCTGCCGTTGTGGAGGAACCGCACGCGGTCGCAGAAATAGGTAATGGCGGTCAAGTCGTGGGGAATGAAGACGTAGCTGAGATTCAGTTCACGCCGCAGATCCTTCAGAAGGTCCATTACTTGAATCTGCGTTGCCGCATCGAGAGAACTAATTGCTTCATCGAGCAGAATGAAGCGGGGCTTCAGTGCGACGGCGCGGGCTATGCACACGCGCTGGAGCTGGCCGCCCGAAAGCTCATGCGGATAGCGGGTGAGAAAGCTTTCGTCGAGACCAACGCGTTCAAGGAGTTCAATGGTTTCCTTGCGCTGAGCTTCTCGACTGATGTTTGCACCCTTCAGACGCATGGCACGGAAGGATTCCCCAATAATGCCCTGTACGCGAAAGCGCGGATTGGCCGAAGTGGTGTAATCCTGAAAAACAATGGAAATGCTCGACTGAATGCGCGCTTTGTCGGCACGCGGCAGGCGGCCGTAGAGATCGAGCCCGTCGAGACGAACCGTGCCGGAGTCGGGCGCAAGCAGTCCGCAGAGGACACGTCCGAAAGTTGATTTGCCCGAACCCGATTCGCCGATGATGCCGAGGCATTCACCTTCCTTGAGGTCGATCGAAAGGCCGTGGAGCACTTCCTGACGTTCACGGCCGAAGAGCCGCGTCTGATTTTCCTTGCGGAATGAAACGCGGATGTCTTTTGCTTCAAGCAGCATGAACTTTTTCTCCTCGAATAGCCCGGCTGAAGGTCGACATGACTGAGAGATGCCGATCGATGAGTTCGCGCGTATAGGGGTCCTTCGCATGCTCAAAGATTTCTTCGGGCAGACCGCGCTCAACGGCAAGGCCGCGATGCATGACGACGAGCTTGTCCGAAATGAGCGAGAGCACGCCGAGATCATGCGAGATGAAGATCATCGCAGCACTGCGGGACGTTTTAATGCGCAGAAACTCCTGCATGATGGCGTACTGACTGATGGAATCGATGGCCGTTGTCGGCTCGTCGCAGATGATGAGGGACGGCTTCAGGGCAAGCGCGAGACCGATCATCACGCGCTGGAGCATGCCGCCCGACATCTGATGCGGATATTTGCGCAGCACATCCTCCGGGTCACGGATCTTCATGAGTTTAAGCACTTCGATCGATTTGGCCCGAATTTCGGCACTGCTCCAGTCCGTATGTTCCTGAAAGGTTTCTGCCATCTGAGCGCCGATGCGGTAGAGCGGATCAAAGCAGCTCATGGGATTCTGCAGCACCATGCAGATCCGTGAGCCGCGAAGACGGCGCAGTGCATCGGCATCTTTCTCCAGAAGGCTTTCTCCCTGAAAGAACACCTTGCCGCGAACTTCAAACGAACGATCGAGAAGTCCCAGCATGGCCTTGGCGGTCATGGATTTGCCTGAGCCCGATTCGCCGAGAATGCCGAGACACTCCCCGGGCGCTACGGAAAAACTGACGCCTTTGACGAGTTCGGCGGACTTCTTATCCTGATGGAAGGTGACGTACAGATCCTGTACGTCAAGTACAGACTGCTGAGACATCAGAGACGAACCTCCTTGGGATCAAGGGCGTCGCGGAGGCTGTCGCCCAAGAGGTTGAAGGCGCCGACGAGCACGACGACGGCAATGCCCGGAACGAGCATCTGCTCGGGATTGGAGATCATGACGTTCTTGGCTTCGTTGAGCATCGCGCCCCATTCCGGCATCGGTGCCTGAACGCCGAGACCGAGGAAGGAGAGCGTGGAGATGTTCAGAATAGCCCAGCCCGTGTCGAGACTCGCGAGTACGGCGAGTTCGGCAGCAATGCAGGGCAGCATGTGATGCGTGAGAATGAAGTAATTCCCAGAACCAATGGACTTGGAGTACAAAATGAAGTTCGATTCGGTGTACTTCACGACGGCCGTTCGGATCATTCGGGCGTACCAAGCCCATTTGATGAAGATATTGGCGATGATGACGTTCTCAATGTTCACGCCCATGAGCGCCACCACTGCGAGAATCATGATTTGCGACGGGAAGGAGAGCATCACGTCGACCACGCGCATGATGAATTCATCAATCGGTCCGCGGAAGTAGCCTGCCAAAACCCCCATCAGCAGTCCCAGCCCAATCGTGCCGGCCATGGTGAGGAGCGACAGGAAAAAGGTCGGACGAATACCGTAAAGCATGCGTGAGAAAACGCAGCGGCCGAGCTGGTCGGTGCCGAGCGGATACTCCCATGAGGGCGAAGCGAACTTCATCAAAATATTGTTTTCATACGGGTCATGCGGCGCAAGCAATGGCGCGAAGACGCCCGCAAAGACCGTAAGCAGAATCACGACCAGGCAGAACTGCGTGACCGGATTGCGCAGAAAAACTCTAAGCATTTCAGGCCGTCTCCTGTTTGCGCAGACGCGGATCGACCGCGCACTGGATGATGTCGAAGAGGAGGTTGAAGATCACGAAGAGCACGCCCATCATGAGCACATAGGCTTGAATGACCGGGTAGTCGCGATTGAAGATCGATGTGATGCAGAGTTTGCCGAGACCGGGCCAGGCAAATACGTTTTCCACAACGATCGTGCCGGCAATCAGCTGCGGAATCGACATGCCGATGGCGGTCACGCACGACTGGAGCGAATTCTTGAGCACGTGTTTGACGAGAATCGAACCTTCCTTGAGTCCGCGGACGCGTGCGTAAAGCACATAGTCTTCACGCATGTTTTCGAGCATGTTGTTGCGGATCAGGCGGATATAGGTCGAAATGTAGGTTAGCGCCACCGTAAAGGCAGGCAGGATCAAATGGGCAAAAGTGCCCGAGCCGCTCGTCGGCAGCAAATCGAGCTTGATGGAGACGAACCAGATGAGGAGCAGACCCACCCAGTAAGCGGGCATGGCCGTTGTCGCAAAGACGATGCCGCGCATGATGCGGTCAAACCAGCTGTCTTTATAGACGGCAGAAAGAAAGCCGATGGGGAGGCTCAGCACGATCACATAGACCAAGGAAAGGCCCGCAAGTGACAGGGTGGCCGGCAGACAGCGGCCGAGTTCGCCCAGCACTGTGCGGGACGGATTGGTGTAGCTCACGCCGAAATCGCCCTGAAGGCAATTCCAAACCCAGTCGACATAACGCACGAAAAACGGCCGGTCCAGGCCCAATTCCGCACGGACCTGCGCGATGGCTTCGGGCGTAATGACGGGCGTCTGTCTTACGCGGAGCGCAACTTCCGCCGGATCTGACGGGATGAGATTGATAAAGATGAAGCAGAAAAACGAGATGACGAAGAGCAGCGGAATCGTTGCCAGCAGTCGTCGGATGATGTATTGGCGCATAGAAAGACAAATCCCCGGCGCCAAACTTCCATAAACGGAACGGCGCAGTCGAATAGGGGCTCGACCCTGCATGCATGCGTTCGAGCCCCTGCGGCATCAGAAGCGGTTACTTCCAATACATGTCGGCGAAAGGAATCTCGTATTGGTTTGAGAGGAAGCCGACGCCGCCCAGTTCAGCATTGAAAAGCGCTTTGTTGGTTTCGAATGAAATCGGCAGATAGACCGCGTCCTCGTGCAAATGCGTGAGCACGTAGCGATAGAGTTCGCGGCGCTCTTTTTCATCCGTACTCGTCAGGATCTTGGTGATGGCTGCGTCGATTTCATGCTTGTCAGGGAGACCGAGCTGAGCCTCATAGTCGCCGTAGACACGCTGACGCATTGCAGCGAGCGAAGACTGCGGATCATAGGGCGTTCCCCAGCAGATATTGAAGACCATGTCGAACTTGCCGTTCTTCATGTTGTCGCGATAGGACTGTTCTTCTTCGCCGCGGATTGAGATCTGCATGCCGAGCTTGCCGAATTCGCTCTGGAGGTATTCAGCAATCGTCTTTTCAGAAACCGAATTGGAGTTGTAAAGCAGCCCCAGCGCCAAGGGCTTCCCGTCTTTGACGGCAGGCGCGCGCTTGCCGTCACGCTTGTAGCCGGCTTCTTCAATCAGTTTGGCCGCTTCCTTCATGTCGTACTTATAGGGCTTCAGATCGATATCGCAGTACGGAATCGAAGTCGAATAGAGCGTGTCAGCGCCCGGCTCAAAGCCGTGGAAGACGCCCTGTGAGATCACCGACTTGTTCGTCGCATGCTGAATGGCCGTGCGGATCTTCTTGTCCTTGAGGATATCGTTGGTGGTATTGAGAACGATCTGACGGGTTGAAGTGGGCGAAGAAACGGCAATCGAGAACTTCTTGCTGTCGCGGTACTTGTTGAGCGCGTCAGCATCGATCATGTTCTTGCCCCAGATGAGGTCGATTTCGCCTTTTTCCAGCGCCAGAATACGCGTCTGATTGTCCGGAATGACCTTCACGACGATGCGCTTAATGGCGGGTTTTTTGCCCCAGTAGTCCGGATTGGCTTCAAAGACGGAGTATTCGTCAACCACATGCTCCTTCAGCACATAGGGACCGGAACCGATAAAGGCGGTAAGACCGTTCTTGGTCTTGCCGTCCTTCATGACGTTGGGCGAAACAAAAGCAAAGGGGCGTGTAACCGCAAGCTCCGTGAGCATCGGGTAGTAGGCTTCCTTCATCTTAATAACGAACGTGTTGGCATCCGGCGCTTCTACGCCTTCAAGAAGACGCATCATTTCAAGCCAGGAGTGACGCGTTTTGTTGTCAATCAGCGCATCAAAGTTCGCCTTGACAGCATAGGCGTCAAGCACGTGGCCGTCGGTGAACTTCAGGTTCGGGCGAATTTTGAAGGTGTACACGCGGCCGTCGGGCGAGATGTCCCAGCTTTCTGCTACTGCTCCGTGATACTTGCCGTCATTGCCAAGGGTGACGAGCCCTTCAAACACCATTTCCTGAGCGAACATTTCGCCGGCATAAAGGTGCGGATTCAGATCGCGAAGATCACGGTAATTGACGAATACCAGTGTGTCTTTACCCTGAGCTGCTGCGTGAACAGGCGTCGGCGAAGTAAAAAGAACAGTACCAGCGAGGAGCGTCATGCAGACAGCGCTGCCAAGCGCACGGCGGGTAAGGCGGAAGGGCTTCATTAGCAAGGTCCTTTCGTTGAGAATTAGAACGAGAATTGTTATCGATTATACGGAAAGAACTTTGAATGTTTAGATTCATAAATTAGTTAACGTTTACTTACGTGCGTACCTTTGTTAAAAATCAAGCGTTGCACATCTTTAATCGGTAAACCAATAAATTAACGTAACTCTTTATCGTGTTGAATGGAGTAAACGATTGATGTGTTATGCGCCATTTCATGGCGCTTTCATTTTGGCATCGCCTAATCAGGGTTTGTGCTTAGCGCATTAATGCAGGATTGTTGGCTAATCAAAATCCGGTCTTAAGCCCTTTCGACAGCCCGATCGGGCGGCACAGGGTTGAGGCTGCCGCTTGGATGCCTGCAATTTCTGATGAAGTGAAGGTTTGTTGAGAAGCGGTTCTATGGCAGGCCGCAGCTCCTCAAGTTTCTGCAGAAATGGACGGAACGCAGAACAAGTGAGTATGCGTTCCATCAAAGTATGTGAACACTCAAGCCCTAAGAGGTTCCTTTGATTCTTGCTGATTCTCTGAAATCGATTCGAAAGATGGCCGCACAGCCTTCGGCCTGAATCATCGGCTCCGCTCTTTGGATTCGGCAGCCGCAGCATGCTCAAAGATGCGGTCTACCCAGATGCCGTCGGCTTCGATGCGTTTGGGCTGCAGGTGATCGTCATCCCGATACCAAGCCTGCAGATTGCATTTCTGACCTGGGCAGACAATAGGGGTGGGATCTATATATTCAGCAGCGTCACCAAGAATTCTTTGGATTTCTTCATTGCCGCGCTTCCAGTCATCGGCTGCTGGGAATGGCTGCACCATACCGACGGCGTCGCCCGTAATACGGTTGACGTGCTTCAAAGGATCGTAGATGCCTTGCTGGCCGCCGACATTCGGCGTCCAAGGGTAATCCAGCATTACATAGACCTTCAGGTCTTTCCGGGCCTCGAGCAGCGGACGGACCGTTGCGGCCACCTGGTAAAACTCTTCCTCCTTAATTTTTCCGCCCCACATGCTGCCGATGACGAGCGTGTGTACACGCTTGTCTGCAACAATTGCCTTCACTGCGCGGGCATAGTCACCCATGCGTTGGTCATTGAAAAGGAACCATCCGGCTTTGGCAATCATGCCGAAGTTGACATGATCGCGTTCGCTGAGCCGCTGAGCGCGCAGATAGTACTGCGCCATATGCGAGTCGCCAATGAAAATCAATGACGGGAATGCATTGGGGTTGGGGGTGGCAATATCTACGCCCTCATATTTGAATCTGGGGGCCTTTTCAAAGCCATCCCATTCATTCTCGGCACGAACAGAGATCACCTTGTCCTCAAATTTAAGCGGCCGCTGAGGGAATCCGTCCGTTTGGCGAATAGTCTCGCCGAGTGCCAGCATTGAGACCAAGCCTGCCAATAGGAGAAGCACGGCTTTGCAGGAATTGCGGCAGCGGCGAATAGGATTTTCGACATAAAAATATACGAATGTCGCAATGACAAAACTCAGTGCCAATGCGGCAGTCAATACGGTGGGTGATGCATCCGGCACGGCGATAAAGAGATAAGCCAAAAGCGGCCAATGCCAGAGATAAAGTGAATAGCTGATCAGTCCGACAAAGGTCATCGGCCGCCAGCAAAGAAGGGTACGGTTGAAAAGAGCATCGGGCTCGGCCGCGATGACAAAAACGGCGCCAAGCACTGGGATCAGCGTGATAAGCCCGGGATGCGCTGCGCTCTCAGTAACGAACGCCATCGGAAGAACGATCATCAGGATGCCGGCGATGGACAGCCCATTGCGGACATTTTGGGAAAAACGCGATGTACTGAAGCCAATGAAGGTTTCAGAATAAGACAAAAGAATGCCGGCCCCTAATTCCCAAAAGCGAGTCAATGGGAAGTAGAAGGCAAAATTGCGGTCCGAAGAAGAGAGACAGGCTGCGAGTGAACCCAATGCAATGAGAGCAGCAGCGATGCCGATCATCTTCACAGAACGGCTTAATCGCCAGATCAGCGTACAGATGAGCGGAAAAACAATGTAGAACTGTTCTTCAATGGCCAGGCTCCAAAGGTGGAGCAGGGGTTTGCGAAGTGCATCTTCCGTGAAATAGCCAATTTCACTGAGAAGCTGGAAATTTTGAATGAAGAGCGTGCTTGCATCAATGTGCATCCCCAAATTGGCATATTCATCTGGGAGAAGAATGAACCAGCCAACTGCAGCCACAAAAGTGAGCAGCAAAATGAGGTTGGGAATAATGCGCTTGATGCGCTTCTCATAGAACTCGATATAGCTAAATGAGCCGCTCGCTATGCCGCGGAAAATGATTCCGGAAATCAGATAGCCGGAGATGACAAAAAAGACATCCACACCAAAGAAGCCCCCGGGTATCAGAGACGGAAACGCGTGGAAGATCAATACAGGCAGAACCGCCAGCGCGCGCAGTCCTGTAATGTCGTTTCTCCATAATTTGGGGCGGCTGGCGGCGGTCATCGGTGTCATGGTCTTCATCGGCCGCTTAAGGGCATAGGCTCGCGGCGAATGTTTGTTTTGATCATTGGAACAGCTCATCGGGCTGGCGCAGAATCATATCTGCTGATGAGCTAAGGCGTAGTGCCTAAGTCCATGAGAAATGCAACGACTTAATGCACAGAATGGTTCTATGCCCGCAGGCCGCAAATGTTCCCAGCACTTTCACCGTCCGCTATGCACTCTCCCGGCATCACAAAATAAAGAGCTCGTCTGCCGCAAAGCAAACGAGCTCGGAGAAGGAATTAAAGGAACAAGCTGCATGCCTTCATCTGCAGCGCGGGTCCCAATCTCTTTATGAGAAGAGCGGAATCAAGCCGTAAATGAAGATCGCCAGAATGATCACCGGAATCACAAAGCGGACAAACTGGTACCAAAGATTGTAAACGAAACCGTGAAGCTTGCCGCCATTGGTAATTTCATCGAGCGCCTGATTCTTCATGGCCCAGCCGACATAAAGCGCCGCGCCAAGTGCTGTCACGACGAAGCAGATGTTGCCGGAAATAAAGTCATAAGCATCGAAGACGGAGCGATTTAGGATTCGAACATCGGCCAGCGGTCCGTCGCTCAGAATGCAGGGAAGATTGCCGAAGATGAAAGTGAAGATCAATGCAGTGTTGATGGCATTGACGTAGAGGAAGCCGAACTTTTCATGCAGCACCGAGATGATGACCTGATAGATGGTAATGGAGGTAGTCAGGGCGGCAACGACGAGCAGCAGGAAGAACACAATGGCGAAGAAATTCCCAAAAGCCATGTGCGAGAAGGCAATGGGAAGCGTCTTAAAGACGAGCGAAGGACCGGAATCCGGGCTCAGGCCGGCGCTGAAAAGCGACGGGAAAATCATGAAGCCAGCCAGAATGGCGATCAGCGTGTTGATGATGCCGGTAATGACGGCGGTCTTCACCATGCTTTCATCTTTCTTGAGATGACTCGAAAGGGTGATCATGACGCCGAAACCAAGGGAGAGTGCAAAGAACACCTGCCCGAGCACGTCAAGGAGGAGCTTGCCCGAAAGCTTGCTGAAGTCGGGCATCAGATAAAAGCGAACGCCTTCCCAAGCGCCGTCGAGCGTTAGATTGCGGGCAACCATCACGATGAGGCAGAGGAAAAGCAGCGGCATTAAGAATTTCACCGATCGTTCAATGCCCGCGATAATGCCCTTGCGGAGAATCACCCAGTTGATCAGCACAAAGACGGCTGTGCAGATGGTGATCATGAGGGGGGCTTGCTCAATATTGGCGTGGTAGAAGGTGCTCGTCAGCTCTTTGGTGACTGGGGAGGAAAGGTCAAGACCGCCCTCTATGCCAAAAAGTCCAAGAATCAGGTGGTAGATATAGGTTATGACCCAGCCGCCTAACGGCATGTAGTAGGACAAGATGCCGAATGCACCCAGAATGCCTGTGTAGCCGAAGAACTTCCAGAGCGGAGAGTATTTAGAGCCCTCAGGCAGAAAGGCGTCGATACTGTTGGCCTGCCCGCGGCGGCCAATGACATTTTCGACGAGGATGATGGGAATGCCCACAAAAAGCATCACCAAAATGAACATCAGGACGTAGGCACCGCCGCCGTTCTGACCAACGAGATAGGGGAAGCGCCAAGTTGCGCCGAATCCAATCGTAGCGCCCGCTACGGTCAGAATATAGGTCAGACGACTGCTCCAGGTTTGTCGTTGTTCCATGCCGTATCCTTTTAATTGTTTCTGCAGGATGGATGTCGAGGGTATACGCATCCCGCATATGCCTGCCGTCAGTCCTTACGGATGCCGGCAGGTGTTTGAAGCAGCGGAGTCGGTATGAAACCCAACGATGAAGCACCTCAGTTCTGCGCTATAAGCCGCGCGAACTGATCCAAACTGCAAAAAACGTAAGTTTATACGATGCGCAAGGCGCGCCGCCGTTTGCGCACCCAGCTAACTCGTATTCATACATGCAGGTTTCGGCAGGTGCTCAATACGTGTGATTTGGTCAAAATATAATTCAACATAATAGTCGTTATGTTGAATAATGAAGATTTCATCCGATTTTCTCATCCGTATGAAGATTTATACTGTCGTTCTTACGGTGCTCATACAGCTTCATTTTTTTCAAATAAATCGGAGAGCTTCAATGCGTCAGTGTATGGATGCAGAAAATCTGCATCGCCGCCTGAAAAAAATTCTGGGTCAAGTCCAGGCCATTGACCGCATGATTGATGAAGATGTCCCCTGCGAAGATGTCCTCGCACAAATCAATGCTGCCAAGTCAGCTCTGCACGGCTGCGGCCGCGTTGTTCTTGAGGGACATATCAAACACTGTGTGCGTGACGGCATTGAACATGGTGATGCCGACAAAACCATTGACAGTTTTACCAAGGCGGTTGAACGCTTCGCCAACATGACTTAACGGCATGTTGGTTTGACGTACTTCCCAACGAAATGAGCGGCTAATTGCCGCTCTTTTTTTGGCAGCTGCCGGATTTGCAGATAGGAACTACTCGATTTCATTTGCATACCGGTACCCCTATAGGTATTATGTGTACGAAACGAATACCCATGGAGGTATATCGAAACGGGTTTTCGGTCAGCCTAAACGAGGTCGAAAACGCGGCAAACCACATCTGTCTGCAGTCATGAAATACTTCGTCAGCAAACTCGTCGATGGCCTTGAATATCTTCTCGGGCTCGGCGGCATGAAACGCGACATCGCCTTTCTCATTATTTCGGGCGCTGCCCTCTTATTAAGTCTCTTTGACGCTCCGCTTCCCTTCTCCGCTGCCTGGGTTGCCATCATCCTCTGCGGCGTGCCGATTGTCACCGAAGCCTTCATCGGCATCATTACGAAATTCGATATCAAAGCGGACCTTTTGGTCTCCCTTGCCCTAATTGCCTCGGTCATTATTGGAGAAGATTTCGCGGCTGGCGAAGTGGCGTTCATTATGCAGTTGGGGAGCCTCCTCGAAGAACTCACCGTTGCCAAAGCTCGTGCCGGCATTGAAAAGCTCGTGCACCTCACTCCTCAGAAAGCTCGGTTAATCACCCCTCAGAACGAGCAGATCGTGCCGGCTGAAGCCGTTAAAGTGGGCGACCTCCTCCGAGTTCTCCCCGGGGAAACGATTCCGGTTGACGGCGTGATCATCTCGGGTCATACATCCGTGAACCAAGCCGTTATGACCGGTGAATCGCTTCCTGTTGACAAAGCGCCGGGCGACGAAGTCTCGAGCGGTACAGTCAATCAATTCGGTGCTTTTGACATGCGTGCCGCCAAAGTGGGCGAAGACAGCTCCATTCAGCGCATGATTCGCCTGGTTCAGTCGGCCGATGCCGGCAAAGCCAAGATTGTCGGCATCGCGGATCGCTGGGCCACTTGGATTGTCGTCATCGCCCTAACCTCTGCCGCACTCACTTGGTTTTTCACCGGCGAAATTATCCGCGCGGTGACGATTCTCGTCGTTTTTTGCCCTTGCGCACTGGTCCTGGCGACGCCGACGGCCATCATGGCTGCCATTGGGAACGCAACGAAACACGGTTTTCTCGTCCGTGAAGGCGACGCGCTCGAACGTCTGGCTGCCGTTACCAAGATCACTTTCGATAAAACAGGGACGCTCACTTACGGAGCGCCCAAAGTGGTGCATGTTGAATCGATTTCTGCAGATTTCACTGCGGATGACCTTTATGCCGTCTGTGCTGCTGCAGAACAATTCTCCGAACACCCGCTCGGCAAAGCGGTAGTGCGGTGCTTTAAGAGCGATGTCAGAGCCGCCGTTGATCCGTGTGAAGCTTTTGAAATGCTGCCGGGCCGAGGCGTCCGTGCCTCCGTTAATGGTCATGCCGTATTGGCCGGCAGCCGGGAGCTCCTTGCTGAACACGGTGCTGCAGTGCCCGAAGAAGCTGAAGCTGCTGTTCAAACGCATCTGAGTCAAGGCCACACGATTGTTTATATTGCCGTCGATCAGAAAATGGTCGGCTACGCAGCGCTCGCCGATACCGTTCGAAATGAAGCGGCTCAAATGATCACCGCTCTTGAAGGGCTCCACGTTTCGCCCGTGCTCTTGACCGGCGACCATCACAGCGCCGCCCAAGCCATTGCCGGGGAACTCGGCATTCGCGATGTACACGCCAACTGCCGTCCTGCAGACAAATTGAACTGGATCAGCACTTATCAAAAGCGTCTGGAAAACGTCTGCATGATCGGCGACGGCATCAATGATGCCCCTGCTCTGAAGAAAGCCAATGTCGGTGTTGCCATGGGCGGCATTGGAAGCGACATTGCCGTGGATGCTGCTGACATTGTGCTCGTCGATGACGATGTCAAAGAGCTGCCGCACCTCATTGCGCTCTCTAAGCGCATGCTGACAACCATCAAGGTGAACATGAGTTTCTCGATGATTTTGAACTTCATCGCGATCATTCTGGCGATGCTGGGCATTCTCAATCCGGTCGTCGGCGCACTGGTGCACAATGCCGGCTCGGTGCTTGTCATTATAACTCGGCCTTCCTGCTCAAATGGAAGCGCCGATCAGCTTAATGCAGATTGCTGTATGAAAAATGGGCTGATGCATCGCTGCGGTGCATCAGCCCAGTTCGTGAAAGATAACGGCGTTGGCGGCTCAAAGATCATGCTCGGAAATGACGAGATGCTCTGAAATCTCATCAGTCCCTTTAAACCGTCAACGCCTTTTTATGCGCAGCCTTCCCTCCCAAGGTTTCTAAGGCGAAAGAGCCAAACACCGCAAAAGCGCCTTGGCTCTCTCCCGCAAAAAACAATTAGAAGCGGTGCTGCAGACCGACCGTTCCGAAGATCTGATTGAAGCGGTCAACCGTATCGAGTAGCTTGTCGCCGTCAGAATATGAGACGCCCGAATAAAGCTGCGTGCGCTTGGAGAGGTTGTAGTAGTACATGAGCGAAGCCTGATAGGCCGTGCCCTTCGTTTCCTTCATGTTGGTTGAAATGCCCTTCCAATCGGCGTTAATGACGCCCAGACCTGCGCTGAAGAAATGTGCTCCCATCGGATAACCTACGCTCACGAAACCGACTGTCAGGTCCATGCCGTCTTCGGAATCGGCGTAATTCGTCGATCCGCCGACGCCTTTAATCATATCGGCCATGTCCGGCGCGCCGCCGATTCGCCAATCATTGCTGCCTTTATAGAAAATGGCTGAAACAGCCGGGCCGCCAAAATCGTAGCTCCCGAGGATATGAATGCCGGTCGTTTCGTTTTTGCGAGGTTTCGTGCCGTCAGTATGGCTGCTGGGACGCTCCCAGTTGAGCACCGTACCGATACGAAGTGACTGACCCGTCCACCCGAAGGCGGCTTGAATCACATGATTGTTGTTGGACCAGCCGTATTTAGTTTCTTCGCTGCTCGAACCATTGGAATAAAAGCCCTGAACGAAGAACCCGTCGTCGCCGTTCGTACGGAAGGCGATGGCATTGTCCATTTCACCCACGTTGAAGACCATGGTGGCCGGTGCCATGCCGGGCAGTCCGGATGCCGTCATATTCGCGCGGAGCTTGCGGAAGACCGAATACGGATCGGAAGCACACGTGAAGGTTGAAATTCGGCCCATTGAAACTTCAATCTGACTGTTGCCCGCATAAAGACGAGCTACGCGATTAAAGAGCCGGTCGTTTTCCCACATGGCGCCCGAATCAGTGCTGTAGCCGTTTTCGAGCTGAAACCCCACATAAAGACCGTTGCCCAAATCTTCTCGGCCGGTAATGCCGAAGTGCGAATCGGTCGGCGTCTGCTTGTATTGCGCCATACCGACATTGCCGTTGTCGGCTCCTTCAGTCTTTTGGTAGTAAAGACCGGTGGCAACCAGGCCGTACACATTGACGTCGGCTGCTTGAGCGGCAAACGGCATGATGCTGGCTGCGGCAGCGGCGGCCAGAATGGCCTTGCTGATAGGCTTGAGTTTCATTTGTGAGCTCCTTTATTCCCTGCGGAATTGGTCTTGTCCGCAGGCTGCAAAAAATGAGGCTGTTCATCTGAAGCCGAGTGATGCTGGTGAATTCATCAGCTTGCGGCTTCAGATGCGGTTATGCGAAAACGCGTCGACCCTCTTGCGATTTCTCGAAACGAAATGTGTTGAGGATCGAGCGTCTCAGCGCGACGGCGGATTAGTGCGTGAAGGCTTGTTCAACGCTGATCGGGAATGCCTGGTAGCCCATGACCGAGTTGATTTTCAGTTCAACAGCCGGCTTCGTTTCACCCCAGCGGTATTCCGTGAGATACGGATGAGCCGGTTCTTCCTTAACGTTGGGACCGGCGGACGGGCCGAGCAGACCAGCGGTGGAATAGAACACCACGACGGAGTTCTTGTCGGCCATGTACTTCGTGATGCCGGTCACCGGGCTGAAATATTCGTGGCCAAGGTCCTTGCCCACTTCCCAGAGCTGCTGCACGGTCATCTTCTTCTGATCGATCTTGTAGATCACCCCGCGGGTGTATTTCTCTTCGGCGAGTGCGGGCTGCTCCAGACCACGGCCGTCGCCGTTGTCGAAGACCGACAGAATCAGGGTATCCGCATCAGACATTTCGTCGATGCGGTAGGCCGTGTGCTGCGTCCATGTCCAGTCAAAGTTGCCTTCGCACTTACCGTTCTCGCACTTGATAGGCTTGCCGTCTTTATCAACAGGCTGCAGAACTTTTTCTGCCCAGCCCTTCTTCCAGCCGTCCGGGGCGCCGAGAATCCACTTCACTTTCTTATCGCGGCCAATCTTGATGGCGGCGGACTGGTGGCGGGACGAAATGATGATCGAGTCATCCGTCGGATCGTAGTCGACTGAATTGACGTGGGCCCAGTTGCGGCCTGCGCCGACACCCACAACGTCACCGAAGTTGTCGCTTTTATCCATTTCGGCAAGTTCAGCGGCGCTGATGGTCTGACCGGCCTTGGAGGCATCAATATTGAGACACACTGCGCCCTGATCGAGCGTCTTGATGACGTTGTCGCGGTACGGATCCAGAATTTCCATCAGGCGGAAATCGTCAACGACGCGGCCGTCCTGATCAATTTCTACGATAACGTCGCGAACCGTATGAACGCGACGGCCGTCGGCACGACGGTAGTCCGCGGAGCCGACGCGCAGGAAGGAATGTCCGTTCTGTGCGTTGTCAAAGGAATGCGAGAAATCCGAATAACCCGACGGCAGACGACGGTCATATACCTTGCGGCCGATGAGATCGTACTTGCAGTAGTTCTGGCCGTAGCCCCAGGTGAGCGCGCCATCCTTGGTCTGCTGGAACCCCATGAAGTATCCCGATTTCCAGGGATTCTCATTGTCGCCGATCTCCTGATCCAGGAGCCACCAGCGGACTTCGCCCTTCGTGTCGATGATGCCGATATTGGAATTAAAGGCCCATTCCACCGCGCCGCCGGAAGGATTGTTCCAAACGAAGCGGCTGCCAACAGGCATGGTGCTCATGAGCTGCGAATTGATGAGGTAGAGGCGATCGGAAAAATCCGGATCAACATGGACGGGCTTGACTTCAAAAGGCTTTACCTGATTGGGCATGCCGGTTGAAACTGTATACACGCTCGGCACATAAAACCGATAGGTATCTTTGAACTTTTCAGACTTGCCCTGGAACGTGCGCGTGTAGCTCACTTCTACGGTGTTCTGCCAATCCGGATAGAGACCGAAAACCGGAATGCCGGCGTGTGTCTTCAATTCTGTGCGGGAAACTTTATAAGTAATCTCCTGGCCGTTCGTCTTCGGCACGATGCGGACGGTGACATCCGAAAGATCGTATCCAGCGTCACGGATGACTGCAGTGAGCGGTGCCACTTTGTACGGATTGACAATCACTTCGCCAATGTTGCCCTGCACCGGATACGTAACGTGAGGACCCGATGGGCCGCCCATAGCCATGGCGGGGGTTGAAATGGACAGCATCATGGCAGCCGCCGCGACGGCTGCACAGATTGGGACAATCTTCTTCATTTGTTTCTCTTTAATTGATCCGATAACGCTGCCGGAAACAATGTTCCGGAATGAATCAAAGTTTAGAAAACCAAACAAAGTGTAAAAATTGTCGAATTTCCGCTATCGACACGCACGGTTTGCAACATCGGCTTTCATGTTTAGAAAGACGCTGCTGATCGGCGAAAGGCGGTGCTGTCCCTTTATGGAAGGCGTATTTTTTTTGGGAATAGCGTGTTCACCCTACTCGCTGCACACCGAGCAGATTGAAGCGGCTTCAAGCGACGCCATGGCTTCACGCCACCCCGCTTCATCGTCAGAGCAATACCGGCTCCATCGTCGTCTGGCGCAGCTAATTAGGAAAGAACGCACCCACTGCCGGAGCGGATCTGCATCGGTGCGCACGCTCCAATAGAGGTGCGGCACCCACGGCGGAATCACAATATCTTTTGGCTTCAATGCAGCGAGTGGCAAGCGTTCCGTCAAAATTTCAGCGAGTGGAATGGGATGAATGGTGTAGCCGTCAGAATCTAAAAGCGACCATGCGTTGGCCAAAAAGAACGGCGATTGGAGAAAACGCTGCGAAGAAATTTCATGAAACGGCATGATCATGGCGCTCAGTCCCGACGGCTGACTCACTGTAGGAATCACCATCGGATATCGCGCCAGCTCCTCTGGGCCGACGATGCCGTCAGGCACCTCGCAAAGCGGGTGATCTTTGCGAACCAAAACACAGTGGGGAGCAGCAAGCAGCAGACGCTGACGCAGCGTGGGATCTGCAGGCAGATGCGGATCGCAGGCATACATGAAGTCAACCGCACCGGATCCCAATCCGGCAGCAGACTGACTGCCCAAAGGCACGATTTCGATACCGAGCTTCGGCGCGCGCTGATGAAGTTCCTTGAGGAACGGCATGATAAAGACCATGGCCGTGTTGTCGACGGCAGCAATGCGGATGACTTCACTGCTTTCAAGAATATTGAGTGCGGATGCTCCTCCTAGAAGTGCATCGAGTGCTTTAAAAACATTTTGCAGACGCGGCAGCAGCTCCAGAAGCTGGGGAGACGGCACCATCTGCGGGCCATGCCGACTGAAAATTTCGGTTCCGAAAATAGCCCTCGCGTCAGCAAGCAGTCGGGAGGCTTGCGAAACGGAGAGTTTCATCGCTGCTGCAGTCTTAGTGAGGGACTGTGTATTGCTCAGAATGAGGACTAAACGCAGTATGCGCAGATCAATCCGGTCAAGATCGAGATGTGCAGTGTTGGTGGTAGGCATGGTGAATTTTGTGTTTTCTCTTCGGGGTCAACGAAGTCAGGTTCTGATGCAGTTCTTTTGAACTGATGTCGAACCTAAAGTCTTCTTGCATATAGCTTTCTTTGTTTTCTTTAATATTATCAAATGCTTTAGTTATTTATATGGGTTTTAGAATCCCTTTGTACAGACACAAAGATTACGTGATGTAAACTGCTCTTGTGCCCTCAAGGTATACCTGTGGCTGAACAGAAACATTCCAATATTTTCCTGCATTCTTTACTTGATAAACAAGCGTTTCTTTTTCTGTGCGTTGACGGGGGGGGGGGGGGGGGGGGGGGGGGGGGGGGGGGATAGATATAAATTGCAATGTACTTAAAGCATCCTATTGGAGGTTTACGATGCAAGTGCGTTCATTAAAACCCATTAATCTGGCTGTGCTGGCCGCATTAGCAACAATCGTTGCCAGTGTATCGACGAATACTGAAGCTGCGCCCTTATTGAATTACAAATCAGATAATACGGTCGAAAGCGCTCTCGGCGATGCAAAACCCGGAACTACAGGATTTCTGAATCTTGAATCGAATGTAAGTGAAACTTATAGTGGAGAGAATGCTGAAGTTGATTCCCTCACCTTTATCAATAAGACAGAAGGCACCAATTCCCTTGTTTTTATAAAGGGCGGAACATTTTCAGTCAGCAAGCTCAAAACATTAAGTTTCTTAACTGACAAAATTCTTTCTGGTAATCCAGTTACTAACAATGCCGGGATTCAGTTGACAAGCACGGGCAAAGTGAATGTCGATAATATTGCTCAGGTTAATTTCGGCAGTCAAGATAAACGCTTCGAAGCTGACCAGGGTATAAATGTATATAGCAATAGTTCCTTGGAATTCAGCAAAATTGACACGCTGTCTTTTTACACTGATGCCAATCAATCCGTCAATGTTCAGTCAACTGCATCACTCAAGGTTCATGACGTCGGCACGCTGATATTTGATAATGCCTTATCCAGACAGAAAAACAGCACAACGTTGTATTCAGCTTTGCAGCTGATGGTAATGCATAAAGACGATGGCACTAACACTAATAATGCTAAGATGGTTGACATTGACGTCGACAATCTTATTATTAAAGCAAATTCACAGACTACGCTTTCAGCCGGCATTTCTATTACAGATCAGACTAACTATGCAGGGACAGCCTCGATCAATGGTTCCTTGAAGGCTAAAAATATTTCTATCGACGGCGGAACCTTCGGGATTCGCTCTAATCGCAATATAGACGGTTCTCAAACGACCACATTTAACCTTACCGCAGATAATAACCTCGCTGTCAGCGGCGGGAGAAATGCCATATTGTTAGATAATCAAAAGGGTTCTGGAAACGTTCTGAATGTGGATGCTGCTAATGCCACATTTACGGGCGGCGATGAAGGTGTTCTCAGTAAAAACAGTACGGCATCCATTAAGGCTGACAATCTGACCGTTTCGGGCGATAATAGTGCACTCGATTTTGATAAAGACAGCTCTCTGACGCTGGCAAACAAAACTGACTCACAGACCGCCAACACTACCTTGAACGGCAATGTCACCATCGCCGGTAAGGCAACCTTTACGAATCAGGATATCCATCAGACTGCCGGCACTTTCCATGTCAGCACTCTGGATGCCACCAATTCAAAACTTACCTTCAATACCACCGAAAAAGATGGCGTAAAGGTTGAAACGCTGAATGGCGATCTCAAGCTCGAAGCCGGCGCTTCGGTCACCGAAAAGCTGGGTTCAGCGGAGAAAGTTGCTGAGGCGCTTGATACGATCATCGGCGGCGCCGCAGCTTCAACGCTCAAAGATAATTTTGTCGGCGGCGAGGCCAGTGACATGACGGGTGCCTGGACATACGATGCCGCCACGGGTGACGTTTCCTATCAGGGTTCACGTCTGTCGCCGACTTTGACGGCAGTGACCCATGCCAACGCCGCGAACCTTGCTCAGTGGCGCTATGAAGTCAATCACTTGAGCGAACGCCTAGGCGACGTGCGCAGCCAAAACGGTGCACTCGGTGCTTGGGCTCGAGTCTATGGTACGGACGCCAAGGTTTCTGACTCCGTTTCCACGAAGTTCACCAACAACACGATTCAGGTGGGCGGTGATGCCAAGGTGGGTGACACCTGGATTGTCGGCGCAGCATTTGCCTATACCGACAATTCAACGGACTTTTCGAACGGCAGCGCTGACAGTGACGGCTACACCCTTTCCGTCTACGGCACGGCAGTTCTTCCCAGCGGCAGCTATCTCGATTTGATCGGCCGTGTTGGTCGGATCAGCACCGATATTGATGTATCAACCGTCACGCCGTTTAAGGCTTCCTATGACAACACGACGGTTGGCTTGTCCGCGGAGGTTGGTCACCGCTTTGATCTTTCGCAGATCTTCTATGTCACGCCGCAGGCTGAGCTCGCCTACGGCCGTGTATTCGGCGACGACTACAGTGGCAGCAACGGCATGAAGGTTTCTCAGGACGATTTCGATACGTTGATTGCCCGCATTGGCTTCCAGGCCGGCGCGAACTTCGCTGATAACCGCGGCTCGATCTATCTGACGGCTTCGGTCAACCATGACTTCTTGGGCGACACAGAAGCCACCGCTTCGAAAGCAGGCGCACAGGATCAGAAGCTCAAGGAAGACCTGGGCGGCACTTGGTTCTCGTATGGGATCGGCGCGCAGTTCAGCACGACGAACAACCTCTCCTTCTACGGGTCGCTCACGCGTGCCAACGGGTCTGATTATCAGGAGGACTATCACTACTCCGTCGGCGCACGTTACGTGTTCTGATGAAGCGGCCTATCAGGCTTGTGATTTTTGAAATCTTTTAGATTTCAGTTTAAGCGCCTTCAGTCGATGCGGCTGAAGGCGCTTTTGCTCTCAGTCTGAACGCTGCGGCTAATCCGTAAAGGGCAATGCTTCTGGGGAGCTTGCCGGCGAATGCGCATGCTTAGCCGTCAGCATCTTTTGATGGCGGAAATAGAGCCAGGTGAGTGCTGCCGTCGTCACGGCCCAGCTGATGGGATAAACGATCATGAGCGTATCAAACGTCGGATCAGCGGCGAACACCGTATAGACCCAGACGATGCGGATCGAGCAGATGCAAAAGAGCGTCACCATCGCGGGCGGCATGGAATAGCCGTAGCCGCGCATCGCATCCGAAACGGTTTCCATCACCACGCTGATGGGTTCGGCCAGCACGACGAGGAGAATGCGTGTAATGGCAATTTCCATCACGGCTTCACTGTGCGTAAAGAGGCCGAGGATGCTTCGTTCGAAAATGAGCACAACCGCGATCATCATCACGGAAGCACAGAAATTGAGCCCCATTGACACCCAGGTAGCCCGTCTGCAGCGCGCCAGATTGCCCGCGCCGTAGTTCTGACTCACGAAGGTTGTGGCCGCCAGACCGAACGCGTTGATAAAGCAGTACACATTGATCTCAATCGTGAATGCGGCTACTGAGCCCGCCATCACGTCCGCTCCCAGGCTGTTGATAGCCGCCTGAATGATGAGGTTGGAGAACGAAAAGACCGCCCCCTGAACGCCCGCGGGCCAGCCGATGCGGATGATCGAACGCAGCGACACGGCGTCTGGCTTCAGAAGCCGGCGAAGTTCAAGTCTGAGCGGTCCCGTCATGCGGCATTCGCGCCAGAAAAGAATCCCCGCGGCAAGCGCATTGGCGAGAACGGTGGCAAAGGCCACGCCTCCAGTGCCCATGTCGCAGATCAACACAAAAAAGAGATTGCCGGCGATATTGAAAATCGTGGCAAAGCAGAGTGCCCAAAGCGGCGTTTGGGTATCCCCTTGACTGCGATAAACAGCGGCCAAGAAATTGTAGACCGCAATGAAGGGCATGCCCAGCAGGTAGACCCGCAGGTAAAGTTCAGAATCGGCCTGCACCGACTCGGGCACTTCAAGGCAGGCGATGATCCAGTCTGCCCCGATTTCGCCCGCGATCGCCATGACCACGCCGAAGACAACCGCCACATAAAAAGCCGTGTGAACACCCCTGCTCGCCCGCTCTTCATCGCGCATGCCTAAGGCTTGAGCGACCACCACATTTGCGCCGAGCGCGAGCCCCATACAGAGACTCACGATTAATCCGATGATCGGGACGTTGTTGCCCACGGCCGCCATGGCCTCGTCTGATACAAAGTGCCCGAGTACGGCGACGTCGGCGGCGTTGTAGAGCTGCTGGAGCACGCCGGTAAAGGCGAGCGGCAGCGCAAAGAGGATCATCTTGTCCCAGATGGATCCGCTGAGCATGTCTAATTTGCGAGTTCTGCTCATAAGCGAAAGATAAGAGCGCAAAAGAAAGCAAGCGCCCTGCTGACGGCGGATTCAGCAGGGCGGCTGCGAAAGGACTTATTTTAAAGGGAGCTCGGTATCTTTCGGTATCCGCAAAAGATCTCAGCTCCCCCTATTCCAGTGCTCTGTCGGACGATTGAGTTGGACCTAAAGTTCTTCCGGATCCTGCTCGAAATTCGTGAAGGCCCTTGTGCATTCATTAAAAATCGCAATGACGCGATTGAGGGGTGCAGTATCGGACGGATCCAAAAGGATTGTCCGATGCAGTCCTTCGAGGCAGCCGAGCTTCGCGGGAAAGTTTGCACGAAGCTCGGATTCCTTCAAGTTTCACGCGTAGCGAATGAGCGAGAGAAGAAGGACAGCGGCGAACCCCGAAAGGAGCGGCACGCAGGTGCGCTTTACCACCATGAGCGGGTTCACTTTCACCACGGCAGCAACGATGATCACTACGGCAGCTACGGGCGAAGCCGCGCGGATGACGTTGGAGGTGAGCTGCATGGGGAGTGCAACCATAATCGGATCGATACCCGCTTTGTCGGCGATTTGCGGAATGAGTTCAATGAAGGAATAGAAAACCGCGTTGCCCGAGCCGCTCACGAATGTGATGAGTGCGGTGATGCCGGAAAAAACGAGCATCAGACCGGCGCCGGCATTTTCTACACCCGTAACCAGACCAGAGATGGCATCGATGAGTCCCATGGCCTTCAAGCCGGCCACCATCGTCGAGGCTGCGACGATGAGCACCACCACTTTCGAGAAGCCGTCGCCCATGCCGTTGAAAAAGGTCGATACGTCCTTCATGGCGGCTTTCACGTCGCGGCGGCGGATGGTTTCCGCAATGAAGGCGAGCGCAAAGGAAAAAAGCGTGATTTCAACGAGCCCGACCTTCGCGTGCTTGAAGCAGGCCCAGAAGAAGATCGTGAGTCCGAGCGGCAGCACGGGGAAAACGGCGTACCACGCGGGCGCGTCGGCATTGACTTGGCGAAGTTCTGACTCATCCACTGCGGCGCAGACTCCGCCATCGGCACGGTCGAGGCGCTTCTGCCAGAAATAATGCACGATGCCCATCACGATGATCGCCGGAATGGAGATGACGGCGTGATGGTAAAAGACATAGTCGACCACATGATCAAAACCGAGCACACGAGCTGCGACTACATTGTCTCCACCCAAAGGCGTCGGCACAATGGTTGCCGTTGTGGCAAAGACGCCGGCAGCGGTGAGCGGCGTCATCTTGGCGGCTTTAAGCACCGGATAGAGCGTTGCCATCAGAATCACGGCGAGCGACGCTGCGCTCGGAATGATGATGGAGAGGAGCGTCTCCAGCCAGAACACCAAGGGCACCAGGATGTAGGGAGACTTCACGGCAGCGAGCGGGCGGCTCAGGAGTTCGATCACCTTGTCATTGGCGCCGATTTTGGACATATAGGCAGCAAAGCCGAAAAGCGTCAGGATGATGAGACCCGCGTTGGCGTACTGCTTGATGAAAAGATCCTTGACGGCCTTGAAAGGATCCGACCAGGCGAGTCCGGAGGCATCTTTGCCCGCCAAAACGTCACTCCCCATGATGAGCGCGGCGTACATCAAGAGGAAGCCGGCCGCAAAGAGCACGACTTTGGCATCGTAGTTTTTGGCAATCGCCCAGCCGGCGAGCACGAGGATGAGAATGGCGAAAATAGTGGCGAACATGACGGCGTTCGGGCAGTACGTTGGAGGAATCGTGCTGGGTGGGTCAAGAGCGCTCCGCGCACGACGAAAAAAGGAAAGCGGCGATTCTCTCGCAAATTGACTTGAGTCTCAAGTGCGGAGAAATCATGAAGCGCGTAATCGTTTACCCGAGGCCTTGACCAAACGGAAACGTTCGTCTATAGATTGTGCCTCCCAATACTCAAAAGAATGACTAGCATGCGCAGCACCAACCCCGGCTTTGTCCCAGACTCCCCCTTCACCCGCGAACTCACCGCCAAGCAGCTCGCCTTTTTTTCCGCTTTTCCAAAGGCTGAACTTCACTGTCATCTCCTCGGCACGACGAGCCGGGAAACCTTCATGGACCTTGTCCGCGATGCCGGCGCTCCGATTTCCATGGCCGAAATCGAGGGCTTTTACACCCGCGGTGAAAAGCCCGTGGGGGTGCTGCGCATCTTCCGCGCACTGGAATCGTCGATCCTTAAGAAACCCGAATATTTAAAGCGCATTACGCTCGAGCACCTTGAACGCACGGCTGCTCAGGGCGTGCGCTACATCGAGCTCTTCTGGAACTGGACCGGCCTCAAGCATTTCATGACTTATGCCGAAGGTCAGGACGCCATTGTGGCCGGTCTGATCGAAGGCGAAGAAAAATACGGCATTGTCGGCCGCCTCGTGCCGTCAATTGACCGCGAAGCGCTCCCGGAAGATGCTGTTGAACTGGTGCGTGAAATGGCCGCTCACCGCTCTCCCTGGGTCATCGGTCTGGGGATCGACTACCGCGAAACGCTCCACGAACCCGAAAATTACTGGAAAGCCTATCGACTGGCACGCGATGCCGGCTTTAAATTGACCGCTCATGCGGGCGAATTCGGCGAACACTGGCGCAATGTGGAAACCGCCATGGATCTCCTCGAGTGTGAGCGAATCGATCACGGCTACACGATCACAGACAATCCGGAGCTCGCAGAGCGCGCCGCGGATCAGGACATCCCTTTTGCCGTGGTGCCGACCAATTCCTACTATCTACGCACTTTCACGGATGAAGAATGGGCTGTGAAGCACCCGATCCGCCGCATGGTTGAGCTCGGTCTCAAGGTCTTTCCCAACAGTGATGACCCGACGATGCACCATATCTCCATTTCTGAGAGCTGGCTTTTGATGATGAATTGGCTGGGATTTTCGCTTGCCGATCTGCGCGGATTCTTAGCCAACAGCATTGATGCTTCTTGGGTCGACGATGAGACGAAGATCGTCTGGCGTCAATTGTGGCTCCCTGAATTTGACCGTTTGGCCCGCGAAGCGTTTGGTGCTGACTGTCTGCCGACAGCTTGAATGGGATGTGCTCCCGATGGCGTTTGGCTTGATTGATCAAGCTTGAAACACCGTCGGCACACTGCTTATTCAATCTGTCTTCGAGCTGCTGCGGAAGTCAATGAACTCGCAGCAGCTTTTTTCTCTGCCAGACCTTCTTCATCGGCTTTTAAACGTCTGCCGCAAGGGCGGCTGAACAGAGCGCCGCCGCGGCCTTTCTGCTGTGTCCAGCGGCAGACGCCGCAAAGGGATATTGCGCAGACCGCAAAACTGCCTAAGCAAAGCATCTAAGGGGCAAATCGCCCGCGCGGCTGCTCTTTGACTGCGCTCCCCGTCAGTCAGTGCTCCGCTTCAGCCGCCGCGGCTTCAGCCTGTGCCGCCGGACTTTCGTCAATACGTCCTTGATAGAGCGGAATAATCCGCTGGTTGGAGCTCCCGCGCCAGGCGCCCTGCTTGGCGAGGTGAAGCTTTTGCACATAAGCGCCGTCAACGAGTCGATCAATGTAGGGCAAAAGCCTGCTCTTTTCCACGTGCTTAAAGGTCCGTCCGGTCCACGCCCAGACGGTTTTCTCTGGGAACCGTTCCTTAATGCGCTCGAGGAGCCCGGCCAAAACCGCTTCGTGCTCGGGCTCAAACGGGTCGCCGCCCAGCAGCGAAAAACCAGCAATCCATTTCGAATCCAGCGCCTTCATGATCTGCGCTTCTGTTTCCGCCGTGAATGGGCGTCCAGCCGTAAAAGACCAGCTTTCTTTATTGAAACACCCTTTGCAGCGAAGCGTGCAGCCGGAAACAAACAGCGAAACGCGCACGCCAGGGCCATTGGCGGTGTCGTAGGCGGATAGACCGATGTAGTTCATGACGAAAGAAATAAATAAATCGGGGGAGCTCAGCCGGAACTCCCCCGAGGAACCTTAAAGACCGCAGCCGCGGTCTTTAAAGGTTTTACATGCTCTTGCGGTTGTGGATCTCAGCCATTTTCCCTTCATTCATGCGGGAAACGCCGTTCACGTTGCTGTAGCCGAGGTAGCCGCAGACGCGCGAAATCACGGAGAGGTTTGAACTCCCGCACTTGGGGCAGCGCATGAGCACATTGGTGCTGTGTGTGCCGCAGTCGCCGCAGTAAGCGCTGTCAAAATTAACGCCTTGGTAGAAGCCGAGCTCCATGCCGCGCTCGATGACGGCCTTCACCGCATCCGTGTTCTCGGGATTGTCGAGACGCACGTACTGAATGTGGCCGCCTTCGCACAGGTGAAAGTCCTTGAACTCGTGGTCCTGCTTCTCAAAGGGCGTGATTTCTTCGGTCACGTTCACATGGAAGGAGTTCGTGAAGTATTCAGGACTGTAGTGCGGCGTATGGCGGAAGACATTGTCAATGCCCTGCTTGGCGCAGAAGGCGTCGTACTGCTTGGCCTGCGTCGCGCAGAGGCTTTCGGCGGGCGTGCCGTAGATCGCATAGAGCCACCCGTCTTCCTTCTTGAAGACGTTGATGCGCGCCTGCAGATGACGGAGCACTTCTTCGGAGAAAGCGCCGCCCTCTTCAAGCAGACGCTTGCCCGTCCAGAGGAAGGTGGCTTCATCGAGCGCCGTGATGCCAAAGGACGCCGTCATGTAGCGGACCAGGTCGCCCACTTCATCGTCGGGATCCTTCGTGCCTTCATAGAAGCCCCCCTGCGTGAAAGCGAGCGGGTTCGAAGAGCACTTCTGGCGGCGGATGATGTCGTAGCGCTTCTTGAAAAATTCGCGAATCACTTCCAGACGCTCATCGAGTTCGGTCCAGAAAGCGGTGCGCCAATTGTCAGGATGTTCGAGCTGCACCAGGCGGATGATGAGCGGAATATTGAGGCTCACAGCGCCGATGTTGCAGCGGCCGATCGCCACATAGCGGCCCTTTTCGTCATGCCAGGGCGAGAGATAGGCGCGGCAGCCCATCGGGCTCGTAATGACGCCGTGTTCGCGGAAGAGCTTTGAAACCGTGCCGTAGTCCGATGAGAGCGACAGGTAATCCGGATACATGCATTCGGTCGAGGTCTTCACGGCCTCATCGAAGAGTTCGGACGAATACTGGTCAGCCGCAATCTGCGGCGCATCGTACAGATAGACGAGCTTCGGGAAGACCACGGGCTTATGGTGCGGGCCGTGGCCGTTGCGGCGAACCTGCAGCATGACTGTGTTGATCTTCGAGAGCCACTTGCGCTCAAAGGGCGCGTAGTCCTTTAAGTTCCACTGACCAAAGGAAATCGTCGTAAAAGCGAAGTCACCGCGCGAGCACGGGACGGTATTGAGCTTAAGCTCAAGCGACTGGAAGCCCTGCTCAAGCTCGCGGGTGACATCCTTGTCGCTTTGTTCAGCGGCCCGTTCTTCCGAAAGGCCAAGCTCAATGTATTTGTCGTGCGCCGTCTTCCAGCTCTTCAAAACGTAAGGCAGCAGGGCCTTGTCCAATTCCGCGAGCGTAAAGCCGCCGAACTGCTGAGCCGTCGCGACGAGCGTGATGTCGCCCACCACCTGCAGTGCCGACAGAACGGTTTTGGGTTCGGTGTAGCGCACATTGCTCATCTCGAAGCCGCCGCGCAGGATAGAACCGATGTCAAAGAGGCAGCAGTTGATGCATCCGAGGATCATGTCGCGCATGTCATGGATGTAGATGTCGCCGCGGTCGGTGAATTCTTTTTCGCGCCCAGAGAGATAGAACTGGCGATAGAGGCTCTTCGTGAGGAACCCCTTGATGAGCGAACCCTTCGTCGAAACGAGGGACGAATCGAAGTTGGCATTCTCACGGTCGCCGAGACGCAGAACATCATCAGCATCCTGACGCAGCTGCTCGAAAGTCTTCGCGTAGTTGTTCTTGTAGTAGCGGTATTCGGCATAAGACGTCGCAACATCCTTGAAGCCAAAGGTTGCGAGCGTACCGATCACGAGCTCGTGAAGTTCGGCCACGGGCACCTTCTTGCGCGACTGCAGACGTTCAGAAATCGAATTCGCCATGGCGAACATGGTTTCGTCAGGGATCTGCTTGTCGCAGCGGAAGGCTGCCTTCATGATGGCCTCGACGATCTTCTGCGGCTTGAAGTCTTCAAGCGTATTGTCTTTCTTGAGTACCTTGAACATCGCGGATTCCATTCTTTTTATCTCGAGCGCTCGGCCGTCTGATGCGGTCTCTCGAGCGAATTGATCTTTGAGAGAAAAAATGCCACGACGCGCTGTTTCGGCAGCTGTGCCGACCACCGCTTCTGCCCGCAGCAATCTTTCCTAGAAGTTGGACGGGAAGTGTACAGGTAAAAAGACGCTCAGCTGACGCTTCAATCGATAGCGTTTTTTTATTGAATTGAGAGATGAAATTCGAACTGCTTGAGTCTGCTGAAAGATTGCTGCAAATTATCTCTATATAGGTAGTGCTTCAGAAGTAACGCGCATCCCGTGGAAGTATCATTTCTTAAGAAACACTATATGTAGTTCCATCACTTGGCTATCTCCTACATACTGTCATTGGTACTTTTACCAGATCCGCGGAGTGCGTCCGTCTGCCGAACGTTGATTAGCGGCGGATTTCTGTTGGGATGCGGCTGTCTGCGTCGTCTGCGGCTGCCTAATAAATGGGCACTTGCCGAAAACCAACATCGGTGATGCAAACTCAGCGCCCTTTGTTCGTCATGCATAAAAAATGCAGTCTCAAACGCCGGCATTTTTGGAGTGATTTCGTGACCGGCTGCCTAAAAGACGAGCGCCACTCTCGTGAACACCACCCCCATACCACATTCAAGTTATTGTTTTCTAAGTAAATTAGTTTACTGACGGGTTGACTGAACAAGAGGATCCTGAAGTCTTGGACACATTGTGCGAATGAGAACTATTTTCATATTTTTGGATGCAGCCGAGCTCAACAAGTTCCTGCAGCGTATTTTATGTCCAAGCACAAATCACTATCACCGGCGATGACGCAGCAGCGGCAGCTGCAGCTTCCGCTTGCTGCCGCCCTGCTTTCCGCACTGTCGGGCAGTCTCTGGGCGGAATCGGCCGCATATCAGGAATTGGATCCGGTTGTAGTCACCGCTACGCGTACCGCACAGCCGCTTTCACAGGCGGCCTCATCCATTTCGGTCGTCAAGGCCAAGGACATTGAGGAAACCGTGCCTCAGACCTTTACGGATACACTCCTCGACATTCCGAACGTCGATGTGGAATCGTCTTCCAGCGTTATGTTCAGCCGCATCCGTATTCGCGGTTCCGAGCCCAATCAGATCACCTATCTGGTGGACGGCCTTCGGCAGGACGACACCACAGCCGCCGGCAATCAATTTATCGGCATCTTTATTGATCCGGAACTGCTTAAGCAGGTGGAAGTAAAGCGCGGCGGCGGGAGTTCTCTCTACGGCAACGGCGGCATCGGGGGAACACTTTCTGTGACGACTAAGTCGGCTGCAGATTTTTTGGCCGGTACGGACAAAAACTACGGCGTGAAGGTAAAGACCGGCTACGCCTCTGACACCAAGGAATGGCAGAAAAGCGCATATGCCTTCGGCCGTCATGATATTTGGGACGTACTCGTGGGCGTCAATCGCCGGGATTCGGGCAATGTGAAGAACTCGAGCGGCCGGCGAATCGACAATAATTCGGATGCCGAATACACCTCCGTCATCGCCAAAGTTTCAGCGCTGCCGACGGATGAAATGGCCTTCTCACTCGCCTACAACTTTGATGAAGCCCAAGACGAATGGGGGCGTCAAGACCGCTGGTTCTATAAAAACAAACAGAACCGCATTACCGGCAAATGGGATTTCAACAGCGGACCGCTGCTCAATTTGAGCGCTGCCGTGCAGTATGTCGATTCAACCTTCAGCTTTGACAGCGGCATTAAGAAGGCGCAGAACAATTTTGATTCAATCGGCGGCAATCTGCAGAACACGTTCGAATTTTCGGCTGCCGGACAGCATGCGCTCACTGTGGGCGGCGACATCTATAAAAAATCTCAAAGCGGTGTTGAAGCTGACAATGCCGGACATTGGGTCAATGCGCCCAGTCGGCCGGATTCAGATGCTGTCGATGCGGGGCTGTTTATCCAAGATCAGTACGCGATTACCGATTACCTTGCGCTCACGCCCGTGCTTCGCTGGAACTACTATAAGCGCGAATCCAATACCGGACTCGCCTCTGTTTCGGATTCAAAGTTCACGCCGGGTCTGACGCTTACAGTAAAGCCGGCGAAGCCGGTGAGCCTTTGGGCTTCAGTCAATACCGGCTACCGCCCGCCGATCCTCGACGAACTCTATTTTTCGATGGTTTGGCCCGGAACACATACCGTTGTCGTGCCCAATCCGGATTTAAAGCCCGAGAAGTCGCTCAACTATGAGGCGGGTTCCAGCTTCAAGGCTGACGGCGTCTTCGGCAGCGATGACCATCTTTTCGCCAAAGCGGTCTTTTTCTATGACGACGTCAAGGATTTCATTGCGCCCAAGGCTTGGTTTGAGCCTACAACACCGCCCACCGTCTATTACTCGTCGCAAAACGTCGGCCATGTTGTCCGCAAAGGCATTGAGCTCTCGGGCACCTATGCAGCTGGTCAGTTTTCAACCTCTGTGAGCTACGGTCTTCTCCATGCTGTCGACAAAGAGACCAACGAGCGCATGAACGGCATTACGCCGCAGTCCGCCAATCTGAAGCTCGCTTATGCGTTCCCCGCTCAGGCGATCAATGTTTGGTATCGAGCTCACTGGAGCAAAGGCGGCGAAAGCAGTGTGGAGGACCGTGCGACCGGAAAAAATCTGCATTTCTCAAGCTTCCTCACACACTCGCTCGGTGCGGAATGGTCCCCAAAGGTCGCCGACCTGGCTAACCTGCAGGCCGGCATCGCCGTGGTAAACCTTTTTGACAAGGAATACCGGATGCTGAACGGCTCCTACGGCAGCGGCCGCGGGGTCCGTCTGTGGCTCTCGGCGCAGTTCTAAGCACATTCCATTGCGCGATCGACTCCTCGGATGAGCAAAGCCATGCTCCGCTTCCTCCGATGCCTCCGATGAGCCGATCGCCCTTTAACGGTTCCTGCCGCATGCCGCACATCGGCGCGGACTTTGCGGCAGAGCTGTTCGGCATTAACTTCTATTAATTCGCTGACATGCGGACACCCATAGCGCCCAATGGCCTGCGCCGCCTGATCGCTGCCCGTCTTTTCAGCCGTACTCAATGGCGAATCTGGGCGCTGGCTGCTCTTGTGCTTGCCGCCTATGCAGTCAACATTAAGCTGGCTGTTCTCTACAACGATTGGAACGGCCGGTTCTTCAATGCGCTCCAGGCGGTGAATAAAGCAGCGATCTTTCGCGAACTCTTTTATTTCATTGGTCTGGCTGCGGCCATCATCATCCTTTTAGTCTGGGCGGGCTACATCAAAGATCGGCTGATGCTTACGCTGCGCCGCGACCTGACCGAAGTTTTCTTCAAACGCTGGCTTTCACCGCAAAGCGCTCATTACCTGCTTCGCGAGAGCGGTGAAGAACCTGATAACCCCGACCAACGCATCGCTGAAGACGTCCGTCTTGTCGTCAGCTTATCCGTCAGCCTTGCCGTCAGTCTCTACGATTCGCTGCTGACGGTCGGAAGCTTTTCCGTCATCCTCTGGCAGCTCTCGGGCTCGGCCGAAGTGTGGGGCTTCACGATCCCGGGCTACATGTTCTGGGTCTGCGTTCTCTATACGATTGTCGCTTCCGGACTGACGCATCTCATCGGCCGAAAGCTCAAACCGCTCAACATCAATGCTCAGCATATGGAAGCCAACCTGCGCGCTGCGCTTATGGAGAAGCGCCGTCATGCCGATGCCATCGCCGGCGCACATGCAGAGTCTGCCGAAGAGGCCAGTCTTTCCGAGCGCTTCCATCAGCTTTTGCGTGTCTTGATTGCTTTGGTCAAGCGCAAAAGAGATCTCAATCTCTTTACCGTCGGCATCGGCCAATTCACGCATCTCGCTCCGATTTTCTTTGCGCTGCCGAGTTTTTTGGCCGGAGTAATCCAGCTCGGCGGCTTAATGCAGATACGCGGAGCCTTTAATGATGTTGCAAGATCACTTTCATGGATCATCATGTCCTACGAAGAGCTGGCAGCACTCGCCGCTGCTTATGAGCGTCTGGAGCGTTTGGAGTCCGGACTGACGCAGGCAGATCACACACGCCGGCAAATTCAAGCGCTTAACAGCGCAGACAGCAAGCGTTCTGATGGCCTTTCTGCGGATATCCTCCTCAAAATTCCGCGCGGACGGGCTGCCGCCCTGAATGCTGAGATTCCTGTTTCCTTCAGCCTGAAGCCGGGGTCCCTCGCCATTATTACCGGCCCCTCTGGCACCGGCAAAACCACGCTGCTGCGCGTGCTTGCGGGCTTTTCAGAGAGCTTCACGGGCTGTATCTGCTGCGGCGGCAGCGTGCTTTGGATGCCTCAAACCCCCTATCTCCCCAAAGGCGAACTGTTTGATGCACTGGCCTATCCTAAAGCTCCCGATGAACTCACCGACGAAAGGGCCGCAGCGCTCCTTTCCAAAGCCCGCCTCACGCATCTGACGGAAAAGCTCCGCGAAAGCGCGGACTGGTCGACCGTACTCTCGGGCGGTGAGGTTCAGCGGCTTTCGCTGCTGCGCGCGCTGATTGCGAAGCCCGATGTGCTGCTCCTCGATGAGATGACCAGCGGGCTGGATCCGGTCAATGCACGTGAAATGATTGAACTGCTTGGCAAAGAGCTTCCTCATACCGTCATCGTGCTCGTCACGCATCAGGCATTTCTGTATCCGCTGGCTGATCAAATCATTCAGCTCAAAGGAGAAGAATGTTATGGGGAATCCATTCATCCCATTGCCCCGAATTGAAAATGCTCTCATCATCGGCGATAGAGCGGCGGAGTGCCTGCAATTGAACTTTTGCATTCGGCGGAGAAGCATTTGGAATGCGCTGCCTGCCTTCTTAATAAGCCCGCGTAAGTGCTGATGCTGTCTTATAAGGCGGATGCATGCGGGAATATGTCTCGTATTGGAGCGCAATGATTCAAGCGGCTTCAATCCGGATGCGGCAAAAGAACGGCTTGAGGCCGAAGGCATAACCGTTAAGCGCTTTGATGTGCGCGGCTCTGCTCAAGCAGTGTTTCTCCGGGCAGACTCACTCTTTGGCGATGAAAAACAGGCAGAGCGAGTCATTCGAGAACGATCGGTCCGTCTCGCGGCGTTTGAGAAGACCAAAGCCAATATTAGAGAGGGACAGCTGGCAGTCATACCGTCGGCCATTCGAAGTTCTATTCGGCATGAGCATTATGTCTTTATTGTGTCTAAACGCTGTCCTCTCTCAAAGCTTTTGAGCGATTCCTCCGGTTTAATGAACAATACTTCTCTGAGCGGCAGTGAAAAGATGCCGGTCGGTGACGACCTGTGCATTGCAGCGGCTCTCTGCTATTGCCCTCTCTTCGAAGTCCGCGCCGCGAATTGCTCGAGTCATGTGCTGACAGGCGGCTGCGACGCAGCGCCCATTGCATAATGACATCGATGCACGATCAGGATTGACAGCATCCGGTAAGCCGCTCCGCTTTGAACGACCTGTCGATGATTTGCGTTTTTTTCGACAGATTGCCGGTCATCTGTCGATGGCATCGACAGATGACCGCAAATATGTTCATGGATGCTCCAATTTTCGACATATAACCGGCCACCTGTCGAAGGTCTGATACTTTTTAAACATCAAACTGCCATATGGAAAACCGCCAGCCCCTATAACAATCTTCCCGGACTTCCGCCTCCATTTAGGGAGACGGCAAAGATCTTCCGCCAGACAACTCAGCATGTTTACGATCGACGGCATCCGGAAATTCGCTCTACCTTGAATGACCTGTCGATGATTTGCGTTTTTTTCGACAGGTTGCCGGTCATCTGTCGATGCTATCGACAGATGACCGCAAATATGCCCATGGATGCTCCAATTTTCGACATATAACAGGCCGCCTGTCGAAGGTCTGATACTTTTTAGACATCAAACTGCCATGTGGAAACCTGCCAGTCCCTATAACAATCTTCCGGAGCTTCCGCCTCCATTTAGGGAGACGGCAAAGATCTTCCGCCAGACAACTCAGCATGTTTACAGTAGACGACATCCGGAAATTCACTCTGCTTTGAATGACCTGTCGATGATTTGCGTTTTTTTCGATAGGTTGCGGTCATCTGTCGATGCTATCGACAGATGACCGCAAATATATCCATGGATGCTCCAATTTTCGACATATAACAGGTATTATGTCGAATATTTGATATCTTTTAAACATCAAAGTACCATGTGGATACCTACCAGTCCTTACAATAATCTTCCGGAGCTTCCGCCTCATTTTACGGAGACGATAAAAATCTTCCGCCAGACGATCCAATCCCGCGTGGCACTCGAGCGCCTTCATCAGGCGGTTAACCTTCTTCCAAACAACGAAATCCTTATCCAAACTATTCCAATCCTTGAGGCTCAAGCTTCGAGCGAAATTGAAAATATCGTTACGACGACGGACAACCTGTTCAAGTTTCTTGATGCAGACACGCAGGCTGATGCAGCTACCAAAGAAGCGTTGCGGTATCGTCAGGCTCTTTGGAAAGGGATGGACAGTCTGAAGCGTTGTCCGCTTTCTTTGCGGACGATGATTGCCGTCTGCAGTACGCTTCGCGACACGGACGTGTCCGTGAGAAAACTTGACGGAACCTGCATTGCATCTACGTCTTCCGGTCAGGTGATTTATACGCCGCCTGCAGGAGAAGCGCTTATTTTGGAAAAATTGCACAACCTTGCCGAATTCCTGCACTCACCAAGCGAAATGGACCCGCTGGTCAAAATGGCGATTGCGCACTATCAGTTCGAAGCCATTCATCCTTTTTCGGACGGAAACGGCCGTACGGGGCGGGTTCTGAATATTCTCTATTTAGTAGAGAGCGGGCTTCTCAGCCAGCCTGTTCTGTACTTGTCAAGATATATCATCCGGAATAAACCCAAATACTATGCCGCTCTTCTCAACGTCACAAAAGAAGGGGCTTGGGAGGACTGGATCCTTTTCATGCTTCAGGCTGTTGAAGAGACCGCTCTTTGGACTTGCCAAAAAGTTGAAGCTATTGTCAAGTTAGAACGCGAGACAACCCGTTTTATACAAGCAAGTCCTTTGCTCAAAGGCGTTTATTCGCATGAGTTAGTGCAAACCATCTTTATGCGTCCCTACTGTCGGATTGCAACATTGATAGATGCCGGTATTGCAAAACGGCAGACGGCAATGAAATACCTCAATTTACTCACTCAAGCCGGCATTCTGCACTCCGCTGCGGCAGGCCGAGAAAAACTTTTCATTAACAGCCGATTGATGGCGCTCTTAAAGAGTGACCTGCACGAATACCCGCCTTTGGAGGCGGTGTGAGGATTGCTGCGTTTTAATGCACTCATTACTAATGAGCGGCTTTCACTGCAGGGAACGCTTTAAATGACGCATTTCATTTCGCCGATCGACTTCGCGTCAGGCGATGCTTTCGGCTCCACTGGAATTCGAAATACTCCGTAGCCTTCGCCGCCCGCTTTGCGGTTTGCCGTCATAAAGATATCCATGAAGCAGTCGCCCGTGATACGGAGATTGAGCGATTGAAGCACTTCAAAGAGCGGATGAGTGCCGTTAGCAAGGCGTTCGAGAACCTTGAGCCGGCCAAGACCGCCGAAGTGATAGACGAACACCTTCTCGGGCGGTATGAATTGAACAGCACCGTTGATCGGTATGCCGCAGCGCTCTGCTTTTGACGCCTCAACGGAAAGCCCCCATTGATATGAAAAACCGTTGCCAGCCTGATCGGGCGCATTGAACTTAAGCGAAGACTTTACAACCGAGAGCCAGTCGAGCCACTGCGGCAGAATTTCATAGATCCGCTCATCCTCGAGAAACTGGGATCCGTTGGCGTGCGGCAGATAATAACGGCCTTCAGCTGAAGTGACCTCCCAATCCTCGGGCTGGCTCTGCCGGATATCGAACCATTCCTCAAGGCGCTCGATTTCTGCCGCAATCGCCTGCGCGTGTTTGATGCGCTTTTCGAGTGCTTCCCTCGCCTCATGAAGGGATTGGCGCACTTCCTCACCCGACAAATCGCGAAGCATGCCGCCCATTTCACGGACGGTATAGCCGCAGTTGCGCAGCCGCATGCATTCCAAAATGAGACTCGACTGTTCAAAGCCAAAGTGACGGTAGCCGTTGTCGTGGTGATCCGCACTGAGGAGACCGCATTTTTCATAATGCTTCAAAAAGTCGCGCCCTACCCCCATGTAGTGGGCGTAGTCCCCAATGCGATACCGTCTGACTGAAATAGGCTTTGATTTCTTTGGGATTTCAGACATGTTGCATAGTCTCCATCGGGAAAGCTGAACATTTAGCGGCCAAAAGCGCTCCGGCGTGCGAAGTCTACAGATCGAGCGCCCTATTGAGAGCATAGTGCCGCATGTTCGTCAATATTTTAAGTAAATTCAAGAGATTCCTTGTTCTCCGCCGTCCGTCTTTGGACTGACATGCGCCGTCATCTATGTTCGAATATTTCGAACGATTTGACGATTTCGTTCAGTAATATACCGCTTGACCTGTGTACAACCCGCAGTCCCATCATGCGTGCATCCAACCGCTTTGGGCTGTAGAAGACCCGACGCGGTCCTGCGCCGAGTGCGCATTCCCTGCGAACACCTCCGATGGCCTTTCGAGGTCACGAATATTTGAAGCATCAAGGAAGATACATGTCGAATCTCTCACGTCGTTCGTTCCTGAGAACGGGTCTTGCCGGCGGCGCGACGCTGGCCGTCTCGACCGTCTCCACGGCCGCCTTGGCCGCCAAACCCGCCAAGGGGCTTTATATCCCGGGCACTTATTCGGCCAAGGCAGCAGGCATCGGCGACATTGTCGTTACGATGACCTTTGACGAAAACCGCATCACGGATGTCGTTCTCAATGTTGCCCACGAGACCCCGTCCATCGGTCAGGCGGCTGCCGAACGACTCAAGACTTCGCTCATGGCGGCCCAATCCGCTCAGATTGATGTCGTTTCGGGCGCTTCCATCACGTCGAATGCCGTCATGAAGGCCGCCGGCAAGTGCATTGCGCAGGCCAAGGGTGAAATCCCCGTTGAAGTCGTCTCGAGTGGCGCCGATGCCGATGCAGATTCGGGCGATTGGCTCGGCAAGGCGCCTGAGATTGCTGAAAAGAGCATCACCGCGACCTATACCACCGATGTGCTCGTGGTCGGCTGCGGCACGGGCGGTCTCTTTGCCGTCTGTGCGGCTGCCGAAGAAGGCGCCAAGGTGATCGGCATCGATCGTTTCTCGACGGGCACCGGTGTGCGCGGCGACGTGGGCGGTCTCGACTCCCGCTATCAAAAGGCCTGGGGCACGAAGATCGATAAGTTTGATTTCGTGACGATGATGACCCAGTACGCGGCCGGTCACATCAATCAGGACCTGGTCAAGGTCTTCTGCGAGCAGTCGGGCGCCGTCGTTGACTGGTACGGCGACCGTCTCGCCGAACGCGGCGTCGAGCTCTGGCACGAATCGGGCGACAAGGACGACCATACCCGCTACGAACACTTTGCCATCGGTCACTCTCCTCGCTGGGCCGGCAAGACGACCGAAGACGGCAAGAAGCTTAAGGGCAATATCGTGCTGGTTGATTACGCCAAGAAACTCGGCGCCCGCTTTGACTACAACACCCGCATGGTGAAGCTTGAAAAGCAGGCGGGCCGCGTGACGGGCTGCATCGCCGAAACGGGCGACGGCAAGTTTGTGCGCTACATCGCCAAAAAGGGTGTGGTCGTCGCCACCGGCGGTTATGCGCAGAACTACCAGATGCTTGAGGCCCTTCAGCCCTGGAATCTGCGCGTCATCGGCCGCAACGGCGGTCTGCCGGGCGCACGCGGCGACGGCATTCGTGCCTGCCTTTGGGCGGGCGCGGCGATGGATGAAACCCATTCGACGATGCTCTTTGACCGCTGCGCGCTGCGTATTGATCAGCCCACCGGCGCCGAAACCGCCAAGAAGGGCGATTCGGGGTTCTTCTGGATCGGCTCTCAGCCCTGGCTCAAGGTCAACGCTGACGGCAAGCGCTTTTTCAACGAATCGGGCACCTACGAAAACATTCTTCACGCTGACGAATATCAGAAGGGGCACTGCCACTACACGCTCTTTGACGCCAACTGGCCCGAACAGACCAAGCAGTTCAAGATGCACGGGTGCTCGCGCGTGCACCCCTTTGAAAACGGCGCTGATCCCAACATTCTCTGGAGCGTCTTCGCAGAAAAGATGCTCCCGGGTCTGATTGAAAAAGGCTTTGTAGTGAAGGCCGACACGATTGAAGAGCTCGCCCGCAAGCTCGGGCTCCCTGAAAAGACGCTCAAAGCCACGGTCGAGCGCTACAACACGCTCGCTCAAAACGGCAAGGACGAAGACTACGGCAAAGAACCGCACCGTCTGGCTGCGCTTACGAAGGCACCCTTCTACGGCGCCAAAAACACGGGCTACATCCTCTGCACGATGGACGGCATCCGCATTGACACGACGATGAACGCGATCGACACGGACGGCAATCCCATTCCGGGTCTCTACGTCATCGGCAACGATTCGGGCGGCTTCTTCGCCAACACCTACCCGAACCTTGCCACCGGCGTGGCCTGCGGCCGCACGGTCACCTTCGGCCGTCTCGTCGGCAAGCACCTCGCCAAGGCGTAACGCATGCCGCATTGAGGCCTAAGCCTGCATAAGACTCGGCTCCCAGCACTCGTTCGAGCGTGACTTCGCGCCGTTCGAACGGGTGTTTTTTTGTGTTTTTTCCTCATCTTTTCAACAACAAACCGCAGCCCCCGAAAGCTTCATGGCGACATGAGGCCGGGGGTCTCCAGAAAAAAAGGAATAGGCTTCATGAAGAAGCAAACCCTCCTCGCCGCTTCGCTCCTCAGCGCAGCTGCCGTCTCTGCCGCCGCTTCAGACATTCAGGTATACGGCGTTCTTGACTACGGCTTGACCTGGCAGGACCGCACCAACGCAGACGGTTCGGATTCTGCAGCGCTGCAGATGACTTCCGGACAGTACATCGGTTCGCGCTTTGGCATCAAAGGCACCGAAACTCTCGCCAACGGTCTTAAGGTCGGCTTCGTGCTTGAAAACGGTTTTGGCGCCGACACGGGCTCTTTGGGGCAGAACGGCCGGCTCTTCGGCCGCGATGCCCGGCTTTTTCTCGACGGGAGCTTCGGCTACCTGTCATTTGGCCGTATGGGCTCCATGGTGGGCGGCAACGGCCCCTATGCCCGCTTCGGTCACGTCGTGAGTCCGTTCTCCTGCGGTTGGGGCGATATCGGCGGCCATCTGCAGGTTGTTTCGCTCGGCTACGAATTTATTGACAATGCTGTCGCCTACACGACGCCGAAATGGGCTGGATTTGACGCCACGGTGCAGTACTCCTTCGGTTCCGACACGAAAAGCTACGGCGATAACGGCGTCGAAGGGAAGTCGAGCGTTGAGCGCATGCTGAGCGCTGCCGTGCGTTATCAAAATGAAGCCCTGATGGTCGCTGCCGGCATTGAAAGCATCAACCATGCCCAGCCCGCAGCCGATGAAGCTCAGCTTGACGACGCGTTCTCCTATAACCTCGGTGCGAACTACAACGCCGGCTGGGCAAAATTCTTTGTCTACGGACAGATTTTCGAAAATTACGCGAATGCCGCGAAAACGACGACCTTCCATCAGGATTCGGGCGTTGACGGTTTCGGCGTCAACATCGGCGCAGATGTGCCGCTCTTTGGCGGTACGTTCAAGGCCTCTTTCGGGTACGGTGATTTCGAAGCGAGCCGCGACAGCGCTCTCTCGATGAAAACCTGCCAGACTGCCGTCGGCTATACGTATTCGCTCAGCCGCCGCACGACGCTTTATACGGCAGCCGGCTGGATCCATTCGAATAATTCGAGCGCCTATGAGGCTCAGAAGCCGACTGCTGCCGAGGATATTTATCAGTTCACCGCGGGTATCGTGCATAAGTTCTGATGAATAAGCCTTCAAGGCTTCATTTCCGAGCATTGATCTCTTGAAAGCGGTCTGCCCTTGCGGTTGAGACCGCTTTTTTTCGAACTGCGTTTTTCTGAAGCACTGCCTTCTTTTCCATGCGCCCTGACCGAACAGCCCAGCATCTCTATGCCGCAGGACTTGAAAATCAAGCGGCCGTCCCCATATAGCCACTATTGATCGGGCTTTTCAGCGCTCTGCGTGAGGACGTGAATACCTGAGAAGTCCGCCCAAAAGCATTTTTCGGAGATACAAGAAGAAAATGGCTGCAGAAGTTCATGCTTTTCAAACCAAGGTGAGCAAGCTCCTTAAGCTCCTCGCCAACTCGCTCTACTCCAACAAAGAGGTGTTTCTGCGCGAGCTTGTCTCGAACGCGTCTGACGCCATCGATAAGCTGCGGTTTGAATCCATTTCGCACCCTGAACTCCTTCAGGGCGATCCTGCTTTTGCCGTCCGAATCCGTGCTGACAAAGAGGCCGGCACGCTCACCATTTCCGACAACGGCATCGGCATGACGCTCGAACAGGCTAACCAGCACCTCGGCACGATTGCGCAGTCCGGCACGGAAGACTTTCTCGAGCACCTTTCCGCTGATCAGGCCAAGGATGCGCAGCAGATCGGACAGTTCGGCGTGGGCTTTTACTCGGCCTTCATCGTGGCCGACAAAGTTACCGTCGTGTCTCGTGCTGCCGGTGCGGCCGAAAACGAAGCGGTGAAGTGGGAATCCGACGGTTCGGGCACCTTCACGAGCGAACTCACAACCCGTGCTGAACGCGGCACCGACGTCATTCTTCACATGAAGAAGGACGAAGAGACATTCCTCGCACCTTGGACGCTTCGCGAAACGATCACGAAGTACTCTGACCATATTTCGGTCCCCGTCTACCTCTTTGAAACAAAGCCCGCTGAAAAAGAAGGCGAACCCGAGACGACGGAATGGGTTCAGGTGAATGACGCCAAGGCGCTTTGGACGCTCCCGCCCAAAGATGTGACCGATGATCAATACAAAGAATTCTATAAGCACCTGACGCACGACTGGCAGGATCCGCTTTGCTGGGCGCACAACCGCGTGGAAGGCGACCTTGAATACACGTCGCTCCTCTTCTGCCCGGCGACGGCGCCCTACGACCTTTATAACCGCGATGTGCAAAAGGGGCTGAAGCTCTTCGTAGAACGCGTGTTCATCATGGACCGCGCTGAAGCGTTCCTCCCCAATTACCTGCGTTTCGTCAAGGGCCTCGTTGATACGAACGATCTGCCGCTCAATGTCTCCCGCGAACTGCTCCAGGAAAGCCGCACGGCTGCCAAATTGAAGAAAGCACTGACCAAGCGCTGCCTCTCGATGTTTGAAAAACTCGAGGGCGAAAAAGAGACCACGTTCTGGACGCAGTTCGGACGCGTGTTGAAGGAAGGCGTCGTTGAAGATCCGGACAACCGCGAAGCTGTGCTTAAGCTCCTGCGCTTCGCGTCAACTGCGTCGGAGGGGAGCGAAAACGTCACGCTCAAACAGTACCTTGAGCGCATGCCCGAAGGTCAGAAAGCGATCTACTACCTGATCGCGGGCAGCCGTGAAGCGGCGATGGGCTCGCCCTATCTTGAGGGGCTCAAGAAAAAGAACGTTGAGGTGCTCCTCCTTTGGGACCGCATCGATGAGTGGATGATGGGTTCACTCACCGAATTCGAAGGAAAGAAATTCATCTCCGCGACGGCCGCTGACCTCGAGCTCGGCGACATCAAAACGAAGGACGGCGAACCTGAACAGGCCGTTGAAACCTCGAAAGCGGACGAAGACGCTGCGGTGGCGCGCTTTAAGGCCGCGCTCGGCGACCGTGTTGCCGACGTGAAGGCCTCTGCCCGTCTGGTGGACTCCGCCACATGCGTGGTGGGCGCTCACGATCAGATGCTCACGCAGCAGATGCGCCGCATGCTCGAAGCCGCCGGTCAGACGGTGCCGGAAGAAAAGTACACGCTGGAAGTCAACGTGGAAAATCCGCTGGTGCAGAAGGCCCTCAAGGAAACGGATCCGGCGAAATTCAGCGAATGGGCAGCGGTGTTGCTTGATCAGGCGCTCCTCGCAGAAGAAGGGTCGCTTAAAGACCCGTCAGGGTTCCTCAAGCGCCTGAATGCTTTGCTGCTGAGCTGACCGCCGGCACAGTTCGATAAGAGAATCGGCACGGATCGGGTTTAACACTCATTCGTGCTCGCTCAAAGAGACCTCCGCAGACTGCTTCCTGCGGAGGTTTTCGCGCTTTAGGACGTCGGATGTATGTTTTGCGATCGCTTGATAGGGCTGCCTCAGTCTTCCGGCCGATGCTGCAATGTGACCAGCGTCAATCGGACCTCCTCCGACGGAATGAGGCAAAAGAGCGCAGAAACGCCGATAATGATGCGCTTAAGTTTGGGATGCTGAAAGCGTGGGGCACGGTGCTTGACCCAAGCCGCTTTGGCATTTGCTGTCATTCACCGCTAGTTTCTTCGAAGCGCCTGCGGGCGCTCACTGTCGTCATCATGGATCCGAGTTTTTATAAGGTCGTTGCCTTTATCTCCTTCATTACGCTCGGTTGGTGTCTGCGAAAATTCAACGTCTTAAAGCCGGAGGCTTTTCAGGCAATCAGCGGCTTGGTGATGTTCGTGACGCTGCCCTGCACAACCATTACGGGACTTAACGGCACAACCATCGGCGGCGAAATGGCCTTGATTGCGCTCCTTGGCTTTCTCGCCAACATCGCCTTTCTCATTGTGGCCTTTCTTTGGACGATGCGTGCTGCGGATAAAGATGAACGGGATTTTCGCCGGCTCAATACCTGCGGCCTCTCGATCGGACCTTTTGCAGTGCCCTATGTTCAGGCGTTTCTCCCGACGAGCGGACTGGTGACGACCTTAATGGCCGACGTCGGCAACGCGGTGATGGCGGCCGGCGGCACCTACGCAATCATTGAAAGCATGCGTTCGAAAACGTCCTGGCTTTCAATGGCTAAGCGCATTTGCTACAACCTCCTCCACTCCGGACCGATCGTCGCTTTCCTCTTTATGGTGGTGCTTTGCCTCTTGGAGATCAAACTGCCCGAAGTGGTCACCACCGTCACTGGGTTCGGCGCCGCTGCCAACACGTTCCTCTGCATGATCATGATCGGCGAATCGATCAATTTGTCGGTGACATTCAAGGATCTTCTTTACATTCTGAAGATCCTCGCCGTGCGTCTGGTGATTCAGCTCGGGCTCGCACTCTTTTTCTGGTACTACCTGCCTTGGGATTACGACGTTCGCCGGGCCTTGGTGCTGGTGGCCTTTGCGCCGGTTCCGGCTATGAACCTGATTTACACCGCAGCCCTTGAGGGAGATCTCGGCAAAGCGGCCAATTTGAATTCGCTCTCCGTTGCGATGGCAATCATCTGCATGTCGACCGCGATTTACCTGATGTGATCCGATCAGAAGCTTCCTGATTCTAAAAAAACTGGGGCGGCTCGAAGACATCCTTCGGGCCGCCCTAATTTCATTTCGAGTCCTTTCAGCTGTTCGAATGCTTCTCATTTAGCCGGCAGCACCCGTAAAAGTGCCTCTGCTGAGCGTGAGTCGAGCTGATCGGTCGGTTCGTCAAGAAAAACCATTTTCGGCCGGCACAAAAGCACGACACTTTTTGTGTTTCGCTCCCGGAAAGCGGATATTTGTTATGTTATTTGCTCGCCTCTGGCAGTCCATCCATCATTAGTAGAAACCGATTTGCGGCTTCTTGCGGCCCTCCTCCTTCATCTGCACCTCGCCCTCGAGCCGAGTCACAAAATCGGCCGTGTTCTTCAAAGGATTAAACCGCCCGCCGCGGCGAACGGCGGCAAAATCGCCCGGCGTCAGACCGTCGAGCCGCTCGAGCCGGGCAAGATCTGCGGCACTGAGCTCACCGAGAGCAAGCTTTCCCGCGCAGCATTTCGCAAATTCAACCGTCTGCTTCGTCGTCATGGGACGAAATTCGGCCTTCAGATCAAAGCGGCGCAGCGAAGCACGGTCGATCTCTTTGAAGAGATTCGTCGTGGCGCAGAAGATGCCGGGGAAACTTTCCATTTGGGTGAGGAGCTCATTGACCTGAGACACTTCCCAGGAAGCCCGAGCATTCGCTCGATCCTGAAGGAACGAGTCGGCTTCGTCAATGAGGAGCACCGCCCCCTGCTGCCGAGCACTGTGAAAGGCGCCGGCAATGAGCTTTTCCGTCATGCCGACAAAAGGCGACAAGAGGTCGCTCGCGCGCTTAATCACGAGCGGCATATCCAGACGGGCTGCCAGCCACCGCACATACTCGGACTTGCCGGTCCCCGGTGCGCCGTAGAGGCAAAGCCGCCCCGAACGGGTGAGTTTGAGTCCCTCTGCGATAGCGTCAAGATCAGCATCGGTGTTGACAAACGCAGTGCTGTACATGTCTGACACATTGTTTAAGGCTGCGGGGAGCTCCTTGCCAAACTGCGCCATGAGGGTAGCGTTAATGAGTTTTTCAGCTGTTTCATCCGCATCCACCTCGCCCGACAAAGTCTTCACTACGCCAGCCGTTCTGGCGGCAACGCCGGGTGAAAGTTCTTCGCAGGCCGCGCACCGGTCAATAAAGTGTTCTGATACAGCGCCGTCAAACGCCTTGCGGCAGATGCGCCGACGCACGCTTTCGGGCGGAATCGGAATTTCGAGCACCACATCGAATCGGCGCATCAGAGCGGGATCCATGGACTGAGTGGAGTTGCACGCCCAAATCGTTGGCACCGGCGCCGTCTCAAGCGTCTTATTGAGCTCAGCTTTATTGGTGCGGGCCGTCGCAGCCATGCCGAAGATGGAAATCAGTCCTTCATTGAAAACGTCATCAGCCTCATCGAGCAGAAGCATCGTCTGAGACGTGTTGGCAAAGAGTCGTTCGCCGCAGTGCCACCGCGTCAGGCGATTGCTTTTGTCGCTGCGAAAACCGCTCTCTGACCCGCTTTTGGGACTCACTTCAAAGAGCGCCGACCCCGTTTCTTTGGCCAGCAGGCGAGCGAGCTCCGTTTTGCCCGTTCCCGGGGGACCGTAAAGGAGCACGTTGACGCCCTGCCGATGCTCTGCCAAAGCTTTTTTAAGGTAGGGCAGCAGGTAGGATTCAATTTCCGGCTGGTGGCTGAAGTCCTTAAGCGTCAAGATGGTCTGAGGCGCCGCGATGACGGCATGGGCAAACATCTCCTCGAGCGTCTGCGGAATCGTAAAGATGGTGTCGAGCAAATCCCCGTCATCGAGAAAGTTAATCTGATCTTCAAAATCCGAGGTCCTGCTGTTAATGCCGCTGATCAGTCCGGTATTCCACAATGTTTTTGATTTTGAAAAAACAGTTTTGCTGACTTTGCGGCCGAATGCGGCCGAAAGCACTTCAACCACCAAGTCAAGTCCGCGGCGCTCATAGTCATAGGCATTGCAAATAGAGCGCAGTCCGGCAAAATGTCTTACGACCGCCAGAAAGGCCAGCGTTTCAAGCTCATCACGGGTCAGATCAAAAGCTTCGGCAATGAGACGGATGTTCCGGCCGAAAGTGGAAGGCAGCCCGGCAACCATGTCCTCCGCAGACGTCTCCGCCGTTGAGATATCGCCATTGCCGAAGACCAATTTTCGGCAGAATTCGAGCGCCCGGGGCATCGTGCGTTTAAAGCCCAGCTGCTTCAAACGCTCCGGGATATCTTTTCCGAGCGAACCAAAATCTTCATCCTCCCAGACGCATGTCGCCGCTTCCCCGGCGACTTCAAAATCGGCAAAGCGCTTATCGAGATCTTTTTCAGCAGCGGCGATGGCCCGGGCCGTGAGCGGGCGCAGCTTGAGGTTGTCTTCACCGTCGTCGGCATCGTCATCATCTACGCTGAAAGTTTCACTGTCGATGGTTCGGGCCTTGGTGAGTTCCGCCAGCCATTGGAGTTCGATATTGAGAAGCCCCTCGATACGCGTGCCGTTAATCGTCCGCATTCCATCGGCATCGAGCCGCATCCATGCTTTGGTGCAGGCCATGAGGCGCACAACCCAACGCTCAATGGTGACCGAATCAGCCAATTTGACATTGCCGTCGGTAACGTACTCAAAGCGCTTGTCATTGCTGCCCAGATAAATATGGGTACACGTTCTTCTGCGTTTGCGCATTGTTTTTTCCTTCCGGATGCCGGGTGAGACGGCCGCTCTGAGCGCCTCTGCTCACCCCGTGTTTTGATTTATTTCCTTCTGACAAGATCATTATCCGCACACCTGCGTCGACATTAGACGCATAAAGACCATCGAAGCATGAAGGCCAATGCGGCCGATTCAAAGCGCTGAGCGGCCCCAAGAGGAAGCGCCTGGTTTAAAATTGCACTCTTTGCTTCGGATTGAGCAGCCGGGCAGTGCGTTGAACGCCGATTGCGCCTGAGCAAAAAAGTAAATACAAAACCAAGGCATAGGACGACGCGCATGGCGACCTTCACGAGCGGCATCAGTTGGGAAACGGATGAGTGGTTCCGCACGTTTTCGGAATCCTTTCCCCAGTACACCCAGCCGGGCATCTGGATAGCAGCTGAGGAGCGCCTTGCCTCGCTTCGGGGAGCCAAGCTCGAATGGGAAGCCACTACCCGAACCGTGCGCCTGAAGCTTAAAAATTCACGCGGACAGCCTTACACGCTCGCCATGCATTTCTATCCAGGTGCCGTGCATGCTGCCGCCCCGATCGTTGAAGCCGCGGCCAAGATTCCGGGCCTTCTGGAGTGCCTTCGGGCGGGCGACCTGCCTGCGCCGCTGCTTGAAGCCATTAATGCTTCAGGGCTCGACATTTTTATGCGCCGTCCCGGCTCGATTCAGTTTGATCCCGGCATGATGTCGAGCGAATGCGCGCTCCTCATTGCCGCTTTCATGCATGATTTGGAGCTCGATCCGGGGCGCTGGTTCAAATTTATCGGCATCGACTTTCAAAAGAGCGCCGATGAAGCGCTTTCAGCCGAGGGCGTTAACCATTCGGGGGCTCAGTCTCCTGATGGTCCTGCTGCTGAAACGCTCTCCGAAGCCCAAGCGAACGCGGCGTCGGCCGTCAATGCTCAAGAGCCGCTTTTTGCTGCGGGCGAAGCGCTCACAGGCACCTTCCCCTTCGCCGATCTTGAGGACGATGCGCTTCGGCTGAGCGCAGACATTGCGCCAGCCGATATTCCGGACCTTGGGGCAGAGGCCAATCTCACGCGTCTGCGGCTTTGGCAGGCCCCGGGCGTGCCGATGCTCTCGCCCACGATCGTTTCTGCACTGCCGTCCTCTGGGCTCTCTGCTGTTCAGGCTAAGCGTTCCTGGTGCGCGTTCGGCGACATTGAGGCGCGCACCTTCATGCAGAACCTCCTCTCGGCAGCATCGCTCACTGCGGACGAAGCCCTGAAGATGCTCGCACGCCGCGAGGCTCGCCAGGAGCGGCTCGGCACCGCTTCTCCCAACAGCAAATGGAATCGGTTTCTGCTGAGCACCATCGAGAAGGAGCCGTCTGCGGAACTCCCCCCCTTGAAGCTCCTCTGCGGGCACCACCCCTGGGACCGCATTGTGTTTGCCCTGCAGACGGAAGACCAGTCGATCCATTGGGCCGAGGAAAGCGGCGACATGATCATGGCGCTTCTGATCCCGACCCGCCGTGATCTGGCGGGGGCGGATGCTTCGTTTGTTGTCTGGCGCGCACTTGCTGAAGCGGCTGCGCAGATTTTGGCGGCGCGCGCTGTGCTGCCGCTCCCTGCCCCGGCGCATTACGAATCCGACGCTTCGGATCAGTCCGCCGACGGCATGTGTGTTTATTGGCATCCGGCATTGAATGCGCCGGGCGTGAAGAACCTCCTCAAGCAGGTGAGTGCTTTAATCGGGCCGCTCCTCCCCCTGCAGCCGCTCGCACCGCAGTGCCGAGCCTTTGCCGGCTTGAGCACTCATCCCGACGCGCCCTATGCGGGCGTTTATCTTGCGCTCACGCTCCTCATTACTTCGCTCATGCGGCATACGTCCAAGCGAAACCGGGAGATCGCGCGTCACCTCGTCGGGCGCCGCGTGCGCAGTACGCTCACCGGCGACGGGTTTGCGCCCAATGCCGCATCGCTGCCGGACCTGAAAAACGTTCTGGCGGGCTTTTTCGCGCTCCCCATCGCCGGCGCGGCGCTTCCGGCTAAGCTCCTCTTGACGGGCGTACTCGAAAACGGCGCACTGAAGCTCACGCTCAGTCTCCCCCCGCGGCAAGGCCCGCGCAAGGGTGAGCCGCTCACGCTCGCCGACTGGGATGGCCCCAATGGGAATACGGCCGGCCCCAACAGCATCGTGCGCGAAGCCCTGCAGCTCCTCGCGGCGGATTACCCGCTTTTTGCCGAATTCGGTCCGAATTTCGATCAGCCGAGCCAAATTGAGCGCAGCCGCTGGGAATACTTTCTCTTTACCGAGCTCCCTGAGCTTTCTGCCTGCGGTGTCGCCGCGCTGCTGCCCGAGAGCATGCGGCGGATTGAAAAACCCGAAATCGTTCTCACGGCGGCGGCGCCCGGCAATGCCAGAATGCAAAAGCGCCTGGCCACTCAGGGCATGCTCAATGCCGCTGCGCTCGCTGATTTCCGCTGGGAAATCGCGGTGGGCGACGAACGCATGACGCTCGCTGAACTTCGCGCACGCATCAATCAAGAGGGAGAACTCCTCTCCTCAGGGAGCGCGCTCTTTCACCTCACCAAGGAAGATCTGGACCGCTTGGTAGCCGAATGGGCGGAAGCTCAGAAGAAGGAACTCTCCAACTGGGACAAACTCCGCGCCCTGCTTTCGGGGTCCTCCAACGGCCGACGGGTAGAAGCCGCCGAGGCGCTCCTTGAGCGCATTCGTGAATCGGCTGCCGTCAAGGAACTGCCGCCCCCAGTGGAACTCAATGCGGTTCTTCGCCCCTATCAGATCCGCGGCTTCTCGTGGCTCGTTCAGAATGCCATGCTTGGGCTCGGATCGCTTTTGGCTGACGACATGGGGCTCGGCAAAACCGTGCAGGTCATTGCCTGCGTTGCAGAACTTAAAGCCCGCGGAGAACTGGACCGCGGCAAAGTTCTGATCGCCGCGCCCGCGTCTCTTCTCGTGAATTGGGAGCGCGAGATTGAGCGCTTCGCGCCCAGCCTCACGGCGCAGATCTATCACGGTAAGGACCGCACGATCTTTGCGCTCGACCAGAGCCGCCCGGACGTCATCATCACGTCTTACGGCATTTTGAAGCGCGAACTCCCGCAGCTCTCGCAGATGCAGTTCCGTCTTTTGGTGCTCGACGAAGCTCAGGCCGTGAAGAACGCCAAAACCGGTCAGGCGAAGGCCGCCCAGGAATTTCCTGCCGAATCGGTCATCGCGCTCACGGGCACGCCCGTTGAAAACCGGCTCGCAGAGTACTGGTCCATCTTTTCTATTGTGGAGCCCGGCCTCTTGGGGTCCCCCGCGCAGTTCCGACGTGATTTTGTTATGCCGATTGAAGAGCACCGCGACCGCGCAGCGATTGACCGGTTCCGCCGCATTACGTCGCCCTTTCTCCTTCGCCGCGTGAAGACGGATCCGGGCATTCTCGACGAACTCCCCGAAAAGAATGTGGTTGACTACTTCACAACGCTCACGCCCAAACAGGTGGCGCTCTATGAAGAATGCCTCAAGGCCAATCTGGAGTCGCTCGAAACCCTGGACCGCGAATCCCGCGAGCAGGAAGCCGCCGGCGACAGGCTCCATGCTGCTCAGGCTCGTCTTTCGCGCCGCGGACAGATTCTGCGCATGATTCTTAACCTTAAGCAGATCTCCAATTCGCCCTCGCAGTTCCAAAAGGAATTTGTCGATAAACCCGACTCCGGCAAGGCTGAAGCGCTCCTTGAGCTCCTACGCCGCTGCCGCCAGTCTGGGCGGAAGGCCCTTGTCTTTACCCAGTTCCGCGAAATGGGCGAACGCCTGGTTCGATGGATTGAAGATGCTACGGGCCGCAAGCCCGAATTTCTCCATGGCGGCGTGCCCGCGGCCAAGCGCATGGAAATGGTAGATGCCTTCCAGAACAACCCGGACTCGGAAGTCTTCATTTTGTCGCTCAAGGCGGGCGGCACGGGGCTTAACCTCACTGCCGCCTCGGCCGTCATTCACTATGACCTTTGGTGGAATCCGGCTGTAGAAGATCAGGCCTCGGACCGAGCCTGGCGAATCGGTCAGCGCCGGGATGTGGTGGTTTATCGCTTCATCACAGCCGGCACCTTTGAAGAAAAGGTGAACGAAATGCTCAAGAAAAAGCGTGAACTGGCGGACCTTGCCGTCGGTGTCGGCGAATCCTGGATCGGTGACCTGACAGACGACGAAATTAAGTCCATCTTTTCGCTTTCTTCGTCCGGCATTTAAGGCTCGTACCAGAACCATCGAATTGGACCCCGACCGTCATGGACAAGAGCATCGCGCTATATCTCTTCGTTTCTTTCGTTGCCTGCGTCACGCCGGGATCCGGCGTGCTCTATACGATTGCAAGCGGATTCCGCGGCGGCATGAAGTGCGTTTTGGCGTCTCCGCTCGGCACATGTTTGGGGTGTTCATTAATGTCAGCGCTTTCCGCGACGGGGCTTGGCGCGCTGATCGCTAATTCCCCGGCCGCTTACGGCGTGCTTCAGGTGGTCTCCGCTCTGGTTTTGGTCTGGTTCGGCCTTCAGAGCTGGCGCTCGGGCGCTCTTGACCTCTCCGATGCCGGCCATTCCGACGCGCGTGAGGGGCTCGGCACCAGTCCGGAGCGCTTCACATTCCGGAAGATTTTTTGGGGCGCCGTGGTTCTGCAGGCCTCCAACATCATGCTGATTGTGTTCCTCCTTTCACTGATGCCGCCCTTTATCCGCACGGATCAGCCGTACCTCCCGCAGGCGGTCATGCTTTCGGCGCTTTTTGTGCTCGTCTGCTTCGTCGTTCATTTTGGCTACAGCTGGATCGCCGCTGCCGGCGCCAAGCGTCTGGCCGGCCCAAAGTTCTCTTTCTGGCTCAACCGCATCAGCGCCGTTCTTTTCTGGCTCCTTGCGGTGAGCGTTATTTGGAACGCCTTTTTCAAGGACTGAAAATTTCTGTCGACGGCGTACGGTTTGTCTCAGATCCAAGCCTTGGAAGATTACAGTCCGCCTCACTGACGGCGCGATTGGGCGGGCCAACTCGCGCATCCGCTGATGCCGCTTCCTCCATTTGGAAAAATACAGATTTCCTGAAAGGCCGGAAAAAAGCGGCATCGAGATACGAAAAATCCAACGGTTTAATCGCCAAAAATAACTAGTTCAAAATATCTATTTTCGGCTTTTTTTGCATTTTCATAAAAGAAACAAGCTCTAACGTCATTGACTTTAAACGCCGGACTCTCTTAGGCTTTGTAAACCATCTGTTCGACCCCCAAGCGGCAGCAGGCACATCGAAGTCCGATCTTTAAGAGGATCCTTTCCCATTGCTTTGATGTCTGCTCTGCCGTCCAAAAGACCCCATAAAAATGCTGCTTTCTTTGCGGCTCAGCCGGAGTATTTAATGAAGCGAAACCGAGTCGGCATTGCCCTTTCCGCTGTAGGCATTCATGCGTCCATCGGCAGCGTCTATGCCTGGAGCGTACTGACGAAGCCTGTGATGGCAGAGATGGGCATCTCGCTCTCGAGCACGACCTGGGCGTTTTCCATCGCCATTTTGTTTCTCGGGCTGTCTGCAGCGTTCCTCGGCAAGTTCGTTGAACGCATCGGCCCTCGTGCTTCGGGCCTCCTTTCCATGCTCTTTTTCTGCTCCGGTCTGATCGGCACTGCGCTCGCCGTTTCGATGAAGAGCGTCGCGCTCCTCTATTTCTTCTACGGTGCGGTGGGCGGCATCGGGCTCGGCATCGGCTATATCACGCCGGTTTCAACTTTAGTCAAATGGTTCCCCGCTCGCCGCGGATTTGCAACCGGCCTGGCCATTATGGGGTTCGGCTTTGCTTCGCTCATCGGCGGGCCGCTCATGCAAAGGCTCACGGCCCTCTATGGACTATCAACGAACTTCCTCATCATGGGAGGGGCTTACGCGGTGGTCATGACGCTCTCATCGCTTTATTTGATGCCTCCGAAAGCCGGTGAAACGGTTGATCTCACCAAGCTTTCCGACGATGCATCGGAAAAACTCAAAAAAGCCGCTGCCGCCCAAACCGGCAGACAGTACACGCGCCGTGAAGCCGTCCAGACATGGGAATTTTGGTCGCTTTGGTGGCTTTTCTTCACCAACATCACCTGCGGCATCGGACTCCTCGCTGTTGCCTCTCCGATGGCTCAGGAAGCCGTCGGCATGAATGCAGCCGGTGCTGCCGCCCTTGTGGGCGCCATCGGCATCGTCAATGGTCTTGGCCGGCTTGCCTGGTCAACGCTTTCCGATTGGATGGGACGCGCCTCGACCTACGTGCTTTTCTTTGTGATTGAAACGGCAGCCTTCTTTGCGCTCGCCCAAACCCCGTCAGAAGCCCTTTTTTATATCCTCGTTCTCACGATCATCAGCTGCTACGGCGGCGGGTTTTCCTGCATGCCGGCCTTCCTTTCGGATTTGTTCGGTGTTCGCCAGCTCTCCTCCATTCACGGCATCATGCTGACGGCTTGGGCCTTGGCCGGCATTGCCGGGCCGATGCTTTTATCCGTCATTAAGGAAACGACCGGGAGCTACCACCAAACGATGCTGGTTTTTGCCGGTTTGATGTCGGCTGCCCTCGTTCTTTCCGTCATCTTGAAAGTGAAGAGCACCAAACACTGAGGAGCGGGTTATTGGCCAAACACGCTCTTTTTAGTCGAATGGTCGTTTTGATACAGAAATAATCTTAAGGAGAAATGCATTCTGCACAGAAAATGAAGCCCTCAATACCTGCTTGATTCAAATAGTGATGAGCTCAAAAGACGGCTTCAGCGGTGCCGCAGGCGTCAGCCTCGTCAAGTACGGGCGTAAATGATTTCGGCCATCGGCAGACTAACAAAAAGTAGTCCGATATCGGCTCAGATCGGCAGTCCGCTTGGGTCTGCTTCAGGGACTTGCCGAAAGACCGAGAAAGGCCGGCTCGTCGTCCTTGCGGCCGTCTTTGACAGCTTGATCCATCAATGCACTTTTGAAGAGACCGTTCGGGCGCTTAAAAGTGACGGCATTCTTACGGCTGCCGCTCAACCGCAAATCGTTTTGTCCGCGCAATGGCCCGCTTCGCCCGGAGCTGGGGCTTACTGGTTAATGCCGCCGTCCTCCTGCGCTCTGGAACTAAACACCGATCCCTGCAGACCTTTTTTGGCGACATAGGCTTCTACCCACCGCTTCACGCTCGTCTGGGATGCACCGGTCATTTCAGACACTTCTTTGAGGGTATGGCCGGTCAGCCGCAAACGGACAGCCTTCTCTTTGATGTAGCGGTTATAGCGAAAGAGCGACGGTGAAATTTCTGTTTTGAAAGTGCCCTTCTTCCAAGCGTTTGACCAGTCTTTGACGGTATTGGCCGGAATATTGAGCATCCTCGCAGCCCGCACGTAGCCGAATCCGGCTTCAAAAAGCTTAACCGCGCTTCCGCGGAGCTGGGCGGGGTTGCAGTACTTCGGACGCAGCCGGTTGCGCACGGACGTTTCAGGCGGAGATGAAGGAGCTGAGAACGGCATTTGAACCTCGCAATCCGAATTCAAGGTAAAAAAAAAAGCCCGTCCCCCGCACAAGCGGCAGACGGGCGCGAGATGAGAGGCGGGATCGAACTGCCGAGCAGTCCGTCTCGCTTCAGTTCATTGGTTGTTCACCCGCCTCCGCCGACCCTTGGAGTACGGCCGACGGAGGCTTGGAGCTCACGACTGAGGAATAATGTCCTCAATTCGATGCGCGTTCTTTAGAACGTGTAGCGAGCGTTAGCGTTGAACGAATTGTTCAGACGATCGTCGGAACCAGCCGTGAGACCGTAGTTCACGCCGAACGTCCAGGCACCCGTCTGGGCTTCAACACCGAGCGTGGCGCGGATCGGGTTGGAGTCAACAGCGCGGACAACGTCGGAGGCGCCGCCGTAGAACTTCACTTCAGCGTCCTTGTCGCCGAAGGTCGGGACAACCGTCAGGTCAACCATCGGAGCGACCTTCCAGCCGGCCTGCTCGAACGTACCGGAGAACGTCACGCCCAACGGGAGCTGGTAGACGGTCATGGCTTCGTATTCTCCGCCGAACTTCGAGTCGTCGAGGTCGATGCGCGTCATGCGGATGCCGGCATGCGGAACGACGTTGAGGGCGCCGGCCTGCACGAGGTATTCCGTGCCCACCCCGAACGTGATCATGTCGGCGTCCTGGCTTTCCTTCCAGGTCTTCGTGACGCCGGCCATCGACAGGTCGTTCTTGACCTGCGTGTAGCCGAAGTCAGCACGGACGTTGAAGTCGCCGAACGTCTGAGCGGCGTAGAGGCTGAAGCCGTAGAAGTCGGCATCATTCTCGATCTTGGCTTCGCTGATGTTGGTCGAGTTGGCATCAGCCTGACCCACGTTGAAGGCAACACCGAGCGTGCCGCCGCAGGAGGCGGTGTAGTCGAAGCCGAGGACGGCGCCATAGATGTCGGCTTCGTAGCCGGACGTGCCGTCGTAGATGCGCTTGGCTTCGTTCTTCGTGCCGAAGACATCAACCCACGGCGTGAAGCCGACCGTGCGCGGAGCATTCAGGTTGGCGAGCGACGTGCGGCGTTCGACCGCGCCAGTGACCTGATCGTTGATGTCGAGGGACGTGCCAAACACGCCGCTGGCAAGAGCCATTTCAGTGGCAGCTTCGATCTGACTGAAGTAGAGGTCCATCGCATTGTCGATGTAGTTCTGCTCTTCTTCCGATTTGAGCGAGCCTGCATCAACAAGCTTGGCAGCCTGCTCTTCAACGGCAGCGTGGTAGCCGACCGTACCCGTAGCGAGTTCGTTGACGACTTCGTTCGTTTCTGTGGCGACTTCATCAACGAGCTTTTCAACGAGCTTGCCGATGACCATGCCGTTGGTCTTAGCGAGAGCCGAAGCGTTCGCCTGGAAAGTCAACGTGCCGTCAGTACCAAGAGCGCCTGCACGTTCAGTGTTGTAGCCGCCGTCAACGATGGCATCACCGTAGAACCAGTTCTGATAGTTAACCTTGGTAGCGGTGGTGACGCTCGTTGCGACCTTCAGGGTCTTCTCGCCAGCCTTGCCGTCAAGAGCACCGGCCTTGACATTCTGGAGCGTGACGGTAACATCATTGCCGCCTGCAACGGTGCCGCTGATCACGCCGTCGGCCGGCTTGTAGCCATCCGTCGCGGCAACCTGAGCAACGTCGATGAGGTAGTCCGTGGCGTTGGTGGGTTCGTTCGTGAATTTGGTCTGCTTCGTGACATAGACGATGTTCTTGCCGTCGAGCTCATCGCCGTAGACGGATTCAACCGCAGCGGCAACAGCCTTCAAGTCGTCCGTACCGGCAGCGATGACGCCGGTGTTCGTGGAGTCTTGCTGAACCTGTTCGAACTTGACGCCTTCAATGCTGACGGCGTTCTTGAAGGAGTCGTTAGCATCTGCCGGGGCGACGACCTGCGGTTCATTGCCCTTGATGGCGAGGATGCCGTCCGTAACGGTCACGTTCTGAGCACCGGCGGTAAGGTAGGCCGTAGCAAGCGCACCGCCGTTGACATTGACCGTCGTGTTCGCATCGGTCGTAACGAGGCCGCCAACCTTGTAGGAACCGGCGACGACGTTGAACTTGCCCTGGTCGGTGAGCTTGACGGCGCCAGTGACGGTACCTTCTGCATCAGCAAATTCTTCGTGGCCGAATACGAGCGTTGCGCCCTTGACGTTGACAGCTTCAACCTTATCCCCAAAGAGCGTGCCGGAGCCGGCGAGCGTCAGAGTTTTGGAACCAGAAACTTCGACAGTTTTGGTCTTGGCATCGGCTTCCACGTTGGCGAGGACCACGTCATTGGTCGTGTTCAGCGTAGCGACGCCGTCCTTAGAAGCAGCCGTGACGGTCGTAGCCGGGCTCGTCAGACCAGCAGTCGCGGCAGCATCAAACGTCGGGGCATTGCCTTTGTCGTCGGTAGCCGTGACCTTGAGGAACGTCAAATTGCCGATAGCGGTCTTATAGGCCGTCATGTCGTCGAGCTTCATCGTGCCCGTCGTGACGTTGTCGTAGATCTTGCCTTCGTCCTTAACGAGACCGCCAAACGTCGTGGTCGCCGCCGTACCGTTCGTAAGCGTGGCAACGTTGCCGACCTTCGTGTAGATCGTGCCCTTCGTGTTGTCGAAGACAGTCGTGCCGAGAGCGCCATCTGTGAGCGTCACTTCGCCGATGACGACAGTGCCATTGTTCGTGATCTTCGAATTTCCGTTGAAGATGTAAAGATTGCCGACCGTGAACTTGTCGCGTACATCAACTTCGCCCTTCGCACCGAGAACGATCTTGTCGAGAGCGAAGTCAGAATTCACCACGACCTTGGCGGTGCCGCTTTCAGTACCGACCTTCATGTTCTTGAGGGTCGTGCCGTTGACGGTGATAGCACCGCCATTGATGTTCATCGTGCCGCCGACGAAGACGAAGTTGTCGATCGTCGTGGTGTCGGAATCCGACGGAGCCTCGTCGCCGAGACCCTTGGCGAAATTTCCGTTGAGCGCCGTCAAGTTGAGCGTGCCGCCCTTATTGAGATTGATCGTACCGATCGTGGATTCGATGCCCTTGGCGGTCGAATCGATCTGGCTGTTCACATTGAGTACATCAGCCTTAAGCGTGCCGGTATTGGCGACTTTGCCGCCCTGAATGGTCAGATTCTTAACTTCGAGGGTGCCAGCATTGCTGATCGTGCCGCCCTTAAGCACTAAGTCATCATGAGCAACAGAAAGAGTACCTTTTTCAGCGACGGTGATTTCGCCGCCTGTGACAGTGACGGAACCCTTGGACCAAGTATTTGAAGTGGCGGAAGTAAGAACTTTGTCGTCCTCACCAAGCTGCTTTTCGGCGAGCAGATAGAGATGGGCGTCGTCATTGACTTTGATCACGCCCCCGCCGATTTGGATGTCACGGGACATCAGAAGGGCTGAACCGTCAACATTGACGTTTGTACCTTCAAAAGAGAGCGGTTGATAGTATTCCTTGCCGTCAGCGGTAGAGAAAGTGCCGAACGTCATCGTTGAAACGATGGCGTAGTTCGTTTCTGTGCCTTTTAAGTTGAGCGTACCACCCTGGAACTTCATTGTGGCGATAGTGTCACCATCGCCGATGCCGATCCAAAGACGACCGCCCTCATTGACGTTCATCGTGCCGCCGGTCATGGTGTAGGTATAGTAGCCGCCAACATTGGCGTGATGCGCCCAGACATTGGCCGCAGATTTATTGCCTACGGTAATGGTGCCGCCAGACTGAGTGAAATCGTTCGCATGAAGACCCGAATTGTCCAGGGAAACTTCACCGCCCGCAACACTGATTACACCTTTAGCGGTTTCAGCATTACTTCCTTCAACACCGATGTACTGGCCGCTCGTCAATACAACCTTGGCACCATCGACAATGGTCAGAGCATCACCGGAGCTGACGGTCTGATTGCCATCAGCAATCTTGACTTCAGTTGAGATGGTCGCGTTAGTGATGCCTTCCTGTGTCGTCCAACCGTAGGTTGGTGTCGGTGTTTCGTCCGCCGCTGTTTCGGCAGCTACGGCCGTACCAGCAACTAAAGCCGCCACTGCAGCGGCAACGACGGTCTTCACCGCCTTGCCCTGATAGGAAGAAGCCTTTTCGCTCGTCACGACAACGCCGCGTGTGAGCGACTTGGCAACTTTGAATGTACGATTCATTATTCGATTACTCCAAGAGTGTTCTTACATCTCGTCAACCCGACGTTTGCGGGCTGCGAGGCAGTGCAAACAGCACTCCGAGCAGTCTATGAAGTCGTATGAATACGTATGGGGGGGGGGGTAACCCTATGGTTCGCACTCATTTACATGGATAATTTCCGACATGTCTAACGATTAAACATTCGTGGTAGAAACCCTATACATCCGCTTTGTTGTAAAGTGCCGACGCAGATAAACGCCGCCCGAAAACAAAACCAAGGGCCGCAAGCCCAATTGTCGTCACTGTCCCAACGCGTCAGGCAGATCGTAAACTAAGGGCTCTGTCCGACGACCGCCCTCTATGCGCAGCACTTATCAGTGCCTGCGTTTACACACTCAGGCATTTCCTAGAAAAATGCCGCGGGACCCTCGGCACAAAGTCGAATACTCAATAAGGTGATGCATCCTGCAGGCCACTCTGCTTCTGACCGCGTATTCGTCAGGATGCGCTCTTGACAAGATCCGTTCACTGCGTTTTCCGGTGACAGAGAAAACGCCTGACATAGCTGCACGGCCGACGATGTAGCGACGGACGACATCGATTGCGTATCAGCGCTTCCCTTTCAAGCCGTCATAAAACGGGGAGACTTGACAACTCAGCTGATCGCTTTAGCCAGTCGCGAATCGAACTGCCCACGAAAAGGCCAGCCAGCCCTGCTGCTGCATCCAGTCAGCCAAGGGACAGTCATTCAAAGGCAGGAACACTCCCAGCAATCGGTTTCAGCGGCAGTGCTTTAGCTTCGAACAGTCTGAGTTTCCGGCACGCCCTTTGCATCCACCTGCGCGGTCATCTGAGTACGCAGGGAGAGCTTCCACTCTGCAACTTTCCAGCCGTTTTTGCGGGCAGAGGATTCGAGAACTGCGTCCGGATTAACGCAAACGGTATAGCCCGCGCGTTCAGCGAGCGGCAGGTCATTTCTGCTGTCGGTAAAGAAAAGCACATCTTCAAAACCGATGCCGGCTTCGGCGAGCCGTTGAGAAAGTCTCTCGACCTTCCCTTCCTGAAAAGTCGGAATGCCGACAATTTCGCCGGTACAGAATCCGTCTTTAAATGCCAGCTCAATCCCCATCGCATCGGTGAGTCCAAAGAGCTTGGCGATAGGCTTCACTATGAAGGCTGCTGAGGCCGAAAGCACGCAGGCTGGAATATTGGCCTGCAGTGCGTTCTTCACCCATTTCTTGCCGTCTGGGAAGATAAGCGGCGCAATTTTCTTTTTGGCAAACTCCTGAGCCAATGCATGGAGTTTTTCCTCCGGAATGCTGCGGAACGCTCCGGCATGTTTTCTGCAGAAATCGCGGATGTCCAGTACGCCTTTGGCGTAGCTTTTCACCATATCGCGGTCGTACTGACGCCAGATGGGATCAGTGACGATCTTTTTTTCATAAAGAAATTCCGTCCATAGGATCGTTGCGTCGCACGCGATCAGCGTGTGGTCCAGATCAAAGACCACGAGCTTCGGGGGCCGGGACGTACCCGGAAGCATCAGCGGAAAAGCGGCCATGGCAGTTAATTCAGTTTAAAAGACTTCTAAAGCGGACGGATGAGGGATGGATAGTGAGAGTCATTGTGCAGAATTCAGGCCCAATCAGCAAAGCCGATTTTGCCAATCGATCCCAGTGAAGTTGATGCAGGTCTATCTGACGGCAGAATTCATCCTTTTGAAACACACTTTGTGGTTTGTGATGGGCAATGAAAACGGGACGCAGCAGCCCGAAAGCCATTGCGTCCCATTTTTTCTGAGGTCGACTGACGCTTTTTAAGCATCAGAGCGATCGAGCTCAATTGAGCGAAGTGCAGTCAGCAGCAACGCCGGAAATTACTTGTCACCCCAGACTTCGTCGGCGATTTCACGCACCAGGCGAACCTTCGCCCACTGCTGCTCTTCAGTCATGATATTGCCTTCCTCAGTGGAGGAGAAGCCGCACTGGGGCGAGAGGCAAAGCTGATTGAGCGGCACATATTTCGTCGCTTCTTCAATACGAGCTTTGACGGCGTCCTTGTCTTCGAGTTCAGGGAACTTGCTGGTGATGAGACCAAGCACAACGGTCTGGTTCTTAATGAAGCGGAGCGGCTCAAACGAACCCGAACGGTCGCTGTCGTACTCAAGGAAGAACCCGTCCACATTGCAGTGCGAGAAGAGAATATCGGCCACGGGTTCGTAGCCGCCTGACGAGAACCAGGTCGAGCGGAAGTTGCCGCGGCAAATATGCATTGTGACGGTGAGATCTGCGGGCTTATTGGCCAGAATCTTGTTGATCACTTCAACGTAGCGCTTGGCCACCCAATCGACGTCAATGCCGCGTGCGGCGTAGGCGCCGCGCTTTTCGACCGAGCAGAATTCACCCCAGCTCGTGTCGTCAAACTGCAGATAGCGGCAGCCGCGTTCATAAAGCGCGAGCATAGCGTCCGTCCACGTCTGTGCAAGATCGTCAAAAAGCGCATCGGGATGCTCGGCGTAAAACGGGATGGGCTTATAGGTCTCACAGCGTACCGCACAGATGAGGTGGAGCATCGAGGGCGACGGGATCGTGTACTTGATGGGGGTGTCGCCGGCAATTGCCTTCAGACGGTCATAGGCCTCTAAGAACGGATGATCCTTGGGGAAACGGATGCGGTCTTCGATCACCACCGTTTCGGCCTTGGGCTGGAAGCCTTCAAAATGCACCGACCAATGCTCGGCCTTCACATGATGCAGACCGGAAAGACCAGCGAGAAAGTCCAGATGCCAGAAGGAGCGGCGGAATTCGCCGTCGGTCACAGCCTTGAGGCCGTTCTTCACTTCCTTTTCCACGAGATCCTTGATGAGGCGGTCTTCGAGCGCGGTGAGAGAGGCACGATCGAGTTTCCCGGCCTGAAAAGCGTGACGCGCGTCGAGCAGTTCTTTGGGGCGCAGAAAGCTGCCGACGACATCAGCACGATACGGGGGATTGACTTGGGACATTTTTCTTCTCCGGCATTGGGACGGATCCGCACTCAGCAAAGCACCCTGCTTCGCGGCATGGGGCGGACATCCTGTTGAAAATTTGGTGAATGAATTATGGCCCGCCTGTATTCGTTTCGGTCAGCCTAAACGCATCTGCCGGACGTAATACCGCAAGCTTCGGCACAATTGCTGCGGCACGTATTCACCGAGGGAGGCGATGCCACCGCGCAGCCATATGCCTCATGACCAGAAAGAGCACTGGGATGACCCAAAAGCACCACTCGGAAACGACCGTCGGGAGCAGTGCTGCGACAGAGCTAAGAATGATGAGTCCGCCCGGCACAAACCCAAGGCCCGCAAAGAGACTCGGCCGCCCGCCCGTCATGCGGTGGTGCGCAATTCTGCGCTCCAGCATGCCGTCAGCAAAGAGCGCAATAAGAAAGACCCCCGAAAGGAGAAAGTAGACCGCTATTCTGGCCGTCCGCCGGATGGCGAGCAGCCCCATGAGCCGAAGATTTTCGATATAGGGCGACGCTGCCGCTCTCGATAAGCTCGTCTGAATCGGATCCGCCTCTCGTCTTGAATCATTGCCTGACCACCCTGGGAGCCGCGTATGGGCTCCTCTGCCGAGCGACGTCGGAAATAAGCCTTGAGTTCCGGATGCCCATACGGCGCGCAGCGCATCCTCAGTCCATTGAGCCGCGAGAGACGCCCTCCCGTCCAAAACCTGCGCGGCGCCATACGCATCGGCATAAATCACCCGAATGAGCCGCTCGGGCGAAGTTCCGGCGGCGCCAAACCCGGCGGTGAGGAGCATAGCGGCTGTCCATAATCCTAAAAAAGCTCTCATTTCAGGCTCTCTCCTTTTTCACCATTGGAGTGACGTCTGAATACCGCCGACCCTTCGCTTTTGAGGCACTTCACGCGACCCTCAAGGAACGCTCGCCAACGCGCGATGGGGGCAGGGGCTTTCGGCACCGGCGCATACAGATGGAGGCCTTCGAGCGCGGGATCGAGAATCGGCATGCGCCCTTTCCAAAGCCGGCCGCCCGAGAGCGACGCAAAAAATTCAAGGTTAGGCAACTGGCCGAGGGCTTCGAGCGGCACGACGGAATCGCGTCGGCCGCTGAGACTTGATGATGCGGCCGCACGGAAGGCGGGGAGCGCACTCGCACCTGCAGTTGTCGTCACCGAGGCCGCTGTCTCCCAAATCGTCGTCCGGCCGAAAGCTTCAGCAATAAACTTTTGCGTTGCTTCATCCTTCGTGCGCAGCGCAATGAGATTATTCAAATTGCCAAGCGCCATGCGTGCCTGTGCCGCAGAACCTAAGCGCGCTTCCAGATCGCTGATGGTCTGCATGGCGCACACGCACTGAAAGCCCGCCTCCATACCTTTATTGAGGATTTCAATCAGGGGCGGATTGATGACGTTGGCGGTTTCATCCACAAAAAGACTGGCCCGCACGGCTTCCTGACCGCTTGCTTCGGTGTTGTAGCGGCGCCCGGCTGCGCCCGACAGGTCTGAAAGCAAGAGCGCCCCTAGGGCCGAAGCCGTCTCGGCGTCGGGCAGTGCATCGAGCCCCAGATAGAGGACGCCCTGCATGCTGATCACGTCTTCGAGCGAAACGATGGGCCGCGGATCGTCGGTTTTGCCCGTGAGATCAAATTCCGGCGAGAGACTTTCGCCCAATGCGCCGGCCGTCAGCATGGAAAGTGCCGGGAGAAGCGACGCGGTGATCTTCGCATAATGCTCCCTGCTGTGGCGATAAACGGAGAGGAGCCCTTCGACGGCCGCTTCGGGCGTCTCCGGGCAGTATTTCGATCCTGGGGAGCCCGCAGTGCGCTCCCAAAGCGTCGCCATGGCAGCGAGTTCCGTCCCGCCGCCCGCACCCATCGGCACACGGATCTCGCGCGACTGCTGCAGGACGAGCGCCTCCAGGCGCTCTTCCCAAAAGGGGACGCGCTTAGACAAATCCTTGCGGAGCGCCGCCTCGAGGAGCTCCTCAATGCCGCGCTCGAGTGCCGCGCGAAAGCGCCGCAATGTGGGCGGCTGTCCCACAAAGAGCATGCCTTCGGTCATGACAAAGACCGCACGCCAGGCAAATGCGGTAAAAGCACCGTCCCCGCGAGGGAGCACTGCGCAAATGCGGCTCGCAATTTCAGTGCTGCGGGTGTAGCTCCCCAGAGGATTGAGCCGCACGCCGCGCTTCGGGAATGCCGGGTGAAATTCGAGCGGCTCAGGCCGCCCGGCGGCACGGTAAGCCCCAATAACGGCACTTCGGAGGCGTTTGCTCGATTTGGGATCAATGACAATGACCGCGTCGCCGCGCAGAATCGCTTGACTCACGAGATTCGTCAGCACGACGCCTTTGCCCGTCTGCGTTGTGCCGACGAGAAGCGTTCCGCCTCCTAAGCTCGAGAGCGGCCGAATAATGCCGGGTTCTTCTTCTTTCCGTCCGCGCTGCCAGGGCGGACAGACCGGCGACGGCCCGACACCGTGCAGGACGGGAATGCCGGGCGAAGCGTCTGGGAGTCCGGGATGCTGAGTAAACCAATGCCGCCAACTTTCCGGCAGAAGCATGCTTTTCCAGTCAATGCGCGTTAATTCATAAAACCGCTGCGCTTCAACCGGTGTCCAGCGAAACCCGAGCCCAAACCATACCGACTGAACCGGCGCTTCGGCCGGCGCATGAAAGAGCGTCCTCGGATCTGCTCCTATCAGACGAATCGCTGCCGCCCTCGTCATGCCCGTCTGACGAATGGCCGACCGTGGTTCATCGGGCGAGAGCCTAGGCGTCTCGAAGCTGCGCATCACGAGCGCCAAATCAGCAAAGCTCATGAAGGCCGGCGCATGCCCGGAGAGCCGCGAGCGTTCTTGCCAAATACGCTGCGCCTCCGTGATCCGCTTGAGCGCCAGTCCTGCCGGAATGCCGCCCAATGCCAGTGCGGGGAAGCCCGAGAGCACTCCGCAGCTCCAAAGTCCCAATGCAAAGGCCGAAGCGGTCACGTGCCACAGAACGGGGCTAACTTCCCAAGCGGGCCGCCATAGCGCCAAACAGTCCGCAGAAGCTTCCGACGCCGGCCTGAAAGACTTGGCGAGCGGCCATCTTCTTTTCAGTAAATCCATAACATTAGTCATCGCTCACATTCCAATCCATTGCGCCTCAGCGCCCTGCGCCGTGAGGCGCCGTCGCGAGTCGCCCTCCATCCGCTTACTGCCGCCGGCAGGATGCCGGCGAACGAGCGTGAGGGCGGCGGGGTTCAAAAGAAGGCCGGCCTCCACTAAGCCGTTCTTGTCCGCGCGGTGCCAAATCCAAGGGGCAAGCCCCGCATTCGCACCGGTGCGGCGCACTAAAAACGTCGAAGCGGAGAGGAACGCCCGCAGGCGTTCAAAAGAATCTTCAAAAGCGCTTTCCGGGAGAAACACGCCGGAGGGATTGATTGTCGTGATTTCGGAAGTGAGCGCACCGGAGTCTTTCAGGTGTTCCAACGCAGCCGAAACTGCATCGCCCGACAAACCCGCCTCGGCGCCCAGCCCAAAGATCCACTCGCAGTCGTCGAGCTGCGGCATCGGCATCTGAGGCTCTTCCATTACTCGATGTTTCGGCTGTGAGTGCTCTGAATCGAGGGCATCGTCATCCGCCTCCGTTCCGTCGGCCTGCTCGAAGCAAAAGAGCGCGCAGCCTTCTTCGTGCTCGGTGTTTTTGGGTGGTTTAGCTACCGATACTTCCGGGCGCGGTATGAAACCGGCAGGAGTCGCCGCCATACTCATCCGTCGAGCACCGTCCGGACCCAGTGCCCGGGCAATGGGCTGAGCCGCTTTGGCCTGACGCATCAAACGAGCGTCTAGAGCCGCCCAGAGGTCATTTGCGGTACGCGCGCTGTCTGCGCCGCTCCCCGAAATCTCGGTTTCAGGGGACTCTGAAAGTGCCTTCACCGCTCTCGCCCTGTTCTGATGCTGCTCTGGGCTTAAGCGTGACTGTGCGGCTGCTGTGAGAAAGGCGGCCTCGAGTTCACGCGAAGGCCTTAAAGGAAGGGCCGCCGGTTTCTTCGGAAGTGCTAGTTTTCGCGGTTTAATCGGCGCAGACGCTGAAAGTCCGAGAACCTCTGCTGCTGCAAAGAGCGCTGCCGCTCGAAGAGAGCGCTCTTCTCTTTCGTCATCGTGTTGACCGTGAAGCGCCAAATACGGCGCGGCAGAGGGATAAATGTCGACCGCCGTCGCCGCTAAGAGACGCCCGCCGAGGGGCCATTCGAGCCACCAGCCGTCAGCCGCCCACCACAAACGCGGTTTTCGATGTGCTGGGTTTGAAGCTGATTCATCCGGTTTCTCCGCTGAATTGTCCGTCGCATCCTCAAGTGACGCGCTCCTCTGTCGAGCGGCAAACCCTTTTTGGCTTCCCTCATCCGCGGCGGCATCGACGGGAAGCACTTCACCCTCGGCGACCCTTTGGGCGAAAGCTTTGGAGAAAAGCGTTCGGCCTTCGGCGGACGATGCCAGGCGAAGAATCTCGCTCGGAAGCTTGGGCGCACCGCAAAAGGCTCTTCTGCGGCGAGCATCGGTCAAAATGCGGACAAGGAGCTGCCCTTCGTCACTGCTGGGAGGCATCCCTAACAGTTCGTCGTCGAGCGCCGCTTCCCAGCGCCGGTCAAAATTTGTCTCGGTGACGCTCCTCCATTGCATCTCTGAGGCCCTTGACCTCGAACTCGCTCTCCGGATGCGTGCAAGGATGCTCCACAACGCCCGCCTTTTCGTTTCGCTATTTATTCTTGCGGCCCTGAAATCAAAGGGTTTCGCAAACGGCTCATCGGCGTATCTCCCTCGCACGATTCGGCCGATCCGCACGCTGCGAAGCACGAATTCAGCCAAAAACTCCGTTTCGGGGGCCCAGCATTCCAACGGCTGCCAGCGGTCTGCTCGTCCCATGCCGGCTTCCGCGGTGATCTCGGTTATCGGTTCCCAGGCAGCTGCCAGTGCGCCCAAGAATACCGTCCGCCTGCGGGCCTGACGCAGCTGATCGATTTCGACAGGATTGAGTCCGGCCGGCTGCGGCAGAGCAGCGGCGGCAGCTGCCGCGTCCCCCGTCAATGTCAATCCTCGGGCAAGGAGGCTTTGGCCGAACGCTTCATTGGTCCAAACCGCACAGTCGGCCGCAAAGGCCGTGAGCGCCGAAGCGCCCCAGGCATTGAAGTCTGCCCGGCCGAGCGAGGCTTCAATGCGGGACAAGGCTTCCGGATGACGGCGCAAAGCGGCGAGCGGATTGGCCGGACGGCATCGCAGCAGGGTTTCGCCGAAAAGCCCGCCGGCACTCCGCCCATCCCCCGCTGACCCAAAGGCCGAGGATGGCTGAGACATTAAGCCGGACTCGAGGCGGGCGTTTTTCGTGCTGAAATGCGGAGTATGAATGGGCATCGTGACGGGAGTGATTTGGAGAAAAGAAAGGGAGAAAGAAAGGAAAACGCCCGAAGCTTGGGGCTTACATAAAAAAAGCCCCGCCGAATGCCTCGTCATCGGTCCAAAGGACCGAAAACGGGAGGCATCCGAGCGGGGTGCGATGAAGCTCAATGTCAGAGAGGATCGGCTGAACACGCCGTCAGTCCTCATTAAGGATGGCGGCGCCGCCATTCGCGAAGCACGTCTAAGAGCGCGAGCGGAATTTCCGCAGCGTTTTTCACTACACGTGTTTCCTTTTCGAAGAGCCGTCGGCCCGGTGCGGTCTGATGCAGATTCAAGAGCACTGCCGCCGTTTCAATGCCGGCGAGCTTTAAAGCTGCTTCCTCCGCCCGACAGTCGTCCGCGGCAAAAACCCCATCGGTAAAGAGAATGAGGAGTTTCGTCGGTTCAGGACGGTTCCCTAGCGAAAAAAGCGACCAGAGGAGCGTTTGAGTAATTGGCGTCGGTCCCCTGGAAGGAATCGATGCCAGCACACTGCGCGAGCCGCCCGGCGGCGTCTCCCACTCGGAAGCGAGCATTGGGCCTCGGCCGGCGACGTCCGGAAAGACGGCCGTTCGGCAGTGAATGCCTGATGTTCGCTTCAAAGCTTCTTCGAGCCGGGCGGCCGCCGTCCGCACGATCGCGCCGCCCTCGACCCCCACGGATCCCGAAAGATCGATGAGGATTTGCACGGCTGCGTCGCAGGCAGGCGCCCGGCCTTCCCGCAGGAAGATTCGGTCGTCGCCGCAGGCGGCGCGCTCCAAGAGATCATCGTCTGCGTCCCAGCCCGAAGCTGCGCCGCTCATTGGCACCGGCACGCGTCGGCGAAGCGCCTCGGCGTACTGAAATCCAAGATCTGACGTTTTGGGCCAAACCCTGGCGAAAGCACGCCGAGCTGTCTCAATTTCCGCGGGCAAATACCCTCGAAGGATGTGAGAAGACGAACTGACGCCATCCATCGAGCCGGCATTCGCTAATAAAGCCTGTTCGCAGTCTCGCGCGAAGGCCTCGGCATAGCATTCCTCAGCCGCCGTCGGATCAAATTCCTCTTCGGACTTTGCCGTGATGGCCGAGAGGAGCTCTTCGAGCCCCGCTTCAGCATCGCAGGACGATGCCTTCGGGTTAAGCGATGCCTCCACTTGGGGCGAACTGCCGGACGCTGGAACCCACCCCGTCGGATCCAATAAACGCCTGAGGACGGCGTATTCCGCCGCCGGCGCAAGATCCTCTGCCGGTGAATCGAACCCATTGTCCCCCGCCGCACTCGCAGTCTCACTGCCATTGTCAAAGAGTGAAAGCTGAAGCGACGCCGCTCCCATACGGGGAGAGGAGCGCGCTTCATCTTCCGCGCTTAACAAAGCCGACTCGACTTGGGCGGTTTTCTTGGCCATCCGCATGCGGTCGCTGAGGAGCTCCACCAGGTCCCGGGCCAAACCGAGGCTTTCAGCCGTATTGACGAGCGGGAGTCTCTCCATCACGAAACGAAGCGCCTCATCGAGGAGACCCCCGCCGAGTTTCTCTCGGGCCAATTGATCGGCTCGGACGAGTATGCCCTCAGGGAGCTTGACGTTCAAAACCTTAGCCTCGAGGACGCCCAGCATCCAGCCGAAAAAGAGCTCGGGGAGCTTGGTGGTTCCGTTGACAGCAAATGCCGCCTTCCCTGTCGTGCAGAGCACAGCAAAGAGTGCTTCACGCCAAAAGCGGTAGCCGCGGCACTCCGCCATGCCCAATGCGTCCACGCGAATATCTTCAAAGAGGTTGAAGAATGCGCTCACTCTCGGGTCTGAGTGCGCCTCTGAACCTGCAGCATCGAAGTTCGTATGAACCACGTGACAGCGCTCATGAACGCCATGACCAAAGAGATAGATGGGCGCGGCCGGATGACTGAAGTCAATGGGCCCGAGCCAAATCGTGCGGCCGTCCGTCTGCGGGCGCCCTTTGAACTTGACGGCAATGCCGTCTCGTCTGCAGAGCGCCGGCAGCGCGAGCATGGCCATGATTCTGGCGGTATCGGCTGCGGCCGGACCGCCGGCGCCGAGTTCGGCGGCAGCATGTTCAAGAAGCGGTCTGGCCGCTCCCCAAAAACGTCTGCCCTTGAAAAGCTTTTCCGCTTTTGCGTTGACCTCTCGAAAGGTCTCCGCTAAACGGCGCTTTTCGGCGCCCTTGACTTTCGCGCGCAGTCCGTCCAAACGATTGAGCTCGGCATAAAGCTGAGCTTCTTCCGGCGTCGTCGGGTCTCCGAAGCGAGCTTCGGTGTAGCTGGGCGGCAGGAACCTTCGCTTTTGAGAAACTGGAGCGTTTGGCTGAGCCAAAGGCCCGCACCCTCTCGCGGCGATGTGTTTGGAAGGCCGTTCATCGTCGAGCTGCAAAGCGAATTGAACAGTGCCCGTTGTCATCATGATGGATCTCCAATGAAGATGTGGTCTGCGCTTTCCTTTGCCGGGAAATCGATATTCAAGCTTTCTCACCACAAGAAATGCCCCAAAACCAGCGGTCAGGGGCATTCTTGAGCTTTAAAAGGCCTAAATAGGGCGCCCGGCAAAAGGCGTCACGAAAGAGCGGCAGTCTGAGTGCAGGCCTTCGGTCTCGAAGACCTTGGGGTTCCTCGCACGGGAGCCGAAGACTCCGCGCGCATCTTCCTCAGTTCCGTGATTCGCTCGCCGAAGATCGTTTTGAGATACGTAACGAGCGCATCGCGCACCGGACGGTCGAGCGCATTGCCGACAGCGGTATCTGCCGCAGCGGCAATGGGATCGGCCGAGACCGGCAAATCCCCAGCCGCATAACGCACCGTGAGTTCCGCGAATCGGCGGGCAGCACGAATAGACAGCGCAAAGGAGCGGTTCTCAAACCCCAGAGGGGATTGAGCTGCCTTGCACCTTGAGCCGGTTGCCGCACGCGCCGCGAGCGCACAGATTTCTTCTGCTGCGGCCTCACCCGCACGCTCGACGAGATTCCCTTCGAGCGACGCCAGGAGCACGCGCGCTTCGTCGGCCTCATGGAGTCCTTCGCATCGCAGGTGCCACATACGGTCAATGACCGATCGGTCCTGAATCTGCCGGCCGAAATAGCCCGCTGCGAGTTCCGTCGAATGCCCGCGGGTATTGTCGGTAAAGACAATGCGCGCGAGCGGATGACGGTCAATCACCTCGCCCGTCTGATCAATTTCGAGGGGAAGCCCTTCCAAAAGATCATTGGCGGAGACCCAGACTTCCGGCGGGGCCGCTGAGAACTCATTGATGAGGAGCACCCAGCCGTTGCGCCATGCGAGCGCTGCCGGGCCGTCGACCCAGGTCATGCCGTTGGGTCCGAGAACCCAGCGGCCGATGAGTTCACGGCGGTCCATCCGCGGCCGGGCCGTAAAAACCACGGCCGGCATCTGCATCACTGCGCAAAATGCGAGCACCGAGGCAGTTTTGCCGGAACCGGCGGGTCCGGTGATGAGGAGCGGTTCAGCTCCGCCCCAGTTCCACCAGCCGACGATGCCGTCATATGCCTCGGGCGCAAAATGCCATCCGCGCGGGAGTTCAGGCACGCGAAGCGCACCTTCTCTCGTGAGATCGTCTCTGACATAACCCCTGGCAGCGGGATGCGCCTCATCGTTGAGGTGCAGCCCAAAACGGCTGGCCGGGACAGCTGCGATTTCCTGCTTCATTGATTTTCTCCAAAAAGAAAAACCCCAGAGCGCGTACGCGCCTGAGGCGAGCTTCGAAACCGAACCTGTCCTGCGAGGGCGAACGCCCTCAGGGGTTCAAGTTTTACTGATGTGCACGGATATTGACCGGAGTCTTGAAGGCCGTGCGTCCTTCAGCTGTAAGCGTTTTCAATATTGCAGGAGTTGCGCGGATTTTGCAAGTGCGTCAGCAGAGCCTCGTCAATCGATGATGCCGGCAGGCTTTCAGACGGCCTGCCGGTCATCGAAGCCGCTCAGTCCGCTTTGGGGAGCTCGAGCTTCGCGCCGTCGCGCCAGATGCCCGTCACCCGAAGTTCAGCGAGCTTAGAGGGCGCCGTCATGAAGGGATTCCCTGAAAGCCGAATGAAATTTGCCCGGGCTCCCGGTTCAATAACGCCGATTTGGCCGTTTTCGGGCATGACCAGTGCGGCGCGGCCGGTATAAAGCGCGAGAGCCGTGCCGACAGACACTGCCTCATCGGGCCCAAAAACGCCGTCGTCGGCGTCGCGGCGCGTGACTGCGGCGGCGAGCGAAACAAAGACGCTGTCGGGATCCGCCCAGGTCGTGCACGGCGCGTCGGACGACAAAGCAAAGGCATCCAAACGTTCGGCGATGCTCTTGACCGGATAGGCCGCGTTGAAATCGGCGTCGGAAAGCGATGCACGGTAGCTGCGCCATTCGGCAAACGGAAAGATGATCTGCGTGGTGAATGCGGGTTTCAAGCGCATCTGATCAATGCGCTCGAGCTGATCGGGCCGCAAGAGACTCGCGTGCTCAAGGCGAACGCTCGGGACATCCGCGAGCCACGGATCGACATCCGAAAGCCAGTCGAGCACGGCATCGATTGAACGGTCTCCCATGATGTGAATCGAGAGCTGCACGCCGTTTCGGCGCGCATAAGAGAGTGCGGCGAGGAATACGGGTTCTTCGAGCGTCATCATGCCGCAGGGATAATCGAGCTTTTCGCCCTCAGCGGTTTTGTACGGGTTGCGCACGGCCGCCGTTTTGCCCGAAATTGAACCGTCGGCAAAGAGCTTGACGCCCGCATAGCGAACCGGGCCCCGCAGTTCATCGGCACGAAAGTCCGGCATGCCCGACGAGTCTTCGCCGCCCTGCCACACGGCATAGAGGTTGAAGTCCACCGGCAGACCGCGGCGGCAGGCCTCGCGGTAAAGCGTCAGGGGCTCCGGGTCACTCCCGCGCATGACCATCATATTGGTCGTGGTGAGAATGCCGTGCGACAAATAATGGTCTTTAAGTTTTAAGAGCGATTCAACGGCACTTTCAAACGTTTTGACCGGTTTGGCGTGCGCCTCAAGAAAGCGTACGGCACCGAGCTCAATCAATCGGCCGTCTGGCTCCCCATTTGCATCGCGGCCGAACGCTCCGCCCTCCGGATCCGGCGTGTTTCGGTCAATGCCGGCCATCTCGAGGGCCTTGGAATTCACGACCGCTGAGTGATAGTCGGAGCGCCGGATGAAGACCGGCCGGTCAGCTGAAACCTGATCAAGGTCATCTTTGAGCGGTGTGCGGCCCTCAGCGAGGAGACTTTCGTCATACCCCCAGCCTTCGATCCATCCCTCCGGATGCTTCGCAGCCATTTTGCGCAGAGCACTCTGGAGTTCCGGTATCGAACGAACGGTCGGCGGCGTACAGGCGGCCGCCCCCATGGTCATGGCCAGACCATCGGGATGCGCATGTGCATCAATGAAGGCCGGCATGACAAAAGCGCCGCGCATATCGATCGTGACGATTTCAGTGCCGTCAGGCGCTGGTGAGTCGTCGGCAATAAAAATACCGTCTTCAACCGTGAATTCCGTGAGAAACGGTTCACCGGTACGACCCGGAAAGGCACAAAGGTTCTTGTAGTGAATTCGCGACATGACTGATGGTCTGGGGAAACGCTTCCCTGCCCGCTTTATGAATGTTGGCGGCGAACGCACAGAGGCGTCCGCTATGATGACGCAGATTCTACTCAGCCCAATCTTTCGTGCATCCGACTTCACCGTCAACGTGAAAAACTCTTTGCCGCGCTTCAACCTGCATCAGAAGATTTCTCTACTGTGGAAATGCGTAATTCGATCTGAAGAAATCGATTCGCATTGGAGAGCCTCGTGAGTGCCCGCGATCCTGCTGCTGACCGGACTGCATGAATTAAAAGAAACACTGAACACACATTTCAGCGGCTGCCGGCAGTTTGAAGTCAAAAGCCGGCTGCTGCAGTCTGGAGATCCTCGATGAATCATCCTGCCATTGCACGCCGCAGTCTGCTCACGGCTGCCGGATGCGCATTGCTGCGGCCTGCAGCAGCCTCGTCGGGGCATGAACGTCTGCAGAACAAAACTTACGCGGCCGACATCATCGTCATCGGTTTTGGCGCAGCCGGCGCATCAGCTGCCATTGAGGCCGCACGAGCTGGATCAAGTGTTTTAATTCTCGAAAAATCACCCCAGAAGTCTCACTGTTCCTCTACCCGAATGTCCTCGGGCATTTACCTTTGTCCCGACCGAGGCATTAACGAAGAAGTCCTTGCTCAATATATAGCGTCAACCTACCTGCCCGACGGAGGCGTTTCCTACCGGGAAGGAAAGATGGATCCAGATTTGAGCGCGCTTGCTCGCATTTGGGCCAAGCTGGGGCCGCAAACCTATGAATGGCTCCACAGTCTGGATCCGGACTTTCGGCAGGCGACTTCAGCGCTTTTCACAACACCGCGGTTTATGCGCCTTTGGGAGGGCTACCGCCCTCACCTTCAAGGGCTCATCGCGACTTACGGCAGATGGAAAGGTTTTCAGCACAGCACGTTCGGCTCCCCTAAATTGGAAACCAGCGGCGGGGAAGCGCTCTATGCCTGTTTGAATGAAGGCATCCGATCCGTGCCAGGCATTTCGATTCGCTATGCCTTTCAGGCAACGGAGTTGGTTGCCGACGGCGATGCCGTCATCGGCGTGCGTGCAGTTTCAGAGAACATCGAACATCAGTTTCTGGCTCGGCAAGCCGTTATCCTCACGTGCGGCGGCTTTGCTTTTAACCGCACAATGCGCGCTTCGCTTCTCCCAGCAAGCGGAAATCAATTTTGGGCAGCTTCGAGCGCCCCGGAAAATACGGGCGACGGCATCGGTATGGGACTTCGCGCCGGTGCAGCACTCATTGCGTCCTGCAGTTACTTTGATCGATTCTGTGCGCTCCTGCCCCAAAAGTACAACGGCATCCGTCTGGGCGTACCGCTCAGTTGTATCGGAAACCCTCACTCCATCCTCGTCGACAATTTTGGAAGACGCTTCACCAGCGAATCGGAGCTTCGCGATCAGGAGCAGCACTACGGGTTCTATCAGGAACTGCTGCAATTCGATCCTGCGACGCTCTCATTCCCGCGCGCTCCGGTCTGGCTGATTTTTGATCACGCTCTGATGCTAAACGGCCCGCTCGCCACGCTCGGCGAAGGTTCGACCGTCAGCGGCCTGACGACCTGGTCAGAAGACAATCTGGAGGCCGTGCGCAAGGGATGGATTTTGACGGGCGAAACCATAACGGAACTGGCCCAAAGAATTGCCCGGCATCCCGACAATGCATCCAGACTTTCAGCTGAGCTGCTCCAAAAAAGCATCACTCACTTCAACCGCGCCGCCCAATCGGGATTTGATGAAGAGTTCGACCGTGATCCCAGTACTTTGGAACCTATTGCTCAGGCTCCGTTTTATGCGATGCCTGTATCCATTGATGTGCCTCATATGGGGGCGGGCCTAAAAACCGACCGCAACAAACAGGTTCTGCGCTGGGACAATACACCGATTGAGGGGCTCTACGCCGCGGGGGAAACTGCGCCGGTCAGTCAATTCGTTCATGACCGAGGCGGACATCTTTCTGAATGTCTGGTATTTGGGCGTCACGTCGGCCGCATTGCCGCTGCGCTGCCAAAGCGAGGCCAGTAATGAGAATCCGCAGCCTGAAGCACAAGCAGCTGATCGCTTTGGTGCTTGTCGCCCTGACACCGCTCTTCGCACTCACTGCCTCGATGTGGATGCAAGCCCAAAACAGCAAGGAGCAAGCCGTTCAGACTTATCAAGGCTATGCCGATACCATTGCCATCGCTCTTGAAAAGGAATTGGATCGTCAGAAAGAACGGCTTGAAGAAGCTGCCGTAGCCGCAGGCCTGCTCTTTAGCTCCCCTGATAACGCTGACATCAGGGCTTTTGAGCAAATTCTTTATATTACGTCTGGCCGATACTGCTCCAGCATCGCAGTGAACGTCAGCGGCCAATTGCTCGCCTATTCTTCTGCGCTTACACCGGATCAGGCCGAAAGCATCATCACGAATCCGTCCGAGCATTGGTTTTTCCGGCAAACGATCCGAAGCGGCCGGACAACTTTAGGGGAGGCAAACGAATCGAATTCAGGTGCTCATGTCTTCATTGGAACGCCCGTTTTCAGCCGCAGTATTTATCCGCGTATTGATGCGGTTTTGATTGCCAAAGTCGACTTGCAGAAACTGCTGGAGACTGCAGCCGATGCTTATATGCCGGCGAATGCTTCCATTACGCTCGAAAGCAGCCGAAGCGAGCTCGCTTCGCTGGGCCGCAAGCCTCACGCGAACGCCATTGCACTTTCTGCAGCAATGACAAATTTCCCATGGAAAATTGAAATAACGGCTGAACAAGCCGATATTTTGACTCACCCGAATTTAATCTCACTCTTGGGCACACTCGTTGTCATTTTCGTCTCAGCTATATCCTTTCTTTTCGGCCGTGCCTACATCAAGACGCTGAAGACTTTTTTTGACGAACTCTCTGCATCCATCGGCATATTAAGTCAAGGGAAGCCGCTCCCTGCAGCTGTCGGCAATCTCGAACGCGTGTCTGAAGCAAAAGGCCTGCTCACACAGTTCCGAGAAATGGCAGACCATATCGTTAAAAGTGACCTTGCCCTGCGTGAAGCCAATGCGCACTTAGAGCGTCGGGTTAAACAGCGCACAGCAGATTTAGAGCGGCGCAATCGGGAACTCTCTGCCATCAATCTTCTGCTTTCCCCTATAGCGCAAAATCCAAAAGACAATGACGCCCGCGTATTTTCCATGGCTTTAGAACAATTTGGGCAGGCCTGGGATTTAGATCAAATTGTTATTGCGGATGGTGAGCATCATTGTTCGAATCGTGAAGTGAGACAAAACTATCAAACGGTTACTCCGCTTAAACACGAAAAAGTGCTTGCGGTCCGCTCCTCATATCCAATGAACCTTGAGCTTCAGGAAGCCCTTGTGCGGTTTGCTCGATTCATTGACATTGTGCTCGACAATAAGCGCCTCTATATTGACATCAGTAAACAGCACGCTGCATTGACCGCGGCGCTGGGGGGCATGGCGGAAGGATTCGTGCTGTTTGATAAAGACGCCAACGTCATTTTTTCCAATGAGAAATTCCGCAGATTTACTGCTGATTCACTGCAGCTCAATCTTGACAAGTCATCGCGCGAAATCTTTGATTTCTTGAATCATTTAAGTCCTTCTTCAGCTGCGCATGAAAGCCCGTCTTCAGCTCAGAATGACGTATTAGAGCTGATAGACAAAGACGCTAAACGCAGACATTTCCATCTCTCACGATTGACAGTTCATCTTTGCGGCTATGACCATCATGTGTTCGACGGACTGGCGGTCCTTGTCCGCGACATCACCAATGAATATGAGGTCAGCCGACTCAAGGATGATGTCATCGGACTTGTTGCGCATGAGCTGAATAATCCAGTAGCCACTATCCGCATCGGTTTGGAAACACTCATTAAACGCAGCAGTCAGCTGAGTCCTGCGCTTCGTCTCCAGATCACAGAAAATATGGCCAGTGATGCCCTTCGGCTGCAAAATTTAATAACGGAATGGCTTAATATTTCTAGATTAAACAGCGGCGTTTTATCCTGCAAAATGGAAAGATTGGATGTTGTTGGATTAATTTCGCAGCAAATAGATGAATGGGAAAAACAAACTGAAATGACCGTTCAGCGGCTTTATAAGTCCTTCCCGCTTTATACGATCGGCGATGCCGCCCGTCTTCGTCAAGTATTAAGAAATCTGTTAGATAACGCATTGAAGTATAACAATAAAACACGCCCCAAAATTTCAGTATCTGTCAAAACGATGAATACAGATATTATTGTGGACGTTCAAGACAATGGCATGGGTATCGCTGCGGAAGATCTGGAAAAAATATTTGAGCGGTTTTATAGAAGTGAACAAGCTCGGCAGCAAACTCAGCAAGGATCCGGGCTCGGTTTAGCTATCTGTCGTGCGATCGTTGAAAGATTTGGCGGAACACTAACGATAAAAGATACAGCTCTTGATATTGGATCAACCTTCAGAGTGACTCTGCCGCTTCTTTCAGAAAATTAATAAATTGAATGAGATAGTCATGAATAAGCGCATACTTTTGGTCGATGATGAACGAAACCTCAATCAATTGATTGCAACCAATCTCAAATTTGAGGGTTATGAGACTGAATCGGCATATTCGGGCATTGAGGCTATCGATAAATTAGGCCGGTTTTCGCCCGACTTGGTGGTATTGGACGTGATGATGCCTGGCATGGACGGGTTCGAAGTGCTCGAACATCTGCGGCATGCCTCTTCAATACCCGTCATTCTGCTGACGGCCAAAAATCGTGTGGACGACCGCATCCGAGGCTTGACGCTTGGTGCGGACGATTATTTGGGCAAACCCTTTGCGATTGACGAACTGACCGCACGCATCGAAGCTGTCCTGCGCCGCAGCAGGCCCAGCCTGCCCGCACTCAAAGAACCCGAGGAAACCCTTGCCTTCGCTTCGCTGAAATGCAACTTGGCTCAGCATTCGGCAAGTGCCAACGGTATTGAGCTGCCGCTGCAAAATCTGGAGTACCAACTGCTCATTTGCCTCGTGAAAGCGGGAGAACGGGTGCTTTCCTACAATTACCTTCTTTCGTCGCTTTGGGAGGATGACCGAGGCGATATAGCTACGCTTAGGGTAACAGTAGGCAAACTCCGCGGAAAAATGAAGCAGGTTTTAGGATACGATCCCATCCTTACCGTTCACGGTATTGGATATCGGCTGCATACTCCAGCCAATAACGATCGAGACTTTCATTCAGTAAATGAAAATAAAAATCTCTAGAATTTCTGCCTTTTTAAGTTTAATAAATTCAACCTTGTAAAGTATTTATTTTATATATGCCAATTCAAGCATAATTCTTGTTCATTTCTACGACAGCTGAATCAAAGAACTACCCTCACCTTAACTGATTGACATCAAAAATTATTGCTTCAGTTTATATTCTGTTTATCATTAAATTAACATAATTTAGAATCAATTTATTTCCTGCTTCTATATTTTAAAAAAGAGCAAAACTTACCACGTTGCTCATTTTCCCTGACCCAACCTATTACAAAAAGCAGGAGACTATCTTGAAGCAGATATTCGCAGCTTGTGCTGCCGTCGCATTGGTCATGGGCGTCACCGCTCCGATCCATGCCGGCACAGCGTTTTCACTTAAACACAAGGGGGTTGACTGCGCGGCTTGCCACAAAACGCAGACCCCCGCGCAGCCGGCCGCTCAGGACGCCTGTATCGGCTGTCACGGTCAATACAAAGGCAAGGCCGTACCCAATGCCGACTACAACCCGGACCGCAACCCCCGCCGTCCGGTCGTAGAGGTCAATCCGCATGACTCTCACCTGGGCAATGTCCGCTGCACGCTCTGCCACAAAGAACATCAAGCCAGTCCGAAAACAGCGTGCTATGAATGCCACCAAAACTTCATTTTGAATGCGAAATAACGAGGAATACGAGAATGAAGACTTTTAAAATTGCGGCTCTCTGCCTTTCGATGGCCGCGGCAGCATTCATCGTACAGGCCAAAGAAGTCAAATACGAAGCTGACGTTGCGATCGTCGGCGGCGGCCCTGCCGGTATGGTAGCGGCGGCCTATGCAGCCGAAAACGGTCTAAAGCCGATACTCGTTGAAAAGCTTCCCGGTGTCGGCGGCAACCTCATGATGCTTGAAATTACCTTTGGCCAGAGGACAAAATTCACGGACCAGGATCAGGTGTATTACCCGTCCAATGAGCTGATTGCAGATTTCTTGGCATACAGCCATTACATGGTGAACCCCATTATGGTCCGGCGTTTTATTGAACGTTCCGGCGAAAATATCAAATGGCTCACCAACCGCGGCGTAGAGATTGTTGGCAACACGGCCACAGAACTGAACGGCCGGCGCGTCGGACATATCTATAAAAACGTTTTCCCGCACCGCAATTTCATCGAAGCCATGCGGAAAATTATCTTGGACAATGGCGGGCAAATCATTGTTGAAACCCGGGCCGACAAGCTCATTCAAAATGCTGACGGCCGAGTCGTGGGCCTCCATGCCAAGAACTATTTGAATGAAGATGTAATCGTTCATGCCAAGGGCGGCGTCATTCTCACCGCTGGCGGATACGGCGCAAATCCTAAACTTTTGAAGCTTCTCAACCCTGACATGCCGGCAGACACGCCTATTACCGGCCGCAAGAACAGCACGGGCGACGGGATTCAAATGGGCATCGACATCGGCGCAAAGACTGCCGGCGGCGAGGCCTTTATCTCCGAAGGCGCATTGCCTTATAAGGTTGACTACCGTGAGGTTATCAACCAAAAGACCTGGATCGCAGCTAATGTTTTGAACAAAGGTCCGAGTCTGCAGCTTAATAAGAACGGCCGGCGCTTCTTCAATGAAGGCCTTAGCGGCGACTTCTCAGTGAGCGGCAATGCTTTGCGCATCAACGGAAATTATCTTTACACGCTCGTCGATGATGACGAAAAGCGCGATTTGGAGACCGGTTCCGGCGCAGTGTTCGGCTACTTTGGTCATGCCCTACCCGGCGATAAGATGACGGGCCTCAGCAATCTTTTTTCCGGCAAGGGGCGAATGGCTGAAGTTGCCTTTGTCGGCAGCACCATTGAAGAAGTTGCCAAGAAAGCCGGTCTGGATCCCAAGACCGTCCGTGCTACGGTCGATCGCTACAACAAATTCTGCGATGAAGGCGTCGACTCCGATTTCAACAAAGATCGCCGTTATCTTCGACCTGTCCGCAAAGGCCCTTTCTACATCGTCAAGGGACAGCACACGATTTGTGATACCGCCGGCGGCTTGCTGGTCAACGAAGATGCTCAGGTCATCGGTAAAAACGGAGATCCGATTCCTGGTCTTTATGCTTCCGGTGCGATGGCAGGCGGCAAATACGGGCCTTCATATGTGTACAACGTCGCAACCGGTTATGCCTCTGCCAGCGCAATGATGGGCGGAACGTTTGCCGTCCAAGACATCGCTAAAAAATCTTTCAATCGAAAAATTGTATATACCGCTGATCTGCCGAACAAAAAATAAAGAACACCATCGATAAACTGAAATGGTGAAAGCTCTTGAACGCCTTCCGCATTAGAGCGCGGCTTGACTGTCTCAGGAGCTTTCCCTTGAGAGACTAACCGTGCAGAATATTTTTGTCTTCAGCAGCTAAAGTGTTCGACATAACACTTGAATGTCGAAGACAGACGCAATTGTTTAGACGGAATTCGTCGCAATATCGGCTTGTATCAAATATGATACAAACACTGAGAGATCAGTAACGGCCTCTTCTTGCCTGCGGCGCTAACAGTTTACATTTACACTCAAAATTCTTTGGAATGATAGTGCAAAGAAATGTATGACAGATCTTGTATACGCAGAAGGAACAGGACATAATTACGGCCTGATCCGGGCGGTGGGTTAACCGCAAGGTGACCCAATCGGGGCTGCCCGGGTCAGACCGCCCCCCATTTGTTTGTCCGACGTCAATTCCCCGCTAGTCCGCCAGCATGCGTCTGTGCCGGACTTTTTTTTTGTTTTGCACAGTACCTCGCTCAATGCCTGTGAACATGCGCAGGAATGATGTTGATGCTCCCATGCCGAATACCAGGTTCGGCAATCAGTTTGTCTGCAAAAGCCCGTACCTCTGCCACGGTACCCTTAAGAAAAACGGCCTCCATGCAGTCCTCATGTCCGAGATGTGCATGCATCTGGCTGATGACTAGATCGCCGTGTTCATGCTGCTCTTGAGTCAGGCGCATGGAGAGCTGTCTTTCGTGATGGTTGTAGACATAACTCACTACGGCCACGCAGGTCGCGCCGGAAGGCGGATCGGACAAGGTTTGAGAGGCTTCAGCAGCGCGAATTAAATCGCGAAAAGCTTCCGAACGGTTTTCATAACCGCGTTCAGCAATCAGCTGATCAAATTTAGCCGCCTGATCTTCGTCAAGCGAAATGGTGATGCGCTGCTTCATCGTTTGCCAAGCTCCTTTCAATACCGTGTCTGTCCTGTCATGGCCTGCCTTTCGGGCGATTTCAGTCTACACATTTTATCCGCAGCGGATATGGTCGACAAATTACTGCATTTTCACCATCAAAAACGGTCATTTCACTGCATTACTTCATCAACTAGTCCCCTCCGCTTAGTCCTCTGCGGCAACGGACAAATTCTCCTCAGTTTCTGAGTATTTAAATCATCCGATTCACGCACGAGTTTAGGACTCAACCCTATATTTCCCTCATCCCGCAGCGTTTTCTGCCTGCCAGGTCTGCGGTTCGGTTTCATAACGTCATCGCTATATTCCTCTAGGAGCATCTTGAAATGACCAAGAACTTCTTTGTGCGCACGGCTGCTGCCGGCATTGCCGCACTTGTTCTCTGCGGATCCGCCGTCGCCGACACCTGGCGCGTCGCAACGGAAGGCACCTTCCCGCCGTTTGAGTTCTACAACTCCACCACTGGTGAGATTCAGGGTTTCGAGGTCGATCTTGTCCGTGAAATGGCTAAGGTCATGAAAAAAGACCTGAAGCTCGAAACGATGGGATTCGATGCCATCATTCCGGCTATTCTCTCGGGAACGATCGACACGGGCGCTGCCGGCTTTTCCATCACGCCGGAACGTGCCAAGCGTGTTCTCTTCTCCATTCCGTTTTACAAATCCGGACTGACGATCGTCGTGCCTAAAGGCAACCCCAAGAACATCCAGTCCTTTGACGACCTCAAGGGGAAGAAGATCTCCGTTCAGCTCGGCACGACTTCAATGTCCTTCGCTAAGAAAATTCAGGACGCCCAAGTCACGACTTTCAACGGTGCTGGGGATGCCCTTCTCAACATGATCGCCGGCAACGCCGACGCGGTGATTAACGATAAACCCGTCACCGACTACATCATGACGCAGAATAAGCAGATCGCTGAAAGCTGCCTGCACTTGAAGCCCATTGCTACCGCTGACCTTTTCGCCATGGTCACCTCCAAGCAGAACACCAAGCTCAAGGCCGAGATGGATAAGGCTTTGAAGCAGCTTAAGGCCGACGGCACCTTCAATAAGCTCCATGAAAAGTGGTTCGGCGTCCCGGCCGACCCGGAACTTCCTTAATTTAACGTCCAAACTTCTGAATTCCTTCAGAAGCGGATTAAAAACGGACAGCCTCCTTAAGCTGTCCGTTTTTTGTATTTAAAACTTTCGCTTGTCTGCGGAATAATTTAAAACTCAACGGTCTTCAATCGTCGACCAATGCCTTCTGCCAGTCGACATAAAATCGTCATATTTTCCTGAAAATCAATATATAAGGCATATCGCCCAGGCTTTTTTCGAGTACCTCAAAACTTTGTGCAATTGACCGCATTCATCCGTTCAAAGACCGGTATAGTCAAATCACGGATGAAGAAAGCGCCGCTTTAATGCCGCTTCCCTGAAGGGCTTAAAGCAGATCTTTCATCCAATGCAACTCAAACAAAAGGAACCCAAAATGAATTTCAAATCCTTGTCGCTTCTTGCCGCCGCCGGCCTCTGCACTCTCTCACTGTGCGGTTCCGTCTCCGCTGCGGAGCTGCGAGTTGCGACCAATCCGACCTTCCCCCCGTTTGAGTTCCAGGATTCCAACACCGGCACCATTCAAGGCTTCGAAATGGATCTTGTCGCTGAAATTGCCAAGAAACTCGGCGATACGGTGAAAATTGACAAGATCACCTTTGACGGCATCATTCCGGCCATTCTCTCGGGTTCGGTTGATCTCGGCGCATCGGGCTTTTCCGTGACCCCCGAGCGCGGCAAGAAAGTGCTCTTCTCGCTCCCCTTCTATAAATCCGGTCTCACCATTCTGGTGCCGAAAGCCAACAAAGCCGGCATTACGGATTTCGAAAGCCTCAAGGGCAAGCGCATTTCTGTTCAGATCGGCACAACTTCAATGCAGTTTGCAAAGAAGATTCCTGACGCTGAAATCACGACCTTCGATCATGTGGGTGACGCCGTGCTCAACATGATGGCGGGGAACGCCGATGCGGTGATCAATGACAAGCCCGTCACCGACTACATGCTCCACACCAATAAGTCCATCGCTGAGGGCACGACGCATCTCGCGCCAATCGCTACCGCCGACTACTTCGCCATGGTCGTTGCGAAGAACAACACGAAGCTCCAGCAGGATATCAATGCCGCTCTGAAGCAGCTGAAGGCCGAAGGGACCTTCGACAAGCTCCATGAAAAGTGGTTCGGCATCCCGGCTGACCCGGAACTTCTCAAGTAAACCGTTCTTTTGAAACATCAAAATAGAGGCTGCATTCGTTCGTCAGGCGAATGCAGCCTCTGTTATTTTGAGCCTGAAGACCATTTCCCGCCGCACGCTGAATCCATTGTGCCGCCGGAGAGTCACCGATATGGTCACCAAGTCCAGCGAAGCTCAGCCGAGGCCGCACCGGCCGAATGCGCGCTCCCCATCGTTTCGCCGTCGAGCCGCAGTGCTGCAGAAAAACCGCTCTTTCGGAGGAGCTCAAGCGAAACACTGCCGGCCAGACGATTGCGTTCCGGCCAATCCATGGAACGAGCGGTTTCACCCGCTGTCCCGGCTAAGCCAAAGGAAACATTGCCGGCGCGCTCAGTAAGCTCCCTCGTCCATTCGATGCTGATGCTCCAATTCCAGGCATAGTCCGAAAACTGCGAGGGAGCCGACACATTCACGGTCAGCCCCGCGCCGGCAGCTGCCGAATGCAGGAAGGAGCGGCGAATAGAGAGTGCTCCCGTTCCGGATTCCGTCAGTGTCGGCGTGCGAAGCACCGTACCGGTCATAAGAACGTGCGGGAAAAACTCGACCTCCGATTCGCCAAGAGTGCCCAACCAGCCCGTGCGCAGGGCCCCGGAGAGCGCATAGACCGTTTCATCGGATTTAATCCTGCTGATGCTTTGCGCTAATTCGACCGTGCGGCTGCGCTCGGCCGAATAGACGCCGCCGCGAAGCTGACCTTCAAACCGAAGACCCGAAGCAAAAGTGCGTCCGAACTTTCCGCCCAGCCCAATGCCCTCCCCGCGGCTCGTGCCGTGCTCGGGGCCGGCAGACGTCTCCATGTGTACCATTGCAGCATAGACCGCTGTCTGCGTCTCACCCCATAGAAAATCGACGCCTAAGACCGCTCCGGTCACATTTGTTCCCGCTCCGCCGTCCGAAAAATGCGCTTCGAGCGGCACCGCCCACAGCTGACGCTCTCCTTCCTGCGTGGTTTCGTGATGAGCAAAGAGCTGACGATTTAATAGGCGCTCTCAGGAAAAAAGCGCCCGCAGTGAATCATCGCGGGAAAAATTGCCGAGATTGCCCAGGGCCCGCACGATGTCAGAGCCGTCCGACGCCGAAAAATCGAGGTCGCCATAGAGTGCATGAAGCACTTCCGGGGCCTGCGAAGCCGCCTGATCCAGCTGTTTGGCTAAGCCCCATTGCCAGGAAGGCGCCGATGAAGTCAAAAATTTTGAATATGCGTTCTTTTGATGGGCAGCTTTAAGCACCCCCTCCGAACAGGTGAAATCAACTGCAGGCGAAAAGTCCTTTGCTGTCATGAGATCCAGATCCCACGCAGCCTTTTCAAGGAGCGATGCCGATGCATCAGTATTTGCTCCGGAGGTGCTCACTGCGTCGTAAGGATGGGGATCTTTTGCGAGTTCGCCCTCAAACCAGCCGCCGCCCGGAACCACTGCCAGAGAAGCACCGTCTTTCACCTCTGTCGTACCCGACACCGAGAGCGGCATAAGTTCGCCCGAAGGCCGCATCCCCAAAACGAGCTTTCCTGACTGAACGTAATCCCCCAAAATCACGATAGAACCGGATGAAGGCGTTGAAACCAAGGTTCCGGCATTCACGAGGGCCCCGGCCTGGAAGTTCGGGATTTCTGCATTACCCGTGATGAGTGTTCCGCCCACTTCGGCCATTCGAGCGTTCAGGCCGGTGAAATCAAAAACGGCTGAGCCGGAAAGCCTGGCCCCTCTGTTCACCGTCATGCCGACTACTTGATTAATGGTGTTTTCTAGACGAAGATCCGCTCCCTCGGCAGCCTGCATGCGGATCGACCAGGGGCCAATGACATTGCCGGCATAAACAAAAGGCTTCAAGTCAGAGGCTTGCGCCGCAGCGCCGTCTTCGGTCCCGCCGAAGATGAGATTGGTCGTGACATCCGTTCCCAATGGGACGAAAGCTGCGGCACGGTTAACCGAGTCAGCAAGAATAACGCTGCAGTAGCCATCAAAAAAATCTTCAGCCGTTCCCACTGCGGACCACGAAGAGACAATATCGCCTTCAATATGGGCTCCGTCGGCAAGGCGAATCTGCGCCACATGAGCCGTCGGTCCAATACGAATAGCGGCATCAGAACCCTGCAGCGTTCCGGCAATAACGGCAGACTTAATCAAAGAGCCTTGCAGGACCTGCGGGAAATTCAATTCCTTCGGATGGAAGGTCAACCACCCGTACTCCGTCGCCGCACCGGCTGTCCAGGACCCTCGAACCTGATTCTCATCACCGAGAATGCTGCCGCCAAAATCAAACACCAGGGCAGAGCCGCCGCTGCCGAGTGCCTGGACCTTTCCCTCTAATAAAAGCGTATGGCTGCGGCCATAGGTAAAGGCCATGCCGATGCCGCCCGTGCCGTTGGCTGAAATAAGAACATTCTCATTCACAGAGAGCTGATTAGCCGATCCGTCCACGCGTACGCCGATGGAGCCTGCCCCATCAGCAAGCTGGTAAGCTGCCACCGTTACCTTGGTGCGGCTGCCGTAGACATGCACGCCGACTGCATTCGTCTGCTGCGAGGGCTGATCTTTGATCCACTCTTCTCTGTCGTTTCGAGCCCAAAAGGCCTGTCCGACCGTATATTCGGTGCCCGAGGCATAGATGGAGGTGCCGAAAAAGCGCTTGCGGTCCAATTGGTAGCCAAGATCCTGCAGCATGGCGAGCTCGGCTTCCATGAACGTTCCCCAATTTCGCCATGACTGATGCGAGAGCAAACCGTTTTGAAGTTCTAAGTGGCTGAAGTCGAGGTTGCCCATCTCAGCGCCTAAGACGGGAATTGCACCAGTCACAGATATGGCCTTTTGAACGGCCTTTTCGCTGTCTGTCACCTCGTCGGGAAAATACATTACGGTTTCCTCACCAATGACTTCCCTGACATTTTTTCCCTGAAAACCGATCCCGGAATATCCTAAATACCAACGCACTTTGTTTAAGTCGGTTTGAAGGTTCTCGGGCATGCTGTCGAAGGAAACCAGCTCGCTCAAAGAGGAACCCGCTTCAATCGGTTTTCCATTGAAGGTGAGTTTCTCTGTGAACGCGGTATGACACCAGCCGTTTGGGCATTCGAAACCCAGATAGTCACCGGTCTCTATACTCGCCATGCCCGCGCAGTGTGCGAGCTCATGAAGAATACTGCTGATTCGCGCAGAACCTAAAGCGTGCGCGGGCAAGACTGCAAGAGGGCTGTAATCGTATGACGCCCCGGGTGCCGGACCCAGATAGACGCTTCCCGAAGGCTGAGAACTCGACAGTCCTTCAGTCCAAGACAAAGCCATGGCCGGCCTTCCATTGTCGTCAAACCAGGCACCGCCGGAGGCGTACGTAACGAAAGGATCTGCTGCAGCAATGACCGTCGGAGCGGCTGCCGGCGTTCCAAGAAGTTCGCCGAGCCACGCCCCGGCTTCGAGCAAAGCGCCTTGATCGGCAGCAGACACATCCTCCCCGGTCCCTGACTCCGCGCCCGCAAGCAGCTCAAAAAGCATGACGTCATTGCCTTGAGCGTTCTTCACCGCAGCAATAACGGAAGCATTGGCGACGGGGGCCGTGAGGAGCGTGAGCACCACCGCCGCAATAGAGGTGAGCCGCGGAAAGGGAGCCAGCAACGCGGATTGAAAAATCGAGGCATCTTGGGCTGAGCTCATGGCGGCTTCTTCCTTCACGTGCGAGCCTGCATTTAGGCAAGAAAACGTACGGGGGTATTCCCATTGTAGCGGGATTACGTTATTTCACTGTTTTCATCTCAAAACGCAGCTATCTCACTGCGGCTGCTGGGCATTGCTATTTAGAACAAAGCAAGTTTGTATCTCGAACTCTTCCACACAGACGGACGAGCCGTTCGTCATCCGGTGGGTTCGGGGGTAAAGCATTCTGCGGCCAAGCCTTTGCCCAATCTGCAGAGCGTCCAATGCTGCCTTGAGCATGTGCTGGGCGGAAGCGTTCTGCCTAGGCCGGCGTTCCCATTGACAGACGATATCTACGCTTTGATAGCGCGGCAGCCCTCTTCAATATTCCTCAGCGTCCCGACTGCCTGCTGGCAAGGCAATCCCCGGCGATCCCTGATGTTCTTCGGCTTCGGCGAGCAGAACAACACGGGAGTGAAGAGTCTTGGTATTCGTTCCTTTAAGCCCCGACCTCTGCCGAATCCCTCTGTCTCTTTTAAGATCGGTCAGTGAAAAGGTTCTCTGCGCACAATCACTCGTGCGCATCCCGACGCACAGTGAAAAGCAGCGCGATATTCTCGCGCTGCTTGAATTGAAACTGCCGCCCTAAAGGCCACGCTGATTTAAAGATCAGCTAACCGGGAAATCCGGAAGCAGTCTCGGGCTTTCATTGTGTTGCCGCACAGTTAATGCAATTTTCCGTTGAACGCCTTGGCAACATCAAAGGCGAACGCCTGATAGCCCGTAGTGTTCTTAAATTGAATTTCAACAGCGGGTTCTTTCGCCCCCCATTCAAATTCGTCAAGATAAGGATTCGGCGCTGACGTGAGGCCGCCGGTCTTCAGGTCATAGTTTGCACCGGCTGTGGCTGCATAGACCACAACGGAATCCTTGTCAGGCATGTATTCGACAAGACTAGTCACTGGACTGAACCAGTCGTGGCCGCGTTCCTTGCCGTACTCCCAAACCTGTTCAACAGTGCGCTTCTTTTGATCAATCTTGTAGATCACCGCGCGCGAGTACTTCATATCCGGAAGGGGCGGCTGATCAAATGCGCGTCCGTCGCCGTTGTCGAAGACGGAAACATAGATCTCATCCTTCGTTGACTTCGAATCGATACGCCAGGCGGTGTGCTGTGTCCACGTCCAATCGAAATCCGTCTTTTCGCAGGATGCATCGCCGCACTGCAGTTTATTGCCGTGTGCATCTACCGGCGTAAGAAGTGCGTCGCTCCAAGGCTTCTTCCAGCCGCGTGAGCCGCCCAAAATCCACTTCACCTTCTTGTCGCGGCCGATTTTAATGACAGCGCACTGATGGCGGGAGGAAATGATGATGGAGTCATCAGTCGGGTCATAGTCCACAGAATTGACGTGGGCCCAATTGCGTCCAGGACCGGTGCCGACAATGTCGCCGAAGTGCCCTTCCTTATCAAGCTTTTGCAGATCGCTCGCAGAAAGTGTCTGGCCGGCAAGCTTAGGATCAATGTTGAGGCAGACCGCACCTTGATCCAATGCCTTAATGGCGGTATCGCGATACGGATCCAGAATATCCCACAAGCGCCATTCGTCAATAACATTGCCGTCGCAGTCAACTTCAATGATCATGTCTCGCACTGTACGAACGTGACGCCCGTCGGAACGCTTGAGGTTTGAAGAGGCTACGCGCAGGAAGTAGTGCCCATTTTGGGCGGCATCCATCGTATGGCTGAAATCGTTGTAGCCGTATGGAAGCGGACGATTCCAGATGCGGCGGCCCATAATGTCGTATTTCACATAATGCTGACCGTAGCCCCAGGTAATTGCGCCGTCGTCGTTCTGCCGCAGGCCCATCATGATGCCGCCGTCATAAATCGAATCGACGTTGAAGATCGTTGAGCTGTCCATAAACCATCGAATTTCACCTTTGGTGTCAACGATCCAGTTGAGCGGATCAGAGGACCACTGCAGCGCACCGCCTTCAGGATTGTTCCAGACGGCATTGCGAGTGTTGTTGTTTCCGCCGATGTTGTTGATGTAATAGAGCCGATCGGCGAACTTTCCTTGAGCAGGTTTTCTGACAACGGCCTGCGGGAAATTCGGCGTTCCGATGGGACCGTAGACAGGCGGTGTCGGGATCGTATACGTTTCCTTGAAATGCTCAGACTGTCCGTGATCCAGACGGTCGTATTCGACTTCAACTTTATTTTTATACGCAGGATAGAGCCCGAATACCGGAATGCCGCCGTGTGTCAGTAATTGACTGTTCGAGACCTTATACGCGATTTCCTGACCGCCTTCTTTGGGAATAATACGAACCGACGCATTCTGAATCACGTAGCCGCCGTTACGAATGATTGCGGTGAGCGGCGCAATTTTATAGGGATTCATTTTGAGTTCGCCAATTGCGCCTTGTTTTTTGTAAATCGTTGCGGGACCGGACGGGCCGCCGAACGCAAAGGCACTCATCGGCACAGCGGCACCGGCCGCTGCCAGCAACGTAAAGCGCGAAAAATCACGGCGTGACAATTTGATCATTTTGTTTCTCCTTTAGAAGCTGGTCTGAGCGGCCAGATTCCGAAAACCTGCAGCAGTCTTTTGGCTGTACTGCCGGAACAGAAAAAGTTTAGGAGCACCGATTAAGAATCCCTGCGAGAACATTCGAGCGTAAAGTGTGAAAAATGCCAAATCGCCTCTTTCACGAATGCCGAAAAGATACGGGTTTGCTCGCGTGTGATGATGAAAATCTTTGTGATGAGAGCCCGTCTCCTGCAGTCATTGGGGAGTGCCGCTGTCGCCGCCGACGTTCTGCTTGGTTGCCACATTGTCAGGAGCTCAAGGATTTGTGCGTTTTTGTTGTCAGAAAATCTAAAAAATTACTCGCCCAAATACCCGCCGATCATTCATGAAATGATCTCGTTCAAAATTCTTTGATGAAGTATTTCACTGAACGAAATTATTATCTTCAATTTAGCGCGATCGGATACTTTATCGAAATGACGCACCCTTCAATTAAGAGCAAAATGAATATCTGACAACTAAATATTCACTTATATATTTTGAACAATTTATATTTTATTTAGCAAAATCGCCTAGATAAAATCTGATTCGAATGCTCGCATTATTCCAAATGCGCTGAATAATGCCCTAGCGGCCTTCCTCGGGGTGAACAACATGTCCGCCGCTCAGCGTTTCTTTAACAGCATAAGAGATCATGCCGCGCATCCACTGCATAGCCGGATCCAGGTGACTTCTTTCATGCCAAATGAGCTTAGTGACGAACCCCTTGCTCTGGACATGCTCAAGCTCTTCGGAAACGACCGGAATGCGCCGCAGCGCTCCCAAACTGATGAACCAGTCCGCCATGATGTCCGAGAGCAGCATCACAAGATTGCTTTCGGAAATAATCTTCGCCGCCCCCATAAAGTAAGGCGTTTTAATAACGATGTTTCTCTCGCTCAAGAGCGGTGAAAGCCGGCTTTGAGTCAGCCGGAAGTACGTTGTAGGCCGCCAAGTGACCTCCACAAAACCGTACCGGATCACGTCGCTTTCCGTCACCCGTCCCGTCTTTTCGTAAAGCGCTTCAAGCGGGTGCCCCGGACGCACGACAATGCCGGTCGTTCGGCCTTCCCAGAGCGGAAGCCACGGGAAGCCTTCAGGGACGGTTTCCATCGGACTGATCAGCAGATCAAGCTCGCCCGTGCGAAGCTGCACGGGCCAGTCATTCGTCAGCTCGGTCATGTCGACCGACACGCCAGGCGCAAGTTCTGAGATTTTGGCAATCGCCGGAGCGAGAAAAATAACGCCGTGATCGACGCCGGCAATCTTGAATTCACGCTTTAGCGTCTTCGGATCGAAAAGCTTCGGTTCGAGCAGATGATCGTAATCCGCCAGAAGCCGAATGACGTCAGGCATTGCCTGAGTCGTTCGCCATGTTGCAGCCAGCCCGCCCGAGCAGCGCGTGAAGAGTTCGTCATTGAAAACCTCACGAAGCTTGCCGAGCATGCGCGAAGCTGTGGCCGGCGGGATGCCCAGCTGATTGGCGGCGTTGACGAGATTTTTGGTCTCGTAAAGCGTCTTTAAAAACAGCAATGCAGATCTATCAAGGGTGGTTTTCATTTTTTCGGAATTCTGTGTTTCCACTCAGCCCAACTTGCCGGCGGGAACCTCAGAATAGCATGTCTACTCCTTAAGACCTACTCTTTCGGGGTCGGCAGGATATGTGCCAAAAAGGTACAGCCAGCTGAACCATGACACTTCAAAGGAGTTGTTTCACTATGAATATTAAAGCAAAGATTACCCCGGTCGCCCTCGCCATTGCGCTTGCCGCAGGTTTTGGTCTCCCGGCCGCCGTACAGGCATCCGGCGGCGGATCCGGCCCGGCCGTGACCTATGTTGCCCCGGGTCAGATCGGTGAAATCGTCGTCAACCCCTACAAGATCGCTCCGCTCACCGCTGTCATTAAGAACGGCGGCTATCAGCTTAAAGACGCTACGGTCCGCGTGGTTCCGAAGCAGGGCGGACAGGAAATCAGCTACAAGGTCACAGACACGCTTCTGCGCACGCACGCCGGCATTCCGGTGTTCGGTCTTTACCCTGACTACAACAACACGGTCGAAGTGAGCTATACGATCGTCGACCAGGGTCAGGAACGCCGCGTTGAGAAAGAGCAGTACCGCATCTACGCGCCGGCTGTTTATACGCCGGTCAACGGTTCGATGGCTCAGCACCACAACATGTTTGAAACGGAAGTGGTCAAGGTTGATCCGGAATTCAAAGACCGCCTTTATCTCATCAACAACTTCCTTTCGACGGCTCCGAAGCAGGCCCGCGTGGTGTGGAACAACCCCACCGGCGGCGCACTTGAATGGAATTACTATCCGCAGAACGCCATCATTGATACGACGGGCGAAGTCCGTTGGTACATGTTCGTCGATCCTATCTATGATCCGGAAACGATTTATCACTCCGGCATCATGATGGGCTTCCACATGAATCAGGACGGCTTCCTCACGTTCGGCTACGGCCAGCGCTATGCCAAGTACGACCTGATGGGCCGCGAAGTCTTTAACCGCCGTCTGCCGACGGGCTATGCCGACTTCTCGCACGCGCTTGATCCGGCTCAGAACGGCCACCTCTTCCTGCGCGTCTCCTCTTCGGACTACCGTCGTCCCGACGGCAAGCGTGTCCACACGGTCCGCGACGTGATCGCTGAAGTCGATCAGAACGGCAACGTGGTTGATGATTTCCGCCTCTTCGAAATTCTCGATCCGTATCGCGACGTCGTTATTAAGACGCTTGACCAGGGTGCGGTGTGCCTGAACATCGACGCTTCTCAGGCCGGCAAGACGCTTTCGGCGGAAGAACTTGCCGCCATGGACAAGAATGATACGTTCGGCGACATCCCCGGCGTCGGCCCGGGCCGCAACTGGGCACACGTCAACTCCGTCGACTATGACCCGACCGATGATTCCATCATCATCTCGTCGCGCCATCAGTCCGCCGTCGTCAAGATCGGCCGTGACAAGAAGGTCAAGTGGATTCTCGCCACCCCGACGGGCTGGAAGGAAGATCTCGCCAAGAAGGTGCTCACGCCTGTTGATAAGGACGGCAAGCCTCTGAAGTGCGAAAACAACCGCTGCGAAGGCGGCTTCGACTGGACCTGGACGCAGCATACCGGCTGGCGTATTGACTCCAAGTCTGATGAACACGTCATCTACTTGTCAGTCTTCGACAACGGTGACGGCCGTGCGCTCGAACAGCCCCCGCTGCCCGACATGAAGTACAGCCGCGGCGTGATCTATAAGATCGACCAGGACAAGATGACTGTTCAGCAGATCTGGGAATACGGCAAGGAACGCGGTCACGACTGGTACAGCCCGGTCACCTCGCTGGTTGAATACGAAAACGATAAGGATTCCGTGTTCGTCTACTCCGCCACCGCCAGCCTTGATCTGAAGAAGTTCAATACGGAAGCTCCGAATCCGTGCATCAACGAATTCCACTGGGGTTCGGTTGAGCCGAGCGTTGAAATCCGCATTAAGAGCTCGCTTGGCTATCAGGCCATGCCGATCAGCGTTGAACGCGCCTTCTCGGGCAAGTAATTCGCTTACCCAGCAGCTTCACGCTGGCTCTTCCCTCGTCTGTCCGTTCTCTGAGCGGCCGGCGATAAGATCCTCGTGAAGCATCTCTAAAAGCGCAGCGCGGCTCAGCCGCCCTGCGCTTTTTGCTTCACTTCAGCAATGAGCTGACAAGCACTCCATTGCCGAGCCCGTCATTCCATGAATGAACAAGCCCCTGCTGCAGAAGGCAGTTTCGCCAAACAATGGATTGGAAATGATTTGGATGATCTTGCCGACCGTCATCCCCAGCGCAGTGTTGTGAATGCCCGCACAGTTAAGCGTCCTTCTTCTGATTAGGCTGCGGATCATCGAATTCAATCTCTTCTCCGCGCCTATAAGCAGAACTGACGTCGCGGGGATCAATTTCAATCTGATTGAGCCGCACTGAACGTACTTTTCTCATCACCAATGTCGAGAAGATGCCAGTACGTCCGATCACTGCCCAGTAGATCAGGATACCGACCGCCGCAACCGCTGCCGCAGCAAAGTAAACGGCTGAAAAACCGAAATACGGAACAAGAAGTCCGAGCGTATAAGGCCCAATACCGACGCCGACATCAAGCAGTACAAAATACGTTGCCGTTGCGCGGCCGACATATTTTTGCGGGCTGACAAACACTGCGAGTGCATGGCACGCTGACGTAATCGTAGCGAACCCCAGTCCGAGTACAAGTGCTCCAGAGAGCAGCATGCCGTTAGAACGAGCCGCACCGATCAGCACCATAGCCGCAGCGAGAAAGATCAGCGCCGGATAGACCACAACGCTGCCGCCGAATTCATCGAGCAAGCGCCCTGTCACCGGACGGCTGATGATCGAAGTGAAAGCAAAGCCCAAGAAAAACACTGATCCGGCCCAGAAGAGCGACAGCGATTGCGAATAGGCGCCGATATATGCAAGAACAGTTGAATAACACACGCCGCCCAGCATTGCGATGAAGGATATCGGCAGTGCCTCGAGCTGAAAGAATGTCGAGAACTTTAACGTACGCATTTCTTTCTTTTCGGCCTCTGTCATGCGGTGCGCCGGTGTACGAATGAGCAGAGACAGCACAAAGGCAAGCACGCCTACCGCCGAACAGATCCAGACGGACGCTTCATACATGCCATGCTGTGTGAACCATATGCCGAGAAAGGGGCCAATGGCCGACGCAATCGTAACGCCAAGCGTGAAATATCCAATGCCCTCACCCTGGCGTTTGAGCGGAATAATCGTCGCGACGATCGTGGAAGCCGCCGTAGAGGCAAGCCCGTAGGCAAACCCGTGAACCACACGAATTGCCTCAAACTCGAGCATTGACGTAATGAAGAAATAAAGCAGCATGGAAGCGGCATAAAGCGCTGTGCCGCAGCGCAGAACGAATCCGCGCCCCAAACCGTCGATAAAATGACCAGCCAGAAGGCGGGCAACCAAAGCGGAAATGATGAAAAGACCCGCTGCCAAACCAGCTTCACTCACGTCCGCTTTCCAAACATGCATGGCATAACTCGTGGTCCAAAGCATCAGCTGGTAATAAACCACGTAGAGCAGAAAGTTGGTGACGATGACAAGCAGGTATTGCTTCGTCCACAAACGATCTTTCATTCTGAACGATCCTCCTGAAAATGTATTTCTGAGGACCGTCATTCTTGTCCAGCTCTAAAAGGCTGCAATGTAAAAGCAGCCGTGCCCCGCAGCCCTAAGATTGATCTGAAGCCTGCCCCTTACATTCCTGTACTTCTTATGGGATACGCCTTTAGTATTGAATACGCAATATTCACGTATACAAGGGAAAGAGAGATCTTTTAATCGGCCATATCGAAATCGTAAGCACTGCTCAATTCTGGTTTTCCAGTTTGAACAAGGCACGGCAAGCCCAACAGGCTGGTTTAGGCTTCACCTTCATCCTTATTTTCAACAACGCCGTCGCCTCTGGGACGAAGACCGTCCAAATCGACGATGAGCACGTCTTGGTCTTCATCAATAGCGCTGCTCTTCCCCAGAGAAAGCGGCACTTCCCCGTCCTTCCACTCCAATGCTTCACCGGGCTGCATCTGAGCATCATGGTCGAGCACGTAGCACGCGGCGCTGTTGAGCAGAATGAAGGCATCGTGAATATCGGCCGCAGTGGATGGGATTTCCATTTCGAGCTTGTCGAACCTTGCGAGACCATTAGTCCAGGCTTTGAGGCGCGGCAGACCGTCAGCGCCTTCGGGCAGGCGTGAAAGACCGATCCAAAACAGGATGGGCGTAGCGAGCGCCTGCTCGCGCAGCGCCAAAGCCGTTTTGCGGAAATGAACCGGTTCACGCAGCACGTCGCAGTCTAGGAATCCAATAGCCGATTCATTGTCCAGAATCGTAGCGGCTGCGCGGATGAAGAGCGCTGCCTGCGTACTGCGGTGAGTGCCGCCGCCCACGGCAATCATCAGTTCGGACTGCATGCCGCGGATCAATGAACGCCCTTCCGGCCAGAGATAATTTTCTGCCGCACCGTCAATGAAGCGTTCAATACCCATACGTCCCGGCCGTTCGATCACATTGATGACCACTCCGGTGCCCGGCAGCGCCGCAGCAAAAGGCTGCCCCGGACCGCGCTCGTCGGGCAGCACCTCGAGTTCAATGCCCCAGTCTTTGGCAAAAGATTCAATGAAGTCCTCCGCATCCCAGCCGGGACGGCTGAGCGCAGCCGCACCGATAAAGGGCAGCTGCGACTTGAGCATGGCATTGATTTGACGGATTTCTTCTTGAGAATGCATGGATTCGTCGGGAGCGGTCACAGCGGAAACCTCGAACTGATAAAAAAGGAACTGCAGCAAAAATCGAACCTGCAATTTTAGTCAAACCGCAATAATGCCTTAGTCGGAGCGGCTTCGGGTGCTTCACTGCAAACATCCGCTGCTGATCACCTTCAGAAAGGGGCTCCCGCTTTCAATGGCTCAGGATGATGCTAGTCTTTCGATCATTCAATTACTCTTGCGAGATTTCGCTGCTATGACCCATTCCGCGCCTAATGTTCTCGAACGCTTCCTCCGTTATGTCCAGTTCGACACCCAGTCCGATGAGACGAGTGCGGCAGCTCCGTCAACCGCAAAGCAGCTCAAACTCGCTGAAGCCCTCACGGATGAACTTCATCAGCTCGGCATCGGTAATGCAGTGATTGGTCAGGGCGGCGTCGTTTATGCCCACATTCCGGCTTCCTCAGGATGCGAGGACTTGCCCGCTGTCGGCTTTATCGCCCATATGGACACGTCGCCCGATGCGTCCGGATGCCAAGTCAAACCGCAAATCATCCGTTTTGCTGGCACTGATGTTCTGCTCAATCAAACGGAAGGCATCTTCTTTCCTGTTGAGCGCTTTCCTGAAATCAAAAAATACATCGGTGAAGACGTGATCTTTACCGACGGCACGACGCTCCTTGGCGCTGACGATAAGTCCGGCATTGCCGCCATTATGGATATGGCCGCCAAAATCACCGCTGATCCGACGATTGCTCACGCAAAACTCTGCATAGCATTCACGCCGGACGAGGAAATCGGACGAGGCACCGACAATTTTGACCTGGAACGCTTCGGCGCAGACTGGGCTGTCACGATTGACGGCGGCGAGGTTGGAACCTTGGAGAGCGAAAACTTCAATGCCGGCTCTGCCGTCGTCGACTTTCAGGGGGTCGGCGTTCACCCGGGGAGCTCCAAAGGAAAGATGGTGAATGCGCTACGCATGGCCGCAGCCTTTATTGACGCCCTGCCTGCGGATATGGCGCCCGAAACCACCGAAGGCCGCGAGGGCTTTCTTCACCCCAATCAGCTCGAAGGCACCGTCACGCATGCCAAACTGCACCTTCTGATTCGCGACCACGATCGCGCGCTTTATGAAGAGAAGAAAGTGCTCCTCGAGCGCATTGCCGAGGACATCCAGTCGCGCTTCCCCAACGGCGCAGTGACGCTCTCCGAGAAAGACAGCTATGAAAACATGAAACCCTACATCGACCGCGTGCCGGCCGTCATGGAACATGTTCGGGCAGCGTACCGAGCCGCCGGGCTCGAACCCATTGAGGAGCCGATTCGCGGCGGAACAGACGGTGCGCGGCTCTCCGTCATGGGACTCCCTTGCCCCAATGTCTTCACGGGGGGCCTCAACTATCACGGCATCTATGAATGCCTGCCCGTGAAGTCACTCGAGCTCGCTGCCAAAGTGGCCTTTGAGCTCGCTCTGCGGTCGGGCAAAAAATAAATGAATCGCTGAGGATTTCGTTCTCGGGCGTCAGATCCCTAGTCCGGCAGGCGCGATATCAGTCCTATTCGAAACAGGCCGCTGAGTCTTCTCAGCGGCCTGTTTCTATTTTTTGGTACACCGCTTCGCTCAGTACCGCCCCCCCATGATGGGGCATCGATGTGCCAGCCGTCCATGCGTGATGCATAATTGTGCACCTATACAATAAGCGGACCCAACGCCCAATTTGAGTCGTGGTCGTTCGCGGCTTTCTATCCAGCATTACCCAAACTCGAGGTTCAGTACATGCAGCGCCAATGGACTCCTATTAAAGAATACTCAGACATTCTCTTTGAATACTTTGAAGGCATCGCCAAGATCACCATCAACCGCCCTCAGGTGCGCAACGCTTTTACGCCGACCACTGTTGCGCAAATGTCGGAAGCGCTGATCATCTGCCGCCAGCGAAACGATATCCGAGTAGTGGTGCTCACCGGTGCCGGCGACAAGGCCTTCTGCTCCGGGGGCGACATGCATGTCAAAGGGATCGGAGGCTACATTGATCCCACGGGTGTGCCGCGGCTTAATGTGCTCGACGTGCAAAAACAAATCCGTTCGCTCCCCAAACCCGTCATCGCCATGGTGAACGGCTTTGCGATCGGCGGCGGCCATGTGCTTCAAGTCGTCTGCGACTTGTCTGTTGCGAGCGAGAATGCCGTGTTCGGACAGACCGGGCCCCGCGTCGGTTCCTTCGATGCAGGGTTCGGGGCGAGCTATCTCGCCCGCTGCGTCGGACAGAAGAAAGCGCGTGAAATCTGGTTCATGTGCCGCAAGTATTCGGCCCAGGAAGCGCTCGAGATGGGATTGATCAACAAAGTCGTGCCTTTAGATCAGCTCGAAGATGAAGTGGTCGACTGGGCCAAGACCATCATGAACCACTCGGCTTTGGCCATCCGCATGATCAAAGCCGGTCTCAATGCTGAGCTCGACGGTCAGGCCGGCATTCAGGAGCTCGCCGGGGACGCCACGATGCTCTACTACATGACTGAAGAAGCACAGGAAGGGGGACGCGCATTCCTCGAAAAGCGCGTGCCGCACTTTAAATACAACACGGATCCTTCGAATCCGTAAGTGCGCTCAATCTGTATTTGAGGATGATTTCATGAAAGCCGATGAAGCAGGCATTGAGATCAGCGGCCGCCGCTGGTCTGCCTCCGATTTTGTGCGTGCAGACGGCACGCCGGGTCCGTGGACGTCTAAGGCGCTTGAGGCGGATCCCCTGAGCTTTGAGGCTGAGCTCGGCCGATTCCTCACGGAATTCTTTTCGCCCGGCGCAGCCGTAACGGTGCACACCAGCGGATCGACAGGCGCTCCCAAGGCTTTCGCTGCAGAAAAAAGCCGCATGCGGGCGAGCGCTCGTGCCACCATCGCGTTTTTGGGGCTTAAACCCGGCTGCACTAACCTGCTGGCTATGCCGCTTCGCTTCATTGCCGGAAAAATGGTGGTCGTGCGCTCTGTTGAATGCGGCCTTAACCTCATTCCCGTCGAGCCGTGCGCCAATCCGTTCCTCGAGCATCGTGAGGCCGTTGACCTGTGCGCACTCACGCCGATGCAGGCAGTCACGGTGCTTGCCAATCCCGCTACGAGCCGCTTTCTGCTTGAATCGCGCGCGGTCATATTGGGCGGCGGCCCCGTTGATGAGGAGTTGACGGCAAAACTTCAGTCTGCTCAGGGTGCGGTCTATGCCTCTTACGGCATGACAGAGACGCTCTCGCACGTCGCCCTGCGCAGACTGAACGGCCCGACGGCAGACGCGGGTTTCCGCGCGCTCCCGGGCGTAACGATTTCGCTTTCGGCGCTTAACACCCTTCAGATTGAAGCGCCCGCCGTAGCGGCCCAGACGCTCATCACGCACGACCGCGCACGGTTTAATCCCGACGGGACATTCAGCCTCATCGGACGTTTGGATAATGTCATTAACACGGGGGCAGTGAAGATCCAGATTGAAGAAGTCGAAGCCAAGCTCAAACCCTTCATTTCGGGCAGATTTGCCGTCAGTGCACGAAAAAGCCGTCTGTTCGGCGAAGAAGTCGTGCTCGTTCTCGAGGGCTCACCGGCGCTGCTCAGCGCTTTGGACTTCTCTCATATGCGGCAGGCCTTAGGTCGGTTTGAGCGGCCGCATTGGGTGGTTTGCACCTCAGAGCTGCCGCTCACCGGATCCGGAAAACCGGATCGTCCGGCCATCCGCAAGGCCGCTGAAACGCTCTTTGCTGAGCCTTGGACCGCCCTGGAAGCAGGTGCGGCTTCCAATATCATCGGAAGCCGCAGGGGTTCATTTTCAACGGACAAATTACTGGCTAAGCCGGCTGAGCGGCAAGCCGCCTCTTAGTAAACAAAGAGCGGTCAGAATCCCACTTGGTGCGAATTGCCGTTGTTCAAATGATTCGTATCGATCTCAACGAGTTCTATTCGTTTTTGAGCCTCACCTTCCCACCAAGTGGTTGAATCGCGTTTCACACATTCTTCAATAAAGTTCTTTACTAATTCGGAAGTCGTGAGGTTGTTGCGCCGGCAGAGCGCATCTACCTCAGCTTTAAGCGCATCGCTTGTGCAGCAGCAAACAACTGTTGTCTTCGGAGCCTTACGACCCTTTTTGATCGTAGACCTTGGATTTCGTTCAAAGAGGAACATCGGGGGAGCCTCAGGAAGTTTATTGAGCCTCACATTTTAGGAATCGCACCGCGCAAATAGAATCAGCTTTCTTGAGCCACTTGCAAAGACGCAGACGACATAAGCATCTCTACTGAGTCCAAACTGCTGTTGACAACTTTAATATATTGCGTTCATCCTGCAGCGCACGCGTCTACAAAACCAGATGCATGATGAACATCTGTTCAATATAGATTTGAGGACGACATCGGCCGGCGGGCTTCGATGCGGAAATGCCCGCTGAGGGGCTTCGTACCCAGCGGCCTGCGTTCTGCGCGCCGTTTTTCGTTCAAAGCGCAGCGGTACAAAACGCTGACACGGGAAGCAGCCTTCATTCTGCATTGAGCGAAAGAACGTTCTGAAGGGTTGCCGTGGACCCCTTAATTGATGAAGCAAATCACGTCGACTTCATCACCCTCCTTGATGCCGTCTTTGCCGACCTTCACAACCCCTGCAGCATCTCTCAAAAGCAGCACCGAGCCGGTCCTCTTTTGAACCGCTCGAGCGATCCTCGTGCCGCCGCAGCCGCAGAGCGACACGCAAAGCTCACCCGTTTTCCCTGCCGGGATATTTCCAGAGAACGCCGCCCGCACCACTTTTTCATGGAGTGCGATGCCGCTTCGCGCCGCAATGAGCGGGAGCACGACACGCTGAGCAATCATCATTGCAGCAAGCGGGTTCCCGGGAAGACCGATAACCGGGCGGCCATCAAGTTCCCCGGCAATGAAGGGACTCGCTCCCCCGCTGCATCGATCCGCCTCCTGTGAGTCCAGCAGCTTGCCGCCGGCCTCAAGAATAGCCCTGCGGGTGAGATCTTTCGAACCCCGGCCGGTTCCGCCGATCGTAATCAGGACGTCAGAGCGCACCGCAAGTCCAGTGAGTGCGGCCGCAATGGCCTCAGAATCGTCAGCTGCACTTCGCGCCCATACATCGCGGATACCGGCATCCAGAAGCAGTGAGCGCAGATAAGCTGCGTCGCTCGATACCCGGGTGGGTCCCTCCGCACGGCAGACGAAGTCGCGCAGTTCCGATCCGGTCGCAATGATGCCGACCGAGGCGAGGGACCTCGCCTTCACCACATCCATTCCCGCTTCAAAAAGAAGCGCCGTCTCGGCCGCCCCGATGCGCACGCCGCTCTTGAGAAGCAGGTCCCCCACACACCATTCAGCACCTCGCCGCATGATGCCGTTTTCCGGTTCCGCTGCTTTTTGTGCATCCGCCAAATCGGATCTGGCTGCGGAAGGAATAATGGCAGTTACCCCTTTAGGAATAGGTCCGCCGGTATTCACCCAAATCGCGGACATCGGCGGAAGATCGGGCGGCGTGCGCCCGTTTTCGACGACATCATTGAGCACCTTTCGGTGTCCGGCTTCCGACGCATTCACGGCCCAGCCGTCACGCAGGGCAAGGTCGTAGGACGGGACATCGTTTGGAGCAAAAACATCCTCTTGCAGTTCTGCTCCAAGCGCATCACAAAGCCTGATGAGCGTTGGCTCGGGATGGTACCAAACGGGTGGAAGTGCAACAGGGCGCAGGATGAAGCCCGATGATGAGTGAGGTCCGAAGGCGGCGGACATAGTGAATAAATTCCGAAATAAAAAGCGGACTGCCCCTCTTTCATTTTTCGTTATTCCCTTGTAGAATAGCGTCAATGAAGCGAGGGGTCGCTCAATAAAAAAATTTCGGAACGGAGGATGGCAGGCAATCCGGCATCCCATCAGGACAGATCAAAGTATAAGAGATTGATCGTCATTAAGTCGAGATCACCGGCTTCATTCATTCAACAATCGATTTTGTTTCTTTCATTGTGACAAAATAGAAATCATTCTCATCCGGCGTATTAGGGTTTTCACTGGTATCCTGATAACGATATAAACATCGTCGGGCTGAATGTTTTAATGCCAAGTATCCCTTAAATGCCTATGCCGCAGGCATTTTCAGACTAGACAAGAACCCTCAAGGGTTAGTCCCCATCTCCTTCAGGCCGTTTTTAGCAGTCGTCTCTCCCCCTATTGGCATCTGACAAAAGTCAATCTACCTAACGGTCCCCTGCGGTAAAATCGCCTTTCTTTCGAAGAAAGAGCGCGACCCCGAAAATTAGCTCTATCGGAAAGTGCTGGAAAAAATTTCGCCATTTTCATCTGCCGGCTTCAGGACAAGGAACGAGAAGCAGATGAGTAATCGGCTGAAAATTTTAATAATTGCGGCTACATAAATTCGCCCAATCGGAATCAAGCAGCGAATCAAACCGCCGTTCAGCCCGCATTTTCCGCTGAGTCTCCTCGCGGACGCAGCCCGCTCGAATGAAAGCGTCATTCCACCGCAGGCGTCAGGGACGCACTGCGGACGAAGCGGCCCGCGGGGGCTCCGCCGCCCGCCGCATCGAAAAAAACGCAAGGGAGACTCCACATGGCATGGAACTCAATGACATTCTCGAGAAGCTGTCGCTGCCACAGGACCTCACGCGGCGCGGCTTCCTGAAGGCCGCCTCGGCCGCTGCCGCGCTCGGGCTCTTAAACGATGCGCGAGCCAAAAACGGCGTGCGGCCGTACGTGATTCTCGAAACGGCCAAGGGCCTCATCATCGCCGACCCCAATCTGTGCGTTGCCTGCCACCGCTGCGAGCTCGCCTGCACGGAATTCAACGACGGCAAAGCCACGCCCCGCCTCGCCCGCATCAAGATCACCCGCAACGTCATGTTCGGCCCCTCGGGCACCAACCCCATTCCGCCCACTTTCGGCGTGCACGGCAACGGCCTGGTTGTTCAAGACACCTGCCGTCAGTGCCCGCACCCGGTTCCCTGCGCCAATGCCTGCCCGCAAGGCGCTATTCAGGTTGACCCGAAGACGGGCGCCCGCGTGGTTGTCAAGGAACGCTGCATCGGCTGCCACCTCTGCGAAAAGGCTTGCCCGTGGGACATGATGAGCTTCGACGACGAAGAAAACAAAGCGTCAAAGTGCTTCCTCTGCAACGGCGACCCGAAGTGCGTCAAAGCCTGCCCGGCCGCCGCCATCCGCTACATCCCCTGGACCGACCGCTCTCACGAAGAAGCGCGCCGCGTCCCGCACGGCTATCTCGCCCGCGAGAACGCTGCCGAATGCAGCATCTGCCACCGCTAACCCATTGTTCTGGAAGCTTGAAAAATGTCTGAAACCAAGAAGAGATACGGCTATACGGGCAAGGGCCTGCGCGTCAATCTCACGACGGGAAAGTTCACGGTTGAACCGACCTTCCCGCGCTTCAACGGCTTAATCGGCGGCACCGCCTTCGGCTACCGCGTGCTCTGGGACGAAGTTCCGCCTGACACGGACTGCTATTCCCCGGAAAACAAAGTGGTCATCGCCCCGGGTCCGCTCTCCGGCACCGGCGCCATCTGTTCAGGCCGCACCGCACTCACGACGCTTTGGCCGACTTCGTGGCCTCAGTCGCTGATTGCGAGCGCGCACGTGGGCGGCGAAATCGCGCACAAGATGAAGTATGCCGGCTGGGACTTCATCATCATTGAAGGCGAAGCCAAGAAGCCCTGCTACCTCTACATTCACAATGACCACGTCGAACTGCGCGATGCGCATTTCGTCTGGAATCAGGGCACCAAGCGCTCCTACGCGATGATCGCTCAGGAAACGAACGCTGACGCGAGCATCGGCGTGATCGGGCCGGCGGGTGAAAATCTTGTGCCGATGTCAAACATGATGTTCGACAAGAGCCACAGCGCCGGCGGCGTGGGCAGCATTTTCGGCAAAAAGAACCTCAAGGCTATCGTCGTCCGCGGCGATCAGGCGATTCACATTCACGCCAAACCTCAGGAATGGGAAGCGCTGATGGACAGCCACCGCGCAATCCTCGGCGCCCACACCCAAACGGTCGTTTCCCGCGTCCCGTCGCCGCTCTTTGAGTACTCGAGCCCCTCGAGCCGCTGGTCGGGTCTGCCCGGCCGCGTCTGGGGCGCGGCCAACCCGCCGGTGGTCATCAACGGCGATATTCGCGACGTCAACCACATCGCCTACCGCACCTGCTCGGCAGAGTTCTACCTCGGGCCGTCGCTTTGGAAGTACCACGTCCGCACAACGGGCTGCTACGCCTGCCCGATTCGCTGCTACTCAGTCATTCGCGACGAAGAAACTGCCGCCAAATATAAGGTTGACCCTATCACCGAACAGACCTGCCTCGCGCTCTGGGGCCGCTGGTTCTTCCCGAGCCTCATCAACGACCTCGAGAAGCCCGTGTCGCGTGAAGCCTGCCTCGTAGGCTCTCAAACGCTCGACGACCTCGGCATCTGGTGCAACTACGGTCAGCTGCACCGCGACTTCGTCTACTTCCTCAAGAAGGGGTATTGGAAGAAGTACCTCTCCGAAGAAGAGTACAAGCAGATTCCGTGGGACAAGTTTGAAAATCCCGATCCCAGCGCGCTTCAGGACATTCTCCCGCGCATTGCATACCGCAAAGGCGAATTCGGCCGCTGGCTCGGTGAAACTACGCCGAAGATTCTCGAACACTTTGGTCTTGCCGAATCGGCCTGGCAGAAGGATCACGATACGCTTTACTGGGCGCACGGCCATCCCAAGCACCATTCCAACGAAGACGACGGTCAGATCGGCTGCGTGCTCAATTCGCTCTACAACCGCGATCCGATGAGCCACGGCCACATCAACTTCACCCGCTGCGGTCTGCCGATAGATGTGCAAAAGCGCATCGGCGAGAAGTTCTGGGGGAGTCCGGATACCGTTGATGCGATCGGTGACTACACGCCGACCAACATCTACAAGATGAAGCGTCTGCAGTGGGTTGTCGCCCGCAAGGAACTCCACGACATGCTCGGCATCTGCTCGTGGACGGCTCCGTGGGAAGTCTCGCCGCTCCGTGAAAAGGGCTACATCGGCGACATCGAGATGGAAAGCAAGGTCTTCCGCGCCGTCACCGGTATCGAAATGACCCAGGACGATCTCGACAAGGCCGGTCTTCGCGCCTTCATCCTGCAGCGCCTCTACACGATGCGTCAGCTTAAGAGCCGCAACCCCCGTCAGGATCATGATCAGTATCCGGAATGGATTTTCTGGGATCCCAAGGGCAAAGCGCCGTTCACCAAGGGCACGATCCGCATGGAACGCTCCGACATCGAAAAGAGCTTCGATCTCTTTTACGGTCTCATGGACTTCGATGTGAAGACCGGTGCTCCGACGGAAAAGTCCCTCAAGGAATACGGCCTCGACTTCGCGCTTTCGACGATGAAGCAGGAAGGTCTGATGTAACTGCGCGCCGACAAGAGGTATTGAGTCATGAATCGCGAAGCAGAAATCTGTGCCGACATGAATGCTGCCGAGGGAGCCGCTCAGGCGTCTCTGGCAGGATCCGGCGCGGCCGTCATCCAGGGAAACGCCCCGTCGGCCTTGGATGAGCTCTCCCGGCTTGACGCCGACGTCCTGATCCTTGTGGATCTCGTCGCCGACGCGAGCCGTCGGGTTGAACTCATCGAGCGCCCTGCGCTTTTCGCGAAAAAGCTGCAGCCGCGCCGATCCCCAAGGCGCACGAACTTCTTGAAGATGCCGACCGGCAGATGGACAGCACGTATAACCGTGCGCCCGGCACGGTTTCCTTCGTGCCGCCGAAAACGAAGAACCGCGAAGAGCGCGAAGCCAACCGCCTGAAGGTGCCGACGCTGCGCGATCAGCGCGAAGCCTTCACGCGGCGCGAACTGCTGCGCGGGCTGCTCGAGGGGCGGCTTGCTGAAACGGCTGAAGCCCTTGAGCGTGAAAACGCCTCTGCTGAGGCCGCCGAAGCCCAAGAAGCGCCCGAACCCCGCGAGATCACCGAAGCGTACTTCAATCAGGTGGTGGACACTGCGCTCGCCCGCGACTGCGGCGTCGCAAACCTCACCTCCTGGGACGAGAAGGAATACTTCCACTATCGCCCGCTCCTGTCGGCCTCTTATGCCCGCATTCTTTCGGCCAAAAACAATCCCGCCGAAATGATCTGCGACCTTGTTCGCGAGCACTCGCGCATCTATCCGCGTCCGGTGACGATCGGCACCTTCCAGGAAGAGCCCTTCAATCTGAAGCCCGAAGAACTTCAGGAACTGATGCAGTCCTTCCCCAAGGATCCGAAGAAAAGCGACATTAAGTTCACCACGTCTTCGCTCGGCACCGTGTTCCTTTATTCGAACAAGTACCTCGAAGACGACTATGCGGACTTTCTCGCGCAGTACCTCGACGTCGACCAGGTGATGAGTCCCTGAGGTGCTCTGCGCATCTCAGGCGGCCCGCCCAGTGCGGCTTTACATGACTCCAATGCCTCATGAGGCCTGCGTGCGGAACGCAGATTTCGGTCCGCACGCACGATATGAAAAGGATTCCCAAAATGAACACCCGTATTTTCACGACCGGCGCCCTTGCCTGCGCGGTCTTTCTCGCCGGCGCCGCACAGGCGGCGGAACAGGCGGCCGACCCCTATCCGCCCGTGAAGTTTGATTTGCCCGAGCATCAGGCTTTTGTTGATTCGCTCAAGCTCGACCCCGCGCGCCACCAGGGGCCGCAGACAAAGGAAGAAATCAAGGCTGAACTCACCAAGATCTTCAACGAAAAAACCGAGCAGCACGCCCTCACGAAGCACTATGAAAAAGGGCTTACCTGCGTGACCTGCCACGATCAGCAGCGCGTGGGCGGCCCCGACTGGATGACGTCCGTGACGGCCCCGGAAATGAAGAAAGAATGCGGCGACTGCCATGAAACGCAGAAAGCCGTCTTTACGAAGACCGATACGCATCAGAAGATCACCTGCGTGGCCTGCCATATGCCCAACATCCCTTCGCCCGAAGACTTCACCGGCCCCGACGCTGTTGAGCAGTACTACTCGGCCGTGCGCCGCTCGCATCTCTATCGCATCAATACGGATCCGACCGCGCAGACGCTGATCCGCTCCGACGCGAAGGAAGGTTCCGACGAACGCCTCTGGACCTATGCGCTCGACAAGAAGGGTCATGCCTATGTTGACATCGTTTGGTCCTGCGGCCGCGCCACGCCGGGCGACTACACGCTCTCGGGCGACGCTCAGGGCTGCCACAGTCCTGCAACGAGCACGCTTGACGAGGGGCTCCGCTACGGCAGTCAGCAGGCGATCTATGACGAGATCCAAAAGTGGCAGGAACCAGTCAAAGCCAAGTTTGCTGAAATCGAAAAGGGTCTCGAGCGCATCAAGCAGCTTCTGGAAGTGACAAAACTCACGCCTGAAGAACTCGCCGAGGTCCACCTGATGCTCGACAAAGCTCAGGAAATCTACGACCAGGTGAAAAAAGACGGTTCGTGGGGCGTTCATGCGCCGCGCTACCTCTTGGATCGCGTGACGTCCGGCGCCGCCTACATCGTGCGCGCTCAGGCCATCGTCGACAACGGCGGCTACCAGACCGCTGCTGACAAACGCGCCGCTGAGAAGAAGGCCGCCAAGTAACGGCTTTCACTGAGCTTCGGGGGATTCCATCCCCCGAACGATCCTCATTTCACCTATTGCGGTTTCAGGCGAACTTCAGGCTTAAAGCCTAGCTGCTGCCCGTCACCGCTAGGGAGATCCAAGTGACCCAAAACATTGACCGGAGAAGCTTCCTCACGGCAGCCGCCGGCGGACTTGTCGTCATTTCGCTCGGAGGGTGCACCTCCGACACGGTCGACGGCAAGAAGCGCCCGCACTACGTGATGGTCTTCGACCAGAATAAATGCGTCGGCTGCGGCGAATGCAAACGCGCCTGCAACGAAGCAAATCACCTCCCCCCAGGGCGCTCGCGTGTGCTTTTGCAGCGCATGCCGGGCCCAGACCGTCACTACATCCGCGTTTCCTGCCAGCAGTGCGTGGATTCGCCTTGCGTGAAGGTCTGCCCGACCGGCGCCTGCCACCACGATCCGGAAACCAACATCGTCACGATGAATACGGACCGCTGTGTCGGCTGCAAATACTGCATCGCAGCCTGCCCCTACAACGCCCGCTGGATCAACCCGGAAACCAAGGTTGCCGACAACTGCGACTTTTGCCTCCATTCCAAGAACCTTGCCGCCGGCGAGCTTCCCGGGTGCGTTGCGCACTGCCGCTTTCATGCGCTCTCCTTCGGCGACCTCAATGATCCCAACTCCTTCGTTTCGAAGCTGCTCAAGGCGAAGGACACGGTGCGCATTCGTCCGTGGCTTGGCACTGAACCAACCCTGCGGTATATCCCCGTGGTTAAAACCGGAGTTCGATAATGGACGGCGTTCTTGATTTTTCAATCGGTCTCACCGAAGGCGTCGCCTGGCCGTGGCCGATTGCCGTGTACCTTTTCCTCGCAGGCATCTCGGGGGGCTCGTTGGGCGTAATTCTCACGATGATGAAGCTTCGGGGGCTTTCGGGCGACGAACCGCTCCTCAAAGCATCCGCGTCGATCGCGCTGGCAACGATTCTCCTCGGCATGCTCTGCCTGGTGCTTGATCTGACCGATCCGCTCTTTTTCTGGCGCATTCTTGTCTTCTACAACCCGACGAGCGTCATGAGCGTGGGCGTGATGATGCTGCTTTTTTACATCCCGCTTACTGCGGTGCTTACGGTGATTGTGCTTCGGCACAGTCTGAAGTGGCTGCCGTTTGGTCTGGGCGGTTTGGTCGAAAAATTGGGCGACATTTTCAATAAAGCCAGAGGCCCGATCACCTGGATCGTTCTTTTTCTGGCATTCGGCATCTGCGCCTACACCGGGTTCCTGATTTCCGCACTGATCCGCTATCCGCTCATCAATACGGCCGTGCTGCCAGCGCTCTTCGTAGCGTCCGGCGTCTCGGCGGGCACAGCTGCGGCTAAGCTCCTCGCAACTGCGGTATTCGGTGAAAAACGCGATTCGCATACGATGCATATCCTGCACCTGGCCGAATGGCCGATGATGGCAGCCGAAATCTCCTGCATTTTCATGATCGCCATGGCCATGATCTTCGGCATGGCCGGGGCTCAGGCCGCGGTCACCGCCTTCACGACGGGTGTCTGGGCCACCGTCTTCTGGGTGGGCGCTGTGGGAGTTGGCTTCGGCGTGCCGTTTGCGCTTGGCATGACGGGCTGCACTCGTTCGGCTGCCGGCTTTTGGACCGCCGGATTTGCAGCAGTTGCCGGCATGATGTGCCTGCGCCTCTTCATCCTCTACGCCGGCCAGCTCAACTCTCTGATGCTTACTCCGGTATAAGTTTTTTTCCTCCTCAATCTCCTAAAGCTCTCCATGGCATGCAGCGTCCGCAGCGCCTGCTTCCTGTCGATCGATACCAGCGGCCAGAAAGAAGCGCTCGAACGCATCAATGCCTCTCTCAGAGATCTCTGCAGAAAATAAAAGCGAAAGCAATATCTTCTGCAGTAAATCTCATGGCGGAACCCCTTCCTCGAGTGTGGTTCCGCTTTTTTTTGTTCCTCATGCAGAGAAGCGCCTACTGCCTATCTACTGCCTACTTACTGCTAAGCATGCAGTTAACTGTCGGCTTAGCAAGTGTGAAATATCGGCCCGTTATCCGCTAAAGAGCTATCCAGAGCGGCCTCTGAAAAAGCGCTTCATGGCTTTTGCCAACAGACAATAATTCAAGAGAATCAAGGCAGTCTATGGAAGGTAAGTCCTGGGTTGCTGCCGCGGACCAGCAAAATACTGATGCCGACAGCTACGGTTTGCTCACTGAGAAGCTACTGCGTATCTACTGCCTACTTACTGCTTATGTGACTGCTAGGCAGGCAGTTGACTGCCTGCTTAGCAAGTGAAATGAGTCACTTCATTTCCGCGATGTCCGCTCAGAACCACTGTCCGAAGCGACGAATGTAAAAGCGCTTCATGCCTTGTGCCAGCAGACAGTAACTGAAGAGAATTGCGGCGAGCCACGGGAAATATGTCCAGGGCAGCGGCTGCAGGCCAACCATGGCACCGAGCGGCGAAAACGGAATGCCGATGCCGACAGCCACAATCACAACCGTCATCAGCAGAACCGGCAGCGCGGCACAGCTTTGGAAGAACGGAATTTTTTCGGTTCTCAGCATGTGTACCACCAAGGTTTGCGAAAGCAGTCCCTCAATGAACCAGCCGGATTGGAAGAGTGACTGACTGGCCGCTGAATTGGCGCCGAAGACAAACCACATCACGGCGTAAGTTGCAATGTCAAAGACCGAGGACGTCGGACCGATCCAGAGCATAAAGCGGCCGATATTCTGCGCATCCCACTTGCGCGGCTTCTTCAGAAACTCCGGATCCATCTTGTCCCATGGGAGTGCAAGCTGAGAGAGGTCGTAGAGCAAATTCTGGATGAGGAGATGAATCGCCAGCATCGGCAGGAACGGCAGAAAGGCGCTTGCAACGAGCACGGAGAAAACGTTGCCGAAATTCGAGCTCGCCGTCATGTTGATGTACTTGATAATGTTGCCGAAGGTTTCGCGTCCTTTGAGAACACCTTCTTCGAGAACCATCAAGTCCTTTTCCAACAAGATGATGTCGCTCGCCTCCTTGGCAATATCCGCCGCGCTGTCGACGGAAATGCCGACATCAGCGTCTTTCAAAGCCGGAGCATCATTGATGCCGTCTCCTAAAAAGCCGACTGTGCGGCCGTTTTTCTGCAGCACACGCAGAATGCGGGCCTTCTGCTGCGGCGTTAGTTTGGCGAATATGCTGCCCGTCTGTGCCGCTTGCGCGAGCTCAGCGTCCGAAAGGGCCTCGATCTCCGATCCGACCAGAACCTGATCGGCGTCGATGCCGACTTCAGCGCAAATGCTGGCAGTCACGACCGGATTGTCGCCCGTGAGCACCTTGACCGCCACGCCGTGTTCGCGCAGCGCCAGAATGGCTTTGCGTGCGCTCTCTTTGGGCGGATCGAGGAACGTCAGAATGCCTTCGACCGTAAGCCCGCACTCATCGTCGTTGACGAGCGACGCCTTCCCATGGTCGGACAAGCGTTTTCTCGCAACGATCAGCACACGGAATCCCTGCTTATTGAAAACTTGCGTTTGTTCGAGAAGCCCTTGGGCGCGCTCAGGTGTGAGCGGCACCAAAGAAGCGCCTTCCTGCAGGTGCGTGCAGATGCTGAGCATTTCTTCCACCGCGCCTTTGCAGATCAAGCAGCGCTCTTCAGAAGCGGTATCTTCAACGAGCACCGATACACGGCGGCGGACAAAGTCAAAAGGCAGCTCGTCGAGCTTCATAAAGCGTTCGCGCACGGTTCGATCCAAATGAGACTCGCCGCAGCGAAGAACAGCCTGATCGATCAGATTTTTGGCGCCGCTCTGGCTGCTGCTGTTAAGCCAGGCATAGGTGAGCACGGTCGAACTTTCTTTGCCCTGCGCATCCAGATAATGCTCCAGAATGATCTTGTCCTGAGTGAGTGTTCCGGTTTTATCCGTACAGAGCACGTCCATTGCGCCAAAGTTCTGAATGGCGTTGAGGCGCTTGACGATCACTTTGCGCCGGCTCATCGCAACAGCGCCTTTGGCCAAATTGGAGCTCACGATCATGGGCAGCATTTCCGGCGTCAGCCCGACCGCAACAGCCAGTGCGAAGAGTGAGGCCTCAAGCCAGTCGCCTTTGGTAAATCCGTTGATGAAGAGCACAACGGGAGCCATGACCAGCATGAAGCGGATCAGCACCCAGCTCACGCTGTTGACGCCTCGATCAAAAGCGGTCATGGCGCGGGTGCCGATGATCGACTTGGCGAGCGAACCAAACCAAGTGCTGTTTCCGGTTGCCACGACCACGGCTGATGCATGGCCGCTCACGACATTGGTTCCCATGAGACAGATGTTTTTCAGGTCAAGCAAGTCCGCTTTGACATCAGCATTCGGCAGAGTCTTCCGGGTCGTCAGCAGGGCCGCATCGGGTGCAGCATCCCCTTTTTCGACCGGCAGCGCTTCGCCGCTCAGGATGGACTGACTGACGAACAAGTCGCGCGATTCAAGGAGGCGCACATCGGCCGGCACAAGATCACCGGCGGCGAGATAGACCACATCGCCCGGAACCAATTCACTGATGTCGACTTCTGCGCGGGACTGCGCTGCAGAGCCGTCCCCCGGGCGCCGGACCGTTTACCATTGACTTCAGCGCCTGAGCGGCCTTATTCGTGCGGAATTCCTGCCAAAAGCGAAGCAGACCGCTCAAGATAATCATCGTTGACATGATGACGATACCGGCCGGTTCAGCTTCTTCGCCCTGCGCGATCGGGAGCCAAACATCCGTGAAGCAGCTGATCGCAACGAGCACGAGCAGCACGTAAATGAAGGGGCTGTTGTAGGCGCCTAAAAGCTGGCGGTAAACCGGCGGCGCCTTTTCCTGAGCGACCTCATTGCGGCCGTAAATGTCAAGACGCTTTTTGGCTTCTTCGGCACTAAGCCCGGCAGGCGTCGCGCTCAGCCAGGCAAGCACCACATCGAGTGTTTGATGGGCTGCCCGTTCAACCGCGAAAATTCTGGTTTTGCGCGGCTTCCCGTTTTCCGCAGCATTCCGGCCGAGGAGCCGGTTCTTTTTGGTCATGTCGGTCATGACACACCTCTTGGATTTGGGTTGACCGCTGCGCTGCTTGTCGCTTAAAGCGCTCCCGACGCAGGCAGAGGTCAGGGTTTCACTGCCGCGCATGAGGCGCAGCGCCGTCAGACGGCCGATGGTTCTCCAGTCCATCGCCATATGTCTTCATTTCATTTGTGACTGCCGTTCACCATTCTTTAGCGGTGAAGACGCCTTCCTCAGTCAATGAGAAACCGTAATATTTGAGGTCAGCAGTTTTTTTGAAAATTGTCGTACTGACCATTAAAAATGATCAGAACGCGTCCATTTTTTGGACGCAAAAATCCCCCTGCACTAAGAAAATGCATTCAAAGTTTTTCTATGAACGAAATTGCGGCGGCTCTCGATATTCACCGGACGAACGAAAGGCACCGAACTGAATCGGCTCGACCAGACCCAAAACACCGCAGTCAGAGGTTCACGCCAGCGAACCCTGCCGAACAAGGTCTCCCGTACAGCATGCGGTGAGCGCATCTATTTCGAAATTTCCGGGCAAAATCAGCCCTGCCCTCCTGCTCTGGTCAAAAAGACGCAGCGCAGCAAAGGGAAGCCGCCTCGCGAAGATCAGATCCGCGAAGGGGGAAAGAGCTGTTGGATATAGGTGAACATGACGATCTGCTCCAACTTTGAATTGATTTTGGGTAGCAATCGTCAAATTGAAGATCGCTGCCCGCCGTATTGATCGTTGATAGTGTCGGCAGGCAGCGCAGAGAAAGTGTTTCTCTGTAGCGGCCTGACTAAATAATCAACAAAGGACTCGGGTGTTCGTCCACCGCTCGTCTCCTATAAAAATGATGCTGAAAGTTTAATCTTGCCTATTGAAAAGTCAAGCTTTGCATCACTCATAATGAATAAAAAAATCGATTTAACAAACCAATATGAATAAGAATTTATTGTCTACTGCAGAATTTCTAGGCAACTCAAATTTGTGAAAATTCGTTTCAGCCTTTGGGACAAACCCCAAGTATTTATTCAAAGGCCTCTCTTGCTTCAGGCACCAGCGAGAGCTTGGCCTTGAGCTCAGCGGCGGAATGGCATCCGAGTTTGCGCATCGAACCGGCCCGATGAAATTCAACGGTCCGCACAGCGATTTCAAGGCGTTCAGCAATTTGCCGGTTGGTGAGTCCCGAGACAGCAAGAAGCGCCGCCTGGCGCTCTCGGTCTGAGAGTGAGAGAAAGGCCGTGCGGGCCGCTTCAGTGAGCGCCGCCTGTCGAGCGGCTTCATCGGTGAGCGCGGCTTCGCGCGACGGCGTGCCGTCAAGCGTCTGCTCGGGCTCACAAGTCAGGGACTGAGCAATCGTCAGGGCCCGCTCAATCGCGGCCAGCAGTTTTTCCGTCCGCACGGGCTTAGAGAGAAAAGTGACGGCGCCGGCTTCAATGGCATCCACCGCCATGTCGACGTCGCCATGCGCTGAAAGAAAAATGCAGGGCAGCTTTGAACCGAGCTTTTTCATCCGGTCATGCAAAACAATGCCGGACATTTCCCCCATGCGAACGTCGAGAATCGCGCACCCGGGATCTTCCGGACGATCGTTAATGAGAAAGGACTCTGCACTCTCATAGTGGCGCACGATAAAGCCTTCGTTTTCAAGTACGTAGGCCAATGCATCGTGAATATTGGGATCGTCGTCGACAATGCGGATAATAGGAGCGGCGGTCATTTGCTGGGGTCCTTTGGATCCTTTGGAAGAGGCTGTGCCGGCTCTGCGGCCGGCTCGTGAGGCACGGAAATGGCATCATCCGTTTCGGCTCTGCCGGATTGTGATGTGCTGACAAGCGGCAGCGCCACGCGCACGGCGAGCCCGGTCAGGCGCGGATTGAGATCCGTTCGCCCAAAAGTGATGGCGCCGAAGCAGGCCTCAACGATCGACCGGACGATGGCAAGGCCGAGCCCCAGACCGTTAGATTTTTGACTTGATCCGGCCTGCGGCTGACTGGAACCCGCCTCAATGCGCACGAGATCTTCGTCGGAAAGGGGTTTGCCGCTGTCGGCCACCATGAATACCACGCTGCTGCCGATGACTTCAGCGGTAAAGGCGACCAAGGGTCCGGAGCCCACGAGAACATCCGAGGCCTTCGTGAGATTGACCGGTTTGGGCTTGCCGCTTGACTCGTCGGCGGCCCTGGCAGCCTGAGCGGCCTCGGCGGCATTCTTCAGTAAGTTGACGAAGACAAGCTCCAATTCGAAGGCGTTGGCAGAAATATGGGCGGCACTTTTAGGCACCAGTACCCAGAGCGGAAAGTCCCGCATGGATTGTCCGCGCCAGAGGCGCACGGCGCTCTGCATCACATCGGCGGCGGACAGAACGGATCGTTCAAGTCTGCGGCCTTTGGCATAGGCGCGCACACGCTCGACGATCTCGCTCGCTCGCTGTGTTTCGTCGGCAATCCTGTCAGCGATTTTGGCCATGCGGTCCGGACCGGCCGAACCTCGGCGAATTTGGCGGGCGAGTCCCTCCGCGTAAAGCGATGCCGATGTAAGGGGCTGACGCAGTTCGTGGGCAAAAATGCTTGAGATCTGCGTGAGCGATGCAGCGCGCTGCATGGATGCCAGACGCGAGGCCTGCGCCATCTTCTGCTCCATCAATTTGCGAACGCGCTCACCCTGGCGGCGCGCAAGCACTTCTGCCCGCCAGCCATGGAAGAGCAGCCCGAGAATCAGAAGCGCAATGACAAGCATCCAGGTGAGATAGTCGTCAATCAGCTCATTGAGCATCGTCGCCCTGAGCTTCTCGGACGGTCCCACGCGAATCGCTTCAAGCAGCGCGTCAACGGACTTGTAGTTCGTCGGAATCGTCCAGCGGGCACCGCACTCGGTGGGCGGCATCGACAGGAGCGCAAGCGTCGCGCGCCGTGCGGCCTCGGGCGAAATCAGCTCCGTTACGGCCATGGTGAAGCCCGGATAAAGGTCCGTGGAGTGCACACAGGCCACGTCCACATTGTCTCGTCGATCCAGAACGCGAAGCTCGCCGACGGCTTCGGGGTGGCGCTCAATAAACTGCTCGTACGCACAGAGCCGCAGGACGCCCGCATCCGCTTTTTCATCCAATACGAGCTTCACAATATCCGATATCGAACGAGCATCGCCCGTGAAAATCGTTTTCCCAAAAAACTCGTTGGGATTGATGCCGAACTTTGCGACTTCACCGAGCACAATTTGCCAGCCCGGGAAGGAAAGCGCGTTGCTCGCCGCAATCGTGCGCCCTTTCAAGTCGCCTAAGGTTTGAAATTCCCGATGATCCTCACGAACAATCACCGCTGATCCTTCATTGCGGTTGGGATCCGGGCCGCCCTTGGAAACCAGCGTGGCGAGCGGACGAAGGCCAAAGGTTGAAAGCCGTGTGACAGCGCCAGAAGTGCCGAGAATGAACTCTGCTCCGCGGCTCAAAACAATACGGTCGAACTCTTCGAACGTACAGAAAATCAGTTTGATGCCGCGATTGGGAAAGAGCGGCGCCAGCGCAAGCTTCGTCGCTTCGGCAATAAGCAGATTGTCGCGCGGCAGTGCAAATGTAATGACCGCAATGCGTATCGGATCCGTCCCCGGCACAGGAATGACCCCCGCATCGGCAGGCACCTTCAAGTCGGCCGCAGAATGGTCCAGCGAAACGACGGCCCCGGTTCCCCTCTCTTCTGCTGGGATATCGGGTGGCGCCGCTACCGCCAGAACACAGCAGGCAAAGCGCAGCGCCCAGCGGCACCAAGCAGTGCTTTTTCGTTTTGCAAACCGAAAGCTGAGGCGGGTCATGTCGTTCTGAGCCAGCCGGTTCTATCGGCTTGAGAGCGTTTGTGGATACTTTTTTCGCATACGCGGGTTTACCCGCCTTTCTAGGAAGTTTATCCAACCTTTTCTGCCTTCCAATGGGCTTTCGGTCCTCTGGGGCATTTGAATTCATCCGTTTTGACCAGACTCAGTCTTCTAAGGGTTGACCCTTAGCAATCTTTGGATACGTTTTGAGTTTTGCTAATAACGCTTCTCGCGGTTCGGCAGGATTAGTATTCATTTATCAACGTTCGATATCGAACTATATCAATGCTCACAGCGGTGTTTCCAAGAAATGACCGCCCCCGTAGAAGGAATTTTGATCATGAAGAACATTCTGGTTGTATCCGGCCATCCCAATCCCTCGGCATCACTCGCCAACAAAACCATTCTGGAGAGCCTCAGAACAGCGTTTCCGCAGGCCCAATTCCGCGAACTCGCTTCACTCGTGAAAGACGGCCATTTTGACCCGGCCCCAGAACAGGATGCGCTCGTGAAAGCCGACGTCATCGTGCTTCAATTTCCGTTTAACTGGTACTCGGTGCCGGGGCTTCTGAAGACCTGGATTACGAGGTGCTGCTTCACGGATTTGCCTATGGTTCAGGCGCGAAGCTTTCGGGCAAAACCGTGCTGCTTTCGATCACCGCCGGCGCTCCGGAGGCGGCCTACCAACGCGACGGCTTTACCGGCCACACGGTATTTGAGCTCCTCACGCCGCTCGCCGTCACCGCCAAAGCCTGCAGCATGATTTTTGCCGAACCTGTCGTTTCGTACGGCTACTCCGTTCCTGCCGCACAAAATGACAAAGAAAACTATCTAGCCAACGCCAGAAAGCATGCCCAAGCGCTTTCGGCACAGCTGAAGGCCCTCTGAGAGGGACGATAAGCATTTTTTTATGAATAAGCTGGATGGATGAGCTTATTCATTCGCCTATAAACAATGATGCTGAAGCCCCGGCAGGGTTTGCCTGCTGGGGCTTCAGTCGTTCTCAAATGCCTGAAAGAAAAATCAGCGCTTAGAACTTATGCACAATACCGGCGGCGACTTCAATGACCGTCGGGGCAAGGTCGAGACCGTTTTTCTGTCCCTTCACCGTCTGATACGAATAAGAAGCAACGCCGTAGAGCGAAGTACGTTTGCTGAGCGAATAGAGGTACCCCGCAGAGGTGTTCCAGCGCGTGATATCCACTTCACCGAAGACGGCGCCGCCTGCAGTCGACATATCCCAGCCGTTCACCGTGTCAATCGTGCCGTCCAGATAGGAAGTTGCCACCTTGAAGGTACCCCCTGCCGCCGGAATATCCGCGCCGATCGTGAGACCATAGCCCTCGACCTGGAAGCGTTCCGTTTTTGCCTGAGACAGCGCAAAATCTTTCGAGGAAATACTGTCGATGCTGTTCAAATCGGCATTGTCAAAATACTGTGCCCCGGCATAGAGTTTGACAACCTTGAAATCGTAATTGCCGCCCACCGTCACCGTCAGCGCATCATCGACCGGATTGCCCCAGCCTTGGCCGTTCCACTTTGTGGTTGAAAAGTTCGTTTGGTCAACAACGGCAGCCAGGTTAAGGGGGCCGTTGGCATAAGTTAGACCCATCGCGTAATAGCGGTCGACCGACGACTTCCCTTCCACGCCGTGCAGGCCTGCACCGTCGTAGTCATCCTTGGTGTCGGTATCAAACGAATACTGGGCGTAAACCTTAAAACCCGCAAAGGCCGGCGTTGCATAGGTGACCGTGTTGTCATAGCGGTCAAAACCGCTCATCACGGTGCTCGCGTTGGCCGCATACTGGCCCCAGGAGGTCCCGAAGGGCGACATGCTGCCGAGGAGGCCAAAGGTGCCGTTGCCGCTCGCAAGACTGCCCATCCGGCCGAAGGCAACGGTGCCGAATGCGCCCGACAGGTTCAGCTGGGCTTCACGGCCAAAGAGGCGGTTGTCCTGCGTGAAGCTCCCCGTGTCCGAAGAGAAACCGTTTTCGAGAACGAAGCCGATCTTAAGCCCATTGCCGAGGTCTTCCGTACCCTTGAGGCCAAATCGTGAACCAGCGGTCACGCCGGACTTCATCTGGAAGGTGTCAACCGTATCGACACCCTGCATATCAGCATCGGCATGCTGGAAAACCAAACCGGTATCAATCACGCCATAAAGGGTCACATCAGCAGCCAAGGCTGAACCAGCGAAAGCTCCAAGAACGGAGAGTGCAGCAAGTGTTTTTTTCATTTGAAAGGGTTTTATTCAAAAAGAACGGCGCTGCTGCCTAAAGGCAGCAAAGCGCTGCGTAATCCCTGCGCGAAGCTTCGTCAAATTCTGTCTGATATTGCGAAAACAAAATCTTTTTCGATGTTTCATGCAACCCGGATGGGTTTAGGGGCCGCAATCATCATGCTTTGCCCCCGGATTCCCTGCAATCCAGTCTTTTTCCGGCAAAACGGCAATGCATTGTTTTTTAATAGAAAGCTAATAATGTATGTTTGTATTGCATCTAAGATATACACCACATATACGGTGTTTTCGCTCTCCGATTCCTCGAGAGCAAGGCTGCGAACGCCGATTGACCTTCACTGCTCCCGTGCGAGCCAGATAAGGAAGAGCATCACCGAGAGGCAGTCTGCTGCGCCGCCCGGCGACAGACGTCTGGCGACGAACTCGCGGTCCACTGTATGGAGAGCATCACGCCACGAGGCTTGGCACAAAGCGCCGGACTCGAGCAAATCCCGAGCACAGCGCTTCACTGACTGAAGTGCCTCTATACCGCCCCGACGCACCAATGTCGTATCGTCGAGCTCCCTCATGATTTCAAAGAGCGCCTCCAGCAGTCTGCGGGCATCCAGATCCGCCTCCGGCAGACTGCAGAGCGCGAGGAGCGGCGTCTGAATGGACGGAAAACCCGCCGCGGCTTCACCGCGAATGCCCGTGAGTCCATAGTCACGATGCGCTCGCATACCCGGCGTCTCTTCAGAGGGCCTTCCAGTGAAATCCGCGAGGGTGAGTCTCCCGAGCTCAGCGGTCTTATCCAAAATGTTTTCGATGAAAGTCTTTTCACCGGGCGCATCGAATGCGCCGCGCTCTGCCGCACTCACCTCACCTGCCGCGCCGAGGACCAGGCCGAGCGAAAAAATGAGCCCTTTATGCGTGTTGACTTGGCCCGTCGCTTCATACATGGCTTCCTCGGCTTCGAGTCCGATGAGCCTCAGCACCGCGAGCAGAAATGCCGGGTCGTCGGCGATGAGTTCGCCCGCCGCGAAGAACCGCGGGAAAAAGGAAGAAATCGCCGCTGCGCTTCTCTGGAACGTGAAGAAGTCCATGTCCTCGTGGGAGCCCGAGTGTGCAGGATCCACTAAACCCGGTTTTGGCTGGAGTCCAACCTCATAAAGTGCCGCACGCAGCGCCAGTGCGCCCGCACGACGGGCGGCCGCAGACACAGTGAAGGCGGTTTCATACGCCGCGAATCGTGCCAGCCGATCGGTCACGCTTTGCGCGACCTCTTCGGCCGAATGGCTTTTTTCCCGCATGCAAAGCGCTGCCGGCCGGCTGCAGACAAAGCATGTGCGGCCCATCCCGTGACGTGAAGCCAGAGAGACCGTCATGCCGCCGGCATCATAGACATCAAAGTCAAAAAGCCTTGACCACGGATGGAGGGCCTCTAGCTCCGCGGTCCCCTCCTTGACGCTCTGCGGCGCCTCAGCTGCCGCGAAGAGTGCCGAAGGACCCGCTGAAGCATTGGTGAGCGCGCACTCGGTGAACTGCGGGAACCGCAGGGCAAACTCAGACATGCCGCTCGCGAGCAGCCGCCGCAGCAGCGCAGAATCCTTGATTCGGCCGGGGATATTGAGCGCAAGCTGAACTACCGTATCTCCGGCGTGACGCCGCGCAAAGGCCTCCCGGCGCTCGACGCGCGCCTCCTTCTCTTCGAGATAAGCGGCAAGGCGCTCCGTCTGAGGGGCGTCGGGCGAATAGCAATGCCTCCCCGCGCTCATAACGCCTCCCTGCGGAGCGCTTCACAAAGCGCAGTCCCTTCGGGAGACTTGAGATAGGCAAGCGTCGACGCGGGCACCCACTCCTCAACCTCGTCCATTCGGCCGGCCGTCCAGGCCGCACGCACCCGCGAAGCGGAAATCGCGCCGACTCCGTCTTCAATGCGCGGCACTTCCACGAGTTCGAGCGCGTACTTTTTGAAGACGTCTTTCAACGCTTCGTTATATGCGCGGGTGACCGGGTCCGTCGGCTCCGTCCCGACGAAGCGCTTGGTGATGCCGAACCCCGGGGCAAGCAGATGCGCAAAGATGGTTCCGTCAAGATGCGTTTGAGCCGGCAGCCGCTCGTTTTTCTTTAAGAAATAGGAGGGAAAGGTCCCGGCAGAAATAATGTACGGGCCGCTAGGCACTACGCGGACATTGGGCAGATCGGCAGTGCCTGCGCTCACGAGCGCCAGTCTGACGTCAAACGGAAAAACCGACTGGTTTTCCTCAACGACAAAAACGATGCACTGCTCAGCATCGCGCGCCGCGAGCTCAATCAAAGCCTTGTGCCCGAGCGTAAATGGATTGGCGTTAACAATAACAGCCGAAGACCGCGCATTTGGGTTCACGCCTCCCGCGCAGATGCGCCGGATCCACTTCTGGGGCGAACAGCTGCCGAATTCGAGAAGGCACGCGTAGGGCGGAACATTCTCCACGAGCCGAAAGCCCGCGCCGCTGAAAGCTTCGGCATTTTGAGACTTCGTAAAGAGCTGCAGGTAAAAGATGCCGCGCTCGCGCGCCTCTTCGATCACCGCGGTAAAGAGCTTCTCGACAATCCCTTTGTGACGCATTTCGGGGTCGACCGCGGTATTGCGCACAACACTGCCCGACAGAATGACCGTGCCGACGAGCCGGCCGCCGATAAAAGCGCCGAAGCACGCATCCGCATATTCGCGCCGCACCGGCAGATCTCGTTCTCGAAGAAATGCCGTCACCTTCTCCCACTCTGAAGGATTAGCAGTTTGTATTTTCCGGATCTCTTCCATAGCGCACCCGCTTTGCGGAGGTTTAACTTCATTTCATTATCTGCGCAAATCTTTTGATCTTTCAGGTTACTTTAATTACCAAACACCCTCACATTCAGACTGCAAAGATACAATTAAATTTGCCCTGTCTGCGCTCGTAAATCAGTGTCAGGCAATTATGAAAACACTTTTTACAGGAATGCCGGCCCTTCAATAAACACTGTCCGGTCTCTTGAATATTAAATGCGCCTGCAAACAAAACTTCTTGCATTAACGGCAGCATTGTTGTGCCTGATGCTTCTCGTCATCCTGAAATTCATTCAGGTTTACGAGGGCGACTTCGTGCATGAAGACGTCTCGAACCGCGCTCAGGCGATCTCTCGGCTCGTCGCCTCCAATTCAAAGCTGCAGGACTGGATGGCGCGTTCGCCGCTCACCCAGGAAGGTCTTGAGGGCATCCAGCGTTACTCCGAGCAGGTGCGGCTCGCTACCGGCGTGGAATTCATTGTCATTTTTGACAACCACGGCAAGCGCCTCTCGCACCCCAATCCCGCGAAGATTGGTCTGCACATCCAGGGGGCTGATGAGAGCGGCGCTTTGCGAGGAGAGGAATACATCTCCGTTTCGATCGGCACCCTCGGCGAGTCCATCCGCGCCTTCACGCCGATCTTTCATGACGGCCGGCAGGTAGGCGCTGTCGTCACCGGCATTACGACGGCCAATGCCAAAACGCTCACCGAGGCCCGCATGACGAAGATGCTGGGCGGCATCTCCCTCGTGTTCCTCGTGGGCTTTCTCGCCATCATCATCTTCTCGAGAAAGCTCAAGAAAACACTCCTCGGCATGGAGCCCGAAGAGATTGCGCTGCAGAACACCATCAGCAGCACGGTCTTAAAGTCCGTGCGCGAAGGCGTGCTCGTCATCGATGCTGCCGGGCGGCTCCAGGTCGTGAACGATCAGGCGCGCAAGATCCTCGCTAAGGCCCATCTCCCTTCGGATGTGCTGGGGCAGCCCGTGGACAGGACCATCCCGCACACGCGCCTCTTAGAGGTGGTGCGCACCGGACGCGCGGAAAACGATGCCGAACAGAATCTCGGCGGCGTCGTGATCATCACCAACCGCGTTCCGCTCGTCGTGAGGGGAAAGGTCATGGGCGCCGTCGCAACCTTCCGGGATTTAAGCGACATGATGGAGCTTGCCGAAGAGCTGACTGGCGCCAAAAAGTGGATCGAAGCCTTGCGGGTTCGGGCCCACAACTACCGCAACACGCTGCACGTCATCAACGGACTCGTGAAGAACCAGCAGTACCCCGAGCTCGAGCGCTACGTCGAAGAGCTGCGCATTGCCGATGAAGTTCATAACGGCCGCATTGCCCGCCTGATCAAGGATCAAGTGCTCGCGGCCTTCCTCCAGAGCAAGGTTGCCCGCGCAGCTGAACTCGGCATTGAACTCGACGTGGAACCCGATTCCCATGCCGACGAAATCCCTGACGCTCCGTTCCGCCAGGCCCTGCTCTCCGTCGTCGGGAACCTCCTCGACAACGCCATGGATGCCGTGAACGAATCCGAAGAACGGTGCGTGCGCATCCGCATCACGAGCGGCCAGCCAATCTGGTCCGTCGAAGTGTCCGATTCCGGGTGCGGCTTTAAGGGCGACCCAATGCAGTACTTCCGCAAGGGCGTCACCACCAAGGGCGAAGGCCACGGCTACGGTCTTTATCTCGTTGCACGGGCCGTGCACGCCTATAACGGCTCCATCGAAATCGAAAGCAATTACCCGGCCGGCACCGTGCTTAAGATTGTGATGCAGGCTGCGGGGCCTGAATAAGGAGAAAGAAGTGATCCGCGTGATGATTGTTGAAGACGATCCGATGGTGGCGAGCGTGAACGAAACCTACCTCTCCCGCCTGCCTGGGTTCTGCGTCATTGCAAAGGCGGCCGACGGCCTGCAGGCGCTCGAAAAGATCAAAGCGCTGTCCGGGAGCGTCGATCTGGTGCTCCTTGACGTCTTCATGCCGAAAATGGACGGACTCTCTTTTCTTGAGCACTTGAAGAACCTTGCGCCATCAGTCTCGGTGATCATGATCACCGCCTCGCAGAATAAGGAAAGTCTGCGTACGGCACTTGCTCACGGCGTCGCCGACTACATCATCAAACCCTTTACCTTCGAGCGCTTCAAGGCGGCGCTTCTCACCTTCGCCGAACGCTGGCGGCTGCTCCATGAAGCCGAAGACTTCGACCAGTCCGACCTTGACAACATTTTTCACCGCGGCGCCCCGCCGCAGCAGTTTTCCAAGGGCATTGATGCGGACACCTTGGAAAAAATCCTCGCCTCGGTCAATGCTGCATCAGTGCCCGTTTCCACTCAGGAAGTTGCTGACGACGTGGGACTCTCTCGAATTTCCGTACGCAAATATCTTTCTTATCTCGAAGAAAACAACCGTATTCAGGGTGAACTTTCATACGGCGGGAAAGGACGGCCCGTAAAACTTTATCGCGCGCTTTAGCAGCACTTTTATCAATATTGAATTGATCCGCTTTTAGCCGTACTTTCAAAACTTACATAATCGATCTACTTAATCTCCTAAGCGAGACTTCTGAAAAACCTATTTCCATAATGAAAGTGCTCTTATTCCGGAGGCCCATTATGGAAACCACTTCCAAAACTTTCTGGCAGACCGCCTGCGAACTCAAAATCGGGCCCGTGCCCGCGCCGGTCTACCTCGTACTCGCCGTCATCGTGGCTGCAGCAACGATTTTCGGCCAGCTGCCCGCCGACATGGTTGGCGGCATTGCCATCATGATGGTGATGGGCATCCTGCTCGGCGACATCGGCCTCAAGGTGCCGATTCTCAAGGATATCGGCGGCCCGGCCATTCTGTCGATCTTTATTCCGTCAGCGATGGTTTACTACGGCCTCTTGAACAGTGACGCCATCAAGGCGATCACGGCCTTCACCAAGGGTGCGAATTTTCTCTACTTCTACATCTCGTGCCTCGTTGTGGGCTCCATTCTCGGCATGGTGCGCACCGTGCTCGTGCAGGGGTTCCTGCGCATGTTCGTTCCGCTCGTGGTCGGCACGGTTGTTGCGTCGATTCTCGGCTGCATTGCCGGCATGCTCTGCGGCGAAGATCTCTATCACACGTTCTTCTTCATCGTGATTCCGATCCTTTCGGGCGGCGTGGGTGAAGGCATCCTTCCGCTCGCAGCTGCTTATTCGGAAATTCTGAATCAGTCCGCCGATCAGTTCCTCGTGCACTTCGTGCCTGCTGCGATGCTCGGCAACCTCTTCGCCATCATGTCCGCCGGCTACCTTAAAAAGATGGGCGAGCGCTTCCCGAAGCTCTCGGGCAACGGCACCCTTGTAAAGTCGGGCGACCTCTCCGACATTACGAACGCCAAGGCCGAGGAAGCCCCGCTCGACGTCAAGATGATGGGCGCGGGCCTCGTCCTCGCCTGCTGCTTCTTCTGTGCGGCCAAGGTGCTCGCCCTCTGGATTCCGATCCCCGCGCCGATTCTGATGATCATCCTTGCCGCGCTCATCAAGGTCCTTAACATCATGCCGACCGTGATGGAGCAAGGCGCCAAGCAGTGGTACAAGTTCGTCTCCGGCAACCTCACCTGGGCGCTTCTCGTCGGCGTGGGCGTCATCTATACGCCCTGGAATGACGTTCTCGCAGCCATCACGCCGGCCTACATCTTCACGATCATGGCGACCATCTTCGGCATGGTTGTTTCGGGGCTCCTCTGCGCTCGGTTCATGAACATGTACCCGATCGAATCCGCGATCGTCACCTGCTGCCACTCGGGCTTGGGCGGCACGGGCGACGTCGCCATCCTCTCGGCAGCCAACCGCATGGGTCTGATGCCCTTTGCGCAGATTTCCACCCGCTTGGGCGGCGCCTGCACGGTGATTGCCGCGACGATTCTGATGCGCGCGCTTCAGTAAATCGCTCTCATCCCAAGCACTTTGCTCTGCCAAGCTCTTCATTCATGAGGCACATCATGCGACAAGGACAAGCCGGAACACTCGAAAGCAACGACGCGGTCATCACGGTCGCCGAAGCCCCTGCGGGCAGCGGGATCATCATCGACCTTGAAAGTTCCGTGAAAGCCGCCTACGGCGACGCGATCGAAGCCGTCATTCGGGATGCGTGCCGAGAGGCCGGGATTGAGGACGCCGAAGTCGACGTCCGCGACAAGGGCGCGCTCGACTGCACCATCCGCGCCCGCACCCTGACGGCCATTACCCGCGCCGGCCTATAAACCAGCCAAAGGACAACTCATCATGAGACGTACGCTTTTGTTTCTGCCGGGAAACAACCCCGGCAATCTGCAGTCCGGCGCAGTTTTCGGCGCTGACGGCATCATCCTCGACCTCGAGGACTCTGTGTCGCCCGCAGAAAAGGACGCGGCGCGCCTTTTGGTTGCGAGCGCCTTAATGAGCGTTGATTACGCGGGCGTAGAACGCGCCGTGCGCATCAACACGCTCGCGACCGGCGGCGAAGCGGACATTGCTGCCGTCGTGCCCTGCTGCCCGGATGCAGTCATGCTCCCCAAGACCGAATCGATTGACGACATCCGTGCCTGCGAAGCACTGCTCGAAAAGGCTGAGGCGGCCTGCGGCGCAACGAAGAAGACTCTCATCATGCCGCTCATTGAAACGCCGATGGGGCTCGCCCGGTGTCTCGAAATTGCCTTGGCGAGCAAACGCGTGACGCTCCTCTCGCTCGGCGGCGAGGACTACACCGCATCGCTGGGCACTCAGCGCACGCGCGAAGGCCGCGAACTCATCTTTGCCCGCGGCATGCTCGCCAACGCTGCAGCGGCAGCCGGCATCGACTCCATCGATGCCCCCTTCGCCGATACCAACGATCCGGAAGGGCTCTTTCTGGACACTCTGAACGCCCGTACCTTCGGCTTCAAGGGAAAGTTTGCCATCAATCCGCGCCAGATCAGCGTGATCCATAAGGCATTTGCGCCGACCGCGAAAGAAATCGCCTGGGCCAAGCGCATTCTTGCCGTCATTGAAGAAGCTCAGAAGAAGGGCGCCGGCGTCATTGCGCTCGACGGCAAAATGGTCGACGCACCGATCGTCGCCCGGGCCCGCCGCACCATTCATATGGCAGACATGCTCGGCCTGCTTGAGGAGGAATAACCATGCGCAAGACCATTCTCGGCCGCGAGATTCCCGATCAGCTCGACGGCATCGAACTCAAACCCTTTGCCGGCGCATTCGCCGCCCGACCCTCGGGGACGCGCGCAGCGCCCCCCGTCAAGTGCAGACTGCCGGGCGATGCCAAATGCCTGCCGGACCTTGACGCCGTCTTCACAAAGGTCGGTCTGAAAAGCGGCATGACCCTGAGCTTCCATCATCATTTCCGCAACGGCGACATGCTGATGAACCAGGTGATTGCCGCGGCTGCAAAGCGCGGTATCAAAGATCTGCGCATCGCGGCAAGCTCGATCTTCCCCGTGCACGCCCCGCTTGTTGAATTCATCCGATCCGGCGTCATCACACGCATCGATTCCGACTACGTCAGCGGACCAGTAGCCGAGGCCGTCTCCTCGGGACTCCTCCCCCGAGCTGCTGTTTTCCGTACGCACGGCGGCCGAGCCCGCGCCATTGAATGCGGCGACCTCCACATCGACGTCGCCTTCATTGCAGCGCCTTCGGCCGACGCATACGGCAACATCAATGGCGTCACGGGCGAGACGGCCTGCGGCTCTCTGGGCTACGCCTTCCCGGATGCGGACTATGCCGATCAGGTCGTTGCCGTCACGGACAATCTGCAGCCTTATCCGCTCACGCCGATCTCCATTTCTCAGGAACGCATTGACTGGGTCGTTGAGCTCGAGAAGATCGGCGATCCCAACGGCATTGTTTCCGGCACAACCAAGGTGACGAAAGACCCGGTGCAGCTCATCATCGCTCAGAACGCCGCCAAGGCGATCGCTGCTTCCGGCCTTCTTCAGAACGGCTTTTCGCTTCAGACTGGTGCGGGCGGCGCTTCGCTCGCCGCAGCGGCCTTTATCGCGGAAATGATGCGGGAGAAGCACGTCGTCGGCAGTTTCATCATGGGCGGCATCACCGGTCTCTTGGTCAAAATGCTCGAAGAAGGCCTCTTCAAGCGCATCCTTGACGTACAGGACTTTGACCTCGAAGCCGTGCGCTCCGTTCGTGAGAATCCCGCTCATGAAGAGGTCGGCGCATGTCTCTATGCAAGCCCCTTTAATTCGGGCTGCATTGTGAATCATCTCGACTGCGCCATTCTCGGCGCCACTGAGATCGACACAGACTTCAACGTGAACGTGCTGACGGGCTCCGCCGGGGCCATCATGGGGGGTTCGGGCGGTCACAGCGACGCTGCGGCCGGCGCAAAGATGACCATCATCACGGCCAACCTCACCCGCTCGCGCATCGCGGTGATCAAGGACCGCGTACGCACCATCTGCACGCCGGGCGAAACCGTTGACGTTCTCGTCACCGAGTGGGGCATTGCGGTAAATCCGCGCCGCACAGACCTGCTTGAGCGCTTCAAGAAAGCGAAGCTTCCGGTTCATTCGATCGAAAAGCTCCGTGAAAAGGCCGAGCGGCTTTGCGGCAAGGCCCGTCCGATTCCCGAGGGCGAGCGCATCGTCGGGATCGTCGAGTACCGCGACGGCACGATCATTGACGTTGTGCGTGCCAGAGCATAAGGGCCTGCGTCCAGCCGCATATTCATAACCTTTCAGGGAGTTTCGTTTGAGCGGGACTCCCTTTTTTTTCCGTATCAATCGATCACAATCGCGCAGTTTTTCGATCTTTTTGTACCCACGGCAAAGGGCGAAGACGGTTAGGATCAGTACCAAAGAATTGCCAAATGCAGACGATCCGTCTGCACTCGAGCATAATGTGAAGCATTTTCATTATCGGCACTCCCGCTCAGGCCGCGCATCATGCGCGAGGTCCGCCTGCAGCAGCTGCTGATGCTTTGGAGCCTAATTTCAATGACTGAACCCAAAATCGCTGCGCTGGATGCGGCAAAAATCTGGCAGCTCTTTAACCTGGGCGGCACGGTGCTTGTTTCTGCAGAACACGACGGCAAAACGGACATGATGCCGGCGAGCTGGGCCTCGCCGCTCGACTACGACAAGGTGTTGTTGGTGGTGGACAAATCCCACTACACCCGCAAGCTCATGGATCAATCCGAATACTTTGCGCTCGGCGTTGCTTCTGCGGGCATTCTTCCTGAGCTCCTGTCTCTTGGATCCGTGAGCAAGAATGCAGATCCCGAAAAACTCGAAAAAAGCGGGATGGCGCTCTTCACGCAGCCAGGCTTCAAGATTCCGCTCGCCCGCGGCTGCTCGGCCTGGGCCATTTTCAAGAAACTCCCCGAAACGGACGAACTTTCAAAGAAGTACGACCTCTTCCTCGGGCAGGCCGTTGCCGCCTGGGGAGATGAACGCGTCTACCAAAACGGCAGACCCGACTTCGAGCACGCGCCCAAAGAGATGCGCACCACGCATTACGTTTCCGGCGGCCGTTTCTTCCTCCTCGGTGAAGCGGTCGACGTGGAGCCGACAGCGCTGTAACCTTTCGGCACTGCCATTCTCTCTCTGAAAATCGGAAGGACGGCGCTTCGCCGTCCTTTTTTATGGTTGATTCGCCATGATCCCGAAGAGCATTCTGGTGCGCGGCGCTCGCGTACACAACTTAAAGAACATCGATGCGGAGGTGCCGCTCAATCAGATCGTCGGCATTGCCGGCGTATCGGGTTCTGGGAAATCATCGCTCGCGCTCGGCGTGCTGTATGCGGAAGGTTCGCGCCGCTATCTGGAATCGCTTTCAACCTACACCCGGCGCCGCATGACGCAGGCCGCAAAGGCCGTCGTTGACGAAGTGCTTTATGTGCCGGCGGCGCTCGCCATGCACCAGCGGCCTGCTGTTCCCGGGATCCGCAGTACTTTTGGAACGGGAACAGAACTCCTCAACGGCCTGCGCCTCATCTTCTCGCGCTTGGCAAGCCACCGCTGTCCAAACGGACACTACGTGCCGCCGACGCTCAATGTCGCCGCTGAGAAGGAAATCGTTTGCCCGACCTGCGGCGTGCATTTCTTTGCGCCGGGCGCAGAAGATCTGGCCTTTAACAGCCACGGGGCCTGTCCCAAATGCAGCGGCACGGGTCTGATCCGAACGGTTGACGAGTCGACGCTCGTTCCTGATGAAAACCTCACGATAGAAGAAGGCGCCGTCGCGCCGTGGAACACCCTGATGTGGTCGCTCATGGTCGACGTCTGCCGTGCGATGGGCGTTCGCACGAATGTGCCTTTCAAGGATCTCAGTCCCAAGGAGCGCGACATCGTTTTTCACGGGCCGGCCGTCAAAAAACGGATCTTCTACAAAGCCAAGAATACCAACAGTGCGGGCGAACTCGATTTCACCTACTTTAATGCCGTCTATACGGTTGAAAATGCGCTCGCCAAGGTCAAAGACGAAAAAGGCATGAAGCGGGTGGAAAAGTTTCTCAAGGAATCCGTCTGCCCGGCCTGCGGCGGCACTCGGCTCTCGGAGGCTGCCCGGGCGCCGCGCGTTCGCGGCATCTCTCTCGACGCGGTCTGCCGCATGACGCTGACGCAAGCCATTGATTGGGTCAATGGCATTGCGGCATCGCTTCCGCCGCCGATGCGGCCAATGGCCGAGCGTCTTGTCGAATCCTTTCTCGATGCTGCCAAGCGGCTCACGGACTTGGGCGTCGGCTACCTGCAGCTCGACCGCGCATCTTCGACTTTGTCAACGGGCGAACGTCAGCGCATGCAGCTCGCCCGCGCCGTGCGCAACAGGACAACCGGCGTGCTTTACGTTCTTGATGAACCCTCGATTGGCCTCCATCCGGCCAACCTCGAAGGACTCATCGGCGTTATGCACGACCTTCTCGCCGACGGCAATTCCATCGTGCTCGTCGATCACGATGTTCAGGTGCTGCGCGAGGCGGGCTGGCTGATTGAAATGGGGCCGGGTGCCGGCGCAAAGGGCGGCACCCTTTTGGCTAAGGGCACCGTCGCAGCCATTGAATCAAATGCTGCCTCCCGCATCGGTCCCTACCTCGCCGGCCGTGCCGCGCCCGCGCGCTCGTCACGCGCCGCTAAGGATGAAATGTTTGCCTTCGGGCGCATTCATCTTTCGACGCTCGCGATCCACACCGTAAAGCCTCTGGAAGTCGATTTCCCCAAGGGGCGGCTCACAGTGGTAACCGGCGTATCAGGATCGGGAAAATCCACGCTGGTGCTCGAAAGCCTCATCCCTGCGCTTCAGGCGGCAGCCGCAGGCAGAGCGCTCCCCGCCCATGTCCGGGCCGCAGAAGCGCCCGGCATCACCCGCGCGCAGCTCATTGACGCCTCTCCCATCGGCACCAATATTCGCTCTACTGCTGCAACGTACGCGGATGTTCACGACGAACTCCGCAAAGTCTTTGCCCGGACGGCAGACGCCAAGGCGGGCGGCTGGAAGAGCGGCGATTTTTCCTACAACACCGGCCGTCTGCGCTGTCCCGCCTGCGACGGCACGGGCGTGGTGAGTCTGGACGTGCAGTTCCTTCCCGACGTTGATATTCCGTGCCCAGACTGCAGAGGGTCGCGCTACGCCAAGGAGGCGCAGCTTATCAAACGCACAAACAAGGCCGGGCGCACTTATTCGCTTCCCGAGCTCATGGACATGGATGTCGACGAAGCGCTTCAAGCGTGCGCAGACCTTAAAACCGTCGCATCGCGCCTTAAAACGCTCGCTGATCTCGGTCTCGGGTACCTCACGCTCGGCGAAGGCACACCCGGACTTTCCGGCGGTGAAGCTCAGCGTCTCAAACTCGCGAGTGAAATGGGCAGAGGCCAGAGCGATGCGCTCTTTGTCTTTGATGAACCCACCATCGGACTCCACCCCGCTGACGTAGCTGTGCTCCTTAAAGTTTTCGAACAGCTCCTTGCGAGCGGTGCGACAGTCATTGTCATTGAACACGATCTCGATGTTATTCGTTCGGCCGATTGGATCGTCGATCTCGGACCGGGCGGCGGGGATGCCGGCGGCGAACTGGTGGTTCAGGGCACGCCCGAAGACGTCAAAGCTCAAGCGCGGAGCATTACCGGTCAATACATTTGATTTCGTCTTCTGCCGATGTATTGCGTATAAGTCCTCAAGGAAGCTTTGACCGCTCTGGGCCTAGACTAAAGCTATTAGGGAACCCCCGAACCTTAAAAACCCGGATTTGCCGGGCACTCTTTATGTCAGAAGCTCTCCTCCAATCCATCTCCAACACCATGGTTTTGGTGTTAGTCGCCGGCTACGGCTGGTGGCTTGCCCATCATGGAACCATCTCGGACGCCGGCCGCGCCACAATCGCCAAGCTCGTTAATGCACTCATTCCGGTTTTTCTCTTTTACTCAGTGACTTCGAAGTTCGGCCGCGAGCAAATGATCGAACTTCTGGAGATGGCTTTTCTGCCTTTCATTACCATCGGCCTCAACTGGGCAATATCCGAGGCGATGATTCGAGTCGGACTCGTGAGAAAGGAGCTCGGAGGCGTATTCGTTGCGAGCTTTTCGGGCGCAACGGTGCTCTTCGTGGGCGTGCCGATGACAACCGCCCTATTCGGCGAAGCCGGCATTCCCTACCTGCTCGTCTACTTCTTTGCCAACTGCTTTTTCATCTGGTCGGTCGGCCTCTATCGCATTCAAATGGACGGGGTGGCGCGCAGAGGCGGCGTGCGTCCGACGTTCTTTACGCTCAAAAGCGTCAAGATCATCTTTGCGCCGCCCGTCGTTGCGTTCCTGCTCGGCATCGTTTTCGTGCTCATCTCCATACCGATCCCGAGCTTTCTCATGGGAACCTTTAAGAGCCTCGGCTCCATTACGTCTCCGCTGGCACTCATTTTCATCGGCATGACGATTCACCGCGTCGGCTTCGAAAAGCTCAGACACGTGCCCCGAGAGGTTTGGTATGTCATGTTTTCGTGCTTTGTTCTGCGCCCGCTCGTGATGTATCTGGTATCGGCACCGTTTGATCTCGACCCCATGATGCGCAAAGTCTTTGTTGCCGCCACCATGCTTCCGGTGTCAAGCGTCATTGCCGTTCTCGCCCGTGCTCACGGTGCAGATGAAGAATTCGCCTCCGAAGCCGTGGGCGCGACGACGATCGGTTTGGTCTTTGCACTTCCGGTCCTGCTCTTCATTGTCAACTTTGTTTGATTCATCGACGGCCCGCAACGCTGAAAGCCGGATCCGGCGCATTCACGCCGATCCGGCTTAGTGTTTGCCGGCCAAAGCTCTTGCAGGCAATCAAACTGAATGCAGGCGGATGAGACGCTTGCCTTCGGCGGTGAATTCCTTGACCGGACGAACCTCATCGGGGCGTCCGACGCGGCGCAGGAATCGACGGGAGCTTCCCGACATATTCCAGCCCACCAGACGGCCTCGGCTTTCAATTCGCCTTTCAAGGCACGAAGCGCAGTGCGTCGGTTCGTCATCGAGACAGGGCTTGTTGTCGTAAAGCTGATAGCCCTTGCGGAAGCGCTGCGGCGAAAGATTCGGCATCACGACGTTGCAGCCGTATTCGACGCCCATTTCGCGTCCGTCGTCACGGATGGCCTGAAGCGCCGTGGCGGCGGCAATATTGATCGGCCCCATGACGAGACGCGTCACGGCGATCATATTGAGCGCAAGCTGCAAAAGCGCCTTCGGCTCCATCTGCCCGAGAGACTCGAGGTCATTGCCTTCGCACTTCAGGTACGGTCCCATGCCGATCATGTCCACGTCAAGCTTCTGGAACGTACGAATGTCGCGGCAGAGGTCTTCGAGCGTCTGACCCGGAATGCCGATCATCACGCCCGTGCCGAGCTGGTACCCCGCACGGCGCAGACTGCGCAGACATTCGAAACGGTGCTCGAGATTCTTTTCGTTGGTGCCGGGGGTTGAGTGCAGCAGATTGAAAAGCTCCGGATTCGAAGTTTCGAAGCGCGCCAGGTAGCGGATCGACTCCGGATTCCCGCAGGCCTTTGCCCAGCGGCGATAGGTTTCTTCCCGCTGATCTCCCAGGGAAAGCGTCACGCCGACACCCTTGGGCAGCATCGGACGCTTGGTCCTAAGATGAATTTCCCGCAGGCACTCGCAGATGAATTCAATGAACTTTTCGTCGCGGCGCTCACCCGCCTGCAGACAGACGGAGCCGTATCCGTTGTCAGCAGCCCAGACCGCAGCTTCCACAATTTCCTCTTTGGTCATTGTGTAGCGCTTGACGTCGTGGTTGGCCTTGCGAATGCCGCAGTAGCGGCAATTGGCCGTGCAGATGTTTGAGAGCTCAATCAGGCCGCGGTAGTAGACGTACGGGCCCATCAGCGCGGTCGTGCGGCGAAAGGCTGCGTCCTTAAGCATTCGGCAGTCTTCCGGGTCTGTGAGCCCAAGCAGCGCGACAATCTCTTGGTCAGAGAGTTCTGAGGGCTCCGCTTTTTCAGCCTTGGCAAGCAGTTCTGCGAGTTGCGTGCGTTCCATGATGAGAGTGGATTCCTGGGGTCTTTTTTCGAGACCGTATTGTGCATCAAAGTTAAGCAAAGCGGGTTAACCCGATCTTACGAATGTGCATCCGGCAAAGTGCCGCAAACTGCGAAAAAACACGAGCGAAGGACTGTGGATGGACACTCCCTCGTCTAAGCTCGTGCACCCTCATCAGCCCGAAGCTTTTCGCCGACCATCGAGCTCTCTGAGATTTTTGCCGGCCCGTCCTTGCAAATTTGCATTTATTGATAATCGATTTTTATTGGAAATCAAATCGTTAACAACGCAATTAGGCGTTTTATCCAAGACGTCTACGCTTTTGTCAAGCTTCGTTCAAATAAGATTAAACCAAGCTACGCTATTTAACTTAGGTGATTTGCCGATCCGTTTAAACCCCTGAGCGAAGACCCTTAATTTTCATTGTATACGGATTTAGACCTCTGCCAAAAGGGGTATTCCGTCTTTGCCAGCCCTGACTAAGATCAGATACGTCACCTTTTGGTGCGGGTTGTCCCTAATTTGATCTAGGGACTGCAACTTCGAACTATTCATGGAATAAGGAAAATGGAAAAGCAGCAATGTTCCGCATCGGGTCTGTCCCGAGGCGAACTCAAAACACTCGGGCTCTCATCGCTCGGCGGGATCTTGGAGTTTTACGACTTCATCATCGTGTTCTTCTTCGCGAAGATTATTTCCCAGCACTTCTTCCCCGCAGGGATCGGTGAGTTCTGGGCCATGCTGAACACTTACGGCACTTTTGCCGCCGGTTATCTCGCCCGCCCGCTCGGCGGCGTCGTGATGGCTCACTTCGGCGACAAGTTCGGCCGAAAGAACATGTTCATGCTCTCGATTGCGCTGATGGTCATCCCGACCTTCTCGCTCGCGGTAATTCCTACGTACGAAACGATCGGTTATGCTGCTCCGCTCTTTTTGATTCTCGTTCGAATTTGCCAGGGCATCGCGATCGGCGGCGAACTGCCGGGCGCTTGGGTCTTCATTCATGAACACGCACCGGCCGGCCACAAGAACGCCTTTGTCGGCTTTCTCACGGGTTGCGTCACCGGCGGCATTCTGCTCGGTTCCTTCGTTGCGCTCCTGATGAACTTCATCTACACGCCGGCGGAACTTTCCGACTGGGCCTGGCGCGTTCCGTTCGTGATCGGCGGCGTCTTCGGTCTGATCTCGATTTATCTGCGCCGCTTCCTTCAGGAAACGCCGGTCTTCAAGAAGATGCGCGAAAGCAAGGCGCTTGCCAAGTTCCCGCTCGAAGAAGTTGTCAAGACCTCGCGCTTCGGCATCTGGATCTCCATGTTCATCACCTGGGTGCTCACGGGCTGCATTGTGGTGTTCATCCTGCTGATGCCGGGTTTTGTGGGCGGCGTCCTTGGCTTCTCGCCCTTTGAGACAACCTACTTCCAGATGGGCGGCTTGGTCTGCATCGTGAGTTCCTGCTGGCTGACCGGCCGGCTCGCGGATAAGCACAATCCGTCGACCCTCTGCATCCTATTCTCCGCGGGCTTCGCGGTTTCAAGTGTGGCGTTCTTCTCGCTTCTCTATACGGCCGCTCCGGTTGTCTCTGAAGTCGTCCTCGCCTACTTTGCCACGTGCTTCTTCGCGGGCATCATGAACTTCTGCCCGATTTTCATGTGCGACGTCTTCCCGGCCCGCATCCGCTTCTCGGGCATCTCATTTGCCTACAACATCGCCTATGCGCTCTCGGGCGCTTTCACCCCGCAGCTCTCCTTTGCGCTCCATGCCTATGCCAAGACGCATCCGGACACGCTCGGTGCAATGGGGCTCTCGGCCTACATTGTCTTCCTCGCTCTCGTATCGATCGGCACTGCACTCGCAATGCGTCGGGTCTATAAGAACGGCGGCGCTGCTGTTTCCCAGATGGAGTTCCGTCCGGCTCCCTAAGCCCCGACGACTTGAGCCCATCTCAAACGTTCCAGAGGGCGAGCTGATGTTTCAAAGGTTCGCCTTCTAAACGCCAGAGAAATGAAGCCATGAACCGGTTCGTGCGTTATGCACCGAACCGGTTTTCTTTTTCAAAATTCCGGTAGTTTGCGGTTCTTCAGACCCAATTGTTTGTGCACGACCAGGACGCTGCCCTGAGCTTGGCTGTCAAAGCGCACTGACGAAACAATAAACAATGACGGAACTCTGCACGCACAATGAAGCGGAGACATTTGCGTCCCAGCGCTTCACTCTTCCGGTGATAAAGCGCTGGTACGCTGCAATGAACACTTTTGAATCGGCTGCCGGATTAGGACGCAGCTAGCCGGCGGCGCGCAATCGTCACCCAGAGCGCCGCACCGGTTGAGAGCACCCGATCATCGAAGTCAAACTGCGGATTGTGCAGGTTTGAAGCGCCGTATGGAGCCTGACCGCCGAGGAAACCGTAAGCACCCGGCACCTCACGGGCGAGGTAGGAAAAGTCTTCGCTCGCCATCTGCGGAATTTCGGCAAAGGAAGCTTTCTCGTCGCCCACCACTTCACGTGCGGCCGCAAGAAGCTCTTCGGCCAGACGTGCATTGCTGTTGAGCACAGCCGCTACCGGCGTGAATTCAACTTCGGCTCGGCAGCCGACCGATTCCGCCGTCGCCTTCGTCACGGCTTCAATCCGCTCACGAATCAGTGCGCCTGTCTCGTCGGAGAAAAACCGTGTGCAGCCGCCGACCTCTGCAGTTTCCGGGATGATATTGAAGGCACTTCCAGTGTGGATTTTCGTCACCGACACAACGGCTGAATCCAGAGGAGCGATGTTGCGCGAGACAATCTGCTGCAGCGCCGTCGTGATCATGGCTGCGGCCAACGCGGCGTCAGCGGAGAGCTGCGGGGCGGAAGCATGTGCGCCTTTGCCCTTCACTCGAATCGCAAAAAAATCCTGACCCGCCATCGTTGCGCCTTTTCTGCAGCGCACTTCTCCCACGGGAACATCTGTCCAATTATGAAAACCATAGAGCTCATCGACGGGGAAGCGCTCAAAAAGACCGTCCTTGATCATCGCCAAAGCCCCGCCCGCACCTTCTTCGCCAGGCTGAAAGATGAAGACCACCTTCCCTTTGAAATCACGGTGCGCAGCAAGGTACTGTGCGGCAGCAAGAAGCATCGTCATGTGTCCGTCGTGACCGCAGGCGTGCATAAGGCCCGGCTTACGAGATTTCCACGGGCATTCGCCTGTTTCCGTGATCGAAAGCGCATCCATGTCTGAGCGCAGGCCCACAGTGCGTCCCGGCCCGAGCGAGCCCTCTAAAACGCCCACGACCCCATGGCCGCCGACGCCTTGAGTCACCTCAATCCCGAAGCTCCTCAATTTCGCGGCGACCAGATCTGCCGTCCACGGTGTTTCAAGCCCGAGCTCAGGGTGTTCATGGAAGGTATGGCGCCACTCAATGTACTCAGGTGCGTGAGCTTCAAGTTCTGAGAGAAGAGACATGATTTCCGCCTCCAGACGAAATCCAAAGAAAAGATATGGAAGCTGAATTATGCCCCCGAAGCAGCATCAAGCCCGATCGGCTGGCGTCGAACGCTTGGTCTCACCTCCGATCCCGTTCGGAAGCACTCAAAAAAAAGATGGGCGCATCCCTATTGCGGAATGCGCCCAACCAGCTCAAAAGAAAGTCTATGGCTTTAGAGACTTACTTCGCAGCTTCAGCTGCAGCCTTGCCGGCGATTCGGCCGAACACAATGATGTCCGTGTAGGCATTGCCGCCCAAACGGTTTGTGCCGTGCGTGACGCCTGTCACTTCCCCCGCAGCCCAGAGCCCCGGAATCACCTTGCCGTCAGCCGTCAGCGCCTGCGCTTTTTCATTGATGCGCACGCCGCCCATCGTGTGGTGCACGCTCGGCACCGCCTTGATGACGTAGTACTGACCTTGACTCATGTCGACGAGACCCGCACGGTGGTGGAAGTCTTTGTCGTTGCCCTTGCCGGCCATCGAAGTGACGCGGTCAACCGTGCCTTTCAGACTGTCGTAGGGGATCTTCGTGAAGTCGGCAATGCACTTCAGATCCGGGCAGGTCGTCATGATGCCCTGCTTGGTGAAGGCATCGTATTCCGTCGGGTGTTCTTTGACAGTATTCGATACTGCGCCGATCTTATCGTTCCAAAGCACCCAGCAGTAGCCGCCAGTCTGATCGAGAATGGCTTCGGAGAGCACGTCGCGGCGGCCGAGCTCTTCAACGAAGCGCTTGCCTTCCTGATTCAGCATGATGGCGCCGTCAAAGCGGGCATCCGCGATCAGTTCAATCACGCCCGAGATCGGGTCGCAGATCGGATAGGTCTGGATGTACTGCATGTTGACGAGTTCAGCACCCGCGCGTTGAGCCATGTAAAGCACTTCACCGGTTGTGCCCGGAGCGTCTGTGGTCTTAAAGCGTTCGTCAATCTTCGGGTTGTACTTTTTCACCATCGCGGGGTTCGCGCCAAAGCCGCCCGTAGCCAGCACCACGCCGCCCTTGGCGTTGAACGTGTATTCGGCGCCGTTCATCGTCGCCTTGACGCCTACAACGCGGCCGCTCTTATCTTTGATAAGCTCCTCGGCCTTCATATTGGTGATGACGGGGATCCCAAGTTCATCGGCCTTCGCCTGGAACTTCGTGATGAATTCTGTGCCGGTGTGGCCGACCGGAATCAGCGCGCGCTTGCGGCTGTGACCGCCGAAGAAGAAGAGATTGTCCGGTTCAAAACGAACGCCCAGATAGTCGCGGCACCATTCCGCGCCGGCCAAGGCGTTATGAGTCATCACATTGATGACCTTCATGTCGCCCTTCTTGTCGCCGCCCAGGTACGTATCCTTGGCATGGAGCTCAGGCGAGTCGTCCGTGATGCCGAGCTTAGGCTGCACCCAGTTCTTGGCGGCATTCATTTCCGCGCCGGAAATGAGCGAGTTTCCGCCCACCTGCGGCATCTTTTCGAGGAGCACTACAGTGGCGCCGGCGTTCTTGGCTTCAATGGCAGCAGAGAACCCTGCGCCGCCCGCACCAATCACTACGACGTCATAGGAAGCATCCTTCGGCAGATCCTTGACCGCAGCTTTGAGAGCCTTTTTATCGGCCTGACCGAGTGTGACACCCGCTTTCTTAGCCGCATCTTCAACAGCAGCGAATAAACCCTTCGACGTGAAAGTTGCTCCGGAAATGCCGTCGAGCTGCACTGAGTTGGCAGCAACGATCTGGTCCTTCAAATCCGTGAAGACCTTTTTGGCAAGCACCGGATTTTCGGCATTCTTCAGAATGTCGATTTTCTGAATTTTGCCGTTGTCAAACGTCACGGCGACCTGAATATCGCCGTGCTTGCCGACGCCCACGCCCTGCGTAGTGACCGGGGCGGCAAAAGCTGCTGCAGCGGCAAAGGCAAATGCAGCTGCAAAAATCGACTGAGTGAATTTCATCACCATCTCCTCCTTGATTTCGCGCCTTGTTTCTTGAAAGAGTCCGACGATTGCTGCAGCATCAAGCTGCGGCAATGCATTACTCAATCAGAACAAAGTCACATGTATTCGTTGGGAGGCATTATGCTCAGCAAACTTGAAGATAGTGATTGGGGTTTTGTCGTATATGCTCCGAAAACATTCAGAAAAGGGCGGAGATTCCCAGAGAGAATCACCGCCCTTCAAAGGTTTGATCAGAACGCCTTATTTGCCGCTTTCCGATTCATCCCAATAGGCTTCACGGAAGTCGATCCCCGTATCAGCGCGAAGGTGGAAGTTCTTCAGCCGTACATCCGCACCGGCAGTGCCGACCTCATAAACAAGATAGGCCCAGGGCGCATCGTTCCAAACCATTTTCTGAGCCTGCTGATAAAGCGCCGTACGCTTGGCTTCATCCGTAGTGCTGATGGCTTCATCGAGCAGCGCGTCGAACTTCGGGTTGCTGTAGTAGGACGTATTCATAAATTTCGGAGGCGCCTGCCGCGAATCGAGCAGCGGGCGAAGCACCCAATCCGGATCCATTGATCCGTCGGCCCAGCCAATGTAATAAAGGCGGGATTTTGCTTCCTTCGGATCCTTAACGCCATATACGATCTGCGCGCGAACGCCCGGCTCAAGCATACGGGTTGTCGTCTTGATGCCGACCTGCGCAAGCTGCTGCTGCAGGAATTGAACGACTTTCGCCGAAGTACTGTTGGAGTATCCAGACCAAATTTCAGTCGTGAAGCCGTTCGGATAGCCTGCTTCCTTGAGCAGTTCGCGAGCCTTCTTCGGATCATAGGGCCAGGGGCCGAGCTTCAGTGCGCCGGGAATCTCTGCCGGATAGATCGTCGCGGAAGGTACGGCGTAGCCTGCAAAGGCCACTTTGCAGAGCGCATCCTTGTTGATGGCATAGTTGATCGCCTGACGCACGCGAACGTCATCGAAAGGTTTAACGGTCGTATTGATCGAGAGATAGCGCTGCATGATGGAAGGCACCTCTTCAATACGGAACTTCGGATCCCCCTTAAACTGAGCGATCTGTTCATTAGGCATGGGGAAGACGAACTGCGCTTCACCCGTATGCAGCATCGCCGCACGAGTGCTGTTTTCCACCACCGGCTTCCAAACGATGCCGTCGAGCTTAGGCAGCGACGGATCCCGGTAATTGGGGTTCTTCTTGACGACAAGCTCTTCTGCGGGATTAAAGGAAACGAGCGTATAGGGCCCCGTGCCGCAGGCATTAAAGGCCGTGACTTTCTTGCCCTCAAGACCATGCGCATCCTTGAGGAGACTCGGACAGATCATCTGCGGGTTCGTCATCGCCAGACGGCGAACGAAAGTAGCGAGCGGCGCCTGCAGCGTAAAACGCACCTTGTACGGATCGAGCACCTCGACCTTTTCGATGAATTTGTAGACGTTGTAGCGCGAGAGCTTATTGTCGGGATTAAGCAGCCGGTCAAAGTTGGCCTTGACGGCGTCGGCCGTGAACTCGGATCCGTCATGGAACTTGACGCCCTTTTTCAAGGTAACCGTCCAGACCTTCGCATCGGGTGAAGTTTCATAGCCTTCAGCAAGTTCCGGCACAGGCTCCATCTTGGAATTGAAGGTAAAGAGACCTTCATAGAACGATTTCGAAGCGAGGCGCGTCAAAATGTCGGGTGCATCGTAAGGATCAAGCGACGTGAACGAAGCCGAGACAGCAACCGTGACAGTGCGGGCGGCAGCGGGCGCCGAAAATGCGAGCGTACCGGCGGCAGCGGAGGCGGCCAGACAGCTCAGCGCAAATTTAGAAAAAGTACGTGACATATTACTTATTAAATTGAGGTCAGAAGTGAAACGCGTTCACGGGCATCAGTGCGTCAGCTCGGTGAGCCGGCTTCGGGCAATTTCTGAGAGGAAGCAGACGGCCAACGGCAGAATCTCGTCATTGAAATCGAACTTCGGGTTGTGAATGGCTGCCTGATGGGTTTCATCGGCCATGCCGATATAAGTCTGAATGCCGGGAATTCGATTGGCGTATTCGGCGAAGTCTTCCCCGGCCATCGACATCGGCACGGGCTGAGGGCATCCCGGTCCGAAAAGGCGCTGAGCGACACGCTTTGCCGCATCGGCGCAAACAGGCGAATTGATAAGCGGCGGCGTGAGATGATCGATCCTCACCTCATGCCCAAGCCCCTGCGCAAGTGCGATGTGTTCCGTCATGCGGCGCATTTCGGTTTCAATGAGCGCCCGCACTTCCGGATTGAAAGTACGGATCGTGCCGGAAAGCTGCAGCTCATTCGGAATGACATTCGGCGCCCGGAGATTCCCCGCCTGCACGGCACAGATTGAAAGTACTGCGGGTTCGATCGGGTTCACTTTGCGCGAAACGATCGTCTGGAGTGATTCAGAAAGAAGCGCGGCCGTCGGGATGGGATCGAGCGTCGTATGCGGCCTCGCAGCGTGCGCGCCGCGCCCTTTGAGCGTGATGTAGAAAAAGTCACAGGAAGCCTGAACAGGGCCAGCCTGAATACCGATCTGTCCTTTCGGGAAGACCGGCGAAGCGTGAGCGCCGTAAATTTCGAGAGGCTTATATTTTTCCAGCACGCCGGCGGCAACAACGCTTCTGGCGCCTCGGCCGATTTCTTCGGCCGGCTGAAAGACAGCCAGAACTCGGCCTGGAAAATCCGGATGCGCATGAAGTGCGCGTACCGCTCCCAAGAGCCAAGTCACATGTCCGTCATGGCCGCAGGCATGACAACGCTGTGAAGTCTCACTTCTCCAGGCATTTTCAGATTCGTCGGGCATGGCAAGCGCATCCATATCTGCGCGAAGCGCCACCGTCGGGCCGGGTGCATTCCCGTTCACGACGGCGATTACACCGCCTTCGACGAGCTTGTCATCAAATTCAACACCCCATTCGCTCAGTTTTGTGGCGATGACGCCGCAGGTGCGGGAAGTGTCGAACCCAAGTTCGGGATGCTGATGAATGTCGCGCCGTATCTGCGCAAGCTCATTTCCCCAAGCGAGAATTTCAGCGGGGATGCGGTCGGCGTACATGAACTCAGCCATTAGAACCTCCAACATGTTTTGTTAGTGTCTAAACATTATTCCGCTCGGCGCAGAGCATGCCGCTCTCCCGTTTCACGCAGTCACTTTGCTTTTCGTCATGGGTCGAAAAGAATACAGCCTGTCACACTGCCGCTAACAATCCAAACTGACCAATCAAACCTTGCCAGACATTGCCCTGCTTCGAAGCAAGCTTCATTTTGATAAGTAACGGCAGCTTTTAATCCCAGAATTTTGAAAACTGCCGACGACTTTGTTCGTTTGGCAAGCACACAGCAAAAACCCCGCATTAAGCGGGGTTTCGAGTAATTGAAAAGCAGCCTCACATAACAAACAGTTGTTAACCATTGCAATGATGAGCTTGTGATTTCCCCCTTCTAGGGAACTTTGAATGTATACATATGGCATTCTCCACAGTAGTTCACTCCGGGTTTGTGCCCCTTGTGACATTCGGTACACGGTAAGTTCCCATCGTGCTGACTATGCGGATTCACTTCTTCAGGATTCTTCGGTTGGGTCCTTTTGGAGACAGCGTCATACCATCCATGACACCCAACACAGGCTTCGTGCTTTTGATCGTCAATTTTGAGTTCCGCGCTGCCGTCCTTCACATGACATGATGTACAAGGCAGCCCTTTCGCAACATGCCGGTCGGCTAGAAATTTGCCTTCAGCAGCATTTACTGAGACGGACGCTCCCATCAGACCAATGCAGATTGCGGCGGTCAATCTTTGAAAGAACTTCATAAAGGGTCCCCTTCTGTTCGAAGGGGGAGGGAACGATTTCGCTCTCTCCCCCCAACATGACCGATTTCAATCGGTTCTATTTTCGTTTATGCACGATTTGGCAGTGTTGCAACGATCTTGCCGCAAACCTGGCCGAAGACCAACGTCTCCGTGAGGTTGCCGCCGCCCTGATAAACAAACTTCAGTGCTGAAGCAATTTCACCAACGGCGTAGAGCCCCGGAATCGGCTTCAGATCCCAATCCAGTACTTCGCGCTTAGCGTTGGCAGCAAGACCGCCCTTGGTATTCGGACCGCCAGCAACAAGCGGAACAGCATAGAACGGACCTTCAGCCACAGGCTGCAGCGTACTCTTGAGACGACCGAAGTCCTTGTCTTCTCCTTCCTTACAGAATTCGTTGTAGCGTGCGACTGTCTCAGCTAGGACCTTCGGATCCATCTTGCCACCATTATCCTTCTGTTCAAGAATCTTCTTGCCGAGCTCTTCAATTGAGTCAGCCTTGAGAATCCACCCTTTCTTTACGGCATCACTATTGTCACTAGCTCCCCAATCTATGAAGTCGTAGCCCGGCGTAGAAATACCGGTACCGACCAAGGGTTTTGCTTTGCGAAGCGTTTCGTCAAAGATGAACCATGATGGCGAATTTGCATAATCAAGCGTATCGATATTGAACCTCACCGCCTCTTTATAGAAGAAGTAACGGCTCGGATCCTTCGTCACCTTATGTTCAGCAGCATAGCGTTTACCTTGCTGATTCACGACAATTGCGTGGCCAGAACCGACGACCGGAGTAATCATGCCGATACGAAGTCCGTTGTGACGAATTGGGGCAGGCATAATGATGCGTGAAGCGGCTTTGCCTGCCTTCATCATTCCTGCACCTGCGTCAAGCCCCATGCGAATGCCGTCACCTTCGTTATAAAGCGTGCCGTAGAATGCCCATCCTTCAACCCCAGGCCCTTCAAGGAAAGCCTGACGCATCGTCTTGGAATATTCATAGCCGCCGGTACAGAGAACTACAGCCTTACGAGCTTTATAGGCTACCTTCTTACCATCTTTCTCGGCGATGAGGCCGATAACTTCACCTTTATCGTTCTTGACCAGCGTACGGCCGCGGGTTTCATAATCAACAGCAATTTTGTCCTTTCTATTGAATACACCGGTTTCGAGACACTTCCAGAATGCCTCACCCTGCATGCACTGTTCCTTCGGGAAGTTATAGGTTGATTTAGCAGAATTCACTCGATCCGGATAGGAAGCGCGATAGACCTGATAGCCGCAATCCTTTGCACCGGGGAAATTCGGGAATGCTGCGCCCTTAAAACCAGGCGTTGCAAACGCTTGGAATTTCGGATCGAGTGATTTCATCCAGTCGAGAAGATTCGGCGTATAGTCAGCCCAAGCCTGTGCAAGCCCGTCTGAAACCTCTGGCTGTTCCCCTTCGAGTTTACCGGGAATATTTTCTCCGGAGAACATCGCTTTAGCATATTCTTTCAATGCTTTACGATCCCCAGTTTTATCCGGGCAATGAAAAATACCGCCCGACATGCGAGTGTTTGAACGAAGCGTTGCCTGAGGCTGACGCTCGATAATAATGACACTCGCACCGTTGTCGGCAGCCGTAATTGCCGTTGCAGCGCCAGCACCCCCGAACCCGAGGACAATTACATCCGCTTCTTTGTCAAACTTCGTTTCTGCGGCAGAAGCTACCGCAGGAAAGGTCATTGCACCGACTGCACCGGCAACGGCGGATTTCAAAAGTGAGCGGCGAGAAAAATCAGTCATCATTGTTCTCCTTTCGTTTTTGTCTCCAAGTGCGGTCAACCGCAGGCCGAAACGACCATCCGGAGCACCCGAATAAAAAATACGAAATAGCACTACGCGCGTAGTTCGCGTTAGCTCAAAGAACTAGGACTAATAGGGGAAAGTTCGCCCTCCGCTTGTTTTTTTTAATTTGCAGCCTCTTCCGGCGTTTTAACTCCAAGCTTTTTGAAGGCTGTGGCCCGGTGTCCCTCTACCGTTCGAACTGAGATATGTAAATCATCAGCGACTTCCCTATTGATCCGTCCTGCAATGATCAGATTGACAATTTCCTGCTCACGATCGGTGAGAATATTCCATCGTGCTGAGGCGTTAGTCGGAACACCCCATCCAGCTCGAGCATGACGGTCCTTATCAAGTGCATTGGCGACGGCAGACAGAAGACGTTTGGGGACTACGGGCTTCGTCACAAAATCGACTGCTCCGTGAAGCACTGCACTCACTGCCATATCAATATCACCATGGCCGGAAAGGAAAAGCAAAGGAACAGGATATGAACGTGCACGAAGTTCATCAAAAAGTTCAATCCCGCTCATACCCGGCATACGAACATCGGCAATGATGCACCCTGGTTCTGACGGAGTATCGTCAACCAGAAAAGTCTGAGCACTCTCGTAAGTTTTGACTCGGAATCCTTCGCTCGTCAGCATGAAAGACAAAGCCGTGCGAACACCTTCTTCATCGTCAATAACTCTAATCAGTGGTTGATGTTCCGGTTTCAACATAATCTCTCTCTTCAGGCTCGCATGTGATTACAAATTCCGCTTCTAATCCTCCAACCCCGTCATCACCCCAACGACGAATCTTAAGCCAGCCGCCATAACGTTCAGCAATGCTATGAACGAGCGGCAGCCCCAGCCCTAAACCTTCCCGCTTGGTTGTGAACAGCGGAGTCTGCATTTGTGCAAAGGTCTCATCGTCAATACGCGGACCATTGTCTCGAATACGAGCAAACACAAAATTGTGATTCCCTTTCTTAATCTGCCCAACTTGAATCGTCACGACTGGGAGTCTGTTTGCCGTTTCAACTGCTTGTTGTGCATTCCTAATCAAGTTGAGGATTGCCAATCTAATTGCCATTGGATCGATCTGAACCATAACACCTTGAGATTCATCTGTTATTGTTATTTCAATGGCTTTAGCACCCTTAAATTCCTCTACTGCATCAGCGACAACCCTCACGAAAGAAGAATGCACACGTTCACTCGCTTGCGGTTTTGCAAAATGGCGAACTTTTTCGACGATTTGAGCTGCACGTTCCGCCTCATATGAAATGGTCTTCAATGGTGTCTCAATCACTCCTTTAACATTGTCAATAGTTACACCCCCATTCACATTAGTGAACACTTTCATGAGACCGTGAGCATAACAAGCAACGTTGTTCAGAGGCTGCGAGAGTTCATGTGCAAAAAGTGTAGAAAGTTGCCCAATTATGCCCACCCGCTGCATTCGATCCATTGCATCTTCAAATGCCTTGTTCTTCTCCGCTAATTGCTCCTTTTCCGCAAACATCTCATTCAAGTCTTTTGTGCGACGCTCAATCAGCGCATCAGAACGCATAACATGCAGAACTAACCCCACTAAGGCACCGATCAACAGTACAATCGGCCAAGAGAATTCGCGCCAAATCCGAAGCAGAGTCCAATCATTCAAATGTTCATAGGGACCGAGCTTCAGCCTCCGATAAAGTTCATCCACTGACCGATAATCTCCAGCCACTGTCCAGTATGTACCACCCTGCTCTTCCGGCATTTGCAAAAGAAGTGCTGTAATTTCCCTGCGTAATTCATGCGAAAGTGTCGACATAGACGAAATCGACCAATTTGGATATAGCTCCGTTGAAGACAAGCATGACAGAGGGAGCCCTAGTCTGGCATTGAGAATTCGAAGCTTCTGCGGCAGCGTACCTGCCGTCAAGATGTCCTCGATATAGCAGGTCTTGACGAAACCCACATCAGCACGTCCATCCAAGACAGCATCAACAACCTGACGCATATCAAGACCTGACGACTCGCCAACAAAGAGAGTACGTCCAAAAAATTTAAATGGATGCGATTCAATCTTTGCAATCTCTCCCATACCTATTTGATATCCCTGAAATCCATTTGCAACTGTTGCCGCCAACGTCTTACCGCGCAAGTCCTCCAATGTTTTGAGATCACTCCGCGAAGCTAGAACAATCATCGCTGATCCGTTGCTGTGATCGGGGTCTGGCCCTCGATCAGTCACAAGCGTTGCAAGAATGCGGAGACCGTGATCATGCAGACGGCGGTAAAAGCCTGCTCCAGAAAGAACCAGATCAACCTCGTGTTTCCGAATAGCCTCTTCCAACTCCCGAATCTCATAAAACTGAAGTCTCACGCCGTCGACAAGATGAGTGTTGAGATAGTCTGTTGTTTTTTGAATAATGGACAACGACGGATTAGGAGCACTCAGGTAGGTAACACCAATGCGAAGTTCAGCTGCATTTGTTAGGGACACACCTTTAAAAACAAGAAAGAAAACTACAATGCCAACAAGTTTGAGCAACGAACTTGATATTCCTGAAGAAATCATTACGTAAGGTTTTCAATAGAATTTATTCGCTAAGGAAATAGCCATATCTTTTATCAAAATCTTTACCAATGATTATTTCAAAATCTGTCAAATAGGCATAGGGACTTGATTGAAATCTTGCCTGTGCTTACATGAGTTCTTCATCAACTACCTACATGAAGCAACATAACGCGAGCATGCTGGTTACCAGCCTCTCTTGATTGATAAGTAATAAAAGGAACCAACTCGTCCCCGCCAAACAATCGCCGGATGATTAGACTTCCTATTCCATTCCTTCCTTTTGAAGCACTGACTTCCCCAAAAATGGCTCAGAACGACACCAATCGTTCATCTTTCTCTGCTGCTGAGGCGCATGAAACCCGCAGCCTGAACGATTCTGCTGCTCCAACGACAGCAGACATGTCGTCGCGTACGCCTCATCCATGCAGCTGCAGGGCATGGCGCCGCAAGGGCAAAGGCGAATCCAGCCGACTTGCGGTCATCGAGGAGCCTGACGGATCAACAGTCGACCTTCCGTTCACAGAATTAACCAGCGATCTGCTTAAAGGCACTTTCGCCGATGATCCTCGCTGGATATGGTTTGCCGATCATTCCAAGTCGCCCGCAGCCCCCTGCGGTGCGGAGCTTCTTGCAAAATTTGGCTTGACGAATGCTGAGCCTCTGCACCTTAGAGAGACTGATGCGCTTCGTTTCATTCGCGACGGGCGCTGGGACGGGATTGGACTCGATCCAAAGTTCATGGCTGAGGCAGCTCGTCTGTGCGACCATTTGCTCCCTGCTGCACGTGCAACCAACTGCTCGAACATTCTTATTCGAGAAACCGACGGCACTATTACCGGCGACTTTACGATCGGTACGGGACTGCTCAAGATGCTCCCCGCTATGGGGCTGACCATCTGCCAAACCCGTGCGCTCTTTTTGACTGAAGAGGCTCTGGAGCCGCTTGCCGTGGGTCTCGCCCGACTGCTGACTGCTCTGGGCGCCCCGCAGGCTAAAGTCGTCCGTATTGATCATCCGCTCTCAGCCGATGCCGCCAAGCGTATCGAAGGCGCAGAAGGCTTCAGCCTGCTCTTTAACGCCACCAACTTCGGCCGAGCCCCCGACACCGATCAAATGCCGATTGAATCGGCAGATGTTTTCCAATGCTTCCCGAAACTCAAAGCGGTACTGGACTCCGTTGATGAACCTGTGCGCCCGCGGCTCATCTGGGAAGCGCAGCAGCGCGGCCTTGAAGCCCGCACGACTCTGGGACTGCGCGTCGTGGTCGCCCGCGAAGCGATGGAACTCTTTGCCGGCCGGACGCTGCCGCTTTGTGCAACGCGCTCGATCCTGTGCGACATTCGCCGCGAAGCCTCCAATATTGTTCTGATCGGAATGCCGGGCTGCGGAAAAACCACTATCGGCAAATGCGTCGCGGCAAGGCTTCTGCGTCCTTTCATCGATCTGGACGCCCTCGTGGAGCGTCGAGTCGGCAAATCCTCCGAACGGATTTATCGCGAGGACGGTGAAGCGTATTTCCGCGGTTTTGAAAGCGAGATTATCAAAGAGCTCTCCGGACGCCACGGCCTCGTCATTTCAACGGGCGGAGGCGCCTGCCTGCGACCCGAAAACCGTATGCGGCTCGCGCTCAACGGCACGTTCTACTGGCTACAGAGGCCGCTCGACCACCTCTCCACCTATCAGCGGCCGCTCTCTCAAGCTCGCGGCGTAGAGGCACTTTACGAAGAACGGTCTCCCATTTTTGAGAAAATCGCCGAGCGCATCATCGAAGTGCAGTCTGTAGAAGATACGGCCGCAGCGCTGATTGGCGAAACAGTCTGCAAACCTTGCTGAGGGCGCTGCTCGCAGCAGATCCGCCCTGCTTCCCTCCCGATGCATGAGTCGGACAAGCTCCGCAGAGTTCGTCCGACACTAAAGTTTTAATGCAATTGTCGAGTTATTTACCGAGGTGCGGAGCGTTAAACGCCCGCACCTCTAATAACTCCCCCCGCCATTTCTCCACCTGCACCAGCGCAGTTGAGGCAATGTTGCCGTTTGAGAGAGCGCTCGCCGGATCGTCAGGCGTGAGCACATTGGCGCAGCCGTTGGCATCAATTGCGCCGTCTGAAGACTCTTGGGGATCAAACCAACCGCCGTGACGCACAACGATCGTCCCTGCCCGAACGCCGTCGGTGACGACAGCGCCGGCGAGAATAGCCCCTCGCAGACTCGAGACTTTCACAACATCTCCGTTGGCAATGCCGCGCTTGGCTGCATCAACCGAATTCATCTCACAAGGCTCTCGTCCGGCAATATTGGAACGAGCGCTCGTCACGGGATTGAGCTGGCTGTGCAGTCGGGCGCCGCTCTTGGGACTCACCAGTTCGAGCCAATCGCCTAAGCCTTCCTTGCGTTCCTCCTGAGCCTGAGCGTCCTGACCATGAACGCTGGTCTGATCCGCTGCAAAAGGCGGAATCCACGTTGGATGTGCCGGAGCATCCGCATAGTGAAGCGCTTCAATGCGTTTGGAATAGATCACAATTTTGCCGGACTCCGTCCGCAGCGGATGCGCTTCAGGATCAGCTCTGAAGTCCGCAAACGCCGTGAAGCGTGTTTCCGCCGGATTCTGCGCGTAGAGGTGAACACCCTTCCTCAAGAAATCAGCAAAAGCCGGCAGCGCAGCATTCTGCGCTGCCCCAGCGGCTGCGGCCTCTTCGTAGAGTCTCTGAATCCACCCCGCTTCATCCAGACCCTCGGTAAAAGTGTCTCCCAGTCCCAAGCGTTTGGCGAGCTCAGAATAAATCTCATAGTCGCTTCGTGCTTCTCCGACGGGATTGATCACCTGACGCATGAAGACGATGCCGTCGTTGGTAGACGTTCCAATCGGCGAAATGTCGTTTCGCTCCAAGGTCGTCGCCGCAGGCAGAACGATGTCTGCATGACGTGCCGTCGCGCTCCAGAAGGCATCTGTGACAATCACCGTTTCCGGACGGCGCCAGGCTGCTTCGAGGGCTCGTGTATCAGGATGATGCGCAAAGGGATTCCCGCCCGACCAGAAGACCAAGCGGATATCGGGATATTCAATGCGGCTGCCGTTCCAATCAATCACTTTGCCCGGGCAGGCAAGTACGTCAGCCATACGCGCCACCGGAACGGCACGGCTGCCCTTCCAGGGTACGGCGGACTGCCAAACTGCCTTGGGACGAGCAGGAATCTGCCCCAAAACAGGACCTTTGCCAACCGGCCAGCCGCCGCTTTCATAGTGATATGAAACCCCAATGCCGCCGCCGGGAAGACCGATCTGTCCGAGAGCACAGGCCAGCGCAACCGCCATCCAGGGCGGCTGTTCCCCGTAGCGGGCACGCTGCGGCCCCCAGCCGAACATGATCATGGAACGGTGTTCGGAAAGCTCTCGAGCAAACGATTGAATTTGCTGAGCAGGAACTCCACAGCCGATTTCAGCCCATTCCGGTGTCTTTTTCACACCGTCTTCCGTCCCAAGGATGTAGGCCTCCATTTCATTCCAACCCGTCACGCAGTTCGCAAGGAAAGCGCGGTCGAGTCGATTTTCTGTGATGAGGACATACATCATGCCGAGCATCAGCGCAGCATCTGTCCCAGCCCTTACCGGCATCCAGCGGCTGCCGACAACATCAGCTGTTTTAGGCCGAAGCGGATTCACCGCAATCGTACGGATACGCGGATGGTCCTTCAGTCTGCGGATTTCGGCGATGCCCTGATGAAGCGTCGTTGCCCAGTCGATATCGTTGGTAATCAGCGGATCACATCCCCAAAAGACAATGCGCTCGGTCTTTTCCATGATGACCGGCCAAGCGGTGGGCTTAAAGAGTTTCCCGCCGACGGCATACGGAAGGATGGTCGAAATTGCTGCGGTGGAGTAGCTGTTGCCGGTCTCAACCCATCCGCCCAAAAGAGAGAGCAGCCGCTGCATCAGCGCAATGGCGTTGTTCACCGAACCGGTTGACTTCCATCCATAGCTGCGGCCCCAGACGGCCGAAGGACCGTAAGTCTCATAAATGCGCCGCAATTCGCCAGCCGCTAAATCTAAAGCCTTGTCCCATGAAACAGGTACGTATTCATCCGCACCGCGCCCGGCACGAGAGGCTGACCCCTTTTCCAAATAACCCCGCCGCACCATTGGTGTTTGAATGCGGGCGGAAGAATATGGGTGCTCTACTAAGCTCGAAAGATTGGGGCTCGGCGCACGGTCACCCTCAAACGGGCGTACAGCAACCAGCCTGCCGTCTTTCGTTTTGGCGTAGAAAAGCCCCCAATGAGAGGCGGTCAGCACTTCTCCGTCCGGAAGTGCTTGGAAAAATGATCTTGGGAGGCTTGAAGTCTCGGGGCTGCTCATGACGAAACAATTCGACGATAGGAATATCTGGCATTTTAGGATCGACTGGTACTTTCCCGAATGTCAACCTGAACAACCTTTAGCCCTACTCATAAACCTTCGATAAAAAGCGCTCCCCTTAAACCGTCCGTAAGAATGGTGCAGTGACTGGCATCGGGAAAGATCCTATGCGAATCGGAGAGCGGCATGAGACAATTGAATTCACCCGTTTGGTTGATTACCTAGCAGTGCCCGGCCATGATCCGGAATAAGCGCCAGCGCCAATCAATGTGGGTACTGGGAGGATGAGCATGTCATCTCCTTTCAAACTGATTGCTGTTTTGATTGCAGCAGGATTTTGTGTGCCCGCAGCTTTTGCTGCTGATGCAGTTACCTCTGCTTCCGTTGTTCCCGCGGCACAAAAAACTCAAGACGGAGCCGTGCTCGAAGGCACAAAAACGCTTGCTGCCAAGGGCGGCGACAGGCTTCCCGACAATGTCGATGCCGTTACGTCTGCTTCGGTCGTTCCGGTTCAGTATCGCCAAACGGATTGGAAGCCGAGCGGCTTCACGGACGCTAAAGACAAAAAACGTGCGCTTTTCATTCTTGACGATCCTCGTCACGAATCGGTCACCTATGATCTCTGCGTCACGGCCATGAAGTTCTTCGAAGAAAAAGGCTTTGAAGTTGAACTTCGTGACCTCATTGCCAACAAATTCAATCCGCTCATTACTACTCGCGAAGAGTTCTATCACGCCAAAGACGGATTTGGGAAAACACCTACGGATGTGCTCACAGAGCAGGCTTATGTCAAGAAAGCCGATCACATCATCTTTGTTCAGCCCAACTGGCAGGACACCGATCCGATGTTCACGAAAGGCTATAAGCTCCGAGTGTTTTCGAAGGGATTTTCTTATGACGACGGCCCGAAGGGACGCGTCGGTCTGCTTCCCGGCAAGACCTTCTACACAATTATGAATGCCGGCTGGCTCGGCATGGGGCAAGGCATGAGCGGCGATTCGCTCAACAAAAATCCCCAGGAATGGGAAACCTGGATGTTTGCAATGCGAGTCGTTGACGATGATGCTGCCGTCGGCAAGGACATGAAGAATCTCGGCCGCTTTGTGAACGATCGGACACCTTCAAACCTTGATCCGAACTACGGCGAAAAAATCGAAGCTTTGCGTGCAGTACTAAGAAAACACCTGGCACGTGATTTCAATCTTTGATTACTGGCACACTGAAGTACTCGCTTCTATAGAGGCGAGTACTTTCTCTCTTTCAGTAGCCTAGAAATATTGTTAATCCTGAATTATTACAGGCAATATCCCATAAAGTGAATTGTCAAGCACTTCATTTATCGAGGGTCAAAAACACTTTCAAACGATTATGATTAAGTCAATAATAAAATTCACCTTCTACGAAAAATCAAAAAGACTTTAAACAAGTTCTTATCATCTTTATATTGTCAGTTAACATATGAACATCAACTTCGCCGCCTGAGCAATCAACCACAGGTCTCTTCCCTTTGGCCCTACGAGAGAAATACCAATAGGGGCCCCATTAATTGTTCCCAGAGGCAAAGAAATCCATGGGAATCCCGACAAACCGCCATGACAAAGGCACATGCTCACTTTCTGCCGGAATCTTTCCACGAATGTTTCACTCGCACCAACAGGAATCCCCGCATCCGGCATTGTCGGCAAAATTGCTAATCCATCGTCTTTCAACAAGTCAGTCAAATGAGCACGGCATTCTGCTTGGATTTCCCGTTCAGGCGATAAATCCTCCACATGCCATTGTTTAGCCAATATAAAACGCTCTCTTACCCCTGGCCCCAATACTGGGTGATACGTCTCAATAAAGCTCCCGTCACTCTCCCAGGCCTCGGCAGTTTGTAATTTACGAAACGCCAGGAAGGTTCTCTCTAAGCCCTGCGGGGAGAACTGTCCTGATGCAGGGCTACCAAAGAGACCTACCGCAGCCTCATAAGGTTTCTTAAGCGCCTGTTGGACTTTATCGCCAAATAATGTCCAAATATCATCGACAAAAATCAAACGAGGCTTAGTGTCCTCAGGATTGGCATCCTGCCCATAAAGCACTGCTGCAACCTTCTCAAAGACCTCCATTCTGCGAGCAAAAAAGCCTACTGTGTCAAAGGATTTGCTCAGCGGCTGGCAATGATCCAATGCGGCACGCCCAACGGTAGGGCGAAGGCCGATGACCCCGCATTGACTGGCCAGACAACGGATTGAACCACCGGTATCCGACCCCAACGCAAAGTCTACAAGCCCGCAAGACACTGCCGAGGCCGAGCCCGACGAAGATCCTCCCGTATACCGATCCGGTGCGCCGCCGTTAATTGGAGCACCAAAATGGAAATTTGCGCCCTGCATCGAAAAGGCCAGCTCATCGGTGATGGTTTTACCTTGAAATTCTGCACCAGCAGCCAGAAGTTTTTCCACACAGGACGCAGTTTTTTGCTTGATACCTTGTAATGCGAGAAACGTGGGATTACCCGCACTGGTTGGATAACCAGCTACATCGAAGATGTCCTTCACGGCAAAAGTGAGTCCAGTTAATGAACCTTCTTTGGCATGCGGAACAGGCACTTCGGGATATGGCATAAAGCATCGAGCAGACAAACGATCGTACATGCGACCCCCAATTGTCATTAGACAATGACAGAAATAAGTAACTCTCATGCTTTCTGGTTGAAAAAAGAGGAAGGAATGACTCACTTCGTCCTATTTTCAGCTGTTGCCGCTACCGTCCAGCGTTAGATATCAAAAATCTCTTCTAACTTATCGCGCTGAGTGGCGTATTCCGGATATTCGGATAAGACCACCATCAGCTTCAACCGAGCCTTAGCAGCTGAAATTTCACCGGCAGCAGCAATACCTACACTGCGAGTATCGGTAACGGAACCCGGATAGCCATAGACATCGAGAACACGCCCTCCCGGAGTACGAGTTGTCAAAATCACGGCAATGCCTTTTTTTATTGCATCAGCAATTCCTGGAACCATGGCCGGCGGCACATTGCCGCGGCCAAAACCCTCAATCACAATCCCCTTGACGCCCTGATTCACTGCAAAATCCACATAATCGCGAGTCGAGCCAGTCATACACTTAATCAAATCCACACGAGCTGTGAGCGCCTGCGGATGGAAACGTTTTACGCCCAGCACCTTACGGCGCCAAACGATGTGATCAATATCCACATAACCAATCGGGCCCCACCACGGCGACTGGAAGGTAGCAGGATTCGCCGAATGAGTCTTCATAACTTCGCCGGGAGCCTGCAGTATTTCATCCAAGCACACCATGACACCCATACCAACGGCTTGAGGTGAAGCCGCCGTTTTGACCGAACAATAGATGTTGTAGGGACCATCGGGGCTTATATCGCTTGCACCGCGCATTGCCGCCGTGCAAACCACAGGCTTTTGACTTTTCGCCGTGATGTCAAGGAAAAATGAAGTTTCTTCCAAAGTATCCGTGCCGTGCGTCACTACCACGCCTGCGACATCATCACGCGCCAGGAGTTCTTCAATCTTGCAGTGCAGATCCCACATATTTTGCGGAGTCATGCCTGGAGAAGCGATATTGGAAAACTGCACGAATTCCAGGGGGGCTATATCGCCCAAACCCGGCACGGCATCGGCCAAGTCCTTGCCCGAGCAAGCCGGCACCAACCCGTGTTTTTCTTTGTCATACTTCATGGCAATCGTGCCGCCGGTTGCCACCACTACTACTTTCTTATCAATCATCTTGTATTAACTCCAGAGAATTCCAAACTGCAGCCCGCCTCTGCCCTAATCCGGCTAAGTCGGACTGCAGCGCAAGTTACTAAAGGAAAGCCAAGCAAGCCGTAATGATGAAAGCCACTAAGCAGCCAAAGAGAATCGATGGACGCTGGAAAGCGTTTGCTCCCTTCAAGTCGCTGCCCGGGATTACCGGAATCACCGTCGACAAAGCAGCTACCGGACCGCCCGTCAAGAAGTACTGAATGAGCGAGCATCCAGAAGCCGCAGCAAAAGCCGAAGCGAAGGGATCCGCACCAGTCTGCAGGGTCACCTGTAAGAAAGGCACCAAAACCGCCACCGAAGCAGCATAGGACTGCGTCATGAAGCCCGTTAAGAAGGCTACCGCAAAGAGAATCAGGACGGGCTGTACCGAGAGCACCGGCGAGACAAAATCAGAGACCGTCTGCACCATGCCAATTTCACGAATCACAGTGGACATGAATAGGAAGCCGATCGTAGCCACCAACGGAGTAGCAATCAGGGAAACACCTTTCATCATGTCGAGCTCGGCCTGTTTCGGGCTGGCGTGCGCCAGCATCATGGTGACAATGGCTGCAGCCATACCTACCAGAAAAATCGGCAAACCACAGATAAAGCCAATAACCAACACGAGGAAGGGGAAGAACGCTTTCCACGAGGTGGTCGAGTATTCGCGATTTTCGATTTCCTGTATGATACGGGCCTTTTCCGCCGCATCAATCTTGATGCCGCGACGACGCATGTCAGCCGTCGCACGGATTGCGGAGAGCACGAAGATGGAACCGGCAGCAATAAAACCCAAGACATTGAAGAGGCCGTAGCCAATGCCTGCAGTCGCCAAAATTGCAACCTGCGTGGGGTGAGTGAAGCCCGCTAAGTTGCCAATATGGCCAGCGTGGGCAATCATACCGGCCGATTGGTTGGGACGTACCCCCAAACGCACAGCTGCCGGACCACAAATCACGGCCGTGATCACCGGTTGCGTAAAGCCCGTCAAGGCACCTATCACACCGGCAGCCACACCACCCGCACAGGCTACACCGACACCGCCGCCCCATTTATTGCCGAGACGAACGATATCGCGAATGATCACGTCCAAAAAACCCGTGGCCTGCATAATGCCGATAAAGAGCAAGATACCCGTCATATCGGCAATCACTGGATTTAAGCCAGAAACGATCATCTTGGTGACGGTCATACCGGTTCCGCCTGCCATAGGGAATCCAGCAATTAATGCTGAAATGGCCGCCCCCACAATAGCGGTCATATAGATAGGGGTTTTACCGGTAATCATTAAGATCAGCGTTGCCAGCATGCATAGCTGGGCAATTATGTGCGCTGTACTCATTGCTCTCTCCTCTTGTTAGAAAAAGGTTTGATTACTCATTGAAAACAATGAGTAAAGCAAACACTTTCGTACTAACTACAGTCTAGAAAAGAGAGCTTGCTCAGCCATAAACGAAAAACGCCTGCTCATTAGAAAAAAGTTGCCGAAAGATTGCAATGCATTACAAGTCCACGTTTTCGTCACGCAGATCCCGAAAAACATAGCCCACACCTGAATAAGCTGATATCAAACCACCTTCTAGGCCTGCTTCCTCAAACTTTCGGCGCAAACGTGCAAAAGCTACACGCAGGTACTGCACCTCTCCAATGCTCTCCGGCCCCCACACTTTCCTCAAGAGTTCAACGTGCGTGTGAATAACGCCTGGATCCTTGAGCAAAATAGCCAACAGTTGAAATTCTGTATCGGCAAAATGAACTTCCCTGCCGGCAATCAGAACCTGTCGTTTTTCCACGCAAAGAGTAATAGGGCCGTTCTCATACTTGTGATAATTTGTTTCCACGCGAGCTTTACTTGAGCGATGCAATATGGCACGAATACGAGCTAAAAGTTCTTCCATGGAGAAGGGCTTACAGACGTAGTCATCTGCCCCTAAATCAAAACCACGCAATTTGGATGCTGAATCAGTTTTGGCGGTCATAAAGATCACTGGGACATCCTTTTTTTCTCTCAACCGCCGTGCGCATTCAAAGCCATCCATCTCGGGCATCATGACATCAAGAATCACAAGATTAGGCTTGACCGGGGCTTTGGCATACACCTCCAATGCGCGGATGCCATCAGCAGCGCTCATCACGTCATAACCCGCGCGCTCCAGATTGGCAAGCACTAAACGGCGAATCATGGATTCATCATCCACTACCAAAATCAAGGGCCGTACCTCGGTCATCGCCAACTCCTTCAGTAAGGCAAAACAAGCGTAAATTCAGTGCCAACGCCCACTTCACTTGCCACTGAAATAGTGCCTCCGTGAACATCAACAATGCCTTTCACAATAGCAAGTCCCAAACCAGTTCCGCCGCGCCTCCGTGCAATACTCATGTCGGCTTGAAAAAAGTGTTCAAAAATATAAGGCATTTTGCTTTTTGCAATCCCTACTCCATTGTCTTTCACCCGAATTGCCACCCAATCCCCTTCTTTAGTAACGGTTACATGCACGCATGGATCTGCACCTTCACGGTGGTAACGAGCCGCATTATTAAAGAGGTTAATGAATACCTGTGTTATGCGTTCAGGATCAAAACGGAAGCATTCTGCTTCGGTATCAATACTTCGAGTCACGGTTATGGGATAACGGGCGTTCACAATCTTGGCAGCACGATCAATGGGCGTTGCAATATGCATGATTCGTCTTTGCAGCTGAACCTTACCTTCCTCTAACCGAGAAATATCAAGCCAGTCATCAACAAGGCTGCGCAGCCGAAAAGCTTCGTCCTGCATATCCTGCAGAATCTGGGAACGCTCTTCTTCTCCAATGCCAATTTGCGTAGCCAGAGTTTCTGCCTGAAGACGCAAAGCCGTAATCGGAGTTTTTAACTCGTGAGCAACCACCGAAATCAAGCGGTCCTTGATCTGCTCAACCTGAACATCCTGAGAGACATCTCGAAACACGATACCCATCGAAGGCTGCAAACCGTTTTTTTCTTCGGCACGGATATTGAAGGTGATAGCAACTAAAGTGCGCTCCGATTCTGTTGCATGAGGAATGCTGGTCAAACGATAGATTTCATCGCAAGCAAAAGATGTAATTTGAGGTTGCAATGCTGTTTTGGCATCCATTTTTTGCATTCCAGGAGCCAAACGAATCACGAAAGCAGATTTAAGCAGTGGCATCAAATATGGCCGCGGATGCGATGGGAGATCTAACCCCAAAATCGTGCTCAGGCAATCATTATGCTTCAGCAGAAGTCCATCGTGGTCTAGAATCGCCACACCTTCCGCCATAGAAGAAAATACTTCTTCGAGCATACGGTGCTGATTAGCAATGGACTGCAGCAATTGTTGATTGGAAAGAACCACTCCAAGCGAGCTCGCCAAAAGGTTTAGTCCGCGTAATGCTTCGGGATCATTTTCCACAGTGTGAGACGTTGCAAGCCACCCGAGAAGCCGTTTTTCAGCCAAAATGGGAATTAAGCATCGCTGCAGCGTCTCAGCTGAAGGTTCGGAATTTTGTTTTTTTGGTACAAAGTAGAGTTCTTTAAGCGACAAAATTTCTCGAATACGAACGATAGTTTCTTCAATGGATTTTCCTGCAGCTTGATTCAAAGGTGTCAAAAGCTTTTGCAGTGCCGAAAGTTCTGAATTACGCTGTAAAAGCGTTTCAGTACGGCGAGCAACTTCCTGCTCCAGGTTGACATTTAACTGTTGCAGACGTTTTTGACTGTTGATCACAACCCCAGCCACCTTGGCAAAACGCTCAGCGATTTCCAATAGTTCCGTGGGGCCTTTATGCTTAAGCTGCAAGGGCACCGGAGGTTTGCGCCCGGAACGTGTGAAGTCCTCAATCATGTCGGTAAGGTATCCAACCGACAAAGACAACGGCCGACTAGCCAAAAAACCAATCACAAACACGCCAAAAAGCGCTGCCACAAAAAGAAAGCCGGAAGCAAACACCACAGAGCGCATCTGCCGGTCACGATCGGCTTGCATTTGATCAACCACTAGCAGCCAATCTGTGTCTGGCACTGGCACATACGCATGAATGACGGCTATATTGCGTGTTCCTGGTGAGGTCCAAGTCGTTGTATATCCCTGAGTACGCTCCCTAATTTCGCTTTGGGACATGTCCAATGCATGCGAACCATGCTGATTAGAGATTATGACACTGCCCCTACCGTCAAACAAAGTTCCAATCAAACCCGCATCGGATACAGCCCGCCAGGCCGAGGAAAGCCAAAAAGTGTTTTGCACCTCAATGGCAAGATAGCCATGCCATTGTGGTGAATCAACGGGAATAGAAACAAAAACATACTGCTCATGGATACTTTGTTCTCGAGCTTCTGGAGAAAGCAATGACTCGTATTGTCCCGGGACCTTTTCGAGATGCAGGGATACAGCAGGTGCAAAACGCTGAATTTTCTGCAGTACTCGCTGCCAAGCAACAGAGCTGGGATCTTGGGAAGGGAAATCGTCTAAAGCTCCCTCGGCGATGATGCCTAAGTTACGATAGCGCGTCGCAATGGAGTCCGCCGTCGCCTGGGCAAGCGAGATCTGCCGTTCATCGAGCAGTCGAATGGTTTCCCTAGTATAAGTAAGTTGAACAACTAAAAAGAAGGCCAGTACAAAACTCACTGTCCAACCCAGAGTGCTGGTCAAAATATTGCGAAAACTCTTTGGATCAACGACTTTTTCCGCAAAATCCGAAGGGTGATAGTTCTCATTTAAATCCTTCGGAAATAGTGAAATCTCTTCATAACGATAAGTCTCACTGAGCACCCCGCGGGGGCGTGCAAGAAAATGCCGCAAGATCGTACATCGAAAGAAAACACGTCGCCAATCCATAAACTCAATTCCACAGGGTCGATCGCAATAGTGTTTGTCACTATGTGAACCTTACCTCTTATCACACTTGATCGTTGGTTTTTTTAAGCCATCGGCATCAATGCTTTGTGAAGGCAAGCATTAATTAGGGTGTCTTTGCCCCTTTAACGGGTTAGTCAGTGCTTATCATTGATGGTTGGAAGATACTCAAAGGATTAAGCACCCTCCTTTTTCTTGAATAAACTCATGGTCTCCTCCGCTTAAAGATCGTTATGGCATTCGAATACGAAAATAATGCAATTGACAGCTCGCCAGATTGATTACATTATTACATCAGCTATCGTTGACTTCAGACCACGGCCTTTGGTTCTTCGATTCATCGGTAAACGTGTATTCTTAATATTAAAGCAACACTATTGTTTAGTTTCAGTAGCCTTAACTTGAATATCATTTCACCTCACAACAATAAATACATCGTTTCTTCATTCGTATTTCTACCTGTCAATATTGCATAGAATTCCCATGATAAAAAAACAAAATTTAGATCGGATTTTATTGCGGATTACTATTATCTCTGACCGATTCAATATTCTTGGCAAAAAAAAAACGGCGCCCATTGACCATAAAACAGCCGCAAACGTTTGGCTTTAATTATTTACACAAGAATATTTTGTTAATATATATAATTATCTTAAGAAAACGATATAGTAAAGTAGGCTCCATTCAAAAAGAATCAGAAAAAAATCAATATTTGTTGCTGTAAAAAATGCTCAATTGGATTGTAAAATTATAGTCCCCCTTGAACATCATCTAACATGAGGTCTGCATCGCAAATGAAGATGACTGCTTCTTACTTTCGCATAAATTGAGTTCGCTCCTTTGCACCTTCTGGTGTATTGGCAAAGCTATACCAATATTTGCCTTCCTTCTCCGTGCCGTAGAGCTTAATGAAACACCAAGGCTTCGGCTCAGCATATAGAGCCTCGACATCTTCGAGGCATTCATTCAGCCGCAGTGCTCGAACAAGTGCATTGCGAGCGGCAGCACGAATCATGCGGTTGCGCCAGCGCTTTTCTAGTTTTTCTGAGATGTGATTGCTGTTGCAGCAAAAAAATGGACCAATGGGTGTGTGACGTCGAGACCGAGACATCTGTGTGTATTCTCCTGACAAAACTCGGCAGCAAGAGATATCCAAGAGCTTTTCTGCCATCTTTCCTTAACTTCATCATAAAACCGCGTGCGTCGCCATTCGTCGCATCGAGGAACTATGATGGGTTATCGGATGAATTGAATGATGTTCTCCCGATGTCCGTTTATTAAGTGCTTTGGAGTGCTCTATGACTGCTGCTACTGAAGATACGTTTGTCGATCTGCTCTGCCGCATCCCGAATTCCGACCGCAAAGAGCTGCTTGCGCTTTGGACCGTCTTATCGGAAGTCGGTGAATCGAGAGCAGCCTTCACTGCGGCTGCAAATTGGCTTCTGCCAGCCTTGAATGCTGCCGAACTTCCAAAGAGCAACATTGATGAGCAAATGCTTGACTCCTGGCAACCCAATGAACCAGATACCCTGTGGCATCTTCCCGCGCATCTTCAAAACGTCGTCCTAGCGCGCATTACTGCGAACGCCCGCATCTTGATTGTTGACAAGATACGAGGGTTCATCAGTCAAAATGACTGCCGTGAATTCCTTGATAAATATGCTCACCTTTTCCATGCCGCTCTTCCGCCCAATGGCACAGAAAGTGCCTTTGGACTTTTCCGCAGCGCACTCCGACAACTCATGGACGTCAGCGATTGTTTAATCCCATACGTTGAGGATCAGCTCCCGCAGTATCGCATCCGGTTTATTACGAAACCCGCATCAGCCGCCATCAAAGAGCTTGATTTCATTTTCAGAAAAATCGGTGCAAGTACGCATCGCAATGAAGATGAACTCATCGTTCGCGAACGACGTCTTGAACACGATGCATTGGTCCGCATTCTTGCCAGTCTGGCTGCTCGCTATGAAAAGGAACTGCAGATCGCAGAACTTCCCGACGCCGAAAAAACAAAAGAATTCCAAGCCCCATTTTTGCCATTCAGCTTCGCCGAAGCCATGCAGTTATTTGGCCGGTCAAACAGCTTAAATAATAGTAAGAAGCTTGATCTTTGGGAAAATATTGCTGGCATTGAAGGAGATAAATTTTGCAAACTATAGATTAAGTTGAGGCGAGATGAATATCTCTAAATTAATAAATACAATGTAATTCAAGTCACTTTAAGTTGCATGCTCTCATTAAGTTTCCCTCTAAAAGAGACATGATTAACGAGATCAACTGATCTACGTAAAATAAATTCTGGAAATACCCTCAAAAGTCGTAAGGGCGAGCTCAATAATGCATTTCTGTAGGGGTCAAGATTTGTCCGCTAGGGGGGGGGGGGGGGCAACTTACTTGACTGTTGACAAAAGTGGTATAAAACTAATCTAAAGTAGTCTATTAGTTTAGTAGACATACGAGGGATTGCTATGGAAGCGATTACATCTCTTAATACCAAAATATCTGTCACGGACAAGGAGTTGTTCGTGAAAACAACTGAAGCTCTTGGTTTGACGCCCTCTGGCGCCATCAAAATCTTTGTCCGTATGTTTAACCAGTGCGGGGGTTTTCCATTTGAAGTTCGTACGGTCCCGTTAGTGAACTACAACAATCCGAACATCCTCAAGCCGGAAATCCGCAACGAAAACGTTGTGTTGCCCGCCTCGTGGCGTGAAGACGACGACTACGATCATGACGATGCGAAGTGAAACAACACCTCAGCCTTATAAGGTCTGGCGCATTCCATTTGCCTTTGACGATCAACCAGATGTTTTCAAGTTCCGCCCCGTCATCTTCGGCGGCATAGGTCAAGGCGGCGTGCAACTTATGCTTTTGTCTGTCAAGGTCACAACGCATCCACCTAAACAGGGTATTGAAGGAGAGAAATCCCATTGCTCGACTGGCAGGCTGCCGGCTTAAGCAACCCCTCCACGGCTCGTTGCAGTAAAACGATTTTGGCGCCTTTGTCGGTGTTGGTCGGCCAACGCAAATATGGAAAACTATCGCAAAAAGACCAATTAGCGGTGCGAGCTGCCTTAGAAAAAGCTGATTTCACCCAACCCGGATTCCCCGTAGAGGTGCATTAATTCTTTGCTCGATTTTCGTTGTTGTTTTCAGCATCAACGCCTGTGCCGAAAACTTGGCGTAAATAGGGAAACCCGCCGAATCCAAAATACGGAGGGTTTCATTGTTATTAACGAGTGACTATGAAGCCCAAACTCCCGAAGACTAGCTCCGGGAGCTCCTGATCTGACGCATAGTCGACCTATTTATTCTTCCTAATCCCTGGTCTTTCTCTATGTACACGGATGCTGATGGGCGTACCTATGTCTACGTCTATCGCAATCGCTGGGATCCGGAAAAGAAACAGTCACGCATTGAGAAACGATGCCATGTCGGGCGTTTGGATCCGCAAACTGGGCAGGTCCATATCGGGTGCAAATTCCTCACGAATAACCCGGAATACGCCGGCAAGTTTTGGCTTTACGACAATAATCAGCTCATTGAACAAGAGCCGTTTGAGCAGCCGAATACGGACAACGAACCGTTTGCCCAACAATTCTTTGACGAAGGCCTTCATACAGCTGCGTTATCTGAAAGCCAATAAACCAACTGATCGCAACGGTTGGAAAACAAAAGAGATCCCGAAGAAAATCCGAGATCTCTTTACCCTGCTAGGTTTGCCCTTGCCCCCGCGGGTGTTCCGGGACTAGGTGCATCCCCGGGAGTTGAGGTTCAGAATACAGATGGCAATCCAAAAGAATTGAATACATTTTAATGAATGTATATTAACTGCCCGCCATTAACCTTAAATAAGGTTCCCCGCAGCCTGACGACCTAACAATCGAAAACCGCCTGCACCGAAATGCAAGCGGTCCCGAAAAGTCTGCGCTTCTACAGCAGCAGCGCAGACTCAATTACTTTTGGGCAATCGTCCGATTAGAAAACCGGGATCACGCCGCCCTTGTACTTTTCTTCAATGAACTTCTTCACTTCAGGAGACGTAATGGCTGCCTTGAGTTTCTGGAACTCGGGCTTTGCTTCATCACCGTCGCGAACGACTACAACGTTGCCGAAGGGTGAGGACTTCGCTTCAAGCGCGATGGAATCATGCGCAGGATTGAGGCCGGCCTGAAGTGCATAGTTGGCATTAATCACAGCTGCAGCCACATCATCGAGCGAACGCGGGAGCTGAGCCGGTTCAAGCTCATAGAAAGAAAGCTTCTTGGGATTCTCAACGATGTCCACCGTCGTCGCAAGGAGCGTCGCATCTTTCTTCAGCTTGATGAGACCGGCGTTTTCAAGAACCTTGAGCGCACGGCCTTCATTGGTCGGGTCGGACGGTACGGCAATGCGAGAGCCAGCCGGGATATCGGCCACGTTCTTAAACTTCTTCGAATAAACGGCCATCGGTTCAAGATGAACGGAGACGAGGATCTTGAACTTAAAGTTGTGCTGCTTCACAAACTCTTCAAGATAAGGAATCGTCTGGAAGTAGTTGGCATCCAAGTCCTTCGAATCCAAAGCGAGATTGGGCTGAACGTAATCGTTAAATTCAACCACTTCAAGCTTTACGCCCTCTTTTTCAAGCTGAGGTTTGATGAAGTTGACGATGTCCGCATGGGGCACTGGCGTCACACCGATACGGATGACTTTATCAGCAGCGGCAGCGCCGGCTGAAAAACCGAACGCCAGAACAGCTGCGGCAGCAGCGCCGGTAAAAGTACGCGTAATGAGATTGGCAATCGACATTTGAGGTTCCTTTGAATTTGTTTCCTGCAGACTTTCGACAGATCGGCATCACGAAACTGTCAATGTTCTGCAGTCATTTGCATTTTGAATTTGACCGCTGGTTCATTCTGCAGTCCGGGTGATGACACCCATTCGGTCGACTGAGAAAACCTTTCTCGGAGCTGCGGTTGCCGGGACCCCTCGGGCGGCGAACAGCTCTCTTCTTTAACTCCGCAGGCGCGGAATCTGTTTTTAACGGTCTTTATGTCCTGTCCTTGGCTTTTTAAACCGGGACCGTACCCCTCGGGCGCGTCGGGCATGGGTTCATACTAGCCTCGCAAAAGACAAATTGGGGGTGTGATGCCAATATCACACCCCCATTTTGAAAACTCTCCTGCGGTATTACCAGCCGAGGTTCGGCTTTCTTCGTAGACAGCTGACGCGGCTTTAAAGCACTGCGCCTTCCGCCTCTTCTGCTTTTACGGGTTTAAGCACCTTCACGAACCAGTTAACCACCCGTTCGATGACGGGTTTTTGGAACCAAGGGAGATCACCGTGCTGAGCGTTGTCAACTAAAACATATTCAGCATCAACGTTCTTTGCCTTCAGTGCGCGGAAGAGCTTTGCGCTCTGCGTCGGGCTCACGAGCGGATCCTGCGCGCCGTGGAGGATGAGGAACGGAGGCTCTGATCCGTCAACGTGACCCAATGGGCTGGCGGCCAACGCAGCCTTCCGGTCAGCCATGATCGAAGCTCCCGGATAGGTTCTGAAAGCAGGACCGTTCACCAACAGCGCCTCAGTAGATGCAGGCGATTCATGCACCTTATCAATTTCAGGACCAAAACCCTCGCCGATAGTTGTCAGATCTGACAGTCCGTAAATGGTGACTGCCGCCTGAACATCGGACGAAACATTAAGCCAATCGCCTTTATCAAACTGTTTTTCTCCGTTGGTGACGCCGGTCATCTGCGAGAGGTAGCCGCCGGCAGAATCCCCCAAAACACCGATTCGAGCCGGATCGATGCCGTATTCAGCTGCATGTGCACGCAGGTAACGCACTGCAGACTTTGCATCCTCAAGAATGGCAGGGAACTTATCGGGCACCACGCGGTATTCCGCTGCAGCTACAACAAACCCTGCGTTGGCAAGCGCGCGCCGCATTTCAGAAAACTTTTCATGGTCCGCCGATGTGAAGCCGCCGCCCGGAAAATAGATCACCGCCGGCTTCTTCACCTTCGTGCGGGGAATTTCAAGCGTCATACGAAGCTGGCGAACAGTGCGGGTCGACTTAATCTGAGAATAAATAACGCCGGAAATCATGTCGATGCGCGGGACTTTCCCTTCAACATGGATGACCTCGGCACCTTCGGTCCAGCCAGCCAGTTTCGCAGAGTCTGCATCCGCGGCCAGTACTGAAGAAGCAGCGATCGTCAATGCGGAGAGACCGAGAACAGCAGCTGCGGCAGTATGAAAAACTTTCTTCATGGTTCGTTTAGTCCTGATTATTGTTCTAAAAAAGCTTGAATCGTTGCGAAAACCATCAGCTGCATCTTGCCGCAGAAAATTGGCCTCTCAAGCGGGCAACAGCAATGAACGGTCCAACATCCCGAAATCATGCACAGCAGCAGAGCTGTGCCGCTACGACCCGGGGGATGAGGCTAAGCCGGAATCAAAATTCCAAATGTCGTCCAGTCAACACTTCCAGAATGGAATCTTTTTCGAGCGCTGAAAGCGGCACCGGCGGCTTGGGGTCATCAAGATGGTCACCGAGCATCTTCTGATACCAGTTGACGTCGTGCCATGCTCCGTTCTTAAAACCCGCCTGAAAATAGGTGCCGACGAGTTTGAATCCCATACGCTTATGCAGCCGATCACTAGGCGGATTGGGAGACGTTACGCAGCCGAAAACAGACAAGACCCCCTGAGCCTTGAGAAGCGTCATCAGGCGGCTGTAAAGCCCTCCGCCCAAACCGCAGCCCACTGCGCTCTTGGCGAGATAAACCGAAAGCTCAGCGTTCCATTGATACGCCGCTCGTTCCATATGACGGTGGGCATAGGCATAGCCCATGCAGCGCCCATCCTCTTCGGCGACAATGTAGGGATAAAAGCCGGCAATGGTACGAATGCGTTCGGCGAATTCTTCTGTTGTCGGCAGCGTGTATTCAAACGTAATCGTTGAATGAATATATTCGGAGTAAATCTGCAAAAGCACAGGAGCATCTTCCGGCACAGCCAGGCGATAGTGCATGAGGACACCTTAAAGAAAACAAACATGCAGCTTTTGAGTTTATCGGGTGCTGCAAGGCTCATCCTTAGACAATGTCCTCAAGTCTGTGAGCTGCGGCTCAAGGATATGCGGCATGATCAGGCAGATTTCTTCCGGCTGAGCTATGTTTAGCGTCTCAAATGTCACCCGTACTCTTTGCATGGCCAAACGTAAGACCACCCCGCTTGACGACGCCGCTACTGATTCGATTTTTGATGTTTTAGGCACGACGCCCGACGAAGCTTCCGCATCTTCGGAATCATCATCAGTGCCGTCTGAAACTGCAAGGCGCTCACTGGAACCCCTGCCCTTACGCTCAGTTTCGTCTGCTGCTGTGCCGCCGGCAAATTCAAAAAGCCCTGCTCGAAACACAAAAGCCGACACAGCTCCTCGGACCCCAAAGGCACCGCAGGCCTCTAAATCGATCAAACCGCCGAAGACGCCGCAGCTGGAAAAATCCATCAAAGAAGAAGTGCTCGCGCTCTTTCAAAAAGGCCTGACGATTGAGGAAGTTGCCCGTGAGCTGATGCTTCCGCCTTCGGCAGTACGCGACTGGGAAGCGCTTTATCAAGACGGAAAGCTCACGAAATTCGGCAAAGCACGCATTGCCGCCGATGAACGTGAAAAGCAAGAACCTACGCTCTTTTTTAAAGCGAAATAACGCTCCCGCGGCCGCGCAAGCGCGCTGAGCTTATGCGCAGCACCATCTTGTCAATCACGCTTCAATCGGCGTTTTCTCCACCTTGCGGAATCCCCCGCGTTCACGCCAGGCTTCAATCCAGCCCGTCAGCTGCACCGTATCATCCATATCCGCTTCAAGCCGCCAAGCGCCGTCTTCGAGCTGCTGAAGCGTTTGGGTCGGATTGAATGGCGTTTCGCTTAAATTCACGGCCGTCTCTGGGTTGGTGAATTCAATCAGCAAATGAATCTTGCCGCCGTTCGAATAGTTAAAGTGGCGGGATGCAACATATTGAGAAAGTGAAAAGTCCTGCGGCCTGACGGACGGGAAGGCGGTCACCTCGGCCTCGTCCATGCGGTGAAGCGCCAAGTGACGAATATTGTTATAGCCCTCAAATTGGCAGATGAGATAAAGGCGCTGCACCTGCTGCACTAAGCCAAGCGGAGAAACCACGGCTTCGTTCTCCTCTCCGCGGCTATTATGGAATTTCACGCGAAGCTTGGAATCACGATAGAGCGCTTCACTCACGGCATTAAAGATGCGCGGTTTAATTTTGGGCGGCATCATCGGCACCGTATCCGAAACGAATGCCACTTTCTGCAGCCATTCCCGTGTTTTAGCGCTTTTGCCGTTTTCATTGAGCGCCGTTTTGGATGCACTGAAAAGCGGTTCCATTGCTTCCGTAATACAGGGCGGCAGCTGGTACTTGAGACGTTCCTGGCACAAGCGCAGAAGCAGACTCTCCTGCGGCGTGAGCGAACTTTCGTCAAGTGTGGAATCGGGTGCATTTCGGCGGTAGCCGTATGGTTTTCCGCGGCGGTCCACTTCAATATGAAAAGCTTCGCACTCCACTAGAGCAACCAAAAAGCGCTGAAGACGACGGGGCATCAAATCGATGCCCTCGGCAGCTAGCCCCTTGCGAATCTCAGTCGACGACACCCAACGATTCTTCGGAATGCGCTGCAGAACTGCAATCAGGAGGAGCACTTCGTTAATCGTTGATTGAGACTCTGCTTGATAGGACATAACCCGGCCCCTTTGCTCTGGTGGATGCTGACTGATGAATTTTAACCAAAGCTTAGTTGAGCAAAAGATCTCAATGTGAGTTTTAACTAGATTCACGAAGGCCTGGATCTGTCAACGTTCAGCATCACGAATCAAATTCTTCGCGCGCGGCCGGCAACAGTTCCCGCTTGACCAGCCGCTTAAACTTAGTTAGTTATACTCAATCGAATATTCCATCCGCTGTGCAGAGCATGTTCCTTTTTTTCAGCAGCAGGGTCTGCAGTCCAACGTACTTTATTGCTCCTCAGCATCATCAGCGCCTGCATCAAGGCAATCGCCGATTCTTTCGGCATTCGCCTTGATAAGTCCCCTCAGCCATGCCATTGCAGGATCACGGTCAACGCGTTCATGCCAAATGAGCCGTGCCCAGAAGGTCTCCCGTCCACGGCCAAGCTCCGTTTGCGGATGAAGCGGCATGACCGCAATCCGGCCTTCAGACTCGAAAAGCCGCGCAGTAAGGAGCGGCAGAACCGCTACACAGTCGGTTTCTTCCAAAATGCCGGGCACAACTAAAAAGAAAGGAACTGCAATCGCCCGGTCGAGAAGCTCCTCGCCCACGACCGTTTTTTCGTCCATCGAATAAATCTCATACTGGCTGCTGCCGCGATTGGATACCTGAATCTTGCGGCAGCGGTTCACATCCTTCCAAGGGATTCGACCGGTTTCGCGCCATTTCAGCGCAATCGGATGGTTCGGCCGCGTACAAAGCGCATAGCCCATCCGAATGAGTTTGAGCTCATGCATCCCTGCGGGAAGCTTGCGGCTCGAAGGATAGATGGCAGCGTCAATTTCCCCTGTTTCTAATTTTTCAAAGAGGTGATCATCGATTTGGACGAATTCCAAACCGGCACGCGGCGCAGCTTCCAAAAATCGCTTCACGAATCCCCGCATCACAGCGTATACCGCATTGTCGACAACTCCAATTCGAAATGAACGCTCGAGATCTGCAGGACGAAAGACCTCGGGCTTCACAAGCGCTCCCGCAGCGCCAAGCAGTGCACGCACTTCGGGTTCGAGTTCAAAAGCTCGCTGCGTCGGGATCAGCTGCGGAGATGACCGCAGAAAGAGCGGATCATCAAACACATCGCGGAGCATCTTCAGCACACGAGATGCCGTCGAAAGACTGATGCCTTGAGCCTTCGCCGCCTCCGTGAGGCTCTTTTCCTCCACTAGCCGCAGGAAAAACATCAAGTCGCCCAAGGAAAGCTCAGTCCATTTGGGATTGGCGAAAGAACCATTGCTCAGCATCTGCAAATTGATCTCGGAAAATCGGCATTTCGTCGAAATGAGCAGTTTCGTAAACTGCTCTTCGTCTTATGGGGAAATAAGCGGCGCGCAAGGATTTCGACCAATCCGCCGCCGGCCTTTCCCCCAAGCCACACAAAAAGGAAACAGTAATGAAGTTCAAGTCTACCGTCATTGCGGCCAGCGTTCTCGCGGGCATCATGAGTCTCTCGGCCGGTGCTTATGCCATGGGCGGCGCTTCCGGCGCACATGTCAACTATCCGACGACCGGCAAGATTGGTGCCGTCATGATGAATCCGTACGGCATTGCACCGCTTACGGCCGTGATTCGCAACGGCGGCTACTCCCTCTCCGACATCTCGGTGCGCATCGTCCCGAAGGACGGCGGTCAGGAAATCACCTATACGGTGAGCGACGCCAAGGCCCGCACGCATGGCGGCATTCCGATCTTCGGTCTCTATGCCGGCTACCGCAATACGGTTGAGGTTTCCTACACCAAGACCACCGAAGGCAAGAGCGAACGGGTTGAAAAAGAGGTTTATCGCATTTATGCCGGTCCTGCCAATATTGCTACTGCGGGCTACGCCGGCGTGACTTCAGTCTTCCCGGTGGCTGAAGTCAAAAAGGTTGATCCTGCGTTCAGCGACCGCCTCTACCTCATCAACAACATGATCGCGGCAACGCCGAACACGACCCGCGCGGTCTGGAACAACCCGATGGGCGGCGCACTCGAATGGAACCGTTATCCGCAGAACGCCATCTACGACACGAAGGGTGAGATCCGCTGGTACATGGAACCCTCGAAGATCTACGACCCGAACAATATCTATATGGCCGGCATCATGATGGGCTTCCGTCAGAACAATGACGGCGCGTTCACCTGGGGCTACGGCCAGCGCTACGTTAAGTACGATCTGATGGGACGAGAAATCTTCAACCGTCAGCTCCCTGACGGCTATGCCGACTTCTCGCATGCCATGGATCCGATGCAGAACGGCAATTACCTCGTGCGCGTTGCCTCTGCCGACCATGCTCGTCCCGACGGCAAGCATGTCCGCACGGTTCGCGACGTGATTATCGAAGTGGATCAGAACGGCACAGTGGTTGACGAATGGGCGCTCTGGGACATCCTTGATCCCTACCGCAACAATGTACTGAAAGCGCTCGACCAAGGCGCAGTCTGTCTCAACATTGATGCGACGAAGGCCGGTCAGACGATTACTGCCGAACAGCTTGCCGAACTCGATAAGACCGACAACTTCGGCGACATCGTCGGTGCCGGCGCAGGCCGCAACTGGGCGCACGTCAACTCCGTCGACTACGACCCGACCGACGACTCCATCATCATCAGCTCCCGTCATCAGTCCGCGCTCATTAAGATCGGCCGCGACAAGCAGGTGAAGTGGATCATGGGTTCGCCCGAAGGCTGGGGTCCGAAGTTCGCTGACAAGGTGCTTAAGCCCGTCGACAAGGACGGCAAGCCCATTAAGTGCGAAGGTTCTAAGTGCGAAGGCGACTTTGACTGGACCTGGACGCAGCACACCGGCTGGCGCGTCGACTCTAAGTCTGATAAGGATGTCTTCTACCTCTCCGTTTTCGACAACGGCGATGCCCGCGGCATGGAACAGCCCGCGCTTCCTGAAATGAAGTATTCGCGTGCGGTCGTCTACAAGATCGATCAGAAGAAGATGACGGTCGAACAGATCTGGGAATACGGCAAGGAACGCGGCCACGCTTGGTACAGCCCGGTGACGTCGCTTACTGAGTACTATCAGGATAAGAATTCTGTCTTCGTCTACTCCGCCACGGCCGGCGCTCAGTTCAACTTCAAGACCGGCGCGTTTGAATCCGCTCCGAACCCCTACATTGATGAATTCAAGTGGGGTGAAAAAGAACCGGCCGTTGAAATTCAGTTTAAGAATACTTCGGGCTATCAGGCCATGCCTGTTGACCTGAAGAAGGCATTCAACTAATTCCTCTTCCTTCTTTATTTGCCGGACGGATGAAGCGTCCGTCCGGCTCTTCAAACAACTCCTTAACCGTCCGTATCAGCAGTCTGTACGGACGGATTTTTTTAGAACTTCCAACTCGCGTGGGCTTGTGTGTTATAGCCTTTGCGGACCCCAGTGTAGGCATTGAGACCAATGGAGAGGTCAAAGGTATTGGCGTAGTTCTGATACGTCCATCCAAGAGACGCAATACCCGTACTGCCTTCCAAATCAGCTTCATTCAAGACCAATGTCCCGTAACGATCCTGAGCATGTCCTTTGGCATCGGCCTTGAAGGCGTACTCATAGGTGAGCGCCGCATACGGATGCATCCTTCGGTCATACTGATACTCCATCAGAGTGCCTAACTGTCCTCGATGAGCGTTAAGCGAATTAAAGTGGAAAGTCGCGCCTGAAACCTCCGACGAGCCGGCAGCCTTGTATGACTCGCCTTCACGGCCATCATAGAAGTAATTCAGGAAGGTGCGGTTCTTCAGTTTTTTGGTCAGCTGAAATTCGCTGTAGGCGCCCGCATGAGCCCCCCAATAAGCACTGGTGCGGTCAAATTCAGCCTTCACTCCAGCAATTGGTACATCGAATTCGCTCCGAATCATCCCGCCCTTCACGTAACCCGTGAAGTGCAGCCAATCAACTGCCGCGGCACAGTTGCCGTAAATACCGACGCCGACATAGTTATTCTTGCCGTCTCCCTTGACATGTCCTATCGGTGAAGTCGTAGGAGAACGCGCATCATATGTGCCGCGCCCCATTTCCAAGAAGGCACCGACCTCTGACTGCTGCAGTTTGAAGGCGTATCCCAGCAATCCGGACACAATTGTCTCATCCAGATCGCCGCGAACATCCAACTCGTAGCCGCCTACCCGTGCCGCGGCGAAGGGACCAGGCTGCCGAGTTCCTTTCCGAGACTTGAGCGTTGAATCAATGAGAAGTTCATCCGCAGCAAAAAGCGCTGCTGCTGAGGAAAGACTCGACAGCATCAAAACATTGGTTTGGTCGTTCACCTTGTCTTTGCTCGGCCGCCGATTCTTGATCTTCGCAATAAGCATTTGCTCTGTTTTCATCGAAAGATCGTAATCGTCTTGGGTGAGTTCACTCTTTTCGACGCGGGCTAAAGACTTAACGGATTCCACATTGAGATCCCGTTTAAGTTCACTGACGGAAGTCCCCGCTGCCAGACGATTGGTCAAATCATTTAAAGCAATGCCGTTGGAGCTATTGATCAACCGAATTTCATCCCCAAACTCCCGGGGATGCACCTAGTCCCGGAACACCCGCGGGGGCAAGGGCAAACCTAACAGGGTAAAGAGATCTCGGATTTTTTTCGGGATCTCTTTTGTTTTCCAAGCGTTGCGATCAGTTGGTTTATTGGCCTTCAGATAACGCAGCTGCATAAAGGCCTTCGTCAAAGAATTGCTGGGCAAACGGTTCGTTGCCGTTTCGTTGCGCCGACATGCCATACGCATCATCAGGCGCAGTGACTGGGCCAATACCTGGACAAACAGCTTGCCCATGTAGGTGCTTGAGGTCGCGTAGAGACGATCTCCAGCAGTTTGATTCTTAAACTGCTGGAAGCTCTGTTCGACAATGTTGCGGGCCCGATAAATGCTCAGAGCGATAAAAGGATCCTGGACGACGTTCGTGCGGATCACAAAGTTGCCCATGTAGCGGCACGCATCTGCCACTGCCGCGGCATTGCGCATCCAGTGCTGAGGCTCCTTTTTGACCAGGTACCGATGCATTTCTCTGAGCTGCTCCGAATCCACTTTTTTCCCTTGGTTGAGACGGTCAATCGTTTCATCGAGATTCTTTAGAAAGACTCGTTTCTGCTCGGCCCGCAGACACCCATCCTGATACAAATGCAGTGTGTTGTGAATGTGCTGGCGTCCGGCTGCACCGTCTTCCTGCCACATTTCTGTCGTGGTGTACGCCGCCACTTCTAAGCGGCCATCGGTAAAAGCAGGATCGTCAAGGGAAACGCGGTGCTGATCAAAGAGCCGCCGAACAGAGTCTTCAGCTCGAGTTACGCCTTGGACGAATTTCAGTTCCAGGTTGATGAGTTTTTGCATGTTCATCAAGCTGTGATAACCGCGATCCGTCACCAGCACGGTGTTGGAGAGATCAAATTGATGGTCGATCATGCGCTGCACAATAGCCAGATAGAGCTGCTTATCGTTAGTCGAGCCTTCGCTTTCGTAGGCATAGCAGACATCTCCCGTCTCGTAATCCACCCCTAAAGACAGATTCACTTGCCGCAGATGAGGATCCTGTCGGGCATGGCCATAGGCAGCCGAGGCGATGGTCTCTGAGTAAGTGCTGATGCTGGTGGAATCCAAAGCCAAAAACTGCGGGATATCGGCAGCTGAGACCTTTTGTCGTGCTTTTAGCAGACGGTCGTGTCGACGTTTGAAGTACCGGTCCATCAGGCTCTGATCAACCACCGCGAGCTGCTCACTAATGCGCTGGCTCGATAAAGGCTGGGCTTGCGGCAGCCAGACCAAAGCCAGCCAATCCGCGTAATTCATCATGCCGCTGTCTTCCCCGCAGAGGCGATAGATGGCAAAGCGAAGCAGTTCCGTACCCGTATCTTCGCCAAAAGTCTCCTGTAAGTCCTCGAGCAAGCCATGGTCCACAGCGAATTGCCAGGCTGCCCAAGTCAACCCCAGTTCGACATCTTCCCCGCGCCAAGACGGCTGCGGTTCGTTGTCCGTATCCGGCTGCTCGAACGGCTCTTGTTCAATAAGCTGATTATTGTCGTAAAGCCAAAACTTGCCGGCGTATTCCGGGTTATTCGTGAGGAATTTGCGCCCGAGATGGACCTGCCCAGTTTGCGGATCCAAACGCCCGACATGGCATCGTTTCTCAATGCGTGACTGTTTCTTTTCCGGATCCCAGCGATTGCGATAGCCGTAGACATAGGTACGCCCATCGGCATCCGTGTACGTAGAGAAAGACCAAGGTTTTGGCGAAGATGGCATGATGTTGTCTATATTAAATAACTATAGACTATGATAAAGATAAAGCAAAGATTTGTCAAGTTTTTATTAAATAAAAACAAGGGATTAGGAAGAATAAATAGGCCGACTTTGCGTCAGATCAGGACCTCCCGGAGCTAGTCTCCGGGAGTTTGGGTACTGCCATCATCTACTTCCTGGTCATGAAGGGCGCCAAAGGCGCTTCCTTCATGCGTGCGGAATGGCTTGACTGGATCAACGCCAATACGTCGCCGATCTTACTCACGCTCTTTGTGGGCTTTACGATTCTCTTCCAGATCTGCATTTCTTTCTTCCGCATCAACGTCTTCAAAATCATCATCCTTGCGGGTACCTTCTCGCTCGCTTTTGCATTTGCCGGCAATGACTTGGTGAACTTCGTGGGCGTGCCGATCGCGGCTTGGGACAGCTTCAAGATCTGGTCGGCTACACAAAGTTCGGCTGAAGCCTTCATGATGGGTGATCTGCTTAAGCCTGCTGCCGCCTCCACTTGGATGCTCCTCGCTTCGGGCCTGGTGATGGTGTTCACGCTCTGGTTCTCCAAGAAAGCCCACCGCGTCATTCAGACCTCCATCAACCTCGCTTCCACTCAAACGGGTGAACAGGAGCAGTTTGGCGCCTCACTGCCTGGCCGCATGATCGTTCGTGCCGCCGTCGGCATGGGCTCCGTCATCAACCAGATCATGCCTGGGTTCCTGCAGCGCGGCATCGCCAGCCGCTTTGTGCCGGCGCCGCAGGAAAAAGGCACGATTCCGCTGCCTTTTGACTATGTCCGCGCCTCCATCAATCTGGTTCTTTCCGCCATTCTGATTGCATCGGCGACCAGTCTTCAGCTGCCGCTCTCCACCACCTACGTTACTTTCATGGTGGCCATGGGTTCGAGCTTTGCCGACGGCGCCTGGGACCGCGAAACGGCTGTCTACCGCATTTCCGGCGTGCTGACCGTCATCAGCGGCTGGTTCATCACCGCGCTCTGCGCGAGCTCCCTTGCAGCGGCTGCCGCGACGATCGTGTTCTGGGGCGGCGAAACGGCTGCAGTCATACTGGGACTTGCTGCCATTGCAATCCTCGTGCGTTCCAACCTTAAGAAGCACGAAGAAGAGTCGCTTGCCAAACAGTCTGCGCAGCGCTTCACTGCGCCGGCCATCCGCACCATCATTGACAGCAAGAGCCCGGCCAACCTCTGCCGCACACTCGACCTCCTTGACGAGGTCGTCGACGGCCTGCTTGCCGATCGAGAACTCGCGCTTCGCAGCGCAAAAAGCGATGCCTCGGAATTTTTCGACCAGCTGAGCAAAGACCGCAGCGTTTACTACCGCATGGCCATGATGGATAAGACACCGTCAAAGGTCGACTTCAATGCGCGCTACTGCTACTTCCGCGCTTTTACCAACATGCGTGAAGTCGGCCGTTCGCTGCAGAGTCTCGCCAAACAGTCTCTCGAACATGTCGCCAATCGTCATCGCGTCTTCAAGGGCGGTCTCGCCGAAGAACTGCGTGCATTGACGGCGGAGCTCCGCCGGATTTCGAGTTCAGTCGACGGCAAACCCGATCTCGAAGAACTGCACCTGAATGCCAAAGCTGCAATTGACCGTATCGACGCCATGCAAAGCGAACTGATGCGGGCGATTCCGGACGGCGAACTTTCAATCCGCGGCAGCGAGCTTTATCTTACCTTCCTGCTTTTTGCCCGCGACTTCATCAATCACTATGAAATTGTTTCGATGCTGGCCGCCCGCATTGATTCTTTGGAACAGACCCCGTCAGTCGTGACTGCCCCAAAAGAAAAAATTTCATAACCTGACCTTTTTTTCTGATTCACAACGCCGCATTCTTTTTCTAAGAGTGCGGCGTTTTTGTTTTTCATGCCTCAGCCCGCGGTCTAATGAATAGATTTAAAAAAACAAAAGATGCTGCAGAGCACCTTAGCATATAACTCGAATCCTATTAATTTTATAGATGACAGAGTATTTGACTTATACAAAGGGGCCTCCTACACTTTCTTTCAGCGATTTAAAGCAAAAACTTTACGCACCCAGCTCAGCAAAAAAACGGCCAAAAATTCAGCCGGTGCTGCCTGCGATCGCTCGAATCCAATATTTCCCAGACCTCCATTGGAGACCCCCTCAATGCAGAAGGAAGAGCTTAAAGATCAGTTCACCGACCTGTTGAGCAAATTCACAACGTACTTCGGAAAGTATTTGCCTGACGACGTCATGGAAAGCCTGAAGACGCTGCGCAGCAAGCAGCAGAGCGAAATTTCGAAAATCATTTATGACGTCATGTTTGACGATATGGATTTGGCCAAGAAACGCAATGTGCCGATCTGTCAAGACACCGGCGTCATCCAGTATTTTGTGAAATGCGGCGCAAATTTTCCGCTTTTAGGCGACCTTGAATCCTGCCTGCGCGAAGCGACTAAACGCGCCACCAAGGATGCGCCGCTGCGGCACAACGCCGTCGAAATTTTTGACGAAAGAAATTCCGGCGACAACACCGGCGTGCGCATTCCCTGGATAGACTGGCAGATCGAGCCCGATTCCGACAGCGTCGAAATTTACCAAAACGAGCCGTAAAGCCCCGTCATTCATGACGGGGATATAAGGCGACGCGCGCAAGTGCAAACGGACTCAATCAGGCCGATTGGCTTTCGATATAGACCTTGAGCTTTTCGAGCGGGGCTCCACCGCAGCTCGCCGCGAAGTAGGACGGCGACCACAGCTTCCCCTTGCAGTATGAAGTTTCAAGTTCGGGGAACTTGTTCCTTAATATCCGGCTCGTCACGCCCTTAAGGCTGTTGACGAGGGAGGATATGGACACCTTCGGCGGGTAGCTCACCAAGAGGAGAACATGATTGCGCTCTCCGTTGAATTCCCGCAGACAGGCCCCGAAATCGCCGCACACCTTCTCGTCGGACGCTCTTATGGTCATCAGGTGCTCATCCGTGAATATGGAGCGGCGGTATTTCGTCACAAAGACCAAATGAACATTGAGTGCGAAAATACAGTGTCTACCACGTCGCAGATCCAGTGTCATGATGCATGACTAAAGTAAAATAAAGCTCATGATCCGACATAAATCCTTCGTTTTCAAGCTCAAGCCCGATGGGGCGACTCGCCGCAGTCTTGCCAAAGCCTGCGGCTGCGTGCGCTTCGTCTACAACAAGGGTCTCGACTGGAACAAGGAGCAACGTGAAAAGGATCAGACTTTCCGGGTGAATTACCCAAAGCTCTGCGCCCTTCTGCCGGAATGGAAGGAGAAGTTCCCCTGGCTCGGCGAGTGCCACAGTCAGGTGCTTCAGCAGGGCATGAAGGATCTCATGACGTCCATGGTCAACTTCTTTGAGGGACGCTCCCAGTTCCCGCGCTTCCACAAGAAGTTCAAGGATGAAGACTCAATCCGCTACCCGCAGGGGTTCAAGGTAGATGAAGCGCGCCGGCAGATCTACCTCCCGAAGATAGGATGGCTAGGCTACCGCCGCAGCCGCTTCATCAACGGGAAGCTTCGGAGCGTCACGGTAATGCGCAAGGCGGACGGTTGGTACGTTTCGATCCTCACCGAGCGTGAGATCGAAGCTCCCGTGCATCCTAAAGCGGGCCGGGAGATTGGCCTTGATGCGGGCGTGAAGAAGACCGCCGCCCTCTCGAACGGCAAGATCTATCTTCCTGTCGATGCCTTTCGCAGCTCCAAGGACAAGCTCGCCAAAATGCAGCGGCGCCTCAAGCGCATGGTGCCGCACAGTGAAAACTGGAAAAAACAGCAGCAAAAAATCGCTGTGCTCCACAAGGAGATCGCCGACACGCGTCGTGATCATCTTCAGAAGCTTGCGAACGACATCTGCAAAAACCACGCGGTTGTCTATCGTGAGGACCTGAAAATCAAGAACATGACCGCCTCAGCGAAAGGAACCCTTGAGGAGCCCGGCACAAACGTCAGGCAGAAGAGCGGCCTCAACGCCGCCATCCTAGATCAAGGATGGGGGATCCTCTTCGGCCTGCTTGATCAAAAAATGAAGGAGCTCGGCGGGGAGGTGTTCGCCGTACCTCCGGCGAACACGAGTCGAACTTGTCCCAAGTGTGAGGACGTATCGCCTCTGAACCGTTTGACGCAGGCGAGATTCTGCTGTCGTAAGTGCGGTTTTGAGGGCAACGCCGACGTCGTGGCCGCAAACAACATACTCAGGCGCGGGCAGCGCCTCAGAGCCTGTGGGGAACTGCAGTCCACTGCTGCAGTTCAAGTGAATCGGCCTTCTCGCAAGAGAAGCGCAGGTCAGCAGCAGGAACCCATCCGAAGAGATCCCCAAGCGCCTGAAAACGCGTAAGGACTCAGTAGGGAATCTCCGTCCTTGGGCGGAGAGGATGTCAAGCTTATATGGCAGGCGGCTGTTCTCTGCCGGGAGCCGCGAAGGTTTTGATGCCGCTCGAAGGCTATGAAGGCGTCGTAAAGTTTGTTTTCGACATTCTCTGCGACCGCGGCGTCAACACCTGCCCGCCGCTACTCGTCGGCGTAGGCATTACCGGCTCCATTGATGTCGCCTCAACGTTGTCCAAACGCGCCCTTATGCGGCCGGTCGGCTCTCACAACTCCAATCCTGTCGGCGCAGAATTTGAAAAACTCCTCTCTGACGGACTGAACGAAATCAACATCGGCCCGGGCGGTTTTACCGGCACAGATTCAGTTATGGGCGTCAACGTCGAACAGGCGGCCCGCCATCCGTCCTGTATCGCCGTGGCCGTGAGCGTCGGCTGTTGGGCACACCGCCGCGCGCTTATCCGCATCCATCCCGATATGTCCTATGAATTTCTCTCGCACAAAGGAGTTGTGCTGTGAAAACCCATATCCTGAACACGCCGATCCGCGACGAAGATCTCGAAAAGATTGAGATCGGCGACATCGTCTACTTGAACGGCGCACTCATTACCGCCCGTGATCAAGCGCACCACCGCCTCGTTAAGCTCGGCCGCAAACTGCCCGTTGACCTGAACCGCAAGGCCATTCTGCACGCCGGTCCGATCATGGTTCCCGCCGAAGATGTCAAAAGCGGATGGAAGGTAGCCTCTATTGGTCCGACGACTTCCATGCGCATGGAACTTTTCGAAAAGGAATTCATCGAAGAAACCGGCGTCAAACTCATCATCGGCAAAGGCGGCATGGGTCCCAACACCGAGGCGGGGTGCCGAGAAAAAAAGGCAATCCACTGCGTCTTTCCGGGAGGCTGCGCCGTCGTTGCCGCCGCCTGTGTTGAAGAGGTCGAAGACCATCAGTGGCCTGAACTCGGCATGCCCGAATCCATGTGGATGATGCGGGTGAAAAAGTTTGGCCCCCTGATCTGCTCGATTGACACCCAAGGACGCAATCTTTTCAAAGAAAACAAAAAAGTCTTTGAAGAACGCAAGGCCCCGATTGTTGAACGCATTTGGCTCTTGTCGACTATCAAAAATAAACCGCTTCGAGCTGACGACGAACGTCCTCGCCCCCCGCTTTGAAGCGTTCCCTCGGCATGATCGTGCGGCGCATTACCCGTCTTCCGCTCAGCCCCATCGGAATGCGCCGCTCGCTGCCTTTCGCTATTCTGAGTCCATAGGTCTTTTGCGCGGTGTTTCTGCACCCTGCACCATCTTCCCGGAGCTCCTCGATGCCGAGCAACATCTGCCGCTACTTAACCGCCCTCATCGCCGAGGGCAGTTTTTCAAAGGCCGCACAGCGCCTCGGCATCTCGCAGCCCTCGCTTTCGCAGTTTCTCGTCCGCTTGGAAACCGAAGCCCAAACAGAACTCGTCGATCGTTCGGCCAAGCCGCTCAAACTGACGGCTGCCGGAGCGCTCTTTTTGCGTACGGAGCAGCAAGTCGATCTGCTCCGAGAAACCGCTGCCAAGCAAATGCTTGACATCAAGGGGGGGCGTACGCGGACACGTCACTGTAGGGGCGAGCGACTACCGAGAAACTATTTTTCTTGCCGAAGTGCTTCCCGTTTTTCATCGACTCTATCCCCTCATTGAAGTCTCCCTAACGGAAGGACGCACCAAAGTACTCGAACAAATGGCGCTTGAAGGCGCCGTCGATTTTTCCCTAGTCATCACGCCGCTCTTTCATCCGGGCACGCTCACCACCATTGAGCTTTATCAAGAGCGAATCCTTATCGCCCTTTCGGAAAAGCACCGCCTTGCCAAGCAGCATCCTGCCTCGCCAAGCGAAGAATTCCCGGTCATTGACTTCCATGATCTCGACCGTGAACCTTTCATCAAAATCAAGGAAGGACAGCAGATGGACGTGCTTTTCCGAGAGCTCTGCAGAATGAGCAGAGCATCACCGCGCGTTGTTCTCGAAAGCGAGTCCATGATTGCCGCTGCGACACTCGCGAGCGTGGGGCTCGGTGCGGCGTTAACCACTGAAACGCTGGTGCGGCGGGCAGGCACGGCCAAGCCGCTGCGTGCCTTTAGCGTTGAGCCGCCAGTGCCGCCTCGGATCGTCGCGGCCGCCTACCGGTCCGAGCGCTATCTCTCTAAGGCTGCGCGCGCACTGATTCGGGTGATGACAGACGTTGCGGCCAGCCGCTTTCAAAACGGTTAGACCGCCTCTTAAACCTGCCATTGGGAAAAGGGATGACGCACTAAGTTTGAGTTGAAGTAGCGAGGATCATTAGAAACCTCTCGACCCAGCCAGTCCGGCCGCTCAAACGGAGCGTCCTCGTCGGGCAGTTCAATCTCGGCCACAATCAATCCGGCATTTTCACCGAGGAACTCATCAATCTCCCACACCAATGAACCGGCAGGGATCTTGAAGCGGCGCTTTTCGATCAACGGTTTTTCAGCTAAGCCGCTGAGCATTTCGTCAGCATCTGCAAATGGTATTTCATATTCAAATTCAGAACGTGTCACACCGTTTGTGATGCCTTTTACCGTCAAGAACCCCTTTTCGCCTGCGGTGCGCACCCGGACGGTTCGCTCCTTGGCGCTGCTGAGGTAGCCCTGTCGGTAAAGTACGCCTTGAGCGAGCGTTCTCCAGGCATTTCCATTGACTAAAAATTTGCGTTCAATCTCTTTGCTCATCGCGGCTCTCAATGTGTTTTTTTTGGGGGTCGTCAGCCGGCTTGGCCTCAAATCCCGTTCACTGACGAACCCATGAAGAGCATAGAAGATTCCCTGCTTTTTCGCCGGCTCAAGGGCTCCCACTGCCCGGCATGGAAGCACTTGGAACACTTCATAGGGCCTGCAGTGCCCTATTTATAACGGCCAAGCGCACGTCAAAGAGACCTTTTCAGAAAGCAGAGCGCTTGGGCACCAATCGCCCGTTGAGGCCGTTCACAGCCATTCTCAGCGCCGGCGGCGAGGATCCCAGCCTCGTCCGCCGTAGCATGCCTGAGCGTCTCGTTCATACTTAATGTCCTTGGCATACTGCACCCAGGTTTCCAGGAGACTGCGCGTGATGCGGCTCCCGTGATATTTAGGCCAGGCACGCTTGAGAAAACGCTTTACGGCTTCTTCGCCAGACTCGGAGAGCGTTTCGTCATAGGCCACATAACCCACCCAGAGCCAAAGCATGCGCAGCACCGCTTCATCATCTGCGGCCCTTGCGGGATCGCTCGGCATCGGCTGGCGCAGCGCACTGACCGACAATCCTGTGCGGCCGTGAGCAATCGCCTGCAGATGAGTGATAAAAGAGGCCTCAGCACGACGCCGCGCCTCTGCCTCATCCTCTGCCCTCGCCAAACGCTCCGGCGGCAATGTCCGCCAAAGTTCAAAAAAAGAAGTGGGGCCGCCGTCCTGCAGCGCGCCGGTGCGGCGCAGCCGCAGGCACCAATACCGCCACTGCCAGTCTCGGTCGCCGAAATGCTTTGCCGCCAGGCGCAGCGCCCCCGTCCTCCGGCGTTCAGCCGCCGTTGCGCGGGAAGCATCCGATATCCGCTTTTCTTCGTGCTGCAGCAGTTTTTCAAGTGTCGGACGTGAAAAGCGCCAGAGCCAAGGCTCCATTTTTTCGAGCCAGCTCTTAGAAAAATAAACTGCCGCTTTTTTCTCCATTCGCGCAACGGCACGCGCCGCTGCCCCCGTTACGACACGGACGGCACGAGTCAGGCTCTTTAAAAGCGCTCTTTTCGTCTGCATAGACCGCCTCTTTCCTTTTGACAATGCTCATGAGCATTGCCATTACCTTCAGAAACAGTCTAGCACTCCAAATTCACAGCGGCACCGATCAAATCGTAATTTCTTGTTGAATTTCAATGAATTGCAGTTATTTCTAAGGTTCATTCTCATTAGCGGCATCCGCATGAGAAGGAGCGGCAAACGCAAATTTCGATCCGTTCTGTCATCCGAAAAAAACGCCCGCTGCAAAGGGCTGCAAGCGGGCGTCAGTTCTGTTTATAAACCCTCAGTCACATGAGGCTTTATCACAGATGAAGTTTATTTTCTGCTTTAGCTGAAGAACGGCATCAAGAGACGCATGATCCACATGGAGAGGAGCGCGTTCACAATGGAGTTCAGCATCAAGAGCGGCCAGTAGCGCTTCGGGCAGTCAGCCACGCCAAGCAGACGTCCCATGTACTGGATCTGCGAGGCCATCAGGAAGATAGCCGGCAGAATGACCGTCACGCCGTCAGCATCAAGAACACCTTGAGCAAGCAGACTCGCTGCCATGCCGGCGCCGGCTGAAGCCGACAGCCAAGCGGCCAGCAGCACCGTAATGGCCTGACCCGGAAGGCCAAAGAGCGCCATGAAAGGACCGCAGTGCTGGCCGAGGAAGTCCATCACACCCAGAAGGGTCAGCATGTGCGCGAAGACGAACGCCATCAAAACGTTCGGCGTCAAATTCAAAAGGGCGATATTGATACCCTTGCGAACGCCGACGATGAAGATGTCAAGCGGATTAGTAGACGTGGTCTTCTCAGTCATTTTCGAAGTCCTTGCGGTAGACCGTATTGAGGACGCAGCGGACGAGGAAGCCGCCGACGAACTTGAGCACAATCATGAGGATGAGCGGCACGATGAGCGGGCAAAGCGTCGCAGCGAAAAGCGCGGAACCCGAAGCAAAATAGTTGCCGATCAGACCTGCGCCGGAATACTGCCAGGCGCAGACCACAATGAGCCCTTTCTTATCGAAAAGACCGCGGTCGTACATACCCTTTGTCAGCGCAGCGCCGGCATCGGTGCTCTGCAGGTCGGTGATGAGTGCAAGACCCGTCGAACCCGGAACGCCCAGAATCGGATTGAGAAGCGGCGTCATCAGCTTCTGTGCGGCACGCATGGCACCGTAGTAGGTGACAACTTCCATCACGCCCAAGGCGAGCATTACGGAGGGGAAGAGCGAAAGTGCAAAGAGGAAGCCCTGACGAGCGCCAAAACCGCCCTTGCCGATATAGGTCAGGCCGTCGATCTTGCCGAACCCGCCAGCGAGCGTCGTAAAGTCAAACGAACCGAGCCATTTGTACCCGTCAATGTTGTAGAAAAGCCCCGAGAAAAAGAGGATCGTGATGATCAAAGCCACATAGGCGCCAACGCCTACATGTCCCACATCCTGATCGTCCTCACTCGCAGCGGCCTGATTGTTCTCAGTCATGGCATGCCTTTGTGGGGAAGTTGGAGTGTTTGAAAACTCGTGATTTTAACGATCTCTCACAAAAACATCTAAGCAATTCCCCTAATTCAGTTACCCAACATCAATGATTAAGTCTACCTATCAGGCGCACCCTATAAAAATAAGGATGGCCGCTCAGTTTGCACCAGCGGCCATCTTCCGAAAACCACTCAATGGAGAGTGGAAATCCTTAGTTGAAGAACAACCTGCGTCAGGCAGTCATCCTCACCCGAAGAGTTTGGCAAAGAACCCCTTCTTCGGCGCTTCCTCAACGCAGGCAAATGACGTCACCTCATAGCCTGTCGGCGCAATGGCGTCGCGCACGGCCTTTTCATCGAGCGGAAGTTCGGTAATGATTTCGGCACATTTCTTGCTGCGTGAGGCCTTGACCTTATTGACTTCAAAAGCCTTTTTGATCGTGCTGCAGATGTGTTCCTCGCACATCCCGCAGGCCATACCTTCAATACCAACGATGGTTTTATACATTTGCTTATCCTCAATGGACTCAGTCGAACACGCCGCCGGCCGTCTCCGCCGCCTCCGGGAGAGACCGCAGGCCTATTCGACTCAATAATATTGAGAACCATTCTAATCCTCGACGAAGCCCCTAGCTGACCTCATCGGCAGCATCGCCGGCATCCGACGCATTCTTTGAACGATCTGCTGATTTGAAGAAAAGAATGCCGGCCGACCGCCGATAGGAGCGGAAAGCAGCCGCTCTGACATTTGACGCCTGACTGCTCCAATTTTGGACGGCTTCAAAAACACGGTCAGAATCCCAGAGCATCACCTCCACATAGCAGCGTCTCTCAGAGAAAGCCTCACCGACAACCGATGCTGCTCCGGGTGCCGTCTCGGAAAGCATGCCTCGGAAATCCGCAATGATCGTTCGATCCAGCGCTTCGGCAGCTTCCGGAGAAACCGCTGCTGCACGTTCGAAAAAGAAGAATCCAACCGCAATGCCCTGCCGATGAAGCACATCAACAACCTCAGATTCACCAGAACGGTAACTATTGATGAAATAGGGAGCGGCAGTCCATCCAAAGCGGATATCAAAATTGATTTCGGCCTCTTTCTCAGGCTTAAGCCAATAATCGAGCCGTTCCTCTGCGATGTCGCGATGGGTATAGTTCTTTGCCCGAGGCTCCAGCGCTGCAATGCGTTCAGGCAGTTCTGAAAGCAGGAACCCTCCGTCTTCAGGCGGCTTGCGCAGAATCGTCAGATTGCGGATAAACCGCATGGATGCCGCTTCGCCGATTAAATGGTCAATCAAGAGCGTCAGCTGCTCGAAGACCGGGGCACTCTCTTCCTCATCCAATCCGCGCAGTGACTCTGCAAAAAACTGCAGCACCCAAGCGTTCTCTTCTTTAACGAGACGGCAGCGAATTTCTCTGCAGTCAAAGAGCAATCCCTTATTAAATTTGAGTTCAACGGCTGCCGGTTTCGGTCTGAGGCCGGCAGCAAACTCCCAATGCGCTCCCAGAGCAATGGGGGCAGCATCCAGGAGCTTCAGGATCGGCAAAATCTGCACATAGTCGTGCTGGGGCGACAATTCGAGCAAAAAGTGACCGGCAGCATCTGTCGGAGACGAGAAACCGATCCCCCTGCCTTCTGATACCGACTTGAGCATCTTCACAATCCGCTCAAGCGCATCAGCAGGATTTCCGCTTGCAATTAAAGCCCGCAGCTCGGCATCCGCCTCGCCGAAAGCATCCCAAAATTGAGCGGCACGTTCATCGAAACACCTGCGGAAGACGGGAATGGTTACGGCACGCCTTGCGGCATCAAGCATTTTGATGGTGTCTTCGTCGCCGGGCCTATATTCCAAAGCTCGCTCCCAATATGGGATGGACTCCCCTTCGCGATCCAGATAAAAAAGTGCATAGGCCGTACGAAAATTCCATTCATGCGTATTTTCCTGCTCAGCGCGGCACGATTCGAGGAGTTCCAGAGCGTGAAGAAATAAAGCATCCTCGCCGGGCTGAGCCAGATTGTTGTAGGCCCGAGCCAATTCACTTGTTAAACGAAGCGTTCTCTTCGTTGCCGGCAGCGCTTCGACTGCATTAATGATGGTTTGGTATTCATTCTCCTGATTCCAAATCCTGATCTTTGGGATGAGCGCTTCTTCTTCTGCCGTATAGTCCTCAGTCTCTTCATCCGCCGGCGCACTGTCTCCCATATGCACTGCAGTTTGCCGGATGCGGAAGCACACCTCCCCGGCTTCGTCGGGTGTGCCGTCCTCACCTCTGATGAGCAGTCCGATCTCCTCGTTTTGCCGCACATTAATGCAGACCACGTCAGACGCAGATATGTCATGGTCCTTGAGCAGCTGCGGAAGAGCACGGATTACATCGCCGAGCCATCCAACAGAGACGTGTGAAAGCGCCGGAACATTCATTAAGAACCGAAAGACCAGCGGGAACCCAGCCGCCGAAGAGGTGCCCGTGCAAAAAGGTACTTCAGGAGGATCCGCAGGCTGCCAGTCACTGAAGTTAAAGAGCGCAAAAACCGCCTCCAAACCATCGGGCTTAGCGAGAATGCAGTTGTTGAAGCGGGTATAGACGAGAAGCTCATCAGAGGGCATCTGGTTTCGCTGCAGCGCTTCATCCGCATCCGGATCAATCAGGTGATTGGAGAGCTGAAGAATGTCGCTCCCCGACTCAATCTCTCGGCGTGCCGTGAGGAACTCCGGATCACCGGGCACCAGTGCGAGACCGGTCTCGATCGCTTTGAGCGCACCTTCCGCATCGCCGAAATGCGCACGCAGTTTTGCTGCTTCCAGCCATCCCCATGGATATGTCGGCTCTTCTCGCAGAGCACGCTCCGCACATTGATGCGCCTCTTCAATTTTCCCCAGATGAAGCCATACTGCACAAAGACGATAAAAGAAGACTCCGCAGCCGGCAGCCGAAGCTTCAGCTCGCCGAAGAATGCTGAGAGCGCGGATGCAGTCTTCATATTGGTGCAGATTAAGGCAGGCATGCGCGCGCATCAATGCACACTCGAGATCTTGATCAGCCGCTTCGCGCGTGAAGCGCCCTTCCCTGATGCCTCGATCTATAACGGCATCGATTTCAGCCAGAATTCGCCCAGGCCGAATTTCATTGCCCGAGTTGAAGGCAGCCAGTTTGGCTCGATCTTCATCTGAAAAAATAATTCCGCGCGGCGTCATCACAATTCTCCTCTCATGCGTGCTGCGAACCGCCTCACGCGTGAGCCTCATCCTCATGGGCGAGCAATTCATTGGGCTGGAACCGAATCTTCCAGGTGTCACGTCCCTTTAAAAAGATACCTGGACTTCTCTCGAGCGGCAATTTTTGTCCGGCGGTATAGCTCACCGTTTCACCATCCTGAAAGTCCACTTCGTTTTCAGACACATAATCCGCTGTGTCGGCAAGGAAGAAAAAGAGCTCCATGGGGTCAATATCCGCTGCCGGAACTTCCATTTCCATTCGGCCCAGGGCTTCAAGACCTTCCGTCCAAGCTGCAAAGCCGCCCGATTCAAGGCGCACGACAGAGACCCACACGAGGCAAAGCGTTGGAAATGCGCCGTCTTTCATACATTGGGCAAAATCACGGTATGTTTCGGGCTGATGCACCACTCCATTGATATAGATGCCGACGGAGGAAGCCTCTCCTGAGAGCGACGCACAAACCTTCGCAAATGCCCTGCCGGCCCTTTTCCCGGGCAGAGGCGCAGTCACAATCAAGTGCGCACGATGGTGCGCCACTAAACTTTTATCTCCTCGCCAAAGGAAATTGTCTTCTGCCGCACCGAGCGCCTCATTATCAGGAATCGGAGCAGGAATCAAGCGTATAAAAACCGGCACGTCGTCAACGATGAAGCATGATGTCGACGAAGAAGCACCGTCTTCGAGCTCAATCGAATCGTCCCACTCTCGGCGGAAGCGCTTCACGAAAGCTGACGCACACCATGCCGCATCCTTAAGAAGGACAAAAGAGAGGAAAATGCTGCGGGGCGAAGATCTCGCGGCACCATTGCTGATCGAATCACACATAGGCACACCATGGCGGTTAGTGGAGAGGCTTACGCTGCTTTCTGTCATTTTCTCATGCCGCGCCGCAATCTCTTTATGAAGAGACTTCAATGTCGACAGTCTGCCCCCAAAGCGCAGCCCAAATGATTTCCTGCGGTCTCAAATCGATTGATAATGGTTTTCTTTACATTTGACTATCGCGGTCTGCGCCATTGTCATGATTATTTTCCTCATCAAGCTTATCGCTGCACCGCTTCTGCTTGCGCTGGCCACATTGGCTGCTCGGCGCTGGGGAACGGTTTTGGGCGGGATTCTCATTGGACTGCCGCTGATCTCCGGACCTATTTCTGTTTTTCTGGCCATCGAAAACGGTGCCGGATTTGCCGTTGAAACAGCCAGAGGCGCATTGGCTGGAACCGTTGCACTTGCTGTCTTCACCTGTGTCTATGCGGCGGTCTGCCCTAAAGGATGGCTTAAAGCTTCTTTTTTAAGCGTGGCGCTCTATGTTTTAGCCTCTTGGATCGCAGCCGAGCTTCCGATCTCTGCTGTGACGCTGGCAGTCTCCGCTGCGGCCGCCATCATCCTTTCGCTTTGGATCATGCCCGTTCCTCACGGTGCAGCCGTGAAACACCGTCCGCCGAAACATGATCTCCTGATGCGCATGGGCATGATGATGGTGCTGATGATTGCCATCACCTTCCTGGCGCCCTATATCGGCCCTACCGCCTCAGGCATCGCATCAACTTTTCCGTACATGGCGCTCACCATGGCGGTTTTCTCCCAAATCCAAGGCGGCCCGGATAATGCCCGCCGAGCCATGCACGGGCTGATGCTCGGCATGTACAGCGGTCTGGTCTTCAATCTCGTCGTATGGGCACTGGCGGCTGAGGATCGACTGCTTATCGCTTATGCGGCCGCAACAGCCGCTGCGCTCGCTGCTCAGGGCGTTGTTCTGGCCCTGACGCTTAAAAAAACAGCATGACGCCTCTCTGATCCAGTGTCTTTTAAGGCATTTATAGTTTGAAAACATCTTGTCATTCAGACTGTGCGGGGGCCGTTGAGCAGAAAACACGATCAAAGAGGCTTTGAATCATTTTCTTGATGCCTTCCTGACTCTTTCAGAGCCCATAAGATATGACTCAGCCGCAGCCATATGTTTATCTTTAATCGATTCTAAATAGCGACTTATTTTGCTTATCGCGCAAACTTACTTTGTTCGGAACGATATATATCGTTTTCAATGCAATATATTGATAAACAAGATTAAGTAGTCATAAAATTCTTTATATTTCAAATACACAGCTCCTCATCCTCACCATAAAATACGGTCATTGTGCCGCGTTAATCATGCCTATTAAACGCTGACACAGTTTCCCGCTTTCGACGCAGGGAATACATTTCCAAAAAAAAGGAGTTTTGGATGAAAAAATGGATTCTTGGAGCTGCAGCCGCCGCGCTGCTTCCCATTTTTGCTCAAGCAGATCAGCCGCGAGATGAATTTTTCTGGCTTTCTGAAATCAATAAAGCGAGCTGCATCATCAATACCGAAGAAGGCCTGCTTGAGAAGACGATGGGTGAGCGCATTGCCAAAGGAATCTCTGCCGTCATCACCAACGGCAATAAAGAAAACGGTCCTCGGCCCAAGCAGGTCATCAAGTATGAGCCTTACCTCATTAAGGAAGTCGGCATGGATGCAACCATGCTGCATATCGGCCGCTCCAGTCAGGACATGCATGCCACCTACCGAACGGCCATCATTCGTGACAATACGCTCAAGCTTTCAGAGACGCTCACCAACGCAATGGAAGTTTTGAATACGCTCGCCAAAAACAATCAGGCAACGATCGTTCCGAACTACACCAACGGCGTAGCGGCTCAGCCCAATTCTTATGCGCACTACCTCATGGGCTATCAAGCAGCCTTCTCGCGCGATCTGGAAAAAATCCGCAACTTTTATCAGCGCCTCAATTACTGTGCGATGGGCACCACCGTTCTGAACGGGACGAGCTGGCCGCTGGATCGTCAGCGCATGGCCGATTATCTGGGTTTCGCCGGGCCTGTGCCCAATGCCTACGATGCCGGTCAGATGAAGTCCGTGGATGAACCCGTCGAACTGGCAGCCATTGCAACGAGCATTGCACTGCACGTGGGCACTTTCATTCAGGATGTTTCCGTTCAGTATGCGCAGCCCCGTCCCTGGATCCTGCTGCAGGAAGGCGGAGACAACACCTATGTTTCCTCTGCGATGCCGCAAAAGCGCAATCCCGGCTTGATGATCAACACGAGAGCTGCCGCGAGCGATGTGATCGGTCAGGCGCAGACAGTCATCCTCAAGGCCCACAACATCCCGCCCGGAATGAGTGACCCCAAGAGCGTTTCGGCCAATGCCAAACTCGCCAACGATACCTCCGCGCTTTTGAAGCAGTTCACGCGCGTTATCAAGGCGCTGCGCGTGAATCCCGAGCGTGCGCTTGAAGAGCTCAACAGCGACTGGACAGCTTCTCAGGAAGTTGCGGACGTTTTAATGCGCGAATATAAGCTCCCATTCCGCGTGGGTCATCATGTAGCGAGCCATATCGTCACCTATGCCCGAAACAACAACCTGTCGCCCACCAACTTCCCGTATGAACAGGTCAAGAAGATCTATGCAGAGGTCATCAAGAGTGAATATCCGCAAGGGAATCCAGTCTGCCCAATGAGCGAACAAGAGTTCCGCGACACCCTCAATCCCACCGCGATTGTTGCCAACCGCAAGACTGAAGGCGGTCCTCAGCCCGCAGAGCTGACTAAAGCACTGTCAGCCGCAGATGCCGCGATTGCCGAGCAGCGCGAGTGGACGAAGCAAAACCGCCGGCACATTGATCAGAGTCTCGCTAAGCTCGATGCTGACTTCCAGAAACTCATCGAGCAGAAATAATCGGCATCCTGAATGCGGCAGGGAGCCGCATTCAGCCTGACGTTTTGCACCTCCCGGCGAAATGGCGCACCCAATGACGCGCGCAGCCTTCGCCGGGAGTTTGTGTATAGGCGCGTGACCCGCTTTAGCCTCTGCGTCCGGTGAGATACTCGTAAAGCCCCTCTTCCACGGGCGTTTCCAAACGCCAGTGCATCTCAAACGCCGATTGGCCATTGGCAAGGCGAACGGGCTGCGGCGCTGCGGCAGCGTGCATTGCGCCAAGAAAATAAAAAGCCTTGGCTTCATCGTCGTCCTTGCTGCGGCGTACAAATAAGAGTATTCGAATCGCAGCGTACTGACCTTTTTGCGTCATGCGCTGAGCATCCTGCGAATCAATCTGTCGATTGACCTTAGAGAGCGAGATCAGTTCTGCCGGCGAAATAAAACGGTCGGCATAAGCAATCGCGCCGGCCTGCTTCTCGTAATTGATGAATATGGGGAAGGTCTGCGTTTTCTCATCGTAGAAATAGCCGCCGATATTGATGGACGTGATATTGCGGTCCCAATCGAGCAGCCGACAGACATCCTCATAGGTGTAGGTCGACCCGAGCAGCAAAAACGTGTCCTCCCAACGATGACTTTCGCATGCGCGGCAGCGATTGAGCACAAAATGGGTGAGCGACTCCAAATGCCGGCGAAATGACGGTTCATCCGCAAGACAGCAAAAGAACTGCGGATCTGCCCGCCAGCGGCGCACCCTCTTTCCGTCTTCGACATCATCAAGCGCTTCAATCACTTCACAGCCGGCATTTCGCTTGATGTCATTGAGCGTACGCTCAAACTTCGCGGTCATTACGCATTCCACATTCCGCAGATGCGCCGGCGAGGCTTTGAAGTTGTAGGGTTCCGCACTGAGTTTTTCGATCAGCGCCGCACGCAGATCGCTGCGACCTTCAAGCGCAGCCTGCAGCACCAAAGCTTCCGACGGCCTGAGCGCTGACCCCAAACGATTCGAGCACCATCTCAAACGCTTGACCGCGGCATCTGACAAACGTTCTGAATAGTCGGGTTCATACTGCACCAAAAAATCGTAGTAGGACGACCTTTTCCGCAGCAGGAACTTGGAAGCATCGATGGACGCATGTTCCTCAAAATCAGCGAGCTCGGGTATCCGGCCAAGCTTATATTTCAAAAGTTTGTAGGCATCCAGAAGCAGTCGAACGGAATTCAGGGACGCGCTGTCAATTGCCCGATAAATTCGGCTGCGGGCCACTTCGTCAAAATGGATGGAGGAAGCCCCCGGAATGCGCTCAGCCCCCGTCGTCACGAAGCGGCGAAGCTTTTCTTTCGAATACGAGCGATCATCCGAAAGCGCTGTCGCGATGAGATAATTTTTCTCATAGTTTCCGATAAAGTCGAGCACAATCACATATTCCTTGTCGGCGGCACGGCGCAGCCCGCGGCCGAGCTGCTGCACAAACACAATTGCACTTTCCGTGCGGCGCAGCATCAGAATTTGATTGACCTCAGGAATATCCACTCCCTCGTTAAAAATATCAACCGTAGCAATATATTCGAGCCGATTGGGACCCATGCCGTGCGTGAGCTGCTCAATCGCTGCTTCGCGCTCATCCTGAGCGGTTTGACCGCCAAGCGCAATCGCCGGATGCCCTGCACTCGTGAAAGCGGCCGCAGCGGCGCGAGCTTCTTCGAGACTGCCCGCAAAAATTAAGCCTTTCACGCGGTCACCGCAGGAGCCAAAATACTCCGCCTGATCGATAACGTGCTGGATGCGCTCAGGCCAATTCGGATTCGTAAAATCCGGAAGCTGACCTGCTTCTTCGCCCGTCTCGTCTTCCGTTCCGGCAGAGAGCCCAAAGTAATGAAAGGGCGTTAAGAGATTCTCTTCAAGGGCTTCGGAGAGACGAATCTCATGCGCAATGACATGGTCAAAGAGTTTGAAAATATCAAAGCCGTCCGTTCGCTCCGGACTGCCCGTCATCCCGAGCCAGAAGGCTGGTCTGAACCAATTCATGATGCGCTGATAGCTGGGCGCGCCTGCTCGGTGCACTTCATCAATGATGATGAAGGCAAAGGCATCTTTAGGAAACGTCTGCAGCACCGCGGTCTTGGCAAGCGTCTGCATCGTGGCAAAAACAAAGTCGCACTCCGACGCTTTTTCATTTCCGGAAAGCAGCCCGAAGGAACCTGCGGCATCTCCCAAAACAATACGGAAACTCTTCAAAGCCTGCCGCGCAATTTGCTCTCGGTGAACAATGAAGAGCATGCGGAAGCGCTGGGAATGTCGGCTTTCTCGGTCTCTAGGAGCGTGGGCTGAAGGGGTACGCTGAAATTGAGCGATTGCATCGCGCACCGCGAAGGCGGCAGCAAAGGTTTTGCCCGTACCGGTAGCAGAAATCAGCAGTGCGCGCTCAGCCCCATTGCTTCTGAGGGCTTTAAGCCGAGCGAGAAAAGCCTGCTGCATGGAATTGGGCTCCGCGCAGCCCGGCTTAATCGTTGGCTGAGCATTGACCGCAGCCTTGCGGGCTTCGAGCTGAGCAGCGCCGAGCTGACGATATTCCCGCTCATACGCTTCCATTTCCAGCGCAGCATCGCGGGATGCGGCATCGGACCAAAGAGAATCAAATTCGGCGAGGATCGACTGAGCGAGCTCACCTCTTTCGCAGGCAACGATGCGCGTATTCCATTCGCGGTTGGTCGTGAGCGCCGAGAGCGTCAAATTGGAACTGCCGATGATGATCCGCAGAAGATTATTGGAGCTGTGAAAGATATAGCCTTTGGTGTGAAACCCTGCCGCCCCCTGCGTGCGAAAAATTCGGACCTCTAAATTGGGCAGTGCCAGGAGCTGCCGCAATGCGCCGGGTTCAGTGAAATAGAGATAATCGGTCGTGAGAATGCGCCCATGCACACCCTTGGCCGCAAGACGCTGCAGCGTCAGAAGGAGCGGCGCAATGCCGGACTTCGTGATAAAGGCAACGCTGATAGAAAAGGACCGGGCATGGCTAAGCTCATCGTCAATCGCCGTCAGTATTTTTAAATGACGAATCGGATCATTGGCGAGAAGGGTTGTCCGCAGTCCAGCTTCCGAAGGGATAGCCGCATCGGCAAATGAAGTAGCCAGACTCTTTTGGAGATTTTCCGAAGAATTCTCAAGGCATAAGCCGTCTTTATCCCTATGAGCAGCTGAAGGGAAAGCTTCGAAGTTCATGGCAGCATACGACCAAATGGGATGAATCCGAAGCAGCATAGCAGCCGAGCGACGACCCTGCGGTGCGCCGATGCCTTTTCCCTTTAGGAATCAATGACGACAACCGTTGTTTCTTCTCCACATCCTCCCAAAAAAGAGCGGCCGGTCAGGCGATCTGCGCGGACATCCCGCTCAAAGCGCCCTTCATCAGCGGCGAAAGCCGCCGAAGCACCCTGTGTCAGGCGCTGCGGCGGCTTTGCTTGTCGGGCTCGATTCAGATAAACGTATTAATCCACGACGCCCGCCTGAAGATGCTGCAGATCACGAACCTTTTCGGAGAGTTCGCTGCGGCGGATACCTTCGGCAGCGGCCAGACCGCCGGCCATTGTTGTGTAATACGTCGTCTGTTCGGCGAGGCAGACCTGCCGAATGGCACGGGCGTCATCGAGTTCGTGCTCATGCTCAGCCACCGACATCACGACAAGGTTGATCTCCTTATTCTTGATGAGGTCAATGACGTTGGGGCGGCCTTCATGCACACGGCTCACGCTGCGGCAGGGAATGCCGGCCGCTTGAATGACTCTGGCCGTACCTGCTGTGGCAATCAGTTTGAAGCCGGCGTGATGAAGTTCGTGGGCTGCGATCGTCACCTTAGGCTTATCGCTGTCGCGCACAGAGAGGAAGCACAGCCCCGAAGACGGCAGCTTAGAGGCCGCGGCAAGCTGACTCTTACGAAGCGCTTCGCCGAAGTCGCTGCCGATGCCCATCACTTCGCCCGTGGAGCGCATTTCCGGCCCGAGAACCGGGTCGACCCCCATGAACTTCGCAAACGGGAAGACCGCTTCCTTGACGGAGAAGTACTTCGGAGCCTTCTCGAGCTCTTCAACCGTCAGTCCCTGATCGGCGATCTTGTCGCCCACCATGCAGCGCACGGCGATCTTGGCGAGCTGATGGCCCGTCGCTTTGGAAACAAACGGCACGGTACGCGAAGCGCGGGGATTCACTTCCAGCACGTACACCACAGGTTCTTCGGTGTGGGCATTCTTAACGGCAAACTGCACGTTCATGAGGCCGACCACTTTGAGCGCCTTGGCGAGTTCGCGGGTTTCGCGGCGAATTTCCGCAACGAGCGACGGCGCCAGACTGTAGGGCGGCAGCGAGCAGGCCGAATCGCCGGAGTGCACGCCGGCTTGTTCAATATGCTCCATGACGCCGGCAACAGCTACGACGTCTCCGTCGCAGACCGCATCAACGTCCATTTCAACCGCGTCGTCGAGGAACCGGTCGAGGAGCACCGGTTCTTCGGGGCTTACCTTCACAGCCTCGCGCATGTATTTGACGAGGCGCTCGGGCGTATGCACGATTTCCATCGCACGGCCGCCGAGAACGTAGCTCGGACGAACGACAATCGGGTAACCGATTTCTTCGGCCTTGGCAAGCGCTTCTTCTTCCGTATGCGCAATACGGTTGGGCGGCTGAAGCAGACCGAGCTGATTGATGAGCTTCTGGAAGCGTTCGCGGTCTTCCGCGCAGTCGATCGCGTCGGGCGTCGTGCCGATGATAGGCACGCCGTGGGCTTCGAGTGCACGGCAGATTTTGAGCGGCGTCTGACCGCCGTACTGCACAATCACGCCTTGAGGCTTCTCAATTTCACAAATGGCGAGCACGTCTTCGAGCGTCACCGGTTCGAAATAGAGACGATCGGAGGTGTCGTAGTCGGTGGAGACCGTTTCCGGATTGCAGTTCACCATGATCGACTCCCACCCGTCCTCGTGAAGCGCCATGGAGGCATGCACGCAGCAGTAGTCGAATTCAATGCCCTGACCAATGCGGTTGGGACCGCCGCCCAGCACGATCACCTTTTTCTTGTCGGTAGGATCAGCTTCGCTGATGCGGCTTCGTTCATAGGTTGAATAGAGGTACGCCGTGGTGGTGGCAAATTCCGCTGCGCAGGTATCCACCCGCTTATAAACGGGTTCAACGCCGAGCACTCGGCGAGCTTCACGCACTTCATTTTCGTGGCAGTCTGCCAGCAGCTTGGCGATGCGCTTGTCGGAGAACCCGCGGCTCTTCAATGCCCAGAAGTCGTCGACATCGAGTTCATTGAGATTGTGGCCGGCAATAGACGCTTCCACTTTCACCAGCTCGTCAATTTGGCGCAGGAACCAGGGATCAATCTTTGAAAGCTCGAAGATTTCTTCCACCGTCATGCCGATGCGGAAGCCGTCGGCCACATAGAAAATGCGTTCCGGTCCGGGTTCGGCAATTTCGCACAGAATCTTCGAACGGTCGGTAGTAATGGGATCGAGACCGCACTTGCCGGTTTCGAGACCGCGGAGCGCCTTCTGCAGAGATTCTTCGAACGTACGGCCGATGGCCATGACTTCGCCCACCGACTTCATCTGCGTGGTGAGGCGATCGTCGGCAGCGGGGAATTTTTCGAAAGCAAAGCGCGGCACCTTGGTGACCACGTAGTCAATGGCAGGCTCAAACGACGCCGGGGTCTTTCCGCCCGTCATTTCGTTCTTCAGTTCGTCAAGCGTATAACCCACGGCGAGCTTGGCTGCGATCTTCGCAATCGGGAAGCCCGTAGCCTTTGAGGCCAGCGCAGACGAACGCGAAACACGAGGATTCATTTCGATGACGATCATGCGGCCGTTTTGCGGATTAACCGCAAACTGGACGTTCGAACCGCCCGTATCCACGCCGATCGCACGAAGCACCGCCATCGAGGCATCGCGCATCGCCTGATATTCCTTGTCGGTGAGCGTCTGTGCGGGGGCGACCGTAATGGAGTCGCCGGTATGGACGCCCATCGGATCCAGATTTTCGATCGAGCAGACGATGATGCAGTTGTCCGCCTTGTCGCGGACCACCTCCATCTCGTACTCCTTCCAGCCGAGAAGCGACTCTTCAATGAGCACTTCCGAGGTAGGCGACAATTCAAGACCGCGCGAAACGATCTCCAGGAACTCGTCCATGTTGTAGGCAATACCGCCGCCCGTACCGCCCAACGTAAAGCTCGGACGGATCACCGCCGGGAAACCGACGGTCTTCTGAATAGCAAATGCTTCTTCGAGCGTATGAGCAGCACCCGAGCGCGCGCTTTCAAGACCGATTTCGGTCATCAGCTTCTTGAAGCGTTCGCGGTCTTCGGCTTTGTCGATGGCTTCCGGAGTGGCGCCGATCAGTTCAACGCCCCAGCGGCGGAGGACGCCGTGGTGAACGAGATCCATTGCGCAGTTGAGCGCCGTCTGGCCGCCCATCGTCGGCAGGATCGCATCCGGACGTTCTTTTTCGATGATGCGCGCCACCGTTTCCCAAGTGATCGGTTCGATGTAGGTCGCATCCGCCGTCTTCGGATCGGTCATGATGGTTGCGGGGTTGGAGTTCACGAGAATAACGCGATACCCCTCTTCGCGCAGCACGCGGCAGGCCTGCACGCCCGAATAGTCGAATTCACATGCCTGACCGATGATGATCGGACCGGCACCGATGATAAGAATAGATTGAATGTCTGTACGCTTCGCCATGATTCGCTTCTAGTTCGTTTGTTCTGTGCTTTGTCGACTTCGCTGGGCCCATCAGCCGGCACGGCGGCCGGCGAGGCTCTTCGCAAACTTTTCGAAGAGCACGTCAATATCGTGCGGACCGGGACTCGCTTCCGGATGCCCCTGGAAGCAGAATGCGGGCTGCCCGATCAGCTCAAAGCCCTGCAGACTGCCGTCAAAGAGAGAGTGGTGCGTGGCACGGGCATTGGCCGGCAGCGTATCGGCATCCACCGCAAAACCGTGATTCTGGCTCGTGATGTAAACGCGCTTCGTTTCAACGTTTTCCACCGGGTGATTGGCGCCGTGATGGCCGAACTTCATCTTGAGGGTCTTCGCACCGACGGCGAGCCCCATGATTTGATGACCGAGGCAGATGCCGAAAAGCGGCAGCTTGGCCGCGATGGCCTTCTGCGCCACCTCAATGGCGTATGTGCAGGGCGCAGGATCGCCGGGGCCGTTCGAAAGGAAGATGCCGTCGGGCTGATGCTTCATCGCTTCTTCAAAGGGCGTCTGAGCCGGCACGACCGTCACACGGATGCCGCGATCCGCAAGGAGGCGCAGGATATTGGTCTTGATGCCGAAGTCATAGGCAACGACGTGATACGGGAAAACCGCTGCGCGGCGGAACCCGGCAGGCTCGCCCTCGCGCGAAGGCTCCCAGCTGCCGTCCGTCCAGTCATAGACATGATCGGTCGTAACGGTCTTTGCCAGATCCTGGCCGGCCATTGAGCCCCAGCTGCGGGCAGCTTCAAGCGCCTGCTGCAGATCCTCATCGGTGAGCTCATCACCCACCTGCTTGGCGATGATTGCGCCGGCCTGAGCACCGGTCGTACGCAGATGAATGGTCAGCGCACGCGTATCAATGCCGCAGATCGCCTTCACGCCGGCATCCTTCAAAGCTTCCGGGAGACTTTGACGAGCGCGCCAATTGCTTGGCACATCAGCAGCCGCTTTGACAATCAAACCAGCTGCGTGAATGGCATTGCTTTCCATGTCCTCAGGATTAACGCCGACATTGCCGATGTGCGCGCAGGTAAGCGTCACGAGCTGCCCCGTGTAGGAGGGATCCGTGAGGATTTCCTGATAACCCGTCATCGAGGTGTTGAAGACAACTTCGCCAACCGTAAGACCTGCCGCACCGGTACTTTCACCCTGAAAGACCGTGCCGTCGGCCAGTACGAGCGCCGCTTGAGGTCGAGTTTTCGCAATAAGTGCCACGATGGATACCCTTCCGTTTTGTGTTCTGTTTCTTGATGCTGCGGCTGAGCGAGAACGGTAAATCAAAGCTTGGGGAGAGGTGCATTCGAAGGCTGGTTCGAGGACCGCAATAAGTTCAGTCCTCAAGGCCGCTTTCGAATGCTCCTCCCGGTCTGTATCCGCCATCCATTTTTTTCGGAAAGGGATAAACAGAGTCTGAAAGAAACCGGCATGCACCGAAAAATGCCTTTTAGGCACCAATGATGCGTGGCTGCAAGCACACTCCGACCGCAGTACGGCGGAAAGTCTATCCATGACCTGTTTGCGCTCGCCTCTGCTCATCTAGGTAAATTACCTTCCCCAACCCCGACCTTATCAACCACTCTCAATGTGTCGATCATTTGTCGACCAATTGGTTGAAATTCAAGTGATTTGGTTGTTCGATCCGCTTCTTTTTCAACGTTGGTCGGCCAGAAAACAGGAGCTGCAGCAGGTTTGAAAACACCGTCTGAAATGTCTTTCAGCACCTACTATTTTGCCTTTGAATACAGATTCGAATCCAAAAAAGAAGGCCGGCGCACCCTTTTGCGATGCTCCGGCCTTTTTAGCCTTGATCGTTTTGTTTTATTCGTATGGAGGATTTCAGCGTTTAAGCGGATTCAATCCCACGCCGTCCTGACCGCGCTCAGGCGCCTGCTGCATGCCGCCACCCAATTTCATCATCTTCTCAAGGTCCGTTTCGGGCTTCTCACCCACGTCATCCTTGGGAATTGCCTTGAGGCCGCCTGCCGCGAGCGTCATCTCGATTTGCTGCGTCAGCGCGTCATGGACTTCATTGCCTGCCGGGATCTGCTTTCTCAAACGATCGAAAAGCACTGCCGCATGAGCATAGTCGCCGCGTTCAAAGGCCGCTGCCGCGCCGATCATCAAACCTTTCTGGTGCCAAGGATCGACTGCGAGCGCCTTCTCTGCAATCTCACCGGCCTTCAAAAGGTCAGACGGATTAAGTGCAATGGTCAAGTCGGCGAGCTCAGCCCAGGCGTTGGCGTTTTTCGGCGCAAGCCGCACCACGTTTTCAAAGGCGATCGCCGCCTGACTTAAGTTTCCAGTCGCGTTGTACTGCTCAGCCAGAAGCTCCCACGCTTCAAGATTGTCCTTGTTGCTCTGAACAGCTTTTTCAAGCGAAGCCATCGTGCCCTGCATGTCGCGCTCAGACTTCGCTGCTTGCGCAGCCAAGCGAACCTGTTCGACAGCACGCTCATCAAGCGCGGAAAAGTCGCCGTACCAAAGATAAGCACCCACCGCTGTCGCAGGAATCATCACAGCAACCGCCGCTGTCGTAATAAGCGACGTACGGGCATTGTCCGCGTCCTTACGCACCTGAGACGGATCGGCGGAATCCTTCGTTTCCTCAGTCTCCTCGAGTACGCGGAGCGCAAGCTCTTCCTCTCGCTCTGCAAATGCAGCCTGCGTCAGACGGCCGGCAGCTTGCTGTTCAACAAGATGGGCATACTCTTCGCGAAGTCCCGCAAGATTATCAGCCGTGCGCGCTTCTTCAGCACGACCGCCCTTGGAGTGACCGAGCAGCGCCCAAGCAAAGGCACCCACAACGCCCGCCGTCAGGACGAGCGCAAAAATGCAGAAGATCACTTCGTATTTCATTCTGATGCTCCGCGAGTTTGAACGCCATGCTTGAGCGAACTTTGCCGGGCAGCAAAGCCGCCGTCGACATATTCGACTTCACCTCTGAGGAAAGCCTTGGCGCAGGCGAGCGACTCTGCAGATGCCGCAAGCCTGCGGGCTTTCGCATCTTCTCGGCGGATGCGCACTATGCGCACCATGCCCCAGAAGGCCAGAAACACGAATGCAATCGGCCCCAGCCACAAAAGCCAGGTCTTGGCCTTAAAAGGCGGCTTAAAGAGAACATAGTCGCCGTAGCGCTCGACCATGAAAGCCACCACTTCGTCATCTGTACGGCCGGCTTTAACCTGCTCGGCCACCTCTCGGCGCAGATCTACTGCCAGCTGAGCATTCGATTCCGCAATAGTTTCATTAGCACAAACCAGGCACCGAAGCTGAGACGCAATGTTGTGCACCCGAGGATTGACTGCCGGATCAAACTCAGAGGGCTTGGCTTCAGCCGTTTTCAGGTTAGCAAAGGCATCGGCCGAATTTTCAACGGTTCCCAGTGAGGGCGCTGAGTCCAGAAAGGCAGCTGCCGCTTTGGATTTTTCGGTAGCCGTGACGGATCCCATGAGCGGCTCAGCCGCATAGCTTGATGCCGGCGCAGCAAGCATCGCCAAAACGCAGCATGCCGCAGCGGTGCCGGCTGCTGAAACTGCAGCGAGTTTGCCCATTTCACGCAGCTGAGGCGCTCTGGTCGAACGCGTTGCCATTGCGAGGAGTCCGCCCAGCGCCATGAAGAGCGTACCGATCCAGATGAGTGTCACAAAAGGCTTCACATAAGCGCGCACCACCCAGCCTTCCCCGTCAGGGGTAGGCGAAGCAAGCGACACGTAGATGTCTTCGGTAATTCGATGAAGAATGGCCGCCTCCGTCATCGTCATATTCTGCACGGCGTCGTAGTTGCGTTTTTCCGGGAAAAGCTGCTCGAATTCTTTGCCCTGATCATTGACGATCGTCAGTACGCCTCTAGCAGCCGTGTAATTGGGACCGCGGTATTCGCTCCATCCGTCATAGCGAAGCGTAACGTCGCGCACCTGCACGGTCTGACCTGGCTGCATAGCCGCCCCTCGCTCCACCTGATAAATGCCGTTGGCAGCCGCGCCGAAAATGAGCAGCGCAAGCCCCAGATGGGCAATATGCATGCCCCACCAGGGAAGCGTCTGTCCGAACACACTGCGTTTTTGCGCACGGGCCGTACGGGCGTAGCGCACCCAGTCGGCAGCGGCGCCGAAGACAATCCAATAGGTAAGGAATGCGGCAAGCGCCATCACGGTCGACCAGGCTCCCAGAAGAACCGGCGTGAGGAGTCCCAAAACAAGCGCCACAGCGAGCGGCAGTCCCAGCAAACGACCCATGCGGTCAATGCTTTGCGACTTCCAAGCACAAACAGCACCCACCGGCACAAGGAATGCAAGCGGCACCATCGCGCTGCCGAAGACGCTCTCAAAGTACGGCCCGCCCACGGTGATGCGGCCGCCTCCGACCGCATCCAGGAAAAGCGGATAAAGCGTGCCTAAGAGCACGATCGCCATACCAGCGACGAGGAGCAGATTGTTTCCCATGAGGAGCGATTCGCGCGACAGTCCCGAGAAGGACGCCGCCGATGCGACCGAGCCGGCCCGCCAGGCAAAAAGCAGGAAGGACACGCCGATCACAATCACGAGGAAGATGAGAATGAACATGCCTCGGGCTGGGTCCGACGCAAAAGCATGAACACTCGTCAGAACGCCCGAACGCACGAGGAACGTGCCCAAAAGAGAAAGTGAAAAAGTCAGGATGGCGAGGAAAACCGTCCAAATCTTGAAGGCTCCCCGCTTCTCGGTCACCGCGAGACTGTGCATCAATGCCGTGCCTGTCAGCCACGGCATCAGTGAAGCATTTTCCACCGGATCCCAGGCCCACCAGCCGCCCCAGCCAAGCTCGTAGTAGCTCCAGTAAGAGCCGAGGCTGATGCCAAGCGTCAGGAGCACCCATGAAGCCGTCGTCCACGGACGCATCCACCGCGCCCAAGCGACGTCCAGACGGCCGCCCAACAGTGCCGCAACGGCAAAAGCAAAAGGAACGGCAAAGCCCACATAACCTAAGTAAAGGAGCGGCGGATGGAAGATCATCCCCGGGTCCTGCAGCAGCGGATTAAGGTCCGCACCGGCCTCGGCCGGCGGAAAGAGCCGCAGGAACGGATTCGAAGTAGTGAGGATAAAAAGGTACAGCCCGAAGGTGATGATGAAGAGCGTGCCGAGAATGCGCGCAAGCACGCGTTCAGGCAGATGACGGGCTGAAAGCGCAACAGCAAAAATCCACCACGCGAGCGTCGTCACCCAAAAGAGGATCGAGCCTTCGTGCGAACCCCACACAGCCGCGAGCTTGTAGTACCACGGGAGCGCAATATTGGAATTGCGGGCGACATTCAGAATGGAAAAATCGCTTTCGACAAAGCCCCAGGCCAGAGCGCCGATCGCAATGGTTGCCAGAACGGCAAGAACGGCAGCGGCAGCCATGCCGACACGCATCCAGCTTCTGCTGGCCAATTCGGCGCCGGCGAGGGTCAGCACACCGCCGACGGCACTCACCATGAGCGCCAATATAAGGGCATACTGCCCAATTTCTGCTGTCACAGGATGGTCTCCTTTTTGAGGCCGATTGAGGTGCTCTCACGAGCCTGCGGACCTTCTTTTGCTTTCGGGGTCCTTGCCGCTGCGTCCGGGCATTTGTCTTTGCGCAGCATGTACGAAAAACGCCGCCCGCTGACCACTCTCACCCGAAAACACCCAGGGAGAACGGCACGAGCGGCGTTTTCGCCGCAGAACGCGATCCAGCCAAAGGCCGGCCGCGATCTCCTGAATCAGGATTACTTGGCGTCCTTCACTTCAGCGCGCAGAACCTGTTCATGAATAAAGGCCTGAACCTTGCGCTGCAGAAGGATATGACGGAGCTCTTCCTTGCGGGCTTCATACTTCGGGTAGAGTTCAGCCGGACGAACATCCTCAACCTTCACCACATGGAAACCAGCCGGCGACTGCACCGGAACCTTATCCATTTCACCCTTCTTGAGGCCCATGATGGCGCTCGAGAGCTGGCCGGTAAAGACCGAAGCAGAGGTCCAATCGAGAATGCCGCCGCGGTCCTTGCTTTCTTCGTCCAGAGACTTTTCAGCAGCGATCTTCGCAAAGGATGCACCCTTATTGATCTGATCGATGATCTGCTTGGCTTCGTCCTGCGTCTTCACGAGAATGTGACGGACGCGGTATTCGGTCTTGCCCCAGCGATCGCTTTCCTTCTGATATTCGTCCTTGAGTTCCTTTTCGGTAACCGGATTCTTCTTGACGTACTCATTGACGGCATGCTTCATCAGAACCATGTCAGTCATGCGTTCGATGTCATCCTTGACGGCCTGCTGCTTGTCGAGGCCTTCCTTCTTCGCGTACTGGCTCATCACCTTGTACTCGATGACCATCTGGCGCACCTGATCCTCAATCTGAGGATTCGCAATGGCGGCATGAGGATTGGGATTATTCGAGATGGCTTCCGTCGCAACGGCCTCCTGCTGTCCCTTGGTCACGAGGTCGCCATTGACCGTGAAGTCCTTGAATTCAGCCATGGCGGCGCCGGAGGCGACGACGAGAGCAAGCGCGGCGGCAATGGTGGTCTTCATCATTTTTTATGAATCCTCTTTTGTTGGGTCTATTCATGCCTGGACGGAGCTTCAAAAACGGAAGCTGCCGTCGGTCTACGGCAATTGGATGAAGGCATTCTGCGCGGGAAAAATTTCCCGAACCTTACAGGAATGACCGTCAAGGCTATGAAATGCGCCGATTTCGGGTTCTCCCGTATATGAAAACAGCAGATGAGACGACTTTTTCTCATAAAGGCATCCCCGAACACCTGCCGATACCCGCTCTCCAAAGCGATCTGCCGCAGCCCTTCATACCGTCAATAACTCTGCGGCAGAAGTCTCAAGCCGTCAGGCAATACCGCAATGAACCGTCAGATCTTTCTTCAGATCGGTCTCGCCGTGCATAGACTGCATTTCATCAGCACGGCGACCGCTCGATATTCGAACGTTCGACCCATATCAAAAAAGAGAGAGGAACCAACACTATGAAACGCCGCGACATCGCACTGGCAGCCGCACTGCTGCCTTTTGCCTCCATTTTTGCGGGCAGCACCGCTTTTGCCGCTGATGCCGGGAATCTCAAGAAACTCCGCGTCGGCGTCACTGCCGGTCCGGCAGCCGAAATTCTCGAACAAGTCGTGCCGCTGGCTAAAGCCAAAGGCCTCGACATTCAGATCTTTGAATTCCAAGACTACATTCAGCCAAATGCAGCCCTCGATTCGGGTGACCTTGACGCCAATATCTTTCAGACCATTCCGTTCATGGAGCAGACCATCAAAGACCGCGGCTACCACCTGAGCGTCGCCGGCAAAGGGTTCACGCTGCCGATGGCCTTCTATTCGAAGAAAGTGAAGAGTTTTGCGGAAGCGCCTAAAGGCGCCACGGTCGGCATCCCGAACGATCCGGCCATGGGCGGCCGCGCGCTTTTCCTGCTGGAAAAGGGCGGTGTCATTAAGCTGCGCAAGGGTGTGGGCTACACGCCTTCAGTGCTCGATATTGTTGAAAATCCCAAAGATCTCAAGTTCGTTGAACTCGAAGCCGCTCAGCTGCCGCATTCGCTCAATGACCTGACGATTTCGGCCGTTAACGGCAACTATGCCTATGTTGCCAACCTCAATCCCACGCGCGACGGCATTCTGGTCGAAGACGCCGACGGTCCGTACGTCTGCAACATCGTTGTAAATACAAAGGATCTTGGGAAACCCTGGGTGAAGCAGCTCGTTGAAGCCTATCAGCAGCCGCAGATTGCCGCCTGGATCAAGGAAAAGTACAAGGGCATTGTCATTCCCGGATTCTGAGCGTTGTAAACGAACCCGCTTTTCAAATGGATTAGCGGGCATCTCGGCAAAATCGGCTGCCTCTTTGAGCACGAGAGGCGGCCGATTGATTTCATCGGCTTCAGCCTCAGCGCCAATTGCCGAGCACTGCGGTAATCAGATTGGCCCACGTGTCGTAAAGCGTAATCACCGCAGCTTCATCAAAATCGACAGCGGGTTTCAGAGCACTCGAAGAGAGTGCGCCGCCGACGAGGAAGTACCCGCCTTTGCCGCCCTGCTCCTGCACACGGCGAATGAGGAGTGTACCGTCGTCAGAATAGTCGCAGTTCCATGTCGGCAGCACTTTGCTGCATCCGCGGGCCCGACGAGCGCAGACGGTAAGCAGCTGAGTGGTTGACGCCTCGGGCTGGTAGTCGATAGCTTCACCCACAATGCGCTTTCGGCATTCCACCCCAAAGCTCATGGCAGCACCCTGTGCGCGCGTCAGCGCCTCGGCGGTCAGGTCACGATTGATCTCTCCGGTTTCGCCGCGTACCTCTACTTCCATCCAGGCGTGAGAAGGCACAATGTTGCGGCCTTCGCCGGCATGAAGCTGACCCACATTAACGCGCGTCATACCATCTGCATGCCGCGGCAGCGCCATGATGGCCAGTGAGGCAGCCGCTCCTGCCAGCAGCGCATTGCGGCCGGTCTGCGGGTGCGAACCGGCATGCGACGCACGGCCAGTGAATTCAAAGTCAATCTTGGTTGTGGAGAGAAGCCGGCGCGGAGCAGCAACAACAGTGCCGAGTTCGAGCTCGGGCGCGATGTGCCCGCAGATAATCATGTCAACGTCATCAAGCACGCCGGCCTGAAGAATCGGATAGGCGCCGCGGGAACCTTCTTCTGCCGGCTGACAGATAAAGCGGATGCGGCCGCAGAGCCTTTCGGCATTGGCATGAATGAATTTAGCGAGTCCGATGGCAGCCGCCTGGTGTCCGTCATGGCCGCAGGCATGCATCACACCGCGGCGAATGGACGAAAAGCCGTCCCGGTAAGGCAAATGCGCGAGCGATTCGGGCTCCTCAACCGCTATACCGTCGAGCTCAATGCGAATGGCCAGCGTACAGCCCGGACGACCTGTGTCCCATTCAGCAATGAGACCGGGATAATCGCCCATGCGGCGCATCAGTCCGGCAGGAACACCGTTCTGCATGGCAAAAAGCCGGCCTTTTTCAACTTCAGCAGCATCGCGCCCGCGCACGAACTGCGGGGAAATGAAGTCCGGACCATAGGTAATCTTGAAGCCTTCAGTCTCAAATGCCTGCGCCAGACGCGCCGTTGAGATGAATTCCGCCCAGCCAATCTCAGCGGTGCGGTGAATCTCACGACGAAGCGCCATCAATGCGGCTGGATCCACGGGATCCTGCCAGCCGGGGAGCAGATGCGGCCGATCAGAAGCCGCCGCAGTACGCATCGCGAGTGTCTCGGCCTGCGGGACACTCCTTAAAGAAGAAGTCCCAACCGCAGCAGCCGAGCGTTTCCGCGGAGCGTTTTTCAGAATACTTTTATTTTTTTCGGGCGAGGCGGTGGATGTCATTTTTATGTGTTGGGAAATATCGACGCCGCGCCGAGTCGCGTCTTAGTCGAGAGAGTTAGGTGCTTATGCGTATTTTCTAGGTCTTTATTCTACGCTGTCGAACGAATTCTTCCAACACATTTTTTTAACTGAACGCCTGGCCAGGCAATGCGAAATTCCCTGTGTGACAATGAGATAAGGTCATCAGCCATCACCGGCAAAAGTAAACATAAGCTCAGCAAAAATACGCAAATCCCGCAAAATGTGCGCAGGTTTGCATAGATGACAGGTCTTCAGCATGAAGACCGCTGCCTAAACGTAGGTGCTCAAGGCTCGACGTTGTCCACCGTGAACGATCGAGCTGTCAGCGAGCCGCGCCGAGACTCCTTCATTTTGAGTTCCCATACTCGGCCTTCAGGCAGATCTTTAGGCGTCATAAAGCGCTTCACAGACTGCCCGCGGGCATCTGGGCGCGCCCCTCGCACAATAGTGTCCACAATTTCCAGGACAGACTCGGGCAGCTGAGCTGAAAGCGTGAGCTCTGTCTCGGGAAGCTTGCCGCCCGAGCGGCGGGCTTCGAGAACGCCTGAAGCCGAAGTTTTCTGGGCACCCTTGGGGCCGGATCTGAAGCCGAACTCCGTGAGCTCAAAATGCATCGGACCGGCGGCATCGAGCGTTTCCTCAATGCTTTCGTCGTCAACTGCTCCGAAAAGCTTGAATGGGACATCAGCCGCCTTCATCTTCATACGGAAGTCTTCAGCATTCAGATGACGCTCTAAATCTCCCGTATGGTTCGTCACTTTGACCATCGCTTTTTGAGCAAAGGCGCTGTAGCTGCCGTCAAGGGCCTCTGCCGGAGTCGGATCTTGATGCGCCTGAGCAGAGAACTTCCGCATCAAGACCTTAAAGATCCCGCGCCAGTCACCCGAAGAGAAATCCAGTTCGTCGGCCTGAAGTTCCGCTTTTTCCACATACCAGAGCGCTCGCTCTGAGGATTGGCTGTCATCGGCCGCATCAGCAGGAAGAGTCTCATCCTTCGCGTCAGCTGCCGGCAGCGCCACCGTTGGGTCAGTTTTGAGGGCGATGCCGTCAAAGGACACACGCGTGAGCCGGACTTCAGAAATATTGGCTGCCGGATCCGTAAGACTCACCAACAGCGCTGGAGCCGTGCAGACTGTAGAGAGAGACCCCTGCTTAGGGAGCTTTAATGAGCACTCCACGGGCTTTGGGGCGGCAAGTCGCCAAGAAATGGGGCCTACACCGGGCTTCACGAAATTGAGCCGCATGTCAAAGGGCGCAGCGCTTGCCGCAATCTTCAGTGCAGCATCGAAAACCGAGCGGCTCCAGCGAATGGAAAGACGCGGATGGGTGCCTTCGAGCATTTTGAGCAGCTTGGCACTTCCCGTCGTTGCATTGAGGACAAAAATATCGCCTGTTAAGCCAAAGGGGCCAAAGTTGGCCGTGACATCAAAGTCAAGCGTGAGCGGCGGAGCTGAAGGGTTATCGGAATAAAGACTCGAAGCAATTGTGAAGTGAACGCGGTCTCTTCGGCTGAAGATACCGTCATCCATCCGATCTCCCACCGCGAGCACGCCTTCGGCCAAAGCCCCCGGCGTGAGCAGACTCCCCATAAATTCATCATACTGAGCTTTCTGCCAGCCAATGAAAGCTGCCTCAGCACCCAAAATGACAACTACCGCCAGAGCAGCTGTTCGCGAGTGAGCACAGATAAATCCGTAGATCCGTTGCATTCAGGCCCTTCAAGGAGTCTTTCTCAGTGGCGCACCATGCACCCTAGTGTTGGGAATCTTACGCGAGCTGTGACCGGTTGTCGTACTTCACCGCCAGCCGTTACCGGCAAAGAGGTAAGCAATGTTTGCTTAAAAACGACACGCGTGTCAACAACCATATGTTATTGCTTGAAAACAAAGTCGGCAGAGATTCACCCGCAAAGAGACTTTTAAAGCGGAGAATCATCTGCCGACAAACCCTGCGGCGCAGTGATGCGGCCTTAGGCTGCCGCCTTCTTGAGCGGGCAGCGCAGTGCATCAACCGAGAAGCGCCCTGCACCGGTGAAGAAAAGAACAACCCAGCCGGCAAGATAAAGGTACGCCAGTTCACGCTGAGCAAACGCAGCACCGCCGCCTACCACAAAGAAAACCACAATAAACGTGAAGATGAGCGGCAAGACGGTCAGCCGAGTCCACAGCCCAATCAAAACCAGAATCGAGCAGACCACTTCGGCAAAGATGGCGCCGAGGAGAGCCGGCAGCACACCAATGCCAAGCGGGTCCAAAAAGGAAGTCGACAGCGCTGAGAAATTGGCAATCTTGGCAATGCCGTGCGTGAGCAGCCCGGCCGCGAGCAGTACGCGCAGAAGAAGCAGACCAAAATCGAGTGAGAGCGGTGAGCTCGTAAAGATTTTCTTCATTTGGAAATTCCTTTTAAACAGCAATCGAACCATTTCTAGCTTTCAACTTTCACGGAAACGTTCGATATCAAATTAAGTTCAGTTATACTAGCCGTTGTCTTAAGGGATTTCCCGCTCGTTTTGCAATTGGTTTCCTTTTTAAGTTGACATAGGTACTTTATTGTAGAACGACTTTGTTTACCGACATGTCAATCTATAGAAAAAGCGCGTTCACTTCCCGCTCTTGGAAATGAACGCACCTGAAAACGCTGGTGAATGTGTATTCACTGTTTTTTTAAAGTCCAGCCTTCCTGCAGGCTTCAGTCACAAATCGGTTTTCATTTTTCTGAATCTTTTGAATGCGCTGAGCACGCGTGCATTCCCACTGATCGGCGGGATACATCTTGTTCCAAGCTTCCATCAGCTGACGCTGCTGATTGGAGAGTTTATAAACGTCAGCATAGGCCTCAGCCATATAAAGCGTTGAGCGTGCAATCGGCCCGCGGGTATATTCCGGCGGCTCGGCCCGGCGGTTGGCCACTTTCATCGGACAAGTGCCAAATGTAGCCGCCGTATCCGGAAGCATCTGGTAGTTGAAATTGGAGCGTATGGCGTTGACTGCGCCGATAGCCGGATACAGGTTATAGAGATCGGCCTGCATAAAGCGGTATTCCTTGCTCGCTTTTTCAGCACACTTGCGGCCTTTAAAGCTGCGCCCTTTGGAGTCGACGCACTCGGGCGACCCGTCACGCCACTCTGAAAAGAATCGGCCGAAGTTTTCCGCAGGAACGACATGCTCCCATTCCACGCGCTTGGCGCGTTTTTGATGCTCAGGCGTCACGAAGCCTTCCGGCAGCGTAATGTTCTTGTCCCGATCGAAAGATGCGAGGCAATAAAACGTGATGCGGTGATCCTGATAAACCTGATGCTCAAGAATCTTCTTGGCTTTGTTGAAGGACTCAATCGTGGTATTGCCTGCAGCCTGGACGGCACCAGCGGCAAAAAGCGAGGCACTCAGCAGCAGGCAAAGAAGACGGTTCGACATGGACTCTCCAATGAGAAATAATTTTCACCTGCAGCATCCAGAGCCGCCGCAGGACGCGGTGATTTTAATCGCTCAGCGGCAGTGAAGACCTTGAAACTCAAACCTGCCTCTCTTTTGTCTATAAACGGTCGTTTATGCCTTTGCTCCCTCATTCAGCAGCCCAAAGCTCCGCATCCAATCCCGAACTGCCGCCGCCGGCAATATCCGCCGAAACGGCGGCCCGGCTGCTTGCTTTCCGTGACGCCCGCCGCTGGGCGCCCAAGCATAATCCGAAGGATTTAGCGGCATCCATTGTCATTGAAGCCGCCGAACTGCTCGAAATCTTTCAATGGTCGGGCGACGATCTTGAATGCCGGGATAAGCATGAACAAATGGAAGATGAGCTCGCCGATGTATTTGCCTATGCGCTGCTTCTCGCTGACCGCATCGGCGCTTCGCCCGACCAGATGCTGCTTAAGAAGCTCGAGAAACTCGAAAAGAAATATCCGGCCGAGGTCTGCCGCAGAGACCCTCTGCTTGAGACCTACGAAACACTGAAAACCGCGGAGCGAACCCGCCGCGAGATGCTCGAGGACCCGCAGCTGCAGCGTGTGCTCGGATTCCTCGATTTTCTTCATGAACATTCGGTCGGCGCATGGACGAGCGCTTCGGACGGGCGAGTTTTCTTTGTGGCCTATGACCGTGCTGCAGTCAACTTTTGGCAGGGCGTGGAAGACTGGACCTCACATTTCCCAGCGAAGATGCTTGAAAATGCACTTCCCGAAAATTTTGCCGCACGTCCGAGCGCAAAGGATATTGCTGAACTTTCGTTTGCCGGCGCCGCTGCGCTTCTCAAAAAGATTGTTCGCGAAGAACGCATCCATGACGGCGCCTTTCTTTCGGCGGCCGAGTCCGGCCTATTGAAGTGTGTTCTCGAGCGCCTGCAGACATTTGCCGAGCCATAAGGTGACCAGCAGATCATCGTTTAAAACAATGCGGGTTCGGCGGAGCCAAAGCGCTCGGCCTCCCATATCAGCATGTGCCGCTTGAGATCCGTAAGGGGCCCGGTCATCGCCCCCGAAAATCCGCCGACGGCTTCATAGGGTTTGCCGCCGAGTCGTTTGGCCCGCTTAGCCGCTTCAAGTGCTGATGCCGGAAGCACGCGATGACAAGGGGTCATCAGCAAAACAGGATTGCGGCGAAGCGCGTTCCCGACAGCCTGAGCCCCTCGCGGCACACCGATTACCCCCGCAATATCGCCGTAGGACGCGCACGAGCCAGGCTGCACCCGCCTCGCGGCCGCCCAGACACTCTTTTCAAAGTCCGTGCCTGGGAGCTGTTTGGAAAAAAGTTTATCCGCATCATTGAGAGCACTCCCGTCACCGGCCCACCACGCATGGAGTCGATCCGCGGCTGCCGCCAAATATGATTCTCCAGCGGCTGAAGCGGGCGTTGGCCGGCTCGCTAAGAGCGTCCCGGCTGCCTCATCGGCCATACAGCCCTGCGAATAAACTGACGAAAGACCGAGAATGCCGTCAGCGTCCGCGGTGAGCATCCAGCAGCGCAGTGCGAGAGGGAGACCCTCCCCTAAAGGAACCTGGATAAAGCGTAATGAGATGCCGGCAGCGGCGGCTTTCTTAAGGCTGAGAATCAAAGGCATTCGGTCAGTTTTCAAAAAGTTGTCAGCAAACGCAGTTTGGCGCGGCGAAATGCAGCAGCCCGAATGAGCTGACTCCGTCACGCCGCCCAATATAATGCGCCGATGGCTTCTATGGATTTTTGTATGCCTTTTTCGGCCTGTACTCAACGCACTTCTTTCCCCGACCCGCTCTCCAATATTGCCGGCGCCAAAAAGCCTCTGCGCCCTGCTGTCGTCATACGCCGTGCACGACTGCTCTCGGCGCTCGGCAGTTCTTGCGAAGATACGCTCCGGCAGCTTGCGTCGGCAGAAGACCTTTGCGCAGAGCTCGCTCCGAGTGATGTGCGAGTACCCGAAAGCGATTTGGCGGAAGCGGATCGGCGCATTGCTGAAGCTGCCCGAACGACGGGACTTAAAGCTTTTACTCGCCCCGCCAGAAGTCTTCGGCTCGCAGCCTCAGCAGCACTTCCGCTGCTTGACGAAGCGCTGCAAGCGGGCATTGCCCCTGCAGACATCGGCCTTATCGTCGGCAACACTGCCGCAGGCACGGCCGAAACCGTCTCCGTCCTGCGCAGTCATCCTGAAACTGAAGCGCCAGACAAATGGATGCCTATCGAAATCGGCGCTGTCGCCGCGCTCACTGCCCGCCTCGCAGGGATTTCGGGGCCCGCCTATTGCGTTTCCACTGCCTGCACGGCTGGGAGCAAAGCCATTCTGGAAGGCGCAAGGCTGCTTCTCACCGGTCGAGTTCGGGCTGTTGTAGCGGGAGGTATAGACGCTGAGTCACCGCTTACCGAAGCGGGGTTTTCTGCTCTGGGCGCCAGAAGCCCCGGTCGAGCGCTTCCTTTTGATGCGCGGCGAACCGGCATGCATCTTGGCGAAGGCGGCGGATTTTTGCTGATGATGCTCGCCCAGACTGGGCAGGCATATTTTGGCGGCATACCCGATGAAGGTCCTGAAGTTCGGCTTGCCGGCTGGGGAGAAACGTCGGATGCTCATCATATCTGCGCCCCGCACCCGGAAGGCGCAGGCGCTCGTGCGGCCATCGAAGCGGCTATCCGCAATGGTGCGCCGCACCCTGTCGGCTTTGCCCTTTTGCACGGCACCGCTACAGCGCAAAACGATGCCATGGAAGCAAGAGCCATGATGGCTGCCGCTCCCGGCGTATCCGCAGCCAGCCTCAAGCGCCATGTCGGTCATCAGTTGGCCGGTGCAGGCGCCTTTAATGCTGCTGTCGCCTGGAGCCTTCTCAAAGGTCTGGGATCAACGCCTCTTAATTTCTCCCGTTCTAGTCACCCCGATCCTGAGCTCCCTGCAGCCTTTAGGGCGGCATTGAGCGGACCGGAAAACACCAGCAGCGACCTGACTGCGAAGCTCGATTCGCCGGGCGCTCCCGGCGTGCTGGCCTCCGCATTTGCTTTTGGCGGTAGCAATGCCGTTCTATTCTTTACCGCTCGGCAGGAGCTTGACCAATGATCAGCACGAATGAGCTCAGTTTCCCGATGCCGGCGGCAAACCTCATCGCACAGCGCGATCCCATGCGTTTTGTCGATACGGCGCTTTATGCTGATGATTGCGCTGCCGAATCCGTCACTCTAGTGCGTGCGGACTCTCTGGCTGCTGATGCCTGCGGGCGTTTTCCCGCCGTCGCATTAATTGAAATCATGGCGCAGACCATTGGCATTTATGCCGGTCGGCTGCAGCGTCTGGCCGGCGAGCCTCCCGTTGTGGGTCTGCTTCTCGGCACGCGCCGAATGTCGCTGCCCATTTCTTTCTTCACGCCGGGCGACAAACTTTTCTGCAGAGTTCAAAAGAAATTTGAAAGCGATGAAGGACTCTGGCAGTTTGACTGCGAAGTCATGCTGATTGAGCGGGCGAGCGGCGTCCCCTGCCGCGTCCCTGCGGGGTCGGCAGCGCTCAATGTCTTCAATCCGCCTGCCGGATATTTCGAGCGCCTCGAAGACAGTACTCGCTAGAATGCCAGCCTCAGTATTTGAAAACACACCGATAAGAAAATGATGTCTCCTACTGCACAGTCTGATCGCCGCACCGTGCTCATTACGGGCAGCACCCGCGGCATCGGCCGCGCAGCGGCGCTTCGCCTGGCTCGAGACGGCTACGATGTCGTCGTTCACGGCAGAAAGCCCTCTGCAGAAGCCGACGCACTTCTCGCCGAACTTCGCGAATTCAATACCGCGCCCAGAGCGCTCTTTTTTGATGTCGCCGATCGTGCTGCTGCAGCTGCCGCACTCACTGCCGATATTGAAGTCCACGGAATCTATTGGGGCGTTGTTCTGAATGCCGGCATCAACCGCGACGGCCCCTTGGCCGGCATGCCGGCGCAAGATTGGGATCAGGTTCTCGCCGTTGATCTCGGGGGCTTTTACAACGTCCTGCAGCCACTCACGCTGCCGATGGCCCGAAAGCGCCGCGGCCGCATTGTGGTGATGAGTTCAGTGTCCGGCATCTCCGGCACGCGCGGCCAAACCAATTATTCCGCAGCCAAAGCGGGGGTCATCGGTGCGGCCAAAGCGCTGGCCGCAGAGCTTGCAAGCCGTTCGATTACGGTCAATGTCATTGCCCCCGGGCTTATCGACACCGCCATGGCTTCGGCGGAAGACCGCGAACGCATTCTCCCCTATATTCCGATGCGGCGTCTCGGCAGTCCTGATGAAGTGGCTGCCGTCGCAGCATTTCTGCTTTCCGACGACGCGGCCTACGTTACCCGCGCCGTTATCCCTGTTTCTGGAGGTCTGATCGGATGAAGCTTCCTCAGACAGCGCGCCGCGTCGTTATTACCGGCATGAGTGCCATCTCTCCTCTGGGTTCGAGCTGGACGGATGTGCGCAGCGCACTGCTTCACAACCGAAGCGGTATTCAGCATATGACCGAGTGGGAAGACCTGCAGGGACTGAACACCCGAGTCGGTGCGCCGGCCGCTCCCTTTGAACTTGACCCCGAATTCTTCACCCGCAAGCGCATGCGCTCAATGGGACGTGTGGCTCAGATGGCCGTCAAAACCGCCCGAGATGCGCTTCGGGATGCAAATCTGCTCGATTCTCCGGAAGTCTCTTCTCCGCTCTGCGGCGTCTCTTTCGGTTCGTCAGCCGGACAACCGAGAGCCGTCGCAGAACTCGCGCACATGATTCTCACCAAGAGCTGCCGCGGCATCACCGCAACGACCTATGTGCGCATGATGTCGCACACCGCACCGGTGAACATCTCGGTCGCCTTCGGCTGCAAGGGCCGCATTATTACGACAAGTTCGGCATGCACTTCCGGCTCTCAAGGCATCGGGTCGGCCTACGAAGCGATCGCATCAGGCAGACAGACGCTGATGATCGCGGGGGGCTGCGAGGAGCTCGACGCCACCGATGCCGCGATCTTTGACACGCTTTTTGCCACCAGCACCAACTGGAACGACGATCCGACGCATACCCCTCGCCCTTTTGACCGCCGCCGCGACGGCCTTGTTGTCGGCGAAGGCTCGGGCGCCCTCATCCTCGAGGAGCTCGAGCACGCCCGTGCCCGCGGAGCCCGCATCTATGCGGAAATCTTAGGTTACGGCACCAATGCCGACGGCGAGCACATCACCAGCCCCGCTTCTGAACAAATGGCGGCAGCCATGCGTCTGGCGCTTGATGATGCCGGACTCGCCCCCAAAGACATAGACCTCATCAATGGTCACGGCACCGCGACCGACCGAGGTGATCTTGCAGAAAGCAAAGCGACTTACGACGTTTTCGGCGGCACCGTTCCCTATACCACCTACAAGGGCCACATGGGACACACGCTCGGGGCCTGCGGTGCGCTGGAAGCGATTTTTGCCGTTCACGCCATGATGGAGGGGTTTGTCTCCCCCATTCTTAATCTTGAAGATCCCGACCCTGAATGCGCGCCTCTGGACTTTGTCATGGGCGGCGTTCGTGAACTTGAGCAAAAGATCATTATGTCGAACAACTTTGCCTTCGGCGGGATCAATACCAGTCTGATCTTCCGCAAGTGGCCGACAGACGACTCAGCCGCATCGCACTGAATGCATTCTTTTAGTCCGCTCTTCATTTTGAATACACGACCGCAACGCATTGCATAGTCTTATGCCGAACGCACACGAATCGACAGATCCCTGGCCGGCTCCGCCGCAAGAAGACCGCTCTTCGCCAGACCCATCCTCAGCGCTTCAGGCGCTGCAGCCGCTTTGCTTTACGCAAGCGCTCTTTGACAATCGCTCAGCCTTAGAGGCTGTGCTCGCGCATCTCTTTACCCCGAGTTTTGAAGATTTTGCCGACTTCGAAGATGCCGAGCTGGAAAATGATTCAGACATCAGTGCTGAACCCTCTGTTCCGGCCGGCTGGGCAGCAACCGTCATGGCCATTCCCGACACGCTTAGTCCGGACCTCGAGCGTGCTTTGACGGCGCTCCTGCCAGAGGAAACACAGCACCGGCTCATTCGGTTCACGCATCCTGCACGGCGCCTGCAGAGTCTGTTCGGCCGCCTCCTTGCACAGCGTCTTGCCAACCTTGCCTCGCATGCCGGACAGTCACCCTATCATCTGCGCGAACAGCCGCCTGAAGGCCCTCAGCTCACCGATTTTTCCGGTGTTTCCGTCGGCCGTTTTGCGGTGGCTCATACGGACGGCTGCGTTGCAGTAAGTCTTTCTCGACGGGCAATGGGGATCGACCTGGAGCAGCCAACCCGCGCGCAGCAAACGAAGCGTCTGGTGAGCCTCGCAGAATTTGCTTTTGGGGCGCGTTTCGCCCGCACGATTGCCGCTGCATCAGCCGTCAACCTGACGCGCGCTCAGGAAGCATTCCTTGCTGCCTGGGGCATTTTTGAAAGCGCTCAAAAAATGAACGGCGACGATCGAGAGCCCGCCAATGATTCTCCGCTGACCGACGAAGTGCTGAAGAAATATGCCCGTGCCCGCGAAGTGGAGCTTTTTTGGGAAGACGTACTCCGTACTCGCGCTCCCGATGGTTCTGCCGTAGCGCAGCGCTTTGTGCGTACGCCGGCGGGTCTTTTGACGCTGCTCGGCGGCGGACCGGCCGACGCTCCGCATGCGCTCGAGTGGCTTGATCTCACGCCCGAAGCGCTTCTGGTTGAACTCACCGCTCATCGTCATGCCTATGTGTGACGCTTAAAAAAACAATACGCCAGCATCACTCTTTTTTCCTCAAGGTTTCTCTATGTCCCGCAGCCGTTCGAATTTCCTCGCCCAGCTTGAACGCGCACAGTTCATCGCCTTTTCGCCTTTCATCTTTCAGGCAGCGGCGGCCGCGCTTCGTACGGGCCTCCTCGAGACGCTGAGCCGCAGCCCCGGGCAAAACGTCGCCGGAGCCGCTGCTGCATCCGGCCTCACACCTTACGCTGCCGGCGTTTTAATCGACATTCTCGCCACTGCCGGCATTCTGGAACCGGCACCGAATGAAGGTCTGCGCGGCTGGAAGACGACCCCGGTCGGAGATCTGCTCATCTACGACGAAATGACCCGCGCCAATTTCTTCTTCACTGCCGATACCTGCTGGCCGGGACTCGACCGCACTGAAGAGGCCCTGAAGGAAGGCAAACCCGCGGGTCTTGCCGCTTTTAACCCCTCCTGGAAGACCATCTATCCGCACCTGCCGGAACTCCCAGCCATGGCGCAGCGCTCTTGGTTCCGGTTCGACCATTATCACAGCGACCGAGCCTACGCCGCTGCGATCGAAGCCATTCGCGAATTCTGGGCCCCTCAGACGCCTGCACGCATGGCCGATATCGGCGGCAATACGGGACGCTTCACCAAGATGTTCCTGGAAGCCTTCCCCGATTCGACTGCCGTGCTTGTCGACCTCCCCGTGGAAGTAAATGCGATCCCTGAGCGCTCTGAACTCAGCAGCGTGCAGCACCGTCTTTCGGGTCATGCCATTGACTGGCTCACATCTGAGGAACTGACCGGCATGGAAGACGTTGATCTCTTCTGGATGAGTCAATTCCTTGACTGCTTCAGCCTGGATGAGGCGGCCTCCATCCTTGAACGCACCCGGCGCGCAATGAAACCCGGCGCCAAACTCTGTGTGCTTGAACCGCTCACTGATGAGCAGCGTCATCAGGCGGCAGCGCTCTCACTGGCTGCTTCGAGCCTTTACTTCACTGTGCTGGCCAACGGGGTAAGCCGCTTCTTCCACGGCGCCGAACTTCGAGAACTTTTCAAAAAGACGGGGTTCCGCATCATTCAGGAAAAGCCCAACATGGGCGTTTCGCATACACTCTTTTTGCTTGAGGCTTAACGACCGATTCGGAACCGGTCGCCCGCGAATCTGCAATTTGAATGCCGATGGATGCTCTTCGGGCTCATCGGCATTCTGTTTACCCAGTCACATCTTGAAGCCGCCTGAAATCACTTGATACTGATAGGGTTTTCCATATCGATCCCATTGTTTAGATGACGATGCGGAGCAGCTCCTTTCTGCGAACTTCATACTTTCGCTCGTCCACAAGCTTCAGACGGCGTCTTCCGGCTGACAACGACGCATCTGCAAGATATCCCTAGTCCAAGTTGCGTACTTCATTTGCTCCGCACACTCCGTCCAATGGTTGATGACAAGCGCAAATTCCTGCGCCTATTCTGAATTCAAAGCGATGCCGCAGACGCCCGGCGATTCAAGGAGCAGCCGCTCTTCCGGGCAGAAAGCGGCGACAGCGCAACATATTCGGAAAGGAGTTTTTATGACGCAATACCTGAAGGACCGCTATGGACTTCTGATTAACGGCGAATGGGTTGACGCAGAAAATGGCGCAACATTTGAAACCCACAACCCCGCTACCGGCGAACTGCTTGCACTTTGTGCAAACGCTTCGGCCAAGGATGTGGATCGCGCCGTCAAGGCAGCCGCAGCAGCTCAGCCCGCCTGGGCGGCCAAGTCGCCGGCCGAACGTGCCAACATCCTCCTCAAGATTGCCGACCGCATTGATGAACGCGCACTTGAGCTCGCCACGGTTGAAACACTCGACAACGGCAAGCCCATCCGTGAAACCACGTTGGTCGACGTACCGCTTTCGTCGGATCATTTCCGCTACTTCGCCGGCTGCATCCGAGCCGATGAAGGCGAAGCAACGATGATTGACGAAAACACGCTCTCCGTCATTCTTCGCGAGCCGATCGGCGTGGTTGGTCAGATTGTGCCGTGGAACTTCCCGCTCCTGATGGGCGCCTGGAAGATTGCTCCGGCCATTGCTGCCGGCAATGCAGTCGTGATCAAGAGCTCCTCGACAACGCCGTTGTCACTCAATGTGCTCGGCGAAATCCTCAATGAGTTCCTGCCGCCCGGCGTCGTCAACATCATTAGCGGACGCGGTGCGCAGACCGGTCAGGCCATGCTTGACAATCCGGGCTTTGCGAAGCTTGCCTTTACGGGTTCTACCGAAGTCGGTTACGACGTGGCCGAAGCCGCTGCCAAGCGCCTCATTCCGGCTACGCTGGAACTCGGCGGCAAATCCGCCAACATCTACTTTGATGACTGCCAGCAGGACAAGGCCATTGAAGGCGCTCAGATCGGCATTCTCTTCAATCAGGGGCAGGTTTGCTGCGCGGGCTCGCGCATCTTCGTGCAGGAAGGGATCTACGACGAATTCGTCGCCAAACTGGCTGAGGCCTTTAAGAAGGTAAAGGTCGGCAACCCGCTTTGCAAAGACACTCAGATGGGTTCGCAGATTAACGAGCGTCAGCTCCAGAAGATTCTCGGCTGGGTCGAAGAAGCCAAGAAGGAAGGTGCCAAGGTGCTCGCGGGCGGTGAACGCGCCGTCGTTCCCGGCTGTGAAAAGGGGGCTTTCATGCAGCCTACGCTGCTCGTTGACTGCGAAAATCAGATGAATGTCTGCCAGCAGGAAATCTTCGGGCCGGTCGCCTGCGTGATCAAGTTCAAGAACGAAGCTGAGGTTCTCAAGCTCGCCAATGACTCTGAATACGGTCTTGGCGGTGCTGTCTGGACCCGTGACATCAACCGCGCCTTCCGTGTCGCCCGCGGCGTCCAGACGGGCCGCATGTGGATCAACACGTATAACGAGCTGCCGGCACACTCGCCCTTTGGCGGCTACAAGAAGTCCGGCATCGGCCGCGAGACGCATAAGGTCATTCTCGAACACTACAGCCAGATGAAAAACTTGTATATCAGTCTTTCAGAACAAAAGCGCGGCTTCTTCTAATTCATAAGCTTAGACGCTGACACTCAAAACGGCTTTCCCGGTCAATCAACTGGGGAAGCCGTTTTTTGCTGCACTGCGATAGTGCTGCGGCGGGAACCGCGTGCTGATCAATGACCGTTTTTTCAGCGCAGCGCGTCCGCCTCGCGGCGTTCAAGCATCCGCGCATAGTTGCGGCAATGCTCAACCCACTCCAGCATATCGACAGAAAGGTATTTGCCGCGTTCATGACAGAAGGTCAGCTGCCGCATCCAACGGTCGGGAATCTCAACGCGGGCAAGGAAACGGCCGAAGATGGGGTCGGTCAATACGCGTTTAGACATGTAGGTGATGCCGAGCCCAATGCGAACGGAACGAAGAATCGCATCAAAGCTGTTGAGCTCAGCCGAGACATTGACTCTGGAAAGCCGCTGATGGAGCTGCGTTTCAAAAAAGTCTCGGGTGGAGGAACCTTCTTCACGCAGGAGCCAAGAAGCACGCTCAAGCTCCTCATAGCTCACCGGACGGCCCGTGAGCGGATGATCTTTCGGAGCCACCACGACCATTTCATCGGCCATCCAGGGAAAGGTCACCAAGTCGTTGTTGGTCACAGGACCTTCAATCAGCGCTATGTCGAGCTCAAAGGAAGAGAGTTTCGCAGCGATCCTTGAAGTATTGGCGATTTCAGTAGCCGGCATCCATCCGGCAGCATCCCGAAAAGACTTCAAAAGATCGGCGAGCATGAATGTGCCGATGGTCCGCGTGCAGCCCACGCGAAACGGACAAGGCTCATGGCCGCGGCGAAACAAATCTGCAATGTCTTCCGCTCGATGAAGCATCTCGTCGGCCTGAGGCATCATGCGGCGGCCTTCAGCCGTTAAAAAAATCCGCCCTCGATTGCGATCAAAGAGCTGAACGCCAAGACGCGTTTCAAGCTCGGAAAGCGCCTGCGAAACGGCGCTTTTGCTCATCGTGAGCGACTCGGCGGCAAGACCAATGCTTTCTGTTTTGGCAATGGCTAAGAAGACCTGAAGCTGGCGAAGGGTAATCGGAAGCAATCTGTTCACCGTTGTTGCGGGCAAAAGAATCCTGCAAACGCAGGTCTTTCACAAACCTGCGCCTTTCAAAATCACTTAAGACGATTCTACCGAATGCGTCAAATCTCTGTCTGCAAGCCAAACGGCGGCCTTTGAAATCGTGCAAAAGCATCGCGAAGATTTGCGATTCATCGGGGCGGCAGCTGCGGACCACTGACGGGAATGCATCTAAAGAAGAGCGATGCCGCTGCAGTTTCCCGCAGCGGCATCGCCATGAAACATTAAAAGATTGTATCGGCAGCTCGATGCCCTATTAGGCTAAGCTGCCGGCGGCTTAAAGAGTCGGTTTGCTCGGAACCGCCGAAGCAACTGACGGAGCCGCAGGCTTATTCTCTTTTGCCGCTGCCGTCTGGGGCGCCTTAACGGCCGCAGCAGGTGCCGCCGGGGACTTAACCGGCTCGACAGCCGGTTTCTTTGCCGGAACTCTCGGCGTCACGGCTGCCGGCGCTGCTGTCGTGACAGCTTGGGCAGGAGCAGGTTTGCGGGAAGCCGCAGGTTTAAGAGACTGAACTTGCGGCGTCTTCACGGCGGGCTTGGCCTGCTCGGCAGCGGGCTGCTTGGCGGAAACCGTCGCCGCTCGTGCCGCAGGCTTCTCAGCCTTGACTGCTTGAGCAGGAACGGCTTTGGCCGGAGCTGCAGCAGCGGGTTTGGCGGGCTGAACCTTCCGCGTCTGCGGGGTCTTTACTGCGGACTTGACCTGCTTGACTGCCGGTTCCTTGGCAGAAGCTCTGGTCTTTCGTGAGCCAGTCTTCACTGCCTTCACCGGTTCTTCGGCCTTAGGCAGATTGGCGAGAAATCCCTTCAGAACCGACTTCAGAATCGCCACGCCCTCGGTGATCTCACGCTTCTTGATGATGAGCGGCGGGCACAGACGAATCGTCGTGCCGCCGGCCGTCAGAATAATGAGCCCGGCTTTAAGCGCGGCCTTCTGAATGTCGCCGAGCTGCGCACGAAGCTGCGGAATCAGTTCGCAGCCAATGAGCAGGCCCATGCCGCGGACTTCCGTAAAGACATGCAGTTCCTTGTTGAGCGCTTCAAGCGACGCCTTCATGAAGGCGCCGTGCTTGACAACCTTTTCCAGGAATTCCGGTGCAGAAATATGCTTCAGAACCGCATTGCCGACCGCGCAGGCCAATGCATTTCCGCCAAAGGTCGATCCGTGCGTGCCGGGTTTGAAATGCTTGGCAACAGCGTCGTTCGTCAGTACGCAGCCGATAGGAACGCCGCCGGCCAAACCTTTCGCCGTCGTTACGATATCGGGGCGAATGCCGATCTGTTCATAGGCGAAGAACGTGCCCGAACGTGCGCATCCTGACTGCACTTCATCAAGGATGAGCAGTGCATGGTGCTTGTCACAAAGTTCGCGCACACGTTTGGCAAACGCGGGGTCCACGGGCAGCACGCCGCCCTCGCCCTGCACCGGTTCGAAAATCACGGCACAGGTGCGGTCAGAAATCTGCTTTTCAAAAGCACCAATGTCATTGAAAGGCAGATGGGTAATCGCACCCGGACGCGGGCCGAAGCCGGAAGAATACTTATCCTGCCCGCCGACACAGACCGTGAAAAACGTGCGGCCGTGGAAACTGTGCGTGAAGGAGATGATTTCATCCTTCTGCTCGCCATAATCGTCAAAAGCCGTTCGGCGGGCGAGCTTGAGCGCAGCCTCATTGGATTCGGCGCCGGAGTTTGTAAAAAACACCCGGTCAAACCCTGTGAGTGAAGTGAGCCGCTTGGCCAGTTTCAGCGTAGCGTCGTTCGTAAAGACGTTGCTGATGTGGCAGAGCTTTGCGCTTTGTGCTTTCAGGGCCTTGCGCACAATCTTTGGCGCGTTGCCGAGGCTGTTGACGGCGATGCCGCCGCCGAAATCAAGATAGCTGCGGTTCTGCGAATCATAGAGGCGGCACTTTTTGCCGTGCGTCATCACAAGATCAGCGGGCTTGTAACAGGGAATCATCACCTGATCGTATTCGGCGCGGGTAGGCTGCGTCATGATTTATTCCTTTGCGATTGAATGGTTTTGCAGGCTCAGAGCCTTACAGACGGCAGCGCCGTCAAGCTCTTCGCGCTTAAGGCAAGTTTAGAAATTGTATTCGTAGGCAAGCTCGTCGCACCGCGCGCGCTTGGGACAATTCTCGCAGTCCTTTAGGATCTTCTCAGGAAGTGCGTCGATTTTGGTGAGCGAGAAACCCACGCGTTCGAAGAATTTCGGGTTGCGGGTCAGCACGAAAACTTTGTCGATATCGAGCCGGCGGGCTCTTTCGAGCAGATATTCAACAATCGCACGCCCTTGTCCCTGACGCTGAATGTCGGGGGCAACGCCGAGCGAACGGATTTCAGCGAGTCCCGAGTCATAAACGAAAAGACTGGCACAGCCGACAAGACGGCCGTCGCGTTCGCAGATGGCAAACGAGTCGATGTTGCGGATGATGTCTGCCCGTTTGCGCGGAAGGTTTTCGCCCTGTTTGGCCCAATATTTGACGAGTCCCTCCAAGGCATCAACGTCGGAAAGACGAGCCTGACGAATGTAAAACGGGCTCACTGCTGCAGCTTCGCCGGTCGTCCGCTTGGCGAGCAGCTGCGTGAGCGCACGCGAAAGATAGCGCAGCTCATCGGCCGTGATGTTGCGGCTTCTCAGGAGATTGAGCGCCTCCTCATAAAGGTCGGCGAAAGGCGTGCCGCGGAAACTCGCCGCGACATCGTCGGGGAGCTTGACGCCCAAGGGCGGCAGTGCCCCGGCCTTTTCAGCCGGGATCATGTGGAGCACAGCGCTCATGTCGGAAGCGGCATGTTCTGGCACCAACGGAAAAATCTTTTGCTGTGCGCTAGCGTTGTTCATCAAATTGCCTCAGAAGACTTCCTGCTTTCAGCGACAGGAGAGTTGACGAATTTTGTTGGGGAAAAATGTCTTTGACTGAAGCCGCGCCCAAACGGACGCCTGCAGACCTGCAGCGCCTCAAGGAATCAACGGTTAAACGTTGGGGTGCTTTCCTTGGGCTTCAAGTTCGTTCATTTTATGAATTTCATTTTTTGGTATTAGGCGCATTTGCCTAGCTTGAGTTGATGCAGACCAAAAAATAGAAAATCAGTCGGCGCATTTTTGCAAAATACTTTTCACTGAAATATTTTATATAAATATCAATGCTCTACAACATCCGAAATCGTCGCGTTGAGATTATGGAAATCAATCTCAGGCAACACGCATAACAAAACGAAAAGACCTCAAAGAAATGCCCGACTTTAGTCGATTTGTTCGACTTCACACGGCGCAATAGTCGACAAATAACGAAAGACGGGCAATAAATTCACATTTGAACTGCGCTGACAGTTCACCGTCGGATTCACTCAAGCGTGAATGTGGTCCCCGGCAATTGTCCGGATGCAAGTTTGTTGGGCAGCATCGGATCAAAGACAGAGGCTGCAGCCACCGGTTTGCCTGTCATGGCCGCAGCACGGAATGCGGCGCGCACCTTGACCGTCATGCCGCCGGAAATCACGCCTTCGGCAATAAGCGTCTCTGCCTGCTCCTCATTCAACTGTTCAAAGAGATGTTTATTGGCATCGAGCACGCCAGGGACATCCGAGAGAAAAATGAGCGGCGCACCCAAGAGCGCAGCTGATGCCACCGCCGCATCGTCGGCATTAATGTTCCAGAGCGCCCCGGCAGCATCCATGCCGACGGACGAAATAACCGGCGTGAAGCCGGCATCAAGCAAGGCTTGGAGACAGCGTTTTGCGGCAGAGTCTCCGGGCTCAATCACGCCGACGCGTCCTAAGCGTGGGTCCGCCGGCACGACTCGGCCGATGCCTGCGTCGGTAGCGCAGAGTCCCAGAGGCATCAGCCCCGCCCTTTGCGCAGCTCCGCGCAGCTTCAGGCTGCAGGTGCCGGCCAAGGCGCCGGCAATAACCGGCATGTCTTCGGCAGGGCTCACACGCAGTCCCTCGATCCTGTCGATGCGGCGGCCAAGGCCGCGCATGAGTGCGTCCACCTCAACGCCTCCCCCATGCACCAATACGACTCTCGTACGCTCTGCGCTTGCGGCTGAACCGGCCAGTGCCGCAAAAAGCGCGTCAAGCGCTTTATCCGCTGTCAAAGCCTTGCCGGAAAGCTTCACCACAAGCACATCAGCTTTGAATGGTTTTGTCATCGCGCTCTTTCCCCGAAGTTAAAGCAGTCCCTGCGTTTCAGGAAAGCCGAAGCGCAGATTTATCACCTGCACCGCCTGTCCGGCTGCTCCTTTTATCAGATTGTCGATAGCCGAGACCACAACAGCGTAGCCGGCTTCCTCATCCACGCTGAAGCCGATGTCACAAAAAGGCAGATTCACCACATCATCGAGCTTGGGAAGTGCCGGACGCAGACGGACCAGCGGACACGCCGCATAAGCGCTCTCATAAGCCTGCTGAATCTTTTCACGTGCTTGAGACTGATCACCGAGTCCCGGCGCAAGCTTCACAGTGACCGTGGCAAGGATTCCGCGCTTAAAGGGCCCCAGGTGCGGCGTAAAGATGACCGGGCGCCCTAAATGCGCCTCTATTTCAGGCCGATGCCGATGCGTAAAGACTCCGTAAGCCGAAAGACTCACTTCACAAAAGGCATTCCCGATCTTGGCTTTGCGGCCCGCACCGGAAACACCAGAAACAGCATCGATCACAGGCTTAAAGTCAGCAGCAAGCAGACCCGCATCAATGAGGGGCTTAAGCGCGAGCTGCGATGCCGTTGGATAGCACCCGGGAAGAGAAACGATCCGGGCTGCGCGAAGCTTGCCGCGGTCGACAAATTCCCCAAGGGCATAAACCGCCTGCTCAAGCAGTTCAGGATGCTCATGCTCAAACCCATAAAACTTCGGATAATCCGATGCATTCGGCAGTCGATAGGCCCCGGAAAGATCAAAAACCACTGCACCTTGAGCAGCAAATATCGGCGCAAGGGCCGCACTCACAATGTGTTCGGTAGCCAAAAAGACAGCATCAACCCCCTGCGCCGCAGCAGCCGGATCCGTCATGGGTTCCAGCACGAGCTGTGTGCGGCCAAAAAGACGGCCGTCAATTTCTGCAATCGCCCTGCCGGCGTCGCTGCTCGCGGCCGAAACATAAAGATGCGTCAGTTCAACCGCCGGGTGCGCAAGCAGGAATCTCGTCAATTCTGATCCTGCATAGCCGCTCGCGCCGACCACGGCCGCTCGGATTTTTCTTGCTGCTGTCATCTCAAGTTTGTCCTCTTTAGATACTGGCCGGTGCGGCCGAAGTGTTTGGAGGGGAGTTTGACAAATGTCGATCATCTTGCCGCACTCGTCCTCAGGCCTTTTGCCCAGAGTTCTTGATGGATTTCGGAGACCTCGCTGATTGCATCGGCATCCTCAGCGGTCCGTCGATGATTTCACCGCTTTATTCAAGGTCTCCGCAGCCTTTTAACCTCGGGCCAGAGCGGCAAAGACTACGCTTGGTCAACGTGTTTCTAAACGCCGTACAACATTGGTAAACATATGAAGAGATAGCGTTAATCCTTAAAAAAACAAACGATGCATTGTGCGCTGGCGCACAGACGAAAAGGCTCTCCAAATCTAATCTTTTCCGAACTTGCAGTCTCAAACGCGAAACTAAACCCATGGGACTGCAGACTGAAATTCAAGAAGCCGCTGTCGGCTTCTGAAACAAGGAGATTCATATGCCTAAGTTCAATCGCCGCCAATTTCTCGGCTCTACGGCCGCTGCCGCTGCTTTTGCAGCAGCACCGGCCATCGTTCAGGCTGCCGTCGTTGAAAAGAAGGTCGACCTTGTCATCGTGGGCGGCGGCCTTGCAGGCCTTGCCGCCGCGAATGCTGCCGTTAAGAAAGGCGTGAAACCGATCGTGCTAGAAAAGGAAGCGTTCCTCGGCGGCGCCGGGCTGTTCCCGGAGGGGTCGCTCGGCGTCGGCACGCGCTACCAGAAGGAGCACGGTATTAAGACGACCGTGCAGCAGGTGCTCGACGCGGCTTTGCAGTTCCACCACTATCGCTGTGATCCGGCCGTCCTTCGTGTGCTGATTGAAGAGTCCCGTCAAACGATTGACGAAATTCAGGACATGGGCATTGAGTTCCGCGGCATCCGCACCATGTACGACAAGCACGAATCGCTCATGACGTGGCACTTGTTTGTCGGCGGCGCGGCCAAGGTAATCGAACTCTTTGTGAAGAGCATTCGTCAGGGCGGCGGCGAACTCCGTACGCAAACCTCAGCGCAGCGTCTCATCATGAACAACGGCAAGGTCACTGGTGTTGAAGCCAGAGATGCCAAGGGCAACACCATTATTCTGCATGCCAAGAAGGTGATCATCGCCACCGGCGGCTTTGCTGCCAATAAGGAAATGCTCGCACAGAACGTGACGGACTCCTCGGCGCTCGGCATGGTCGAACCAATTTGGCTCCGCGGGCCGGTAGTGGACGGACGCACCGGCGACGGCATCACGATGGCTCGCTTGGTCGGCGCCAACGTTGCCGGCATGCACGCCGTTGCCGGCAATGCACCGTATCTTCCGGACGTTCCGCCGATCAACCAGTTCTCGGGCCCCGACGAACTCAAGCAAGGCCGCTGCGCACTGGCTCAGCCGTGGCTCTGGGTCAATCATGAAGGCAAGCGCTTCTTCAATGAGTCGCGCGGCGCCGTGTTTGTCGACGTCTACAATGCCATGACGAGCGCGGGCGGCGTGCTCTACACGATCTTCGACCAATCCATGATCGATGATCTGATTAACAAGGGTGCCGTACTGCCTTTCAACGCCATCGTGCTGGCCGGCGTACCGCTTAAGGCGCTGCCGAAGACGCTAGAAATGGGCTATGAGCGCGGCTGGGCCTTCAAGGCAGATACCGTCAAAGAGCTTGCCCAGCAAATCGGCGTGCCGCCAGAGAATCTTGAGTCGAGCATGAAGCGCGTCAACGAATTCGCGAAAACCGGCGTTGATGAAGAATTCAGCCGCAAGCCCGAACATCTGCGGGCGTTCAACCTGAATAAAGGTCCCTACTACGCCCTCAAAGGCGTTCGCTGCTTCTTCCTGACGTTGGGCGGCGTTACGGTGACGCCGCAGTTCGAAGCCAAGAATCCGCAGGGCAACGTCATCCCGAACCTTTATGTTGTTGGACAGGATATCGGCGGCCTCTATGATTCGTCTTACGACCTTCGCTGCGAAGGCTCTGCCTCGTCCTTTGCTATGACTTCCGGCCGCGTAGCCGCTGAGAACGCCATTAAGGCCATTGAGGCCGGCCGCGTCTAAGCAGCCCGCATCAGCCTTCCGCATCGCCGCAGATCACAGGCGCATCTGCCTGCCGCTGCGGCAAACGCCGCCCGCCGCGCTCACGCGCTTCGGGCGGCTGTTTTCAGATAAAGTCAATCCGCATAAGACCAAGCAGTCCGCTCGGCTTCATTTTTTTGAGTCCCCACTGCAGAACATCCATTGGATGAACAAACCGCGCATGCCCAAAGAACTCGTTCCGCTCCTCGAGCCGGGGATTTTGTACTCCAAATGTCCGTGGCGCTTTCATCCCGACCCGCCGCTGCTCGAAAAACTTTTTGAGAGTGCGCCTGTGGTCGAACTTCCTGCGCATATCGATCATGCTTTTGGCAGGGAATCCTTTGTATACTGGATTGATCAAGGCATACTCGCCACCTGCGCACCGCGCACTCGCGGTCCGCGCATGACTGCCTTATTTGTGCCCCGAACCATTCTCGGAGGCCCTAAAGCCCTGCTCCATAAGCGGCCGCTGGAGCTCACCATCCGCACACTTTCTCCCGTACGTCTGCGGCGCAGAGATGCTTTGCAGTTCAGACGCTTCTTAGCCGATCACCCCGGCATAGAGCTCGAATACCTGCGCACACTGGCATGGAATCACGAAGCGCAGCTCGACGGACTGCTCGTCAACGGTCTCGATCCCGTTCCTGTGCGTCTGGCAAGATTGTTTCTCTCGCTTCTGGCCATTGGCGGGGAAGAGAGCTCTGCCGGTCTGCTTCCGATTGAGCCGACAGTAGACGAATTGGCCCTGATGGTTCATGCCACCCGAGCCGTCGTCAATCGACTGCTCTCCGATTGGATCAAGCGAGGCTTGATTGAGCGCATCGGCCGCAAAATCATAGTGCAGCCGAATTTTAGAGATTCATTTGAACGCTCTCTTGCGCTCTAGTCCCCGCCTGCCGAAGATTCCCGACAGCTCCAAGCCTGCAGAACTTTTAGTCATGCAGGCTGGAGGAAGGATCATCAGAAGCGGTGCATGAGCCCCACGGCCGTCAGCACCTGGTTAAAGCGGTCGACGCCGTCGAGCAGCTTCTTGCCGTCAGACCAGCTCGCTGCGCCATAGAAATTTGTGCGCTTTGAGAAGTTGTAGTAGTAAACCAGACCGGCCATCGTCATGGTGCCTTCATCATGCCCTACTGACGTTTCAGCGCCCTTCCACTTGCTCTTCAGGAAGCCGACCGAACCGCTGATCGTGTGCTGACCAATAGGATATTTGGCGCTCATGAAGACTGCCAGGTTGTCCAGACCTTCTTCGCTATTGCTGACAACAGCATTGCCGCCGACGATCCTTGACAAATCGCCCACCGGGCCGATGCGCCACTCGTTTTGACTGGCATACAGAATGCCCGAAACTGCCGGTCCGCCGAAATCGTAGCTGGCGATCAAATGCACGGCATGCGTATTCTTCTTGCGGAGTGCCTCTGGACGAGTGCCGTCTGCATTCTTGACGTTCCCCGGCATTTCAAAGGAATACACCACGGCGGTTTTCAGATGATCGCCCGTCCAGCCTGTACTGAACTGAGCAATGTGACGACGGTCAGACCAGTCGTCGGTCGTTTCCGTATCCGTTCCATTGACCGAGTCGCCGTTTGAATAAACGCCGCGGACGAAGAGACCCGACTGAGCATTGGTTGAGAAGGCGATCGCATTGGAAAGATCACCCGGCTGGAACATGATATTGGCCGGTGCAATGCCGCCGAGTGAGGCGAATGTCATGTTGGCATTCGTCTTGCCATAAACCGAATACGGGCGGCCGGCAACAGTCAAACCAGCCATACGGCCGAATGAAAATTCAATCTGATCGTTGCCGACGAAAAGACGAGACTGGGCATCAAACAAATACCCATTGGAGCGGAAGGTGCCGGAATCCGGATAGAACCTGTTCTGCAGCTGAGCGCCCGTGTACCAACCGTTGCCAAGGTCCTCTCGAGCAGTCAGCATCAAATGCGGATCATCAGGCAATTCACCCATACCGCCCATTTTGAGGCTGCCGTTATCAGCGCCTTCGACTTTATTGAAATAGAGACCGGTGATGACGCTGCCGGAAATTTTGACATCCGCAGCGTGCGCGGCTGCGCATCCGAAAGCCAGTGCCAAGGCAGTGCAAAGCAAAGTGCAGGCGTGCGAACGATGATGGTTATATTGCATTGAGAGAGCTCCTTCTTACATAGGCAGCATCAACGCGCGCCTGAATCTGCCTTCTGGTCCTGCAGATTCAGAGACAGCGCGTTGTGCTTTGAAGAAGAGTAGTTACAGTTTTGAAACTAATCCATTAGCACTAGTTAAGGCTGTCCAACCGTTTACGAAAGAAATCTTTTCTGTAAACATAACAATGGCTAGCTTAACCGTGATGATTTCGATTTATATGAATTAGAAATACTTCATCAAACCGACCGTTCCCATGACTCGGTTCAGTCGCGGTGCGGCGTCAAGGAGCTTGCGGCCGTCAGCCCAGCTTGCCGCGGCATAGCACCTCGTGCTTTTCGAAAGGCTGTAGTAATAAACCACGCCGCCCATCACCATGGAACCTTCGGTATAGCCGCTCTTCGTGGATTCTCCGTTCCATTTGGAATGCAGGTAACCGGCCGCGGCGGTAAAGAGATGACGGCCAACGGGATATTTCGCACTGACATGGACCGCAACATTGTCAAGGCCCTCCTGACTGCTGCCGATACGGCCGTCACCCACAAACGTAGAGAGATCGGGCACAGCGCCAATACGCCACTCGTTGCGGCTTGCATAAAGGATGCCGGCGATGCCGGGCCCCTGCTTGCCGGCGAAATGCCAGCTCCCGATTAAATGAAGCGCATGCGTGTTTTTGCGCCGAACATCGCGGGAACCGTCTGCATTGGCCAATTGTCCGGGCATTTCAAACGAATAAACCACCGCGGTCTTGAGTTTGTCGCCAAGCCACATGGCGCCGAGCTGCGCCACATGGCGGCGGTCGGACCAGTCTTCAGTCGCTTCCGTGTCTCCGCTGTCGCCGATGTTTGAATCACCATTTGAATAAACACCGCGCAGGACAAATCGGCTGCCATGCGTTGTAAATGCAAGCGCATTAGTGAGCGCACCGGCTTGGAAAGTAATGTTTGCCGGCGCAATCCCAGCAAGCTGGGCATAAGTCATGTTGGCATCCGTCGCAGCATAGACCGAATACGGATCACCGGAAACAGTGAGTCCGGACATACGGCCGGCAGTGACTTCAAACTGCTGATTGCCTATTGACATGTATGAGGAGCTGAAAAGTCCGTTATGTCCGGAAAATGAGCCGGTATCAGGCGTTACATTGCTCGAGAGATTAAACCGGACGTAATAGCCGTTTCCTAAATCCTCTCTTCCAAGAATCTTGAAGCACGTATCGTCCGGAGTCTCACCGACTCCCGCGAGAACCAGATTCGAATGCTCCGCGCTTTCTGCCTTGGAATAGAAAAGACCGGAAACGACAGCGCCGGCAAGTTTGACTTCTGTAGCACTGACCGTTGAAGGCGCAAAGACGGCAAGAATGAGTGCAGCCGCAGGCAGCAGCCCTGCCATGCGCATCCGTTTGAAACCGACTCCATGAGTGTTGTGATTGGGCATAAAGGTCTCCTTTGTCCTTTTTCGGTGTTGTTCGCCTGTTCGAATGGGACTTCGGCATCTTCTCTGCCCGATGGATCGGATCAGTGAGGTTCGTGAAGATGTTTGAAAATTTCGTCAGGCACCGTGGACTAGCGTAGATAGATCTTTAGACCCAATCCATTAGAAGTAGATTTCGCTTCTGCGCAAAAATTGGAACTGCCTATTCTCAATGTGACCATAAGGTTATGGATAACCAAGCAGTTAACTGATTTAGATGGAAAGAAATATTCCAATCAGATCACTACATTAAGAAAAAACGATAAGGCAAACACAGAATTGATAAAGTAGCCGGCTGCTTATTTCTTATAAAAACCAAACTTACGCAGCCACTCCGCAGAACTCCCCGAGAGGCGGCTCCAGAAAGATTCGCCGCCTGTATAAAGACCGTCGGAAAAGACATCGGGACTCAAAAACCGCCGGCCTATGCCGTTTTGAACCCAAAAACTTTGCTTGTCGGAATCCAGCTCATCATTTCCGACAGAAGATTTCCCCACATCGATCTCGCTCGAAGCATGGCGCACATTTCGATCCCTCATGCTTTCGAGGAGCTCCGAATCACCGTTGCGAACACCCACGGCATCAAATCCAAAAGAGCACATGCAGCATCCCTCTCGCTCTCGAGCAAAACCGATGCCGCTTTCGCAGACCTCATCGCTGCCCGTGCCGGACATAAAACTGGGCGCTTCCTCTGCAGGCAGCCACTCCAATGGAGCCGCATCAAGATTGTCGTCCCATGCGCTGCAGTCGCCCAGCGTGCCGACATTAAAAGCACGAACAGTTTGAGATGCACTGCTAATCTTATTGGTCATTCAAAATCTCCTCTTTCTTTACAAAAGGATTCCTGTCGTTTTCAAGCAATGATTTGTTTTCACACCCTTTTGAAAACATCATCCATGGCATCGCGTCGGTTCTCGACGCATGCAGACAACGCCGACTGCCCCATACCGCAAAAAAGGTATCGGCAATAGAATCTTCAAATCATCAACCTCGAAGAAGAGCTGTCCAAATGACCAATAACCGAGTCCGCAGTTACGGCATCCATATCGGCATACTGCCCGCCGGCAAATTCAATGCCGTGACCGATGTGCCGGGAGTGAAAGTCGGCCAAGTTACCTTGGAAGACGACGCATGCGGCATGCACACAGGCGTGACGGCCATCCTGCCGCACGGCGACAATGTTTTTCAGAAAAAAGTGCCCGCCGGCGTATTTGTCGGAAACGGCTTTGGCAAGTCCGCGGGAATTCCTCAGATCAACGAACTCGGCACGCTTGAAACACCGATCGTTCTCACCAACACGCTCAATGTCGCCTCCGGGATTGAAGGACTCCTCTCCTGGACGCTCGAGCAGCCCGGCAATGAAGCGGTCAAAAGCGTCAACGCCTTTGTCGGCGAAACAAATGACGGCCGCGTCAACGACATCCGTGCACGATTCGTTTCGCCCAACCATGTTATTGAAGCGCTGCGCAGGGCGGAATCCGGTCCGGTTGAAGAAGGCTGCTGCGGTGCCGGCACCGGCACTGTTGCCTTCGGCTTCAAGGCCGGTATCGGCACCGCATCGCGCAAACTCCCCGAAAGCTTAGGCGGCTGGACCGTTGGAGTCATTGTTCAGGCCAACTTCGGCGGCTTTCTCACCGTAAAGGGCGTTGAAGTCGGCCGGCAGCTGGGCGGCTGGAGCAATGAAAAGCTTCTCACGCAAGCCATGCCCGCGGGATGGGCCGAACGAGTCAAAGATGCGGCCGGGTCTGCCGACGGCTCTATCATGATGATCGCAGCAACGGATGCCCCGCTCACGCAGCGTTCGCTCGAGCGTCTGGCCGAACGGGCATTTATGGGCATGACCCGTACCGGCGGTATTGCCTCCAACGGATCGGGGGATTTCGCCCTGGCCTTTTCAACGGCACCCTCCATGCGAGTTCGTCATGAAGCCCCTTACGGCCTGCTCGAAGGCGGCCCCACAGTCCGCAGCGACGATATGACGCCGCTCTTCATGGCCGCCATAGAATCAACCGAAGAAGCCATCCTCAATGCGCTTTTTACCGCTCACGATACGGCCGCATACGACGGAGGCCGGATCGCCGCGCTGCCGCGCGAGGCCGTGCTGCAGATGCTTCGAAAAGCCGGCGTTCTTGCCGAGCGCTAGAAGTCTCTAAGGCCGAGCGCTCTCCGCAGTCATGCCGGCACGGGCCGAGTCCTACAATGGAAGCCCCGCAGCGCCTTTTTTCCTCGGATTTTGATCGGTGTACACATTCCTTCTGCACAGCGCCAGTGCCGTTGCGCTCCTTGTTTGGGGAGCGTACATGGTGAAAACCGGCATATTGCGTACGTTTGGTGAAGCGCTTCGCTCGTGGCTGGCCACACGCCTCTCCAACCGCTTTGCCGGCTTTGCTGCCGGCATGGGTCTGGCGATGCTGCTGCAAAGCTCAACGGCCGCATCACTTCTCGTAGCAAGTCTGCAGGCCGGCGGATTGGTATCTACGGCGGCTGCTCTGGCCGCCGTTCTCGGCGCCGATCTGGGCAGTGCCTTGGCCGCACGCATTCTGACACTGAACATTTCCAGTCTTATTCCCATTCTGCTCATTGCAGGAACTTTTCTCTTTCTGCGGCGAATGGAAAAGCGCGAAGGTCAGTTCGGCCGGATGCTGCTGGGTTTCGCCTTCGTTCTTCTGGCGCTGCAAAGCATCATGGCCTCGACCCAGCCGATGCGCGACAGTCCGATCATTCTGGAAACCTTGGCGCATCTTCCGGAGCATCCCTTCCTTGCGGCGGCTGTCGGCATCGCCTGTGCCGTCCTATTTTTCTCCAGCCTAGCCGTTGTCGCAGTGACGGCGGCTGCCACTGCGAGCGGTCTGCTGCCGGCATCAGCCGCGCTTTGGGTCGTATTGGGTGCGAATTTCGGCAGTGCGCTCTTGGCTGCAGCCGCAACAGCCGGCGCATCAAAAGCGGCTCGGAAAGCGCCGCTCGGAAACTTCTTCTTTCGGGTCGGCGGCTTTGGTGCCGGCGCAGCAGTCCTTTACTTTATTCCGGCTGCGGGCAGCGTTTTTGCATCTCTCGGAGATCCGGCAGACGGCGTGATCTTATTTCATGTGGTCTACAACACTGTAATCGGTGCTGTGGGGCTCTCTTTCATTCATCCGGCAGCCGCGCTGATCGACCGTTTGGTACCCGTGTCGGTCCAAACAGATGACTTTGAAACGCATCTGCTTTCAAAGGAAAATCTCCTTTCGAGCAGCTCGGCACTTGTCCAAGTGCGTCATGAGAACGCGCGCACGGCAGAGCTATTTCGCAAGCACTGGGATGCACTCACTCCGCTTATCTATGAAAATCCGCCGATGGGTGAACTCTTGGCCTTTAAAGAGCGTCGAAAGCTCCTGGACCGCCGCTGCCGCACCGTCTCCAAAGCGCTCAATATCATCATCCGTGACGACCTTTCGGAAGAGGCCGTCATCGAATGGCAGTCGCTTTCTGCCGTTTCTGATGCACTGCTCTTCTCGCTCGAAGTCACAAACGATATCGTTGATCTGCTGCGGAAGAAAAAAATCCGCCGCTCGCTCTTTTTCAGTGCGCAGGGTGCGCAGGAACTCGAACAAGAGCATCACGTCGTATCTGCGCACCTGCAGCTCCTCGTGCAAATACTCTCAACGAGTGATCCGCAGGAGATCAATGAGCTGCGAAACAATCTCCTTTCAGGCGAAGCTGCATCCTCGAGCGACGCCGCAGAACTGGTCTCACGCCACATGGAACGCGTTGATAAAGGCAGCGCGCTTTCCATTGAAACGAGTGCTCTGCATCTCGATCTTCTGCTCCTCTTTCGCCGGGTTGACAGCATTCTCGCTCACGGCGCCCGAAGCTTTGCCGTGAGGTGAAAGGCACTCTGGAAGCTGTGTCAGCGTTTGCTGCCGCGGCCGGTTAGATGGAGCCAAATGCGGTTTGCTGCGGATGTTCGGCCCTGAGCTTCAAGCGCCAAGAGCGGCTTCATTCCGCGCGCCGTCGCGTCCCAGCAGAGCAGTGAGCCGACAACGACAGCAGCGACCCCCGTCCAGAAAGAGCTGTCGAGTTTGGCGCCAATCCAAAAAACTGCAAAAACACACGAGAGAACCGGCGTGAAATAGGAGGCCGCTGCCAGCACCGTGATGTTCCCTTTGGTCATGCCCTGCGTCCATGCAGCATATGCGCCGCCCATCGCAATGCCGCCCAGGATGACGCTGATCCAGCCGTGTGCCGAAGGTTCGCCCACCATTTGGGTGCCGAAGCCGCAAAGCCACAGCACGCCGTAGATGCTGGCGTTGATGCAAAAAATCAGGCAGGCCAGATTGGTTGAGCCGCCCCACGCACGAGTCATGCTGGAAAAAGCCGCCCAAGTCACGGCAGCGCCGACCGCGAGAATGTAGCTCAGCGGATGCTCAAGCAGCCGCGAAATAAAACCCTCGAGTGAAAATCCTTGCCCGCCGGCGAGAATTTCAACAATCCCGCAGAAAGCAAGCACCATACCGGGCGCAATCCACCAACGTGACCGTACGCCGTTAAAGACCACGGCAAAAAGGAGTGTCAGAGCGGGCCAAAGGTAGTTCACCATGGCCGCCTCCATCGTCTGCGTTCCGCCAGCAGAAAAAAAGATAGCGAGCGTGAAGCATAGCGAGCTCGCGTTGGCTGTCGGCAGACCAAAAATGAGGTATCGCCTGTCGACGGTCCGCAGATCCGGAATGCCGATGACGAAAAAGAGGCATACCGCAGCGGTGATATACAGAAGCGTCTGTCCCTGGGCCAGTCCAAAGCCTTCGGCAATGCCGCGCACAAGTGAAACGCCCATCCCCCAGCAAAGCGGAGCCAAAAGTCCGATCAATGTTGCGCGCTGCGTCGTCATCGCCGAGCTCATGAAAACCTCAAGTGTTTTTTTATCCTGCGGCTTCAGAGACCGCTTCCGTCCGTTGAGGCTGTTCGTTATCCCAGAGCATGAGAGGGAAAGCGCAGCCGCCTAAAGGGTGAAAGAGAAGTGTAGCGCCGCCCATGGAGAAAAAAAGCTCCGTCCGAAGAAATACCAACCTCGGGCGGAGCAGATCATCCTCTCGGGCAGTTTTGCCGCCGGATTCGGATGGATTCTCGTTTAAGCTCTGAATTAAACGTTAGTTGTCGGTGAACGCCTTCTTTACGCTGAAGGGCCATGCCTGATAGCCCATGGTGTTGTGGAGCTGAATTTCGACGGCCGGTTCTTTTTCACCCCAGCGGAACTCGTCAATGTACGGGTTGGGAAGACCCTTCATAGCGCCGGTGGTAAGGTCGAAGTCGGCGCCGGCCGTGGCGGAGTAGACAAAGACCGAGTTCTTGTCAGGCTGGTACTCGGTGAGCGACGTCACGGGGCTGTACCAATTGTGGCCGCGTTCTTTGCCGTATTCCCAAACCTGCTCTACGGTGCGCTTGACCTGATCGATCTTGTAGATGACAGCGCGCGAATACTTCATTTCCGGAAGCGCCGGCTGTTCCATGCCGCGGGCGTCGCCGTTGTCGAAGACCGAAACCCAAATCACGTTCTTGTCGGACTTGGAATCAATGCGCCAAGCCGTGTGCTGCGTCCACGTCCAGTCGAATGCGTCGCCGCACTCAGCGTCGCCGCACTTCAAGGGCTTGCCCTGGGCATCGACCGGCGTGAGCAGCGCTTTCTTCCAGGGAGAACGCCAGCCGCGCGGCGCCCCGAGAATCCACTTCACCTTCTTGTCGCGGCCGATCTTGATGATCGCGGACTGGTGGCGCGAGGAAATGATGATCGAGTCATCGGTCGGGTCGTAGTCAACGGAATTGACGTGCGCCCAGTTGCGGCCTGGGCCGGTGCCGGCAAAGTCGCCGAAGTTGGCCGAGGTTTCCTGCTTGGCGAGGTCTTCTGCCGTGAGCGTATGACCGGCCTTGCTCGGATCGATGTTCAGGCAGACAGCCCCCTGATCGAGCGCCTTGATGACGTTGCTGCGGTACGGATCGAGAATATCAAAGAGACGCCATTCATCGACCACGCGGCCGCCGGCATCCACCTCAATAATCATGTCGCGGACCGTGCGGACGCGCTTCTGATCGAGACGGCGGAGGTCAGCCGATGCGACGCGAAGCAGATAGTGACCGTTAGGCATCGGATCGAGCGAATGCGAGAAGTCGCTGTAGCCCGCAGGCAGCCGACGATTGAAAGCCTTGCGGCCCATGATGTCGTACTTCACATAAGTCGAACCGTAGCCCCAAGAAATAGCGCCGTCGTCGTTCTGCTTGAAGCCCATCATGACGCCCTTGGTGTAGATCGATTCGGGATCCCAAATCGTCGAAGCGTCGAGGTACCAGCGAATGGCGCCCGTCATGTCAATGATGGCAATCTTCGGAATGAAGCTCCACGTGAGAGCGCCGCCTTCCGGATTGTTCCAGACTGCGCGCGTATCAGCACCGTGGGCATTGCCGAAGTTGTTGACAAAGTAGAGACGATCTTTGAATTCAGGATCGACCTTCTTCACCTCTACGTCAAACATCAGGTTCTTTTCGCCGGCAGCCCCCGATTCGATGCCGCGCAGCGGACCGCAATAGATCGTATAGGTATGTTCGCCCTTGACCTCTTTGCCGTCAAAGCGGTACGAATACTGGACTTCAACCTTATTGGAATAGTCGGCATAAAGACCGAACACCGGAATGCCGGCATGCGTAAGCAGCTGCGCCTTCGAAACATCGTATGCGATTTCCTGGCCGCCGTCCTTAGGCACCACACGGACATGAGCCGTGAGCAGTTCGTAGCCGCCGTTCTTAATGACGGCGGTGAGCGGCGAAATCTTATACGGGTTGACGATCACTTCGCCGAGATCACCCTGCTTGGCAAAACCGACGACAGCGAAACCACTCGGCGTTCCCATGGCAAAGGCTCCGCTTGCGGCGGAGACGGCAAGCGCCGCACCGGACAGAAGAAAGGCGCGCTTAGTAAGCTGCATGATGTATTCCTCTTTTGTATCGTTTCGCGGGGGAGGATGCTCTCACCCGCAGTCCTTAGGAAATACTGCGCTTAGGCTCAATTCCCCGCTATTCCTGTATTCGCGGATTCTTTCGCAAAAAATGGAAAATCATTTTCAGCGTTCGCGGCCGCATCACGATGATCCATCTCAGACATTGCGCCTAAGGAAAAACTCCATTTGACATTGTTCAGACGCATTTGACGTGCGCCGACAGAGCGAAGATGCGCCGAACGCGTCCCTGAAGCATTCCCAAACCGCACTCGGCCGTGGCATGATTGAAGACAGTTCTTCTGCGGAAATATAAATTCCGTAGAGAACATGCAGCGCCTTTTCGCTGTAAACCACATTCCCATTTGTCGGAGCATTGTCGTGTACGGCTTCACCTTCCGCCGCCATCACCACCACCATCCTTAAAGCATCCCTCGGGCGCACAAGCTGTTCGGGAGGATCGATGCATGCTTCCGGCGGCTCAGGATGAAGCTCCACAAAACAGTAAAGCCTTCGGAAGTCATCGGACTCCGGAGGCTTTTTTCATCACTGCGCCGGATCTTTGGATGTCCGATGATGGTGCGGCGCAGAAGACGACCGCTCCCAAAGCCCGTTCCCCGTCACCCCATTTCACGAAAGAAGAGAAGAAAATGACTGAAAACAACCGCCTGAGGCTTGCAATGCAAAAGTCCGGGCGACTTTCCGACGACTCGCAGGACCTTCTTGAACGCTGCGGTCTCAAGGTACGCTTCCACTCCCAGCGCCTCCTGGCCGTAGCGGAAAATATGCCCGTTGAGATCCTGCGCGTGCGCGACGACGACATTCCCGGTCTCGTCATGGACGGCGTGGTCGACCTCGGCATCATTGGCGAAAACGTGCTCGAAGAAACCGTACTCGCCCGCAGAAGTCAGGGAGAAGAACCGAAATTCCGCATGCTCAAGCGGTTTGATTTCGGCGGCTGCCGGTTGTCGGTGGCGATTCCGACGGATGAGACTTGGGGCGGTCTGGAAAGCCTCAACGGCCGCCGCATCGCGACGAGCTATCCGCAGCTTCTTAAGCGCTGCTTTGATGAACGCGGCCTCACCTTCAAGCCCTGTCTGCTGACGGGTTCGGTTGAAGTAGCTCCTCGAGCCGGTCTTGCCGACGCCATCTGTGATCTCGTCTCAACGGGAGCAACCCTTGAAGCCAACGGTCTGAAGGAAGTGGAAGTCGTGTACCGCTCCAAAGCCTGTCTCATTGCCAAGGCCGAGCCTTTTGACAATGAAAAGGCCGCCCTTGTCGAACGACTGCTCGTGCGCATGCAAGGTGTCGCTCGAGCGCGCGAATGCAAATACATCATGCTTCACGCCCCCAAAGCCAAGCTCGCGGAAATTACGAAGCTACTGCCGGGTGCTGAACATCCGACCATTCTTCCGCTTGCCGGATCAACCGATCATGTCGCGCTCCACATGGTGAGCCGCGAAAGCCTTTTCTGGGAAACGATGGAGGGGCTCAAAGCGCTCGGCGCAAGCTCAATCCTCGTTCTGCCGATTGAAAAAATGATGGAGTAACTCAAATGACGAATTTCAATTTCAGCGACATCATTGAATGGGATGCGCTTTCGGAAGCCGAACGCACTGACATTCTTCGCCGCCCCGCAGTCATGGCCGGCGACAAAATCACGGCCGTCGTGTCAGGCATTCTTGACGAAGTCGAGTCCCGCGGCGATGCAGCGCTGCGTGACTTCAGCGCAAAATTCGACCGCACGGAAGTGAAGAACTTCAAGGTGAGCAAGGCAGAGGTCGACGCTGCCATTTCGCGCCTTTCGCCTGAATTCATCAAAGCACTTCAAACCGCGGCCAAAAATATCGAAAAATTTCACTCCGCTGAAGTGCTCGAGACGGTCACTGTCGAAACCATGCCCGGCGTCGTTTGTCAGCAGGTTACTCGCCCGATCGGCGCCGTCGGCCTCTATATTCCAGGCGGCACGGCACCGCTCTTTTCCACAGTGCTGATGCTTGGCATTCCGGCCAAGATCGCCGGCTGCGGCCGCGTCATTCTCTGCTCGCCGCCTCCGATTGCCGATCCGATTCTCGCAGCGGCTCGTCTGTGCGGCATTGATGAGATTTATCAGGTGGGCGGCGCTCAGGCGATTGCTGCCATGGCTTTCGGCACCGAAACGATCCCCTCCGTCTCGAAGATCTTCGGGCCGGGCAACGCCTACGTCACCGAAGCCAAGCGCCAGGTCAGCCGCCGTCCGGACGGTGCGGCCATTGATATGCCCGCAGGTCCCTCGGAGGTTCTCGTTATTGCTGATGCTGAAGCCGATCCGCGCTTTGTTGCTGCTGATTTGCTCTCTCAGGCCGAACACGGGCCGGACAGTCAGGTCGTGCTGCTCACGCCCTCTAAGACACTTGCCAAGGCGGTTGCTCAAGCCGCTGCTAAGGAACTCGAAACGCTTCCGCGCCGCGCCATTGCAGAAAAGTCCCTTTCTGCCAGCCGTCTGATTGTGGTGAAGGATCTCAAGGAGTGCGTTGAAGTTTCTAACCGCTACGCACCCGAACACCTCATCCTGCAGACCCGCAATGCGCGGGAGCTCGTGCCGTCCGTCCAGAATGCCGGTTCGGTATTCGTGGGGGACTGGTCACCCGAATCGGGCGGTGACTATGCCACCGGCACCAATCACGTTCTGCCCACCTACGGGTGCGCGGCAGCTTACTCCAGTCTGGGGCTCGCCGACTTCACCAAGCGCATGACTGTGCAGGAAATGACGCCGCAGGGGTTCTCGGAATTGGGCGAAGCGATTGCCATTCTTGCCCACGCCGAACAGCTCGACGCCCACCGCAACGCCGTACTCGTTCGTCTCGAAAAACTCTCTAAAAAGATCGGAGGGTAAATTGGCTGACTATTGCGCAGAAATTGCTGAAGCCCCGGAGCGTCTTGCGCGCCCCGAAGTGCAAAAACTCACGCCCTACCAGTCTGCCAGACGCATTGTCGCCGCGGCGGGCGGGCGCGGAGACATTTGGCTCAATGCCAACGAGTCGGCCGAATCTGTACCGATGGCGCTTCAGACCGAACGCTTCAACCGCTATCCGGAGCCTCAGCCTGAAGCCGTCGTAGAGGCTTATGCGTCTTACGCCGGCGTCTCGCCCGAACAGATTCTTGTCACCCGCGGCGGCGACGAAGGCATCGAGCTTTTGGTTCGTACCTTCTGCCGTCCGGGCGAAGACGCTGTACTGCAGTTCCCGCCCACTTACGGCATGTACGCGGTATCGGCCGAAACCAACGGCGCGAAAGTGATCAATCTGATCACCGCCCCGGATCGCGGCTGGGTACCTGATGCCGCTGAAGCCTCGCATACGCTCGACACCCGTCCTGAGGTGAAGCTCGTTTTTGCCTGCTCTCCAGGCAATCCCACGGGAACACTCATCCCCATGGGAGTTCTTCGCAAGCTCGCGCAGGTCGCTGCCGGGCGGGCGCTGCTCGTCATTGACGAAGCTTATATTGAGTTTTCGCCCGCCGACATGGCTGTGGATCTCCTTAAAGAATTCCCGCACGTGGTCATCATCCGTACGCTCTCGAAAGCGTTTGCACTTGCAGGACTGCGGTGCGGCTTCCTCTTGTCCTCTCCGGGCGTGATCGGAATGCTCAAGAAGGTCATCGCTCCCTACCCCATTCCGTCACCGGTCGCTGATCTGGCCGCTCAAGCGCTCACCCCTGCTGCGGTGAGCGCCATGCGCCAGCGTGCCGCGGCGGCAGTCATGCGCCGCTGCGAACTCGAGGTTGCGCTCGAAGATCTCCCCGGCGTCGAAGCGGTTTTTCCGAGTGCCTCAAATTTCCTTCTGGCGGAATTCTCCGACGGCCCTCAAGTCTTCAAGGCCATGTGGGATCGAGGGATCATTCTGCGCGACCAAAACCGCCAGCCGACGCTCGCCAACTGCATCCGCATCACTGTGGGTACGCAAGATGAGAACGATGAGCTCCTCGCCGCGCTTCGTGAAGTACTCGGCGCCTGCGCTTCACAGGGAGAAGCCAAATGAGCGAACGCATTCTCTTTGTTGACCGCGACGGCACGATTCTTGAGGAGCCTCATGATTTTCAGGTAGACAGCTTTGAAAAGATGCGTTTTGTCGAGGGCGTTTTGCCCGCACTCAAAGCGCTTCGCGAAGCAGGCTGGAAACTCGTGATGGTTTCCAATCAGGATGGGTTGGGCACGGCGTCATTTCCCACTGAAACCTTCAAGGGTCCGCATGAGCTGATGATGCAGATCCTTGAGAGTCAGGGGGCGCATTTTGACGAAGTGCTCATCTGCCCGCACATGCCCGGCGAGGGCTGCTCCTGCAGGAAACCGAATACCGGTCTCGTCAAGCAGTATCTCAAGCGCGGGGTACTCGATAAGCACAATTCCTACGTGATCGGCGACCGCGAAACGGACCTGACACTCGCTAAAAATATGGGACTCACCGGTCTGCGCGTGGGGCCCGACGGCCAATCCTGGGCTGCCATTGAAAAGCGTCTGCTCGAATCCCTTCCTGCTGTTCCCGCCCAGCCAATCCGCGACCGGCACAGCGCTGTTGAACGCGTCACCAAAGAGACGCTGATTTCGGTAGAAGTCTGGCTTGACCGTTCAGGAGAAAATGACATTTCCACGGGCATCGGCTTTTTCGACCACATGCTCGACCAGATCGCCGTGCACGGCGGTATTCGTCTGCATCTTCATGCCAAGGGAGACCTTCAGATCGACGATCACCACACGGTCGAAGACGTCGGACTCGCGCTCGGTGAAGCGCTGCGGCTGGCCTTAGGCGACAAGCGCGGCATCCGCCGCTTCGGCTTCCTGCTTCCGATGGATGAAGCGCTTGCACGCTGTGCACTCGACATTTCCGGTCGTCCGTACCTCACGTTCAAAGCCAAGTTCAAGCACCGCCATGTCGGAGATCTGTCGACCGAAATGATCGAACACTTCTTCCGTTCGCTCTCTCAGACCATGGGCATTACTTTGAACCTCAAGGCCAAGGGCGGCAATGACCATCATGTTGCCGAAAGCCTCTTCAAGGCCTTCGGCAGAACGCTTCGTGATGCAGTTCGTGTTGAGGGGACTGAGCTCCCGTCTTCTAAGGGGGTACTGTGAAAGCTGTCATTCTCGACACCGGCTGCGCCAATCTTGCCTCACTCGCCTTTGCGGTGAAGCGTCTCGGAGTGGAGCCTCTGATTACGCGTGAAGCTGCTGATATCCGTTCGGCCGACCGCATTTTCCTCCCGGGCGTCGGCACAGCCAAAGCGGCTATGACGGCTTTGACGGAACGCGGACTTCCCGAGCTGATCCGCGAGGCCCATCAGCCGCTTCTGGGCATCTGTCTTGGAGAGCAACTCCTTGGCCGCCGCAGTGAAGAAACGGGCGGCGTGGATCTGCTCGGCCTCATTGATGCGGATGTCCGCCAACTCAATGCGCCCGGACTGCCGCTTCCGCACATGGGGTGGAACCGAGTCTTTCCTAAGTTCGAATCCCCGCAGGCCAAACTGCTTTTTAAGAACATCGAACCTGGAGAATGGTTCTATTTTGTCCACAGCTTTGCAATGCCTGACGGCCCTGCCGCCATTGCTTCCTGCACATACGGAGAGCCGTTTGCCGCCGCCGCTGCCAGCGAAAACTTCATGGGCGTGCAGTTCCACCCAGAGCGCTCGGGCAAAGCGGGCGCTCGTCTTCTCGCTAATTTTCTTGGAGCCGCCGCATGATTATTCCTGCCATTGATTTAATCGACGGCTGCGTCGTGCGTCTTCATCAGGGGAATTACGGCGCACGCCGAGACTACGGCGAGGATCCGCTGGTCCGTCTTCAGCGTTATCAGGCGAGCGGCGCTCAGCTGCTCCACATCGTTGACCTTACCGGCGCCAAGGATCCGAAAGCCAGACAAATTCCCCTTCTGCGCGAACTGCTCGGCAGCCTTTCTATCCCTGTGCAAACGGGCGGCGGCATTCGCTCGGCTGACGATGTGCGCTCGCTCCTTGATGCCGGCGCAGCCCGCGTCGTAGTGGGCTCTGCCGCCGTGAAGCGCACTGACGAAGTGGCCGGCTGGATGAAAATTTTCGGCGCCGATAAGCTCGTTCTCGCACTTGACGTACGCATCAACAAGGCCGGAAACGCCGAGGTTGCCGTGAGCGGCTGGCAGGAAAATTCCGGTGTGTTAATGGACGATCTGATCCGAGCCTTCGAACCCTCCGGCCTCCGGTACGTACTGACTACTGATATTTCCAAGGACGGCACATTGGCCGGCCCCAACACGGCGCTCTACGCCGAACTTGCTCAAACGTTCCCGAACATCGACTTTCAGGCCTCCGGCGGCATTGGAAGTCTCGACGATATCCGCGCGGTATCGCATACGGGCGCTGCCGGCGTCATCGTCGGCCGGGCATTTCTGGAAGGTAAATTCACCCTCGAAGAGGCTATTGAATGCTGGCCAAACGAATAATTCCTTGTCTTGACGTGAAGGACGGCGTTGTCGTCAAGGGCGTTAAGTTCCGCGGGCATGAGGTGATGGGCGAAATCGTCCCGCTCGCCCGCCGATATGCTGAAGAAGGCGCCGACGAACTGGTCTTTTACGACATCACTGCATCGTCGGACGGCCGCGTAGTCGACAAGAGCTGGATTTCACGCGTCGCCGAAGCCATTGATATCCCTTTCTGCGTAGCGGGCGGCATCCGCTCTATCGAAGACGCCGGGCGGCTTCTCGCTTTCGGTGCAGACAAGATCTCCGTCAACTCTCCTGCGCTCGCGGATCCAACTCTCATTTCACGTCTTGCCGAGCGTTTCGGCGTGCAGTGCGTCGTGGTCGGCATCGACTCCTGGCATGACGAAAAGACCGGAGAATACTGGGTCAATCAATACACTGGAGATGAAAAGAAAACGCGTGTAACTCAGTGGCGCACGCTCGACTGGGTCGAAGAAGTCCAGCGCCGGGGCGCGGGGGAAATCGTCCTCAACATGATGAATCAGGACGGCGTACGCCAAGGCTACGACCTCACGCAGCTGAGCGCAGTGCGTGCTGTCTGCAAAGTCCCGCTTATTGCAAGCGGCGGCGCCGGAACAATGGAGCACTTTCTTGACGCGTTCGAGACCGCCCATGCCGATGGTGCCTTGGCAGCCTCCGTCTTTCATAAGAAAATAATCAATATCGGGGAGTTGAAAACCTATCTCCGCGAGCACAACATTGAGGTGAGAACATGCTGAAGAAAGAAGATATTAATGCCCTCAACTGGGCCAAGGCAGGTGATTTAATGCCCGCCATCGTTCAGGATGCCTGCTCAGGGCAGGTCCTCATGCTCGGCTTTATGAACCGTGAAGCCGTTGACAAGACACTCGAAAGCGGCAAAGTCACCTTCTGGTCTCGTACGAAACGCCGTCTTTGGACCAAAGGCGAAACGTCCGAACATTGGCTCCATCTGGTTGACATCGGCACAGACTGCGACCGGGATTCGCTGCTCATCCTCGCCAATCCGAACGGTCCGACTTGTCACCGCGGCACGACGAGCTGCTTCTCGCCGATCGAGCACCGCTGGAACTTCCTGCGTGAACTCGAGGTGCTCCTCGAAAGCCGCCGCGGCGCATCACCGGAAGAATCCTATACGGCCCGTCTTTATGCCGCGGGCACCAAGCGCATTGCGCAGAAAGTCGGCGAAGAAGGCGTAGAAACCGCACTTGCCGCCACGGTGCACGATAAGGAAGAGCTGAAGAATGAAGCGGCCGATCTGGTTTACCACCTCCTCGTTCTGCTCGCCGATGCGGATCTTGAACTCGCCGACGTCATCGATGTTTTGAAGGCCCGTCACAAGGATCGTCAGCGCGAACACCTGCTCAAGTGCTAAAACTCACCTCCGCCCATCTGCGCCCATCTTCTCATTAAAGACTGAGCGTCAGCATTGACGGTTTCTCGGCGCGGCAATGCTCTTCAACCCGAAGAGCTTCCGCGCCTTTTTGCGCTCTGTTCATCCGGAAAATTCATGCTGCGGAGCTTTTTGTCCTCACCCTCGCCCCCAAAAAAGCTTCCCTTTGAAGACATCGTCACTGGAAGACAGAAAAAAACGTCGAAACTGTCGCTGAACGGGGAATTTCACAGGCAGAGTTAGGTAGTTTCTCTTCGGTCGAAATCAAACCGATAGTGATATCTTTATCAGATGCGTCCTTGCAGAACCTTGAACCACTCAGGACCCAGCCTAAAATGAAGCAAATTAAAAAATCCTCCAAGCTTGACAACGTTCTTTACGACATCCGCGGTCCAATCATGGACAAGGCCAAGCAGATGGAAGCAGAAGGGCGCCGTCTCATCAAACTCAATATCGGCAATCTTGCCGTGTTCGGCTTTGACCCGCCCGAAGAGGTCATGCGCGACATGATCTATAACCTGCCCAACTCGGCAGGGTATTCGGACAGCAAGGGGATGTTCGCCGCCCGCAAGGCGGTCATGCACTACACGCAGGACAAGCAGATCGAAGGCGTCACGCTCGAAGACATCTACCTCGGCAACGGCGCATCGGATTTAATCACGATGGCCACGAACGCTCTGCTCGATGAGGGCGACGAACTGCTGGTGCCGACACCCGACTATCCGCTTTGGACGGCTGTTACCTCACTCGCAGGCGCCAAACCCGTGCATTACCTCTGCGATGAGGAAAAAGGCTGGATTCCCAATATCGACGACATCCGTGCCAAAGTGGGTCCGCGCACCAAAGGCATCGTCGTCATCAACCCAAACAACCCCACAGGCGTTCTCTATCCCAATTCCGTGCTCCTTGACATCATTCAGGTTGCACGAGAAAACGGTCTTGTGATTCTTGCCGACGAGGTCTATGACAAGATTCTCTACGACGGCATCAAGCACACCTCCATGGCAGCGCTGTCGCACGATGTGCTGACGCTCACTTTTAATTCACTCTCGAAAGCCTACCGTGCCTGCGGCTACCGCGCCGGCTGGATGGTCATTTCGGGCGACAAGAGCAATGCAAAAGACTTCATCGAAGGTCTCAACATGCTCGCCAATATGAAGCTCTGCGCCAACGTTCCGGGTCAATACGCGATCCAGACTGCGCTCGGCGGCTACCAATCGATCAACGACCTTATTTGTGAGGGCGGGCGGCTGCGTCGTCAGCGCGACATTGCCTACGAAATGCTCTCGGCCATCCCTGGCGTTTCTGTGGTCCACCCGTGTGCGTCGCTTTATATGTTCCCGCGTCTGGATCCAGATGTTTATCCGATTGAAGATGACCGTGAATTCTTTAAAGAGCTCCTTGAAGCAACGAACGTTGTGTTAGTTCAGGGGACCGGCTTCAACTGGCCGAAACCCGATCACTTCCGCATGGTATTCCTGCCTTACGAATGGGAGCTGCGCGACGCCATCAACCGCATTGCCAAGTTCCTCGCTGATTATCGTAAGCGCCATCCTGGAAAGAAAACCTTTCCGGAAGACAGCGTGCAGCCTAAAAGCAAAGAAGAAATCGCCCGTCAAGCGGCCTTGGCGGAAGCCAAAGATCCGGCATAAAGTCTGATTTCTGCTGCAACTTGCAGCTGCGAGCGGCTCCTCTATTTTTCCAGGAGCCGTTTTTTTTGACGGTGAAATTGTTCAAGCACTGCGCTTGGCCGCTCGTGCGGTCTTAGCAGAGGACTATGCTTTCATCACCTTCATCAGAATCGAAGCACTTTCATGCCCAATCTCTACCAGCTTTCGACACTTTCCGCACTGCTTCTCGGCGACTTTGAACCCTCGCTCTCCATTGGTGAGCTCAAGCGGCACGGCACACTCGGCATCGGCACTTTTGAAGGACTCGGCGGTGAGCTCATTATGCTCGACGGCGTCGTCTGGAACGGCACGCATACGGGCGAAGCCGTGCCGGCAGCCGACATCGAAAAAACGCCCTTTGCCTGCGTCATTGACTGACAGCCGACCGTCTCTGCCGTCAAACTGCCCGCTGTCGGCAGTTTGGATAATCTTCGAGCGGTTTTAGACGAAGCTGCAAAAGGCGCAGAGAATCGTGTGCTTGCTGTGCGGCTGCAAGTTTTTCACGCCGATGTGACCTTCCGCAGTTTTGCACCGGCACCGAAACCGTGGAAGCCGATGAAGGACATGCTCTTTTCACAGAAAATCACCGCCGAGCGAAACGTTCAGGCAGAGATCATTGGATTTCGCTTTCCCGGCTATCTCGAAAGCATCAACATGCCCGGCTGGCACCTACACGTGTTAACCGCTCCCAACGATTCGGGAAAACGCTTCGGCGGACACCTCCTCAATATCACTGCGGATGCCGGCATCGAAGCGCAATGGATGGCGGCCGACGGTCTGGAATTAACTTTTCCCACCGGTGAAGCCGGGCGCATTTATGATGCACTGCCGCTTGACCAAGACCTCCGCGAGATCACTAAAGCCGCAGAAGGTTAAACGCGAAAGCCGCCGTGTCCATGAAGCATACGGCGGCTTTGCGCAGAGATTTTCAGTTCAGTGTCAACACACCGTCAAACTTCCGGCAGCAGACGGCGAATATTCCCTCGAACCCAGCTGCCAAACGCAACATTGACGACTACGGCCGGACCTACCACATAAAAGAAAATGAGAGCGGCCGGAAAGTCATAGAGATATTCACCCATTCCAAAGCCGCGCAGCGCCTCGGCGGTGATGTCGGAGGTCACGGAAAAGAAAAAGGTGGAGAACCACGACACGGCAAAAGTTGAAAATACCCAGAGAACAAGGCGGGTATCTGAAAGGTTCTGCGCCTCCTGATGCTCACGCTTTCGATGAATCAAGCCGGGCAGCTGCAGCAGAACTGCCCCCAGACTCAAAAAGAGCGCAAGGAAAAGCACCAAAAGCACCAGCGAAATCGAAGTCCAGCTCTCCGCAGCAAGCATGAGAAGTTTGCCTTTGAGCACCATACCGCTGAAAAAAGCGACAAAAGCGCCGATGAGCGACGACATTTTGACAATGTCCCAAACGGCACCGGCGAAGCCGGTCCGGATGTCATCGGGATCGCCGGTCTTGATGATCTTTCTAAAGGCCATGTCTGAATGCTCCCTTTTGTATGGACGTTTGGACGTTCTTTGCATGCGCCGCCCCCTATTCAATCTTCAGAAAGGAGCGCTCGATGAATAGGGCGATATGGTAGCGGCAATCGTCCCATCATGTTTGCAGAAATATTGGCTCTCCAAGGCGGATCGAGGAGCCAAACCTTTCGCTTTGCAGCTCTATTCCAAAACGACCGAATCGAGCGTGGACAAAGGGGCGCTGGATGGAACACTGCCCGCCGCTCTGCTATCGGCATCACAAAAGAGCCGCGAGGAGTCCGAAACGGGACTGAGGAGTGCGGGCTCCGGCGTTTTCGGAGCCGGATCTGACCGCAGACTGGCTGCATCAGAAAATGACGTATAGCAGCAACGGCCGCCGCCCTGCCTTGGAGCAGTCCAAGGCGGAGCGGCAAAGCGACGGCCTGACTGAGTCAAAACCCCGTCACTTCAGTGATCGGACTGCTTAGGCTTCCAAATATGCAACAACAGCAAGGATGAAAAAGACTGCAGCCGCAACCTGGCGCACCAGCTTCATCTAAATCTTTCCGGCGAGTTTGTTGCCGATGAAAACTGCCGGGGCATCGGCAATCATGAGGCCGAGCGTCGTGCCGCAGACCACCCAGAAAGCTTCTGCCGGGTAACGCGCAGCAAGCGCAACGGTGGCTACCTGCGTTTTGTCGCCGACTTCAGCGATGAAAAAGAGTATCACCGTCGTGCCGAAAACACCGAATCGCCGCAAGCGATCATCATTGCCGCCTTCATCGATCTTGTCCGGAATAAGAATCCAGATACCCATGGCAATGAAGGAAACAATCAGAATCCAGCGCAGCAAGTCTGCACTGATAAAGTTCGCGAGCGTAGCACCCAAAGCGCCGGCAATCACATGGTTTAGGAAGGTGGCAACAAAAATCCCAAGGATGATTGTCCAGGGCTTGCGGAAGCGCGCAGCCAGAAAAACGGCAAGCAGCATCGTCTTGTCGCCGATCTCTGCAGCGGCAACGACGCCCGTGGAAAGGAGCGTGGTCTGAAAAATTTCAAACATGAGGGGGTCTGAACGGCGTCGCGGCGGTCGGAAAAACCTGCTCGGCGCGTACCTTCCTGCCGCACGCCATCACAACACAGACTCATGCAGAAGGTCGCGCCGCAGGTCTTGCCGATGCTCAACGGCCCGCTTGACGTTTGCCGCAATTATTTCTTGGAGGAAGCGGTCAAAACTGGCTCAAACGGTCGTTCATGCACCCCGCCGCCATGAGAAGCGGGGAAAAGCTCCTCAAGTATGTTGACGACGGGCGGAGACCGGACGACTGCCGGACTCCCTGGCTACTCCCCTGTGGGAGAGAGTTCGCATTTTAGCGTCGCAGACGTGGTTTTGCCACTCTTGGACCTATTTCTCGATACGGTGTTAAAACTGTGTTTCACAATATCAACAGCGGCATACAGCTGTACGATAAATTTGTCTTTTCTGTCGAACCTGCGTCCATTAGGAATAAACTTAAAGACTTTTTAGCTTTCAACGAAACAATGGCATTTTCCCTGTCGGACTGCCATTTATAGGACGCGTCCGTGTCGTCATCGAGTTCTGATACGCTTTTCCAGCTTCGCCAGTCGGCGATTCTGCTTCTTACGGCCATGATTTGGGGGGCAACCTTTGTTGCTCAGTCCCTTGGCATGGATTCCGTCGGACCCTTCACCTTCACTACAACCCGCATGCTCCTCGGGGCGTTTTTTCTGCTCCCGATAGTGCTGCTGCGGCGCAAGCGCTTGGCGGCAGAAAAGCCTGCTGAAGCCGCAAGGCGCTCGGCTCCGCAATACCGCCGTACGCTGTTAATGGGCGGGATTCTCTGCGGGCTCTGTCTCTTCGGCGGGGAATCGCTGCAGCAGTTTGGCTTCGTGCACGATACGGAAGTAGGCAAGTCTGGCTTCATCACAGCGCTTTATATCGTCTTCGTCCCCATCATCAGTCTCTTCCTTGGGCGCCGCGGCAGTCCGCTCCTTTGGGCTGCTGTCGCGCTTTCACTGGTCGGCTTGTGGTTTCTCTGCATTCCGCCGGAAGGCTTCACGATTGCAGCGGGAGACCTCTTTGTACTTGCCTGTGCGGTGGTCTTTTCGCTCCACATTCTCGTCATTGGACGATACGTTTTGCTTGTCGACGCAGTCGAACTCTCAATGATGCAGTTTTTCTGCGGTTCGATCCTCGCTTTCTTCGCCATGCTGGCACTGGAGTCACCCACTTGGATCGGCTGGCAGACTGCACTTCCCGCCATGCTTTGGGCCGGCATCATGAGCAACGGCATCGCCTATACGCTGCAGATCGTTGGTCAGCGCGGCATGAACGACACCACGTCGAGCCTGATTCTGAGTCTGGAAAGTGTTTTCTCTGTCATCTCCGGCTGGCTCATCCTCAATGAAGTCCTCTCTATGCGGGAAGGTCTGGGCTGCGTGCTGATGGCCGCAGCTGTAGTACTCGCTCAACTGCCCGGCAACAAAAGGTGACACAAGAGCACGCTGCAGACAAGAGCCCAGCTCCTATACTTTTCGACATCGAATGAATTTCGCTGATGGAGCCTCATCATGAATTTTCTCATCGTTAATGCCGGCTGCCGCATCAATGGTCAGGGCGGCACGCTTTCGGCCGCAATGGTTGAGCTTGCCGAGCGTACGCTCAAGCATCACGGCCACTGCGTTGTTGTCACCGATCTCAACGAACCTTATGTCGTTGCCGACGAAGTCAAGAAGATTCTGGAAGCTGATGTTTTGATCTTCCAAACGCCGGGCTGGTGGATGACCACGCCCTGGCAGCTCATCAAGTATGAAGACGATGTCTTTGTTTCACCAGAACTGTGCGGGGGAGACGGCCGTACGCGCAGCGATCCGGAGAAGAAATACGGTTCGGGCGGCTTCCTTACCAATAAACGTTATGTGCTTTCCACCACCTGGAATGCACCGTTGGAAGCCTTCACTGATCCCCAGCAGTTCTTCGAAGGCAAGGGGCTTGACGGGCTCTTCATGCCTTTCCACAAAACCATGCAGTTCCTCGGCCTCAAAGCCTATCCGAGCTTCATGGTGAATGACGTTTTTAAACACCCGACCATTGAAGCTGATTTCAAGCGCTGGGAAGCCTACCTCACCGAACATTTTGGTCAAAACGCCTGAAATATTCAGCTTGCTTCCCCCGCCGACCCGCATGCATGGCGCCAGCCCGCATGCGGGTTTCTTTTTGCGCATATAAGGCAATTACATAAGGCGCTCAGCGAATAGCTGCGCTAACCTCTGCCAATATGTTTTGCGGCTTTGACGCCCGTGCATTCAACCTTCATCAGCAAAATATAATATGCAATACAATTTCGACTGTATTATCGACCGCACCCAGATTGACAGCGTCAAATGGACGGCTTATCCAAAAGATGTTCTTCCGCTTTGGGTGGCAGACTCTGACTTCCAGTCACCTGAACCTGTTGTCGCTGCCGTACAGAAAATTGTCGACACGAAGGTTTTTGGCTATCCCAATGGCCACTCTGGTGTTCTCGAACGTGCCGCTGTTTCCTGGTGCCAGCGCAAGTACAACTTCACCTTCAGTGAATCCGAAATCCACTATTGCCCCTCCATGAGCTTTGGCCTTGCCATTGCCATCCGCGCCTTTACTCAGCCGGGCGGCAAGGTGCTCATGCAGACCCCCATCTACCCGCCCTTCACAGAGCTCACCAAAGCCAACGGACGCGTGTGCTCGATGAATCCGCTCAAATTCGTCAACGGCCGTTATGAAGTGGATTTTGAAGACTTTGAGCGTCGCGCCGCTGATCCTGACTGTTCCCTCTTCCTGCTCTGCAGTCCGCACAACCCTACCGGCCGTGTATTTTCAGCGGATGAACTGAACCGTTTCGTTGAAATCTGTGCTGCCCATGACGTTGTGATCCTCTCCGACGAAGTCCATTCCGGTTTTGTTTTTAAGGGCGAACACGCTTTCCTGCCGGGGCTGTCGGAGACTGCCGCACGCATCTCCGTCTGGGGTTCAAGTCCTTCCAAAACCTTCAATACTGCAGGTCTGCGCGCTGCGTCTTTGGGATCCAAGAACCCGGAACTCAATGCCAAGCTTAAGGCCGAACTCACTGCGAGCCAGCCCGATCGTTCCGTCTTCAGTCAAACCGCCTTTGCCGCCGCCTGGACTGAATGCGACGATTACGGCGAACAAGTCGCTGCCTATGTGAAAAAGAATCTTGAATTTGCTGTCGAATTCTTCCGCACCCGCATTCCTTCCATTAAGACCTACCTGCCTGATGCCACCTATCTCATGTGGCTTGACTGCAGCGCACTGGGTTTTAAAACCCAGACCGAACTCAGTGAATTTTTCGTCAAGGAAGCCAAAGTCGCGCTCAACCCCGGCGAAAGCTTCGGTCCGGGCGGTGAACAGCACATGCGTCTGAATACCGCCTGCCCGAGAAGCACGCTCGAAACGGCACTCCAGCGCATTGAAGCCGCCGCAGCTCGCCGCTGCGCCCTGCTCGGCTGATTCTTCTCAAACCGATCGGGTAGAGAGCGGGTTTTCACCTCGCTCCCTCCCACACCACCGGACGTGCCGTTCGGCATCCGGCGGTTTCTAAAGTTAGGTTGTGGATTCAGTGGTCAGGCCTTTGACAAGAGACTGTAAAGCCCCATTCGTCGAAAGACGTTGTTGGGAAATGCTTTGAGCATGTGAGGGGCGTTGGCGTTCCACCATGGGCCGCGTCCATTGACGGACGATTTCCATGCTTGTTCGCTTGGCAGTCCTCTGCGTCTCAGCTCTCGTTCCCGAGTTGTGGGACGCTTCCATGCCCGCCAGACCAGTTTGCGCAGATGCCGGCGAATGTGAATGTCGATACGTTCGAAGACCGCTTTCCGATCGTCCAGCGCGTAATAGGTTCTCCATCCGCGCAGGATCATCGTCAAGGCCTTGATCGTTCCCAAGAGGGATCTTCCGCGGCCTCGACGCAGGATCGGCCTGAGCTTGTACATAAGTCGTGCAAAGCTCGCCTTAGCGACACGCGGCGCCCCTGACGTTCCCACGAACGTATATCCGAGAAATTTGGACTTCGAAGGACGAAAGAGGCCGCTCTTGCTGCGATTCACCCGCAGTTTGAGCGTTCCCTCTATGAACTTAATCGTCTTTTCCAGTACACGTTCCCCGGCCTACCGAGAACTGACAAACAGGTTGCAGTCGTCAGCATATCTGCAGAAACTCAACCCTCGGCTCTCCAAGTGTTTGTCGAGCTCGTCGAGGACGATCAGCGACAGAATCGGGCTAAGGTTCGAGCCTTGCGGCGTACCTTCCTCTCGGGGCGAGACAAGACCGTTCTGCATGATGCCATTGCGTAAATAACGCTCAATTAGCTTCAGCAGGGCCTTGTCCTTGATCCGTTTAGCTAGGCGCGCCATTAAGCGGTCGTGGTTCACGGTGTCGAAGAACTTTTCCAAGTCCATCTCCACCACCCAGTTCTTTCCCTCCTTGATGTACCGAGAGGCCTGTTCGATCGCTTCGAGGGCGCTTCGGCCAGGGCGGAACCCGTAACTTGAGTTCGAGAAGTGGGGGTCATAGGCTTCGACAAGTATCTGAGCTATTGCCTGCTGTATCACGCGGTCCTGCACCGTCGGAATGCCGAGCATTCTCGTCCCTCCGTTCGGCTTGGGAATATCCACGCGACGCACCGGAGCCGGAATATAGCTTCCCGCCCTGATGTGTTCGGCAATGCTCCGCCAGTGTCTCCGATGGTGAGCTTCGTATTGGTCGACAGTCATGCCGTCAATGCCCGGAGCCCCCTTATTGGAAACCACCTGTTTGATGGCTCGCAGGATGTTTCTCCCTGAGAGCACCTGATCCAGTGTGATCACTGAATATTTCCTCCTTGCTTTCGTCCGCCTTTCATTCGCCGCTTTGGTCTCTGCCCATTTGCGCCTCCCTCAGAGTCGGGACTTCCGGTCCTTTCTCCTCGGCGGCGAGGTACTCACCTGAGATCCCTGCTGTTCGCCTTCGGCCACCGACTTACGCGAGAGTGAACGGCCTACTCACACACTTTAAATTCGATCCTTCGAGGTTCGGCCTCTACTACGACCTCGGCTGACTTCCCTGTCAACATCCCTCTGCCTTGCGGCATCGGTAGCCCTCGCGGGCATCGACAGGGATCTCCCCGGGTATCACACATGCGCTTCGCGCCCTACCTGTCGGATCTACACATCGCCTTTCCGTGCCGCTACGGGGTTAACTGAATGTGGCCAGCTCTCCCAGACCTTGTGCCTCATATCCGATTCCTGTTTGTCAGGCTGGCGGTTTGCTATCGGCTTCCTTCATCGATTCGTTGCCTCCTCGACTCTGCCGAGTTGCTAGTCCTTCCCGCGACCGGGCGGACAGTGGACTTTCACCACACAATCACACGTGCGCTGCCGGGCGCACCACATTAAAACGGGCAGCCTTGCGGCTGCCCGTTTATTGCTTATTCAACTGCTCCTTAATGAACAGTCAAGCACAACGTGATTGAGGCCTATTTCAAGGCTGCCACACGCTGACCGATGATGTATCCCTGCGTGATGCAGCGCCCGAGACCGTGCTGCGAAGAACCGCCGGCGGATTCGCCGCCGCACCAGAGACCCGCAATGGGCTTCCCAGAGAGGTCAACCACACGGCAGTCCTTATCGATGCGCAGACCCGCGTAAGAATCATGGACGGCGAAAGTAGCCCAAGCTGCATAGAAGGGCCCCGTTTCAATTGCATACTGCGGCGCGGGCTTATCGAAATCCTCGTCTTTGCCTGCCTTCACAAAGGTGTTGTAGCGAGCAACACTTTCGGCAAGCACCTTGCCGTCCATCTTCCACTTCTGCCAAGGCGACGTATTGATCTTGGCGGCCAAGGCTTCAAGCGTATCCGCTTCAAAGAAAAGTTCCGGATCACAGATTCCCGGCGTCAGCGTAATGTTTTCGCGTTCAAGCGCTTTTGCGTCGAAGATCGCCCACTGCGGACCCGCGGAGAAATCGGGTTCAGCGGAACCCTCATTGAGGGCTAGCGCAGCATCAATGTAGTTGCGCGGACGGAATGGTTTACGCGTGGTATTGCGCCAATCGCCGTGCACATACGGTTTCCCGTCCTTAAAGAAGCCTTCATGGGAACCATTCGGATAGCCGCTCTCGAGTTCGTTATAAAAGCGCTTTCCGACCTGGTTGACAATAATCGCATCCTGCCAGTCACGAATGTTGAGCCCTGAGTGCTTAATGAGCGGATAGAGCGGAGACTTTGGGGTCCAGCGAATATAGTTGGTGCGGACACCCACCAGCGGGCGCTTTCTGAGTGAGCCGTTGCGATCCATCGCCTGATTTGCAGTTCCCCAAAGCGATGCGCCGATGGCCATTGCCGCCAATTCGCCCGAAGCATCCTGCGGCGAATATTCTTCCGCGGCATTAGCATATTCGGCCGTCAGACGCGGATCAAAAATACGCCGGAACTCGACGTTGCCAGCATTGCCGCCCGTCGCGATGACAAGCGCTTTCTTAGCGTGAACGACGATAGTTTCAGAGGTTTCCGAAATATTCCCTTCACTCTTAAAGCTTGAGAGCGGCTTTCCGGTTTCCGGATTGACTTTAGGCGAATAATGCGCCTTCAATCCAACCACTCGGCGGTCGCCCTCAGCCTCTCTGTAGAGTTCATCCATGTGATAGTTGAGCAGGAACTGAACTCCCTTCTTTCTTGCCGAAGCCTCAAGGCTGCGCATAAGGAGTGTTCCGCCGGCGCCGGCAGGGCTTTCTGCGGACTGACCTTTGAACCAAAGCGTATGGTGCTCGCGCCGAGCGCTGAGCCCAACGGCATGTGCACCGCTGTTGTCGGGCGCTTGATCCACAAAAGGCACGCCATTGGCAAGCAGGAATTCGAACGCCGGGGCCATATTAAAAGCGAGCGCGTGCTGCACAGCACGGTCGTTATAGCGATAGTCCGGCATGCCGCCCGACTCGACGATTGACCAGTCTGTCAAATCCTTAAAAACCAATTCCGGCGAATCTTTAATACCGTACTTTTTCTGGAAAGAAGTGCCTCCGCCCAACGGCACATTGCCGCCAGACGTAATGGCATGACCGCCGATATCGTAATTAGCGTCAACAACAAGCACCGAAAGACCTGCATCACGTGCGCCGATTGCAGCGGGAAGTCCTACAGCCCCCGCCCCGATGATTACAACGTCGGCTTCGTAATTCCATTTTTTCGGCATCGCAGCACTGCACGGAGCAGCCGCTGCGGAAGCGGTGCCGGACAATCCTGTCATTCCGGCAAAAGCCGTGCTAATCAATACGTTGCGGCGTGAAATATTGACCATAATGAATCCTCCTAAACGCTCGGCGATACTCCTGATCACCTTTGAGCTTGATTTCAGAATACTCCTGAAATCAGTAAAGTGGACATGCGAATGAATCCCAATATCAATCACGCAGTGAAAAAGCGCCGCAGCGATATAACCCGCTGCGGCGCGTGTGGAAAAACTTAAATGATTGTTTTCATTTGTACGTTTTAAAAAGCTTTATTCCACCCATTCCGCTTCGTAAAACTCCATCCCCGTATCGGGCAGCGCATTGAAATTTTTCAGATGCACATTAGAGGCCGTCGTGCTGTCTTCGAAAACCAAGAACGCTACAGGCACCTCATCCCACAAGATTTCCTGAACTTCACGGTAAATAGCGTCACGCTTCTTTTGATCGGGCTCGTTGACAGCCTTGTCGAAAAGTTCATCGACCTTAGGATTGTTGTAGTAACCCTCGTTGGAAAGCTTGGGCGGCATTTCGCGAGAGTCAAAAATCGGACGCATCCCCCAATCCGGCTCTACCGTAGAATTCGACCAGCCAATGTAATAAAGACGATTAGGCGACTCCGACGGCACCTTGTTCGCCTCTACCAGCGACACGCGCTGCCCTGCCTCAAGAATACGGGTTTCCGTCTTGATGCCAACCTGTGCGAGCTGCTGCTGGATGAACTGGATCACCTTGCTGGAGGTGGAGTTGTTGTAGCCCGACCAAAGCTTCGTCGAGAAGCCGTTGGGGAACCCCGCCTCAGCCAAGAGACGCTTGGCTTCCTGCGGATCATATTTCGGCACGCCGAGGTCAACCGCAGACGGAATTGGGAGAGGCAGAACCCCCGTAGCCGGCCGAGCATAGCCTGAGAAGGCCACTTTGCAGAGTGCTTCGCGATTGATGGCCAGACTGATGGCCTTTCTCACACGCACATCGTCAAAGGGCTTATGAGCATTATTGATTGAGAGATACCTCATCATGATCGACGGGACCACATTGAGCTTGAGCTCGGGATCATTCTCAATGTCTTTGACCTGTTCGACAGGCATCGGCTGAATGAAAGCCGCCTCCTTTGTGCGCAGCATCGCAGCGCGGGAAGCGTTTTCAGCGACAGGGAGCCAAGTGATGGAATCCAGTTTAGGGAGCCCTTTTACTCGATAATTCGGATTCTTGACCACCACCAAGCGCTCACTCGGGTTGTAATCCTTGAGAAGATAAGGCCCGGTGCCGCAGGGATTAAAAGCGATCCCTCGGCCATCCATGGTTTTGATCGTGTTCGGGCAAATCATCTGTCCGGAGCCGTTGGCCAAACGCTGCAAAAATCCGGGCGTACGGCGGCTAAGGACAAACTTCACATGAAGACGATCAACAACTTCGATCCGTCCGATGAAATTAAAGAACGACCGGCGTGAAAGGTGATTGTCCGGATTGAGCACTCGCTCGAAATTGAGCTTCACCGCTTCCGCCGTAAAGTCCGTACCGTCATGAAACTTCACGCCGTCACGAAGTTTGAAGGTATAAACCAGCCCATCCTCGCTCACTTCATACGATTCAGCCAGCTGAGGCACCGGTTTGAGATTTTTGTCGAAACTATAAAGCCCTTCGTAGAACGACTTGGCGACAGTGCGCGACAAGAGGTCGGTCGCTTGATAAGGATCTAGCGTCGTGAATGACGAACCAACCGCTACCGTAATGCCGCGGGCTTGACTGCCGGAAGGAAGTGTGGCAGCGGCAGCGAGGGAAACGGCGCAGACGGCTGAGAGAAGACTTTTGCGCATGGCGTGCGGATTCCTTCAAGGAAAACTGGCCGCACGGCCGTTCAACCGTCCATACGGCGAGATTTGCTGCAGTTTTGACTACAGCTCCTGACACGTACCGAACTGCATAAGGAGCGTTTTTATAGAAACAGGAGCCGATTAAAGCCTAGCGCTCCTTATATCTGCCTCGCCTCGGCGCTATGTCTTATCCCTTTGAATCGATCCGCAAGCATTTCGGGTTGACCAATTGTCAACACGCAAACGTTCGCACTAGTGCCCGCAATGTGCCCGCTTCCGTCGATCTTTTGGAGTATTCAAGCGTCCAGAACAAGCTTTGACGCAAAAAAGAGAAACAGACTTCCCAGTGCCGTATTGCCGAGCTTTCTCAAGCTCGGTACACGTGCGAGGCTGCGAAGCAGTGCCGCTCCCAGCGTAATAAGCACCGCAAACCACATCACACTGAAGCTCTCAAGAATCATCGCGAGAATAAAGTATGAAATCCCCGGATGAGCATATGAGCTGTCGATGAATTGAACGAAAAAGGAAACGTAAAAAAGAATCGACTTGGGATTGGTAAGTGACAAGCCGAGCGCTGTGCGGAAAGCACGCAGTGCCGTACCCTTGGTCGGTTTCGTCTGTTCGGAGACACTGAGCTCGGCAGCAGTTCCTGCGGGCTTTGCTCGCTTGACGAAGAAGGTGTTCCAAATCACCTTTGCCCCAATCCACGCAAGGTAAATGCCGCCGCCGATTTTCACCATTGAGAACGCGAGCGGATGGCTCTTAATCATTGCCGCTACGCCCAGATAGGCGAGGAAGATCAGAACCGCATCGCCAATCAGTACGGCAAGGAGACCCGCGCAGCCGGCACGCCGGCCATCCAAAACACTCGTCTTCAAAACATAGAGTGAATTAGGACCCGGCGCGATCACGATCATGAAAGCGCCGGCGATGTAGATCCACGGATTAATGATGCCGAACTGCTCGAACATAGCAAAGCTCAAATCTGCGCACTGACAACGGATTCGTCAGAAGCCTCAACAAAAAAGGTTCGCGATTTTAGCGCCGAATAAAGTCAGCTTCAACCCAGTCTTGAAGTGTGTATTCTTATTTATTTCGCCTCTGCAGTCATTCCAGCTCCTTCTTCAGAAGTGCGGTATGGATGCCGCGTGAAATAAACGTTCAGCAGAATTGGAATTAAAAAGATCGTAAAAAGCGTCGACGCGGTCGTACCAAATATGAAAGTGATGGCCAAACCGCCGAACACGGGGTCGGGAATCAGAATCACGCTTCCCAAAATAATCGCCAAAGTCGTGAGCAAAATGGGACGCAGACGAACAGCTCCGGCATCAATGAGCGCATCCTTGAGCGGCAGTCCGGCCTTCAAGTAATCAAGCACAAAATCGATGATGAGGAGCGAGCTTCTTACCACAACACCAGCCAAAGCCGTCACGCCGACCAAAGAGGACGCAGAGAACTGTGTGCCGAAGAGCCAATGGCCCGGGATCAGTCCGATAAAGCAGAGCGGGACAGCCGAGAGCGCAATCAAAGCGAGCGCAAAAGAGCGGTAGTACGCGACAAAAATGAGAAAGATAGAACCCAGCGACAGGCAGAGTGACACAGCTAGATCACGGTAGCTGTCGAGCATCATGCGCATTTCGCCTTGCCACAGGAGAACGGCCGGCGACTGGGTTAGATCGGGGCGTTCATCGCTCCAGGTCAGATTGCCGGTAGCAAGTTTGCCGCCTTCGGGCAGCGCCATACCCTTTAAACGATTATTCAGATCCAGCACGGCATAGGTCGGTGTCGTCGAGCCCATTTCGCCGCCCACCGCCGCCATACGAACGCCGTCCTTCTTTTCAATGCGTCTTGCGACTGTCGTTTTTTCGACCTTGATGATGGACGAGAGCGGCACACGCACACCAGCAGCGCCGGCAATGGTGATGCCCGAGAGCAAAGTCGGATCGAACTCCTCAGCGTACGGAATTTCAAGACGAATGGGCTGCGGCGAACGTTCACCGTCCGCATGTGCCCAGCCGATGATGCTGCCCGACGCAAGATTTTTCAATTCAAATGCGGCGGCAGCCGGGAGCACGCCGGCGGCAGCCGCCTTCTCCCGATCAATGCTGAGCCGCCATTCGGTCTGATCCGCTTTCTGAGTATTAGTAACCTCTACCACATCATAAGTTTTCCGAAACTCTTTCTGGGTACGGTCAGCAAGCCAACGAAGTTCCTCCGGATCATTGGCATATATCTCTGCGTAGATGGTTCCGCGAAGCGGCGGTCCCGGCGGATCTTCCACCACCTGAATCGTGCTGCCTGGATAAGCATCGGACACGCTTCGGAGTGCAGTCCGCAGTTCTCGTGCAATCTCGATGGATGAACGCCGACCGGAATTTTTATCCGTGAGATTGACTCGCACAGCGCCAATTTCACTGCCCTTGGCAGGCGTCATACGCATCATGGAATTGAAATCTGCAACTCCCGACAGTCCGGCCCAGCTTTGCCAATTGACAACTTCGGGAATTTTGGCGACTTCAGCCGCCGTATCTCGGACAGCACGATCCAGCGCCTCCACAGGGGTGCCCACGGGCAGCTCAATGGTGACGTTGAAAGTGTTTTTATTGTCCTTGGGCAGGAATCCCATCTCGACGCCCCATGCGGGCGTTGGGCTGTTCAATCCGCCGGGAATGAGACATTGCCCGAAAGGCATGATGAAAACTGCTATACAGAGAAAAGCAGTTGCACACACAAAGACAATTTCTCGTCTGGGATGACCGATCAACAAGCGTGCCGGTATGCTGTAAAGCTTGCCGAAACGGCCTCCGGGAAGCGTTCGGCCGCCGGCCGATGAACTGTCAATCGGCGGCTGCGGGATCCACCGTCTTGCCGCCCAGGGAGCGACGGTATAAGCGATCAGAAAGCTTGCCGCCAGAGCCACCGGCACAGTGAAACCCACCGGGTAAAAATACTGTTTAGGCATGCCCGTCAAAGCCGGAATCAACGAAGCAAAAACCACCATCACGGTGATCGTGGCCAACAGCGTTGCACTGCCGATTTCACCCGCAGCTTCAATGGCTCGGTTTGAACGGTCCTGCCGTCCCGACAATTTTGAGAGCCCGTAATGACGCACAATGTTCTCAATCACCACGATCGAATCGTCAACCAAAAGGCCGAGCGCAATGATGAGTGCATAAAGCGTCAGGCGATTGATCGTGAAGCCCGAAAGGCCCACAACACCTAAAGTAATAGCCAGAATGAGCGGTACCGTGACGGCGACGATGACTGCAGCCCGCCATCCCAGAAAAACCAGCGTCACCGTCACCACGGCGATAACAGCAATTGCCAGATGCTCAATCAAAGTATTGACGGCATCGTTGGCCTTCGCGCCGTCGTCGCGTGTGACGACAACATCAACATCGGCCGGAATGACGGTGCCCTTCATTCGCTCAATACGGGCGATCGCCTCGTCGGCCACAACAACAGCGTTAGCATTTTTGCGTTTGGCAATGGCAAGCGAAACACTTGGATGCTCGACAATGCCGCCGGCAGCAGATTCATACTGCGATGAAGCTCGTCCCCAGCCGAAACGGCTGGAGGCAGCCGCCTGCTGAGTAGCGCCGTCTCGGATTTCTGCCACGTCTTCCAGATGCACCGGGTTTCCTGCCGGTGAAAAACCAACCACCAAGCGCTTGAGATCAGCAGCAGACTTAATCGCGTTGGCCAGGCGCACTCGGGCTTCAGAGCCCTTTGTCACCGTTGTTCCTAAAGGTCCGGCAGAGCCTGCAGCGCGCACGGCAGCGGTCACGCTCGCAAACGAAAGTCCAAAACTCTCAAGCCTTGCCGGATCGATTTCAACAATCAGTTCGCGATCACGTCCGCCGATGACGTCAACGGTAGAGATGTCCTCCAGTCCCATCAATCGATCGAGAACGTCCCAGGCAATCCGCCTCAGCCCTTCATCGCCGTATTTTTCTGAAACGAGAGAAACTGCCAAGATGGGCACATCATCGACATCGGCGCTCTTCACCCACGGCCCAAGCATATCGGCCGGCAGTTCGGCACGCCCGCCGACGATACGGTCGGCAAGCTTGACCAGAGACTCTTCTTTGTTCTCTCCGACTTTGAACTGCACCACCACGACAGCAGCGGAATCCACAGCGGTTGACCAATAGTGGTCAACGCCGGGAATCTGGTTGATGATGGCTTCCAAAGGCCTGATGACCTTAGCCTCCATCTCGTCGGGCTCTGCGCCTGGCAGCACAGCCTGCACTGCCGCCGCAGGCATGGAAATCTGCGGATTTTCCTCGCGCGGCGTCGAAAGCACCGCCCAAATACCAAAAATCAAAGCCGCAATCATCAGAACAAGCGTGAGCTTGCTCTCAATAAACCCGCTCGCCAATTGCCCGGTCAGCGTGTGCCGCGGATTCATTGCTGATCTCCAGTTTGTGCTCTTGAATCCGCCTCTGTCACACGATCGCCGTCAGTGAGCTGATGTTTCGGTCGATCAACAAAGCGAACGGGTGAATTACCAAGGTCTTCCAAACCTGCAAGTACTTCTGCAAGACCGTTTTCACGAGTGCCGAGACGCAGCCAATGAAAATAGGCGCATTGATTTTGGCCTGCGTCCGCATGGCGACAAGTTTGCAAAACAAATGCACCCTCCAATCCGCCCAGCCGCGTAAGCGCCGATTCAGGTACAAAACGTCTTGACGCCTTACCGGCAATGATCTCAATACGGCCGAACATGCCTGGCCGAACGGAAGCTGCTTCGCGGGATGCAAGCGCCTTAAAGCCGGCTCGAACAAAATAGGTTCGCGCCAGCGGATCCGCTGAAGCCGAAGCGTTCTCAATGACGACTTCAAGGGGCTCATTAATGCCGTCGAGCTTCACTCGGCCGATCACACCCGGTTTTGCATACTGAGCGGCACTCTGGGGTACGCGAAACTCAAATTTAGGAGTCTCCTCGGAATCGAGCACCACTATCGGCAGCCCGGGAACCGCCATGTCGCCGGCACGGCGCAGCACCCGCACAACACGGCCCTCACGAGGCGACTTTCCAATAATGTATTCAAGCTCCCCATGCGCAGCGCTGGCAAATCCCTGGGCCTGCGCCAAATCTGCCCGTGCCCCATCACGCTTAAGCGTTGCTTTGCGCCAATCGTTGTTAGACACCAGTCCCTCACGATAAAGCGCATCTATCTTCTCACGGTCAAGCTCCGCATCCTTTAGGGCTGCTTGGGCCGCCTTTAACTTGCCGTCTGCGGCGTGAATCGCAGCAAGCACATCTTTGGAGTCAAGCTTAAAAAGCACGTCGCCTTTTTGGAGTAAATCCCCTTCTTTTACCGGAATATCTTCAATATAAGCAGCAAGGCGGCAGGCCGCTTCAATGCGCGCAGATGCCGCCACGGAACCCGCTGCCTGAATAAGCTGAGGCTGATAGGCCGGCTCAAGGATCACTGACACCGTTATCGGCGCCTGACGCTCGTTATTGGCTGCAGACGTTGTTTGTGATTCGCTGCAGCCTGACAGAATCAAAACCGCCGCAGCTGTCCAAGCAGCAAAGACATATTCTCGCGACAAGATCTTCATCGGCCAAGCCGCAATTAATGCTGCAAGCTGCATAGTTCTTTTCCCAAAAAATCTGCATGGAACACTTCGGTTCCTGAAGCTTATGCTGAATTTTTTAATTTTAGACAATAGTTCTCATTTAAAGCTGCAAACTGCTCTGCTAACAGCTGTATTCACAAAATCCACAGAGCCGCATCATCACTGCTGATGCCCCAGCCACTTTATTAACAATTTTTTACTATTATCGACTACTTTCACATGCGAATGATTCGCTTTAAAACTCCCATCCCGAATTCTCCGATATGCATTGATTTTTCTAAACATATTCTGAAGCATCCGCGCATGCAATACGATTGATTTGCATCTCACCCCACGACAGTTCACCTAAGGGACAACCCGAATTGCGAATTATTTTTAATAATGAATCTCTAAGAAATTCAAAAGTATTTTGAAGGTGTAATATTCAAGCGTCGCCGGAACACGAGTACACGGAAACGTTGAAACAGTAGCGCTCCGAGCACCCGGACTCTTGAAGCATCAAGGGGCGCGGCACAAAGACTTCCGGCGGAAGGATTGAGCCTTTCGACGCATGGTCAGAGGAATCCAATAAGATCCCTCAGGATCTAAACAAAAAAACTCAAATTGAATAAAAGAGGAACAAAAAATGGCACTCAATCAGGCTACTAAATACGGTCTTTTCTTTGTTGGCGGCATCGCTGTCGGTGCTCTTGGCATGGCGCTCGTTTCTCGCGGCAAGCTCAACATTAAGCCGCTCGCCACGGATCTCCTCGCCTCCGGCATTGACCTTCGCGACAAGGCACTTGCTGCCGTGGACGGCGTCAAGGAAGACCTCGCTGACGTGGTTGCCGAAGCCCAGGTGAAGCAGCAGGAAAAGAAAGAAGCTCAGGAAAAGAAGGAAGCTGTTCCGGCTGCCGCCGACTGCTGATTTTCTCTGCGGCCGCACCCCACTTTGGCCTGATCGGGCTATAAATAAGTGCGGCGGCGCGGAAGCAAACATTCTGAAGCGGCCCGGAGGGAAACTCCGGGCCATCGTTTTGCGGCGCACGCCGTACGGGTCTCGGCCTTTTGGGAAACGTCGAAGACTCGACAAAAAGGAATAAGAGAAGAGAGGCTTTCCTCATGCATTTCTATTTGAAGCATGCCGTCGGCAACCGTGAACGCTGGAAGACAGACGACACGCTCTCGCACGCAAGTGCGGTCATCATCGCCAATGAAGTGGCGACCATTCCAGGCGTTACCGGTCTTGTCGTCAATCCGCGTATCGGCAGCGTGACGCTGACCGTCGCCGACGCAGCTGCCAAGGCTCGGACCCTCGCCTATTTTGAAAGCCTTGCAGTCAATCCGCCGATTCTGCGGCCTGACCGTGCAGTCATTGCAGCTGAAGATCTTGAAGCCGCCAAACGGTGCGGTGAAATGGCACTTCAGCCGCTGCGCCGGGAAGATCTGCCGCCGGGCATCGTACCGCGCACCATTTATGAAATTGAGCGCGGCTTCACAACCATGCCGCTGCTCAATGTCTTCTCACGGTTGCGGGACCTTCTCGGGAAGATTTTCCCGGGACTCTTTATGATCGGCCGCACCGCTGCCAAAGCCGCACAGGTTGGTCAGGCAATGGGCAAAGCCGCACTCACCCGCCGTACGGGAGAGGCGCCGGCGCCGATCGAAGATGACGCTGAACTCGACTTCTCGAGCCTTGCGCGCTACATCTTCCTGCGTCCGTTCCTGCCGATGGTCGTGAATATCGGCAACGCGGTGCTCGATTCCATTCCCTACCTCATTGAAGGCGTGAAAAATGCCTTCCGCGGGAAACTCAACGTTTCGGTACTTGATGCCTCAGCGATCTTTGTGTCGCTCCTGCGTCTTGATTTCGGAACCGTGGGTCTGCTCACGCTGCTTCTCGGCTTGGGCGATATGCTCGAACGCTATACCCGCAAGAAGTCACTGGCGTCGCTTGCCGATCAGCTGGCTATTAAGGTTGATCAGGTCTGGGTTCGCCTTCCTGACGGCCAACTTGCGCAAAAGCAGCTCAAAGACCTTTCGAAGGAAGATCTGGTCGTCGTGCGCTCGGGCTCGGTGATCCCTGTTGATGGCGTGGTTGTTTCCGGTGATGCGGCAGTCAATCAGGCGACGATGACGGGTGAACCTCTTCCCGTACACCGTACCGTGGGCGGCAGCGTCTTTGCCGGCACTGTCGTTGAGGACGGTGAAATCGACATTCGTCCGACAGCATTGGGCGACGCCTCACGCCTTTCACAGATTGTGAGCTTCATTCAGAACAGCGAAGCGGCCAAGGCCGGCATTCAGGGCAAAGCTGAACGCCTTGCCGACGCCATCGTCCCCTACAACTTCCTGCTCGCCGGTCTCGTCTTCTTCTTTACGCGTGATCTCACCCGTACGGCTTCCGTACTGATGGTTGACTACTCGTGCGCCTTGCGTCTGGCAACGCCGCTTGCCATTCTCACTGCAATGCGAAACGGCACCGAAAAAGGTGTACTGGTGAAAGGCGGCCGTTATCTGGAAGCGCTCTCCGAAGTTGACACCGTTGTCTTCGACAAGACGGGCACGCTGACGCAGTCCACTCCGGTGCTCTCCGACGTCATCCCTGTCGACGGCGTTACGAGTGAAGAAGAACTGCTGCGCTTGGCTTCCTGCCTTGAAGAACATTTCCCGCACCCGGTTTCGCGTGCGATCGTTCGTCAGGCGCAGGAACGCGGCGTCATTCACGAAAACGAAGTGCACGACACCGAAGTCCGCTACATTGTTGCGCACGGCATCTGTTCTTCTGTAGCCGGCCGCAAGTGCTTCCTCGGCAGCCGCCACTTTGTGCAGGACGACGAAGGCATTGATATTTCCCCGGCCAAGGATGCGATTGCACGTCTTTCTTCCGAAGGCAAATCAATCCTCTACCTTGCCGTGGGCAATCAGCTTGCCGGCGTTCTCGGCATCGAAGATCCGCTGCGTCCGGAAGCCAAAGAAGCCATTGCGGCTCTGCGTGAACGCGGCATCACCAAGATCATGATGCTCACGGGCGACGACACTCGCACGGCAGCTCACGTAGCCGCCAAGCTCGGACTCGACGGGTTCCATGCACAGGTGCTCCCGCAGGACAAAGCCAAGCATGTGCTCGAACTCAAAGCACAGGGCCGTAAGGTTCTGATGGTGGGCGACGGCATCAATGACTCCCCGGCGCTCTCAGCAGCTCATGTCGGCGCAACGCTTCGCGACGGCACCGATATCGCTCAGGAAGTGGCTGATGTGGTTCTGACGCGCAACAATCTCGCGGACCTTCCGACTGCAATCGAACTGGGCCGTGCGACGATGGGCCGCATTCATGAAAACTTCGCCGTTTCCGTTTCGCTCAACACCTGCTTCCTCGCAGGCGGCTTGACGGGCATGCTCATGCCGGCAATTGGCGCACTTTTGCATAACGCCACCACCATCGGTGTCTGTCTGAATGCTATGCGTCCGACGCTCGGCAAGTCGAAGAGCTTTACCGAAGCCGTGAGCGAAATCCAGGCGAATCTTCATGGTACGCTATCGAAGATTGAAAACAGCGCTCCGGAAAGTGAAAAGCCGATCAACCTGCCTTTCACGCAGGCCTGATGCCTAACGTATAAGAGAACAATAATGCTAGATCCCAAAGAATTCGTGCGCTCCATCTGTCACGGGCGTGCCCGTATCCGCCACGCCTCTCTGCGCGGACTTTCACCTGAAGAGGTTGAAAGTCTGACGACGATGATTGCTGGATTCGACGGCATCACTTCTGTGAAGCTCAATCCGCGAGTCGGCAGTCTTCTCGTCACATGGGATGAGACCAAAACGAATGCAGAATCGCTGCTTGCCGCTGCTCAGTTCTTCCTCCCCGACGAACCTGCAGCGGAAGAAGCCGCCGAAGTCTTTGAAGGTGCGCAAGACCAAGATGCACAGCCTGAAGCAGCAAAGACCCCCTGCTGCGCAGGCGCCTGCCTTGCCGAGCACCCCGCCAAACTCGTTCGAGGAGCCGGCAGCCTCGTCAAAAGCGGGGCTCATCGGGCGCTCGACCTTCTCGCACCGGTCGTCGCCCCTGACGTTAAGGCGGGCGGTCGTACCCGCCGCGTTACGCAGAACCGTCTGATGGCAGCGGGCTACGCACTCTCCCTTGCGGGTCTTGCATTCCGCGGCGCTAAAGCCCATTTGCTTTTCGGTGCACTCTTCACGGTGCTCCTCGGTGTTCACCTTTATCAGCACCGCCGCGTTCTTTAATTTAGGCGTTCAGTAAAAGAGCAATTTCGAAACCGCTCTTGAACGCATTAGAATGCCCTTTGAAAGCGGGCATCCGGGTTCTCTGCCTGCAGGCAGTCGCACCCGGATGCCCGTTTTTTTATTTCCCGACGTGCGGCAGCCCTTCAGCGGCCTCTATTTCACGAACCGTACGACTTATAACGCTCCAAAGAATCTCCTAACTGTTATGAAGCTCTGGCTCAAGATCTCGCAGGGGTTGGCTGCGCTGCTTCTCTCGGCTGCCGCACTGTCGCTGCTCCTATTTGCCGGAGCACTTATCCTCGGACTGGCAGCAGCGACCCTCATTGCGGCTGCCGGACTCTTTCTGGCGGCTCCCGACGAAGCTAAAACGGGACTGAAAAATGTCGCCGCTGCACTCGAAAAACTCGCTGACCGATTTGCCGAATCAGTCAATGACATGGGGCAGGTAGTGCTTGCCTGCTTTGGCGCCCAGCAGGCCGCCCCTAACACGCCTCACAAAAGCGGCTCCGGCGAAAACATGTCGTCCCCTGACAACACAAGTAATTCAACCCGCACAGCAACGGATGATCCGTCTGGTCCGCATGCCGCTCAGTGAGTCTGCCAACATCTGTTTCAACATCTGTTTCGACATCGATTTTGCAGACATTCCTACTTCTGGCCGCCTTATCCAATTTGTTTTTTCCGGATATTTCATTTTGTTGTTCGCAAACTGAAACGTGATACGGATTTCATTTCGTTTGCATGCGCGGAGATTTGACCATAGGCAACGTTTGTGCTTACAGCCAAGCGCAAAGATTTGAAAATAAGAAGGGTTCTCGTTACTATTCCCCCTGTCACATTTGGCTACAAGGACAAATACCTATGACAGAACCCCGACAGATCCGCACGCTCGCGACGCTCGATCTTAATGAACCGGCCACGGTCGCGCGGATGAAGCTGCCTGAGGCTGAAGTTTCACGCCTTTCCGATCTCGGCATGAGAATCGGCAGCACTGTGCGTGTTCTTCAGGCTTCCGAGGGCGAACCCCTGCTTGTTGCCGTCGGAGACGGCCGCATCGGCGTCAATTTCGCCGTTGCGCAGAAAATCTATGTCTACTAAGAGGCTCCTTAAATGTTTCTAAAAGAACTGCCCGTTGGCTCCAAGGGCAAGATCATCGGCTTTGGTAAGGAACATCCTGAATACCGCCGCCGTCTCGTGATGCTCGGAGCAACTCCCGGCACCACTTTCGAAGTGGTCCGCATCGCCCCTCTGGGCGACCCAATCGAAATCCGTGTACGCGGCAGCTTCATCAGCGTTCGACGCGACGAAGCGATGCTGATGGAAGTCGAAAAGCTATAAGTCGGCGCTGACCCTCAAGCGTCTACTACACACACAAAAAGGTTATAAACGATGAGTCAACATATCGTCTGCGTGGTCGGCAATCCGAACTGCGGCAAGACCACGTTTTTCAATGCCCTGACTGGTTCGCGCCAACGCGTGGGCAACTGGCCCGGCGTCACGGTCGACAAGAAGACCGGTAATTTCGAATACCGCAACGAAAAGATCGAGCTCGTCGACCTTCCCGGCATCTATTCGATTACGCCGGCAGCCTCCTCCGGTGAAGATGAGCGCGTCGCCCGTGACTACATCCTGTCGGGTGAAGCTGAAGCGGTCATCAACATTGTTGATGCCTCGAACCTCGAGCGCAACCTCTACCTCACGGCCCAGCTGATCGAAATGCGTGTGCCAATGATCGTCGTGGTCAACATGCTCGACATCGCCAAGCAGCATCGTCTTGAAATCCGTTTGGAAAAGCTTCAGGAAGCGCTCGGCTGCCCGGTTGTCGGCATCGTTGCCAGCCGTGAAACCGGCCTCAACGACGTCAAGGATACCCTTGTCAACTTCCTCGAACATCCGACCATCCCGCCGATGGCCGTTGAATTCGACGAAAAGATCACCAAGGCGATCGCTGCGGTTTCTGAAGATCTCAAGAAGCAGGGCGTTGAACGTGCCCCCTGGTTCGCCAGCCAATTCATGGAACGCGCTCCGGGTCTTGAAGAAAAGCTTCCGAACGTCAATGCCGCCAACGTCGAAAAGATCGTTGCCGACCTCGACAAGGAATACGACGGCGACCTCGATATCGCCATCGCCAACGCTCGCTACAACCTCGTGGCCAACATCGCCGAGAAGGCGATTGTCCGCGTCGGCGAAGCTTCCGCGACGCTCACCGACAAGATCGACCGCGTTGTCCTTAACCGCTGGCTCGGCCTGCCGATCTTCCTTTTCATCATGTACGTGATGTTCCTGTTCACGCAGAACTTGGGCGGCGCGTTCATTGACTTCTTCGACATTCTGGTCGGCGGCGTGATGGTCGACGGGTTCTCTGAACTCCTGACGAACATCGGCAGCCCTGAATGGCTCACGGTCTTCCTGGCCAACGGCATCGGCGGCGGCCTCCAGACGGTCTCGACCTTCATTCCGGTCGTCTTCTTCCTCTTCCTCTTCCTCGCGCTGCTTGAGGACTCGGGCTACATGGCTCGCGCGGCGTTCGTTATGGACCGCCTGATGCGCGCTCTCGGCCTTCCGGGCAAGGCCTTCGTGCCGCTGCTCGTCGGCTTCGGCTGCGGCGTTCCTGCCGTGATGGCTACCCGTACGATGGATCGTGCTTCCGACCGCATTATTACGGTCCTGATGGCTCCGTTCATGTCCTGCGGTGCTCGCCTGCCGGTCTACGTTCTGTTCGCCACGGCTTTCTGGCCTGAAAATGGTCAGAACCTCGTGTTCCTGCTCTATATCATCGGTATTCTCGCTGCCATTCTGACGGGCTTCTTGCTCAAGCATGCTGCGCTGCCTGGTGCCGCGAGCGCCTTCGTGATGGAAATTCCGCCGTACCACATCCCGACCTTCAAGGGCGTGATGCTTCGTACGTGGGACCGCGTGAAGACCTTCCTCTTCCGCGCCGGTAAGGTGATTGTTTCGATCGTTGCAGTGCTCGCCTTCTTGAACTCCCTCGGTACTGACGGCACGTTCGGCAATGAAGACTCCGATAAGTCTGTGCTTTCGGAAATCGGCCGCGACATCGTTCCGATCTTCGCTCCGATGGGTGTTCAGGAACAGAACTGGCCTGCCGCTGTGGGCGTCTTCACCGGCATCTTTGCGAAGGAAGCTGTGGTTGGTACGTTGAACTCCCTCTACGACACCATCACGCTTGCAAAGGCTGAAGAAGAAAAGGCTGCCGACGGCGCTGCTCCTGCTGAAGAAGCTGCTCCGGAAGAAGAAGAAGGCGGCTGGTCCTTCACCGACACCTTCAACGAAGCTGTTTCGACCACTTGGGAAAACCTGAAGGGTCTCGGCGACGCTCTGGCTGACCCGATGGGCATCAAGGTTGAAAGCGACCTTTCTGATACGGCTGCTGAAGCTGAAGCTCAGGAAGTTTCTGCCGGTACGTTCGACACGATTAAGATCCTCTTCGGTTCTCAGTCTGCTGCGTTCGCCTACCTGCTGATGGTTCTGCTTTACATGCCCTGCTGCGCTGCTATTGCTGCCATTTACCGTGAGGTCGGTGCTGCCTGGACGCTCTTCTCTGCCTCCTGGTGCACGGTGCTCGGCTACACCTCCGCTGTTATCTTCTACCGCGCCGTGAACTTCAGCGCTGCGCCGGTCTACGCGACTGTTGCCATCCTTCTGTCGCTTGCCGCCATCGTCGGCATGTACTTCTGGATGAAGACCTTCGCCAAGAAGGAAGACGACAATACGCCGAAGGTGATCCCGATCCATTCGGCCCATTAATCTCGTCCAAAAATCATCAGAGCCGTCCGCCGCATCCTGCGGCGGACAACCTTATATAAGCCTCGCAGGCATACTTGTCTGCGAGGTCTTTTTTTTCATACAGCTGAAGCCCGCTCTGCCGTTCCTTGCGACATAGAATTACCCGCATGCACACTGCATTTTGCGAAATGGCCTCAGTCCATGGTTCGTGAAATGCAGCATTTAAGGAGGCATGACATGTTTAAGCCAATTAGATCTTGCATTTTTGCCGGAGCACTCGCTTGCGCTCTCACGGGTACGGTGCTCGCTGCCGGTCCGTTGAAACCCGTCGACAATCCCGCTCCCATCGCGGCCAAGGGGATTGGACAGACTCAAGCACTCAATGCCGTAAAGAACGCAGCTCAATTGCGTAAATTCCGCGTTGTCAGTACGCATGGCAACGTCGTTAAGCTCGCCTATCCGAGCGGACCTCGCGCTCAAAAATTCGAAGCTCAGTTTGATGTCGTATACGAAGGCTCCAAAATTGCCGTGAAGTACGCATCGAGCCGCGGCTTAGATGCCGGCCCCTGCCAAAATGACGCCAAGCAGATCTGTCTGCACCGCAATGTGAATAAATGGATGGCCAATCTTGCCTCCGACATCACCAAAGAGCTTGGCCGCGCTCACTGACGCAGCTTCAAAAACAACCTAACTGCGGCTCAATAAGCCACATTCCCCGTCTGAAGTTCGTGCGGCTGCCATCCAGCCGCACGCAGACGGCACTGACGAGTGCTGTCTGGATCCTCTGTTTTCTCTAATAACTCACCTCCATGAATTCGATTTTTCCCTGGCTCGGCATCGCCGTACTCATTCTTTGCGGATGGGCGATTGTCAAAAAGTACCAAGTCAACATGGTGCTGCTCCTTGGCGGTCTGATTCTCAATCTGCTTGCCTTTTGGGGCGGCGCAGAGATCTTTCCGAAAAAATTCTCTGCCACCGGCATCGTTGGCTTTGACCTCGTTGAACTCCTGCGGACGATCAGCGTCTCACAGGTGAGCGGCGTCGGCTTCCTGATCTTGATCTCCGGCGGTTTTGCAGCCTATATGCAGGCAATCGGCGCCTCCGACCGCTTCGTCACCGTCTGCGCTAAACCGCTTTCGCTGATCAAGAATCCCTATTTGATTCTCGCCGCCGTTTTTATCGTCGGACACTGCCTCGGTCTGGTCATCACTTCAGCGGCCGGCTTAGCCATGCTGATGGTTGTAACGGTTTATCCGCTCATCATCCGAGTCGGCTGTTCACCGCTCGCCGCGGCTGCGGTCGTTGCAAGCGTACTGGCCATCGGTTACGCACCGGCCTCCGGAACCGCCAATTTTGCTTCGGAATTGGTGCACCTGGATCCGATTGAGTACCTTGTCCGTTATCAGCTGCCAATGGCCGTTCCAACCATTCTTGCGATGGCTGCCGCCCATGTCGTCACGCAGTACTGGTTTGATAAACGCGAGGGACGAGGCGTCGTTGCGGACCTTTCGGAACTTGAACAAAAACGTGAAAAGCTCGAACAAACCCCTGCTTTTTATGCCTGCCTGCCGCTCCTGCCCATCGCGCTCCTTTTGGTCTTCAATAAATTCGTCTGGGGCGTTTCGATGAATGTGGCTACGGCTATGTTCATTGCCTGGATTGCATCCTTCTTTATCGATCTCATCACACGTCGAAATATCAAGGAATCCTTTGATTTGTCATTCGCCATGTTCAAGGGAATGGGCTCCATCCTCACATCAACCGTCGGCTTGATCTTCGTTGCGGCTTTCTTTGCCAAAGGTCTGCAGAACATCGGCATCGTTGCACTTCTGATGCACGGCGCAGATTCAATTGGTCTTGGCTACACCGGCTCCAGCGTGGTGCTTTCGGCTATTGTCGGCGTCGTCACGGTTCTCACGGGCTCCGGCGTTGCCGCCTTCACCAGTTTGGGACAGCTTGTTCCGGCTGCGGCACAAAGTTTTGGCGAAAACGGCATCTCCATGATGCTGATGATGCATACCGCTTCCGAAATGCTTCGCGCCATGAGTCCAGTCGCCGGCGTCATCATTATCGTGGCCGGCTTTGCCAAAGTTAACCCGCTCACCATGGTGAAGCGCACGATAGTGCCTTGCCTCACCGGCTATGTGGTGATGCTCATCACGGTTTCATTGCTCTTCTGAAGCACTTTGCCGCCGATGACCGACTGCTGAGGCATCCTCGGCAGTCAGCCCAACGGGACGCTTCCTGCGATGGAAGGCGTCCCGTTTATTTTGACCGGCAGGCTTAGAGTTCTAAAACCCGCTCAAGAAAGCCTTCCACTGCGGACTGCGTTTGAGGAAGTGCAAAGAGCGTGTGGGGTGCTCCCGGAATGAGCACAATGGACGCGTCGGTATGATTCGCCAAAGTTCTGCCGGCATGGCCGAGCGCTGAAGGATTGTCCAGCCAGCTGTTGGCCTGAGAGAAGAACTTATCGGCTGCACTCATCACATTGAGAACGGGCATGTCCTGCGGAATCGCCGTGCGGTGAGCGGCAACATGATAATTGTCCTCACAGGGCCAGGAAAAGATCATGCGTGCGCATTCGGCTTGGCCCTGCGGAGCCTGAAACCGTGCAGCAGCAACACCGCCTTCGCTCGTGCCGGCTACAACATAGCGCCCGTCAAACCCGGGTACTTCGGTTAAGCGAGCTGCCGCATTGGCCAGTTCAGCCGAGCGCATGGCATGAATTCGTTCATAGTCATCGCGCGAAACGGGCGAAGTGTAGGTTATGCGATCCTTGAGCACGAAGGAGTTCGGGCAGAGAAACCCGATGCCGAAGGAGGCCAGCCATCGGCCGAAGGCTTTGAGGGGCTCCCCTATGCCGGAGCTGCCGTGTGCAAACAAAACAAGCGGTTCGGCCTCCAGACGAATCTTTTCCTTTGGAAAGTCTTTTAGAGGCCCTTCATAAATATCCCACGGCGCAGTGAAATAGGCATTTTCAAAGGATTCCGCAAGCGACGACTCGGTATGCTGATCTGCATGGCCCGCCATCGAACCTGTGATTTCAATAGTCATTGCATTCCTCCAGTTTTGTTCTGCACCGCTCTCACGGATGCCGATCCGCAGTCATTATGCGTCCGCGACGCTCTGATGAATTGCAAAGCAAAGCGGACAGAACGACACATCGTCGAACTGTCCGCTCAAAGCGTACTGCTCAGCATTTCAGACCGCCCGCTGAAATGCACCGTTCGCCATTAATGCTTTTCGAGGGCTTCTTCGTGTTCAGCCTGATCAGCGGCGTAGTACTTCGCTTTTTGACTTGGCGTGGAGAGGTACATATGCAGCGCTTCGTTCTTAACTTCGCCGCACCAGTGGCCGACCACCACGCAGGCAATGCCGTTGCCGATCATATTGGTAAGCGCTCGCGCCTCGCTCATAAAACGGTCAATGCCGAGAATTAAAGCCAGCCCCGCCACCGGTACGTGGCCCACAGCGGAAAGGGTTGCTGCAAGCACAATGAAGCCGGATCCCGTCACGCCCGCCGCACCCTTGGAGGTGAGGAGCAGCACGGCGAGCAGCGTCACCTGCTGCATGATCGTCATATTGACGTCACAGGCCTGAGCGATAAAGACAGCCGCCATCGTCAGATAAATTGCCGTTCCGTCAAGGTTGAAGGAATAGCCCGTCGGAATCACCAGCCCCACGACCGAACGCGAAACGCCGGCTCTTTCCATCTTGGTCATCATGCGGGGAAGCACCGATTCCGATGACGATGTGCCCAATACGATCAGGAGCTCCTCCTTGATGTAGGCGATGTAGCGCATGACGGAGAAACCGTGAATGCGGCAGATGGCGCCGAGCACAATGAAAATGAAGAGCAGACACGTGGCGTAAAAGGTGCCCATGAGCTTTGCAAGCGGCAGCAAAGATGCGATGCCGTACTTGCCAATGGTGAACGCCATTGCGCCGAATGCACCGATCGGCGCAACGCGCATGATCATGCCGACGATCTGGAAAAGAATTTGGGAGCTCTTTTCGATGAGATCGAAGACGAGCGTACCGCGGCCGCCGAACTTATGCAGCGCAAAACCGAAAAGGATTGAGAAGAAGAGCACCTGCAGAATATCGCCCTGAGCAAAGGCGCCGACTACGGTGCTCGGAATCACGTTCATCAGAAACTGAGTCGTAGTCTGCATCTTGCCTGGTCCGGTATAGGCAGAGACAGCAGACTGGTCGAGTGTTGCCGGATCAACATGCATGCCTGAACCCGGCTCAACCACGTTGACGATCACCAGACCGATGATCAGAGCGATTGTCGAAACGACTTCAAAATAAAGAAGTGCCAGGCCGCCCGTTTTCCCGACCTTCTTCATATTCTCCATGCCGGCAATGCCTGTAACAACCGTACAGAAAATGACCGGCGCAATGATCATCTTGATCAAACGGATGAAGCCATCGCCGAAAGGCTTCATTTTCTCGCCCACTTCAGGCCAGACAGCACCTAAGACGATGCCGATTACGATAGCGCAGATGACTTGAAAGTAGAGGACTTTGTAGATCGGAGTTTTATTGGTTGCGGCTTCAGACATCACTTAAGCGTCCTTGTTGGGAATGCGGCAATGGGGCTTCAATTGAGCATGCGCGGCCGCATCCCTCCGATCAGTCCGCGGCAAGTTTCTTTCAAGCCGCACACTCCCATTGGGTTTCCACCATTCTCATTTCAAGCCCCTCCGGGGACCAACAGCCTTACGGCTGTCTTTTGATCCTAAGAAGCTCTGGAACAACCAAACCGCGGTTTAGTGCATAGGCGACTACTTCCAGGTCAAAGATCTCACGATTTGTAAAGGATTTTAGGCTTCCATGCATCACGTATAAACGGGATGACACAGTCCTTTTCGCACGCAGGATAAAAAAAAGCACGCTCCCTGCTTTTCAGGTGCAGGTGCGTGCTTACGCTTGCGATTAAGCAATGATCAGCCGGCGACAGCCTTCTTCAGCGCAGAGCCTGCGGTGAACTTCGGACGCTTGCCAGCCGGGATTTCGAGCACTGCGCCCGTCTGGGGATTGCGGCCGGTACGAGCCTTGTAGTCGGCCACTTCGAAGTTGCCGAAGCCGATGATCTGAACAGCCTGCCCCTTGCTGAGTTCTTCAGAGACAGTTTCGAAGAAGGCGCCGAGGACTTTGGCGGCGTCGGACTTGGACAAACCAGCCTTCTGAGCAACAGCGGCGGTCAGTTCGGTCTTATTCATGGATGCTCTCCTTGATATGGATTCCCGTGCGGGAACAATTCCCGTCGCGGCGACCTTAGGATAAATATGCCTTTTCACAGAGGCCTCAATCAACCACTGCGACAGGTGAGGCACACTATAGCCAAGAAAAAACGATTTGCGGAGGGCCCTACAGGAAAATATTCATTCGCTCGATAGCCGACAAAACGCATCATCATGCTGTTTGCTTGAATAAACCAACGGGCAAAATCGGCTGCCAGCAAACAAATGCGACAGAATTTGTCTCAAAACTAAACACGGTTTCGATTGGATGGATGTAAGAAAATCAACGAAGTAGAAGTACCCTGCTTTTTGCTCAGCCGGCCTCATTCAAACTTCGCATCAGCCGCTGTGACGGACGAAAAACAGGAGCGCCGTCGATGAAAACAATTAGATGAAAGAATGTAAAAATTCATCGTCTGCAGGTTAACGATGCCTGTTGACGGGCGTTGTGCGCAGCCAACGCTTCGCCTCAGCCGCATCAGAACCCATCGGCCGCTGCGCTGCGAAAGCCCGCTGCTCGAGCCCGACGCCAAACCACTGTCACCCCCAGCCAAAGCGTCAGACCGTACACTATATCCGCCGTCCAATAGACTGCCGTCGGCGGCGTGAACAAATTCAGAACGGCGATATAGACGCCGTAAGCCGCAACCGCCGTGACCGTCATCCTGAAACTCTCCTTGGCAAAGCCGAGCGCACCAATCACAAAGAAATAAAGATAGGCAGGGGTTGTCAATGCATAAGCGAGCACCATCACATAAAAGGATGGCTTGGCATCGGAAATCACTTCTGGAAGATCGGTGAGGATACCGAGAACCAGCGAGGGGAAAAGCGTAAAACACAAAAAGAACGGCAGCAGCACTAAAGCACAAAGCCGCAGCGCCAATGACGCCATTGGACGAATCCATTCAGGCTTTCCTGCCCCGGCATAGTTAGCAGCGATCGTTCCAGCCGCGGAGCCGAATGCGTGCACAAAGAGAAAAAGAACTGCACCGAGCTGCCGCACAATATTGGAAAGCGCCAATGCGCGCTCGCCGCCGGCATTTTCCACCACAATGAAAAAATAGAGCCAAACGCCGAAGGCCATCGCTTCTTGGAGCATCAGCCAGCGGCTTAACATAAAAATTCGGTGCTGAAGGAGCCAGTCAAGGCGCCAAAGGTGCTTGCTCACCTCCAAGAGCTTCGAAGAGGCGCTGTGCCGCAGGAATTCCAGAAAATACACTGCCAGTGCCGCCAGTTCACTGACTGCAGAGGCGATCGCTGCGCCGGCGATGCCAAGTTCGGGGAACGGACCCAGCCCAAAGATAAGCAGCGAATTTAAACCGCAGTTAACGAGCACCATCACAATAGATGCCGACGTAATCACCCGGGTGTGCATCACGGCAACGAAGTACGCTCGCGCCAGCAGTCCGACATAAGCAAACGGCAGCCCGGCCAAACGCCAGAAAACATAATCGTCTGCTGCCTTGCGAACGGCTTCAGCGGCAATGAAACGCTCGAACATCGGGCCGATCAGGAACCAGCTCGCAAGCATGATGACAAAACCGCAGGCCGTCATGAAAATCGCACTCTGGCGAAAAATCGCCCCCACCTCCTCAGCGCGGCCGGCGCCGTTTGCGCGCGACATCAGCGACTGCGAACCCACCGTATAACCTAACCCCAGCATCATCACGAGCATCACATAGATGCCCGCTACGCCGGCGGCAGCAAGCTCCGCTTCGCCGTAACGTCCGAGAAAAAGCACGTCTGTCATGCCGATCAGCTGCTCGAGCGCCAGCCCCATCATGAGCGGAAGCGCAATAGACATAAGCTGCCGCGACTCGTTTCTCTTGTTTGAATCCGCTACTGCTTCAGATATCTTCATAAATACTTTTTAAAGGTGCAAACTGCAGCGTGCCGTGAGGGATCTAGTCACAAATACCTAAACTCAGCCATCGTACCGGGATGCGGACCCGGAAGCAACTGCCCCAGACGATCTTGAATGGGTAATGTTCGGCAGCGTGAGAATGATGTATGGATTAGCGCAGGCTCTCTGCCCCATACCGTTGTCCGAATGTATTCGGCGCCTTGTGTAGAATGCCTGCGTTTGTGCCCGCAAGAACGCCCGAATAAGGCCTAAGGCCCTGCGCACGGGAGTTGCTGCAACGGAGAATGTCGTCATGCCGCGCCTGCTTTCCCTTCCGCTCTCCGAACTTTTTACGGAATCATCCGGCGCCGCCTCATCTGAGTACTTTCCCTCTCCATGGCACGGCGCGCCTCTGCCGATTGCTCTGAAAGCCCGTCAGCTCGCCGAAGACGCAGCGCTTTTCAGCGACGTCTCAGGCCGTCGGAATGTACTGGTCTGCCGAGCAGAAAATGACGACCCGGCTCAGCGTGCAGTACTCCTGTTCGCTTCTCAGTCTCCGGCCGATTTTGTATTGCCGCTCCCAAACGAAGCGCTGCCGATGGCCGACCGCATTGCCGGAAAAACATCCTGCGGCGCCTTTGAAGAAGCTGCCCGCTCTGTGGAAATCCTGACGATGGCGGGAACCCGTACCTCTCTTTTGGCGTTTGCCGAGAGCGACCGGGCCAGACGGCCGCCCAAAATCGCCCGCGGCGGCGCTGCTGGGCTCAACCTCACATTCGAACACTGGAACCGCGCGCTCCTCGATGCCGTCGAGTCGCCGTTGGCGGCCAACCTGCTCGCCGCAGCTCAGGCGCGAGCTGCCGGCAAAAAACTTACTGCGCTCGCCAGCATGGAATGGTGGCGCGGCAGCGCCCCCATATACGACGTCAAATGGGACGGCATGGCGCTCTCCCCCAAAACAACGACCAAGCCCCTGGTGGAATACCTTTTGGAAGGCATTCCCTTTGCAAGCGATCCGAGAGTCAACTCACCCGTCACGCAGTCCCTTCGGCCGCGCATCCTGCTCGAACACCGCGACTTTATCGCGGTATTCAAACCTTCCGGGCTGCTCTCCGTTCCGGGCACCGGCGGACTTCCGAATGCCTTAACCATTGCTTGCGAAATGACGGGCACGTCCCTCACAGCCGTCCATCGCCTCGATATGGACACCTCCGGAATCCTGCTGTACGGCAAAACACCCGAAGGCATTCGATCACTGATGGCTGCCTTTCGTGAAGGGCGCGTCGAAAAACGCTATCGAGCCATACTGGAGGGAACGCTTCCTGCTGAATGCGGCCTGATTGACTTTCCCATCACCACACATCCGCTCGACCGGCTGCGGCAGATTGCCGCTCTGGGCGGACGCCCGGCGCGCACGCAGTGGCGGCGGCTGAGTGAAAAAAACGGACGTACGCTGGTCGACTTTCTGCCGCTCACAGGCCGCACGCATCAGCTTCGGCTCCATGCCGCCCATCCGACGCTCGGCCTCAATGCCCCCATTGCCGGCGATCCTTACTACAGCCGCCCGGGGCTCTTGGTCGATCGGCCGGAAACTCCGCTTTTGCTGCATGCCGCCGAAATCATCTTTCCGGATCCGCAAAACGGAAATCCCATCCGCCTGGTGGAATCCGAGCCATTCAACCTCTGAAACTGCCGCCTCTGCGCTCAGCTGCAGGGTAAAGATGCCGCCCGCCCATAATGGATGATGTGTTGCCCTTCTAAAGTATTAAGTCAGAAGCTGCTTCAAGGTTTAGCATACGAACCAATCATCACTTGGAGACGCGAACCGCCGTACTGACGTGCAGAGTTCGTACCTCCCGCATCCATTTGGACATTGTCAATGACCACCCAAGACGCAAATCCCGTCTGCCGCATGCACTTCAACGTCACCGGCATGAGCTGTGCTGCATGTCAGGCCAGAGTTGAGAAAGTCGTATCCGGGCTCGACGGTGTAGAAAATGTTGCCGTCAACCTGCTCAAAAACACCATGGAGGTGACGCCCAAAGACGCATCGCAGGACAACGAGCTCACGCAGGCCATCGAGGCAGCCGTTTCTGAAGCCGGCTACGGCGCTCAGCGCACGGATCCAGGCGCTAAAAATGCTTCCGCTGTCCCGAGCCGTGCGGAAACCGCTGCCGCCGAGGCTGCTGAGGTGAAAACTCGCCTCATTTACTCCATTGTGTTCCTCGTGCTCCTCATGTACGTCAGCATGGGCAGCATGATGGGACTGCCCATGCCGGACTGGCTCGGCAGCCATGAATCCGGGCTCCTGCGCGGCGTTTTGCAGCTCGTCCTCTCGCTGCCGCCCCTCTTTCTCAACCGCGTCTTCTTCGTGCGCGGCTTCCGAGCGCTCTGCCACCGTGCCCCGTCAATGGACTCGCTCATTGCAGTAGGCGCAGGCGCCGCCTTCATATACGGCGTCTGGGTGCTTGCTGAAGCGTCCTATTGGGCCGGAGCCGGTCAGATCGATCATGCGCTTCATCTTGCCCACGGCCTTTATTTTGAAGGCGCAGCCATGATCGTCACGCTCATCACCGTAGGCAAATGGCTTGAAGCACGCGCCAAGGGCCGCACGACGGATGCGATTGAAAAACTTGCTGCCCTTGCCCCCAAAACAGCCGTGGTGCTTCGCGACGGCAAGGAAGTGACCGTCGCCCGCGAGGCGGTTGCTGCGGGCGACCTGGTCGTGCTGAAAACCGGCGCATCCATTCCGGTCGACGGCATCGTAACGGAAGGTTCTGGTTCGGTTGACGAATCCGCCATGACGGGCGAGAGCATTCCCGTTGAAAAGAAGCCCGGCGATGCGCTCACCGGCGCCACCTTGGTTTCGAGCGGCCGATTTGTCATGAAAGCGCTCCGCGTGGGCGACGATACAGCGCTCGCGCAAATCATCAAGCTCGTTGATGAAGCCACATCGTCAAAGGCCCCGATTGCACGCCTCGCTGACCGCGTGAGCGGCGTTTTCGTTCCCGTAGTGATCGGCATTGCACTCCTCACGCTTGTCGTGTGGCTCTTCCTTGGACGCGACTTCTCCTTCGCGCTCACGTGCGCCATCTCCGTCCTCGTCATTTCCTGCCCCTGCGCGCTCGGCCTCGCCACGCCGACTGCCATCATGGTGGGCACTGGCCGCGGCGCTCGCCGAGGCATTCTCTTTAAGAGTGCTGAAGCGCTTGAACTGCTCGGCAAGATCGACTGTGCAGTCCTGGATAAAACAGGCACTGTCACGGCAGGAAAGCCTCAGGTCGTCCGTATTGCACCGGCTGCGGCCGGACTGGAGACGCCGCTCCTCATGATTGCCGCTTCGCTCGAAAGTGCTTCCGAACATCCGCTCGCCTCTGCCGTTGTGGCCGCCGCGAAAGAAAAGAACCTTCCGACGCAGCCCATCAGCGAGTTCGAGCAAACTGCCGGCCAAGGCATTGCCGCCAAAATCGGCAAGAAACTTTACTTTGCCGGCAACGCCCGGATGGTCGAGGCTTTCGGCCTGACGCCGCCGCCGGCGATCGCCGCAGCGGCACAACAGTCTGCCGAATCGGGCGAAACGCCGCTTTTCATCGGACAGGCGCCGCAGGAAGATGCCCCTGGGATGCTGCTCGGTCTCCTTGGGCTGGCCGACCCCATTAAACCGGATTCAGCTGCAGCCATTGCTGCACTGAAAAAACTCGGCATCGAAGTCACGCTCCTCACCGGCGACAATCAAACGACAGCGAATGCTGTCGCAAAGCGTGCCGGGATTGACCGCGTCATCGCCGGCGTTCTGCCTTCGGGGAAGGCCAATGAGATTGCTCGTCTGCAGGCAATGGACAAGCGCGTTCTAATGGTTGGGGACGGCGTCAACGACGCCCCGGCACTGGCCCGCGCGGATGTTGGCGCGGCCATTGGCGCAGGCACTGACGTCGCCATTGCTTCGGCTGATCTGGTTCTCATGCGCAGCCGCCTCGGTGACGTGCCGGCAGCCGTTGAGCTCTCGCGCGCCGTTATGCGCAATATTCGCGAAAATCTCTTCTGGGCATTCATCTACAACCTGATCGGCATCCCAATTGCGGCCGGCGTCTTTGCTTCGCAGGGCCTCACGCTCTCGCCGATGATCGCTGCGGCGGCCATGAGCCTTTCATCCTTCTCCGTTGTCTCCAATGCGCTGCGTCTGCGCTTTTTTAAGCCTAAGCTTGAAACAGATGCCGATGCGGCTCCTTTAGCAGCAGCCCAACCAGCTGAACCCTCTCACAAGGAAAAACAAATGGCTCAAAAAATCATTCACATCGAAGGCATGCACTGCGGACACTGCACTCAGTCCGTCGAAAAAGCCCTCAAGGCACTGCCCGGCATTGATGCCGTTGAAGTGAGCCTTAAAAAGCAGGAGGCCCGAGTCGACGCCGATCTTTTCGTAACCGACGACATGCTCCGAGCAACCGTTGAAGGAGCGGGCTTCAAGGTCACGGGCATCGAATAACAGCTCCCGCCGCTCTTATTGATGGGCGTGTCTCAATCATGCATAGCATGACAGACACGCCCTTTTGACAGCAAGAGCTCTGCCGCTTGAGAATTTCGGAGCGTTTATGGCGTCATTTCATCATGGGAACTACGCAGATGTTTTGTTTAAATGATTATCTTCGCGATCTTCAGGAGGTCGTCGATCTTGACTGCGGCAGCAGCAACTGCGCCGGCGTCACTCGAGCCGCAGAAATCATGAAACGCCGCTTCGATGCGATTGGCTTTGCCGCTGAGCTTGTTGATCTTGGCAGCCAAGCCGGCCGAGGACTCTTTGCCGTCAATCAGCCCAATGCCGACCATTATGACGTTCTCTTCAATGCGCATCTCGACACAGTCTATCCGGACGGCACTGCCGCCCTGCGGCCTTTCACCGTCGGCAAAGAACGCATCTCCGGCGCGGGGTGCGCTGACTGCAAGGCTGGCGTCGTTGCCATTTTTCATGCGCTCAAAAATGCCCGGCCCCAAGACATCAATCGGCTCTCTATTGCCGTGGCCTACAATCCCGATGAGGAAATAAGCTCGGTATCCTCGGGCGCTTGGCTCTCGTCGCTTGCCCAAAAGAGCCGGCTCGCCGTTGTATGCGAACCGGGGCGCCCGAACGGGGCCTTTGTGCGTTCGCGCAAAGGCCGTGCTGTTTGGGAAGTCGTCTTCCGCGGCGTCGCTGCTCATGCCGGCAATAATCCGCAGGACGGACGTTCGGCCATATTGGCCGCCGCTCGCTTCACGCTCGAAGTCAATCAGCTTCAGGACTACAGCGGCAAAGGCACCTCGGTCAATGTCGGCGTCATTCACGGCGGCACGGTATGCAACACCGTGCCGGACCTCTGCAAGCTCACGATTGACCGCCGATGCTGCCGGGATGAAGACGGTCAAGCGATTGATGACGCCATCGAAGCCCTTGCGCGAAGGAGCTGCGGCGACGGCATTCAAGTCGAAGCCAAACGGCTCTCGCTTTCATCGGCAATGCCTTATTCCGAAAAGAACCGCCCGCTCATTGAGCTCGTGAATGAAGCTGCACGTTTGGAAGGCTTTGAAGCCCAATGGGCGGACGCAGGCGGCGGTTCGGACGCCAACCGCATAGCTGCTGCCGGTACGCCGGTGATCGACGGCGCAGGTCCTGCGGGCGGGGGCTTTCACTCCGCCAAAGAATACCTGCTCATCCCGACTATTGAGCCGCGCGTGCGCGTGCTTTCGCGGCTCTTCACGCTCTTGTGAGCCATTCACACCGCTTCCCAAAAAACAGTCCGGCGGCTGCGGACGCAGCAAACCGGACTGTCAGGAGCGAAGAGAGACCATCTTCACATTATTTTTCGTGGCAGCCTGCATCGCTGCACTTTTGGAAATTCTCCATGTGATGGCACCCGTAGCACATCGACAGTGAGGCGGGTTCGGGTTTAAAGTCCTTGGGAACCGGAATCGGGTGAGCCTGATGGCAGCCCGTGCACTCCGGCACAACCTTTGCGCCGGCATGCGGGTTAGCGGCATTAGGATCAAGGTATTGATGAGGCTGGACAGGCGATCCAAATTCATCCTTCCAGTTCTTTGTCTGCTCTCTCAGGGCGTCAAAGCTGCCGCCGTGACACATGAGGCATTGTTCGGGCTTCATGGTCTCAGCGGCCTGAACCTCGGGCGCCGGAGAGAGCATCATGAGCACTGCAGCCGCAACTGCGAGCGTAATGATGGAGGTCGTTCTCATGATGCTCTAGGTCTCCAGGAAGTGGGTTCGGTTTATTTACTTCTTGAGCGAGGCGAAGGTGTCGCCAAGCACATAGGCCTGAATAAGACCGCGAGAGAGACCGTGCATGGAGGAGCCGCCCGTCACTTCGCCAGCTGCATAGAGACCCGGGATCTTTTCGCCTTCCCAGTCAAGCACTTCACAGGCATTGTTCACATGCAGACCGCAGTAGCAGTCGTGAAGCGTGACGGAAGTCCACGCCGCATAGAACGGCCCTTTCTCGATCTTGTACTGGGGCTTGGGTTTGTCAAAGTCCGGATCAGCACCGGCGTCGACGTAGCTGTTGTACTTCGCAACGGTTTCAGCCAGAATCTTCGGATCCATCTTGTGCGACATGTACGGATTCGTGTTGATCTTCTCTGCGAGCTCTTCAATCGTATCGGCTTTGAAGAAGTATTCCGGATCAACACTCTTTTCATCCGTATGCATACGTTCGCGCTTGATGGCTTCACTGTCGAAAATAGCCCACTGAGGACCAGCCGACCAATCCGGGGCATGCGACCCTTCATTGATCTGCAGCGCTGCGGCGATGAAGTTGATCGGGTTGTACTTCGTACGGTCGATGTTGCGCCAATTACCCTGAACGTACGGGTTCTTGTCAAGTTCCTTGAAGAAGGCGCCGTTCGTGCCGTTCATCAGGCCGCGGGTGCTGTTGGCCGTGCCGTAGCTCGTCAGTTTGCCGGAATCAGCCGTCAAGCCGGCCGACGAAGTTTCTTCAAAGAAGCGTTTGCCGACCCAGTTGACAACGATGGCGTTCTGCCAGTTGCGAAGCGCTACGCCGGAATGCTTCACGAGCGGGAAGATCGGCGATTCGGGCGCCCAGCGCAGATACGTGTCGCGCACGCCGATCACTGCACCGCGGGTAAGTGAAATCGGGCGTTCCGTATAAGCATTCGTCAGACCCCAAAGACCAGCGCCAACCTTAATAGCGGCAAGCGTGCCGGAGCCGTCCTGCGGCGAATATTCGCAGGCAGCCGAAGCGAATTCCTTCGTGAGACGCGGATCGACCATGCGGCGGAAGGTCACATTGTCGGTATAGCCGGCGGTAGCAAGCACGACGGCCTTCTTGGCACCGACGACGATCTTGTCCTTCTTGGACTCCACATTGCCGTCACTGCGGAAACTCTTGAGTTCCGTACCGTCCGGGAGAACCTTCGGCGTACGATGGGCCTTCAAACCCACAACGCGGCCCTTTTCGTCGACGATCAGTTCGTCCATGTAGAAGTTAAGCAGGAACTTAACGCCGACCTTGCGGGCTGCGTCTTCGAGCGAGCGCATCAGCACTGTGCCGCTCGTGCCGGCAGGCGCTTCGAGATTGGCGCCCTTCGTCCATGAGAAGTGGAGTTCACGCGGTGCGCTGCAGCCTGCGCCGTAAGCACCGGCATTGTCAGGCTTCTTGTCGAGGAACGGAACGCCGATTTTGACCAGCCAGTCATAGGTTGGCACAGATTCTTTGGCGATCATCGCCTGCATGTCACGGTCATTGAAGCGATAGTCGGCAAAGCCGTTCGGGAGCGTCACTGACCAGTCCGTCAGATCTTTGAAAATCGTCTCAGGAGAGTCTTCAATGCCGTACTTTTGCTGCATAGCATTGCCGCCGCCCAAAAGCGTATTGCCCTGAGAAATGATGGCGTGGCCGCCGATATCGTAGTTAGCATCAACCACGAGAACCGAAAGACCCTGTTCGACTGCGCGAATAGCAGCCGGAATGCCTGCGGCGCCGGCACCGACGACAATCACGTCGGCCTTGAAGTCCCACTTCGAAGGAACTTTGGCTTCAGCGGAGCTCGATACACCCAGCATCATGCCGCCCATAGCGGCTGAACCAGCGATGAAGGAGCGACGAGATAGATTCGCAGACATGGTTTTCTCCTTTTCTACGTGCGTACGGCATTGACCGCACACTTTTAGTTTTTTCGGAAAGCGGCGTTTGAATAACGGCCACGGGCTGTGTTCATTACGCACTTGCTTCCGATGAAAACAATTTCCCAAACGAGGTACTCGAGTAGCCTGACAAGCGTCAACAAATCTATGCGTTCAGGAAAAGCGCGCAATCAGTCCTCTGCCTAGAATGGGAGAACAGAAGCACCGATCGGCAGCTCAAAAACCATGTCCGTACTTTTTCCTTCATGCATTCGCCAGCGCTCACGGCTCCTGCCGACTTTATGTCGGCGAGCGGCATTGCTTCTGCTTGTCCTTACCTTCACGCCAAGCCTTGCTGCACTGCCGAACTCAACCGGCACAGGTCAGACGCGGCTCGCCTTTCCTGTGCCCACGGCGCAGCCTGACACCCCTACCAATCTGGCACATCAGGGGCACCAGGAACCGCAGCCCGCTCAAGAACCGATGAGCGCGTCCGACATATCAGAGAGCGCTCACCGAGCCAATCAGACGGATGCCCTTTCATCGGCCACCGCGCAGATTTTCCAAAATCGACCGCTTCGCGTCGGGATCATTTCACTTTGGGAACAGCCCGTTACCGCCGAAGCGCTGATGAATACGCTTGAAACCATTGAGAAGGCATTTGCACCCTATCCGGTTGAGATCTATCCCAGAATTCCTTCCCCGAAGCTTGAACATTTGATCGAAACGGGCAATATCGACGTTTTCATTGCCAGTTCGGGCTTTTCCATGCGCATGTCGCCGCACGGCGTTCTCCCTGTAGCCACGCTCATCACGGATCTGCAGCCCAATCCCAATACGGGTGTAGCCACCACTTTCCTCGTGCGTGCCGATGAAGAAAACATCAAAACCATCGCGGACCTCAAAGACAAACGCCTCTCGGCAAGCTACGCCTCAGCCTTCATGAGCTATCGCACAGGGCTCGGCGAAATTGCCGTCCGCGGATATGATCCGGAGCATTTTTTCAGTGACATCCACTTTACCGGCGACAGCGAAAACGCGGCCATTGCTTCCCGCCTCGATACGCATGAAGCCGACGTTGCCATGGTTCGCGCCTGCTGGCTGGAACACCAGCCGCCCGAAGTCCGGTCCCGCTACCGCGTCCTTGAACCCCGCGAAGATCCGACGCTGCACTGCGTTCACACCTCGCGCACCTACCCCAACATCATGGTGTCTGTGCTCGAAGGCTCCGCGCCGGGTGCGGCGCATGTGATCGCCCGCACACTCCTCTCAATCAAGGAAATTGCACCCGGTCACCATTGGGGTGTAGCCACCGACCTTCGTCCTGTTAATCGGCTCTACCGCGAACTCAAAATCGAAAACTACGCTTATCTGCGCGACATTTCCTTCAAAGACTGGCTGACGAAAAACCTCGCCTGGTGCGTATTGGCTGCAGCGATGATTCTTGGACTTGCTTTTCACAGCTGGCGTGTCGGTTACCTTGTGCGGGTGCGCACGGCTGAACTTGAAGCCAGTATTGAAGAGGAGCGTAAATCGCAGTTTCGGCTGGAAGAAATGCGCGGGCGCATGGAACGCATGCAAAAAGCGACCATCGTGGGACAGCTCTCCAACCTGATTGCTCATGAACTTGCTCAGCCGCTCGCAGCCGTTCAGTATTACCTTGACGGCATGAAAACACTGCTTTCACGCCAGCCGGTTAATACCGCCATGCTGGAAAAAAGCCGCGTTGGCATTGAGCAGGGACTTGAACGCACCAAAGCGATCGTTGCCAAAGTCCGCGGCTATTCGCGCAACCAAACCCGCCGCGACAGAACGGTGTCCTTAAAGACCACCATTGACAATGTACTGACCGCCATTTCTCCGGATCTGCAGCGCTCTGTTGCCTTCAAGTGTGAGTCCGTTGAGGGCATTGAGGTGTTGGGAGACGCGCTCGAACTCGAACTGCTCATGAGAAACCTCATCAAAAATGCTTTTGAAGCCGCCGCCTCCGCGGCAAGTGACAACACTTCGAGCGCTCAAGAGGTTCCGACCGTATCCGTGCGTACCGAGCCCGATCCGACGGACAAAACGGATCGTTCAGTGCTCATCACCATCGAGAACACAGGCCTGCAGATGACGAATGCCGCCTTCAACGAGCTCACCACGCCTCTCATCACGACCAAAGCCGCAGGGCATGGACTTGGTGTTCCCATTGCAATTGCCATCGCCGAGGCCTCTGGCGGACGGCTCACCTTCTTTGAACGCCCGCAGGGCGGCGTCATCGCACAGGTACGACTCCTGCGCGCCGGCTCGTATCCCTTGAAGAACACAGCCGCTGCCGAATCCTCCTCTTCTTCGCATTACGACATTCCGCCTCAAGCATCATGACCGACCAGAAGCAAACTGACGGCTCCGGCCTCAAAACACTCGAAGATCTCCAGCGAACGGTGCTCATCCGAATCGTTGATGACGATGCCGAAGTACGCGATGCACTCTCCTTCATGCTCTCCTGCCGCGGCTGGCAAACTGCAGCCTGGGGATCCGCCGAAGAATTTCTTAAAGCATGGCGCTCAACGCCTCCCGGATGTCTGCTCCTAGACATCCGCATGCCCGGCATGTCCGGACTGGAACTCCAGGAGCGCATGAAGGCTCAGAATCTGTCGCTTCCCATCATCTTCGTCACCGGACACGGCGATGTGCCCACCGCAGTCCGAACGCTCAAACTCGGTGCTTTCGACTTCCTTGAAAAACCCGTTGATGCCGAGGCGCTCGCTGACGCTATTGAGGCGGCAAGCCGCGTGAGTGTTGAGGCGTCGCAGGGCGCACTGCCCAAACAGGCCGTCGAGCAGATTCTCGCGGAAATGAGTCCGCGAGAACACGAAATCACTGAGCTCCTTAAGGAGGGTCTTGCCAATCATGACATTGCCGAGCGTCTCGACCTTTCAGATCGTACAGTGCAGGGACACCGCAACAACATCTATAAGAAGCTGCGGGTGCACAACTTAAAGCAATTCCTAACGGTGCTCGAAGGCGGCTAAGTCACTCTACTGAAATCACTCCTTCACGCCGCGGCTGAACGGCAGCTCGTCAGCCGAGAGTCCAAGTTCCAACGCAAGAAGATGACGTTTGGCGGCATATCCGCCGCCATAGCCCGTGATGGAACCATTTATGTTTCCCTTTCGGAATCGAAGCGTGGTTTCTTCTAATTTGCTGTTAATTATGAGTTCTTGCGAGTTTTATTTTTCGTAAAGTCTCAAACACTAGCAACAAGTCTTAATTTTCAATAAGCATCAAATAGTTAGCAAGGTCATCTCTATACTTTCTCCCAATTAAAAACATTCGCACCCAACTCATTGGATGGGAAGCGGATGGGATGATTTAGAGGAATTACAAATGGCCTTGCATACTCTCCGAGCAACCACACTTAAATCTTTGCCTCCCGGATTTCATTCTGATGGAGGCAATCTCTATCTTAAAGTATCTGCCACATCTAGATCATGGATTTTTCGGTTCCGATTTGGGGGTCGTCGGCACGACGTTGGGCTTGGCTCTCTCAATGACGTACCGCTTTCACAAGCGCGAGAAATGGCAGAAAAAATGAGGGGCGATATTGCTGATGGCATTCACCCTCTATCTGCCAAAGCTGAACAAAAACGCAAGGCAGAACAAGAATATAAAAAGAATGTCAGCATTGTGACAATGGACAAAATCATCATTGATGCTGTCACAGAGCGCAAGGCGCTTAAACGTTCTGAAAATCCAGAATATATCCCGTCTTATATGCGCGCCTATAACAAATACGTAAGCCCAATAATTGGCAGCAAAGACATTCAGCTCTTGACGCGTGTTGATATTGCCAATGTTCTTCGTCCAATTTGGACAAAGAATCCTCAGTATGCAAGCAAGTCATTGTCTGCCATGCGAGCTTGTTTTAACTACCTAATCGCTCGTGAACTATATGACAAGATACCGCCCACCACTTGGCGTGGGTGTCTTGAAGCGCTTTTGCCGCCTTTTGATCCAGAAATCAATCTCAAACACTTCAGATCTCTGGACTGGAAGCAAGTGCCGGATTTTTACAAACACCTTTGTGAAATACCGCAGCACCCTAGTGTTCGAGCTCTTCGTTTTATAACTCTATCTGCATTGCGCGTAACAGCCGCAGCCTCAATTAAATTTGAAGACGTGGATATCGACGCTGGCTGTATTAACGTTCACCTCCGCAAAAACAAACGGCTGACAACCCCATTTTTGCTCCCAATAACCAGCCAAATGAAGATGTTTTTGACGCCATACCGACTGGGGGATCAATGGCTGTTCCAAGCTGGTTTCAGCCGACCTGTTAGCGAAAGAACCATACACGGACAACTTGTTAGAAACACCCCGTTTGATACGACAATTCATGGACTTAGAGCTTCATTTTCAACTTGGTGCGCGGACAATGAGAAAGATCCAACACTAAGAGAGCGCTGTCTAGACCATGTTGTTGAAGGAAGAATCGTTCGAGCCTACCAACGCTCAGATCAGCTTGAATTGCGCCGCAAACTTCTTCAAGAGTGGAACGACTACGTGACGTCTAAACTTTAACGACAAACGCCGGGTTCAAAGCCCGGCGTTCTTTATTTGCTCTTCAAGTATGTCGTTAGCAGTACGACCAGTCGCAGGAGCGTGAAGAGATCAATCTCTTGGCCGTTCTTATCGTGAACCTTCACAAGCCCGCGATCGATCGAGTATGACCAAGGAAAAGTCTCTTTTAGTTTGGCATATTCTTCTTTTGTCACTTCACCGCGTCGCCCTTGATTTCAACAATTCGTCGGAAGGAGTCAGCCAAAATTTTGTCATCACGGAATTCAACAAAGCGCGGCAAGAAGAGCGAGGCAACTTCACCCTCTTTCTGCATGATGTCGTTAAAGCGCACCGTCACGATCTTGTCGAGATAGTCGGATCGATTCTCCCAAATCTCTTTGCGCATCTTGTCGTTAAAGCCAGACACGCTTGTGCAGAGCATCTTGTCAGATGATTCACAAAGCAAAGAGCTAAGGGTTCCAGCGAACTTGCCCTCACCCTCTTCAAAACCGATTACCTTTAAATCACAGTCAAGCTCGAGCTTAAGCTTCACCTGTTCTTTACTAGTGCCGTCGCGCCAAATAGCAGTCGGATTTTTCAAAACCACGCCTTCTTTGCCTCGACTCAGCATCAAGTGATAAAAAGCCATTGCTTCATGGAGTGAGAAACATACTTTTGTCTCGATCGGTTCGATATTACTGTACGTAACCCCCAACGAGCGCTCTTGCTTACGAATGCACTTTAAGAGCTCTTTGAATCGATCAACGTAAGGCAGCGAGTAACGCTCTTTAGGTTCAGCGCAAATAAGCGGAATGGCATCCCAAACTCGGAACAACGTCGTCCAACCTTCGGGCATTGATCCGCCCTTGCAGATGCTGTTAAAAATACCGTTTCCAATCTCACGTTTAGCAATCCGACCTGCCGGATCTTTGGCAAGCATCTCGCCGTGGACTTGATAGCCTTTAGGCAGAGCTGACCAAAGATATTCCATGTCGTGCCCAAGGCGCTCCAAAGGTATTTCAGTGCCTTGACGTGAAAGCAGCTTGACGCCATCCCCAAAGACATTGATGTTGACGAACATGCCGTCTGCCTTCTCTTGAGCAAGAACGCCCGAATCCCACTCCATGAGATGCAGGTCAACTTGAGTTGGCAGGCTGCATCTCATATACGGAAACGCCGGGATCAAACCTTTAAAGACTTTGTTGATGGTTGAGATGTTGATTCCCGCGCCCTGCAAGTCTTTATTGATGATAGCAACGAGAAGTCGGAGAGAGTCATAACCTAGTGTCTTGGCGATTTGTTCAAACTCGAACAACGCCTGTTTGCGCGTGAATTCGTCATGAGCGAGATCAATCAAGAACTGAATAGTACGCACATCAAACGTCGCATCACTTTGAGTATTAACAAAGCCCATCCATTCGTCACTCTTTAGCACGATGCCGAAGTTGACAGCGTTGTTGAAGACTGTATTTAAAGTGAAGCGAAAGAGCGTATTCCCCTTCTCGTACTGCTTCTGCAAAATGGCAATCTTCCCGGTTCGCGACGGAGTATTTGTTAGTTCGACAATGGTTCGCCAAATCTCACCAGATGTTTTGAGATCTTTAAGAACAACGTTTTCTAGTTTCATAGTTAATACTTCAAAAGAATTTTTGCGGCAGTTAGTTCGTTGACCGTCTCGGCCTGCCAATACGCACTGCGAACGACGGCGGGCGGCAATTCGTTGGGATCTTTGCCGGGAAGAATTGCAATGCGCGTGATAAATCCATACTTGGACAATTGGAGAGCAGCACCGCAGGCATCTCGAATCGCCTGCTTTTCGCCATCCCACATAAATGTGATGACTTTCAATCCGTGATCTTTAAGCTTCAGAAGATACGCAAGCTGTGAATCGCCATCACTAAAACTAATGTGCTTGCCGAAACTCCCGACAGGAATGACGTCTTTCATGTCGTCGTCTTCTTGAAATGCCTGCCACGCGGCAATCACGTCAAAAACGCCTTCGTTGATAACAATGGCAGCGGCACCTACGGCGTTATGGCCGTTGTAAAAAAGAGAACCCGTTGACTTAACCCCCGGCGGGAACAAATATTTTTTGTCTGCTGTACCGGTGATGTCTCGCCCTTGAAAAGAAGCAAGCTTTCCATCTATGTCGTAGATGGGGATGATGACGCGCATCGAGAAATCGCTGTAGCCGAGTCCTCCATACGATTTGACGTATTGGTATGCTCCCGTCTTGCAGAAGCCCAAATGGAAGTGTGCTGTGGCTTCTTTGGTAATGCCGCGCTGCGTGAGATATTTCAAATTCCGACCATCTATCGGCAGGGGAATGTAGTTGGGAAGATTGAAATCGGGATTGGTGTTGATTGGATTGCCAACTTTGGGCGTCGGCTCTGTCTTCGGGCGCCATCCTGTAGCGTCCAAAAATTCGTCGATGTTTTCCATAACGTCTTTAAAACCGCCGTGTATGGTGGCTTTGATGAATTTGTACTTATTGAACTTCGTCTCGCAATCGCCGTGGAAACAGTTGCCAAGTCCTGTTTCTTCATTGAGATAAACCTTCCATTTGGCGTTGCCGCACACGGGGCATTCTCTGAGGTTGAGCTGCGTCCCGTGTGAACCCGTGGCACGTCGATAGTCAATGCCCATCCAATCGAGCCACGTGGTCATGTCAACATCTTGCAGATCAGAGATGGTTGCCATCAGCGTTCGCGTTCAAGAACTTTGTCTACGTGCAAATAGCACTCAAACAAATATCCATCGATGAAGAAACATACGACTCCGGTAATGAAGCGCATAAAGTTTTCGCCCCGCAAATCGCTAAACTCGTACAAGCCAAACGCAATTTGCGGAACGAAAAAGATAGCCGCGGCGACCAATAGGAAGATAACAATCAGACCGATCTTCCAAGCAATGTATTTTCCGTATGTCATTTACTCGACTCCAATAACGGATTGGATGGCCTGCATCTTCTTCATGTCTTGTTTGACTCGAACGGTAAAGCCAGACTCTTGGTTTCGAGAGGCAGCAAAATACAAACGCTCTTCGCCGTTATTGCGTTCCTCTTCGGTTGCGTTGATTGAAATCACCAAGTCGGCCGTACGGATTTTGTTGAAGTCTTCCGCCACATGCTCTGCCTTGACCACAACAGCTTTGACGCCCTCACGGTTAGATTGAGTAGCCGTCAAAAGCGCGCAGTCAAACTCAAAAGCAATAGCGCGGAGACCAAGGTAGATTTCCTTGCTGTTTTCAATAACATTGTCTGTGCGGTAGTCCGGCGCCATGATGTCTGCATAGTCGACGGCCACAAGATCAAAAATCAGTCCGCGATTGCGATACTTCTCGATCAGTTTGCGAAGCATCCGGGGCGTCATCATGCCGGACGGGAATTCATGAATAATGAATCGACCGGACTTAGCAGCACGCATTCGAATCTTGTCGTCAACAGAAATGATGTTGTCTTCCAATTCGCGTACAGCGGTGTCGGAAACACAAGCATCCAAGCGTTCCGCAATAATGCGCGCAGAGACTTCCAAAGTGGCATACAGAACGTTGTATCCAGCCTTTGAAGCGTTAGCGGCAAAATTGACAATATGCGCAGTGTTGTGACTGATCAGTCCATTCGCAAAGAAGCTGTGAGTCCCCGGTACAGTCAGATCAACTGTCTCTGCTTCATCATCTTCGATAGAAGCAACCCGATCGAACGCATAGTTGAAACCAACCCATTCTTTCAGCCCATTAACGGCAGGCGCATGACAACCCTCAACACCGGCAAGAATCTTATGATTTTCATAAATACCAAATGTTCTGCATAGACGAACAAGTGAATCGGCATTGCGAACACTAAGTCGATAACCGTCATGCTGACCGCTTGGCTTCACGCTGTAATTCGCTATGACGCCTTCATTCAAAAGAAGCATCTGCAACTGCTTGATGATCTTTTTGGACGTCAGCGTCAAGCCGTAAGAGAGCTTCTCTACGCAGCCTGCAAGCCCGAGCACGACACCAACAAAGCGCAAAACACATTCGCGCGGAGCTTGACGAATCGCCCAAGAAATTTCAACGGATGCAGAACCGTCAAACGACACGCCAAGATTGGCCAAATAGGCCGTCAGAATTCGACTATTGAAAGACGCCTCAGCGACATCATTCTCACGTTGAGAGATTGTGACTTTAGGCTCAATAGCAAAAAGCGTCTTAGTCAGTTCAACGAAGCGATCCATGATTTGAGGATCTTTTTGCGTGAAGGTAATTACGCCAGCCTCATGCCCGCCATGTCCTCCGGCAACGATCATTCCAAGCCATTCGGCCAAATCCGGCGTCATCGTGTCCGGCAGTGTTGGAGCGGTTCGCCCAATGTCTATGCGATTGCCATAGACGCCGGCTCCGCGCTGTACTGCCAGATAGTCACCGATCTTGATTTCTTCAAGACGCTTCCACACCAATCCTTGCCGTTCATCAAAAATGAGCATTGGGTGATGGTATGTGCCTTCTATTTCGAGACCCATGCATTTGGTTGTAATTCGCTTCGTTTTGGTCAAACCGCTGTTGTAGACGTGTGATGTCAACTCCATGCCGTTTCGCCCGAGCACCATCATTTGATGCGCACGATATTCATCCACGCCCAAGTCAGACGGGATGAAATCGCCAATCTCGGCCAAGCCACGCTCAGTGAAAATAAGCGTATCTCGCTTGACGCATTTACCCGCCTTAGCTGCACCCATCAACACCGACATTTCTCGACGTCCCCAGCCTCTGTGGTAAAGAACATCGTCAAGTCCGAGCACGCCCGTAGTGATGCCGCGCGGGGGCGTTACGCCTGCGAGCTTGTCTTTGCGTTCGTTAGTGCGGTTCTCGATTTCTTCGTAGTAGTCGTAAGCGTCGCCCTCTTCGTTGGCGCCAACATCAAGAGCCTTTTTCATTGTATCTTCAATGGTTTCGTACTCATCTTTGTTGAGCGCTTCTGCTGAACGCAAAATTGCGGCAGTGACTGCTTGATGACGCGCAAACTCGGCGAGCTTGGCTTCAAGCGGCGCAGCACTTGGCAGGTTGTCCGTGAAGGCTTTCTTGATGGCATCAACGACCATCGGCTTATCTGCTTCGCCAATGATCTTTTTATTCAATGCATCAGCAACGGCAATTTTGAGAGAAGCCTTGTCGATTGCACTTCCGTATTGTTTGAAGTGCCGAAGAGCAATTTGCACTGCACCTGCAAGTCCCACGTTCTCAAAATGAGCCGGATACAGCAAATGCGAGCAGCGACGCATAAAGGCTGTATCACGCAAAGCAAGAGCCGCCAAGCCCTGCTGAAATTCGTCGTCAAATGGAAAACGGATCGGTTCGCCCGATCCGTCTACCGTAGGGACGACGCTTGTGTGCGTCTCGTCCATAAATTACTTCTCCGTGGAGTAGAAGCCGATCAGAGCACTCTTAAAGAAGACGATCGTGTTTTCTTCTTCAGAATCCGCTAAGCCCGAACCATCTTTGCTGGAAACAGCAAGCGAAATCGTGAACTTGTCAAACGCCTTGACGACACCTTCGACGGTCTCAGTGGCGCTGAGAAGCAGATAAACCTTTTTGCCCGATCGGAGAAAATGATTAAGCAGAGCTTCGTGACCTTGGAAATGACCGGTCTTAGAGTTGGCGGTATTTGTATGCAGCATGATGGATCCCTTATCGGATGGATGATTAAGTAAGTGAAAGTTGTTTGCTTTCGATGGTTAAATGATAACTCATATATTAACAATCATTGAGGAGCTTGGCTCGATCCCTTTTAACTTCGTTCATGTCATCTGTAAATTCCGCTGTGGCTATAGCTTCTCTAAGAATTTCAGACTTATAAACTAGGTCTGCAAGAACGAATCTTTTGATTCTTTTCTTACGAATCTGGTTAATCAAGAACTGCTCATATCGTTGTTGACTTTTTGAGTTTTCCCAATTGGTTGCAGAAAAATATGGATCTTTGGCCAGTACGATCGCTGTTCCATTAATCTTCTCGTTCCACAACAAATCGATTGCCGTCATTTCATCAGGGTCTCGAAGCAAGTGGCAAGGACGCGGAACTCGATTTTTGAAGTCGCCGCAAGTTAGCCTGTAGTCCATCATCGTTCGAATAAACCACATGTACTCGTAGCCGAACGTGTCGCAATAACTTCTTAGATTCCATATAGATGCAGCTTCTTTGCTCGTCATTGGATCATTCTTGAAGCCTGCTGATTTCTTGCCGAAGAGCTTCAAAGACTTCTCGATAAAGACTCTCCGGTAGCACTCTGCGAACCAATACGACGCCTGCATTGGATGAAGCCGAACATAATCAAACCACCGCGTCTTCAAACTGTCGGACTGGGCAACCCTTGACGCCGGAGAGATTTTTGATACTGTTAAATATTCGTATTTTTCAAATGTTTCACTATCTCCGGCGTAACTTCCCAACCATGTAGGCAGATAAATGTCCATTTTTTCGTCCTTCTATATAGATTATTAATATATATATTATCTAAAAGGACGCATTTTTGGACATTCATCGTCCTTCTAGAAAGACCTAACCTCGGAACCAAGAGGTTCGTCGTAAGCTTGGATGATCTCGGAAACAATGCCGGATCGAACCACATCTTCGCGAGTAAAGGTAATGTGAGCAACCGTCGGCAGGTAGGAGATACGCCGAACAGCATCTACCAAACCAGACGGCCCGTGAATGTCCTGCTGAGAGTCGTCGCCGTTAATGACCACGGTTGTATCCAGCCCGATGCGAGTCAAGAACATCTTCATTTGTTTGGGCGTCGTGTTCTGCGCTTCGTCAAGAATCACAAAAGCATTCTTGAAAGTACGGCCACGGAGATAACCAAGCGGGATAGCCTCAATCGTCTTGTTTTTGAGCAGATACTCAACCCTGCCTTTGCCGAGTCGTTCTTCAAGCACCTTTCGGAAAGGCTGAAGGTATGGATCAAATTTCTCGTCAAGCTCGCCCGGAAGAAAACCCAAAGACTCCCCTGCTTCCACCGCAGGCCGCGTTACGATGATCCTTTCAACCCGCTTGTTCTCAAGAGCTTGAGCAGCCAGTGAGGCGGCAACATACGTCTTCCCTGTGCCTGCTGCGCCCGTTGCGAACGTGATGATGTGCGACTTAATTGCCGCCGTGTACTTCTTTTGCTTTTCTGTGTGAGGCTCAAACGGCTCAATCGCCTTGGCGGGCTGTCGTGTATAGAACATCTGATCGCCAGAATCGATAGAAGAACGTTGGGTCTTGTTGCGTTTGCTCATGCGGGGTTCCTTGTTAAAGAGCAGGTTCATCGTCGCGGCGGTAGTACCAGAGACCACCGGAAACGGCAAAATCAGAAACGGGGATGTAATCAAAGACGGTTTGCTTGGTCTTGGTGTCGACGTTGATGAGCGCAAAGCCCATTCCCCAACGTTCACCTTCACAATAAGAAGCGGAACGTTTGTGCCCACAGCCAAGCTGATGCCACTCGTAATGACCAAAAACGGGAGAGAAGTGAGAGTTCACCTTGTGTCGGTGATGGTGTCCGTGACAGCCGGGCATGCCCATAGACTCGCCCTGCGGCATGTGATGACAAAGCACCGAGTCGTAATAGATTCGGTAGTTGTTGGCAACTTCTTTATTGAGATCGGCCTTTGTCCAAGCGGCTAGGTCGGATTTGCTGATGTAGTTGACTTGAAACTTGTCGAGACCGAGAAGTGTCTGAATCGACATTCCGTGAAGATCGGAAAGAACCGATCGAAGAGCGGGCGTTGCGTCCGCTAAAAGTCTCAAGATGCGTGCTTCGTGATTGCCCTCAATAAGATCGATCTGGGCGTCAGGGCAAACCTCACGGAGAGGCTTGAGGATCGCGTTATGAACGAATTTGATGCGCTCTACGGCATTCCACTCTCGGGGATCTACAGTGTACTTGCCAAATTCGGGAAGATCAAAAAGATCACCCACAATAGAAATCACGTCAGGCTGAACTCGCCGGGCGGTGTCAATCAAGACGCGAAGAAAGAAAGGATCGACATCGATATCGTGCAAATCAGACACTGCAAGAATTGTCTTGTAGCGCGTCGGATTGTCTCGGAGATACTTCTCGGCCCACCCAGCCTTTTCTTCGTTTAGCGCGCGGTAAACGTCGCTTGCAGAATGTTTGGCGGTTTGATTGCGATATTGAGAAACACCTCGCGTTTCAAGAACGCCTGCACGGCGACGGAATTCGTTAAATGTTCCGAAGTGATAAGCCCAGACACGCTCAGGAAGCGTCGTGTTGTTTCGGAACATTGCCCGTGTAATCAAGGTCTCCGGGTAGACCTGCTGCACTGCTTTTAACTCAGCGATGCAGTCTTCTTCGGTAATCGACTTAGGGTCGATTTCAGAGAAGTCAATCATTAGTTCTTATTGTGTTTGTTAATGAAGTCGACCAAATCGTTGTGTCGAATGCTGAGTTTTTTGTACTGGGAAATTAGATCGATATAACTGTGAACGAGATCTCCTACTGTTGAACCAATAAAGGGATCAATAGGTTCCGCACGGATCATCGTTTCAGCGGGCGGAACGAGTTTTTGTCCGACCACTACTGGCGCCGTAGAGCAGCCCGATAGTGTCGTCAGGAAGCCGAATATCAAGAACATCTTGATCGACAATTTCGACGCGCTTGGTTTCCTTTTTAATCTCTTGATGCCGCCTTGTTTCATTTTGAATTTTATTGGCTGTCGATTCCGAGGCGACCACTGAAGATTTAACTGTCTCATTTTCGATTTTACGCGCTTTATTTATTGCATCTAAAGCGCCAGCAGCGGTTTTCTCATTGTGCAAATGCCAGCCAAAGTAAAAGCCGATCAAACCAGAAAGAATGATGAGTGCAATGGTCAGCTTTGACGACGAGAAAAATGATTTAAGGATGGCGATCATTTCCAATAATATCCGATAGTTGATTTTTCGGATACACGCCGTGCTTGCAAATAAGGTTCTCCATATCTCGGCGATTTACCAAGCCTTGATATTTCACGTTAGAAGAAAACACCCATCTCCGAAGTTCGTTGCAAGCACCCTCATAATCGCCTGCATTTAACTTATTTAGAAGTGTCGAAGATGCGAAATTGCCTGCGCCAACGTTATAAATGAAGCTGACGTAAGCGTCATATTCACTCTGCGTAAGAGGAACCTTCACATACTTCTTAATGGTTTTTTCGGCGTGCTTTGTGTCTTGCCCAAGCAGCTTCAAAGCATCCGGCACAGAGATAAACGTATCAAGAGGCATCCGCTCATCTTTATGTCCAAAACCGATGGTTGGATCATCTCCCGGGACAGGAATATAAGCTTTTTCTTCAAAGCCTTCGAAATTGGCAATTGCGATCAGCCCCGCTCCTGACAAAGCCAAAACACCCACTTTGAATCGTTTTGCAAGATCGCTCATTAGTAGAACGCCTTGAGCAGACCCGAAAGAATCGTCATAACGACACCGCCTCCAAGCGCCCACATGATCTTCGCTGTCGTGGCAATCGTCTTGGCTGATGCCTTAGCGTAGATGTGTTCGGCTTCAAGTTTGCGAAGCCGATCATCTTGAATGTCGTAGTGTTTCTTTAGTTCAACGATAGCTTGGGAAACCATCGTGAAACGTTCCTCCAAAACTGCCAAACGCTGGAGGGTTTCCATGACTCCGCGCAGAGATTGCTTGATGTCGTCAATATCCTGCGCAAAGTGATTAATGCTGAAGTCTTCTGGATTTGCCATTTATTTATTTTTATTCTTATTTTTAGCAAACCCGATACTTGGTCTCTTAAGTTCGGGGTCTATGTGTTTTATCGCCCTCAATTAAGAGGATTTTTTGTTTCGTAAGCGGTTTTATATCGACTTATTATTTTATCTCTAATTCCCCATTTATCAACAACTTTATCCAACCAACGATGCATTGTTCGAGCCAAATAACACTCGTGACTTGTCACATTTGCCCAACATGCGCCTTTACACACATCACGGATAGGACAAACTTTGCATTTTTTGGGTGTTAATTCATCAACTTTGTTCCAATCAACACCGGTATAGATGTCTCCGACAAAGTTGGTTCCATATGGACAGGCCATAAACCGTCCGTCCACAGCAAGCGGCAGCATGCGCTCATTGATGCACCGAATGCCCCTGTAGTTCTTCTTAATCCACCACTTTCCGATGGCTTTATAAAGCGCGTAGTAGTCGCCCCACTTTGGGTCTGGATCAGATGCATATGCAATCATCTCCGTCTCAAGCATCGGTGTGATTTGAAGGATGTAGCGCTTTACCGTGTCAAGCGTTGTGTTTGTGTGCGCGACAATATTGGTTTGATGGACAAACTCCGGCAGGAATGAGCTTAAACGACGCATTTTGTTGGCAGCAACCAATCGCTCGACGTCGTCTTTGAGCTTGGGGATGTCGTTGTTTTCTTCGTACACCGTAATCGCCAAGCCATGACGGTCGAGATATCGCATCAAGTCGTAGCGAGGCGGCGGCAGTACGTCACGAAGTGAATTCTCCCCATCATAAGACGCAAACACTGAGAAGTTGTACTCGTTAAAAAACGAGATCATCTTTCGATTAAGCAGGCTTGCGTTAGTGACGAATTTGTACTCGAAGTCCTTGCCAAGCGACTCCGCAACCATCTTCATGGTGTCAAAGTACATTAGAGGCTCGCCGCCCGAAAACGTCACACGAAAGAATCCGTTGTCCCGAAGATAACCAAGCACATCTGGATTGAACTTGTAGTCGATTTTTCGGGAGTGACAGTGCTTGCAATTGAAATTGCACTGCCCTCCCATCTTCAACACACAGATCTTATTTTTCTGCATAGAGCTTCTTTTGGAGCTTGCGAACGTTCTGCTTGTGCGTTGTAATCTCTTTGAGGCATTTCTCAACAGACTTCATGTTCATTACGGAACGCTCGTCTGCTGCCAGAAGCACCGACCAAGCGTCGGAGTCAACCTTATCTTGAAGCTCAAGCGCTTCAACCATATTGCGAACAACACGGGTGATGGCGTCACATTGAGCCTCAAGATATGAGGCTGAGTTGTAAATGTCCAAATGCTGAAGCATTCTGCCTTTCTTGCGGCTCGACTCATAGGTGTCTTTAAAGATCGGACTTGCCTCCAACAGACGCCCCGTGCTTGTTTCGTCCGAACCGATCTTGTAATTGGTGAAGCCTTTAACGTTGTCAATACGGTGAAACAAGAATATGTTTACATCACCATCTTCTTCAAAACAAACCTTGGCAATGAAATTCTCGTCGTAAGCCTTGGCTGAAGGTCGAGAAACACTGTTGGAATCGACACGCTCATGCATTGGATAGACCACCTGTTTATCGCGCTCGTCGGTTTGAATGATCGCGCACATGATGACCTTGCCCTTGTAGAGCAGCTTATTCAAAACAAACTTACCGGTAACGGGGCGTTCGCAGCAGATCGTCTTGTATTTGAGAATTACCTCTTCTGAGTTCTCGTCAAGTTCAAACGAACTTGTCGGCTCTTCTTCGACATCAACAGATTCGACTCCGATGACTTCGCCCTCTTCGTCAAAAATCTCTTTGTCTTCTTTATGGGTTTTACGGGGACGATGGAAAACTGTAATCATAATTCGACAGGCGTATAACTATTGTTGAACTTAGGCATCATGTCAATGCAGGCTTTGTAGAAAATTCTCCGCATTTCACACATTTGTTCGTTTCCGGGCAAGTCACCCAAGACATACGGACAGCCTTTTTTGCAAAGCGCTGCCGCAAAGCACTCTTCGCACCTTTTGACACGCTTCTTCTCTTGAACGGCAAGGGCTAACTGACAGTTCTCGTAGATTCCGTCAAAACCAAGATCAACCGGGCCGAGCTTGCCGAATCCCGAATGGCAGACATACATGTTCCCTTGAAGATCAATGTGCGACGCATAGCGATAAGGACCGCATGCCGGGTAGAGACTTGTCGGCTGTCCTTTCGCTTCTCGCTGCAGCACTTGGTGAAGATTTGAAATAGTGCGCCAATAAAGCTCGTACTCTCTACACTCAATGTTCCCCGCCAGAATGTTCTTTATGAGGTTGTCTGTGACCTTTTCACAAGATTGTCGATACTTCTCAAAGTCAACACTGTAGAGATCTGTGGGCATCGCCCAGTTCACTTCAAGAAACTCGTGAGCAATCGGGATATCCCCGCATTTTTCGCCGATATAGTCCCATAGCCGGTAATAGTCTTGGTTATAGGCATGAATCACTGAATCAATACCGCGCATGTTGACAGAATTGAAGAGATCACAGAACTCCTTGCTGTCAAGCATGTTGACGTCACGAACTTTTGCCGTATCGGGTCCGTCATTGCTTAGAAAAATCACGCCGCGGTCAAGGCTATTGAAATATTCGACTACTTTCTCCGTTAAATTCGCGCCGTTCGTGACAATCGAATACTCAGCATTTGGACGGTCAACTCGTTCGATAATCTCCTTAATCTGCTTGAAGTAAAGCAGCGGCTCTCCTCCCCAGAATGATATTTTGACCAAATCGCGTCGTTGAAGGGCAATACCGGGATGCAAATCACAGATATGCTGAAGATATTTAATTAACTTCTCAGAGACGGTCTTCTTAATACCCGAATGAATATCTTGTTGAATGCAGTGGCGACACTTGAAATCACATGCCTCGCCAAGCATCACGCAGACACGCGTTATGTTTAGGTCGGAATAAATTTTCATTCTTCTCTTTTCTCAAAGTCCAAATAGTCACACACTGCCGTATTGATTCTCAGACACTTACATACATGCGGTGTAGCAGACTGGGACGCGAAACTGCATCGATCTCGAATTGGACAGCTCTTCTGTCCGACACAAGCTTCGAAGTCGCCTACTTCAAGCTTTCGCTTCAAAATCGTTGACATATCATCTTCGACAGTACCGTAGATGTTCATTGTTGTTATGCCGCAAACTGATCCATCGGGAAGCACATTCAACCCATTGGATGGCGCATGTTTATAGAACGCCAATGGAGACTGGATACTTTCAACATACTGTCTGTATGACAACATGTACTTGTCATAGTTGAAGTTCTTCAGCAGCGTCTCGTCTTCATAACCAAAGAAAGGCATGAAGGTGTAATAGAAGTCGTCGCTTTCTAAGAGATCAGCGATGTACTCGTAGTTTGCGACTATGTCTTCATTGCCAGCACAAATGGTTGAATTGACGCGCAGAGTGTTGACTTGTTTAATAAGCGAGCACAGATTTTCATCTTTCAGCACATCTACACCGCGCAGGTATTCTGTGGCAGTCCCGTCGTGACTGAAGTGCAATTCAATATCTTTGTCGTTAATCCAATCGACAATCTCTTGTGTTAGGTGCGTCCCATTGCTCATAATCTTGAGATGGATTCCATCTGGGACATATGAAAATAGCTCTTTAACGCGATTTAGATATAGCAACGGCTCTCCGCCTGATGCAACCACAGCAATCGTTTTGGATGGATCTAATTGCTGCAAATACCGTCTCATCAACCCGTTTAAGCGCGGTATTCTTCGCTTTGCCATATGGCGATAGCAATATTTGCAATCTAAATCACATGCCAACCCAATTGGCACACAGACTCGTCCTAACTCAAGCATTAAAAGCCATCCGAATCACCGGAGGTTGAAGTGCAATTGCATTTACAGTTGCAGTTGTAGTTAGTCGTCCGCTTATGAATGGAATGCGAATGTGAAAGACTGGCTAATTTTTGAAGCAGTGCATAAATGTCATATGTACCCGCTTCAACGCCGGGATTGGTTCGAAGATATGTCGTAACTGATAAAAGCTGGCCCGAACCAGTTTGATCTGTTGTGTCGGTTGCTCCTGTTGTAGAGATGGCCGTTGAACCAATGTCTCGATAACCTTGTGCTGAGGCGCTGTAGTTCTTCGGACTAGCAATCGTCGCTGCCTTCAAGTTTTTAACAGTCAAGTTTTCAAGCGTCGTTTGAACCGAGCTTGTTGAATCGACACGAAGAAAGTCAGATGACTTCAAACCACCCAGCATCTCTGCGTTCAGGCCGACATTCAACTTCCCATTATTGATAGGAATCTGATCGGCAGAGTTGCCAGCGTGCTTGCCGTCAACCATGTCAGCATTCAGCCCGCCATTCACAACGCCGTTGTTAATGGGAATTAGTCCCGAACTGTTGCCGGCGTCATATCCATCCAACTTGTCGGCGTTTAACGAGACGTTCAGCGTTCCGTTATTGATCGCAATATTTCCCGCAGCATTACCCGGCTCTTTATCGTCAACCTTGTCGGCGTTTAGATTTGCAACTACCTTGCCGTTGGCGCCAGCGTACAGATCCTGCCAATTGCTCCACTGTCCGCCGCTTTGAAAACGCGTGCAAACCTTGCCGCTGGATGCGCCAAAGGCAATCTGCGTTGAATAGCCGTTCGAATTACCTTGACGGATCTGTAAAACACGCCAATAAGTATCTCCGCTAGGAGCATTCAGCATGTTCGAGCCTTCATAGAATCCGGTAGGCATCGAAACCCAGTCGTTCAGATTGCGCTTTTCGTAATCAATGGCATTGCCTTCGCCGCCATCAAGATTGCGCGCGTCGCCAGAGGCGTCTGCAACAACCTTCCATACAACTTCAGTTGGGTCGGTCAAAATGTACAGCTTGTTTTCGTCAGTTCGGTAGCAGAGCATCCCCTGCTGCACGTTGACTGTAGGAAACGCCGTACCGGCAGAGCAAGACAGTCCTGTTTTGTCGTTGCTCAGAATCAGAGAAAGAGATTCCGACAAGGCTTTACTTGACGGAATTTCGGTATATCTTTGCATCGTCGTCCTTTTATTGTTTTAGTTTTTCAGACGAATTTATTTTTGTATTATAGCAAAAGAGCCTGAATTGACATCAGGCTCTTTCTATTTAATGGAGATGAATTACTCGTTGATTTAAACTGCCTTTCCACTCTCCTTGATGGTCGATTTTTAGCTTTTCGACGAAAGGACCATCAATTAAAACATCAATAAAAGGTATCAAGGGAGAGTTTTTGACATGAGCAAATGTTCTGCCCGTCCATGCCCAGATCGATTTTTTGGGGAAGCGTTCTTTGATGCGCCGGAGAAGCTCAGCCAGTGTCGCTTGATGCTCAGGTTCAAACGGATCCCCGCCCAGAAGAGAAAAGCCTGAAATACAAGGCTCAGCCATAGCTTGGAGAATCGTTTGAGCAGTGTCTTCGGTGAATGGTTTTCCGGCATTGAAGTCCCAAGAGTCTTTATTAAAACATCCCTTGCAGTGCACCCGGCAACCGGAAACAAAGAGCGAAACCCTGATTCCGGTGCCGTTGGCGGTATCACAAGTGCTGAGACCACAGTAGTTCATGTCTCCTCCTCGACGACAAATCGAAAGCCCCACTTCAATGGAAGACGTCCCATCTTGATGTATTTATCCATATTCAATAAAGGACCAGTCTCTCCAAAGAAATTGGCACAGGCTGTTATCGAAGGGAAACGAAGAGTTGAGCCGTCTTCGTATTCAAGAGTAACAGGCTTTGAGCGTGAATATCGAACGTTATCGGCATGCGTCAGCCACTCCAAGTTCGAACGGTGGTTGTTTTTGCGATTCTTGTCAATATGGTTAACTTCAAGTCCCGGCTTGAATCCATCTACAAACGCCTTCGCAACCACTTGATGCACCCCAACGTCGTATCTCTTTTTGTCGCGATTCAAACGAACACGCATGTATCCGCGTTTTTCGTACTGAACAATAATATTGTTTTTGTATCGGTTTTTAACCACCCCGTCTTCTGAAACAAGATAGTCCGGAAAATCAACAACTGTTCGCCATTCCATATCACATGCTCTTGCGGTCATGAACGTTTGCCAGAAGTGCGTCATTCATGCGAGATCCGCCATTGACTTTGGTGTAACCGAGGTAGCCAGTAACGCGACTGATGACGTTGATATTCGTGGACCCGCAATGGGGACATTTGTTGAGCGAATTAGTACTCTCTTTGCCGCAATCATTGCAAAACACCTGATCGAAGTTGATGCCTTGATAAAAACCTTTTTTCAAACCACGAATCAGCAAGGCGCGAACGGCTTCAATGTTTTCTGGATTATCCACTCGAACATATTGAATCCGACCCCCAGCAGGAATCTTGAATAGAGGTTCTTCGAGATCTTGTTTTTCAAACGGCGTGATGTCTTCGTCAACGCGCATATGGAACGAATTCGTGAAGTAGTCGCCAAACCTCTTGTCGTGCGTGTAAGCCTCATACTGTTTTGCTGCAGTACCTTGATAGCTTTCTGCTGGCGTTGAGTAGAACGCATACAAATAACCATCTTCTTTTTTGTACTTTTCGATACGATCAGCAATAAACCGAAGTACCTGCAACCCAAACGAACGATCTTGACGGATAGTTTCACCCTCCCAAAGAATCGTTGCTTCGTTTAGGCCGATATAGCCAAAAGAAGCCGTCATATAGTTGATGAGGTCGCCGATGGGTTCGTCTGGCTTGCGATAACCGTTATAGAAGCCCCCTTGCGTGAACATGATCGGGTTTGTACTTGCAGGTGTCTTGGCAATAGTGTCATAGCGCTTGCGAAGAAAATCACGAACAACGTCCATACGGTTGGCAAGAACCTCCCAAAATGCTTCGCGGAAGTTATTCGGATGTTCTTTTTTGGCAATGGCAACGAGAAGCGGAATGTTCATAGAAACTACGCCAATGTTGCAGCGGCCAACGGCAACCAGCTCTCCCTTATCGTTCTTCCACGGCGAAAGAAATGCGCGACAACCCATGGCGCTGATTACGCATTTGCCTTTGGAGTCACGGAACTGACGAGCAATGTCGTTGTTTTCGGGATCGCCTGTCAAAGAAATCATGTCGGGATACTGACGCTTTGCGCAGCACTCCACGCAAGCGTTAAAGACGCTTTCAGCGCGCTTGTTGTTGCTGATGAGAGATTCGTCCCATAGATAGATCAGTTTGGGAAATACAACAGGAAGTCCGCCATGTCCCTTAATACGCTGATCGAGAATAGCCTTGCAAATGGCTTCAAGAATTTTGTCGTCTTCTTCTGTACGGTCGTCAATACTGTTCCACGAACCGAAAGAGATCGTCGAGAACGGGTAGTCGCCGCGAGCAGATGCAATGGAATTTAACTTAAGTTCAAGCGCTTGGAACCCCTGTCGAAGCTCTGTATAGAGTTGAGCCCAAGCATATTCATTGATCTTGTCTTTTTCGGACGTGTAATTGGAGATCTCAACGCGAGCCTTGGCAAGTGTTTTCTTGCAGTACGGAAGAAGAATTCCGTCTATTTCCGGTACAGTCATCCCGCCAAACTGCATAGGCGACGTCATGAGAACCAAATCGCCAAGAAGATTAATGGCCGTATTAACAGTTTTAGGTTCGGTGTAGCGAATGTTTGCCGCTTCAAAACCACCCTTCATGACATTCGCAAAGTCACCAAGACAGCAATTAATCGAACCAAAAATCATGTCTCGCATGTCGTGGATGTAGATATCACCGCGTTTGCACAATTCTTTCTCTGTCTTGGAGAGATAAAACTGCTGATAGAGACTCTTGGCAAGGTAACCGCGAAGCAAAGAACCCTTAGTAGAGATCAAAGCGCTATCGAAGTTAGCGTTCTCACGGTCTCCACGATAAAGAATGTCATCGGCGTAGCTTTTCAGCTTCTCGAAGTTCTTGGCATAGCTTGTCTTGTAGTAGCGATATTCAGCATACGAATCAGCCACGTCTTTGAAGCCAAAGCTGGACAGCGTTGCAATGACAAGCTCATGAATTTGAAGTACCGGAGTGTTCTCTTCTGTCAGTCGATTCTTTACTGTCTCAGCCATTGCGCTGAGCTTGTCGTCGTCAATACATCTATCACAACGAAATGCTGCTTTCTTGACGGCTGTCTTGATCTTGTCGGCCTTAAACTTCTCTAATGTTCCATCTTTCTTGATGATATTCATGTGTTTTTACCTTAGACGAAACTGCCCGCAACATTGCGGGCAGAAAGCGCTTTCAATTATTATGTTGTTAATATATTAACAACCATTTTAAGCAAAAAGAGCTCGAAGAACTAATAATTCATTGAAGAAGGCGCAACGAAGTCGTTGAATTTCTTCATTGATTGCATAGATGACTTCAATATCTTCATTCGGCGTACTGATCATAATGACCTCTCCCATAAAGTCGAATTTGCCTTTCCCTTTGCGCAATGAGGGAAGCGCGTTCGTTGCTATTCGCGTCGGCCTTGTAAATAAGATAAAGCGTCGTAATGCAGTTAAAGAGGATGATTAATCACGTTCGCCGGGTGGCATATGACGTTGTTCTTTCTCCGACAAGTACGATTGATAGCAATGGTCGGGGTCGAAGAACAGAATCGCGTCGATAAGAACTTTCGGCCACTTGCGTGAACCATCTTCGTAATGACGCCATGCACGGGCAGACAGCGTTTCATCGGCCCAAGCCTTGTTGCCCGTGAAAATCGACAAAAAGACATTCAAGAGCTGATCGAGAGAGATCAAGAGTTGTTTGAGATTGTGCGTGAAATTGGTAAGTACTTTATTTTTCGGCATTTTCTGCTTCTTATCGTTATGTCCTCGCCGATAATGTTTGCACGAGGTACTATGGCTTCAACGAAAGCAAATAGTTTTCAAGCCACGACAAATGTTGTGGACAGATCAAAGCGCATATGTGCTAAAGTTTGGTGTCAACGCTCAGATGTGCGTTGTTAGATCGTCATATGACGGTCGAACTCAACGATTAGTTGAGAGGTAATCTGGGAAACGGCGACAAATGTTGTCGAGAGCTGCCAGCCGGCACTGATGTGTTGCAGTAGCTTATTTATTTCCCCCGGTGCGACCAATGTTGCACTCAAGCCCCGAACAATGTTCGGGGCTTATTTTTTAAGTAGTTAATTATATTAGAAAATTTAGCATTTTTGAAACCTCTACTTTAAACGTAGAAGATTTCAATACGCTAACCATAAGCCTTATAGAGAAACACAACATCTGTTGTGCAAGTCCTCGGCACATCTGTGCCGGCGACAGATTAACAACAAGATATGCATCCCGGAGATTAGGGTTTCGTTTGGTGTCGAACGGCGCTACACTGGTAAGATGTTTACTCTTACCCATATTCACTGACCATATGAAACGCCCTCTTCTTGCCGTCTTGGCCGCAAACATTCTTCTTGTTCAAGCTACCCTTGCCGCCACATGGTTGGAAGTTGGCGTCCCCGACAACTATAAATATGGTTCTTACATCGCTCTTGATACGATCACGGGAGAATCCATTAAGTCTTACTGGCTTGCTTCGATCAACATTGATAAGTCTTTAAATTACGATACTCTACTTGTATATAAAGAAATCAACTGTAATACCAAGCAGTCCCGAACTCGCGACCTCAACTCCTATCTGCGCGGATAATTGGTTAATTCTGGGAAAGGTTCTGAAGAAATAAGCCGCACCTGATGCTCAAGCAGTTCGGGCGACCCGCTCAGGCCGCCCGAATTGTTATGAGGGCCCGCGAAAGTAGGTGCCGATTCTTCCGCGTACTCGGGGAAATACCGCACGCGTAAGGATGTTCCTTTGTGCTAACCTTAAAAAGACTCGAACTCGGCTCTCCGAGCCTGACCGATCATCCGAACAACATCGTACTGCTGCTCCGAAGCGTGCGATTTCCTTTGAGGAGCCCCTCCATGATTCTGCGTTTTGACAGCCCGATCGTCCGTGCGCGCGCGTCGACGCCTCTGGCACTGGCCGTGATTTTGGCGCTGGGTGCCCCCCCCCGTAGCACATTCTTATGATTTTGTCAGACCTATAACGCCGACATTGCCCGGTCAGCTGCCGAGCAATCAAATCACAGTGGATAGCTCGACCAATGCAAATCCCGGGAGCAGTAATCCGAGCTCGGGCTACGACTGGTGGGGGCCGACCACCAATACTCTCAGCAACAACGACGTGCATGTTTCTCGACATAGCTCGGGTTACGCCTACGGCGGTTGGTCGACGACGGCAGGCAACACGGTTGAAAATAACCGGGTTGTCCTCGAAAAGGGCGGACGGATGCTCCGGATTCTAGGCGGCTACTCCAAAGAAGGTGACGCCCGCGGCAACATCGTGGAAGTCTTTGGGACCACGCCTTCCTCGGGCCTGCCGAGCATCGACGGAGGTCGGACGCAGACGGGAAATGCGACGGGCAACATGGTCTTTGTGCGTCGAGGAGCTCAGGTATACGGCACGCTGGCTGGCGGCAAGGTCTCCCACGAAACGGGAGGAACGGCGCAAAACAACATTGTGGTGATCGAAAGCGAAGCGTCTATCGGCAGTTCCGCTCAGTCCACCGCCACCGTCAACGCAGGTATCGGCACGTCGGCCAACAGCAATGCGGTGTATGTGTTCGGAGCGGCTTACGGAAACGTCTACGGCGGTCAGGCTACAAAAAAAACCGGCACGGCCAACGACAACCTCGTCTACGTTGGCAGCGGGGCGCAGGTGAGCGGAGACGCCTTTGCCGCCTACGGATCCCTCCCCAGCCTTTCGAATGCCTCGAACAACGTTCTTGTCATCGAAGACGCGACCGTTTCGGGCAACGCGGCGGCTGTGAGCACCAACGGCTACACAAGCCAAAAGAACGAATTGCACCTTATCGGAAACGCGGTTGTCAAAGGCGGAGCGGGGGTCAATTTCGACGGTTGGCAGTCGAACGCTTACCGGAAGACAACAACGGGCCTTGTGCACATCAACGGCACGGCCACGGTCGGCAGTCTTGAGGGCTTCAATGAACTGGTGTTCGAGCTCACCGACGCCAACGCCGAGACGGCGGCCCTGACGATCACCAATGCCCACAAAGTGATTGAGACAGGCGATCCCATTTTGGATCTCACTTCTGTTTCCACACTGATCGACGCAGCCGACCTCACCGATCCCTCCAAGGGCGCCGTGCTCATCGCGCTCAAGGATGGTCAGAGCATCAGCCTTCAGGTTGACGGTCACACGAGCTTTGCCGACGAAAGCAATGTGTTTGTGGATCAGGCGTGGACGATTTCCGAGGCCGTTCTGAGCGCGGGCAGCATCCAAGCCGATGCAATGTACATCAACGGCAGAGGAGAGCTTGTGAGCTCGCTTGACGGGGTCGAGACCGTCTGGGGCGGGAAAGTGACGACGCCCACGCGGGAAAGTCACACACTGGCCGAGTCGCTGCTCGGCACCGTCGCATTTGTCAATCAAGGCGCCGAATTCATTGCCGACGAGGGTCTTCGAGCGATGGCGTCAGCCTCTGCCGTCGGCAGCACGGCTGTCTTCGGGGCCGTGCACGGCGGTAGCTCCCGCTATCGGACGGGCTCGCACGTCGATGTCGATGGCGTGACCCTTGTGACGGGCGCCGTGACCCGCACGGGCGGCCTGATGCTCGCGGGCTTTGTCGAAGCCGGCTGGGCCTCTTCCGAGGGACATGTGGACGGCAGCAAAGGAGACGGCGATCACGACTACTACGGCCTCGGAGCGGCGGTGCGCTACACGTTCGAAAGCCCGCTTTACCTCGATGCCTCGTTGCGCTTCGGGACGGCCTCGACCGAATTCAGCGGACGCTATGCCGACTCCTCGGCCCGGTACGATGCAGACGGCCTTTACGGCTCGATGCACGCGGGCGCGGGCTGGGTGTTTGCGCTCGGGCAAAAGACCGATCTCGATGTCTACGCCCGCTATGTGCTCACGTACCTTGAAGGTGACACGGTCGGGCTCGGGACCGCGGGCGGCGAAACCTATGACACGAAAGACACGGTGACGCATGCGTTTCGGGTCGGCATGCGCCTGACGGGCTCCGTGACCGAATTTGCCGTCTGGCGCGCGGGCCTTGCCTACGAGCACGTGGCCGACGGCGACGCAGAGTCGGACGTGATTGCATCGGGCACGCGCAGTGCTCTCGATGTCCCCACGCTTGAGGGCGACACGGGCATCGCCGAGCTCGGTTTTTCGCTGCGGCCGTCGGAAACGAGCCGCTGGTTTGCCGACTTCAGTTTCAAGGGCTATGTCGGCGACCGCAAAGGTGTCTCGGGCAATGCCGCCGTCGGCTATACGTTCTGAGCGGCATCTCTGAGGTATACAGCACAAATCGGGCAGGGAAAAGTTCCTGCCCGAGTGCTTTTCTGCCGTAACCGCCGAAGGGCGCCGTGACGTCGTGTCTAGCTTCTGCTTTTCCGCGTCAAACGCCGCCTTGATCTGATCGCGCTGCTTCATGGCGCACCTCCTAGTTCTGTCGATTGCTCATAGTCGCATCAAGAGGAGCGCTCATCCGCCACGCGGGCCGCAAGTGCAGCCTCAGAAAGTTTCTGGATGCGCCCGAAGTCTGGAACAGGAAGAAGCACGTCTTTAATCTCTACGTGCTTACCATGCGCGGTCTCGATTAATTCCCGCTGCGGATAATAGATGACATCATCCGCAATAATTCGTCTCGGAAGCAGTCCTGTTAAAGATGCAATCGTAGAAACAAAGATACCGGAGAAGAATGCAAACTTAATTTCACAGGTTCCTGCAAAGCCATTCCCTTGGATAGCCGGGCAGCCCCCCATGCACATGTGCGCGTACGGACAAGACATACAACTCTTGCGATTAGAAAAGTGCTGAAGATTGTTGACTTTAATATTGTCAAAATCGTAGACACTTCCCTTGACGTCCTTGACCTTAACAAAGTTTTGACACGTGTACACGTTTCCTTTGACATCAACGACAAGACTTGAATCTCTATCGATATCGCATTTTTGTCCAACATTTACAAGACTCAAGCGTTCCGCCAAACTTTGAATGAACATATTGCCGTAGCGGAACAGTGAGTACGACGATAGTTCTGGCGGAAGCAAAGTAGCTGTCGCGACATTCCTCGCAAAATCTTCAAGTAATTCCCCGGCAGGAACCGTTTCTGCATCAACCTCAGCACGACCAACAGCTAGGACAGGATCAGAAGACATCGCAATATCTCGCCCGAACTTCTGCGTGAAGTATGCCTTAGCGCGGATGGGATCGAGAACTTTTTTGTTGTATGTCACATTGAAGCCAAAGCACCGCAGTGGGTAGTGAGCTTCATGGACCAAGCGTTCTGCTCTATCGATAATGCGTACCTTCTCCGGATCGTCAAGAATATCTTCCCCACGCATACTCTGGCCGTATGCGTCATGACTTACGCTAAACACACACCGATTTTCAACCAAAAAGTCAACGATCTCGTCAGTCAAAAGCGATCCGTTCGTGATAGTTGAAATCTGCGAGTTCGGGAACTTCTTACGCAATGCCGGTAAAACGATTCGAAGCCACTTGATATAGACCAGTGGTTCCCCGCCCCAAAGCTCAATTCGCTTCGGCTCAGAGAACAACCACTCATCCATCCTGGCCAGAAAGGTTTTGGCATCTTCGATAGTGGTGCTCTGCTCTTCAGGCGCATCGAACGCCTGTGAGCAATAGGCACACTTGTAATTGCACTTCGTGCCCAATACGATTCGAAGGAATTTAATCTCACGAACCTTCCTTGCAACTTCGCCAAGTCGAATCTTTGTGGATTTCATGCGGCGTTTTTCTTCATCAGGCAGTTCCCGCACAACGGGCGTCCCGTCTTCGTACGTCAAAACGCTAGCTTTGCTGTCATAAGCGAGCCAACGTGCACCGCCTTGAGTATCTGTGCATTCAATCTTGAACTTAGCCATCACACTTCCCCAATTGCATCAAAATACTCAGCCTGGGCCTCACGGACAGAGCGCTTTTGTCTGTTGACCTTGACAGCAAGCGCGGTCAAGTCTCTTCCTTCGATTGACGATGCGCCGGCAACGCACTCTCGCAAGTGATCCTTAAGCATTGATATTTCATCCTGATCAGAGGAAAGCAAAATTTGAGACAAAATATCGCACTGTTTTTCCAGACTAGACAGCGAGTCCAATTCGTTCACCTTTTGAAGCAGATTTCTCTTTGCTTGGGACTTTTTCACAAATTCAACTGCTTCGGGTACATAAGTCATGAATGCAACTTCGGCTGATGTCGTATCGGGGGGTAATTGAATAACCTCATCATCAGTCTCTATAAAAACAGACACATGACCATTAAAGAACACTGCCGGCTCACCTTCCTCGGGAACCCACACTGAGCCAAAACAGCTGACACTCCCGATGCAATGGCCTGCATTTTTCTCTAACGCATACGGCAACCCTGTTCGAGAATTTCGCACATCAGTGCTTCTGTACGTAAAAACCCCTTTTGCCTTAGATAGTCCAAGATGGACAATGTCCGGCGCAGTCCCGCGCAAATCCGACAGCAGAACGGTTTGTTGAATATCATTAAGTGCTACGGCAATCTCTTTACCATTGCCCGATTCGCGCACAACTAGCGAGGCTGCCGTTTCCGTCGAAGCGATTGTTTGTACGATCACTTTCATAACTAATCCTGACAGTTACAGTTACAGGCACAGTTACCTTTCACGCATTCAACACCTATCGCTCTACCGTAAGCGTCTCTTTTAACTTTGATCGTCGTAGCGTACGTTGCCGTATTCCACAAAATCGCTGCGCTAAATGTTTGAGCGCCGACGTTTTGTAAAGCGGTTGCGATGCGCAAATCACCAGCCCCATCGAAGGTTCCTGATCCCGTGATACCTCCGGTAAATGAGATAGTGCGCGCAGCGGCAAGTTTTGTAGCAGTACCTGCATTTCCTGTCACGTCGTGTACAGTTACTGCGCCTGTCATTCCGTTAACACTCGTCACCCCACTACTGACTTCAACATTACCGTCTGCGTCTGGAGCAGTGCCGTTGATAAACTTGACCGCGCTTTTGTTGAGCGTTGCGACTGCCTTATCGTTTGATGTCTTGTACGCATTCAGCGTCGCTGTCGTTGCGTATGACTTAAGCGTCGTTGTCAGCGAGGCTGTGGTGGCGTAATTGCTCAGGGCTTCTGTCACGCTCGCTATAGTTGCGTATGGTGAAAGATCTGGCCCGCCGCTTAGATCTGAGTAGGCTCCCGAGGTCGCCACCTTCGCCAACGGCGTTCCCGCAACTGGCGCACCTGCTTTCAAATAGATCGGTGTCGTTGCCGCGCCGACGTTGGAGGCGCCCAACTTTGTCGCCGTCGTAGCGGACGCTGCCTGCAAGACAGTGATGTTTGCCGACACGTTGGCCGAGCCGTCAAACGAATAATTGCCCGAAACATTGCCAGTGAAAGTAACCGTCCGAGCCGTTTGAAGTTTTGTTGCCGAAGAGGCATTGCCATTCAAAGCCCCTTGCAACGCCGTTGCCGTAATCACTCCAGTAGACGGATTTACAGTAACGGCGCTTGCGTACTTGACCCCGCTGGTTACTGCGGCGCTTCCCTTTGTAGTTTTAAGCAGCATCGGATATTCGTTATCGTCGGATGCCGCAGATTGATAAACAATACTCCGATCGAGATCGCCCACAACGTTGAAGTTTATGCCGTCATAAACAAATTCCTGCATACTGTTTGCGGCAAGCGAGCTTGCCGACGGCAGGTTGGCACCCCTCCACTTAATCGCCTTGGCTCCTGTGTTATTGACATTCAAAGTGAGCGAGGCAACTGCCGCAGAATTGGTATTGGCGAACTTTACTGTAACGCGAGCCCCTTTTACCAACTTGAAACCGCTACAAGTAACGACTTTTGCGGCTGTTGCTGCGGCGGTCGAGCATTCTCCATAATGGACTACATCGGGGGAGCCCGTGAAAGTCACACCGTCGATAGTGCCCCGTAACGTTGACACTTTCAGCGGCATATCTGAGAAGTCAATTACCGCCGTCCAATCACCGTCTCGATAAAGATAGAATTTATCTTCATCAGAGCGATAAACCGACATACCAACCAATGGATTCAGCGGAAATGTCGTGTCGGCATTATTGGTAAGCGCGTTCTTGTCGTTTCTCAGCAGCAATGGATGCGACGTGAGAAATGATTCCGTTACCGGAAATTCTGTAAAGCCTTGAGTCATTTGTTGTTCTTTTATTGACTTTAAGGAGATTAATAGCCGACAGCCGTCCAGATAAATCGTCCTGTCGTTCGCTCGCCAGTCAAGGCATTCTGAAGAAACAACTCAAAATGTGTCTCGTCAATGCCCACGATGGTTGCAACAACCGGCTTATCAGACATGCCGCTTCGCATAGTTACTGTAACCTCCGGCGCAATGTGGAATTTTTTATTGAACTTGACGTCCAGATCAAAGTTCTTATCGGTTACTTCGGCGGATCCTCGATCAGTGATGTCCGGCACATCTACGGCAATTTGAAACTGTTCCAGCAAAGCACGATCAGCGCCAGCGGCATCCAGAGCAGTTCTGAACAAAGCCTTCTCATAGGTATAGTCACCATAAATGAACGGTCTGAAATGCTCGTAGCCGACGTGCTTGCCCTTCAGCATGTATTTTTGAAGCTCGTCGATGTCCCATTCACCCTGCTCAAAAAAGATGTCTGAAAGCACACCTTGAGCGTTGCGCACTAATGTGTCATAGAGGGTTATCTGTTCGGCCTTTTCAAGCCCATAAAGATGGCTGCAGTTTTCTGCAAAAGAAAGCGTTTCTGCATAACGTCGCTGGAAGCCAATGGCTCGGTTAAGCTCTTCGGCAATCTTGAGCGTTCGATACTGATGCAGTCCGAACTCATGCTTGTACGAGTCCTTTAAAGAAAACGTGTCCGCAAGATACTTTGTCGTCAGACGCTGCGGACGTTCTTTAAAGTTCAAAGGCTCTTCATAATCGCGGATGAATGAATTAAGACGACTGCCTGTTTCACTGATGCTAAAAACCGAGCTGAATTTTTTGCCCGACTCACGCATGCCTTTGCTTGTCAAGCCAAGACGCTCAGGATAATTACGAACAAAACCGACATCATTAGACAAACGTTCGCTGAAGCCAAAATTTTCTTTGACTTGAAGCGTCCATTCCAATGCCTCGTGCCAAGTCCAATTCTCTTCGACTTGCCAAGTGGTACTTCCCCGATTTTGCCAAGTATTGTAGGTTGGCTTGTCAGGATTGATAGCGCTGTTGTCGCCCATTACGACATCGTGAAGGTAAATGTAACCTTGAGCGTGTCGTCGGCGCCCTTATTGATGACCGAAAAAACCACACGGTCAAACATGATGCCGCCGTTGCCATTAAAGACACCCGCCTCTGTGATTGCGCCTGTGGCTTCACCCGGATTGAAGGTGGTCGTAAAAGTGAAAACCTTGGTCGAAGAAGTATGTGCGTAGGTGGCTGCTTTATAAGCAAGCTGAGTGGTCAGAGCTGTCTGTGTCGCAGCAACAGCAGTCGTACCAGTGCCCACGGCAATTACATTCATCACGCCCGGGCGATTCGTAGAAAGGCCAATCGCGTTCGCTACGAAGTCAAAGCCAACATTAACGATCATGTTGTTCTTCTGAATAGTCTGAACCGTACCATCGGCCTTGAAAAGCTGCGCAGTCAGGGCGCCCTTGAGGGCAAAGCATTCATTTTTCATTATTATTGTTTTCCTTATTGCCCGACATTCATGTAGGTGATGTCGCCAATCGGTTCATAAAAACCTGTTTTGATCTTGGCTTCTCCGCCAAGCACGCCGACACCGAAAACTCGTTGAGTTTCAGATTGAGATACTGCAAAGAAAATGTATTCCTCTCTTTCGATAGGAATTTCAATTTCTAAGCGTTCTCCGCTTTCGGCAACCAATTTAAATGTCTTGCTTTCCGTATTATACATAATATTCAAAGCATTCTTTTCGTTGCCGAATTTCATAAATTGATATTCAACAAAAGAATCCGGCTTGCTCATTTTCAGCCAGAACGAAAATTTAAAAAGGCCGTTATATGACGAATCAAGAATCTTGCCTTGATATTCAAGTTTCGTTAAATCAGTGATTTTTAGTCCTTTGGCATAACGTCCCCAATCATATGAAATGCTGCTCGTAAGGCTTGGCGCAATACCGTTTTCAGACTCAAGTTTTTCTTCAAGCGAAAAACCGTCAATCTCATGAATCAGGCCAATCTGTCGAGCGATCTGATTCTCATAGCCAATAGTTTCCGCATCGCCGCCAAGACGCCAAGAACGCATGGCTTCTGTCGAGTTCCACGGATACGTAAATGTTTCCCAAGTTGCGGTATCGTCAGAGCCCTGAACAACCGTCGAAACAGACGTATAGAAGGAGTTTTGCGCAGTGATTTTGTCAGCAAGCTCCATTTTGTGAATGTACTCGGAACGAGAATAGTCATTCCGCATCATTACATCGTCCTGTGCAACCTCCATATTGACGAGGTTTGACGGCCATTGCATGGAACGCGCGTTATGCGTCACAACAAGGTTGCGCGTATTGTCAGCCTGAACGCCGATTTCGATCCACGCAGCTTGGTCTGAGTAAATTTTCGGAAGCGCAATGGCTTTTAACCAGAACATGCGGGTTTGCTTTGAGCCACACGGAATCGACATCTGCGACACTTTGGATTCTGCGACTTTTACGCCCGAGTCCCAGTTCTGGCCTTCTCGCATTTCATAGTGCGACAAGTCATCTTCCTTGTTGGACTTCCACACGAAGTCGATACGTCCTTGTGCAACAACTGCTGTAACGTCTTCCGGCGTAGCAGGCGCTTTTAGTTCGAGCTTGTAGGTCGTGACATTGGGCGAAAGATCACCCGTCGCAGATACTGAGCGGATGTGGTAATAGTAAGTACCAGCTTCATATTGGTAGTGGACGAACGACGTACCCGAAAAATTCTGAATCAGAATGTCTGCACTGTCCCACGTGTCGCCGCAGCGAACCTCATAAGCGGAAGCAAGCTCAACGGGATTCCACTTCACTTCGAGATATGAAGGACGCTTGATAACTTGGAAGTCTGTAACGTCGAGCGGCGTGACGTACTGACCGTTTGCGACGTAGAAGAATTCAACCTCTTCTGACTTATTGTTAAGAAGCCCTACGCCTCTCAGCTTAAAGTGATAAGTGCCCTTCTGAACGCCTGTAACCTGAGCAATTTTTTGTTTGGTAGCAATGGTTTCCCAATCTGTCTCGTTTTCGTTTTCACGGCGCCATTGCAGTTCGTAAGAAATACATCCTTTGCCGGCATACCATGTCACATTGAGCACAGACGACATATAGCCAAGCCCAAGCGAAGAAGTAACTTCTTCAACATTGACGTTAGACGGCGGATCTATATCTAACGGATCGTTGGTGGTTGCATTGTCTTTCTCAAACTCAATACCCTTCTCGATCAAGTCGAATTTTTTGGGCTGATGAGAGACCGCCGTGATTTGGTAGGTGTTGGGAGATTCGCCCTGAGCGATATTGACAACGCGAGCTATCTGAGGAGAAAGCGACGATTCTGTAATTAACCAAATTGCGCTTGACTCTGGGAGCGTTTCAAGCGGTTCATTCCATTCGACGGTTTTGGTTGCGTCACTAGTGAAAATCTTGACGTCACGTTCGGTAAAAGAGCCGTCAGGCATGCGAATAGAGATGGTTGCATCGCCACCCGCTGTAAGAGAGACTTCTGCGTCAAGTTCTGCACGAGTAGCTGTGCAGGAAACGAGACGTCCGCCCATGCGTTTGCCCGCATAGGATGGATCTTGAATTTTGATGACATCTCCGGGAAGCACAAGTGCAGAATCAAGACCAACCGAGAAGGTAATCATGTCGGACTCGTAGGATTCTGTGTAGAGAATCCAACGGCCTGCACGAATAGCTTGAGCGCGTGAAGTGCAGCCAAACGCCGTAAGCTCCGCTTGTCGAATACCGTACTTAGCAATTAAATCGGCATCTTCAACATACTCAACAACCTGCTTGTAGTTCTGCTCGGGATCATTCCACGTCACAAGGGCAACAGAATGCCGATCATTCCGGGAGGAGCCGGAATAAACAAATTCGCCGTTGATGACGTTGGCAGGCGTATAGACCATTGAGGGTTCGGTTGGCTTGTCGCAAGTGAAGTCAGCTAAACCGTTTGCCCAGTAAGCCATGCCTCGAAAGACTGCTGCAATATCCGAAAGCAAGCGATACGCGTCAGAACGCTCTTGAATCTGCGTATTGACAGTAAAGCGCTTTTCCTTCTTGCCGTAGCCATCGTCGATTTCTTCGTCGCAATAACGTCCGATCTCGTAGAGCTTGGCCTTGTTAACCTGCTCGGGTTTGATGAAGTTTCCAAGCCCCCAACGCTTGTTAATTAAAAGCGCATAGAGAATCCACGCCGGATTGCTTGAAATGGCGAGCTTAAATGTGCCGTCCCAAACGCCGTTATAAGTGTTTGTTCCGGCGTTGTAATTGCTTGGGACGTGGATATAAAGACCATCCACCAAATACGAACGAGTAGGTATAGACGATAGGTTTTCAGCATTAGCGGAGATGCCGACGATAGCTGAATACGGGTAGTTCAGACGAGCTTCTGTAATGACGTAAACTGAATCGAAGATTGTGCGGGCTTGGTAGCGTTCAGATGAGTCGCCCGACAGGCGTGTCATGCGAATAAGCCAATACTGAACCTTATTGCCGTAAGTGTCTGTCTGAGGCAGTTTGAACTCGTAAGACCGTTCATACTGAGAATTCTGTTTGCCGGAAATCGTAAAGTCGCCGAGCTGCTGCCAATCACCGGAGTTGTTGATTGCAAGCTCAAAGCGAATACTGACCGAAGTTGCGTTGATATTGCCCTTGTCGTCTTGCGAATAAAGACTTGGCAAAGAAACAACGCACCGAATCTTGTCTGCTTCGGTATTTGTGATAGATGTAGTGATTGGAAGTCCATTCTTGACTTCGGAGCCGACAGACTGCGGCGTCGAAACTTCGCCAAAACCCTCTAGAACCTTTTGATCTGGCGTCCCATTGACCCAATCGACACTGATGCCGTCAAAGTTATAGGTTCCTGTAGCGTTTTGGAGAGGAACATCATCAAAGTAGATTGACTTTGCGCCGTCAACAAGGCCGCCGATCTGCCCTTCTGAGAGCAAATCAAGCACTTTAAGCGTGGCGTTTGAGAATAGCGAATTCGCGGCAATACTTCCGCCAGAACTGCCGCCCCCGCCACCTGAGCCCGCAATTGTCACACGCGGCTTTTTATTTTCTACAACCTCGATCATTGGTTAAGCCTCTGTGACGGTGATTTCAGAACTAATAACTGCCGAACCTACGCGACAACGACCAAATACAAGCGGAACGGGAGCGCCTTGTTCTGTTGTGTTTACTGCGCCGTTAAAGTAGTAGTTGCTCGAAGAGTCGTCGTCGTTGCTGCTGGGTCTCATTAACATCGTACAAATTGCACCAAGCACCATGCCGACGCCCGCGCCGACCATCATTAGACCCGCCTGCACCATCGTCGAAGAGAAACCCATAGAGGGTGCCGAAAGAATCGCGCCAACCACAATCAATACCACGCCAACGACGGCCTGAAGAATGCTTTTGCCGCCGCCCGCCCCCGTCAAAATCGGAACAAAGCGAATGACCTTGCATTTACGGGCAAGCTGGTACGTTTCGTTGGTGAGATTCTCTTTTCCGCCCTTCTCGTCTTCGCACTCGACCTGATAAACCTTGTACTTCTCGACGTTCTGGCGCATCCAATTAACCACGCCCGGCTTGTTCGCGTTAATCAGCGAAATGGCTTCTGAAGGAGAACCGCAGTCGAGCATCCATTCTTTCCGCCCCGCAACCTTGGCAAGTTCGCCGCCCAAAATAACTTTCGTTAGCATCGTGATTTGTGCCTCCAGTGCGAGACCGTATGCTCCTGCCAGTACGAACCGCCATAAATATCATGACGGCTTAAACGGTTGCGCATCTGATGAAGAATTCGATCGTCGCCGGCGTAGATGCCAATGTGATCTGCACCTTCATTGGCTGTCTGAATAAAAAACAAATCGCCGCGAATAGGATCAACACCCGGCTTCATCTTCACGAAACCGAAATTCTTAACAGCTTGCTTTGCCATATAGTCCGGCTCGCTTGTCCAGATGCGCTCAACCCGAGGAAGCTCCGGCAAGTCAATCTGCAGCTCTCGCTTGTAGTAATCGCGCATCAGCGAGAAGCAGTCGAAAACGCCAAAACTGTATGGACGACCAACCAAAGGCGCCTCGTAACCTTCATCAACTTCGACGAGCTCTAATCCTTCAAAACGCATCGGCATTTCTTTGCCATAGACTGCGCCGATGAACCACGGAAGCTGCGCATTGCGACAGCCCTGCTTATCTGCTTCAGATGCTTTGGGAGGCATATCACAATGCGTATGCCAACAACCGACAATGCGCCCTAACTGCTCAACCTTCAGATATTCGTCTGGGTCAATCAAAAACGTCTTGTCGGGATCAAGACTTTTGTTCTCGCATTCAACATAATGCGGTCTGCCGATCTTGTCGGCATAAACCAATCCACACGCTTCGTTTGGATAACGCTTAAAGCCGCACTCTTGTACAAATGCGGTCAATCCATCAAACTCAACCATTCTTTCTTGTCGCTCCGGGGAATCCGCCAAAAGGCAGAATGGGCTTCTCTACAGATACTTGCAGGGCATCAAATCGTGCCTGACATGAACTCAGTTTCTTCGCGCACTTGTCGTCTTTCTGAGAAGAACAAGGCTTGTCGTTAATGTCAAAGTACGGGCCGTCATACCCACACTCGCCGCCCCTGTAGATCCACTGACAGTAGTTCTGAATAATCTGACGACGAGGCAGTTGAACGCCCTGAAGGTCAAATGCCGAAGCAAGCTCCCATTGGATGCTGTACTTGGTCTCTTGCTCCTTCTTGTCGATGTACCAAATATCGTCAGGAAAGAAGGCGTTCGGATCTGCCGTCGGATTGCCGTTAGGGAAGTTCACTGCGTCCAAATATTTGGCAAATGTTCGCTTCCGAATAATCTTGACGCCAACCAGATCGTCATACTGGCGGATCAACGCAGAAAACAACCCCTGAACATTGGCAATTGACAGCTTCGGACGAGGCAGCGTGCCTTGAGTATTAATGTCAAAACCTTCAGTTGAGATTGGCAGAGCGACATAGGTTTGCCCCTGCCAAACAATGTTTTTGTACAACTGATTCGTGCCTGAGTGGAAATAAACCCATGTATCGCTTGTATCGCCTACTTCGAGAACGAACATCTCGATAACAGCCGACGGCGACAGATTTTGAATTTCCTGCGCAATTTGTTTTTGAGCTTCTAATGGCATTAGCTTTCAAATACCTGCTCAAAAGTTGCCGTGATGACATAAAGTCCAAGCTCTTGCTGAGTTGGACCAGTCCATTCACGACATACAAAATTCTGAGTTTCGCCCAAAGGCGTCGTCCATTGGAACGATTCCAACCCGGCTCGATCTTTAAGAAATGCGCGAATCTCAAGAATCTCCTTGGCCGGACGTGAGAACGTCAACTGCCAAGAGTCCTTGATTCTATTGAGAGATTCACCCACTCGTTGTTCGTAACCATCGCCGAAACTGACTGAGGTTACGAGCGGCTTTGATGACAGAGCCGCCCCAAGATCGGCCTTCCAAGTAAATTCAGGAAAAGAGGCCATTTCTTTTTATTATTGTTTTTATTAACGTCCATTATACAGTAGACCGCCCGGCCGAGACTGATTTGCAATCTCCTGCTTAACCATCGATTTAATGTTATTAGCAAGTTTTCGCATATTACTCGTATCATCGGCAGCACTTGAGCTGCTTTCTGATTCGGTCGAATTGCCTTGATTGTTTGTGACGTTGATCGAAATGACAACATTGTTGCCGCCCACATTGCTCGCTTCGGCGTCGTTGCCTTGATTGTTGATAGTCACAGGGATGGATCGCCCGTCCGGCAGGGGAACGTAAGCCTCTGGACGTGACCCTTCGCCAAAGACTGCTACTTGAGCACTTTTAGCAATACCGCCGTTAGCGTACATCTTTAACGGAAGAGGGCCAGAGCTCGTCATGATGCCGCCGTTGGCAAACAAACTTGAGGCCGTATTGGAGGCTTCTGCTGAAACCAAGCTTGAAATAAACGACCCTACAGCGCTGACGGCCTTGGCAATCCATCCCGTAAAGAGATCAAGAATGCCGCCCGACTCGCCGGTGTTCTGAGTAAGCGTCGTGAAGCCGGTACTTAAGAGATTACCGTTTCCGATCAAGTTTCCAAAGCCCGTCCCAAGGTTGTCGGTTGAAAGCGTCAAAGCACCAAGGCCTTTGTCAAACGATCCAAGCGAACTTGTTACATCACCAAGCATTGAAGAAAGACCGGATGAAGAACCGCCCGAAAGAGCGCCTCCCCAATTCAAGCTGCTTGTAATGCCGAGAGCCTTGTTCGTAAGACCAACCGTAGCGGCTTGCGTAGCCCCGCCACTGAGCATTTGAGCCCACGGCAAAGAAGACGCAACACTCGCAGCAGTGTTGCCTATGCCGCCCATAACAGATTGCGTTGGCGTGACCGAGGGAGTCTGGTTTGACCCGATCAATGAACGCGCGCCATTGACAATCCACCCGGAAAACGCATTGCCGACTCCATAAGCCCCGCTTTGTTGATTGGCGGTGTTCCGCGGATTGCCGTTTGCGTCCTTGCCGGTTTGTGTCAGTCCAAAAGCGCCCGCTGTAAAGTCTTTGATCGCGCCAGAGATTGTTCCAGTAATGCCGCCGAGCAGATCAGCGTAGCCCTGCTGCAAGAACATGCGGCGAAGTGTCTTCAGTAAGCTGTTCGCGTAATCACGCCAAGAGTCAAGATCGCCGTCAAGCCACTTCTCATTCGCCTCGACAAAACCCTCCATCATTTCGTTTTGAAGATTGTCGATCTGCGAATCAAGGTCTTTCCAATCCTCAATCTTTCGATCAAGAGCAGTTTTGTTGGCTTCTTGGAGCTCTTTGTTGTAGTCATTCTGACGAAGAATGAGGTTCTTATTGAACTCTTCGTTCATCATGAGAATGTCTTTGTTGGCCTTCTCATAGATAGCCGTGCGTGCCTTTTCGCTTTTAGCTTGCTGAGCTTCGCGTTTAGCTTGTTCTTGAGCCTCACGGACGGAACGTTCGTGCTCCAACCGCAAAATCTCGGTGTTTCTGTTGTAGTTGAAAGTCAGAGCGGCCGCGGGGCTCATAGCCTTTGTTTCAAACTCGCGATTTTCATCTTTATAGGTTTGAGTGCGGCTAAGAACTGCCTGAGTTGTGGTCTGACCCCGCTGTTTGGTTCGCAAAGCGACGTAGTCATTAAGCCGCTTTTGCTGTTGAGCCGTCCATCCATCTGTTCCCTTTCCTCTAGAAAGCTCTTTAATCTTTTCGTCGGTTTCACGATCAAAACGTCGAAGATCGGCAGACTTGGTATATGCGGCGGAACGATCATCAAGATCCGCGCGGGCGTCGTCAATATCTTCCGCCGTCTTTTTGATTGACTTAATGACACTGCTGATGGCAGAGACGATTTCTTTGTTGAAATCTTCCGCCATCTGAGCCTGAGTCTGAAGCTTAAGCAAGTCATGACCGGTCATTCCGGTCGCAGCATCCCTCAGACCGATATCAAAATCTTCCGGGGTAAATGTTGCGTTTTCACCGTCAGCTATACCATTCTTAAGAAATGGCGTAGCCCCGCCATGCTTGCGGCGATAGCTTCCGCTAACCAAATCTTCCATGAGCTTAAGACGATTCTGCTCATAGATGTCTGCATAACTTTGATAAGGCGTTCCGTTTGCATCATACGTCTGCGGACGACTTGCCTCGGCGATTCTGCGAAGAGCCTTTGAACGAGCGGAGTTCAGCTTGTCGAAATACTTGAACTGAGCTTTGGTAGGAAGTTCTGCCTTTCTATTGGCCTTTTCGAGAATTTTTTGAACGTGCTCGTTCGGTGCGACCTGTGCCGCAGCATAAGATGTAAGCTCGGTAAGTCCCGTTACGTCAATTCGTTTATCTTCCCCGCCAACTACGGCTGCGTCGTGTGTGGTCCACTTGGGATCCGTAAATAAATTGAAGCCAGCCAACGAATTTAATATTTCTTTAATTTGTTCAATGGCTTTTTCGCGCTGTTTAATATTTTCAATACCATTGATCTCATCATTGAGCTTGGCAAATTGAGTCACCAGCTCGGGATTCTGTAATGCATTGAAAAGATTACCTGCGGCATCTGCTCGTTCTTTTTCTTTCTTAAGCATGTCCTGATGAAGCTCTTCTTGCTTCTCAGAACTAACGCGACCAGAGCTGGCGTCATATACAGCCGTAGCTTGATTAACCAAGGCGTCAGCGGCCTTCAGCTTGTTAACCGCCGCAACAACTCCATTATTCTTTAACCAAGTTTCTACGCCGTCAATGTTGGCTGACACGGCTTCTGCCTGCTTGATTGGTTCGTCACGCAAGCGCTTTCCATTGTTTTCAAGATCACCATAGACGCGCGTCAGAGTTTCAATTTTCTGCGTCAACTTCTCAATGTGATTGCTCAGGTCTTTACCATTTAAGAAAACTCCATCCTCTGTTCTGAACCCATCACCACCCATACCGACGATAGCGTCTTCTCTTTCGGACTTCAGCTTGGCGAGCTGATTGCCAACCTGAGTCAATTTTGAATCGTTATCGGTAATAAGTGCCTGCTGCTTGTCCGAGTAGCTGAATGAGACTTCTTTAACAAAGTCGATACCCTTGATCTTGTCTGCGGCCTTTTGAACGATTTCTTCGAGCGTTCCGAATGCGGTCTTCCAATCCTTAACCCATTCCCAAATAACAGAAGCAAGGTCAATTGCCAAGAAAGCCCAGCCAATGCCGCTGGCTGCGCGGATGGCAAACGACAGCAGGCCAGAGATTAAACCTTTCGCTTTGTTGACCGACGAAGCGAACATCTGAAAGCCGTTCGACATCATGGCAAACGGGCTGAATCCGGCGCGGCTTGCAGAGCCTCTTGTGATCGAAGCGGCGGCAGAAATTTCTTGACGCCGAGCCTGCATCTGCTGAGGCGAAACCCAATTTGCAACACCTTTTGCATTGCTCAGCGAAGCGCCGCTCTTTGACTGCGCTTTTTGCGGAACCGCTGCAGAAACAAGCGGTGCGGCAGACTTGGCGGTTGCAACTGCGTTCTGGGCAGTCGCGCCTGCTGCCCGACGCTGTGCGCGCTCAAGCAAGCCATAAGCCGACACAAGCCCCTGCACCGAAGAGATCAGCGTCTTGAAGATCAGCCACCCGGCAGTCAGATTGGCAAGCGTTCGGTAGTCTTCAATCCACTGAGCAATACGATCAATGAAGTCGGCAAACTCGTAAATGATCCGGCCAATGGTTCCAGCTATCGGCTCCATTGTCTGAACCAGATTGTCGAACGCTTTGGACACGCGCTGAACAGCAAGCATCAAGTTGCCGCTCTGAATCTGATCGAGCATGATCTCATCCGCGCTCTTTTGATGCTTCGCGGTTTCCATCATGTGTTCAGAACGCATGATGAAGTTCGGGTTAGCAAAGGTTGTCAAAGCGCTTACAACGCGCTGTGACAAGCCTGTCTTTGCCCAAAACGTCGTCATGGCAGACGTGAGCTGAGACTGATTAAGCAGATTCAGAAAATCCGCATCAGACATGCCCTCTTTGCCTTCAGCGAATGAGCCGAAGTAGGCTTTACGATTTTCCTTCTTGGCAGCATAGGCGCTGACCAAATCGACGGTAGATTCAACAAATTTCACCGGATCGGTCTGTGCAAGCTCTTTGTTGTAAAAGCCCGTAGAAGCATATGTGCCGAGCTTGGCTTGCGCGAAATTACCAACAGCCTGACCATAGTCGCCTCGATGAACCTTGTCGCTGACAATAAGCTCTTTGAGCTCCTTCATGTCTTTGTCGTTTTGAAGGTAGCCGTTTTGAAGAGCTTGGAAGATCTGAGATTCGTCGCTATTTTCTTTGCCGTTAAAGTTCAGCCGATATGAGCCGTCAGAAGCCTGCACATAAGCACTGTCTTCAAGCAGTCCAAGCTCGCCAATCATTTTTTTAGCGTGAATCGACGACGGCTTGCCCATACCCATGAGCTGAAGCATCTTGACGTTTGTACCAACAGTCGAAATGCCTGCGCCGGCAGACCCGGCCGAGCCGCGTCCGGCAACCTTAATCTGTTCCGCATAGGCAAGCAGACGAAGCAAGCCGTCGTCGGAGATGGTCGCAGCGCCCTGCCCCATGTTGCGCAGAATCGTTTCAATGTCGCCGACAGTAATCTTGCCTGCCGTGGTTGTTGTAATGCGGAAAACAGTGCGGAAGGTATCAAGCGTCTTGCCGAGGTCATTCACTACCTGACGAGCTTCAGCCACGCCGTAGTAGTTCTTGGCAATATCACTGATGTCGGAAGCGTTGTAACCCAAGGCACGCTCCATCTGGGCGTACTTTGTGACTCGATTAACCGTCTGACCAACGATGTTCGGATCGTAATGACCGATAGACGAAGAAGCCGACATCATCATTGAATAGGCGTCGGCCATATTGATGAGCGGATTATTCCTCTTTAAGTCCTTCGTCTGCTGCTCAAATATTGCGCGCTGACCTTTTGTCAAACCCCAAGCATCAACTCGGGCGCGCATCTTCTGCACTTCTGCAATACGGTCATAAGCGCCGCGCAGCATAGTGCCGCCTGTTGCGGCCATTAAAGCGCCAACGCCGACATGTGCAAAGCGTTCAAGATAGTTATTGGCCTTGTTTTGGGCACGAGTATTGCGGTCTAACGCGGCAACCTGACGGTCACGCGCGGCATTGGAGATGAGACCTTCCTGCCCAAGAATCTTCAAATTGAAGCTGTTCTGTGCCTTGAAGAGCTTATTGAGCTTGGTATAAGAGCTTGAAACCTCTGTTCTGCCAAGCGCTGAATTCAGCTCTTTAACATTCTTTGTGATGTTTTCGACGTTCTTTCGAGCCTGCGCAAAGCTCGGCTCTTTAATAGAACGCTGCAGCGACAAATACGCCCGCTTCTCGGCAAGAAGCTGACGTTCGTTTGCAATGACTTGGTTCCGCTTGGCGTAGTCTGCATCAAGACGATCCAAGACGGCATTTAAACGGGTCAGAAACGTCTCAGAACGCGAGTTAACCTTAAAGAGATCTTTCGGTTCTTTGAAGAGTGAATCAATAATCGTAAAACTCTCTTCAACCTTCTTGAGCTTCTTAGCAAAGCCGTCTCCGGCCTTATCAAGATTTTTCTTGAAGCTGTTGATCTGAGCGTCAATACCCTGAATCTGCTTGAGCGAGTCTTTGAACCCAAACAGATCCGCAGGTGTCTTGAAGTTCTTATAAACCTTCGACAGCTCTTTCATTGAAGCGCTGTAAGCAGTCGTTGATTTAGTCAGCTCGTCGAGGTTGTACTTGGCGTCAATCGCCTTAGTGCCGACGAGGTTGAGCGATTCGACTACCGGAGAAGCGTCCGCAGAAAACTTTACCTGTAAGCCGTTTAAGTCCAAAGCCATTTATTATTCTTCTTTTAGTGATGCTTTTAGAGCTTGCAGACCCTTGCGGTCGAGCTTTTCTTTGGCAATGTCGATGGTGTACTCGTAGACGGTACCCATCTCCATCTCAAGACGCTCGCGATAGGTCGTTGCGGCCTCTTTATCTTGCGAGTAGCAAGCAAGAGACAATGCGCGGATGTCATCCTGCGCTTGAATTCGGTTGATGTTTCCGCTCAATGTCCAGAAACAACGAATCGGCATATCGAGAAGGTCTCGATAGCCGATTCCATAAAAATGAATAACCCTGCTAAACAGATAACCGAAGTCTAAACTCTCGATTAGAGGGCCATTCAGTTTCCCGATTCGTCCTCGGCTTTTGAGCCTTCTTCTTTTTCTTCTTCTTTCTTCTTGTTCTCTTGAGCCTTGGCATTGAGAACTTCATCGGGAATCTCATCGTTGATAAAAGACACGATGAGCTGAAGATGGCCGAGAGGCAGAGTATCCATGAACTCTTCGGTCATTTCGGGGACACTTGCCCTGACCATCTTCTTCATAAGATTTAGTCCCTCTTCCAAAGAGGACTTGTCATTAATCGACTGTCGAAGCTGATTCATCTCGATGAACTTTGCCACCGTGAGGGGTTCAACTGCAAAGGTTTTTCCGCCAATGACAAGTTCGCGCTTCTTGACAGGAGCAATCAGATCCAGATTGCAAATCTTAATGTCAGCCATGTGTTTTCTTGATTTTTGTAGTTATTAGGCGCCGACAGCGGTCGTATCGCCAACCTTGAAGAGATTGCCCTTTTCGTCGGCGTAAGCCTTGAACTCGCACGAGAAAATGCGTTCTTCGTCGAGCTTGTAGCTGTAAGACATTGCGCCCGGCGTAGCAGCCTTCATGATGGTGAAGTCGTCCGATTTGTCTTCATCAGCGTTGGCAACCGGATGAAGAACGAGCTCCTGAGCGATGGCAAGCAGGCTCGAACCCACGCCGGTCGGCACGACGACATGCTTCTTCTTATTGTCTGTGGCGTCAGTGACAAGCGTGGCGCCCGGCATGATCTTGACGAGGTTTTCAATGGTCGTTTCCGCCAGCGGAACAGTAACCGTGCAAGTGCGCGAAGTGATGTATTCGTTGATCGGCGTTTCGCCCATCTGGTCAACAGTCACTTCATGCGTGTTGGTTTCGACGGCAACTTCGACGCCGCCCTTGGTAAAACCCAGATCAACGCCCCCATAAGTAACGGAGCAGACGCCGAGCTTCACATTTTTAGTATTACTACCAGCCATTTCTTTTTATTCTTCTTTTCGGTAATTACACGAATAGATCGGATAAGCCCAATCTTGTTGTATTTTATACTATTTTCTGTTCAACGCAAGCAATGCTTGGTTTAATTGTTGCGTCAGTTGATTAAGAATTATTGGTTTTGTGACTTCTAATGCCCTATCCATAAAACCGCCGCCAACCTGATATTGACTTTGACTGTTTTTCTCCTTAGAAAGCGAACCAAGTTTTTTGTGTCCTGCCGGAGTGATGTTGTCATGGGCTTCTTGTGCGTACTCGCCCACTTTTATCCCTTCTTCTGAATTCCAAGCTGTCGGTCTGACCCAAACTTCACTCCAAACAGAAAATCCGTCATGCTTGCGTCCGGGTTTGATCTCAATGGCCTGTTCAAGGGAGCGCGATTTAATTGGCGCCATCTGCATCGCAACGAACATCGTGTCGTCCGCCCCCTGCTTCATCGCTTCAGCGGCTACATCAAGAATCGTTTGGCGAATGAGCTTTTCAAGACGCTTTTGTAATGTTCCGAAGCCTTCAGCTTGAATGTTGAGAGCTCTGCTGCCCCACTTGCCTTTACTCATTGGCGATATTGCGCCCAATAACGGATTCTCGGTCTGTTTTTTGATCCGGCATGTAGTCGTAGCAGATGTCCATATTCACGGCAAACTCTCGAAGATTGCCGTCACTTACTGGATAGATCATCGGCGTCGTTCGTGCACGGCAATAGCGAACATGCATAAACCCAACGTCTTGCGGAATATCAATCGTTAACGAAGCAGTAGCGGTATCAATGAGCTTCATACCCTCTGCATACTTCGCAGAACGTGCAATAAGACGAAACGTCCCCTTCATGAAGCCGGGAAGCTCATGATCGAGATTGTCGCCTGAAATACTCGAACGCAGGCATAAACCCTTCGTCGTAGAGATCGGCATTGTGTCAATCGTTACAGGAACACTTTCTATAAATTGCTTGGCACGAGCGGCAAGAGCTTCGTAGTCAATCATTCTTCAACCTCATTCCACATCGTGCAAAGCGCTTCCGTGTGATCATGACGCCCTATGAGGTCATAACGAGGAGCAAGCTCATTAATCTTCACGCGAAGATCTTTAATCTCAACCAAATCGTCAATTTCGGCCACAGTGTTTGACATCAGAATCAGCCAAAAGTCCGCCACAGTCTCTTGAGCGTTGCCGCGGGAGGCCGACGAGTCAGCTCGAACAGAGGATTTCTTTGAGAGCGTATCTGCATTAATCAGCGTACAGCGCTCGGTCACACGGCTTTTGTATTCCGGCTCGCCATAGATGTTGTAACCCGACTTTTTGATAATCACGCAGGTTGTGTTGGGATTAAACAGTGACAACGTACACCTCCTTGAACATCACAAACTTCTGAGCAATTTCAAGCTTCAAAAGATCGTCCGGTGTGCCGGATGCCAACACCGTGCTGTCGCCGCTTCGGAGTTCAACTTTCTTGTCTCCCATCTTTTTCCGCTTACAAAGATTCAGCGCGACATTCGCTCGCCGTGCATAAAGTTTGAAATACGGGTAGAGATAACGAAGTGCGCCATAAGTTCGCCCATCTTTTGAACGAACATTCCAACGCACTTGCGCAGCGCCCTTTTGGACGATATAGCCCATAGCACCATGCATGTCGGACAGAAGGTCGCTGAAACCGCCATATGCGGCGCCAAACTTCAGCCCACTGAGAAATGTCGTTTTATTGGCTCGCTTTGCGGCAAGAAGCGCCTTTGCCACTACGATGTCTGCATCAACAATCCAATCGTAAGCAGCTTGAAATTCGTTGCTTTCCAACTCATAGAGCGTGGACAAGTGTGCAAGATAATGATCTCGATCGCTTGCCATCCAAGACAAAGTTTGATCGGAGCGCTCAGAAAATTTGATTTGAGCGTTTTTCACTGCAACGCCAGAGACTTCTACACCGGAAGCCTTAACAGAGAGCATGATGGACTGCAAGGATTCTAGAAACTGCTCATAGAATGCCGATTGGCTCTGAGCAAATCCTTCGATTTCATCTTCAGAATCGGGCTGATACATCAAACTCTCCGAACACGGTTGGTTGTATCAAGGTAAGGAGCGAGCACAAGCATGGCATTTCGCGTCAGCTTTTCGTTTGCCGGACGAACGCTCGAAAACATCTGCTTAACCTCGTGAACGGTTTCAAGAATCACGCCCCGACGACGACGCTCTTCAATAGAGTCTGTCGACGCAAGCACTTGATCAGCCTCGATCACTTGAGCCTTAGCAAGTGCCTTACGGAATTTTTCAGGAAACTTTGCAAACTCTTCCGGCGTAACTTCATCCAGCGTGAATCGGAAACTCGTAATGCCAAGAGGATCGTCATCGGTAATCGCGCGAGGTCTCCAAGCTACCTCTGAGACATACCCAACATTCTCTTGTCGGGTCGACATAGAAAGCCTGAAGCGCAAACGCATCAATCGATCATGAGCTTCTTGCAGCGCAACGACGACTGCGTCTTGACTGGCAGACGCAAAGTTGTCGAGATGCGGCGTCATGGAGGCAATGAGAACGTAGCTTTCGTAAGTCACAAAAGAATTCTCGCCTACTACCAGAGGCTTTTCCGAACGGATGAAGTACATGATTTCTTGAGCGGAAATCAATGATTCATCTTTTGGATCGTAGAAGCGAATATCAAGACGACGAAGATCTTTCGTTGAGCCGTTTGTAATCTTGTTGTACTCAGCAGCAATGACGATGGTGTCTTTTTTCGTCACTTCCCTGCTTTCCGAAAACAGTTCCTTGCCATCAATGTCATAAAGCGTAAATTTCATCTGGCAAGTGGTTTCGTGCGTAGCGCCGGAAGCATCTGTCGCTTCAACCTCAGTGCTGATTTGAGTGTTTTCGGGATAGCAGTTCATAGTTAGCCCTCAACGATTTCAACACTCTCGGGCAGTTCTTCTTCCTTTCCAGCAACACGAAGTATTTCTTCAATGAGACCATTGATGGAAGTACCACGAACACCTAGCGGACTGCCGACGTCGCGCAGCCCCTTAATGCCATCCTTGTCGGCTATGGCTTCAAGCTCTGCGAGTGTGTAGCGTTTGGTGATTTTGATCGGGGCATTTGTCAAATCAGGCTCGATGTAAACGATTTTGCCATCGTTACCTGCAACCTTTTCGGGTTTGCCGTCTGTTTTTGCCAGAAAGGTTTCGCGTCCAATGGGCGCGCGCATTTCCGCAGCATTGCAGGTAATGGTGATTGGCTCATTACTCTCCCATTCACAGCGAAAAAGAGCGGCAAGGCGAAGCGCAACGCGTTCAGGGACATCGTTCACAGACAGGCCGTCTTTAAACAACACCATGCCCATCTGCCCCGTGTAGTTCTCGAAACCCTTCTGGGTAATCTTCAGCTTCATGAATATTCCTTAGAAAAAATAAGGCGGGTTGAATCCCGCCTTATCATCAGCAATCAACCCAAAAAAATCAGGGTGAATTGCTTTTCTATTAAACGTTCGGAACGTTCGTCAGAGCGGCGAGCGACTTGGTGCTCTTCAGAGCAAGACCGCAATACCACTTCAGACGGGTGCGGATCGCATCCTTGTTCTGAACCGTGCCGATGTTTTCGACCACAATGCCGGCGTTGTTGCCGCCATCAAGACCGTGCAGACCATCAACTTCATTGAGGCGCATGGCATAGATCGGGCAGACCTCACTGCCGGCATCGCCAGTTTTAGCGATGAAGTCATTAACGATGATCGGCGTGCCATTGTGCGTGAGCATCGGACGACCAAAGTTTTCCATCATCACGAGAGGCGCATTCGTGCCGGACGTAGCGCGAAGCAGATTGAGATACGCACGGTACGTACCGGAACGCATCATCAAGCAATCAGCCCCAAGCGGAATCGCATCGAGAAGTTCGTCGAGCATCGAGAAGGTCAAAGCGTTAGAACCCGCGTCGATCTTCTGAGTAGTCGTGACGAGCTTGGAGATACCGTCAAACTGCTTGGCATTGGTGTCATGATCGCCTTCGGCGAGAACCTTGCGGAATTCACGACCCACGGCCTTGGCCTTCTGTGCAAGCTGAAGTGCAAGCTGATCGTTCGTGTCGCCCATGGTAGCCATGAGGAACTTATCCACGTCCACGTCGCCCGCGAGAATTCGCAGGTTCGTAGTCACTTCCGTGAACTTCGAGGCGCTTTCATGAATTTCGTCGTTCGGATCAAGCCAGTCGGCAGTAGCCAATTCGTTTTCACGATTGTAAACGTAAGCCTTGCCATTCACGCGAGTAAACGGCAGGACAGCGAAAAGATCATCACGGGTATAAATTTCCGTAATGACACCGGCTTCAAGCTGATTGTTAGAGAGCTTGGCCGCCTCTTCCTTAAGCAAAGGCATTCAAAATTCCTTATTGTTTTTATTATTTTTGGAATTCAAGTGTCTAAGTCTCTCTAAACACTCAATTTTTTATTCTCTTGAGAGTGTATATTTATTTTTTTCGGTTGTCAATAAAAAAGCCCTCAAAATTGAGGGCTTAATGTTTTTACTTCTTAGAAAGAGCAGCAGCGATCATTTCAAGACCGGATTTTGGCTTTTCTGAAGTGGTTTTATTGATATGCGGCATTCCCGTCGAGCCGGAGCCAGAACCGCGAGACGTTTGCGCTCGCATAAGTGATTCGTGATCCGGGTCGGCTTCAATAATTTTTGCAATAGCCGCTTCAAATCCGAGATTGTTGCCGAGCTGGTCAACCAAAGCGGTACGTCCGGCAGAGCCGCGCGGCTTGTCATAGCCAATGACTGAACCATCTTCGCCAATGTCGAAATACGAACCATAAAGCGCACGAGCTTTGGATCCCGGCAAAATCGTCTTTGACGAAATATATTCAGAACTGCCAAACGCTGCGCCAACCGTCAGATCGGCAATCTTGGCTTCTTCTGCTTCAAGCTTTGCCGTCAGTTCAGAAACCTGCGTCTTAAAGACTTCAGTGGCCTTGGCATGCTCATCAGCCATCTGAGCCTTGAGCTTGTCCCATTCGCCCTTCTTTTCAAGAGCTTCTTTCTCTGCTTCCTTTTTGGCAGCTTCAGCCTTAGCCTTTTCGTCGATAAGCGCTTTAATGGCGTCTACGCCGCCAAAGCCCTCGATCGTCTTCTGCAAAGAGGCGAGCTTTTCAGTCTGCTCTTTAATCTGAGCCTTCTTCTCCATCACTTCTTTGATGAGCTTGGCTTCAGCATCAGAAACGCTGCGCTTAGCAGTCTCGTTCTGAGACTGCGACTGAGGCTGATCAACGGAATCGTCGGTATTGGGGTTGTTGTTATTGTTTTCAGTCATTACCTGTTCTCTTAGGTTTTACTTTGTGTTTTTAGTCACCTCGCCCTGACGACTTGTCGTTTCGGGCCGCTTTTTATCTGCTGCAGAACCGTCCGCCGCTTTCGTGGCATCCCCTTTGCCGCCCGACTTGGACTTGTAGACCGTGCTTGTCGGGTCAGCGAGGTTGTTCTGGGATGTTCGGGTAGCGACACCCGCCATCGCTTCCATAGGATCGGGAGGCCAATCCTTGATTTCTTTCTCAATCTCTTCTCTCAATTCCTTCTTAAGCATTGGGAAGAGTTTGTCCACGACCGTGCGCATCTGCTCCTGACGGATCTTGTCTGGAGCCTCAACAAGCATCAACCGCGCAGCAATGTCGAACTCGTCGTACAAGCCGCGCGTATCGAAATTGTCGGGATACTGCACATAGTTGTCGTCTTCTTTATCGTTGCCGTTCCACTTAGCAACAAGGCGCGCAATTTTGTTTTCGACAGCTTCAAGTGAATCGGCTTTGGCGGAGAGAAGCGCATTCACGCGCTCGAAGTCATAAGCCTTGGCAACGCCCGAAGAGTTGTCCATCGAAACCGCGTTGTCTTTGTTAGTGCGCTCAGAAGAAAGACCTACGCTGTTGTAAATCTCCTTGATGATGCGAGACACCACATCAAGAATCAAATGAGCCTGTGACGGATCAGGCGAAATGTATTCCGGCGCATGATTAGAGCCCGCCGCGTCATAAAGAAAGACGCGTTTGGTGCCCATCTCAAAAAGCTGCTGAGCCTCTTCTCCGCCCGACATGACATTCTGTGCAGGCATGACCAGCTGCGAGAAGGTCTGATCCTGAATGATCGCGTCAAGGTTGCTCAAATAGTTCGCGCAAGCACGATCAAGATATGCAATGTCGTTGATCAGACTCGGGGCGCCATAAAGCTCATCGGTCAAAAGATTGTCAGCAAGCACGACTGGAACTTCGCCAAGGCCATGCGAGTCACCATCAATCAGCTCATAGGTCTTCTTTTCGCCTTTGATGGTTTCGGCATAAAGCGCCCAATAGTCTCGCGTCCAAAGGCGAAAACGAACCTTCGGCTCTACCGAATCGACATTAAAGGGATCCCCATCTTCGCGGTAAGTTTCGCGAATCAGAATCCAATTAAGCTGACCTTCGTCGTCAAACGAATAATCAAGCATGTCGTCTGGATTAACAATGTAAGCATAGGTGCGAACCGCAGCTTCTTTCTCATCCTTCATCGTCACGACAGGCTTTGTGGGACGCTGACGATCAACCACAATGCCAACGCGCCCAAAGATCGAACAATGCTTCGAGATTTGCTTAGCAAGTTCATTAATGCCCGAGCCGCCGCGAGTTGCTCTCTTCCAGAACTTCTTTACCGCTTCAGGGGCGTCTTCTGAACGAGTGATGTTCTGCTTGAACAGGTACTTGTTCAGAAGATCAACAACTTCCTTAGAGTGATTGAAGCGATAAGCGCGGTCAACGCGCTCTTTGTACTCGTCGGGTCCTTCCTTGTAATACTTGAAGATGTTCTCAGGGAACCATTGACGACCGCCCGCATAGGTATCGCCGAAGAATTTCCACTGATGAATGTGACTCACATATTCAGGATGACGGCGCCCGATAAGTTTTTCAATCTCATCAGAACCGATTCCAGAAGCGCCAGCAGCACCGTTATGATCGTAATTTCCGATCGCTTGAAACGGAATTACGGTTGCGGCGCCCGGTTGCGCCATGTACCCAAGACTCATTTATTATTTTTATTATTGTTGTTTTGAGTATTTTAATGCGAAAAACCAGCAGGTGTAAATTTGCGGAGCGGAAATTCGATTTCGATGCAATATCCCGCCGCATCAGCGCTATGTTCTACGCCCAAAGATTTATCAACATCTCTTGATCCTGCAATATACAGAGTTTGTTCAAAAGAATCAATAAGGTGCTTGCATTTTGGATTAATAAATAATCGAACATCGCCGGAAGCCGTTTTCAAAACTCGATTAACCGCATTAATTCTGTCTGCTACAGCCGAATGAGCTCGCTTAACTTTGATGCGTTTAAATCCGTGCTCACGAATGATGTCCAAGTCGGACTCACCGCGAGCATGCTGTCTTGCAGAGCCTGCTGGGTCAGGATAGATTGTCACTTGGTTTTGATATTTGTAGTAACGCTTCTCAAGCTCTACACAAATGTCGTCCGTATTTGAGGACACCTGAACAATTTCATCAACCGCCCAAATCTGTCCATTTGTCTGAGGTTGAAAAATAACCGTTGACATCGGATCAATGTTGAAGTCCATGCCAACCCAAATAGGAAGTTTTGGATTGAATTCGACATTGGCAATGTGCTCTTTTCGGTCAAAAGCGTAATAGACGCGACCAGACATAGATTCGAACGACGCACAAAATTCGGCTCTATAGGAGCGCTCGTCCATATCCCGCCGAGCCGCTTCAATTTCCGCCTTTGGAATAAACGGAGAAGTGATGGTTGGGAACTGCCAACTCATCCATTCCTTCTTCATTTGCTTTTCTTTTTTTTGCCCAATCCGATAAAGGTTATATAGTTCGTTGAACCCCTTCGGCGTATTGTGCGAAATAAAGCCATTTGACCAAAAGCTGTGCGTATCAGGCACGGTAAAGTCGTACGTATGACACTCAGACTTCTCTACGCTTTTGACGGTATCCCAATAATAATGATTGTCTACAATTCTTGACAAACAAATATATTCATTCGTATTACATGCAGACTTGGTTTCATCAAGAACCTTGCGCAGCTTGTCATATGCAACGTCACTGCCATATCGAGACGACGCAATGGCGCTGTCCATAGCAGAATATTTTTTGCCTTTGAAATGCGTCTTTAGCTTTTCCAATAACGGTAAAACATATACACCGTCACGTTTCGACACAACATCCGGCTTTTTGGCTAGACAGTCGGCTTTTCGCTTGATTCGCAACCTCAAAACATCACGAAGCTTGCTTACGTTTTCGCCGAGCACTTCGAGACGCCATCCAAGCGATTCGATATCAACCCTTTCTGTTGGCGGAGTTAGCTTCGAGTACACGCGAGAAATAATGCCAAAGTTGGTCAGCAGCAATTGAAGGTCCTGCACCAACTGCTTTGATGGTGACGCGTAAGATGCCTGATTGCGATTCGCATGAATCGAACCATCGCCATCCCACATGCCTGATACAAAAGCCGCAGCTACGTCACGCGGACACTTCCAAAGCCAATTAGGAAGACTCTTATGCGGTGCGGTCGTCAGAGGCATGCCAATAAAACGCATAAACTCTAAAATCGAATAAGAGTTAATACGCCATTGATCTTTTCTCACTTGCTTGAATGGGATACCAAAAATGCGTTCATTAAGATGGTCTCCAACGTCGTCGCCGCAGGTAATTGTCAAGCGTCCAATGTTTTCTTCAAAACTTCCCTCTGCTATCCAAAGGCCGAGAAAATAAGCCAAGTCCAATGTTTCATTGATAGCTGGGCTTCTTAAAGACTTGCGGAAGTTCTTTTTCCACTTTGAAAAATGTTCTTCCCATCCTTCTGTGATTGCATGATCGCCCCATTGTTCCATTCCACGAGCAATGGCGATTCGATCACCTGCTTGAATATCCTCTGTCTTTTGCCAGCACTCTACGCCGTTTTCGTCAATTGTCCACAGCGGATGCGGAAGACTAGACTCAATTTCAAAGCCATAAGCGGTTGTAATCTTTCGAGTTTCAACGACACCATTATCCCAAAAGTTGTCCGCCAGATGATAGGAACGGTCAATGCCGTACAAATTTATCTCAATGGGTGTCAAGGTTTTGGGCGTCGTATTTTTACACAGACTGCCGATGCGGCTGACGCCTTTATCAGACATGATTTTTGTAGAACCACTGACACATCCGATAAATAAAGAATGCCCCTTTCTATCGGCCAATGTCGGTCGCAAAACAGTTTTCCATGTTTCGGGATCAATATCCTGAAATTCATCAAGAACCAAGAAATCCAAAGATACGCCTCGAAGCGAGTCCGGCTTGTCAGCGCCCTTTAGGTCAATTCGAGATCCATTTCTGAATGTCATCGACAGTTCGTTCTCTCGAATCTTTGTAACCCACTCACGAGGAACCCACGCTTTCAGGTCATTCCACATGATCTGCTTAGCCATCTTGTAGGTAGGGGCGACATACCAAATCTTCTGCCCCTTTTTGGTAGCCCACGCCAACATCTCAAGCATGGAAAGCTTTGTCTTTCCGAAGCGGCGTCCCGCCACAACTACTCGGAATCGACAATCGTTGTTAAAAACCTCTGCTTGCTTGGGATGAAGTTGGAAGTGAACTTGAGGCTTACTCTTCTTCTCTTCCATTAGTTCGCCGCCTGAATGAGATCATCGTCAAGCCCCATCATTTCTTCATCTTCAATTTGGGCTTCTCGAAGCTGTCGCACCTGCTCTTCAGTCATGGTTGACATGACAAGTTCCGGCAGGGCGTCTTCATCTACGACATCCTTGTCGAGACCTAGAACGATCCAACGCTCTTCACGACACTTCTTTAGTGTTTCTGCGGCAAGAAGCAGCGTCTTGATGTTCTCTTTTGCAACCTTGAACTCTTTTTCTTCTTGCTTGGTTTTAAGAATCTCGTTGAAAGTAAGACGACTAATGGCTTCGGCCATCTTGTAGTGGTCTTCCTTCGTCTTGTGGATTCGCTCAGAAACAATGTCTGCTTCTTGACGAGTCTTAGCCTTGGCTTGCTCTGCGGCAATACGAGCAAGCTCTGCGGCCTTGGCGCCCTTCTTAATGCCGTACTTTCGGAAGTGATTAACGAAGGTATCCGGGTGCTTCTTATATCGTTCGACAAGCTGCTTGACGGTAATGTCGCCGGACTCCCAAAGGGCGTCAATTTCTCGCCACTGAGACTGTGTAAGGCGGGCGTACTTGTTCTGCGACTGCTTCTCTTGCTCGCGTTTAATGTCGAGCATGTTCTGAATGGTCTGCTGCTCTTCGGCCTTGCGTACCTCGGGAATAGCGTTCAGCGCAGAAAACTCACGACCCGAATAGTAATTCGGTATCAACGGTTCCATATTTATTCTTATTGTTTTTATGGATAAAAAAATGGCGCCTATAAAAGCGCCGATTCCGATGAGGGACTTGAGAAAACACGACGCTAATATAGCTAACTTATTGATTTATGTCAATAAAATTCTGCAAATTCCTTTTCTATCTTCGCTAAAAGAAGATCCGTTTTCTCAATTTCATCGACTAAACAAGTTTTTGCATCCACCGCTTTGGTAGATCGTAAAAGCTCTGTTTTAATTTTGTGAAAGCCCAATGGAGTGATACGAAGCACTCTTCGGCTCTTTTTATTGACGACAGAACGATTCAGTTTTTCAACCAAACCGCGCTTGATGAGCGAGCGAAGCGTGAACTGAAATGACTGTTTTGTCGTTTCATAAGGCAGCTTCGCAAGCACCTCATCAAGCGTCATCGGTTCGCCGTCCGTGTTGGCAATCGTCACAAGCGCTTGAAACTGCTTCGGCTGAATGGGGTAATTGGTGCCGTAGTCGTCAAACATGCTCAATCCTCAACGGCTCTGTCAGTGCCGCTTTGTCGAACTCAGAGATAAAAACTCGTTCGGGAAGCCGACTGTCTTTGTCCGGATTGAGATACACGCCGTACATTGGATAAGCGAATATCAACTGCTGCAGCGACTTGATGAGTTTGGGCACTGGCAGAGCGTCTACGCGGGCGCGACGTTTGAATCGATTGTCGCCAGACTTTTCCATACATGAATAGTTGTAGTAGAACGTCCGCATTTCTTCGAGACAACGAACTTGTTCTGCTTCAGAAAGCGTTTGGAACTCTTCGTAAATGCCGACAAAGTCCGTTGGGATGGAAGTGAACCAACGCCGGAAGAAAACAAGTCCCTTGCCGTAAGCAACATTGCGCTTGGGCTTGGCAAAGACAACTCCGGCTTTCTGTGCAAACGGATTCACGCGCGACATGGAAGACTGAAACTCAAGCATGTCGTAGCCAGTCATACGCATTGCAATGTTCATTGCACGATATGCGACGCCAACGCCGCGATACATGGTGTCAAGAACGATGCGAGAAAGCGTCGCGGTATGGGCGTTCAGCCACTTTGCCCGGTACTTATTCATAATCGTCGTGTCGAGACCGTTCTTGTTTGGCGAAATGTGCTTCAAGAGACTGTTTCGCCCGGAGAGCGTCATGCGGGGAACAGTAAAAACAATGCATCCGATAGGCTGTTCGTCGATCGCAATGCGGTAGATGCGCGGCCAAATCCCAAGCTGCTCTGCTTTGTAGTGCAGGGCATGAAACTCTTCCCAGTCTTCCTTTGTTCCCTTCTCAACATAGATCTGATTAAGAAGGGAGAATTTGTGAGGATGACGTTCGATGCGCTCGATTAAGATCTCTTCGTTGTTCAAAAGAATCATCGGAAGCACCGATAAATCATCTGGAGAGGCGATAAGGCAAGGCAAATCACCGCAATACACAGACAGAAAATAAAAGCAAACAGACATACCACGATGGTCAGCACCGCGCCCACCGCGCCAATTACGGCATAAAAGGCATAGAAGATGACCAACATCGCAAGTGCAGCAAAGCCGATCGAAGTATCAAGCAGGTCGCCAGCGTTCGTCGCTTTATTCCAAGTCGTTCTTGCAGAATCTGAAATGTGCTTGGGAACCGTCATTCGATTACTCCGAACTTTCGCAGCTTGCTTTCAAAGGAAGTTTCAGACTGAGCTCCCATAAACCATCCCTTTCTTGTTTCTCCGTCGGCAATCACAACGGCGGGGACGCCAGAAACACCCCACTTCAAGAACACGTCACGATCCGTCTCTGCACGAATCACCTCAAAATCAAAGCCGTAACGTTTGGCGAAACGCTCCCCAAGCTCACGCAACTGCTTACAAGGTTCACAAGAAGCCTCTGTAAAAATCAAAATCTTCATTTGTTGATCTCCGCTCCGTCCGTCTTGTCTGTCACCTTCACCTTTTCCCGATAGTGCTTGACAATGAAAAGATCGGGAGACAAGTCATCAACCATGTCTCTGTGAGTCGTTGCCACCACGAGCGTTGCGCCCGCCTTACGAGCGATTTTTTGAATGTTGTAAGCAATGACCTTTGCAGTCACACGGTCCAAAAGCGCTAAGAACTCGTCAGCCATCCAAACTTTTGCGCCGGATTCGATCATCTTTGCGAGCATGAAGCGATAACGCTGACCGTCAGAAAGTTCTGACGGCTTTCGGAGAAATAGGTTGGCATCAGAAAGGCCGACCAACGAGAAGAGCTCAAGTGGTTTTGAGAGCGACTTTTCTTCTGGATAGACCTGATCAACGATCGGCCGATCCCCCATTTCAATCTCTGAGGCCACGGCGACAGATACTCCGCGTTTCTCGAATTCAGCTCGCAGCTCATGAAGAATCGTTGACTTTCCAGAGCCAGATTGCCCTGTGATATAGATAATATCGCCCTGCTTAATGTCAAGCTTTAAACCATCAAGAACAACAAACGTCTTGTCGTCGAGACCAAGGCCAAACATCTCAGCGACATCAAGCACACGTTGAGTACGTTCGACCCCTGTGTCGAACTGACGAGAGAGAATGTATTCGGTCATTACATGCGGCCTCGCTTAAACGTCTTGCCGCGTGTCTTTCTCACCACCTTGATGTCATCAAGCTCATCGCTCATAACCCACTGTCCAGTAATAGGAATCTGCATGCATTCTGGCGGGACCTCGATAGGCTTGTCGGCGAATGCGTCCTGAACAAACTTTGTCAATGCAATTTCAGTGCCGATCATCTGAGCAAGCGTGAAGCCAAGTGAAGAAACCACCTCTTCTTCAATATCTACGCCATTGACGTTCTGATATTTGAAGCGCAGACCAGAGTGCTCAAAGCAGGCGTGAAGCAGTTCGTGAATCAAGCACATGGCGACACGCTGCGGAGGGGAGTCAAGCGAGAGATTCACTGTTCCCCACGAATAAACACCGCCCGCTCCGCTGAATGCCTGTTCGTTGCCCGTCATTGGACGAATTGAAACGTCATAGCCTGCGACCTTGACGGATGCGGGCAGCACAGCGGTTAAATTCTGCTTCTTCTTTTTAGTTGCCATTGATGTAGTTCTCAGTGAAAGTAACAAAGGCATCGGCGCCGGACTTGCCGGTTTCTGCCTCGATTCGTGCCATAAAGCGGGCTATAGAACGCTGATCGACGCCGCGAACGGCTTTGAATCCAAGGGCGTCTGCAATTCGTACTGGCGCGTCTTCGACTTCTTTGATGTGTTCAATCATCTCTCCGGTCTGGCGCTCCATTTCTTCCATTAAATTTGGTTCGACGCTCTCCGGATTAATCTCCGTGAGATCAACGTCCATAAAGGCAAGCTCTTTTGCATCGAAAATGCCGCTGAGATCAAGATCAATCAACTGAAGCTCCTTCTGAAGCCCTTCCGTATCAATATCGCCCATTGCCACTCGGTTATCGGCAATACGCGCAGCATTAACTTGATCCGGCGTGAGGTCATCGCGAACCAGAACGGGAACTTCTTTCAGTCCAAGCAACTTTGCGGCTAGGGTGCGGCCGTGCCCTTTGATAATGATGCCGTCTTTGTCAACAACGATTGGCTGATCCCAGCCAAACCGCTTGATGGATTCTGCAATCTTGCCGACCTGTTTCTCATCATGAATCTTTACGTTGTTTTCATACGGCTTGATCTTTTCGATCGGCCAAACTTGAACTTTCATTCCCATCAATTGTCCCAATCCTGATTTTCTTCTAATTCTTTTCGAATGGGGTAATTCCACGATTCGTCGGAATACTCAACGTCAAAATCGTCGGCATCTTCTTCAATGCTGATCCAATGATCTCCGAAACGACAATCGTCACAAATATCCTTAGATTCTTTTTCTTGGCAATGCTTACACAGACAGCATTCAGCGTACTTATCCTTCATCGCGCTTCAGCCTACATAGATAGACCAAGGCGTCTCCCGCGTTTGTAAGAGAGTCCGATCCAGTAAATCCTTGAAGTTCAGAGATGCCGTTAATGACGCCTTGAACAAGCTCTGCGTCGTCGACGGGCACTTTGAAGCGCATTACCTGATAGCGAGGGCTGCTTTTTGTCAGCTCTTCGACTTTTGCTTCTACCTCTTCGTCAGATTCGTCCATTGAGAGCGAATCGAGATCAATGGAGGACGCGCTGTAGAACTGCGAGAGATCGCCAATGCTGTAAGGCATGTACTGCGCAATGTCGTCAGCAGATCCAAGTTCTTTTAAAAGATCTGCGAGCCGCAGCGCATCGTCGCTACCATAGCGGCCGTTGTCAACGAGCGAAATCTCTTTAGCCTTCTTATCGTCAATCACTCCAAGATTGACGATCTGCACTGTCTCAATGCCAAGTGCCTTAGCCGCTTCCCAACGATGCTGACCGCCGATGATCTCAATCTGGCCGTTCTCAAGCGTTCGGCATACAAGCGGCTTAAACATTCCAAAACGCCTGATGCTTTCTTCAATCTTTTGCTGATTATCCGGCGAAACGATGTTTGTATTCCACGAATTCGGATTAAGCTCGCTTGTTTTTATTGTCTGTATTGCTTGCTTGTCCATTTCTTGATTTTTATTTTTATTGTTACCTTTATTCTACTCAATCATTGAGGATTCTGTCCAAGCATCAACGACATTACGAATCAAAATTGCGTTTGAAACGGATTTAATTGCATCGACCGTAACAATACAGGACGCCATTTTCTCTGCTTCTTTCGTAATTTGACCTTCTAAAAAGTCAATAGCGGCGTCAACGATCACGACACCAGACTTGACCATATTTTCTTTAATGAAGTCCGCAAGGTCTGTTGCGGCAACCACAATGTCTGCTTCACGCGCCAATGCACCCAAACAAGGGTCATAACATTGACACTGCGTGACGACAGCGCCCGCGGAGACGCAAGCCATAGCAATTTGACGCGAGATAACCTCTTCTTCAGGCTGACCAATAACAAGCACGCGTGTACTCTCAGTGTTCAAACAAATATTTGACGCTTCCAGAAGCTCCATGATGGCAGCAACAACGGTCGATCTTGAATTCTTGCAACCGCCAGACATCAAGTCGCCAAGATTAGTCAAACACTGACGGTTCATGTCTTTATGAACGGAAATATCAGAATAAATTCCTATATTCCAACATCTTGTCGATCTACAGGCGTTTCCATCTGAAATAACAATGCCGTCAATCTCATCGTTCTTATCGAGCATGTTAATTACAGAACGAACAACGGCCATACAAGTCCTGTCTCCAGAAAGCTGCAGTAATACAGGTATTACCCCGGCATGATGGCAAAAATCAATCTTTTGCTCAGTGGAATTAGTGGATCGGCCAATATGGACAATTGCCAAACATGGCGACCTATCCATATATTTCTTATCAACTTTTTCCTTCACATCGGACAAGATCAGTTCCGCGTATTCTTGCCCAGTAACGATTCTTCTGATCATGCAGTCCTCGCACTTGGTACCGAGATGATTGTTAATATATTTATTGACAATCATTCTAACCTATAAACGACATGAATCCACAAATCACACTACTGGCTAACGAAACAACCGGGGCTATCCATAATCCCACGCAAGAAGACAAGATGGCGGTTCAGCAAATCTTGCAGTATCACGTGAAGGGCTTTGAAAACATGCCGCTGTTCGAACAGGGGCGTTGGGACGGCACGTCTACTTTCTTCAAATGGTCAAACGCCACATTTCCGGCAGGCTTTCTTGCTTATACCGCAGCGTCTTTGAAGCAGCGCGGATATGACGTGCGTATTGTTCGCAAACCATTGCCCGTGCCTCTTGGTCCTTCTCGGCCGAAAGTTGGCACATATGCGCCCGATCCACGTTATGAGTATCAGTACGACACGGTTGATCGTCTCTTGAAATACGGTGGCATGGTGGCTCAATGTGCTACGGGATGCCACGCCAAGGGGACCAAAGTTCTCATGTTTGACGGCACATTCAAGAAAATCGAAAACATCGTTGTGGGCGATCTCTTGATGGGACCAGACAGTACCTCTCGTACCGTTCTTCGCCTTTGTCGAGGCCGAGACATCATGTATCGCATAACCCCAATGAGCGGCGGCAACAGCTTTGTCGTTAATGGCGATCATATTCTTTCGCTCAAGCAGACTAACGGCTGTGTCTGCAACGTCTCTGTCCGCGATTATTTGAATTGGGACGCAACGCAAAAACGCATTCACAAGCTCTATCGAAGCGAAGGGATTGACTTCAAAAACGAAACTCAAATAACGCTTGATCCGTACATGCTTGGGACTCGTGATGACAATGGATTCATCCCTGACGCTTATAAGTGCGGCAGTCGAGAAGTTCGCTTGCAGGTACTTGCCGGCCTTATTGACACTAACGGTTCCATTGACCGCAACGGTTTTGATTACATTGCTAAGTCGAAACAGCTTAGCGAAGACGTCACATTTATTGCTCGCAGTGTTGGACTAACGGTAAACAAAGCGGTCAAAGCAACGGAAAAGAACTTCCAACTCTCTATTTCGGGCAATACTGAAATCATCCCAAGCAGGGTTGTCCGTAAGTGTGCGGAGCCGCGCAAGCAAATTGAAGCCCCGTGCACAACAGACTTTTCAGTCGAAAAGCTTGGCGATGACAACTATTACGGTTTTCATCTCAACGGCGATCACCTGTACATGCTTGAGGACTTCACCGTCACGCATAACTCCGGGAAGAGTGTCGCAGCAGAGCTTGCATTTGCAAGAATCAATCGACCAACGCTGTTCATTACTACTCGCGCACTTCTTATGTACCAAATGAAGCGCAACTTCGAACGCGACCTTAGCCTTCCCGTCTCTGTTATTGGTGACGGTGAATTTGGCCTTGAGGGTGGTTCAACCAAGCTCGGCATGTTCACGGTCGCGATGGTGCAGACGCTTCAAGCGCGTCTTAAAGGACCGGATCCAAAAGACAAAGAGCCTGTACGTTCGCAGAAACTTGCTATCCAAAAGGCAACGAAAGAACTACTGGCGAAGTTTGAATTCATCGTGCTTGAAGAAGCACACGAATCCGCTGCATCCGGCTACTTTGAGATCTGCAATGCCTGCAAACGCGCTGCTTATCGTCTTGCCCTAACTGCTACTCCGTTTATGAAAGACGACGAAGAAGCCAATATGCGGCTCATGGCGGTCTCGGGACCAATCGGTATTCGCGTCACAGAAAAGATGCTTATTGATCGTGGGATTCTTGCAAAACCCTATTTCAAATATATCAAGCTAACACATAAACCCAAGTACCTGACCAAACGTACTGATTGGCAGGCAGCGTATCGAATCGGCATTGTTGAAAACGAAGAGCGAAACGAACTGATCATTCAGGAGGCTCTTCAAGCCCGAAAACACGGGTTGTCAGTAATGTGTCTCGTTTTGCACAAAAACCACGGGAAACTACTAATGAAGAAGATGAAAGATGCCGGCTTAAAGGCTGCCTTCATCTTCGGCGAGAACAACGCCGAAGAACGTCAAACGAAGCTCCAAGAGCTTGCCAGCGGGGAAATCGACGTACTAATTGGTTCAACGATTCTTGACGTTGGCGTAGACGTTCCGGCTGTTGGAATGGTCATTCTTGCAGGCGCAGGCCGAGCAGAAGTAGCACTTCGTCAACGCATCGGCCGAGGTCTTCGAGCGAAAAAGAAAGGTCCCAATGTATGCTTCATTGTTGACATTGATGATGATTTCAATAATCACCTAATCAACCACGCCGCTCAGCGACGCGCAATTGTTCTCAATACCCCCGGCTTTAATGAAGGGGTGGTTGACGAATTTCCTTATCACCTATTTGAAGAAGAAAAATGAAGAAGTTGTTTCTCACATTTGCTCTAACCGGATGCGCTACAGTTCTTGTCGGATGCGCCACTTCCGCGGGGCTGCCCATGCAGGTTGTCGGCGGAAACCGTTCTGCCGGTATCGTCAATGTCGGGTTCTATCATCAAGGCGCGCCACTTTTGGATGGCGGCGAAGACGCTGACTGGACTTCAGCACCATATATAGCGGAACAAACGTGCAAGAAATGGGGGTATGCAGGCGCAGAACAACTCAATCAGCTCGCCCACACTCAAGGCTTCTTTAATGGTTATGGTTTCTTGCTACGCGGTACCGTTTATCAAGAATTTCAGTGTATATCAAATCAACCCATCGCTCGCCCGTGAGAAGAAAAATGAAGAAGATTACTCTTATGATGGCGCTGTTTGGCGTTGCTATCGCCGCATACTCCGCAAAGCCCGCATGAAAAAACCACATCTGACGGCAGCTCTATTGAAACATGGATGCAAGCGCGATACGTCAACAACAAAACTGAAGTCTCACGCGCAACAGAGGTCTGCGCCAAGATTAACTACCATCCCCAGAACGGATGGAGAAACTATCACATGAACGACGCTTTTGATGGACAGGGAAACGCTCGCGCCATCACTAAGATTCGTCATGACCAAGATATCAGCATGGACACCGCCCAACTATCAGAAACGGTCTGCGTCAATATGCCCTTTGGCGATCTTGTCAAGCTAACAAAAGATGGCGTAGACATAAAAATCTATGGCAAGAACCATGCCGACGTTCTCTCTATCAACGGCGACTACCTGATTGCATTTCTTCTCAAGACAAACAAGGCCGAACTGATATCGGTGCAGTCAGAAACGAACTGGATAAACAAATATCATCCAGAGCGTCTCAAAGATTATCCGCTTATCCAACGAGGACTAGCTGCAGCTCTCAATTACGAATCTGTCGAAGCTCTCAGAAGACTGTCTGGAGAGACTAACTAACCAACAAAAAGGGGAGATCTCAACAATCTCCCCTTTTTCTTTCTCTCAAACTTTTAAGCAGCTTTGCGCAGCACAACCTCTACGCCCCGCTTGTGCGCAAGTTCAACGCAGCTCCCAAGCAGATCATCAGGCTTCTCATCAATGATTACTTCAGGGAACAGCCGCTTGGCGCCTTCGGGGTTGAAATGAACCTGCATGTTCATTTGCTGCACCCACTCACGGATGTGTTCAATTTTGACCTCAACACCTTCAGGCGTCACATAGTGGTTGAATGGATCATCTTTGTACTGAACATAGCGAAAGCACGTCGCGCGGATCATACTCAGAACGCCGACTGGATCACTGTTGCTACGCTGATAGTACATCGGCATCAAATTCATTGCGGCAATTTTTAAAGCCGGGATTGTGTTTAAGAACCAAGCAACATTCGCGCAGTCTTTGTTGGGCCACTTGGCGGACTTGTCGGCATGAATAACCATATTTTCTACTCCCTGTAGAGTTGCTGCCCTGTCGATGGGCGTCTTCGTTTCGACAAGTGAATTGTGCCGCGCAAAAAGATCATTTTTACAGGAATAACATGTAGATATGAGATTCCTAGAAATTGAATCCTTAACGGAGGTAGACTTCTCCCCATTCGTTCACATGAACCAACCGAGGAGATCAAATGATCAATCTCTATACTCCCGAACGTGCTTTTCAAGCGTTCAAACAAACCATCGTTGACTGCACCGACACATCAAGTCCCACCAACGCTTTTCTTATGAATCGCGAAACCATCAGCGGCAACACACTTGAAGAGTTCTACATCCCCTTCGACTATGTGAACGAAAACGCCAAAATCTTTGTCATCGGCATCACGCCGGGCGTCACTCAATGGGCTAATGCAGTGGAAGAAGCTCAGAAAGCCATCAACGAAGGCTGTTCAGACGAAGAAACTCTCCGTCGAGCCAAAACCACTGGCGCATTCTCCGGCGATCTGCGCTCCAATCTCGTCAAGATGATGGATTACATTGGACTCAACGCTCTTTTTAATCTCGGCACTTGTGCAGAGCTTTTTGAAACCAAGGCCGATCTTGTCCATTGGACATCAAGCTTCGTTAATCCCATTCTCTGCAACGGGAACAACTACAACGGCTCAGCCCCCACGGTCAATCTCAAGAAGCAAGCCATTCTCCAAAACAGCTTCACAAACGGCATTCTTAAAGAAATTGAGGCAGTGCCGAACGCCCTCTATCTTCCGCTTGGCAAGGTTCCAAATGAGCTCTTTGGTCAATTGGTTGCAAACCATCAAATCGACCCCCAGAAAGTGCTTCTCGGCATGCCGCATCCATCAAGAGCCTCGGCAGAGCGTGTTGCCTGCTTCTTAGATGAGAAAACCTCCGGCTTCTCTCGTCTCACGAATCCAGTGAAAATTCACGCTGCGCGTGCAGCATTAATCGAACAAGTCAAGCACTTCATGTAACCGATAAAAATTTGCGAGAGGGTCGAGGTCAGTCTCGGCCCTTTTTGATTCTAGGGATGCTTGAAAGCTTTCCCCCTGTAGAGGATTCCTTCCATGAAGACAAAAGAGATGAAAGAACCCGATAGATATAATCGATCGACAAATTCAGCTGCAGACATACTTGATCGGCCGGACGTCCGAGATCGTTCACCCAACCCTCCCATCAACTGTTTAACCGGATGCCTCGCTGCCTTGTGCTGTCGAGGCTGGTGGCGCTTGTCCGCTCAACGACTGGCAACCTCGTAAAAAAGGGATCACATGATTTGCGATCCCTGCGGTTTTTTATGGAAGTCCCCCTAAACTTGTTAAAATCCAAAAATCTCGTGCGGATGTAGCTCAGTTGGATAGAGTATCTGGCTACGAACCAGAGGGTCGTGTGTTCGAATCCTGCCATCCGCACCATAAGCTTCAAGAAGCCGTCAATGCGAGAGTATTGGCGGTTCATTTTATCTTCCGATCCAATTGCACCATTCTTGCTTAGGACTATCACGAGATATGTCAGAAAATGAACTTGGAGTGGTTTATACCAAACGATGGGTTGTTGACATGATCCTTGATCTGGTCGGATACATCCCTGGTACGGGAATATCCGATCGAATCATTGTCGAACCATCATGTGGTTGTGGCGCATTCATGACCGCAATCGCCGAACGTCTTGCCGATGAAATCAGGCCCTCTGGTAATTGGAATAAACTTAAGCACGCTGCCGCCGGATTCGACATTGATTCTGACTCAATTGAACATTGTGCGGGAGCCGTAATTCAGACCCTTGTTGATAAGGGCTGTCCCGAAACAAAAGCACAAGAAATTGTCCATGAGTGGTTGCATTGTGCCGATTTCATCTTAGATGACGTACCTGTTTGTGACTTTATTGTTGGCAATCCGCCGTACGTTCGTTCTACAGACATCAATCGCGAAAAACGCTCCGCATATTGTAAAGCTCTGAGGTCGATGACTACTGGATGCGATCTCTACGTTGGCTTTTTCGACCGTGGGTTAGATGTCTTAAGGCAAGGAGGGCAACTGTGTTTCATATGTGCCGACCGTTGGTTGCAAAACGCTTACGGGCGGCGTTTGCGTCAGCGCGTTGGTTCTGAATGCAATCTTGAAGCTATTGTACGGATGCACGGAGTTGATGCATTTGAGGAAGAAGTCGACGCTTATCCTTCTGTCACTCTCATGCGTAACGCACCGGCAATTAAGCGTTTACGCTTTGTTAATTGTGCGCCAGACTTCAATGAAAACGATGTAACGACTGTAATGAACTGGCTCGACAAACCGTACGGCGATCTTCTTACTGAGCGGTTTGAGGCATTCGAAATTGGACGGCCAAAACTTGAGGAATGCTATCCGCTCGGAAACTCCAAATTAGTCGAATTTGTTACTCAAGCAAGAGAAAAATTGCCCAGTCTTGAAGAAGCGGGTATTCGGTTAGGGATCGGTATAGCAACTGGTTGTGACGATGTTTTCATTACAGAAAATGAGCATCTGGTTGAACCAGATCGCATAATGCCACTTTTCTATATGCGCGATCATCGACGAGGTAATATCAAAGGTCGTTGGTTAGTTAATCCTTGGGGAGTTGATAATGATTTAGTTAATCTAAACCTTTATCCTCGCCTTCAAGCTCACTTTGAGACTCATCGCAGTCGTTTACAACGACGCCACGTTGCACAAAAGAATCCATCTGCGTGGTACCGAACTATTGATAAATTGGTTCCTGGCCTAGTCGATCGTGAATTGTTGCTTATGCCGGACATGTCTATGCAACCGGATCCCATCCTCTCGCAAGGATATTATCCTCACCACAATTGCTATTGGATCTCTTCTGATGAGTGGGATTTGCGTGCCTTGGGTGGGTTGCTTATGGCAGATACAACTCGCAAATTCATTGATGCGCTTGGAGTCAAAATGCGAGGAGGCACATTACGTTTTCAGGCTCAGTATCTTCGACTTGTCCATCTGCCCCGTTACGATCAACTGAAAGATTCCATTCGGAATGGATTGAGGACAGCCTTTGAGAAGAAGGATCGAGAGGCAGCAACGTATTTTGCTGAACTAGCATATTGCGAGGCAATGCAATGAGAAAAGATTTAGTTGACGCTGTACTGGGCATGTATGCTGCAATCGAACATGCTGCTAATGCACAGGTTGCTATTGGACATACCGATCAAGGACGACGAAAGGGTATTACTTCGGGCAAGCATTTGGATCCTGTCGCTAAGATTATCAAAGAGGACTTGGTGAAAAATGGATTCTGTCACAGCAGGATTTATGACACTGGGGATCAATGTACCCTTCCGGGTTGGTTTCGACCTACAAAGAAATGGGATCTGCTCGCATTTGACGACAATGAACTTGTGGGTGCCATCGAACTGAAAAGTATAAGCAGTTCATTTGGAAACAATGCTAACAATCGCGCTGAGGAATCTATCGGTTCGGCGTTAGATGCCATAGAGGCTTACAACGAGCGGCTGTTAGGTAATTGCAATATTCCGCCAGTCATGGGATACGTAATGATTGTGCGTGATTGCGACGAAAGTCGGCATTGCGGCCGAATTGTCCGTTCACCTCATTTCAATATGGACTCTAAATTCGAAAATTCCTCCTATCTAGATCGCTTCCAAATCTTATGTGAAAGATTGCGAAGAAAAAGTCTGTACAACGCTGTATGGCTCGTATTCGCAGATCCAACACGTGGCTCAGTTTTAGAACCTGATAATTCTATGAGTTATGAAGTCTTTTTAGAAACGATCTTATCGGGTCTTCGGATGCATCAAGCTCAAAGACGTGGTTGACATCCTCCCGGCATATACGCGGGATTCCTTTTCTTCGCGTATTGACGCGAATAGAAGACGTGTTCCGCCTGCGGGCATCGGTTGCAGACGCTGAGTCTCGCAACTCGCGACTGGACATGCCCGCTTTGCGGTGCTCATCATGACCGGGATGTCAATGCCTCCCTGAATATCAAGCAGGAAGGCATCCGGATGTTGAAGGCGGCTGGGCTGACCGTCTTGCGCTCGTAAAACGAAGGGGAAGGTTTCATCAGCCTTCCCCTTTCTCTTAGCTCTCAAGCATCTTGAGCATTCGATAACAAGCCTGCCCCCAAGCGGTTCCATCAGGCTTAACAACCTCCAACAATCGCTTCACAGAAGGCCGCGCCATACGTATCAAAGTCCGCACTGCATTCAGATAATACAAATCACGGCTTCTAAACAGCGGCATCCACGGAACTGCATTAGCGAAGCAGAGATCGTTTTCCAACTCATCTTCCGACGGATCGTATGCACAGATCTTCCCTTCAATCTCAAATGGGAAGGCTCCAACAAGTTCGCCATGAAACGCTGCAGCAAAGTTTTCGAGTACGTCAGGGAACGCTTCGCCGACGCTTTTGACTTCATCATATCCCTTATAAATCTCAAAAATTGCATAAGCCGCAGCTTCCACAATGTCGTAGTCACGCTTGTACTCGTCAGGGACGGTCATGCGGTACTTTGAACTGATGCTAAGCGTCAGCTCATCCACGGCATACGCAACCCAGCAAAACTCTGGACTGACCTTTTTGTAGGCCGATTCAATGTCATCCATGTACTGATCAATATCAGCAGGCGTTAAAACTCGATTAAATACTGTCACATTTCGCATTTTGCTTCTCTAGCCCGGAACGGGCGCTCTCCATTGAAATTGGATATAAGCATTTTGCGGCATCCGCAGCAACTTATTGAGGAATAAGCAAAACTTGGCGATAACCGGCAGCAGCTGAGAGTTGAGAGCTGGGCTTGCAAATATAAGGACATTTTCAATCTCAGCCTTCCCATATTTTTAGACACACGGGCTGCTAAGATGCACCAATCATGTGAATTTGATGGGTTAGTCAAGTAAGCTCGGGCAAGGGTCGTCTGAGAGGCTCAAGCTAAATATAAGGACATTTTCAAAAATGATGCCGTGAGAGGCGATGGGATGTATGGCGACCATTCAAACGCATTTTTGACTTCTTTTCTATTTCACTTTAGAAATTTTCTCAAAACAAAATAAAAACGTTTCATGAAATAAATGATGAAATTTATTTTATTCTTTCTTCATTTATTTTATTGATTGTTTTATAAATCATGCGTAGATTTCTATTTTCCAATATCTCATAATTGATGGTTTTCCATTATCTCAGAGTACATCTATTGAAAGATCTTTGAGAAAAGAATAGAAGCTCGGTATCTTGCTTATTGAAAATCAATATAAACAAAAAGGCCGGAGAGTTATCCCCGGCATTTGTTTTTTTGTTTCTTGAGTTAGATCGTCTTCAAGGCTTTTGCTTGATTTTCGATCTTCTCGTAATCGGCTTCATATTCTCCGCTGTACTGGATATAGCAATACGCATCGGTTACTACATCCATCAGCTCCGATTCATCCCAATCGGATTCACGATTCTTGTCATTGATGCGAACAAGCGCGTTATCGAAGTTTTGCCACGGATCTTCAGAATCTTTAAGATCGTAATAAGCCGGCCATTCGACGCGTTGGATTTCGCCGGCATAGAAAAGGTCGAAGGCGATCGCATAGCAAAGTACATTTTCGTCGTGACCGTCAACCTTGAACTGAACGTTGCGGATGGCGTTGCGGATGTTGTGAATTTTCACCATGATGGTTCGCCAAGTAGCATTTGTCGCCATGGTATTTCGCCAAGCCATATTTATTATCATGACATTTCTCCAAGCAATATTTAGTTTTGCCGCCCGTGTTTTGGGCGGCTTTTGAATGATTTTTGAGCGACTGGATTAACCGCGAGAGTTGTAAGCGGTCTTCAGCTTCGTTTCATTTCGACGGTGCATTACCGCACGAGCGAAATCACGCGAAACGTGGATTACTTTCTTTTCATCCCATTCGCTTTCATTGCAGAGATGAAAAGCGAGAAGCAATCTTTTCAGCTGAGCGCCTTGGGTTGCGGCCGTAGTGGCGTGGAAATCGCCCGAACCGAGTTGGATTTCCATATCCATACGATGATCGTCGTAAACGCCAATACGGCCTTCAGTTGCGTAGCGATAGCCAACCGCGCATTTCACGTCGTAAAGATTGCATTGAACGCCATTGAGCGAAGCGGCGCGCGCGCCTTGGAGCTTTTCATACTCTCCATAACGCTTGAAGATCAAACTAAAGAGAATATTGCAAAAGCTATCGAGTACGCTCGTCCGGCGGCCGCTAAGTTTTTGCACTTCTTCATCAGTCATACCGCCAAGCCAAAGAGCAATGCGGATTGCTTTGTCGATTACCTTTTGAGGTACGAAGCGATAAGACTTTGCATCCGTTTCAGTGACGATTGCAAAAAGCTCTTCGGGGGTTTCGATTCCGCCGATTTTGCAGAGAATCTCAAGGCCGGCATTCAGCTTGACCGGATCGAGTGAAAGTGACGTCGTAATGACGTTGTAATCAGCCGGTACTTTCTTGCCGGCATTGATGAAAGCGCATTGGCGGGCTTCGATAGCCATACCCAACGCAACGAAATAATTGGAGAATTGCATAATAATAACTTCAAGTTGTGGGAGAGAAGAGTGTCGCTTGAGTGGCGACATGTGAACTATAGCACGATTAGAGATTTATACAAACACAAAAAGCCGAATGTTTGATAAATATCAAACTCGGCTACGCCATAGATATCCGACGCGGGCGCTCTTTTTATGGCTGAAGTTATCAAAGAGCCATAAAAATCAAAGGGTTTCTCACGCCCTGCGCCCAATCGGCAAGGTTCTCAGGCCTTGCTTAGTCGGATCTTTCAAATTTTTTGCTCCCGGCTGATGTTTCTATGCAAGATTCATAACGCTATGAGCTAAAGCATTGAAACTTCGGACGAAGCACTACCAACGTCCTAGCCGTGATCTTTTAAATTGTCTTTGCTCACGACTAACATTCAATTCATATGTATGAACTGGAAGCTAGATTCATTGACTCAAAATGTTCACACTCAAAGAGTCAATCAGCAGCAGATTGCGCAGCAACGTCAGTACGTATTTTTACGTACATAAAAGAACTTAATGGTTTTCACCATCTTGTTCCTAAGATTTTTTTCGCTAAATCTGAAAAAATCTTCGTCGTGCCAAAACACAACCCGCCCTCTGATGAGCGAATGCAGGTTAGCACGTTTTTTGCCGTTTGACAAGATTGCCGCTTCTCGTAAACGCAATCTTGTTTGAACCGCCGTTCATCTTTCGTTTTCAGCCGACTGCAAAGCCGGCTTTTTTATTGGCTGTAGAAGGCCAAACAAGTTGACGAGGAAAAAATTTCCGGCCGGCTGCTTCCTGTTCATGTGTCAAGCGCGTCGTCCTAAAAAAGCCGGAGCGTTCCTAGAATCAACATGCATCAAGGATTAAAGGTTTGCTTCCTAGGCGTGCGGGTACAAAAAATATGCCAGACAGGACGAGTGAAATCCTGTCTGGCGTCAGCTACAGAGAATATCAATAAGAGGCTGCCCCCATGGAGGCAGTGTTGTGCCGATAGCTATTCACGCCACAACAAGGAAGAATACTCAAACGCATGCTTTAAGAGAAAACAATCCCCTTACCCCACAAACAAACGAAGCGGAGTCACAAAACATGAGTTTTTGTTCTAAATGAATGGAAGTTTGAAGTCCGAATATTCTTTCTTGTTGTTAAGGCGTTCTAGTCGGTCGTTCAGAAGTTCAATAGTCCGGCAGTTCAGAAGTTTGATATCCAGAAGCTCAAAAGTTTGATTGTTAATAGCTTAATGTTCAAAAGTTCAAAGTTTGGCAGTTCAATAGGGTCTGTCGGATGACGTAGAGATTATAACGCTATGAGCTATAGAACTGAAACACTCATGTTCGGACGGATAGCGGCGTCATCTCGGTTGACAGGGATAGTATGCCTGAAGTTTGTTCACATGTCAATGAACATTTGCAGGAAACTCATTTTTAACCGCCGGATTGGGTCGTTTTGTTGAAGTCAACGCTATGGCCTTTATTTTGCGTTCTGACGCATTCTGCTCGTTTTGAAGGGGTACGTAGCACCCAAGGCTGTATCTTTCAATAGCGTGCAAATTTAGGGGGTTCTCGTGGGGTTTTATGAAGCCGGCGAAGAATGCCTAGCAGAAAAGACTGTTTGCCTATGTTTTTTTTGGACTTGCCTACGCCTAGAGAACCGAGACTTGCCTACACGCCGGAGACTGGTCGCCTACACATGAAAGACTGGTTGCCTATGGCGTAAAAAACCGGCAGTAATTTATGGCTAGGGAAAACGATTATTTGACAAACCGAGAAAAATCCGTACCCTAAATATAATCTTTTATTGATGGTTTACAGAGGAAGGTAGACAGAGAAAGGTCAACAGAGAAGATAAATAAAAAAATCCTAGAAAACGCAAAAATCAAAAAATCTCTTCTCTTCCCTACTCTCCCAAATGAATTACCTGTTTTTCATTACTGTCCTTCTGCTTTTTACGCTTAACGTGTTCGCTAACGCGAACACTACGTAAAAACCCGAAGGACACCTTGTTGGCTGCGGATTATTCCTTCTCGCTTCGCTCGAAGTGCTAATCCTTGCCAACTTCGGGGGAAGAAAAATCTTATCTCCGGCGAGTTAGATTAAATTTCTTAAAAAACAACATTAAAAACATTAAGGACGTCGGATGTCAAAAAACACGTCCTTCTAGAATAATTAAGATATCTATATTTCTATATTTATAGAAGGACGCATTTTTGGAACATTGTCGTCCTCTCTGCGGAGTTCAGTCTCGCTGTCGCTCGACTTCATCCGCTTCAAAAGCAAAAACCTCGGAAATAAAGAAACCCCTTGCCGGAACCAAAAGTAAGGCGCCGCTTCGCGGCTTAACAACATAGGTTCCGGCATCTAAACAAAGGGTTCCGCGCGGAACCCCTCCAGAAGGCTCCAATTTCGCGCGTAGCGCGTTCTGGGAGCCTTCCATGTATGTTTATCATCCGCAGGCTTATCTTCGCGTACAAGCGATTTTTGAGGGCATTCTGAAGAAAACAAAAAGCCCGGCGTTTTAGACCGGGCTTTTGCTTAATTAGAGCGCAGAAAGCTTGCGCTTTGAATGCTTTCATACTGTTTGTATGAGATTGGATATGGATACGTAGACTCGCCGTTCATCCATTCTCTTATCTGTTTAGCAATGTTCTGCATGAAAAGCCCTACCGGAGCTTTGTTTTTATTCTTCTCGTTAGTGTTGACCAATGCATAGACAAGATTTTTGAAAACAACACCGTTCGGATCATAGACGGCGGCTAGTTTTTTGATTTGATGATAGTTCTTCAGTCCAGCGTTCTTGCAGATCAACATATATCTTGCGCGCTCGCTTAAACGCTTTTGCACAAGCTCCTTGCGGAACTTTTGGCATAACCACTGGTCGCCGTCAATTGTGACTTCAATGCGAACCTTATTTTTGTTTCGGTCACCGAGCTTAGCAACCAACTGTTCTTTATAAGTTCCATTGGGCTGAGATAGTCCAACTATGATCGCCGTGTAGTTCTTGGCCGGATTGTATTTCCAGTAATGCCCAAGTACTCTGCCCTTGTAGAATTCGTTTGCAAACTTGCCGTAAACATAGGATTTAACAGACATAAAAGACCTCTTTGGTTGTTCCTCATTGTTAATTAATATATTAACAACCAAAAGAGCAGCACACTCCAATGCGTTCCTAGGATTTAACCCGCAAATCCTAGGATTTGACCTTCATCAAAAGATAATTCCTGACTGCTTTGGCAGCAGATATGGCAAGGCCGGACTCATCATCCGGCCTTCTTTGTTTAGATGTATTCACAACCTTCGTATTTAAGGGCTTTCAAGTCGGCATCATCTAGATAATCATGAAGATACAAAGCTACATCGTAGACGCCGCACAACTGATCAATCTCTTGTCCATTCTTATCGCAAATCGTGTATCCGTAAACCTCTCCATTGAGATATTGTTCATAGGTTCTGAGTTCGTACATAACGGCGCTTCTCAGATCTTTGATATCCATAGCCGTTTCAGCGTCAACGACGTAGTAACCGCATAAGGCCGAATCCCAGCAATTGCCAAACGGATCAAGAGAAAGGCAGATAGCGCTATGCACGTGCGCATAGACCGGGATGAGTGTGCATTTGCCGTCTTTCTCGTCTTCCGTTAGTTCTTCAGATACGTCGTCAAGATCGCCGTCAGCAGAGAAGTAGCGGTTCTTGAAAACGTAAAACTTGCCGAGATTGCATTCCCATTCACGCGGATTGTCATCACAATAGCTGGCAAAGATTTCAACGCTTTTGCCCGAGGGAAGCTGAGTTTTATAGAGCAGGTCGTTCATTTCATAACCTCCGTAACGTGTTGTTTGATATGGGTATTATGAATGGATTGGAAAGCAATAAAGAGGATTTTGATTATCTAATACCCTGTTATTGCTTGTATTTTTAAACCAATCCATTCCGGCGGTTAATCAAATTTTCTTCGCTTGGATGCTTTCGATAAAGCGTTCAAGCTTTGCACGCATCAGCTCTTGATTGCTGTAGAAAGGGGATGCAATGCACCCAACGGCGAAATAACACCATCCATCATCTTCTTGATAAGCCTCAACCTGAAGAATTTCACCATCCGGCGTTATGTACTTCGCTTTAAAAACCATCTTCTTCATTTCATAACCTCCATAAGGTTTTGTTTGATGTATTCATTATGAAGAAGTTCTCAAAATTTATTTAGGAATTACAAGTACTTAGAAGACGAGATTCAATCCTAGGATTTAAACATAGATAACCAATCCTAGGATTGAAGTTGTTTAAAAAAAAAAGGGGCATTCCTACCCCCCCCCTTTTTTTTATTCTTCTTCTTCGTTTTCGTCTTCTTCGATTTCTAGTTCGTCGTTATATTCTTTCCATTTATCATTGTTGATAAGCCAGTCAACAAGGTCGTGAATATCGACGTAGTTTAAAAGCTCCCAGTCGGGGAAGCAATTGATTTCAGAGTACGTTGCCGAAATCTGAAACCATTCATCACGCTCTTCCGTACGACGAATTGCAAGGGCGATTTCTGACGGCGCCCAATTGCTTAACATTTCATCAAGATTGTCTCCGCAGAATTCATAAATTTCATTTTCGTTCATGCTTTGACTCTGGCAATAGTCGTTCCAAATCCGAACAACCTGCCGCGGATATAAATCATCGTTGATAACCATATGCAGGGCGCCGTCTAATTTCAATCCGCCGTTGTAGGTCTTCTTTGTCATTTGTTTTCTCCAAATTGTTCGTAAGATTTATTTCTTACATGGCTTCATTATGTCAAAACGAAGCAATCACAAGTAGGATTTCAAAACTTCTAATTATTTGATTACTAAGAAAATTAACAAGCAAAATCCTAGGATTTGCAATCAAAACAAAAAAGGGACATTCCTGTCCATTCTCTCTTTTAGCTCATCTTTGAAAGTATGGCTTTGTAATACTCATCAGAGGTAACCGGCGTTGCATTCATCATGTATTCAACTTCATCATCGTTAGGTTTGAAATACCCTTTGACTTCATTAAAGAATGTATAGGTCTTGTAGCCATAGTTTGGATTGATCATTTCAAAGCCAATGAAGGGCATTCCATCAGCGCCAATGTAATAAGCCTTGACCTTGTTTTCTCCAGCGGCCTTGATGAATTCCGGCACATGCATATAAAACTCATCAGCGCCTTCAAAGTTTTCGTTTCCATTGACGTCCGAGAAGATCATTTCTCCGGTAAGCGGAACATAGTCAACATCACGCCATTCACCGCCAATTGAAGCAAAACCGCTGTAAAGCATGGCGGGGATATCTTTCCCCTTGACGCAATCCATTTCTTCGGGAGCTTCAAATTCAATAAGGCATGTCATCTTTAAACCCTCCGGTTTGTTGTTTGATGTAGGTTCATTATGTCAACATCATCAAACAATATTGAGGATTTACAACAGCTGAGCAGCAACCAAACAATCCTAGGATTAATGATGAGCAGCTAGTAACATCCCTCTTGCCTAGGATGCTTGTCGTTTAAAACAAAAGGGGACATTCCTGCCCCCTTCTTTCTTCTCTCTTCTCTCTTCTCTCTTCTCTCATCAATCCCTTACTTCATACTTGCCGTCCTTATCAATCCAACAAACTCGCCGAACCAGCGCAGAGAAAGATTTAATCTTCTCTTTTCCTTGAATCTCATCGATTATCTGCATTAGGTTCGGGATGCGTCCGCTGTCGCTCAAATACCAACAAAACTCTTTCACGTGCTGGCAAGTGGTTCGGCTATAAGCCCAATCGCCAGCGCAAAAGGTTAGACGATTGGAAGAGTCTAAATCGGCCACTTCAGTTCCATAGCTTTGAAGAGAAATGCCGTCGTTCGTTTTTACAATCTGAGCCTTGCCGTAATAGCTTTTGACGTTCTCATGATTGGGTACAAGATTTGTTGTTGTGCAGTTCATTTTTAAACCCTCCGGGATTGCGTTGTTCGATGAGCTCATTTTGTCAAAACCAACACAACACGCTGAGGATTCTTAAACCAACCACAACATATAGTTATTACCTTCTCTATAGCAAGGAATAAACCAACTCCGCTGCACCCAATCCTTGATTAAAGAAAATCCATGCTTCCTAGGAATTTCAATAATTATTCCTACCCGCTTTGTTCAAAATCATGCTATTTCAAGACAAATCCTAGGAATGAACACGCAGCAAGAGCTTCCTAGGCGTATGCGTTTGCTTGACGGTAAAAAATTCCTAGGATGACGCCCAATAATGCCAACATAAAAATTCCTCCGTATCAGCCGCCTAGGATTCGTGACGATAAAAATTCCCCCAGACAAGGAATCATGCTGATCATCTTCTCTATATGGAGGATATAAAGCAGCAATAAAAAGCCCTGCATCAACTGACCCACGATCGTCAATGCAGGGAGCTATCTTCAGCTTACTTCGCGATTGCTGCTTTGCCGAGGAGAGTGTCGGCGATTATTTACTCTAAGGCTCATCAGGAGCCAACTAGAGATACCACTTTGTGGAACTTTAAAATGATCATTACATCTATAGAGAAGATATAAGCAACCGTGTCAATCTCGTATCAAACAACTTGGAGGGTATGTGTCGAGAACAGAACTTGGTTGCCTTACTCTATTCTCTTCGAGATTAACATCAAACACCGGTATCCAGCCGGCGTTCTTTTGTTCTTTATGTGATCATCATACTATATCTTGTCTCTCTATATGAGGATGCCGCCGTATAGATGGTGTTTTAAGGCAGTTTTCAAAACATACAAACACTATATATAGTGTGTTGCCATTCAAAAAACCCGAGGTTAATAAAATCAAAACCACAATATGTTGTGTTTTGACCTTTTTGAAGCGACAAGCACGCTAAATGCAGCTCCCAGAAGCCCTCAAATCATCAAAATGAGCTGTTTTCATGCTTTTCATCATCTCTCTATGTAGAGATATAGAGAGATAGAGAAGAGAATAAAGAATCCGACTGATCTGATCACTTAACTGGCTTTCATACTGCTTAACACTTGAACTGTCTACATGCCGGCTAATTGCCTAGAAGATAAGTACTTCTGTGCCTAGAGATTGATGACTCGTTCTGCCTAGGCGTTAAAGACTGCTTTTGCCTAGAAAAGTATGACTTTGCCTAGAGGATTAAGACCTTTTTTCATGCCTAGGATGGGTGATTTGGATGAGAAGTGAATCTTTGAAACGACTGTGAGAGTAGTTGATACCGGATACTCTTGTTATCGTTCGGTTTTTCTGAACACTTGTTCAGTTTTTCTAATTTAATTTTTGACCCTCCCTTCTTCTTCTTATACTTGATTTATATATAAATTTTTAGACTATCTTTAAATCTCTTCTCTTCTTTAGGTCTTTCATACTCTCTATATCTATCTTCTCTTCATTGATACTCATCTATGTTATGTATCTTCATGATTCGTCTTTTTATCTCTTCTTTGTTCTTCTTAATTTGCTCTCTATGCTCTTCTGCTGGGTGTGTTGATATAGTCTGTCGTCCGGCCGTTTATCGTTGATTTCTAGCGGTTTCTTGATGGTTCTTGATATCTGTTGTCTGGGTTGTTTTTGGATGTTTGAGTCTTGCTGTTGATACTGGATATTTTGTTTGTTTTTTGATTTAGTACAACGTTTTTGGTTGTTCATGTTTTGTATTTTTGATTTGTTGTTTTTAAGTTATTGATTTTCCTTGATATTTTTTGACTATATAAAATTGAGTTTGTTTTGATGTTTTTTGTTTTAAAAAGTGCACAAAACTTCACTTTCTTTGGTGATTTGCCCGTTGAAGTTTACGTGAATGAGATATTAGTAATAACCCTTAATAGAATAAGTTTGGCATGATTTTTGCATGGAAAGAAAGCCCCGCAGATTTCTTATGTTTCTGCGGGGCTGCTGCTTTACGATTTAAAAACCGTAAATAATCAGTGCGGCTGTGATTGCAAAAATGACTGTTGAGAGAATCCATTGCTCGAAGATGAGCGAGAAGACTCCGGCAACGATGGTTAGATTGATGAGGGTTGACATTTAAACGCAGTAGTAAAGCAGCCCGCCCAAGCAGAATAGAAAAAGAGTTATGTAAATATCGTCTCTTGGGTCGAACAAGCACGACGAGGCGAGAGTGAATGCAATGGCGGCGATTAACACTGCAAGAGCTGCAAGAAAGCTGGCAATGATCATTTGCTAGTGCTTTTTGGAGATCTTGGAGGTTGGTGTGTAGCCGTAGAGGGGATCTGGCTTAAGAAAGGGGGGAACGGGGACGTTGATTAACAGCGGCGTTGACGGGGAAGAGATTGCGTCGCGTTCGATATCTTTTCGGATCTCTTCAGGCAGGCTTTCATAACTGCGTTTGCCGTCAAGATACTCTTGAATGAGCTTGTTCTTTTGTTCGTATAAAGGCACATCGGCCTCTTCAAGCTCATCTTTGCGTCGTTCACGTGCATTTTCAATTAGATTGATATAAGACGCTTTGGTCCAAGAAATCATTGTTTTTCCTTAAAAGTCATTTTTCTGCCATTGCATGCAGGGAATTCCCCATTCACGCCAAGCGTTGACGACGCGTGTTCTGTCTTCTATGGCAAGAATGGGTTGATATTCTTGTTTGATTTGTTCAAGCAGCTCTTTCTTGACTGCCGTATCTGGTCGATGGTCGCCCGTTTTGCGCATGCAGAGCTTGTAATCAGAATCAAGAGCAAAGCCAAGATGGATTCGCAGCCATTTAGTGGTTTCTTGCTTGTACTTGTCGGGACGACCTGTACAAAAGATGATGACCGGATACTTGCTCTCTGCTGAGTTGGTCATGCTGCGGAGAGCCTGCAAGAATTGAGCAACTTCGCTATAGGGAGGGTCATCGCTCATTGCTTCGTAGAAGCTGTCCCAGTCTTTCTTCTTTTGCTCAAGAAAATGTGCACGGCGTTCAGTGTTGCAGAGCGTGCCGTCAAGATCACAGATGATTGCCGGTGTTTTCATGCCAATCCTTAACGTCGTGTTATTAGCTGAACAGCAATGACAATTCCAAGCGCTGTGGCCGCTCCGATTGCTGCCCATATTGGCGAAACAAATGTGACGATTGCAAAGGCGGCTAGTATTGCAAACACAAAAGCACTGGTTAGCTGTATCCATTCAAATGCTGTGCTGTATCGGAGCTCCCAAAGAGCTTCATGTGCCGCGAATGCTGAATATCTTTCCTTCACCATCCAAATAGCGAATTCTCGGAGATCTGTTTTTCCGAATTTTTTGATATAGCAGTCAGCAACTTTGCAGATATCTTCTTCAGTTGGGTTTTCTCTATTCATTTAGTACTCTAAAAATATACTGATAAGAAAAACAAAGAGTAAGTTGGCCCATTTAACGATGACGGCCACATCAATCTTTTGTGAAGAATGCGTTTACGTCCTCAACTTCGGCCGGAGTAAGGCCGAAATAATCCGCGAAGTATGTGCTCGGCGCGGTACCTTCGCTGACGCAAACCGTATACGAATTAGCGGGCTTGTTAAGTACACAAGCTTGCGCATCGTCGTATAAGAGAAAAACTGCTGCGGGCATCTTGTGATACACAGGTGAAAACGAATCAAACTCGGCAAGCCATTTCGGCTCTGGCTCCACGGCCAGCACTCGACCGGAGCTAAGCAAACAATTGGCCGGTCTGAAATAACGGAAGGCGGGGATTTTCTCTTTCATGGTCAATTCAACTTTCGAAACATCAATCATGATTTTGGCCTCTTCCTTTAAGTTACTTCTGAGCTTCTGTTTTCTTAAGTTTCTTCTTGAATGTCTCGTCAACTGCCGCCTTGCACATCAATTCAGCGAACATCCAACGCGGAAGCTTGACGTTGCGTACATAGATCAAATCCTTGTTGGACTCATGTGCGCGCTTAAACTGCACGTGAACCAAACCGTCTTCGCCTACCTGAGCGCTGTAGCCGGTAGCCTTGAACTCATCGGAGTTGTCGATGATGAGTTTCAATCCTTCAACAAAGCGCTTATGGACTGCGTTCTGCGCTTCAAGAGCCTCTGTTGTTGATTGAAAAACTTGCTTTGTGTATGTTCTGAGAACGTAGTAGTTCTGAAAACTGAAGATGCAAGCGATCACAGAACAAAGAGCGATGATCACAATCAACGCCAAAAGAATGATCGTACTCATTTGGGGTTTAGAGTCTGTTTGAGACATATTCGTAAGAGTGTTGTTCGAGCGGAAAATCGTCAGGCTTAAAACCCCCTCTGGTTGGGTCAATTTCTGCCCACTGTGTAACGATGTCTACGCTTGGATTAAAAAGTTTGGAATCAACTGCCCAAGTAGATGTTCTGTTTTGAAAGACGGCTTCTGAAATATGCATCTCGGTTTTCGAACCGATAAATCGTCGATACAGAACAACTACTGAGCGCGCGCTGTCCGGCAGCACCTTTCTTGCATTGAACCAAACAACTTCAGTGATGTGTTTTCCGCTCATCAGCGCAAGATGTTCCGATAGAAGAAAAATTGACAAAGAAAGGCAAGCAGGGTGACGGCAATTGCGATCAAGACCAAACATAGATACAACAAATTATCATCCATTAGGTATCTAAGTGTCATCTGGATCACAGCCATGACAAAAGCCGTAAAACAAGCCCACGGCGGAAAGCTGAACGTATCTTTAAAAGCGTATTTCAGCGAACGCTTAACGAAATAGTCCATAAAACATCCGTTAACAGCAGTGTTAATGATTGCTGTTTTTTAGGTATTGACGTCCATACACCGCATCTGGATGCATATCGAGTTCTTCTTCAGACTCTTGCTTATTTGCAGTCGTTTTGTCTGGAAAATTCGTAAGGGGGTTTTCTTTGATCTTCTTGATCAGTTCATTCAGTTCGTCTCGAAGCTTGATTGCTATCGCCAAGGTGCCGGTCATGGTGCTGGTAGCAATAGAGCCCCTGCCATTGTCTTCTTTCCATGAAATAGAAAGGTATCGACGCTGCTGCATGTCTTCAACATAGTCAATGCCGAACTGAACCCACGACTTGTTGTCGGTATCAACCTTGATAATCATTTCATTACCTCCTTGCCCTCCGCACCGAACTCTCGTGCAATCAAGTTGGTGAGAACGATTAAATGGCTGTACATTGTGATGTATTGATATCGGTAGTCTTCCGGCGTCCCTGTGGCTTTTACAGCGTTTTCAAGCGTATTGAGCGCTTCAATCATGGTTCGATGCGCTTCTCGCCGGTTGCGGATCTGATTAAGCATTCCGCGTGTTGAAACGATTGCTCGAAGCAGCGTATGTCGGTCGTAGTCCGCCTTTGCAGTTAAATAATCCATTGGTTTGGTGAATTAGTTAGTTGTTAATGTATTTATGAACATTATATGTGTGAAAAATATCTATTGATAGGAATGGATTTACCAAAACGAGCCGTAAAGCCCCGTCATTCATGATGGGATATAATGCGACGCGGGCGCGGGCAGCGCCTTAGAGCCTGTGGGGAACTGCAATCCACTGCTGCAGTTCAAGTGAATCGGCCTTCTCGCAAGAGACGCGCAGGTCAGCAGCAGGAACCCATCCGAAGAGATCCCCAAGCGCCTGAAAACGCGTAAGGACTCAGTAGGGAATCTCCGTCCTTGATCTCTGGACCACCCACCCGCTGTCAAGCGGTCTACCGCTGTTTTTGATTCCGGAACTGAGGGCTGTCTCAGGCAACCTCAGGCAACCCGAGGTCAAGTGCTTCGCGGCATAAAGCCGCCTGCCGCCTTCGGCGGCAGGCTATTTATACGCGAAGCACTTGACGGAGCAGCCGCCGATAGACTTGAGCTTGGCGGATGCGTGCGGCGCGAAGCGTCGACCGCATTCCGCCTAGCTACCATCTATCGGACGAAAAATATTGTCAGATGCACCACATAGCGAATTACCAAGCGGAGGTTTCATTTCCAGGCATGCCATCGACTGAACGAGAGGGCCGCTCCACTAATCTCTTAGACCTGTTTCATGAATGCGGTGTCTGCGCATTCTGGCCAGAATGAACTTCAGAAGTCTTATCCGTGCCAAATAAGGGCGTATGCAAATTGCTGCAATCAGGACGGAATGGCTGTGGGATAAGCCTTTTCAAAGGGTTCTCATTCGTGACGATTAAGCCTGGAGGTCATCTTCCTCTACGCGGCAGATTCAGCCGCAACGTCGTGCTTAAGGGGCTTTTCCATAGCCGCAAGCACCGAGCGTGGTACGCCCGCTTTGTGACTGTCGAATTTTTCCCCGTAGGTGAGCAAAGCCCAAACAATCCGCAGCAGTTTGGCTGCAAGTGAAACGATGATTTTGCCGTACGGCTTTCCACGCTTGATTTGTTCGTGAAGCCACCGCCGCAACTGACATTCCGGCAGCATGTCCTTGCAGTACAGCATGTAGATCGTAGCTGCGCCTTGGATGATGAAAGATCGGGCTACTCTGTCGCCGCGGCGGGAAACTTTTCCCTGGCCTCTGCTGCTCACTGGCTTCAGAGCGCCGCGCTTGCTGGGGCTTGGCGTTCCGGAATGTCCGGTAATGATGTTTCGGGGAGCCAAGCCAAAATAGGCCACGTAGCTCCTTGGCATCGGGAACCGTTTAATGTCGCCCGTTGTGACCGCAAGGCGTGCCGCAGTCTGAGTTCCGATGCCCAGAACCGTTTTCATTGTTCGAGCCTGCTCGTTGGCCTCAACAAGCGCATCAAGCAGCTTGTCAAGTGCGTTGATTTGCTTCATGGTGAACTTGTAGGCATCCCGAAGGATCATCAAGCTCGATGCCACTTCTGCGCCAAGCAGCTTTTCAACGGCTGCGACTGCTTCCGCCATCTTCTTTGTGTTCGAGCTGCCTCGACGAATCACAATGCCCCAGCATTGGCACAGACTTTTAAAGCAGACTAAGGATTTTGTAGCCTGTGTCCGCAGTTGGATTCGGATCGCCTGGACACTGGCGATCCGGCACTCCTCAACGTTCTTGACGCGAATCGGCTGTAGATCATGATCGTAAAGAGCAAGCTTCGCCAAAGCCGTTGCATCGTTGAGATCGGTTTTCTGATTTGACTTGTGCGTTGCAATCCAGTTCTTGACTGCGTGTCCGGAAATGACCTTGACCTCGTGCCCCATATTTTGCAGGCGCAGGGAAATCTGACTGTAGCCGCAGCAAGGCTCCATCGCAAAGAGCGTAGGCTCAAGCTTCTCCGCTTGTTCAAACAGCGACTCGTAATCCATGCGGTCGATCAGCCCCAGCTCGTCATCGGAACAAGGCACCGCTGCAACGGCGCAGTCTGCCTTAGCAAGATCGAGGCCGATAACGGCGTACGAGAGCGACGTATCCAGCGCATTGCGTGTATTCTTCTTTGACATGACATGGACCTCCTACTGGGTTGATATACATCCATTATCGCGCAGCGCTTCGTTGTGACGCACTGGGTAGGTGGGTGGTCCATGTCATTAGGGCGAAGAGGATGTCAACTAGTGCAGATACAATAACGCCCGGTTTTATCCGGGCATTTTGTTAGTTAAGACACTGCATAACCTTTGGCAGCAGCAGTGAGTTTTTGTTAATACTTGAATGATATTTGTTGATTTCTACGGTGATGCGCAAGAGCTTGCAAAGTGTGATGATCTGCTGAGCCTGCGCATGAGCTGTTCCAACCGAATAGCCCTCTTCGAGCAGCTTATTAAAAAGCGTTCCTCGTCCGCCGCCAACAAACACACCGTCTTGCTGAAGCAGCTTAAAGGCAATCTGCAAAACACGATTCGTCAAGCGACCGTTTGCGACCTGTTCAAAAAGCTGAACAGCTTTCTCTTTAACCTTCTTCTGACGCCACAATCCATTGTTGTTTAAGTCAATCTGTTCGTGCGTGTCAGACGTAAGGCAGAAAAGTGAATAGTCTTTAACCCGCTGACAAAGAACAGCCTGATAGCCGTCTGCCAAGTAGGTTTTGCGTGTTTCTGGGATCTTGTTGTTTCCCAATTCTGGATTCATGAGATCAATCATCAAAAAACCTCAGGAGACCCCTGCCTTCAGGCAGGGGAGGAATGAGGGGCGGGGCGCAGCCACGCATACCCATATCCATCGTTGTGTGAAATCAGTCGACAATATTTCCAACTGACGCCTTGTACGACGCCCTCAGGCGTCTGAATGTTGAAGGAACCCGATGCCCGGACGGCGACACGGCCACGCCAGAATCCGGCCTTCTTTCCCGATGGGACGTCGGCTTCGACCATGTCGCCCGTGGCAAAGCCATGGACTCGCTTGTGACGCATGAGACAGCCGCGCGGGAAGCCGTACTTCGTCAGGCGCGTGCGTTGGCGGGAACCCCGCCCGGTGCACCGCACTTGAAGCACGAAGAGGCTTTTCGGAATGTGCACGCCGTTCACGCGGCCGACGCACAGCGCATCGAGCCAGTGCTCCTTCGTCACACCGAAGACGTGACGATTGAACTTCGTGAGCGCACCGGTTCCTGTCTCAACCGGCAGGCCGGAGTTCTGCAAGGCCCTGTAGAGTGCCCAGCGCGTTGCATTGACAGCGGCGGCATCCCGGAGCGGAGTCTTGAGCTGCCGATTCACCCGTGCGAGCACATCTGGCCTGCCCTTGAGGAAGGACGCGACGGTTTGCGCGCCCTTCTTCTGGTTGCAGGAGATGCAGGCCAGAACCAGATTGGAAACACGGTCGGAACCGCCCGCCGCCCGCGGGACCACGTGGTCGATGTTGAGCGGGACGTTCTGCGCGCCGCAGTAGACGCACTTGCGCCCGAATTTCTCCAAGAGGTACTCGCGCACGTCGTAGGAAAAGAGCGTGCCCTGCTGATACTCCGTCCCGGAGATTTCCGGGTTCTGGAGCTTCTGGGCATCGAACTTCACGACTTCCACGGCAAGGCCGCTCACCGGAGCCAGCCGGCGGAGGCGTGCAACCCACGAAAGGGTCGAATCCACCCGGTGCTGCAGAGATGGCGGGAGCCACCCCTCGCGCCGACGGCGGTTGTTGAACCGCGGGGCTCGATAGCGCAGGTTGGCCGACCGTCTGCGGCGGCGCAAGGCGCTGCGTGCAGCCATGGCGTCGCGGATGGCGGCTCCCCGGTGCACCACGTCGAAGAACGCGAGTGCGTGGTGGTGCTTCTTTTCGTCTTCCCGCACCACGGCGATGCCCGTCTCCTTCGAGCCGGGATCGATCTTGACGAGCACGGACTGCACCGCCGACTCCTCACACATGCGGTCAACGAGGCGGATTGTGAAGGGATAAAGCTTCGCCACCCTTGCTCGACCTGCACGCAGAAGCCGCCGCGCTCTGGCGGGACGGCACGGCATCAGCGGCCGCTTCTTCTTATCCAATACGAAGACTGTTGTTGACATGAAAAATGGAACCTTACGGTTAATCGGGCATGAAGCCCGTGACGCCGCCCGAAGGCGGACCCCCCTAGCCCATGTTGTAGACCGGCGTTGCATCTCGAACCGTTTCGTGCGTACCCAATGCTTGTCTGCTTTCGAGACTTCCAGGGTCCGGAACTGAGGAAGCATCCCGGAGTGGGTCTTGAACCTGCCTGCAACGGAGTTGTTAAAGAACTAAGGCTGGTCAACCAGGCCTGCTTTCACAAGCCTCGGCCTTGAGACCGGGGTAGTTGACTCTCTGTAGTGCTTAGGTTAAACACGGCTCATGGCAACGCCCTTGGCGCCTTGATATAGGCCGCCGCGTTCGTCATAGCTAACCTCGCAATTACCTACGTCAAAAAGAACGAGTTGGCAGAAGCCTTCTCCGAGATAAATCTTGACGGGGTTTTTCGAGTGATTGACTGCGGCGATGGTCAGGTTACCTTCCCAACCTGCGTCGATGAGAGGATTGATTACAGAAATGCCGCAGCGTCCATAAGTGCTCTTGGGAAGAACAAAGCCAGAGACATTGCGAGGCATCTTTAGATATTCAATGGACGACGCAAAAAACGTCCCTGACGGCACCCACACGTAACGACCAGTTTCGTCTTCCTCAATGTCAAATTCAGAAACAACTGCCGAGCTCGGATTTTTCGGATCGAGACCCGCCTTATCACTGCGACAAATGATCTTGTCTGCCAAACGCAGGTCATAGCCGGAAGGAGAGAGACCATAAGAAAGAACCTTTCGATCACCATCCTTCCGAACAGTATGATCAACAAAAGGAGCGATCATGTTGTTTTCAGAGACTTGCTGCTTAATCCAAGTGTCGTTTTTCATTATTTATTTGTCTTGATTTCATCAAATGCGAGAACGTTCTCGCTAAAAAAGCCCTTGTCGACCATCTTGAAAAAACTCTTCATCATGCAGTCCACGTCGTAGTCCGCCGCATGAGCCTCTTCCGGGTTGTAGGGAACATCCAGAGCCCAACAAAGTTCCCCAAGATTGGGCACTTTGCCGTCAAAGGTCGCCCAACGTGATTCAGCCATCGTGTCGTAGACCGGAACATGAGGCGGCTTGATGCCATTTCGAGTAAGTTCTGCCTTCAGAAACGGCGCATCAAATGCCGCGTTGTGAATAACAATTAGCCCTGCTTTTGAGAGAAGCTGCCCAATCTGTGCCGCCTTTTCTGCAAACTTTGGACAGCTCAAAAGCTCTTCAATGGTGATCTTGTGAATAGCCTGAGCCTTCTTGTCGATTGGCCGGCACGGATTGAAGCGAAGAGTGACAGTCTTAATAAGCCTGCCGTCGTCCGTGTAGATACCGGCACAAAGCTCAATAATTCGATCGTCTTGAGCGTTCAGTCCGGTTGTTTCAAGGTCGAGACCGATAATCACAATTCGTCCCCGATCATCGTCTTGAAGATGATGAGATTCTTGGCGATTCCGGCCTTCTTGCACTCCGACCATTTCTTGCGAGCTTGCTCTGGGTTGCCGCAGGAGATCTTCTTGCAATGACCTTCGGCATCTTCAAAGATGAGCTCTGAAGAACCGACAAACCACGTCAGCGACGTGTATTTGCCATTTAGAAACATGCAGAAAGTCTTACTCTCAAGATGTTTGGAAACCGCATTTACAGCTTCATTAACCGTTTCTGCGACTTGCGTGCTGACAAGTCCCGCAACAACACCATAGATTGCTTCAACGGCGGCTTTGTAGGCGTTCACATCGATATGCCCGTCTTGATACTTCTTCGCTGCGTCCATGAGTGACTCGAAAGTTTTTCGGTTCAACTCATCCGTAAAGTTTGTGGGGTCGTACATATCCACTCCCTAGTTCAAATTTCTTTTGGCTTGTTTGAGGTCGTCAAGCGCTATTTCTGCGGCAAAGCAAGAAACAATGTCAACGCGCTCTTTCAGGTCAATGGTGTCGCTTTCGATGATCAAACAGTCAGGACTGTGCTCTCGCTCCGAGAGCTTCCACATTTCACCGAGCATTAGATTGTTCAGATGATCGATATAAGGACGGAAGGCTGACGCCTTGTCCCTCTCTTCGATCAGCTCAATGCCCGGCTGAACACCAATCATGAAAGCGAAATTCTTTCGGCACGCATCTATTGCCTTGCGGTAGTAGTCTTCAAACATAGTCAGAACGACTGTGTTATCGGCGGTATGCAGCTCTTTGGAAGACCAATACGCCCGTGCATAAATCACGGCGTCTATCGGTGTTCGATCCAAGACATACAGGTAATCACTTTTCTTGGCGCATCTCTGAGAAACGTCGATGATCTGATCAAGCACAATCGTCTGCGCTCGCAGAAAACCTGACACGGTTAGCTCTGGCAGACGGCTTGAGTCAAACCCTTCCGCTTTTAAAGCGCCAGATACGTTTGTCGGAACGTACTTAAAGTAATCAGGGAAACGGCACTGAAGTGCTTTGGCTAAGCTTGTTTTGCCCACTCGATGGGCACCTGTAATTCCTAAAGCGCCCATGAGAGGTCTCCATTTTTTTTCCAAAAATCGTTCATCTGAGCTTCAGTCGTAAACCATTCAAGTCCCAAGTTACAAAGAACCCGGTTCACGGTCAGCTTGGATCGTGAGCGGTCAATCCAATACGTCGTGTGCGCTTCGGGGGCGTTTTCTACCTGTTTGAAACTGAAAATTGCTTGCTCTGAGAAGAAGCCATTCTTGCGATGATCAAACCACGCGTCATAAGGCGTAGTGACGGCAATTGTCGTTTCGACAACAACATCTGCGCATTCTTCGAAGCATCCATAGACTTGAGCGCCGCCGGTTACCCATACCTGCGAAATATCGATGTCACCGAATCCGCCGTTAGATATCACGTCGCTCAGTCGTTCAAGATTCATGACATGAACGTTCTTTTCGCTGGTAGGACGCTTCTTGCTGCTCAAAACAAGGTGAGTTGCATGTGGGCGCCGCTTAAGAAAATATTTTTTTGATGTTTCCCAAGTGTTGTAGCCAACAACAACCGGCATTTGCCCAATGGTCTCCCAAAAGAGCTCGATATCAAGAGGATGCTTCCAAGCGAGCCTGCCGCGACAGCCGATTCCATGATTGAGGTCGTGGGCGTAAATCATTCCAATAGCAGTCATTTCTTGCCCCCTTCTTGAATAGCCTGCTTCATGAGCAAAAAGGCATAACTGCCAACGCGATAGATGCAACGCAGTTGCTTTGGAGAGAGTGCCGCAAGCTCTTCTTTGTGCTCGTTTTCAAAATCTTCTTGAGCGTCGGCAAGCAGCTCTTTGGTAAGAACATCCAAGCGTTTGCGTTCTGGAGTTTTGCTGAGCACGCTGACGCAGCGATTGAGCGTTAGATATTCTCGAAACGCCCGATTAAGCCGAAGAACTTCTGGACTGTCTTCAACACATGCGCGCGGCACCTGACTCTTTTCTTCAAAACGAGCGTCCTTGATCTTCCATACATGCCGGTCAAGAACATGATTCTTTGAAGCAAGCTCAATAACCCATCCTTCGGCATCGCCGTCAGCGAAGCTTGACTTAAACGGAACCGGAAAGAGCTTCTTGATAAGCGCAGAAACATCTTTACAGTCAACAGGGATAATCTTTTCTGTTCCGTAAAGGAAGAAGTAGTCGCGCTCTTCCGGGCTAAGGTCAAGTGCTTTTGTGAAGCGCTCAAATGTGTAATACGGCCATACTTGCGGAAGTTCGTCAGTTCCATTTTCAAGCCAGAAATCCATGTCGTTGTTTTGGTGGCTGTAGAACTTGAACCGTCCGCAATCGTTATACGGGATGCGTCTGTTAACCTCTGATCCGAAATATTCACCCCATAAATAGACATAGCTAAATGCATGGCCAGCCAGCCAACGCCGCACAGAGTCGATCAGCGGCTTCAGTTGTTCCTTATCTTTTTTGAAGTTAAAGAGACCATCTGCGTTCAAACCATTCCGAGAGAAACAACTGATCTCGCCTTCGCGAGGAATGTAGATTCCGACGTTTGCCCCATCAAGCTTTTCACTGCCATAGACAACCCAATGATCGTTGCAATTGGCTTCCGGCATCTCAAAATCCATGTCGAAATGGGGAATCTTGGGGTAACGGCGAAACTGGCTCGGGTCAAACCGCGATTGGAGCTTTGATCGCGGGGCTTGGGTTGTATCCGAGCAGTTTGAAGTCGTCGAAGTCATAGTCGTCAATATTTGTTTTTGGGTCGATAAACAGATGAGGCAGAGGTTTTGGCGTCCGACTGAGCTGAATATCTGCCTGCTCAAAGTGGTTGTGGTAAAGATGCACGTCGCCGCCCGTCCATACAAACTCACCCGGCTTAAATCCGCAGGTTGCAGCAAGCATGTAAGTCAGAAGCGAGTAGCTTGCGATGTTGAATGGAAGTCCCAAGAAAACATCACATGAGCGCTGATAGAGCTGACAGGAGAGCTTTCCGTTTGCCACGTAAAACTGAAAAAGACAGTGACAAGGCGGCAAAGCCATGTAAGAAACCTGATCTGGATTCCAAGCAACAACCATGTGTCTGCGTGAATACGGATTGCTTTTAAGGCTCTCTACAACCTGCGCAATTTGATCGACACAGCCTCCGCCGACTCTCGGCCAAGCACGCCATTGACGGCCGTAGATGGGCCCAAGTTCGCCGTTTTCGTCAGCCCACTCGTCCCAAATATGAACCTTGTGTTCTTGCAGATACTTGACGTTAGTGTCGCCGCGCAGGAACCAAAGCAATTCATAAGCTACGCCCGCCCAATAGACCCTTTTAGTTGTTAAGAGCGGGAATGATTCAGAAATATCAAAACGCATTTGGCGACCGAATACGGAGCGGGTGCCCGTCCCGGTACGATCGCCACGATCTACGCCGTTTGTCTTGATATCCCGAAGAAGATCAAGATATTGCTGCATTATCGAGCGAGCCCTTGGCGATTAAGACTCACCACAAGCCCAACAGCGGGTGTCAGTTTGTCCTTGATGTCGCCGATCAGGTTTTGAAGCTTCTTGTTTTCTTTTTCAAGTGCTTCGCCGCGGTTCTTAAGTCCGGCAATCTCATTCTTAAGGGCGACAATCTCGTCATCACGCTTTTTAAGAGTTTCAACGAGACGCTTGTTGGTCTCGAACGGATCGGCTTTTTCTTCCGGCTCTGGCGTCTTTTCTGTTTGTTTTGCTTTGGATTTGGCAGCAAGAGCAGAGAAGATCAAGAGCGCCAACAGATCACCGGCGACAGCATCGAGATTGTTTGTTTCATTGTTTTCTTTGGAGTTTTCCATAAATCCCTCTAAGGATTGGTTGTTAATGTATTAATTAACATTCTACGTAAAAAAAGACGTATCAGAGAAGCTTGCAAGACTCCAACAACACCCTGACAAACGTCGCGCCTACTTGTGGGACGATTGCATTGCCATAACCGCGCAGACGTCCCACTCTGGCGGGTATCCCATAAGCCAACGGGAATGAGAGGGGTTCATGCGGGCGGATGATCCCGTCCTTGCCGGCTCTCCATTCGGTGTTGCTCCATATGCTCGTCGCACGAGATATTCGTTCTTCACCATCGATTTGAAGTTCTCTGGATCGTTGATCGCTTGGAGCGGAATACCGCCCACCGAATCCGTTACCGCTGGGGTTCGCCAGTTGGATTTCGGCAGATCCATGTACCAGCTCATTGAGTACCCCGGCCCAATAGAGTCTGCTTCGCACGTGAGGGCACCGAGGCTCGCAGCAGGAATAACGGCCGCCCCGCAGGCGTAGCCAAGGTTTTCCAAGTCGTCCGCCACGATATCGAGCCAATGATGGGCAATAGCTGCCTCAACCTGTTCTCCAACAACGATTGCAGGCGCACACTTGCTGATAAGGTTTCCAAAGAATGGCCACAGGTGGCGTTCGTCTTTGACTCCTTTCTTTCGTTGTTTTTGTCCTGCGACAGAAAACGGCTGGCACGGACAGCTCCCAGTATAAATTGAGAAGTCGTCTGGGACTCCGGCAAGTCTAAGGGCAAAACTCCATCCGCCGATTCCAGCGAAGAAGTGGCATTGTGTGAATTCTCTAAGATCATCCGGTTGAACCTCTGTGATGCTTCGTTCATCCACCACGCCGTCTGCAATGAAACCCTGAGCAATCAGCTCGCGGAGCCATTGAGCGGCGAATGGATCAATCTCGTTGTAATAAGCAGCCATGTCTCTTTATTTGGTTATTAATATAATAATTAACATTGTAAAGAACAGAAGGCTATGGTGAGAGGATTGAGTAAGCAGCCTTAATCTGCGCCCACTGCTGAGTTTGAAGCCCGGCGTTGATAGCGCCAACGGCGTCAGCTAAATGTTCGTTCTCATTCTTTAAGACTTTTTCGCCTTTACTTGTACGAGTAAGCCAAGGCGCGTCTGGATAAAGTTCGGTAGCCCAATCAATCATTTCGTTTTTCGTGGCTGTTTTTTGACCCGTAGCACGAACTTTGATCTCGGTTGGCGTTACCTCCACCATGCCGCACTTGCACGACGCCAGAACGCCAATACAGACGCCGTAAGATGCCATCGCTCGTGCAGATTGACTGCCAACGGGAACTTCAACAAACGCCAACGCAGTGCCATTCTTTGGGTCTGAAAACATTTGCAGAGCCTTTACATGTTCGCGCGCGCGCCGCAGATCGTCTGAATTGCGACGAACCTTCTTGCCGGCATCATCTTCAGTCTTCACAAGCTTTAAATCGTCAATAGAGACGATTTTGTCGTTTTCAACATCCACTGTCGCAACGGCAAAACCAAAGTTGCGCAAGGCCGGATCTACACCGATTACCTTAATTGTCTTACCAACTGCCATATGCTTTGTTTGATTCGTATGATTCTTTAGAGTTTTTCCGTTTTTCATCTTCAAAGACAGCCTCCATGCGCGCTTTCATCTGACAGCCGTTGTCAAGCCAGCTATCCAGCATTGCTCCCGCCTTGCCGAAGACCTTTTCAAAGTTCTTCTTTGGAATGAGAAACTCTGTATCTGGGTTCTCATCAGACCAGAAGATCCCCACAATCTCTCCCTTGAAAGTCGGCATCAATCGAACCAACCGCATTACCTCCATGCCAATTAGGGATGCGGTTGTATCTTGCGACGAACTTCCAATGGCGATACGACAGTTAACAGTAACGGGTTGAGCAACTTCGTATGTAAACTTCAGGCCTCTAACCTTTTCGTGCATTTTGCTGGCGTCTTTGCAGATCGGCATAAGCCGATCAACCAGTCTTCCCGAAGCTTTTTGAGCTTTGTTGCCTTCGTCGACGGCAGCAAGAATCTCAAGAGCCTCAGCATCCAATTTCTGAGTATCCATCTTTCTTTTTAATTGTGATTACATTGTCAATCCAATTGCGGAGCGGATTGTGAGAGATGACAAACAAACTCTTGCAGATCTCGGCCTTCTCATTCAAAACGCCGATCAGTCGTTCAACGCCCGCCTCATCCAGTGCATGGTCTACTTCGTCGGCAATGAAAAGCTCAATTGGTTTGGTCGCACGAGACGCAACAATCTCTTGAAGCGCCAAGCAGCAAGCAACGCGAACTTTGCGCTTCTCTCCGCCTGACAAGCTCTCAAATGTTCCGCCGCCAACTTCATTGGAAACAGCGATGTTGAACTGTTCACGGACTTCGCCCTTCTTGGTCAAAGAAAGCGTTGTCCAAACCGCACGGAGCTTGCCGTCAGACAGCACGTCAAGATACCGCGCAGTGCGGTCGTTTAAGAGAGGAGTAATCGTGTCAAGAATGTGCGCACGAACGCCCTTGGGACCAAAAACCTCAGTCAGCCCCTTAAAGACCTCTTCGTTCTTTTTGCAGTTTTCGATCTTGGCTCTGGCGTTCTTGATAAGTTCGTTCAGTTCGTTGATTCGGGCGTTAACCTTGTCCAACTGATCGGTATACGGATTCGGCACGCTGAGCGCTTCAATCTGATTTTCAACCTGCTCAATAGCGCTTTGATAGTCGGCCGGCTTACAGTCAATTGAGCGCAGCTTGGCAAGACATTCGTCCAATTCGAGATTCAAAGATCGCGTATCAGAAGGAACAACCTTTTTGACTTTATCTTCGGCTTCTTGGACGGTCTTAACTGCATCCTGCCAAGCGGCGTTGGCTCTGCGGACTTCAACGGCCAAATCTTGAGCCGCCTTCGTCACAATGGCCTTGGCTTCCGCCAAATCTTCGGCCTGATAAACCTTGCCGCACTCAGAGCATTTCGTTCCAACCTTGGCATCGAACGATTTAACCTCATCAATGCGCTGCTTGAGCGTCTTGCCGACACGCAGGTACTCGTTATGCAAGCCATCAGCCGCATACTGCTTTGAAAGAAGATCGGTACGCAGAGCGGCTATCGCATTGCGTTCATCTTCTGTTTTCTTGAGCTTTTCACGTACTTCATCAATACGCTTCTGAAGCTCCATTGCATCGGCTTTAGCCTTGTAGACACGGGCGCTTTCTTTCAATTTATCGCGCAGAAGGTGGCTGTGTCGAATCTCCAAAGCTTCTCGCTTGATATCGCGCTCAACTCCCCATTTTTGTTCTTTCTCAAAAATATCTTTCTGCCAAGCAAGCTGGGTATTACCCTCATCAACGAGTTTTTGTTCTTCAAACACTGCACGCTGAAGCGCGTCCCCCGCTTCGCGGTATTTGGCGTTTGCTTTTGCATATGCCGCTGTCAAACGATCAACACCAATAACTTCTTCAATGAGCGTCTTAAGCTGCTTGTCGGTCATGGACGGAAGATCCGGCATAGCTTCTTGCCCGGCATACACGGCCGCAACAAACACTTCATAGGGACAACCAATAAGCTCTTCAACGAATGCCTGTGTTTCGGCCGTCGTACCCTTAGTTAGAGCAGTGCTTCTGCAGTAATCAAAGAACGTTTCTTCCTTCGAGACGGCCAAACCCGTGCCGTTCTTATCATGCTTTCTCGACCGAACAACGAGATACTCGTCTTCACCGTCCTGAATGAGTACTGACACGCAGCAGTTCTTCTTTGTTTTGCGGTTGACAACGGCATCACTAGAAACGCCGCGAGCTGTCTTGCCATAGAGACACCAGCAAAGCGCATCGACAATAGACGACTTGCCCGCGCCGTTACTCTTGGCGGACGGATCATCTTCATTGACGCCTTCAATAAGAACCAATCCACGGTCGTTCAGATCGATCTTTGCTTCCTTGATGGAGAGAAAGTTCTGCACGCTGAGAGTTGTGAATTTCATTCGGACACCTCCGCCATGATTTTTTGAGCCTCTTCCTTAAGCCGGTCTTTGTTGACGGTCATCAGCTCATTGATATAGCGGTCAACCGTTGCTTCAAGACTTTCCGATGACTTCACTTCAATTCGATCAACACGCTTTTCTATCGGCGTATGACAGATGACAGTCAATCCCTTGGGATTGAGCTTTTGAAGTTCATCACGATATTTCTTGACCTCTTTTTCGGTCATATCGACCGTGACGCGCAGGTAGTTGCCCTCTGCTTCCATTGCAAGATCGGCATAAGACATACCCGGTGTTGCGTCGATAAATTGAGGCGCATTGCTTCCAATAAATTGTTCATCATCTTCGCCAACAAGCATGAAACCGGCTTTAGAGCCGACGTCGCCCCAGTTGTGCTGCGCAATTGCACCAACCGAATAGATCTTATGTCCGTCTTTGTTGTAGACAAGCTTGTGATTGTGCAAATGACCTGCAAACACTCGCCGCACACTGCCACTTCCGAATATGTCGTCGGGACGAAGACATGAATCACCATGAACGTGAGAGAAAACCCCCTCAAACGCCGCGTGACAAACGACATCAAATTCATGATCAGGTGCTTCAAAGTGAAGCGAATTCAGAAATGTCTTCTTGTCGGCAGTCCACGGCAAGCACAAAACATTTGAATCCGAACCAACCCAAGTCGGCGTATTGATGATTTGACAGCCAATGCCCTTCAAGGCGCTAACGGCACTCCCAAGATCATTAGCTTCGCGAAATTCAGCATCATGATTGCCGCAGATGATGACCGGTGTGATGCCCATGCTGACAATATCTTTGAAGCATTTGAGCGTCGGGTTCAACACAGACGGAGCAACGCTTCCTCGAACGTGGAAAAGATCTCCGGCATGAAAAAGATGAGTTCCGCCCGCAGCTTGGACTTCTTCTGCCGCTCGCGTGATTTCGCTGAGAATAATCTTAAGACGAGTATTCACGCCATTGGCGTCCGTGGAACCGAACGTAGTCCAATTGTGGCAGTGCGTATCAGAGATAACACCGTATAGCGCCTTCATCACCAAATTCCCCAAGAAATATATTGAGACGGCTGAGTTGGCTCTGGCGCCATCCCCATTGCTTCGTCAGCTTTGTTTGCAAGCCGTCTAAGAACCTCTGCTGTCTTTTTTTGGCACTCGCTTTTTGACACTTGAGGAATAGTCATCAAATCGTCAAGCGAAATAGCTTTTGAGTTCATAAGTGCCGCTATCAAATTACACGCCTTCTTTGTAGGTGTTATCGTGAGAATGCTTTTATTGACAAGACAAAGCTGGTTATCGGTCCAACAGGTATTCTCTATATTGTCGAAACCCTTCCCGTTAATTCCATGCCCTATAGCCAGTCTTGCCCACTCTTTAAATGCAGTGACGGTATCTTTGTCAATTGACGTATTTTCTGTCAAAAACAAAGCAATAGAGGCCAAGCTATACGTAAACGTCGTTGTTGAGAAGTTTGCCGCAGAATCCATCAGAGCCTTTCTATAGATCGTAAGAACGTCTTTCGCAAGGTCGTCATAATCATCAAGCCGCCCACGCATCCAAAGCCAATCGACGTAGCCGAAGTCATCTTTCATCACTACATAGAGGGTTTTGTTTTTATATTTGCCGTTTTTAAATCGTGTTTCAAGTCCCGCCATTTCATCTCTCAGTTAATAAACAGTCGTTCCATTATCGAATGATTGTTTATGTATCCATTAGGAAAATAACGGCTGAAGCACAGCCATGCCGCCCTCTTCATTGATCTTCTTGAGAAGATCTTTTTTCCAGTAGGTTTTACCGTCCCAGACAACGCGAGGACCGGCCGTAGCAACCTTCTTCTGCTCAATGAGAGCATTCAGGGTCGAACCAACGGCATCAAATCGAGCAACGCCAAGGTCGTCGTAAACCATATCAAGAGCACATTCTTGGAAGGGCTTTGTCAACTTGCTCTTAGTACATTTAATGTTGATTGTCTGCCCCGTGAATTCTTTAGATGCATCGGTAATCTTCCTGCGCGACAACTGCATCCGCACGGTTGCATAAAACTCCATAGCAACACCTCCGGGCGTGGTGGTAGCATCGCCATACGCAATGTTCGGTCGAGTGCGAATCTGATTTAGGTAGAGAAAAGTCGCATTGAAGTTAGAGGCATGATGAGCCATTGATTTCAAGGTCGTAGAAGCAACTCGAGCAAGCGCTGTCGTGTCGTTCATCGTGTAGGTATCGATCTCTTTTTCAGCCATTGACTGAGGCACAGCAGAGGCAATTGAATCAAACACGACAAGAATCGGCGCGTTCGGATCAATAGCTCCGTTCTGCCGAATCACCTGACAAGCCTTGGCGGCAAAGATGTTTCCAGCCTCCCAAGTCTTTGGCTGTGCATAAAGCCAATAAGGGCGCTCATCATTCAGTCCAAACCCCTTTGCAAGATCAACGTCAAAAGAACGCTCCCAGTCCACAAAAATGGCAACCCCGCCAAGCTGCTGCGCCTGAACCATCCATTGCGTTGCCATACTCGTCTTCCCAGATGAGCTTGGTCCATAACACTCCACCAAGCGCCCATAAGGCAAACCGCCGTCATAGCGACCGGAAATGGTCTTATTAAGCATTGGAAAGCCCGTATCAATGAATTTCGTGACGCTCTGTTTAACAGCGTTCGGTCCTAATGCCTTGTCAAGCTGTGCGCACAGGTCTTCAATAGATCCCATAAAGCCCTCTTAGAAAAGATTCAAGATCCCGTCCGGGTCTTGCATAAATGAAGCGAAACCAAGTTCGCCGCATAGGTTGATAAAGTCGTTGCGGTTCTTGCAGGTGCGGTCGGTCATCACCATGTCTTCGCGTTTGAATGGCGCGACGTTAAGCAGTTGCATCACCGCATAGTTACGTTCATACAATCGACGGCCATCCGGTGAGGAAAGACGCTGATAGACCTTCTTGCTTGGCTTGATGACGCCGGCATCTACACCCTGAAAAAAGTTCTTCACAGAGCCAAATTGAGCAATGAACTCCGGCGCTCCCTTCTCTCCGATTCCTCCCACGCCGGAAATGGCGTCAGAAGAATCTCCTTTGAGACATTTGCCATCGAGAAAAGCTTCAGGTGTTTTAAAGCCCGTCTGTTCGAAGAAATTCCACATGCCGATGGAGGTTTTTGTGGCAAAGTCCTGCCAAACGACATTTGGACGGACAAGCTGAAGCCAGTCGCGGTCTTTTGTAAGCAGCGTGATCTTGTCTTGCGGCTTTTTATGCGCAACAAACCAACCGGCAAGATCGTCCGCTTCATGTGTTCTGCATCGGATTTGACGAACGCCCATTGCTTTGCAGATGTCAAAAATAAATGGCGTCTGCTTTTTGTAAGCCTCTCGGATTGCTTCGCGCTTTGGGTCGTCCGAGTGCCGATTGCTTTTGTAGGTTTCGCAAAGTTCAAAGCGCCACTGAGCACGCCCATCCCAAACCACTAACGGCATCGCATCTGGATAGTTGTGACGCTGTTCGATCAGCATTCGGACAAAGCCATAGACGGCCTGCGTTTGCATTCCATCGTGGGTCAAGACGGTGCCGTAATGAGCCGTATAGCCCAAGCTATTGCCGTCTATGATCGTAATGTTCATATTTTTATTAGCATTCAGTGAATAAAAAAGCGAGCATAAGCTCGCTTTGATGTGGACTGGACGATTAATCTAGCCTGTAGACATAGCGTTTGAGACGCTATACGGTGTCGATATAACCGTACCGTTGAGCTGTATTGTTAATACATATATTAACAAACACTTCAAACACTATTGAGGATGGTCGCTTGATTGAGATCAGGCCGTTGTGACCGGCTGATATCCCTTCAGGATTTCAGTAAGTTGAGCGCTTGTCACATAACTCCCAAGCTCTGCCTTCGTGGCATATGTGGTGCTAATCACCTTGCCGCTACCATCCTGAGTCGCCTTAGTTGCAGAAGCAGCCGTCGTTGCAGAGTCAGCCTTGGTTGCAGAAGCGGCCGTTGTAGCAGAATCGGCTTTTGTAGCAGAATCGGCTTTTGTAGCAGAATCGGCTTTTGCGGCAGAACTCGCTTTTGCTGTCTTGCCAAGATAAAGACCGTCGGCGGTCGTCTTTGTAAAAGCAGCAGTCTTTTCCAAAAACTTTGAATCTGATTCGGCCTTGGTGTACGCATCAACTGCGCCGCCAACATCCGAACCGGATTCAGAGGACTCGAGAATTTCTACGAGAAGGCTGATGATGTCAGTCTGGAACTTCGGAGCAAGATAAATGCGAGAAACGCCATCGAGAGCGCCGAGCTGACCTTCCGCAGCTTTCTTGAGGGCTGCAATTTGTTCATCAGTGACGACGATTGTTTTAGCCATTTTTTATTCTTCTTTTTATTAATGGACAAGAAAATAGCCCTTGCGGGCTAGAAATTGGGAGGGTTACCGTTGCCCTCTGCGGAACTGTCTCGCCAGTCATACGATCCGGTAGCGAGCCGGCCAATTTACAGAAATCGATGCTATACGAACAAGCTGGTTGGAAGGTTAGATAGGTCTCGAACCTATTTCTTCTGCTAGTAGAAGTCGCTCCTAGCGCTAACCTTATTTTTCACTTAGCTTTACTGGATCCATTTAAAACTAAGCGCCACTAGATGACAGGGATACTTGGAATCGAACCAAGATCGACGGAATCAAAATCCGCAGCTCTGCCTTTGAGCTATATCCCAAGATATATCAATTTAAATTTTATTATTCTTCCGAAGACATTTGCGCTTCGTTTTATCATTAAAAACAAGTATATCACAAGCTACAGAAACGAACTGCCTTCTCAATTGAGCACGAAGAGATACCATTACTCTTCAGCGTAAATATAAATTTTGTTACCAGAAGCTTTTTCTTCAGCTATACCGACATTCTTGATATCACGGCAAATCATAGATCCGTCTTGTGATTTGACCCGCAGACATATTTTATATTCTTCTGGATTATCTTCAAAATCATATGCACGAATAAGCTCCTCTATGATGAGAAGATGTCTTTTAAGCTCAGACAACGTCATTAGTGCTCTGTACCCAGTTGACAAATTGAGATATTCTGTCCACTCTCTTCATCATAATTTTCTGCATAGATGATTCGATCAGACAGAGCTACACCCTTGTTATCTGATTCTTTGTCAATGATCATGACGTCAACATCTCCTCCAAAGCACTGGCGAAATCTTTGGAGATTGGCAATAAGTTCATTCACTGTCATTTGATATTCTCTCCTTTATGGAATTTATAAAAAACACCCAAATTCACCTCTCAACAACAGACCCTCTTTCGAGGGTCTGTTTTTAATTAAATACCGTCAAGGCCAGAGAGAAGCTGCTCCATTTCGGCATCCATGGGGATACTCGTAGCCGCTTGAGCGGTCGGCGGAACCTGCGGCGCCGCATATGTGGGTGCAGCGGGAGGCACCTGCCACGGCGTACCAGCGCTTGGAATATCGGCCGGGTTCATTGCAGGCTGAGGTGCGGGACGAGTAACCGGCGGGACAGTCTGAGCGGGAGAAACGGCCTGAGCAGACTGATATCCAATCGCAGCTTTCACACCGGTAAATGCCTCAATTGCAAGCAATGAACGATTTGTCATCTGTTCGGTACGCTGAGCCACGTATTCGTCAAGATTCTTCATCTTGTTGAGAGCGTCGGCCGGAAGCGGGAATGTCTCGGGCGTAACCGACACAAGATACTTTGTGTCAAAACCCGTGCCAGAGCGGTCAATCTGAATAACCTGCGGCTTCGTCGGTTCAAAGACAGCGGGCGCCCACGAGCCAATAACATTGATAAGCTGTTCAAAAGCTGTCTTAGAAAGAGAGAACACAACCGGATCGTTATTGTTTTCTCCAATGACAATGGCATTGACAAGATACTGCTTGTTTGCTCGGCACTGTTTGATCTGTTCAAGCGTGCCTTCATCGTGTGTAGCGCGAGAAGCCTGCGCAAGCGCCTGACAAACCGGGCAGGGCTTCTGATAAATAACATCATCACAGGGATAGAAACTTGCTACCTTGCCATCAACGCCCTTGATATAGTGCGCGCCGAACTCACGCCAAAAAACTTCGCGATTTTCGGGATTCCAACCCGGCATAAGAACGATCTTGGTCACGCCGAGCTTCGGAGCAGCAGGCTTTTCGTTCTTCACCAACTCACGCCGCTTGTTCTGCAAGTTCTGCATGAGCTTATTCATGTCAATTGCCATTTGTTTTACCTTTAGTGTTTAAGTAGTTCACTGTCTTAGCTAGATGCCTTTCGGCTGTTTGCGGGTTTTATGTTAATTAATTCATTTATCAACATTGAGGAATGTTGCCAGCCCCATAATTTTGACGGATGGCCTCCTGTGCGTTGTTAAACGCATTGACCTGCATCATCCGCATCTGCCCTTTGGTTTCGTCGCGCCGATCGGCGCCAATCTGAACAAGCATGTCTTTGCGATCGGCCAGTGAAGACACAAAGCTGCGTGCGATATTGGCCTGCAAGTCGGCATCGACAAATTCATGACAAGCCTTGATGTACTCTGGATCGAGCTTAACCATACTGTCCAAAGCCTTTTCCGTCAGCTTCGCCCCTGTAACTGCGGCTTCATCTCGATACTTTTTAGAAACCAAAGCTTCCTTGCTGTCCCGCGCCATCTTTGCGCGAGCAGCTTTGGCTTCGGCTTCAGCCGCGATAGCGCCCCAATAAGCGCGAATCGAGCTCTGTTTAATGAACGCATCGTCTAGATCTACCGGATCGATGCGCGTATCTTTGATGAACTGTGTGACATCTAAGTCAGCCATTTTATCCCTCAATGGTTGTTAATGTATTAATTACCGAGATGGTATCAAAGAGCCAACACCTCGGCAAGTTTTCGGAACACTCTATCAAGCTGTTCCGCCTTGCTCCCGTCAAAAATCAACTGAATCGGGTTCATGCCGACAATGATGGTAGCGTCTAGTTTGGCGTCAAAGAAAGCATTACCAACTTCAGACGCCGGAGATTTCAAATCTGGCAAGAAGTGGCGAGTGGATGAAGAACCCATACAGACAATGACGCCGGGCTTCAGCGCAGCAACCTCTTTATCAAGAAACCCTGCACAACCGTTGATCTGAGCGTTTGTCAAGAACTTATCGTTCTTCTTAGCTCGAACCAATGCCGTGTAGAACCCAAGCGCCGGAGAAACGCCATTGTCTTTCATGGCCTTCTTCGTAAAGGCTGCCCCCTTACCCACAAACATTTTGCCCTTCTCTTCTTCTTCCGCGTTAGGACAATCAAAAACCATCATGAAACGGCATTTGGCTCCCCCAACGACGGGAGTTGGATGCACTTTTGACGAAAGATCACAAGCCTTGCAATCCACCGCTTCGCTAAAGATCTGAATCACTTCAAGCTTCTTCTCTTGATCCATAGACGTAACGCTTGTGGACTTAACGACATCAACAACCAGTCCCGGCATAAGCGCAACTTGGTCCTTTCGACGTGTTTCACAAGTTGCCATCGGCTGTGAAGGCTCAATGCCCGCAAAAGCACCGACAAGATTCAAATTCTCAACAACACGTGAATTGATTCCCGAGCCCTTCTTCTGAGCAAACTCCAAGAAGTGATTCATCGTAATGAAATGACCACCCGCTGCATCACGAGCATCCATGATGCGCTTAGCAATCTTCTCAGAACATCCCTTGACGGCAGAAAACGGCATGACGATCGTGTGATAGTCCTTAATTTCATACCGGTCTGTCGAGTAGTTCACGTCTGGCGGAAGAACGTCAATCTTGCACGCACGAGCGTCTTTGATGAGATTTGCATATTTCTCTTCACGAACGATAGAAAGCTGTGCGGCAAAATATTCAGCCGGGTAATAAACCTTAAGATATGCCGTCCAATACGACAGAACCGTATAAGCAACAGCGTGAGAGGCGTTGAAGCCATACCCTGCAAACTTTTCGATCTTGTCAAATAGAGCGTTTGAACGGGCTTCGATCATCCCCACAGTCTTCTTGGCACCGGCAACAAAACGGCTTCTTTCTTTCGCCATTTCTGCCGCCAGTTTTTTACCCATCGTCTTTCTCAGGCGATCTGCTTCGGCCATCGTGAAGCCCGCCACATCCCGTGAAACCTGCATCACCTGCTCTTGATAGACCATTACGCCGTAGGTCGAAGCCAAAGCGTTCTTCATGACCGGATGGTCATAATGCGGAGCCTTGAGACCTTGTTTAATCGCCACATAGTCTTCTGTCAGACCAGAATCCAACGGTCCCGGACGATAAAGAGCCGTAGCGGCAGTAATGTCTTCAAAGGTCAATGCACCGCCTCTTGCAAGACGCCGAAGCAAGTTCTGCATACCATCAGAATCAAACTGGAACACTGCTGTCGTCTCTCCCTTGCCGAACGCTTCAAGAACTTTGGGATCGTTCAGAGGGAGCTTCAGATAATCCAAATCCAAGCCATGACGCTTCAGAATGTAGTCATGAGCAATATCGAGAACATCGAGCGTTGAAAGCCCCAGAATGTCCATTTTGATAAGCCCATAGTCCTCAACAACCCGCTTATCCCAATTAACAACATTGCCTTCCGCGCGACGCTCAACTACAGCGCGCTTAACAAGCGGTTCTCCCGCCACAACTGTGCCTGCGGCGTGCTGTCCAAGCGAACGCATAACGCCCTCAAAGCGCAAGGCGTGTTTCCACACCTCTGGATAGTCGGCTTTCAGCTTGTCGATTTCCGGCACCATGTCTGCGGCCTCAGAAAGCGTCGAAGAAATGCCGTTTTCTTTCGGTACGAGCTTTGTTGCTGTCATGTTTAGCGGCGTAAGCCCAAACACTCGTCCGGTATCACGAAACGCAGAGGCGGAAGCCAACGTCGTGTAGTTTGAAATCCCCGCAACGCGATCATCACCGTGACGGGCTCGCAGGTATTCAATCACCTTGTCACGCTTTGACGATTGATAGTCCAAATCGACGTCAGGCAAGTCCAAACGGGATGGATTGATGAAGCGCTCAAAAATCAAATTAAAGCGAATGGGATCGATTTCTGTGATGCCCATAAGAAACGCAATCAACGAGCCCCCGGCAGAGCCTCGCCCACAACCAACCTTGACGCCGTTGTTCTTCGACCAAGAAACAAGATCGGCCACCACCAAGAAGTAATTGGCAAACCCCATCTTCTTGATGACAGACAGCTCATAAGCCAAACGCTGCTTATAAATCGGAAGAAGCGATGCGTCCGGTTTATAGCCCAAGTGTTCTTCAAAAAGGCGTTTATGCCATCCTGCCGTGCATTGACGAACAACCTCTCCAAACTCATCTTCAGCCATCTTGGGCAAGCAAGGCGCATGATGTTCGAACACGTAAAACGGCTCCGCATTGAAATCAGCAGCATCAAGCCCCTTTTGCAGAACTGTCCAATCGGCTCCAATGCGTGCGCACATCTCTTCAAGATCTTTAGCCGTCTTGTTTGGATCAAGCTCAAGTGCAAAATCTTGAACCCACTGACGGGGCAAATAGCCCGCAGACATGGGCGTATTGGAGCAAACAGCCTTAATGACAGGGATGGAGTCAGCTTCTGCGATTGTTTGGTAGAGCGCCGGATAAGACACAACCACCCCCTTGGTTGAATCAAAAGCGGCAAGGCGCTCGCGATTCACACGATCCCACAGCGGCGTATCGACTGGAACGATCTCCGTGTAGAACGAGCACGACGCATCAAGACGTTCTGCAACCCGCTTAACCTGCTCTGTCGTTTTGATGCCAAAGAAGTCGCCAGATGTAACAACACACTCGCGAAGATTGCGCAGATCATCAAGACGACCGCGCGCGCGATAGTAGAAGCGATCTTCGGAGTTTGCCTTTGTCAGAACCTCAAAGACTGACTGCAAGCCAAGCTCGGTTTTTGGAAAGATTTTTACAGCAAAGTAAGGCGTGTTCTTTGCCTGTTCGCCATCCTCATAGCATCGAAACTTGACGCCGACCATTGCTTTCAAAGATTCACCGCATGCCTTCTGCAATGCGATAAGTGAAGAGATAGTCATATCGTCTGCAACGACGATCTTTTCCAACCCGGTCTTCTTTGCAGATTCAATCAGACGATCAATCGTCAAAAGCGACTGACCGATCGAGAAATCCGTCATGATGCCCATACGGTACTTCATGCCAACGTCTCCCGCAGGTTGATGAGCATTGTCTTGTAAAGCGAATATGCGTCACCCGATTTATCAAAGTACTCTGCGCTCTTAAGTTCATCATTGAACCAAAGCAGAACGGCAAACCTATTCGCGCCTTCGCGCACGAACTTTAAAACATACCCTTTCTTTTCAAATCCCTCAATTACGACTGCTTCCATGTAATCACCTGAGTTCGTTTATTCGTTTTAACCTCAACAAGGCCGAGTGCCGCCAGTGCTTGTATCGTCTTCGCCGTGGAATTCAAAGCAAATCCGGCAGTGACTTTATACTTCACGCTTTTCAACAGCTCTGAGGATGAGATTTCCCCATACATTTGAAGGACTTCTATGACTACCCGAAAGTATTCAGGCGCCATTTCTAGAGCTGCGATCTTGTTGTCTTTGATGACTCCCAACGCTGTCAGCTCTTGAATAAACTTCTTCGTCTCTTCTTTTTGCCGCTCTTCGTCTAAAGTCTTTTTGGTTTTTCTTAGTTTCTTTTCTGCGTCGATCAGTCCAAGCCGCTTCAAGGTGGTTTCGTGCCACTTGATCTGCTTGGAAACATCACCAAACCTCTGCAAGCCGTTCAGCGTTTCTCTCGCCGCCATAGCACAGTCAAGAAACACTTCACAGTTCTTGCAGGTTTTGGATTCAGCGCTGAAAATGGAAATAGCGCCGTAGCAAATCATTCGTCGTCAACTCCGCCGCCATAGAGGCGTTGTGCAAATGCATCGCAAACCTCGTAGTCCGCAGCACTGAGTTTGTTCATAAAGGCCAATCGCAGTCCGGTGCGGAAAGAGGCATGAACAATGCCAAGCTTGGCGGCAAAGAGAAGCGTTCTCGGGGAGATCGTGTCAGAAATCTTCCCCGCGTCGAACGCCTCACGAACACTCTTAGCAAACTGGAGCAGTTCACGAGCTTCGGTTTCTTGAATCTCAGAGTTACCCGTCAAAATCTTCAGCTCATCTTCAAACCCCATGTAAGCCTTCTTCAGCACAACGCCAAAGCGGTCGTAGTTGGCGGAGTTTTGAATCGTCGTGCCTTGATAGAGTCCTGTTTCATCGCCCGTACCGTTGGTATTGCCGGTCGCAAAGAAACGAAAACTGGGGTGCGGCTTCACAATGCGCATGCTTGCCGGAGCCTCTTTAATCATCAAAGGTTTTCCCTCAAGCACGGCTTGATAAACAGCCAATACATTTGGCAAGGCAAAGTCGTACTCGTCGGCGAGATATGCCCAGCCATTCAGCATTGCCATCGGCAGGGGACCGTATTCAAACTTTGTTTCGCCGTCTCGAACAACCCATTGCCCAACGATCTGAGCTTCTTCCGTGTTCACTGTATGCTGAACACGAAGAAGCGGTCGCTGAGTGCGAGCACAAATTTGTTCTACAAGCTCGGTCTTACCTGCACCTTTGTGACCCCAAACATAGACCGGCATTCCCATCTCAATGCCAGACAAAAGATATTTCAGCTCTTTAACGTTAAAAACGTAGTTGGTGTTCACTTCTGGAATAAGGTCTGAACCATCGCCTTTATCAAGTACGGTAATGGGAATCGGACGAGAGCCTTCGGTCGAAAAGGCATTGGAAGACGTGAGATTGAACACTTCATGGAAGAAATGCACACCCTCTTGACGAGCTGCTTCCGTTTTCTCTTTAAAGTGCTTTTCTAGCAAGCTCTTGGCGTAGTCGGAATACAAGGGAGCTTTGGGGAAGCGTCGCTTGTATTCCTCAAGCGACATTTCTGGGTGCTCTTTTTGCAAGTGAAGCTGAATGCTGTGAACCTTCTGCTTGCAGATTTCACAGCAAATCTTTTGATTTTCCGTCATTTGATACGTCTCGGTATAGATAGATGGTTGTAAATATATTTATTATCGTTAAAGCCTTAAAGATACTTTAGGACAGAAGCGCCTTGCGCAGCTCTTGGACAACTTGTCCCGGCAGTTCTTCTAGCTTGTAAATAACAACATTTTTTGAGTAGTAACTGCGAACGGCCGTACTATCAATGCCGATACCGACAATCTTCATGCGCTTCTCAAGATTTTCGACAACAGCCTTAAGATGACTCTTCTGTTCTTCTCTGTCGCCGTCTGCCGCAGGGAAACCATCAGAAAGCACAATCATGATCTTGCCCTTCTCCGGGCGTGACAAAAGACGATCTCCGCAGATCTGAATCGACTCGCCGTCAATGTTGTTGCGCATCAAATTTTCAAAGCTACTGCTAGCTAGTTGACCAAGACGCATCTTTGCCCGCGAGTCCCATTTGTCGTTGAAGCTCTTGAAAATTGGCAAGTACAGCGGCTCATATCGAGAGAAGCGTTTTTTGTACGAGCCGACAGGACGATCTATTGCGGTCGTAAATCCAATAATTTCAAAAGCAATATTCATTCGCGTTAGAACATTCGCGAGCGCATAAGCAGACGTGCAGGCCAACTGACTGCTGCTGCCTCGCATAGAGCCCGAGCAATCAATTACCAACGAGACTGAGACATTTTTAGTCTCAGTCTCTTCTTTCTTACGTCGGAAGACTCGTTCGTCACCAGTGATGAGCTTGCCAAGAGCCGCGTTATGGAGCCTGCCAGAGCGCAAGCCCGTATTCCAAACAGCAATAGACCGAGCGGCAATGGCACGTTCAAGATTCTTTTGAATTGGAGCGGTCATACCGCGTGTCTCATCTTCAATTTTTTGAACAGTGTCGAAATCGGTTGACTCTGGCGCATATTCAATCCGATCTGCGTCGGTCGAATACACTGAATACTCCAAATTCTCAATGAGCTTGGCGGCGTCTTTCGCGATCGTATCCTTGACGTTCGATTTAAAAAAATCGGTCGTAGGGTCTGCCGTCTTGTCAAAAATCAGTACCTTTGGGATGCCTTCGGAATCATCACCACCAGACCCAGAGCTTTCTTCTTCGTCGCCTTTGCCCTTAGACGCCAGTTGCTCTGGCAGTTTCAAGTCCAAGTCCTTGATGATGTCTTTGGCCAACTCAAAGCTGTCTTCTGTCGTTTCCATGCCGCGCAAACGATCGCCAAAACGTTCGTCAAGATAGTTGCAGAGAGTGTCAATGCGCTTGGAAACTTTGCGAGACTCTTGAAAATACTCTTGTCCGGACAAGGCTCTAATTGAATAGAGCAGCGCCTGCATAAATCGCTGATATTCAGCGAAATTACCATCTTCGGCCAAAATGAAATTGGAAGACGGAAACACTTTCTCACGGAGCTTTTGAAAATTGAACGCACTTCCCCTAAACCGTCGACACATCAATTTCTCAATGCGAGCATCTTCGACCATATTGTGAATGGTTTGAAGCGTTGAGTTTTCGCATTCTTTGAGCATGCTCTTACTGAGCTTTGTATACATACAATGCGCCACTTCATGATCAAGGTAACCATGGAAGGCGGAGATCAGGTCAGGATCAGCATCACCCGGAATCATCGGCAGAACAACCCTTTTGGGCATACCCGTATCTGGGTCAAACTCTGTCAATGCAGAGCCGCCCTGAAAGCTTACTTTGAGCCCAAGTCCGCTCATCATGTGTGTGAGCGGTTCAACTGCACGTCGAAGTGCATTGACTTCGATATTCATCGTCCTCTTTCCTTATCTTTGGTGATGTGTCGGATAACCAAACTCATGCCGCTAGCGAAGCTAATGCATGTAATGAATTGGTTATCAAGTTCTCCAACCATGATGGTCGCGCATCCAACGTCAACCCAATGAGGATTAAGCATCATAAACATGATGTCTGCGAGTTCTTCTTCGCGCACCACTTTGATGCAACATTCTGATTTATCTAAGATCATATCTTCTCCATGCTAGCCGATGAGGATCATTTTTTGATACCCAAGATGGACACATCTTAAACGGCTTATTCCATATTGCTGAATTTTTCTTCTTGATTGACATCAAACAAACGATACTTGTTGTTAATACATATATAAATTACATCCTATGATCTCCTTATCGAGTACGGCTTCTGCATTAGAAGCAACGCTTCCACATGGGAGTAAATATGGAACTGAACACTTCGGAATCTATTGATCCGACCGTTAACGCAGCTACTGACTCAACCGCAGATCTGACTCTCGAATTAAACGACGATCAGGCCGATTCAATCCCGTCGATTAGAACGAAAGTCAGAACGCCAATGCGGTCCAAGAGGTCAAATGCAAGTAAACTTTTTTCCAATGCTCTTGATAGTCAAAACATCTCAAACGTTGGACTTGCCGACCATCTTGGCATCTCTAGAAGTCTGATTTCTGCTTGGCGTATCGGAGCTCAAAAAATTCCCATCGGCAGAGCAAAGAAAATTGCGCAGTACATCGGGATAGACCCCGATTACTTTCGAAATGTTCTTGTCTCTGAGTATTACCCGGAGCTTTTTGACGATGAAGTAGATCGTAAGTCCACAGCTAAACGCTTCCAGTCAATCACTCCGAACGAATGGGAGTTCTTGAAGATCATCCGCGAATCCGAAAAAGATCCAAAGATGAACAAGACCCAGAAAGAAATGTTCAGATTGTTTGTTGCGAGTCTTTCAGGCGGCAAATAAAGGCAAAGGTGCCGCCCGAAAGACCGTTTGTCGCTTTCAAAGTTATGCACCTCAAATACGACATTGATAGTTTCCCTCCCATCGTTTCGACTATGGGAGGAATCAAATGACTATTGTTCGCCGCGTGAATATTGCAGACCCAGCCATTTCAGACAATGAACTTTGCAGACGTGAAGACGTTGCGGAGTGGCTGAAGATTGGAGTCTCGACGTTTGATTTATGGCGTCATCAACGCCGAACACCCAAGCCCTGTACCCCCAAAGGCACTCGTCCGAGGTGGAGGGTCGGGGACGTGAGAGCGTTCTACTCACGGGTTCAAGAACCGCAAAGACAGGCATAAGTTGACCCAACCAGATCACTGTCTTTGAAATTGGATGGGAGAATGGTTGGGATGAGATTTTAAGGCCTCGCAACTTATTGATATTTAAGACTTGGTGTAGATTGGAAGCATTCGCGCCGACGACGCGGTGACAAGGAATGATGATGGAAAGCGGATTGGCGCCCACAGCACCGCCCACCGCCCGAACAGCCTTCGGCGAGTTCACCTCCCGCGCAATTTCCCCATAGGGAATCGTCTTGCCGTATGGAATTTTGGTGAGTGCATGCCAAACACGCGTTTGAAACTCGCTGCCAATCAGCCTTAACGGGACGGTGAACACCTGTCGCCGCTGATCAAAATACTCCGCAAGCTGCACCTGAGCGAGGTCAATAACCGATGAGGCATCTTCGACCATAGGAAGCTTGGTCAGTCGGATCAGCCGATTGAGCGTTGCCGCTCGATGCCAGCCACCTACCCAGTCGCACATTACAAGCTGCTCGCCAATAGAAGCGAGATCCAAAATGCCGCAAGGTGATGTCCAATAATGATGAATGATGCGGCTGTGCTCCATGATGACTCCTCAAGCCGGAGCTGCGTCGGAAAGCTCTGCGAAAAGATCAGCGAGCTTCACCGCATCTGGAATTCCAAGCCGCAGGCGCTCGACAATCAGCTCCGCTTCGTTGTCCGCATAAGGTTTCATCCACTTTATGCCCGGCACCAGAAGGACGCGGCCGGCTGCCGTCCAAGCTGCAAGCGAAGCTGCTTCGAGCCAGAGCGACTCGATCGTTTCATCCCTTGCTGCGTCTTGCGCCCTGTCGAGAAGACACTCTGCAGCCGTGAAAAGTCCTTCCTCAGCATCCGCCCAACGCTGTTCGGCCACAGCCATTCGAATCCGCCAGAGCAATTGGTGAAGATCATCTCCGAAATATTCCGGACATTTGATCAGCAGCGGTTTGAAAAGTCGGACATCGGCTGATTTGGGCTTCGTCCGGCGGCCCGCTTCCACCACAAGACGCAAAAAGTCCTCGGGCAGCTTGAAGGGGCTGGCTTCTCGGCGCCAGAGTTCGAGCAGCTTCTCTGCGCGATATTCGCCCGGAGACAGAGGACCAACGGATTCCTGCACGATGATGCGCTCATCAATCATGGAAGATCTCGGTGCGAAATAAAGCGCCAGCATGGCGCCTCGACCAAGACTCACAATCGGTCCTTCGGCATCTTCGAAAAGATATCGAACAAATTCAATGCCCAGCAGCCGAGCGGCTCTGTCAAGGGCTTCTTTCATTGCGGCAGTCCCTTCCGAGCGCTTTTGCGCCGCAGCGGCTCCATTAACCGCCTTGCCGCCGGCATTCTGCCCAAGCATATCGCCGGATAGCCGAGCGAGCACTTCCGCCTCTATCACCTTAACAACGAGCGAAAGCACCGCCGCCGTTTCTGCGTTCGACGGTACGGCAAGATGCCCCTTCAGCCGATATTGACTCTCTGCAAGCGCATCACGATCACGGTGAGACGCTTTCGCCGCGCATCGCACATCGAGCACACGAAGGAGCAGCTCTTCGAAGAACGTCCGATCGATAAAACGCGCATAGGCCAGACGTTTTTTCAAATCCAGCACATTCCCTTCCATGAAAAGAGAACGCAGGAGCCAAAACCGATCCGCTTCTGCCCGACAGGCTTCAGCGCTCTCTGTGAGCACTTCGGCCGGATGCGGCCGGCTGTCAGCCTCAGCCTTCTTTCGTGCAGGCAGCACTGCTGCGCGGCGCCTGTCCATGGCGCAAGAAAGCCAAGCCAAACAGTCCGCCGGCACTTCAAAATTCTCCCCCGCAAACACAACCGTCATCAGGGCAAGCACCTCTAAAACTTCCTCAGCCGGCCGCAAAAGCGATGTGAGCGACATCAGTTCGTTCAATCCGGTTTCGACATCACGTTCATCTTGGGAGAAATAGAGAAACGCCGCGGCACGCCATAAGCGCTGATGAAAACTCAATGCACTGCTGCATTGCTGCATCAAGGTGGAGTTTTGGCCGACACGCAGTATGGTTCGGCGCCATTGGGCAGTCTCCTGCGCGCCCGATCCTTTGCCAGTGTTCTCTTCAGGCTGCAGAAAACTCAAAAGAGCAGAAAAAACAGCCGGCCAAGCGCGAGCAATCAGGTGCTCGGACTTTTGAGTCTCCCCCAAGGCGAAAAGCTCATCAACGAGCGTCGGCACCAGAATGTCGTCCTCCATTCCCGCCGCTGCTCGGGCATAAGCCCACTCGGCACGCAGACGGCGAACGGGACTGCTGAAATCCTCCGGCAGCCGATCTGTCGAACCCGATGGGGGCAGAGCATATCCATCGAGCACATTGATGAGCCTCTTCGCCTCATCCCAGCGCTCAAGTCCAATGGCTGTCCGAATACACCATTCGAGGCGCTCTTGAGGATCAGGAAAAAGTTCCTCACCATAAGCCTTGAGCGCTTCATCGAGCAGGAAAAAGTCAAACCGGTCGCCGGCCTTCAGCACCGCATCAAAAAGCGTATGCCATGCTCGGGCTGGCCGGCCGGCCGTTCCTGCGTCCCAATCGCGCCACTTGGCAATGAAATCCGATGCCGCATAGATTCCGGGAAGCGGACCATTTTCGGTGGTTGGCGTAAATATCACCTGGTCGGGCTGAAGCACATACGCAATAACAGGAAGCGACATAAAGGACAAATCAAAGAGACACCATCAGCAGAGCGGCGGCCTCGTTATTGGCCGCTGCCTCCGCTGTTAGGCAAAGTCTAACGATCCTGCGGAGCTTCATCGAGGCGCCGTTCCGTGCCGCAAAATACTGCTTCGTCCGAAGAAAATCTTCGTTCTTGATTATGAAGCTTTCGGGCTCAGCGAAATCTTCAGCAGAGCCAACAAATTTCCAGCCGAATTTTGAATCCAAAGTGCTGGAAATCAACCATTAAGCCGTTCAGTCTCCCTAAGCACCTTATGCATGCCATGAATTAATTGCTGGTTTTTCCCGTTTCGAGAACCATACAGACGCGCATTGAAAATCGTGATGATCTCGAGCATGTCTTGGGCGAGATCTTCGTCAAAGGATGCGTCACTGCCTTTGTTGACAATGACCACTTCCACATTCTTGGCTTCACATACGGCAAATACAAGTTCTGCGCCGAATCTCAGCAATCGATCCTTCTGAGTAATAACGAGACGCTCCACGTCCTCGTTGACTAATATATTCAAAAGTTGAAGAAGCCCTTTTTTGTGGTAATTCATCCCAGATCCAAAATCTGAAATCATCTCAAAGCGCCAACCGCGTCCCGTACAAAAAAGCTCCAAGATCTGCTTTTGTTTTTCTAAATCTGCTTTTTGATCACTGCTCGATACTCTGGCATAAGCAATGGTTCGGCCGTCCGTTTTTTCTTGTGCATGCGCTCCATACAAACTTTCAATCAGAGCTGCATCGTATCTGCGATGACCTGCCTGCGTGCGTTTGGGCACTAGGCGCCCCAAAGCTTCCCAACGCCGAAGCGTGGTAATGGAAACGCCCAGACGTTCCGCGGCTTCGCCAATACTCAAAAATCTATTCATCGTGCTGATATATAGCTATGTAGTGATAGGTTTACGAGTCTGAAGCATCAGGCTTAGGATTTCGCACAGACCGGACGGCGGTGAAGCCCCAAAAGCAGCCAGACGAAAGCCGCGGCAGCAAAGGCCGAGCCCAGCCAGAAAGTGGCTGACGGGCCGACAAACTCCCAGATCGTGCCGGCAACGAGTCCGGCAGCAAGCGCAGCCACTCCGCTCGCGAAGCTGAAAAGCCCAAAAGCCGTTGCCCGCTTGTCTTCCGGAGCGGCATCTGCCGTCATCTTGGAGAAAACGCCCTGTGTCGCGCCAAGGTGGAGCCCCCAAAGCGCGGCGCCGAGCGATGCTCCCACGGGCGTAGCCCAGACGGCAAAGACGACGTCTGACAAAGCCAGGAAAACCAAACCCAGCGCGAGAAGGCGCTCAGCAGGCATGTGGTCGGAAAGTTTTCCAATCGGTACGCATGCCAGTGAAAAAACAATGTTGACGCCCACCATCAAGAGCGGCACGGCAGCCGTTGAGATGCCCGAGTCCGCTGCACGAAGCACAAGAAAGGCATTGGAAAAGCGAGCAAGTGAAAAAAGAATACCCAGCACAAGCAGCGCTCGAAAGGCCGGACCTGCGACCGTGAAGCACTCCGCCAGATCGCTCCAGCGTCTGACGGCAGGACGTTTCGCCGCGGGCTTCTCCGGAGCATCTTCAACGCCCATGAGAATGAGGAGCAGACAAAACGCGCCGGGAATCAATGCCAGCCAAAAGATGGAACGAAGATCATCCGTCCAGAAAAAGAGAAAGAGGCTCGCCAGTGCCGGCCCGACGAAGGCACCGGCAGCATCGAGCGACTGACGAATGCCGTATGCCTCGCCCCAGAGCGGCTTAGGCGTAACCGCCGCAACAATGGCGTCACGAGGCGCCCCGCGAAGCCCTTTGCCGATGCGGTCGGAAACGCGTGCAGCGAAAACAAGCGCCACAGAATCGGCAAGTGCAAAAACAGGCTTTGACAGCACCCCCAGTGCATAACCGAGGAATACAAGCAGCTTGCGGTGACCGAAACGGTCGGCGGCCGCTCCCGAAAAAACCTTCGTAATCAGCGCTGCGCCTTCGCCGGCACCTTCAACCAAGCCGATCAGCACTGCACTCGCGCCTAATGGCCCAGCCATAAAAAGGGGCAGCAGTGCATGAATCATCTCCGAAGAGATGTCCATTAACAGGCTCACAAAACCCAAAGCCCAGACCGTTCGAGGGACTTTAAGTCCTTTGCGTTCTTGGGCTTCATTCTCTCGATGGAGGTCTCCCTGCGCACTTTGCGGTGCGGCATCGTTCTTTTGCTCTTCAGTCATTTTGAACGTTGTGCGTTTTTGAAGTTGGCTGCTGCCATGAAAGAAAAATTGTCAGCCTGCACCGTCAAAAACACGTGAAGATCGTGTTAATGCACCGTCAAACCTTGCTTTGACAGACCCGCCCTAAAAACAATAAAGGCGGATGCTCTAGGTCATCCGCCTCCTTGCCTCGCTCTTTTTTCTGCTCTGCCGAATCAGCTTGCGAGCAGCATCTTGTCGGAAACGCCGTCACCCGCCTTTTCGAAGAATTTCAAAAGATCCACCGTGGTGAGCTTGGCTTTTTCCTCGCCGCGCACATCAAGGATCGGACGACCGTCGTGCATCATGATGAGACGGTTGCCGTAGCGAAGCGCATCGCGCATGTTGTGCGTAATCATGAGCGTGGTGAGCTTTTGCTCCGTCACGAGACGTTCAGTGATTTCAAGCACTTTGGCTGCCGTCTTCGGATCAAGAGCGGCAGTATGTTCATCAAGCAGCAGGAGCTTCGGGCGCACAAGCGTCGCCATGAGCAGCGTAAGCGCTTGGCGCTGTCCGCCCGAGAGCAGTCCCACGTGTGCGGTCATGCGGGTTTCAAGACCCAGACCAAGCATTTTCACCAGTTCGGCAAAGCGAGCATTACGGTCAGCGCGATCGCTCCAGCGCAATGTCGGACGACGTCCGCGTCGGTCAGCGACGGCCAGATTTTCTGAAATCATCATGCCCGCTGCCGTACCGCGCATCGGGTCCTGAAAGACTCGGCCGATCATGGACGCTCGCTTCCATTCAGGCATTTTGGAAATTTCTACGCCGTCGATTTTGATCGAACCTGAATCGATAGGAAAGACGCCGGCAATGGCATTCAGTGTTGTTGATTTACCCGCACCGTTAGACCCGATGACCGTGCAGAAATCACCGTCATCAAGCGTGAAGCTCACGCCTCGAAGCGCTTTTTTTTCATTGGCCGTACCGGCGAAGAAAGTCTTTTTGACGTTCTGGAGTTCAAGCATTTCAAATGTCCTTCGTCTGAGTGTTTTGCGTTTGATGGGAGAACGAAAGGCGCGTCAGGCATCAGCCGTGAGCGCGCAGTCCAGCGCATTTCTCCTTAATCAAAGGCAGCGCGAGTGCGAAGGCGACGAGTACAGCCGTGAAAAGCTTGAGGTCGTTCGGAGGCATGCCCATTTCGAGCACGAAGGCAATAACGAGACGATAAACGATGGAACCCAGAATGACGGCAATCAGGCTCGTTTTAAAAGACTTGGGAGAAAAAAGCACTTCGCCGATGATGACCGAAGCGAGCCCAATCACGATGGTGCCCACGCCCATGCCGACGTCGGCAAAACCGTTCGCCTGTGCCACTGTTGCACCCGACAAGGCCACAAGAACGTTGGAAATCACCAGCCCCAGCACAACCATCGTATTGGTATTGATGCCCTGCGCGCGGGCCATCTGCGGATTGAAACCCGTAGCGCGGATGGCGGTGCCCAGTTCTGTGCCGAAGAACCAATACAGAATGACGGCAATCAGCGCTGCGAAGATAAGGCCAACGGCGAGACCAGATACCGCAACAGACAGTCCCAGCGAATTCTCAAGAATCGTGAAAACCGTTTCGTCCTGCAAAAGGCCAATGTTGGACTTGCCCATGACATGGAGATTGACCGAATAGAGCCCAATCATGGTAAGAATGCCCGCGAGCAGCGCCGGAATACGCAGCTTCGTCGTGAGGATGCCGGTGACCGCGCCGGCCAGTGCGCCGGCAATCAGCGCGAGCACAAAAGCGGCAGGCAGTCCCAGCCCGGAAGTGATCGCCGTAGCGGCAGCCGCTGCGCCCAGAGGGAAAGAGCCCTCCACCGACAAATCAGCAATGTCGAGAATGCGGAAGGTCAGAAATACGCCGAGCGCAAGCACGGACCACTGAAGGCCTTGGCCGACGGTAGAGATCAGAAGATCGAGCATGAAAATTCCTTTGTAGGTACGCTCGAGCACCATTTGAAAAACGGTGCACTCGATTGTTTTTTAGGTGGAAGATTGAATTCTAGGGCTTTCTTGAGCGCTTTCTCTGAGAGACAATTTTCTCTGCTAGGCGAGATTCCTCAGGTCACTTGCGCATTCTCAAGCCGAAAAAAGAAAAGCGGAGCCGTTCGAGCACTTTTCACAGCGCTTTATCGACTCCGCTCTGGCGGCGCGGCCTCTATGCGAGGCTATTGAAAGAGCACCGCTCCTTTTTTAAGCTCTTCGGGGATCGTCACGCCGATCGCCTCAGCAGCCTTCAAATTAAAGACGGGGGTACCGGTGGCAACATGCTGAACCGGCATTTCTGCGGGCTTTTTCTTCCCTTCAAGAATATCTGCGCCCATCTGACCGGTCATGCGGCCGATTTCGTAATAGTCCACGGAAATGGAGCCCAGACAGCCGGCTTCGGTCATGCCGCGTTCGCCAGCCACAACCGGCAGCTTCACGGGATTCGTCACTTTGACCAAAGCAGGGATAGCGGAGGCAAGCACATTGTCGGTCGGGAGCCAAAGGCCGGCGACCTTGCTCGAAATACTTGCCACAGCCTGCTGAATATCGTTCACGTTGGAAACGGTCGCTTCAAGCACTTCAACGCCGCGCTTTGCGGCAGCCTGCTTAAAGATTTCAACCTGATAGGCGGAATTGATTTCGCTCGAGTTATAGATCGTGCCCACCACCTTAGCGTTCGGGATGAACTTCAGGAGCAGATCCAGCTGAGCCTCAATCGGCCCCAAGTCAGATACGCCCGTCACATTGCCGCCGGGCGCTTCATCGGACTTCACGAGCTTGGCCGCCACAAAGTCTGTAATCGCGGTAGCAACGATCGGGGTGTTCTTGGCAACCGTCGCGACAGCCTGAGCGGCAGGTGTTGCAACAGCAAAAATCACCTTGTCCTTGTTGGACACGAAACGATTGGCAATATTGTGAAGGTTCGACTGGTCGCCCTGAGCATTCTGAATATCAAGCTTGATATTGACGCCGTCCTTGAAGCCGCGTTCAGCGAGTGCATCAACCACACCCTTCGTACAGGCATCGAGCGCAGCGTGCTCAACGAGCTGAACAATGCCGACGGGCGTAAGTTCAGCCTTAGCGGCGGCACCGGCAGCCGGCGCGGATTTGTCGCCGCAGCCTGCAAGCGCGAGTGCAACAGCCGCAGACAAAGCAAGTACGCCGCGGCGAGAAAGGGAAGAAATCTGCATGGGAACACCTTTTGTGATGCGCGCGCGAACCTGCAAAACTGCAGATTCGCGAAACCAATTACATTGATTATGCAGAAAACATCGCTGCTAATTTCAGCACATTACAAGCTTTCACCTAGTGCGAACAGAGTAGTGCAGCTCGATCTTAAGCAAGAGGCGCTCAAATCTTCGGCATCGTCTGCATCCTTCCGAGCGCAACGAGCACCTTATTTTCGCGGCACGTTGCGAAAAATGACGCCGGCGATCCGACGCACCCAAAGACGGGGCAGTATTTGAGCCGATACAGCAAGCACCGTATTCCAGCAGCCGTCAATCTTCACCGTTCGCCCTGCTTGCATTGCGGCCCACCCGGCTTCCGCGCATGCCGCAGCCGAGCGCTCCCATTTGTCGAGCGAGATACGGCCGAAGGCCGACTCGTCGAGGCCCGCAGCTTCACCGAACTCCGTTGCCGTCGGTCCGGGACAAAAGGCCGTTGCAGATACCCCCGTACCGCGAAGTTCTTCCGAGAGACTTTCGGTAAAAGAGACGACATAAGCCTTGGTGGCGGCATAGACGCCAAATCCAGGACAAGCCTGGAAGGCCGCCGTCGAAGCAACATTAAGAATGCGTCCCCGCCCGAGCTGCTTCATCGCACGGGCGGCTTCAATGGATAGCCCCGTGAGCGCAGCAATATTGAGCCGCAGCATTCGGCTGATGCGCTCTTCGTCGGCATCCACCATGGGACCAAAATCACCAAACCCCGCATTGTTGATGAAAATTTCGGGCGTCACGCTGCGCGTCTCCAAGAAATCCATGAGACGCGAAAGCTCTGCAGACTCTGTTAAATCGAGCGCAAGCACCCAAGGCTTCAGACCTGAGGCCGTCTCGATTTCAGCGGCAAGCGCTTCCAAACGCTGCTGACGGCGGGCTACCAGCACCGACCGATAACCTTCACGAGCGGCAATTCGCGCAAATACCGCCCCTAACCCGCTTGATGCGCCGGTAATGACGGCAACGGGTGCAACCCTTTCCTTTTGTGCCATGATTGGGCAATCTCCTTCTCCAGAGTCGGTTATTTTGCCCCGCTCGAAGGACCTCTGCCGCCCAGGAGAAACGGCAAACCTGCAAATATTCGAAACTCAACAGGACCGCCGCAGGAGTCCCCTTCCTTCAGGTGGGGGAGGAATGCGCCCCAAGCCATGGAAAGCCACCGGATCATGTAGTGGATCATTTCGTGCCAGTTTGGAGAAATAATGATCCTTAGCTATTTGAAAAAAATGGTATAAAAGTCAAATCACAGGACTATTCCCCGACTCAGATCCACCATGCAGACCGGCCGATCCTTCGCCGCCCATTTTGAAGACGACGCTTCGCGTGAGGCCTACCTCATGTGGTCAGCTGCGCAGATGCTCGTCTACAACGCGAAGGTGGAAGAGTCGAACTACTTCTGGAAGTTCCGCTGCAAGTTCTGGTCGCCGGAGCCGCTTCCTAAGCCCGATCAGAAGTACGCCCACCTCGTGAACCCCGACACCGTGCCGTGGGTGAAGGAGGTGCCGAGCGCTGTTCGAGGCATCGGCGCATACCGCTTCTATCAGGCCATGACACGCTTCATGCGGGGTCTTTCGAAGCGCCCTCACCGCAAGCCCATCAGGAACGCCGACCGGCAGCTTACGCTCACGCGCGACTGCTTCGCTGTCAAGCAGGTTTCGCAGAAGTGGTGGGAGCTCACCTTCGGATCGAAGAAGAAGACAGCAGGCCGCATTCGCTTCCGCGCCCACCGCAGGTTTGAGATGCCGGCGATGGTGATGATCACTTGCACGAACCAGTGCCTCCAGCTCGGCTTCAGTTACGAGGACGAACTCACGGAGTTCCCGGAAACAGAGGAGGAGATCCTCGCCCGGTTGAGGAAGCTCACCCCCGAAGAGTTGGCCGAGCGTACCATCGGCGGCGATGTTGGCGTCAAGATTCGTTTGCAGCTCAGCAACGGGGAGTCGTTCAACCTCTCCGAGATCGAGAAGACCCGCATCGCGCGCAAGGACTTCGGCCGCAGGCGGCATCAGCGCCGTCTCGCCCGAATGAACCCCGGGAGCAGCAACTACAGGAAACAGACGCGGAAGATTGCCAAGACCTACGTCTACGAGAGGAACGTCAACAACAACTTCTGCCACCAGACCTCGCACAAGATCGCTGTGATGGAGGGGATCGAGGTGGTGGCACTAGAGGATCTAAACGTCGCCGGAATGGTCCGGCGGCCCAAACCAAAATACGACGACAAAGGCCGCGCGCAGCCCAACGGCGCAGCGGCAAAGAGCGGCCTCACCAAGGCCGTCACGAAAAGCCACTTCGCAAGGCTGCGGACCAGCATCCTGTATAAGTGCCGCAGAAACGGCAAGGTCGTGGTGCTTGTAAATGCGAAGAACTCATCCCGGGAGTGTTCCACATGTGGATACACGGCGAAGGAGAACCGTCCAAGTCAGGCGGTCTTCTGTTGCGGACGCGAGGGATGCGGGCATGAGGAGAACGCCGATCTGAACGCCAGCCGCGTAATTAGGAAGCGCGGCGTGAAAATGATTCTTGAAGGATTGGTGAACAAGAAAGAGTCCAAGAAGCTCCTTCGAGTGCCTCGTGCGAAGAAGAGAAACATAGGGGTGGATCGCCCCGAATCGATGCCTGCCGAGCCCTCCGTGTGTTCCTGCGTCCTTCACGGCGTTGGAATCGTGGCGGCTTTGAATCAGGAAGCAGACGCCGCGAGGGTCTGCGAATCAAGAAGCTCCGGCCTTCAGGCTGGGGAGTGATCACTCGTTGTTTTCTTGCCCGTCTGCGCTCTAAGCGCTCGGTACGGACAAGTGTATATGCCGGCTTTGCTGTATTGCTTCTTACCTTTGCGTCAAGTTCTCTCGTGATTGCGCTGCTCGCAGCTTCCGTACCTTGCTTGCTATAACAACAGGAGACGCAGCAATGACAACGATTGCCTACTTTGCGGGATGTGCTGCGAGCCTGCTTTTCTTTGGCCGTTTATCTAACCGTTTCGGTCGACGGCCTATGGCTGCACTCGCCGCGCTTTTGGTGTTGGCGGTGCTTATGCTGCTCAGCCAGCTCGAGAGTCTTGCGGCACTTTATATTGCCCGCTTGCTGCAGGGATTTGCGTCAGGACTGACGGCTTCCGCAGTGATCGCGTGGATTGTTGAATCTATTCCTGCCGTATATGCCAAAAGTTCTGCAGTCTCTGCAGCGATTGTAGGCGGAGGACCTTCCATTGGCTTCGCAGTCGGTGCTTTGCTGACCGGCATATGGGTTGAGAGTCTCAAAATGCCGCTGCAGTGGTTGATCCTATCGCTGGGCACGGCTGCTGTCTTGACGCTGCCCGCCATTTTTCTTTCCGCCGAAACAGCTCATTGCCGACCAATCCCGCTGAAGGATTTGTTGATATGTGCCGGGCGGCACCGAAGTGCTGGAGATCGGTCATACGGTAAAAATGGCTCAGCTCATCTCGGCACGGACGGGGGCGATTTGTACGAAATTCAAACGGAAAAAACTATCCGGCCAATTATCGAGAAACGACGCGTGTAGCAGAGGATGAACTTCGCTGCGATGCAAAACCGATGCTTGCAGGAACACTTCCAGACCTTTCCAAATATGACCTCATCTTTTTGGGACATCCAATTTGGTGGGGAAAATTGCCGCCGGTGGTCAATTCGTTTCTGAGTGCTGCCAATCTCTCCGGGAAAGAGGTTGCACACTTTTGCACGCATGCCGGCAGCGGTTTTGGAACGAGTGACCGAGAACTGCGTGCCCAGGCTCCCAACGCTCAGTTTCTTGAGTCTCTGAGCGTTGTCGGCACTGAGGTTGACCATGCAAAGGTGCAGATCGAAAACTGGGTTCGGCGTGTGCTAAATCGCTGAGATTCGCTTTAGGTCTCTGTTTTATAAGCGGACGGGGTTTTCGGCAGGAATGAAATGATGCCGTCGCGCAGTGCCGGAAGCGTTTTGCCTGGCAGGAATTCAATCATCGAACGATAGCCATAGACGGCAATATTCCAGAGCTGTACAAACCCGGTGAGGAATCGGTCGTCAATCGTCGGGTCCGGCGTGGTCGCCCACATGCCGCGGCGTGCAAAGGTGCATCGGTTGAAGTTTCGTTCTTCCGTTTTGTCAGCAAAGCGCATGGTGAAGTCGCGTATGCCCTTTGTTTCGAAAACACCGGCAGCAGCGGTGAATGTGAAACGGTGCTCGCCGTCAGAAAGATGCAGTCGGACTGCTTGGCCTTCAGACAGACGAGTCAGCGCTTCGTCCAAATTTTTGATTCGAACTTCGACCTGAGAATATTCAACGAGTTCAGCCTGATGGACAACACCGTCTGCTTCAACTTCCACGGGAACGGAAAGCGGCACACGCGGGAAGGCATGGGTCTGGACCTCTTCGACAGCAACGGCCATTGAGGCTCCGAGAATCATCAGGTTGTAAACAATCCAGCCGAGATTGATGATGAGCGTCAGGAACTCTGGATTGGGCGAGAAGAACGCTTTGCCAAAGCCGATGGCCAGTCCAATCAGGTTGAGTGCGATGAGCACGAGATAGGGTTTGGAAATATCCCAGTCCAAGTATTTCTTGTCGATGGTGCCGCCTTTGGCCGTCACATTGAATTTACCGACATGCGGAGCGATAAGCGCAACCGTCGTTGGAATGAGGATGTACCACGAGAGAATTGTTTCATAAACGCCCGACAGGAAGGGATATCGGTACCCGCGCTGGAGCATTTGGTTCGTGACGGCAGAGTGAACCATGTGCGGAATCACGTATGCGAAGATCGAAGCTGCCGTTGCATAGATGATGTAAATATCCGCGAACATGTATGGCAGCGGCGCGACGAGAAAAATCAAGCGCGGAAGCCCATGCAGGAAGTGGAGCATCGCGTTGAAGAAACACAGACGCTGCGGCAGCGTGAGGCCTCGTCCAAAAAGCGGATTGTCCAGACGGAAAATCTGAATCATGCCGCGCGCCCAGCGGATGCGCTGCCCGATGTGAGCGGAAAGCGTTTCTGTGGAAAGCCCGGAAGCCACTGCACGGTCAATAAAGGCGGAAGACCAGCCGCGGCGATTGAGTTTGAGCGAGGTATGCGCGTCTTCGGTCACGGTTTCGACGGCAATGCCGCCCACTTCATTTAAAGCTGCGCGGCGCATGACGGCAGAAGACCCGCAGAACATGGTGGCATTCCACGTGTCGTTGCCCTTTTGAATGAAGTCGTGAAAGAGCGAATTTTCAATCGGCAGACGCCGGTCGAGATGCATATTCTTCTCGAACGGATCCGGAGAATAGAAGTGATGCGGCGTCTGCACGAGCGCAATCTTCGGATCCTTGACGAGCCAGCCCATGGTCGAGAGGAGAAAGTCGCATGAGGGCACGTGGTCGCAGTCGAAAATCACGATGAATTCGCCGTCGGTCACCGTCATTGCATGATTGATGTTGCCTGCTTTGGCGTGGTTATGTTCTTCACGCTTGATGTAGCCCGCACCCACTTCATCGGCAAATGCTTTAAAGGCGTTGCGGCTGCCGTCGTCCAAAAGGTAGACGCGAAGCTTGTCAGCGGGCCAGTCGAGGTTTAAAGCGGCGTAGACCGTCGGCTTGATGACGTCAAGCGATTCGTTATAGGTCGGAATGAAGATGTCGACAGTGGGCCAAACTTTGCGGTTGGCCGGGAGCGGGTAGGGCTTTCTGTCGAGTACCCAGCAGACCTGGAAGTAACCGAGCACCATCACCGCGAAAGCATAGAGTTCGGCGAGGAGCAGCGCACAGGAAAAGAACAGATCAAGTGCTGTGTCGCTGTTGACCGTTGACGTGCAGCGCCACCAGAGGTAACGCCCGGACACGACGATTGAGATCACAAAGAGAAGCATCAGACTGATACGTGCTCGGATGCGTGCCAATGCGATCATCGAGAAGAACATGAAGGTGAGAAAGACCACCTGCCCCTGCAGATTGAAGGGCTGAGTGATACAGATCGCTGCCAGAATGAGACCCAGAATCACCGCAATGGCGATGAGTGTCTTTTCTCCGAAGGAGAACTGCGTACGATCGTTGACTTCTCCTGAATCTCCGGCATTCGACGCTTCAGAAAGCGGCTTCACGCGCCGAATGATCGAAAGACAAAAATTGCCCCAGAGTTCGCCTACACGATTGATGATGCGCCCGGCAGCTCGTAATCCGGCCAGCACTTTTTCAACCGCCTCAGCGCCGGACGGTCGGCCCGGCTTCACAAATAAAAGCCAAAAAGACTGGATGATGATGCGCAGTGAGTCCAAAAGGCGAGGGCATTCCGGGTTGATCTGAGGGTAGTAGTCCCGCAGACGGCTTCTTAATGTCCCAAAAGGCTCGCGTTCGAGCGGAAAGATCACGAGCAAAAGCGTGAGCAGCAATCCGTTCACTAAAAGAGAAGGGGTGCTGGCGCCATTCTTTCGCCATGATTCAAAGCGAGCGCAAAGCGTTTGAGGAAGGACTGCCCGGAGGAAGCTTGTCATAACAAAAAAACAGTTGGAAGCGGCGGAGAAGTCTGGATCTGTCGGCAGGCTTTTCCCGCAGACGGCTGAATGGCCGGCAGTTTAGCGGCGTCGGTACGCCCTGGCAACAGCATTGACGGATGTGGAGCATAGCCCATGAGATCCTTCGCTATCATTGCGGCGTTCCAACTATGCACGATCGAGCGTGTCTCGCATCGTTTGCCGCCGCTTCCAACAGGATTCGTCCATCATGCAGCCATCTGCTCACCTCATCGACTATGAACGCCGCTTCGGCGGTGTAGCCCGTCTTTACGGCCGCGAGGGCGCCGAAGCCATCGCGAAGACGCATTTCTGCGTTGTCGGGGTGGGCGGCGTCGGCTCTTGGGCGGTTGAGGCGCTCGCCCGCACCGATGCTCGGCTCATTACGCTCATCGATCTCGATCAGGTGGCCGAAAGCAACACCAATCGCCAAATTCAGGCTTTGGGCGACGAGTACGGCAAAGCAAAGATTGCGGCGCTAAAGGACCGTATTGCGCTCATCAATCCGCGAGCGGAAGTTCGTCTCGTTGAAGAATTCGTAGACGAGGACAATGTCGAGGCATTAATCCCCGCGGATGCAGTAGTGCTTGACTGTATTGATCAAGTGCGCGCCAAGGCTGCGCTGATTGCACACTGCCGAAAATTAAAGCAGTTCATTGTGACGTCCGGCGCGGCTGGCGGACGCGTCGATCCTGCCCAAATCCGCACGGGCGACCTCGGGCGCATTACGGGCGATCCGCTGCTTTCTTCCGTTCGCTATCGCCTGCGCAAGACCTACGGATTCCCCAAAGCTTCGCCCGATGCCGGCCGCCCCGGCAAGCCGATGGCGCCGCTTTTTCGCGTAGCGTCGGTCTATTCTGCGGAGCCCGTGAAAAAACCGTTGGAGGGAGAGACCTGTGCCGTCACTCAGTCGTCTGGTCTTGCTTGTTCCGGCTATGGCTCCGGCGTGGTCGTCACGGCCAGCATGGGCATGATGTGCGCTTCCATCGCGCTCAATGAAGTCTGCCGGCGAGGCTGAACGCTGCGAAGAAAAAGACCTCGAACAGCGCTGTTCGAGGTCTTGAGAATTGCAGTTTGCGCTCGAGCGCTCAGTTGAGCGGCAGGCGTTCCTGCACGATCGCAGCAAACGTGCGGGCTGCGTACGCAAGGCCCAGATCGTTGAAGTCAAAGCCCGGATTGTGAAGCTGTGCGGTGTGTCCTTCGTCGCCGAGGCCCACCTGCATATAAACGCCGGGTACCTTTTCGCTCATGAAGGCGAAGTCTTCGCCGCCCATGCTCGGCGCGAACTTGGTGTCGACACCCGCTTCGCCGTACACCGACTGGAGTGCCGGCAGGATGGCGCGCACCAGCGCAGGATCATTAATCTGGGGCGGATAGCGGCGCTGGTAGTCAAGCTTGACTTCACCGCCAAATACCGTGCCGATGCCCTGAGTGATTTCATTGAAGCGAGCTTCAATTTTGTCGCGTACCTTTGGGCTGTGGGTACGGATCGTTGCCGACAGGTTGACGCGCTGAGGAATCACTGTGGGCGCGAGCGGATCCCCCGCCTGTACAAAGCAGCAGCTTACCACGGCGGAGTCAGCGGGGTTGATGTTTCGTGCGACGATGGTCTGAAGCGCCAGAATCAACTCAGCTGCGGCCGGCATCGGGTCGATCGTTTCCTGCGGGCGAGCGCCGTGGCCGCCTCGGCCTTCAACGGTCATGTATGCGATATCGACGGAAGCCGTCATGGCGCCTTCGCGTACGGCAATCGTACCGAGCGGACGGGAAGGAGCGCCGTGAATGGCAAACACTTCTCTGCACGGATAGCGCTCAAAGAGCCCGTCCTTAATCATCTTGTCCGCACCTGCCCAGCCTTCTTCCCCAGGCTGGAAGATGAGCACAACGGAACCGGCGAAGTCTCTGGTCTGTGCGAGCAGTGTGGCTGCGGCAAGCAGCCCTGCGGTGTGACCGTCGTGGCCGCACAAATGGGCGCATTTGTCAATCGCACTCTTCCAGGCAACTGAAGTTTCTTCCTGAATGGGGAGCGCATCTGTATCCGCGCGCAAACCAATCATCGGACCGTCTTTTTTCCCGCGAATGACGGCGCACACGCCGTTGCCGGCGAATCGATGAACCTGTTCGACCGGAAGCGTCTGGAGAAAAGCTTCAATCTTGTCAGCGGCACGGGCCGTGTCCATCCCGATTTCCGGGTGCTGGTGCATGTCGCGGCGGAATTCTACGATGCGGCGGGCCGCTTCGGCGCCTACGAGTTCTGCGAGTGCGTCAATTGCTTGAGCCATCTGTTTTCAGATCCTTTAGCGAATTAATGATGATTCTTCCATTATGAGCGCAGACTCATGCGGGCTGACTCGGGCGAAGTGCTCAAAGGCTGTGCGCCCGAGCGCTTTTTGAACGAATATCTTGCCTGCAGTCTCTTAAGCAAGCCGAGAGAAGCCCCTGAATGGACTTCTGGGGGAGGAAGCGCCGGCAGCCATCGGCCTCAAACAAGTCTGCGGCAGCATGTCGCCATGCTGCCGCACCCATTCGCAGCGGGAATGACCGCTCCCCGTCTTGGGGAAGCCCAAGGCGAAGCGGCCGAAGTGACGGTTTGACTGGATCAAACCTCGTCACTACTGAGGTCGGGCGGCTTAGCGCACCAACTCATACGGCCACTGCATCGTGCCATACATGTTGTAAATGTGCTTATAGCCCGATTCAATCAGGATCTTAGCGGCGCGTTCGACGCGCACCCCCGAGCGGCACTGCACGAGCACTTTCTGATTGAAGTCGGGCGCAGCTTCGAGCCGCATGCCGGGATGAAAGGTCGAGAGCGGTACGTTGACGGCGCCCTGAACGTGACCTTCTGCAAACTCTTGAGGTTCACGGACATCGATCACTACGACGCCTTCAGCCATCATTTTCTTGGCGGTTTCGGGCGTCACTTTGGCATAGGCCGGATTGGCGTAAGTGAGCGGCTGCGAAGGCTGCGGAGAAACAGGTTCAAGCGCGGCTGCGCCGGAGGACAGTGCGGCGGAAAGCGCCGCTGCGGAAATGGCTTGAGTCATAATTTTTTTGAACTGCTTGAAATCTGGCATCGGACAGAGTGCTGTATTTGGTGAAAGGTTGGAACTCAAAATTTTGCGCTTGCCTGAGCGCAGCTGCAATGGGAGAAAAGACAGGTGATCACTCCCCGGCCTGAAGGCCGGAGCTTCTTGATTCGCAGATCCTCGCGGCGTCTGCTTCCTGATTCAAAGCCGCCACGATTCCAACGCCGTGAAGGACACAGGAACACACGGAGAGCTCGGCAGGCATCGATTCGGGGCGATCCACCCCTATGTTTCTCTTCTTCGCACGAGGCACTCGAAGGAGCTTCTTGGACTCTTTCTTGTTCACCAATCCTTCAAGAATCATTTTCACGCCGCGCTTCCTAATTACGCGGCTGGCGTTCAGATCGGCGTTCTCCTCATGCCCGCATCCCTCGCGTCCGCAACAGAAGACCGCCTGACTTGGACGGTTCTCCTTCGCCGTGTATCCACATGTGGAACACTCCCGGGATGAGTTCTTCGCATTTACAAGCACCACGACCTTGCCGTTTCTGCGGCACTTATACAGGATGCTGGTCCGCAGCCTTGCGAAGTGGCTTTTCGTGACGGCCTTGGTGAGGCCGCTCTTTGCCGCTGCGCCGTTGGGCTGCGCGCGGCCTTTGTCGTCGTATTTTGGTTTGGGCCGCCGGACCATTCCGGCGACGTTTAGATCCTCTAGTGCCACCACCTCGATCCCCTCCATCACAGCGATCTTGTGCGAGGTCTGGTGGCAGAAGTTGTTGTTGACGTTCCTCTCGTAGACGTAGGTCTTGGCAATCTTCCGCGTCTGTTTCCTGTAGTTGCTGCTCCCGGGGTTCATTCGGGCGAGACGGCGCTGATGCCGCCTGCGGCCGAAGTCCTTGCGCGCGATGCGGGTCTTCTCGATCTCGGAGAGGTTGAACGACTCCCCGTTGCTGAGCTGCAAACGAATCTTGACGCCAACATCGCCGCCGATGGTACGCTCGGCCAACTCTTCGGGGGTGAGCTTCCTCAACCGGGCGAGGATCTCCTCCTCTGTTTCCGGGAACTCCGTGAGTTCGTCCTCGTAACTGAAGCCGAGCTGGAGGCACTGGTTCGTGCAAGTGATCATCACCATCGCCGGCATCTCAAACCTGCGGTGGGCGCGGAAGCGAATGCGGCCTGCTGTCTTCTTCTTCGATCCGAAGGTGAGCTCCCACCACTTCTGCGAAACCTGCTTGACAGCGAAGCAGTCGCGCGTGAGCGTAAGCTGCCGGTCGGCGTTCCTGATGGGCTTGCGGTGAGGGCGCTTCGAAAGACCCCGCATGAAGCGTGTCATGGCCTGATAGAAGCGGTATGCGCCGATGCCTCGAACAGCGCTCGGCACCTCCTTCACCCACGGCACGGTGTCGGGGTTCACGAGGTGGGCGTACTTCTGATCGGGCTTAGGAAGCGGCTCCGGCGACCAGAACTTGCAGCGGAACTTCCAGAAGTAGTTCGACTCTTCCACCTTCGCGTTGTAGACGAGCATCTGCGCAGCTGACCACATGAGGTAGGCCTCACGCGAAGCGTCGTCTTCAAAATGGGCGGCGAAGGATCGGCCGGTCTGCATGGTGGATCTGAGTCGGGGAATAGTCCTGTGATTTGACTTTTATACCATTTTTTTCAAATAGCTAAGGATCATTATTTCTCCAAACTGGCACGAAATGATCCACTACATGATCCGGTGGCTTTCCATGGCTTGGGGCGCATTCCTCCCCCACCTGAAGGAAGGGGACTCCTGCGGCGGTCCTGTTGAAATCTAGAAACATGATTTTGAAAACTGGAGCTGCGAGCCACAGCACCAGCCGTTAAGCAGCCCAATACAAGCAATTAACCGCTTGGATCATAGTATCCAAAATCAATCAATTTCCCTCTGCCGCAGGCAGAGCCAGCCATTTTGAGAATGTTCGGCACAATCTTGCCAAGATTGAGCAAGGTGAGACTCTAAGGGGTGTTCAGCGCTTTTTTTAATCTTCGGTTGAAAGCAATCTCACGCCGCAGCGAAGTGCATCGCAACATCTCCATTGATCACGGCTGTCAGTGCGGCAAACAAACCCTATTCCGGCCCATTTGCAGTTGGTCTTTCTGTTTACCGTATACCCATCAGTTTTAGCTTTCAACATCTGGTTTTCAGTGCCGCACACTGCTTTCAATCTTCCTGCACATCTCTTTAATTTAGTAAAATCCCTTTTTTTACGATGACCTCCGCAACGCAGCTTGTGGTTGAAGTCCCGCGCTCTGCTGCCGAACGCTCAAACACTCTGCGCGTCAGCGCTGCAGCATTGGTGCTCAAACCGCTTTGATCACTTCAGCACCTCCCCCACGATGTTCGCTCACCCCACCTTCCGCCAAGGAGCAGAGACCTTTAAGGCTGCTGCTCTTTCCGCGTTCGTTCTTTTAGCCTTACACACGCCTGCACCCAGTGCTGCGCCGATGCAGCCTGCGGCCGATTTTGCGCCCGTCTGGCGCACCGACGCGACAGGAACCCGGACGGAAATCAAGCCGCTTTTGAATTTAGTGCCCGGCGGACAAGCAAAAAGCGTGAAGCTCACAGGGCTCGTCAAGAATCAGTTTTTTGACTTTGGCGTTCGCTCGGACGATGTCATTTCCCGTGCGGATCTCGAACTGTCCTTCACTGCCTCGCCATCGGTTCTTGATACTACCTCCCAGCTCAACATCTATCTGAATGGCCAGCTCCAGCAGACAGCCGTCCTGACGAAAGACATGATTGGGAAGCCGAGCAAGCTCGTTTTCTCGCTCAATCCGAAGTCAATGCAGACGATGAACCAAGTCTCGATTGAGTTCGTGGGACACATTCAATCGACGTGCGAGAATCCTGCGGACGATGCACTCTGGCTCAACATCAATGCTCAAAGCCGATTGGTGCTCGAAAAGCAGCGCATCCGTCTTGGCAGCGACATGGGCAAACTGCCTGCACCTTTTATTGACACTGCAACAGGTGACCCAACGGTGCTGCCCATGGTCTTTCCGTCTGCGCCGTCAGCCGCCATGAAGACTGCTGCGGCCTTGACGGCCTCATGGGCAGGCCGGCTCGCTTACTGGCGCGGTGCAGATTTCCCCGTATATTTCAATGAAGCTCCGGCAGGCGAGCACTTCGTTGTGTTCGTAACCAATACAGCCCGTCCGAATTTTCTGAAAGATTTCCCAAAAGTTGAGGGACCGCAGATCTCCGTCGCCGATGCGCCCAACAGTCTTGCTGAGAAAATGCTCATCGTCGCGGGCCGCGACGATGCGGATTTAATTGCCGCGATGAAGGCACTCGGCCGAGGCAACAGCGTGATGATCGGCGATACCTTCAAGCCTGCCGCACAGCAGGAACCCGAGCGCCGCAAAGCCTACGACGCACCGCGCTGGCTCGACACGGATCAGAAGGTTCCTTTCAGCCGCCTAATTGAATATTCGGGACAACTTACCGCTAAGGGTTATGAGATGCCGCCCGTGCATCTGCCCGTGCGGCTCGCCCCAGACCTCTTCATGGTCGACAATGCCACGTTGGAAATGAAGGTCGACTACCGCGCCTCCAAACCCATGAAGGATGAAGCCGGACAATTCCGCGCTTTGGTCAACGGTCGGCTCATTGATTCCGATCCGCTGCCGACGAAGGACGGTCATGGCTCGCGCGTGATTTCGCTCCCGGGCTTTTACGGTGCCCTCTTTAACAATACCAATGACGCGCTCGCACTTGCGCAGACCAATGACTTCACGTTCGAGATGCACTACGAACGCACGTTTGAAGGCGGGTCGCCCGAGAACTGCAAGTCGATTATGGTATTCCCGCACCAATTTGAAGTCGAACCCACATCGACGCTGGAAATTTCCGGCCTCTATCACTACGCGCGAATGCCCAACCTAAAGCTCTTCACACAGACGGGCTATCCCTTCACGCGTTACGCCGATCTGGCTGAGACTGCAGTGCTCATTGCGGACAATGCCGAACCACAGTCCATCCGTGCGATGCTTAATGCCGTCGGCCGCATGTCAGCCGCCACCGGCGCCTTCGGCAACCGCATAGCGGTGACCGGAAATCCTGCCGATCCCATTCTCAAGGACCGTGATGTGCTTTTAGTCGGGGCGATGCCGGCGCTGCTCGCTGACATCAATGAAGACGATGCCCTCAAGGTTCAGGAAGAAACCGCGAAAGCGTTTAAAGCAGGACAATTCCCCAAACCGCCTCAGCAGTCGATCTTTGCTCCGGGCGTCGGCGTTCTTTCGGGCTTCAAATCACCTCTGAGTTCCGACCACTCTGTCGTGGCGCTCCTTGCTGAAGGCGAAGCCGGTGCTGTGGTGCTTGCAGATGCACTCGGCGATGCCCAAGGGCTGGCCGCTGCCGGCGGTTCTACCACCGTCGTTTCAACGGACGGTCTGGCAGCCTTCAGTGTCGGCGACCGTTATGCTGTGGGGAACCTCCCTGTGCAGCATCAAATCTGGATGCGGCTCTCACAACACCCCGGCTGGCTCGTTTTCTTCGCGCTCATTTCCGCCGCGATCATCGGTTTTGCCGCCTTCTTCCTTATGCGCCGCTGGGTCGGTCGGAGAGCATGATGTCCAAACTCAAGCACTTCATCGTTACGGGGCTCTGCGCGGCCATTGGCGCGACAGCAGCCGTGTCGGCTCATGCCTGGGATTTGTGGGATGCTTTCAAGACGGCAAGCGTTGACAACGCCCGCGTAGTGGATCGCAGTGACGAGCGCAAAATCACTACGAGCGAAGGTCAGAGCTATGCGCTCTTTTTCGCGCTTGCCGCTGACGACCGCACATCATTCGATGCGTTATTGAGCTGGACAGAGCAAAACCTGTCGGGCGGCGATATCACCAAGACGCTTCCTGCTTGGCTCTGGGGCGAAGACAAAGCTTCCCGATCCTGGAAGATTCTGGATACCAATAATGCCGCCGATTCCGACATGTGGATCGCCTACAACCTGCTTGAAGCCGGGCGTCTCTGGAAAAATGACGGCTATACGGCCAAGGGCCGCGCCATGCTTGAACTTCTTAAAAAAGAAGTCCGCACCGTTGATGGTCTTGGCGACGTCATTCTTCCAGGACGCGTTGGTTTTGAAAAGAACGGTCTTGTCAAGCTCAATCCAAGCTACTACCCGCTTTTCATCCTGAAACGTTTTGCCCTGGAAGATGCCTATTGGAAAAAAGTGTATGACGGATCACTGCGCATGCTCGTACGCTCCGCTCCGAGCGGCTACGCCCCCGAATGGGCGCAGTTTGATAAGTCAGGCCGCCTCGTTCCCCCGAAAGGCAGCGATTACGAAGTCGGCAGCTACAACGCCATCCGCACTTATCTGTGGGTTGGAATGATGTCTCCGCTTGACCCGGCCAGTCCGGTGCTCAAAAAACAGTTCCGTCCCTTCCTTGAAATCGTTCGCCGCATGAACACCCCGCCGGAAGAAGTATCGGTGACGACTGGAGACGTTTCTGGTCCTGGTCCCGCCTATTTCGGCGCCTGTGTTCTCGAACTTCTCGGCAACGACCGTACTGCAGGCCTCATCCGCACGACGCTTGCTGCCGATCCCGTCAGTCCGGACCGTTACTACGGCAACGTTCTGAATCTTTACGGCCTCGGCTTCGACGACAAACGCTTTGCCTTCGATGCTGACGGACGGCTTCTGCTGCCTCGTCAGAACGGCGCCAAGTGAACGCTACAGACACTGATCAGATCGTCATGACCGACAAAAATACTACGCCGGATACATATCCGAGTCATCCGACTCAAAAGATGCCGCCGCAAAAGACGCCCCGAGCATCCGCCGAGCTTAAGCTCCCCTGGCGCGGGCTCGGTGTCTGGAACGTCTATTTCATTTTGAAGTTTGCGCTTGCTTACTTCAGTTATCTCAATCTAGACGTCCTTTGGAATGCGCTTCTGCTCGTCTTTTTGCTGATTCCGATTCCCTATCGGTGGCTGAGCGCACTGCGCGGTCTTGCCGCTGTTGCGGCCGGTGCTGCGCTCGCCTACAGCGAAAGCTGGCTGCCGCCCATTGCGAGCCTCACAACGAACGCAGCTGCGGTGAAGGGATTTTCTCTGAACTACGTCATTGACTTTGTCCTCGACTTCATCAACTGGCAGATGGTCGGCTGGGCAGCGCTCATCTTTTGTCTTTGGTATCTGCTTCGCAACTGCGTGCGCATCACATTCATCACGATCTGCTACTTCGCGGTGATGGTGACCATGCCTTACCTTGATGCGTTCTTTGCGCCTGCGGCCCGTGAAGCTGCGGCGGGCGGCACAGAAACTGCAGAGGGCGGGCCGGCCGGCGCAGCTGCCGATTCAAAGACCATTGAAGAGTGGTATCAGGCGTTCCTCAACTACGAAAAGGAGCGCCGCGCTGAACTGCCCCAAGGGCTTCCCGATAAAGACACGCCCTTTGACATTCTGCTCCTCAACATCTGTTCGCTTTCCAATGACGACCTGATCGCTTCTCAGCTCGACAAGCACCCGGTCCTCGAGAAGTTCAACATCCGATTTGACCGCTTCAACAGCGCCACATCTTATTCGGGGCCGGCTGCCATTCGCCTCCTCACAGGAGCCTGCGGACAGCCTTCACATCAGGGCATTTACGGCGAGCGTCGTCCCGAATGCGAAATTCTCAACCGTCTGGGCACCATCGGCTACCGCCAGCACATGATGTTTGACCACTCTGGTGAATACGACAGCTTCCTGCCGACGCTGCGCAACGAAACGGGTCTCACTGCGGATCTCGAAAGCTTGGGGAAAAACCTTGCCGTCCGCTACATGGGATTTGACGATGAGGAGCTCACCGATACCCTTGCATTGCTTCGCTACTGGCAGCGCACTCTGCAGCGTGCAAAAGACAAGCGCACGGTTACTTTCATGAACCTCATTGCACTGCACGACGGCAATCGCCTGCCGCGTCACGGCCGTGCTGAACCCTTTAAGCCCCGCGCCCAGAAGCTGCTCGATGATCTGCAGACCTTCCTGCGTGAACTGGAGCGCTCAGGACGCAAAGTAATGGTCGTCGTCGTGCCCGAACACGGCGCAGCCGTCCGCGGCGACAAAATTCAGGCGCCGCGTCTGCGCGATATCCCGTCTCTTCGCATCACGGAAGTACCGACGATGGTGAAGTTCGTCGGTCTGCAAGGACTCCCCGATGCGCCCATCCACGTGACAGGTCCGACGAGCTATCTTGCAATGACCACCTTGATCGGACGCACACTCGAAACGAATTTCTTCTCAAAGAAGGGCGGTGCCACACCGCTTGAATCGCTTGTGAAGGATCTGCCTGAAACCAACCCGGTCTCTGAAAACGGGCAGGCTAAAGTACTCGAATATAAGGGGCAGGAATATCTCAAACAAAAAGATGGAGACTGGAAACCCTACGCCAAATAGCATCCATCTTCCTTAAAATTCAGGCAAAAATCCGAAACACAATCATTCCATGATCAACTGTGCACAGATTCTTGCCTGGTCCGCTTGGGCGCCCGGTCTGGCTGACCAGGCTGCCTGGCTTGCTGCCCTCCGCACGCACGGTGCGGACTTTGGACTGCTTTCGAGCGAATATGCTCCATTGAACGCCGCAGAACCCAAAGCGCCGGCAGTCCTTGTCCCGCCGATGCTTCGTCGCCGGCTCTCGCCTTTAGGGAGAGCGGCCGCCGAAGCGGCCGCACCGCTCCTCGCAGCAGCCGAAGATAAAAATCTGCCGTGGGTTTATGCCTCCCGCTGGGGCGATCTGCAGCTGGCGGTGGATTCACTCGAAAGTGTTGCCGCCGGCGGAACCGTTTCGCCGGCCGCTTTTTCGACAAGTGTGCATAATGCCCCTCCGGCGCTCTTATCCATTGCGCTTGGGCATACCGGCAACCTCACTGCGCTTGCGGGCGGTCCTTTTTCGCTCGAAGCCGCCTTTGAATCCGCGGTTGGTCTGCTCTTTGAAGCTCCGCAGGTTCTGCTTATCTGTGCCGACCTAAAGCCGCCCGTACAGACGAACGCTGCCGGCGTGACACATGCCGTCGGGCTGCTGCTTGGCCGTCAACATGAAACAGCCGATCCCGATCAGTGGCGCGAGGCGTGTGCAAAGGGGCCTTACGCAGCCCTGACGACCCGGCCGCTGTCGGCTTCCGAAACGCCCGATAATCGCCTCGACACTTTGGGCGGCTCTTCACCGGCACTGGAAGTACTGGCCTGGCTGCTCGGCTCAGACGATCGTACTTTTACGCATTTTGACCGCCATGCGGCGAACATTTGGGCAAAAACCAGCAGACTTGAAGCCGAGACGAGGCACCCATAATGAATGCAGCTTCCATGCATGCCTTCCGCCGCCGAGCGCTCCTTCCTTTTCGTCTGGCCTTTACTGCTTTCGCTTTTGCGCTCTTTGGCCTGGGCGGAATAGTCTTCGGCTTTTTCCTCACGCCTTGGCTCAAGATGGCGGGCGGCACGCCTGAAGAAAAGAAAAGTCTGGCCAGACGGGTCGTAAAACGCTGGTTTGGGCTCTTTGTCAGTGTTATCACCTCACTCGGTCTCGTACGGATTGAGGTCAAAAACCCCGAAGCGTTCCAGAAAAAAGGAGCGATTCTCGCGGCCAACCACCCATCACTGATCGACATTGTGTGCCTTTTATCCATCGTTCCAGAAGCAACCACCATTGTCAAAGCCTCGCTCCTCAAGAATTGGTTCACGCGAGCCCCTATTTTGGGAGCCGGCTACATCCCCAACGACGCCGGTCCCGAAGCACTCGGTCTTCTGGAAGCAGAACTTTCCCGAGGCGTCTCGTTCGTGATTTTTCCTGAAGGCACCCGCACACCTATTCGATTGAGTGAAATGCCCAAGATGCATCGAGGCACAGCGCAGCTCGCACTGCACGCCAACCGGCCTATCACACCGGTAAGAATCTCCGCCCATCCTCGCTGGCTCACTAAGGATGCCGTTTGGTGGCGCCTTCCGCAGGAACCGATGGTCCTCACTTTTGAGGCGCTTCCCGAGATCGATGTTCAGACATTTCAAAGAACTTATAATCAGTCTTTTCGCCGCGCTGCCGTCGAACTTACCAATGCCGTCGGTCGGGCGCTTTTCCCGCATTTGTGAGTGAAGCGAAGCCGCGATCAAGGCTGCGCTTGCCCGCCGCCCAAATCACTCACCTTCAGAGAATCAATCCAGCCATGGACAATCCCCTTATCAGCGAACTGCAGCACCTTATCGTAGAGTCGCTCGCGCTCGAAGACGTCCAACCCGAAGATATTGATCCCGATGAACCGCTCTTTGGCGAAGGACTCGGCCTTGACAGCATTGATGCGCTTGAACTTGGCCTTGCACTCAAAAAGCGCTTCGGCGTGACGCTTACAGCAGAAAGCGAAGAATCCCGCGCCGTTTTCAAAAACGTTCGCTCACTTGCTGACTATATTGAATCCCATCGCGAACAGGCCTGACTCTTTGCCTTAAATGCCATGACGACTTTTACGCCTCAAGAAGAGAAGGTCTACGCCGCTCTTTCCAAAATCCTTACCAACGAATTCGATATTCCGGCCGAGAAGATCCGACCTGAAGCTCGTCTTTACGAGGACTTTGACATCGACTCCATTGATGCTGTCGACATGATTGTGCAGCTGAAGCCTTATTTGGGAAACCGCACAGTGAAGCCGGAAGCCTTCAAGGCTGTGCGCACCCTTGGGGATGTTGTTTCCGTGATTGCCAAAATCATGGAAGAACCCGATCCTGCCGCCTGACACACAGTTGTCAGCCTCAGCGATGGCCCTGCCGCTCAAGGCGGTTCTGCGCGCAGCGTTTGGAACTGTTCTCGTCCTTTATCCCTTCTGGGCCTGGTACGGTCTCTCGCACTGGGGACCGGCAGCGGTTGCTGCTGGTCTTGCCGCAGTCACTTTCTGCCGCGCTTTAGTGACAAGGTCGCGGGAGGATTGGATCCTCTCGGTCATCGCGGTCTGTCTATGCGCAGCAGCTGCATTCTCCGGACAGGAAGAACCCATGCGGTTATATCCAGTCCTTGTCAATGCCTTTCTTCTCTGGGCCTTCGGCACAACGCTTCTCCCCAATCGAATGCCCATGGTCGAACGTTTCGCCCGGATGAAAGATGCTGTGCTGCCGCCCGAAGCCGTTCGGTGGTGCCGAGGCGTTACTCAGGTCTGGTGCGGATTCTTCATTCTCAACGGTGCAGCTGCGCTCGCTACCGTTTTTCTTTCCAGAGAGACATGGGTACTCTGGAACGGGTGTCTTTCCTATATCGCCATCGGCGTGCTCTTTGCGGGAGAATGGCTTCTTCGTACTATCGTCATGCACCGGCGTGAAGGACAACAATAGCGTTCCGTCATCCTGACGGTTAAGTCGACGAACGGTTTGATACGGCAAACCCTCAGACACCGATGAACGTTGTCTTCTCCTTCCATACCGAGGACCTCTCCAGAGTGCATTATCAACCAACGCTTTTTCCATGCAGAACACCATTCTGAGCCGCATCCTTCAACATGCCCCAGCGAACCGCCCTGTTGCAAGAAACACACTAGGCATGGAACTCTCCATGACAGGCTTTCTCGCCGGTGCCGCGGTCTGGCGCAGCACAGCTCAGCATTTGCGCCTGCCTAATGCAGTGCTCTACGCCGAAGATGCCGCTGAACTGCTGCCAGCACTTTTCGGATGCTGGGCAGCCGGTGTGCATGTCGTTCTCCCGGGCGATGCGCTTCCAGGAACGCTCGAACGCCTCAGCGCAGCCGGGCTGACCGCGAAAAACACCATGCTTGGGCTCGATGCCGCGGCAATGGACGAAAGCCGCAGTTGGTCGATCATGACCCCTGAATGCCATTTTTCGGACTTTAACCGCCTGCCGCCTTGCGCAGACCTTCCGCTTTTGGACGACAAAGCAGAACTGTTATCGCTCTTAACAAGCGGAAGCACCGGCGAACCCAAACTCATCAGAAAGCGGCTCGAGCAATGTTTCTACGAGCCTGAATCGATCCATGCCGGCGTCATTGAACGTACCGGCCAATCACCGGCTGCGTGGGGCGAATTTGAAGTGCTCGGCACCGTGAGCGCGCAGCATATCTATGGGCTGCTCTTTCGCTTGATGTGGCCGCTGATGGAAGAACGCGGCATTGCAGTGGGACCGAGGCTTCACTATCCTGAGTCGCTTGAGGCAGCTCTTGAAAATTGCGCTGCGCGAGGACGCAAGGCTGTCGTCATCAGTTCGCCTGCGCATCTGAAGCGCTTCGGCGACGCGTCTCTCTTCACACCGTCACTAGGCACTGCGGCAGCTGTTTTTTCATCGACCGGCCCGCTCGATGATGCCGGCGCAATAAACGCCAAATGCGCCTTTGGGCACTTTCCCTTTGAAGTGCTCGGCTCGACTGAAACCGGCGGCATCGCCTGGCGGCAGCGACGTTTTACGGATAATGAAAAATCCGCCGTTGCCGCGTCAGCTTGGAAGACCGTTGAAGGGATCCAGGCAGCCGTTAAAGTCGACAGCCGCTATTTACCTGCCGGAGAGGGACTCATTGCGCTTTCCGGCCGCCACCTTGACCATGAAGGCTGGATCGACGGTGCAGACCGCATTGCGCTGCAAGACGGTTTGTTTTCACTCCTCGGCCGGGCTGACCGCATCGTCAAAATTGAAGGCAAACGCGTAGCGCTCCCTGAAGTGGAAAAACTGCTGCTTGAAACCGGTCTCGTCTCCAACAGCAAAGTCTTCTTGGAAACGATCGGTGCGGAATCTCAGCGCGATGCACTCCATGCGGCTGTCGTGCTTACGCCGGCAGGACGCGAACTGTTATTTACAAAGGGCAAAGCCGCACTGCTCGAGCCCTTGAAGACGCACTTGAAGCGATCGCTTCCTGCTGTTGCGCTTCCGCGGCGCTGGCGATTTGTCGATCAGCTGCCTGCTGATCCGCAGGGAAAAATCACGGTGGCTTGTCTGCGTACGCTCTTTGATCAGCGCCGACCAGAATGGCTGATAGAGACGGACACGGTTGAGAACGGCAAGCGAGTGCTCACACTTCGTTTTGAAGCATCGCTCCAACTGGCGTGGTTCAGAGGACACTTCCCCGACATGCCGATTCTTCCCGGCGTGGCACAGCTTCTTCTCGTTGAGACTGCTGCCCGAGAATTCACCCAAGTACCGCCCGATGCGGCTCCCGCTCAAGTGAAGACACTGAAGTTCCGAGCTGTTATCCGTCCCGGCGCAAAACTGCGCCTGCGGCTTACGCTGCCGGCTTCGATTCCCACTATGAGCGATCAAGATGGTTCCTGGAAACTCGGCTTCGAGTGGCGACTTATCAATGAGCTGCCTGGTGCCGAAGATGAACTGCAGACAAGCGGAACAATTGAATGGCATCGCGCTCAGGATGAACCTGCCGCATAAAACATCGGTTCTCTGCCGATCCAAATAACGACAACCAATTCCTTCGTGAGAGGCCGTCGGATATCGAACGGCTGTCTAATCCTGCGACGTTCCAAAGATTCTGCCGCCGGCGGTTTCCTTCAAGCAGCAGCGAAAAGCATGAAGGTCCGAATCCATCACGCTCCGTCAATCTGCGAATTCGCCCTCGTACGTTCTTCTCCTCATTTCGACTGTTTGAGACGCTCTCACGCGACATTGGACGGCTGTCACTAAGGAAACAAAAGTGCAAGGCTCATGCGCCTGCGCATCCGCTCTCCCCAAGCGGCATCTCAATGTTTTCAATCCGGTATATCATTTCTGTTTTCAGAGCCGACACCCGTCGGCTTTTTTTCTTTTGACTGACCGTTTTCCTCATGCCGCCAGTGCCCCGCCAAACACCCGTTGGCTCCTCTCGCCGCTTTGCACATCTGTCGCTTCGTCTGCTGCTCCTGCTCATTGGCATGTTCACAGCGGCTCTTGGTGTAGCGCTCACAACGGTGGCAGACCTCGGTACCACCCCCATCAGTACGGTTCCATATGCCTTCACTGTGCTCACGGGCTATTCATTTGGCACAACCACTTTTTTCGTGAACCTTTTTCTGGTTGCGGGTCAGGTGCTGCTCCTTCGTCGGCGGTTTTCGCTCTGGAATCTTCTGCAAATACCGACTGTTCTCATTTTTGGCATCTGTATTGACCTGGCGATGGCGATTGTTTCGCCGCATGCGCCGGCCGGATGGTGGACGGGCCTCCTGATGAGCATTTCGGGAAACTTCGTTCTGGCACTTGGCATTGTCATGCAGATTCGATCAAAAACCATTGTCCAGCCGGGGGAAGGCTTCGTACTGGCAGCCGCCGCGGTCACACGCAAGTCCTTTGGTTCAATAAAGATCGTCAATGACGTCACACTCTCCTTGATTGCTGCCGGCATTGGACTTGTCTGCGCGGGAGAACTCATCGGCGTACGTGAAGGAACCGTCTTGTCGGCAGTTCTGGTCGGACTTTTCGCCAAATTAATCGTGAAGTTTGTCGATCGCTTGGGCGTCTTTGTACAAGCCGGCGCGGCGGCTATTCAAGAACCTCAGCCGCCGCAGCCTCATGAATCAGCGATTACGGCCATCCAGACATCCGAAGAGAACAACGATCAGCTCACAGACGAACGTTCGTCCGCTCAAAATCGCCAATAACAAACTCTTAACAAATTCCCGATCATATTGTCTGAGTGCTCTGTCCAAAGTGATTTTCACTTGTTTTATTAAAGTAAGTAAAGACTATTGAAGTCATCACTGCTACAGAATCTACTAACACATCATCATTGACAATAAAACCTGGGTCATGTTGAGGCTGGCCAACTCCTTTTTCAGGCTCAAACATTCCCATAAAATAAAGAGCAGCAGGACGTCGAGCAGAATACTCTCGAAAATCCTCACTTGCAGTCAACATTTCAACATCACAGACGCGTTCGGTCCCCAATACATCTGCTGCAGCCTCCCGAACAATCGCAACCATTTCCGAGTCATTTACAACAGCTGGCCCGTTGATAAGCAGATCGTACTCTGTTGAGCATCGATGAGCTTTAGCCGTTCCTTCTGCCACTTCCGCCAACCTTTTGCCCATAAATTTAACGACATTTTCGCTAGCGGCACGAAGAGTGCCAGAAATCATTGCCTCCTGCGGCACAACATTAGTCGCTGTACCACCATGGATCGTCCCGACAGTAATTAATCGAGGTTCCAAAGGACTCACTTCTCGAGAAACCACAGTCTGAATGCCATCCACGATTTGGCATATCGTTGTTATCGGATCACATCCCAAATGCGGACTTGCACCGTGAGTCCCTTTCCCAATAACCTTTAAGTTAAACCGACCCGAAGCCATCATTGTTGGACCAGATTTAACGTATATTTTTCCTTTACTAAACATCCCCCAAACATGCATGCCAAAAATAGCATCCACATCATCTATAGCACCGCTTCGAACAACATAACCCGCTCCGGATAAAGGTTTTTCGTATATTTTAACCCTAGTTTCTTCTGCCGGCTGAAAAAGCAGCTTCACCCTTCCTTTAATGGAATTTTCATATTTCTTCAAAAGATTAGCCACACCGAGAAGATTTGTTATATGCGCATCATGCCCGCAAGCGTGCGATACACCTTTAGATTGAGAGCAAAATTCAACCCCTGTTTGTTCTTGAATTGGCAAGGCATCGATATCAGCACGAAGCATGACACAAGGTCTTCCGCTTCCAATCTCAACCATAACTCCAGTTTTTAATGGTCCAAAGCCAATTTGAATATCTGTATATCCAAAATTTTTTAGCTTATTTACAATGTAATGAGTGGTTCTTTCTTCTTTAAATGAAAGCTCGGGATGAGCATGCAAATAATGCCGCCACTCCACCAGTTCTTTTTTGATAACCTCGGCATCATTCTTAATTTGATCAACAGTAATATGATTATTTGAATTCATTTAAATTCCCCAATTAAAAATAATCAGCAACCAAGCGGACTTATTTAATTTAAGAGTAAATAATTTCCAATCATCATTACTATCCAAGCACCTGCCATCGGAATAGCGGTACGACGCACAATGGCTATTGGACTCACACCTGCAGCAGCGGCAACAACGATTGTTGCGCCTGCCACTGGAGAAATACCTCTTGCAAGACCAGCAGTAAACTGCATAGATGAGATGAGCTGGGTCACATTTCCGCCCAACCCGTTCGCAACATCGGTGGCAATTGAACCCAAACTTGTCAGCGCACCAACACCACTGCCTGTCAGGAAGGAAACCACTGCAATCAGCCCTGAAAGGACTGCGGACATTCCTGTTATCCCCAAACCGCCTGCATTTGCGCCATCAAGAAGCAAAGTGATCAGTCCACACAGTTTGATGCCCGTTGCAAATACTTCAGCAGCAATAATCAAAGCCACGATCGTTGAGAACAATGATCCCATGCCTTTGATCATAGCCATAGCATCTTGGAAAACCTGCTTTACATTTCGAACCCGAATCAGTTCGACAATGATGCCTATTACCCAACTCAATAAAAGTGCAGTTACCGTATTTAATTGAATTGCTGAATAACCAAATTTTGAAAAGATACATAATAAGGCAATAGGCAAAACAGGCAAAATTGCATAAGTTGGAGGACCTACTTTCAATACCTTATCAGATGCAAATATTGATTCTTCATAAACATCGTCATTTCGACGATCAAAATACCTCTGAACAAAAATATTTAAAATTGCTATCACCAAAATCATTGGAATAGCCACTGGAAGTTGGTAATGGACAAAATATACAATAGGCTCAATATCTGCGATTTTAGCGGCGTATAGTGCAGTTCCTGTCCCCGGCCCCATTCCGATAGTGCCTGAACAAAAAATTGCTGCTGCTGCACCAGCTTTTGAAACTCCCAAATTTAAAAGAATGGGATACATCGTCGTTAAAAGCAACATCGCCATACCGCCGTGACTAGGAACGACTGGCACCATGGCGGCACCAACAAGATAACATAGTCCCAAAACAATATAGGGGCTATGAAGAGCTTTCAGCGGAGAAATACATGCATGTACAAGCGCACCAGAAGCGCCGATGGTTTCCATATATTTTGCAAAACCACCTGCAACCATAATAATCATGCCAATACCAGCAACCTGCTTAATAGCGGCAAGCCGAATGATATCAATAGCATCAAACCAGATTAATCCAGTAGTTTTAGCATTTTTAGGAAGAATAGAATCAGCCCCGAACATAATAGCGAGACCAATCATTATTAACCCTGCAGCAAACAATACAATCACTGTTGGATAACGTTTTATCACTGCCCAGCCAGCGATAAACACAACAACAGCAGCAAGAAGCGAAACAAGCAGAGACATGGCAAAATCTCCTTATAAAAGGAAATGCCAAGAGAAACAATATATTCCTCTAGAGTCGAAGCATCCCCTACGCTTCAATCGTAAAAGAATGATCTATAGGATCAATAAGTTTTCATGCTATGCAATTTTAAATTGCAGCCCATGCATTCACCCCGTTTCGACTAACCTTCCAACACTTTTAATTTCTTTACTATTTATTAGTGTACGGATACACTTCAATCGATTTAACAACAGTAGGAGAGAAAATCTCTGTTAACCTTGGGATTACTTCAGAGTTTAAAATATTAGCAAGACTATCAACAATATCTCTATATAGGTCAACAGAAATGTTGGACCGTCCAAGAATATAAACCTTTCGTTCTATTAATGGTGAGGGAACCGAGTAAATCGTCAGCTTACTCAATAATTTTTCATGCTGTAAAAGAGTAAGTGGACGAACAATTGCCCATCCCTTACCGTCAGAAACCAATTTAATACGAAGTCCATTATTATCAGTTTGAATAGTTCCCATTAACTTTAAATCATGAGTAGTTAAATGTTGACTTTCCAATTGCCCTCCACCACTAAAAGAATAATTACGAATAAATGGTAGGCCACAATGCGCTAAATCTTCCCAACTTCTAAAATATCTTCTAAAATCATATTGTGATTTTGGGAAAATAAGAACAGAGGGTTCTCGCAGAAGGAGGTGACGCCTTAAATCTGGAATTTCAAAACAAGGATTAATGGTTAATATTACATCCACCTCATGAGATAAAAGTCTCTCTACAAGTCTGTCTGCGCCTCCAGTTAAACATATGAACTTTGATATTTTTGACTGCATCACAGTAATGAACTGTGGAACAACATCATAAGAAAAGCTATCTATAAAACCAATTCTTAAGCTTGGATGGAAATTCGAAGCTTCTCGTGCCAAAGCAACTGCCCGTTGCGATTCATTCATTATAGGAATGAGTTCACTTAATAACTTACGCCCTTCAGGAGTCAATATCAAAGGACGGTAAGAACGATCTACGAGTGTAACCTTTAATTTATTTTCAAGCGTTACTAGTTCACGCGAAATGGAAGAGGTTGACAATCCAAAAATTGACGCCGTCTTTTGAAAAGACTTTGTTTTAGATAGAGAAATAAATATTTCCACATTCCTCGAGAAAATGCCATTCATAGATACATTCTTCATCTCATCCCCTCTGACCCATCATCTTTTTTACATCGCAGATACATCACTTTTTCATGTTTTTAGCTTGAATGTATCCGTTGTTCTTCGCTCATTATGCAACCCCGATGCAAGGTGTAGCAATAAATCTTTTGTTTTCAATAATGAAAATCATTCTTAAATACATGGCTCATATTGATGAACATAAGACAGCGATAAAACCCGTCTTCTATAATCATGTTTATCAGGCAACAAACCAAGCTACTGATATAAGCAATCACTGCTGATAGCTCTAATCAACTAGCGATTATGCTTATACAATTTGGGATACTCGCGCTATCACTAATATGATGCCCGATCTTTAACTATATAGGCATCCAATTAGATGAAATATGAACTTCATTATTTTGAGTGCTTAATTTCTTATCAAGCAACGACTTGTAAAGATTATATTTTTCACCTCATCATTTAATAAATGAATTCCGCTCACGTCGGTTCATTTATTTCATCAAGCCAAGTATTAACAGATATATCGCTTTGCTGCTGTCTACTGACTGCATAAAATACTTGTGTAATCCTAAATACGTTAAATAGAAAACCCGCTCGGAAAAAATCCTAGCGGGTCTTCTTTTATGTGCCAACCTAGCCGCTATATCCAGTTAGGCTGCGCAGATGTTGAGCTGCTATTAGGCAGCCTGAATCTTAGGCTTGCTGCGGCGCATATTGTGAAGCACGATCACTGCAACAATAAGGAGCCCCAGAGACGTGCCAAACGAGAGCCAGAGATTCCCGCCGGAGAGGCCCGCAACGAGATATCCCACCGCCGAACAGAATGCAACAAGCAGCGCATAAGGGAGCTGTGTTGAAACATGCTCGATATGATTGCAACCGGCACCTGCAGACGAAAGAATCGTGGTATCTGAAATGGGCGAGCAGTGATCGCCGAAAACCGAACCCGCGAGCGTTGCAGAAAGAACAACAATCGTGAGCGAGGGATCAATGCCCTGAACCACCGGCACAACGATCGGAATCAGGATGCCGAACGTACCCCAGGCAGTACCCGTCGAGAAGGCGAGAAAAGCCGCGATAATGAATACCGCAGCCGGAAGGAACACTGAAAAGTCCCCGCCCGCCGTAGAAACCAAAGATTCAACAAACTGCGGCGTTGACAGTAGGTCTCGGCAGACACCCGAAAGCGTCCAAGCAAGCACCAAAATGATATTGGCCGGAAGCATGAGCTTCATGCCCTCCACCAACCCCTGCATAAAATCGCCAAAAGGCACCAGCCGACGGGGGACGTAGAGCAAAAGCGCAACGAGAACAGAACCGAAGGCCGCCCACACCAGCGCAGCAGCAGCCGACGAATTGCCAATGGAAGCAGCAAAACTGTGGTACGCCGGATCCGCGCCCCAATAGCCGCCCGAATACATCAATGCCAGAACAGCAAAGATGATCAGTGCAGTGATCGGAACCAGCATGTCCATTACCGTTCCTCTCGGGTTGGCTTTGGGCGGTTCAGCGCCGCCGCCCTGAATGCCGCCGACATTCCCCTGAAGCGCCTTCTCTTCACTCGTACGCATGGGCCCAAAATCGAGTCCTGTGAAAATGATGAAGAAGACCATGAAGATCGACAGCAGCGCATAGAAATTCCATGGAATCGATGCGATGAAAGCAGCCATGTCGGACTCAAAGACAGCGTTGCCTTTAAGTGAAGAGCCCACCGCAGCAGCCCAAGACGACACCGGTGCAATGATGCAGACCGGGGCGGCAGTGGAGTCGATGATGTAGGCGAGTTTTGCGCGCGAAACGTTGTAGCGATCGCAGAGCGGACGCATCACTGTGCCCACGGAAAGGCAGTTGAAGTAGTCGTCAATGAAAATCAGGATGCCAAGACCTGAAGTCGACATAAGCGTCGCACGACGCGACTTCACACGCTGTACAGCCCAGTTGCCGTATGCCTTTGTACCTCCCGACATGCCGACGACATAGACCAAAGCGCCCAAGAGCGACGTGAAGATGAGGATATTGAAGTCCACCTTATCCCCCATCAGCTTGAACGTCGTTTCGAGCGTTCCCATGATGATGTTGGCGTCGGTGCCGATCGCGTAGATAAGCGTGCCCGTAAGGATACCGATCAGAAGTGAGGAAAGCACTTCCTTCGTGAGCAGCGCAAGTGCAATGGCAACGATCGGCGGAACGATCGAAAGCCAGCCAGCGGCGTAGGGTTCCATGATTCTTTTTGTGTGTTTCTTCCGCCTCAGGACTGCGTAAGCAGCCTCAAGGCAGTGAGGCGTTGCGGAATTGGAGCGAATGCGAAGTCCTTGCCGAGCACAAAGACCTGAATATCGTGTTCGCCCTTCATATCAAGCTTCGCATTATGCAACAGGATGCTTCAATCTACCTGCAGTCGTATGCCGTCAATTCGCCTTAGCACACAGCAAGGTAAAAAAACGAAGCTTCCTATACAGATATTTCCCCGAAATTGCAACGATTTTCTTAGCGCTCTGCCTGCAAAACTTTGCTTCCATCCGAGCTGCATCAGAACGGCCGGAAAAAAACAGAACAGAAGGATTTGAGCCAATATGACGCACGCAACTGCACTTCAGAACCATCGTCTCATGCTCGGCGGACGAAGCTTCCTCCCGCTGATGCTTGGCGGCATGGGTACCAATATCTCCACAGCCGAACTGGCTTTGGCCGTTGAACGGCTCGGCGGCATCGCGCACCTTTCCGACGCGATGCTGATGGACCTTTCGGATCGTCTATTCGGTACACGCTTTACTGCCGAAAAGGCTAAACGCACGGCCTCTGAACGCGACAACATGGATAAGAGCGCCGTGACTTTCAACCTTGACAATGTCAAGGAAGCGGCCCGCCGCTATGTGAGCGACGTCATGAGCCGCGCTACCGGACATGGTCTCGTCCTGATCAACTGCATGGAAAAGCTCACGATGAATGCGGGGCTCGAAACTCTGCGTGCACGTCTGACGGCTGCACTTGACGGCGGCATCGACGGAATCACACTTTCGGCCGGTCTTCACCTCTCGAGCATGAAACTCATGGCCGATCACCCGCGTTTTAAAGATGCGCTCGTCGGCATCATTGTTTCCTCTTCGCGGGCGCTGAACCTCTTTTTAAAAAAGAGCGCCTCCACAGGACGGCTGCCGGATTATGTTGTTGTTGAGGGACCGCTTGCCGGCGGCCACCTCGGCTTCGGCATGGACTGGGCAAACTATTCGCTTGCCGACATTGTGAAGGACGTGAAGGCTTTTCTCGCCAAAAGCAGTCTCAATATTCCGGTCATTGCTGCTGGCGGCATTTTCACCGGCGGGGAAGCCGCCGAGATGATGAGCGATACCGGCTGTGACGGCATTCAGGCTGCAACCCGTTTTGCCGTTGCGCAGGAGAGCGGCCTGCCCTATGCCGTCAAGCAAGCCTATTTCAATGCGAAGCCTGAAGACATCGTCGTCAACCACCTTTCGCCCACTGGCTACCCGATGCGCATGCTTCGTCAGTCTCCGGCCATAACGGGTGACATTCGGCCAAATTGTGAGGCCTACGGATATCTTCTCAATCATGGTGACTGCAGCTATCTGAAAGAATGGCGTCTTCGTCAGGAAGCCGCTGCCAACGGTACACCTGCATCTGAAATGCCGGCCAAAGAAAAGTGCTGCCTCTGCACCTATATGCGCAACTACAAAGTATGGACGTGCGGCACCAGTGCCGCGCGCCTTCATGAAACATCGGTCAGACAAGCTAACGGCGAATGGATTCTGCCAACTGCAGCCGACGTTTTTCACGACTACATGCAGTCGACAGGCAGCGAAATTCTGCTTCCGGAAGCGGCGCGAGAATACCTTGCCCAGAGCCGTATTCCAGAAATGATCGCCTCCGGTGCACAGCTGCTCTCCGGCGTGAACCGCACTGTGGCAGCGTTCTGACCGCTCTATTTCTGTTTCCTTTCGTTGCTTTGAAAAAGGCTTGGGCCAGTTCAACGTTCTTAGAATGAACACTCATCGCACCGTCAGCGGGTGCTTTGCCGCCCGCACGGTTTGACTGCGACCTATTTCAAGGAGACTAAGTGATGACAGAACTTACTGCCGGCATGGAAGCACCGGACTTTACGCTCGAGAGCGACGCCGGTACGCCGGTTTCGCTCTCGGCCCTGCGCGGCAACGGCGTCGTGCTCTATTTCTATCCGAAAGACAATACGGCGGGCTGCACGACTGAAGCTCAAGGGTTCCGTGACCATCTCGCCGACTTCAAGGCTCTGGGCTATGAGGTGCTCGGCGTCTCGAGAGACAGCGTAAAGAGCCATTGCTCGTTCCGCGACAAGCAGAACCTCAACTTTCCGCTGCTCTCCGACAAGGAAGAAACCGTCTGCAACCTTTATGGCGTACTCAAAGAAAAAACGATGTACGGCCGCAAGTGTTTCGGAATTGAGCGCTCCACATTTGTCATTGATCCTCAAGGCAAAATCATTCATGCCTTGCGCGGCGTCAAAGCCAAAACGCATGTGGGCGAGCTGCTTGAACTCCTCAAGCAGGCCTGATTGAGTTGGGCTCAGACTGCCCGAGCGGAAGTTCTTCGGCGCAAAGCTGCTGTCGAAGGCTTCCGCTTTTTTTCGTGATTGAAGCTCTAGTGCATATTCCCAAATGCAAAAAATCCCGCGGGCCGCACGACCTGCAGGATCTTTTGGAAAGGATGGGGTGGGAGATGGGACTCGAACCCACGACAACCGGAATCACAATCCGGGACTCTACCAACTGAGCTACACCCACCATCCTGGGCAACAAAAATCGAATGGGGTGGGAGATGGGACTCGAACCCACGACAACCGGAATCACAATCCGGGACTCTACCAACTGAGCTACACCCACCGTTCGAATTTTTGCGCTCACATTACTGTGAGAAAAGAGATTTTACGGAAACCCGCCGTTTTGTCAAGTAGCAAAAACCAGTTTCAGGCGGCCTCATCCTCAAGAGAACCGGCTCATGTACTTCTCGCCGGTTCGTTCACTTCACTGCTGCGGGAGCTTTTGGAGCTCCGGCGGAGTAAACCGATTGTTCTCGAGCACAGGAAGCACACGTCGAGAGGCTTCGACCTTGCACGGATCCAGATCAACCATGAGCAATTGCTCGTCAATCCCGCACTGTGCGACAACCACGCCCATCGGATCGACCACTTTAGAGGATCCTACGGTTGCCGGCCCGCATTCGCTCACGCCAATGAGATAGCAGGTATTTTCAAGCGCACGCGCCCGCAGACAGATATCCCACTGCATTTCCTTCAAAGCCCCCTTAACCCAGGCGGCTGAAACGACGAGCAGCGTCGCACCTGCACACGCCAATGCCCGCGTCATTTCCGGAAAACGAACGTCATAACAAGTTAGAAATCCAACTTTAAATGGTCCTATCTGAAGCACTGGCGGCAGGACATCGCCCGGTGCAGCATAGCGGCTTTCTTTGCCGCGAAAAGCGTCGTACAAATGTATTTTCTGATATGTCAGCCGTAACTCACCGTTCTGAATGACCAGCAAATCGTTGGCATAGCGAGACTCGTTTGCAATTTTTGCCTGCACAGTGCAAACCACTGTCACGCGACGGCCGCGCGTTGCTTCGCGCAGTCCGCTCACAAACGGGCCGTCGAGCGGTTCAGCCTGTTTTTGTCCCCACTCGGGCATGCCCAGTTTTCTCGCAATGATGCACTCTGGGAGCACGAGCAAATCGGCGCCTGCAGTCTCCGAACGTTCAATAAGTGACCGTGCGGCGGCGAGATTCTCTGTGCTCGTTTCCTTCACAAAGAATTGTCCCAGCGCTGCGCGGAATGTCTGCTGTGGGGTATTGACGATCAATTCATTGTTCTCCTTGGGCTGCCTTCGGCTGCAAAGATATGCCTCCAATGGCATGCACCAAAATCCTATCCATCAAAGCGTACGCAAATATTTTCCATCCAGCAGCACAGCATTGATCCTAAGCAAACACCCAGCCTTTTGCGGTCAATCATAAATAGGTAACACCCTTGAAAAAACTTGATTTTATTGGGTATTCCTTCAGTCTATACCGCTCCAGCTTCATGGATTGAGAAGCTGTCCGATATGACAGCAGAAACTCTAAAATTTCGCTTTAAAGATTGGTATGCGGAACGCATGCGCTCGGTCCACATTCGCTGCCGAGCGAGCTGGTCACCGACGGCAATTTAAAAAAAGACAAGAGGAGAAGACTTCCATGGCAGTGCAGAAATATGAGTTCGCCTACGGCCGCGGCACACAATCGTTTGAATACGACGACGCTGACGTTCTGAAGGTCGTACGCACGGAGCCTCAGCCCATACTCGAAGACGTCAAAGGGCACCTGCTCGACATGCTCGAGCACCCCATCGGGCTCCCGCCGCTCAGCGAGATTGTGAAGCCCGGCGACACCGTAGCCTTCATCTGCAATGATCCGACCCGCGTTGCCAACAGCTTTGTGTTCATGCCGATCCTCGTCAATGAACTCAACCGCCTCGGCGTGCCCGACGCCAATATGCGCATCGTCTTCGCGCTGGGCACACACCGGGCGATGACGCATGAAGAGATGGTTGAACAGGTCGGTGAAGAGGTTGCCGGCCGCCTGCCGATGTTCAACAGCATCGCCACCAATGCGGATGACTTCCAATACTTCGGCAAGACGACGCTCGGCACGCCGGTCTGGATCAATAAGCTCCTTTGCGACGTTGATCATGTGTTCCTGACGGGCACAATCGTCCACCATTATTTCTCCGGTTACGGCGGCGGCCGCAAAGCCGTGCTGCCGGGCTGTGCAGCCATGGAAACGGTTCGCATGAACCACAGCCACATGCTGTCAGACAAGGCCGGCCTCGGACTAATGGAAGGCAACCCCTGCTACGACGACCAGATGGAAGGGGTCGCACTCTTTGCCAAGGGACGCTCGCTCTTCCTTCTGAACGCCATCCTTAATGCTGAGCACCAATTCCTGCGGATCTTCACCGGCGACTACGTCAAAGCTCATAAAGAAGCCTGTAAGTTCGTCGATGAGGTATACGGAAGCAAGATTCCGCGTGAGGCCGATCTCGTCATCGCTTCCTGCGGCGGCTGGCCAAAAGACATCAATGTCTATCAGATGCAAAAGACCATGGACAATGCCGCCTGCGCCGTTAAGAAGGGCGGTGTAGTCATTCTCCTGGCCGAATGTATTGAAGGATCCGGTTCTGCGAAACTCGAAGAAACCTTCAATCGCCTGACGACGCCGGCAGCCATTAAGCACGAGCTTGAAGAAAACTTCCAGATCGGCGCCAACAAAGCTTTCGCCATTACGCGGCCGCAGCAAAAAGCGAAGTTCATTCTGGTGACGAAACTCAACCGCAGTCTTGCCAAGAGCATGCACTTTACGGCAGCCGTCGACACGGTGGACGAAGCCCTGAAACTCGCTCACGAGCTGCTCGGCGAGCACCCCGCCACCATTTTGATGCCGGAAGGTTCGCTCACCGTGCCTCGCGTTGCTGAATAAATTTCGGCGCCCTGCGCAATGAGAAATATATCGCTGTGACTTCACTCACAGCGCCCAACGAAATGACTGAACAATCCCGCTCGACTCCGCTCAGCTGCGAAGTCGGACGGGATTGAATCATTTATTGCCATTTTCGGATCTGCAGTTCCAACTCCGAGAGTTTTAGCATTTCCTTTCCATCAACAAACCGCGGCTCGATCCCTGCCGCACCGCAGCCATGACTCCGTCAGTACCCGTGAACTTCTTCACTATCCCCGAAATTGTCCGTCTCAAAACGGTACTTGAAGAAATCGCACCCGAACATGAAATCTGCGTAGCTTATTCGGGCGGCCTAGACAGTCGATTCCTCTCCTTTTGCGCAAAGAAGCTCGGATTTCGCGTGAACCTCCTTCACATCATCGGACCGCAGATTGCGCCGGATGAAACGGCTGACGCCCTGAAGGATGCCGAGGAGCTTGGATTAGAACCCATTCTTGTACCAGCAGCTTCACTCACGCTTCCAGAACTTGCCCGCGCGGGCGTCAACCGCTGCTATGTCTGCAAAACGCATCTCTTCACAGAACTCATCGACATTGCCCGCAAATCCGGCTGCCAAGGCCCCATCTGCGACGGCACGAACACGTCGGACCTCTCCGTCTATCGTCCCGGTATCAAAGCCCTCCATGAACTCAAAGTGGAATCGCCTTTGGTCAAGGCCGGCATCAGCAAACCCCGTATTCGCGAAATCGGCAGGATCGTCGGATTTCCGCACCCTGAACAAGCTGCCCGCCCCTGCCTGCTGACCCGCTTCCCTTATGGCGCAACGCCGCAAAGCAGCCAGCTTGAAGCTATTGCCGATGCTGAACTTCTCGTTGCCCAGGATCCGGTTGGCCGAAACCTCCGCTTCCGGATCCGCATGCCAAAAACTGGCGACACCAGACTTCACATTGAACGGGCTTCACTCGAAAAAACGCCTCACGCAGAAATGGAGCTCGAACGTATTGCAACGATTCTGCGCAAGCAGTTTGGCCAAAAGCTCCCCGGTCTTCGCGTAGAAGTACTCGAAAAGCTCTCCGGCTACTACGATCGGCTGCAGCAGCCCGAAGGCATCGAAAACTGATGCTGCATCTCATCGCTGCCCCCAGATAGATCACTTCGCATGCAGACAGTCTCCGAAACCTTTGCCGGCACCATCACCGTCCATCGGCAGATGCGTCTTGCGCTGCCGCGCATGGCAATGTCGCTCCTCATCATGAGCTACCTCGTGGCTGACGGCGTGCTGATTTCACGTTTCGTCGGCACCACTGCGCTTTCAGCACTCTCGATGAGTTATCCGCTCACAGCACTGCTGATCGCCGCGGGCTTTATGATCGCTGCCGGCGGCGGGGCGGTAGCGGCTCGTGCTTTGGGCGCCCAAAAGCATGAAGAAGCGTTAAGAGCGTTTTCGACGGCTCTTACAACCAATGTCATGCTCGGATTAACGCTTGGGCTGCTGGCCTGGTTCGGACTAGACTGGGTTTTCGAACTTCTTGGCATCTCGCCCGAGCAGACTGAATTTGCCCGCGACTATCAGCGCGTGTTGCTCCCGGCGACACCGCTTTTCCTCGCAGCCGCGACCTTTGAAGTCTTCTACACCACTGCCGGCCGCCCCAAAGCCGGACTTGCTGCTTCCGCGGCGAGCGGCATCACCAACGTGGTCTTTGACATTCTCTTCATGGGACCTTTAGACATGGGCATGACGGGGGCTGCCTGGGCCACGGCGCTCTCATGGTTGATCGGCGCTGCCTGCGGGCTCTGGTACTTTATGCGGGAGAAGTCCCCGCTGAAACTCGTGCTTCACCTTCCCGACCTGAAGCTGCTGCGAACAGCAGCCGGCAACGGTCTTCAGGAGTTCGTTTCCAATCTTTCCTACGTGGTTGCCATTTGGCTCTACAACCGTGTTTTTATCAGTCATTTGGGTACGGCTGGCGTAGCAGCGCTCACGATGTGCAGCTTTACCGTTTATACCTTCAACTGTGTTTTCCACGGCTTCTGTGCAGCCTCGTCCCCCATTCTCGGCTTCAAAGTCGGTGCAAAAGAGCCGCATCAAGTTCGCCGTGTCTTTCTTCAAAGCTATGCGCTTGCGGGCCTCCTTTCTCTGGCGTCCTATCTGCTCACGCTTCCCTTTGCCCGCAGCGTGCTGGGATTCTTTTCCAATGAAGGCGGCGAAGCGTTCGAATTGGCAGTGGAGTCATTCCCCATTTATTCACTCATGATCCTAATGCTCTGCACCAATATGCTCTCAAGCAGTTTCTTCGCAGCAGCGGGAGACAGCCGAAGCGCTGCCATTCTCGCGTTTGCCAGAACGCTTATTTTTCCGTGCATCGGCATTCTCATCCTGCCGGAACTCTTCGGCACTGCTGGTCTTTGGATGGCGTCACCCGCCACTGAAGCGGCTGCGCTGCTATTGAGCTGCGTGATGTTCTTCCTCAGCCGGCGAAAATTTGGCTTTGGCAGAATTTGACGCCCCCGCATTGTCACAAAAGATTCACTTCAGTGAAATCACTTCGTTACCTTCGGCTGACAGAATGCTCGTGTCGACGAAGACAACGAAATGCCGCGGTCGGAGAGTGCCTCCGGACAGAGCTGGTCTTTCGTCGAAACCTGTACCTTTTCAAGCGGGAGTTCGCACAGCGTCTTCCGCTTTTGTTTTTATTCACTCATGCTTTAAGCAGGCTGCGGATCAAACTGCCATTCTCTAATTGTGGTGAAGGACGCCCGCGTGCGCTGCCCGGACGCACCGCTCTAAAACAAACAGAGCGCCGAAGCGCCCTGTCTGTGTGAGATCTTCTGTTAGTTCCCGAAGCAAAGTTCAGAAAGAGTCATCAGAAAATTATTTTTGGGGATTAAAAGCCTTCTGCACATCGAACGGCCAAGCCTGATAGCCCATGGTATTTTCAAAACGCATCAGCACTGCAGGATCGGCTGAACCGAACTTGTACTCAGCCAGATAAGGATGCGGCTTGATCGGCCCCTTCATCCCGCCGGAAGGACCGGAGAGACCGGAGGTTGAGTAATAAACAACAAAGGAATCCTTATCATCCATATACCGCGCAAGCCCCGTGACCGGCGAATAATAGGCGTGACCTTCCTTGCGGCCTACCTCATAAACCTGCTCAACCGTCATTTTCTTCTGGTCAATCTTGTACATGACGCCGCGGGTAAACTTTTCGTCAGCCAATGCCGGCTGCTCCATGCCGCGGGCGTCGCCATTGTCAAAAGCAGAGACGTAGATCACATCACCCGAGGATTTCGAATCGACGCGCCAGGCAGTGTGCTGCGTCCAAGTCCAGTCAAACCCGCCTTCGCATTTGGAGTCTTCGCACTTAATCGCCTTCCCGTTTTGATCAACAGGCTGAAGCACTTTCTTTGCAAAGTCGCCCTTCCACCCTTCGGGTGCAGAGAGGATCCACTTAACCTTCTTATCGCGGCCGATTTTGATAATCGCGGACTGATGGCGGGAACTGATGATGATCGAGTCATCGGTCGGATCGTAGTCAACCGAATTGACGTGCGCCCAGTTGCGGCCTGCGCCAACGCCGGCAATATCACCGAAACGGTCGTTCTTATCCATTGCAGCGAGTTCGTCGGCCGAAAGGGTCTTGCCGGCCTGAGAGGCATCGATGTTGAGGCAGACAGCCCCCTGATCGAGCGCCTTGATCACATTATCGCGATACGGACCAAGGATCTCAAAGAGACGGAATTCATCAACAACGCGGCCATCTTGATCCACTTCAGCGATCACATCGCGGACGGTGTGAACACGCTTGCCGTCAAGCCGCCGGTGGTCAGCAGCCGAAACACGCAGGAAAATATGACCGTTTTGCGCTGCATCCAGACCATGAGAGTAATCAGCGTAGCCCATCGGCAGGCGACGGTTGAAGATTTCTCGGCCCGTCATATCGTACTTGGCATAGCGCTGACCGTACCCGAAGAGGAGTCCGCCGTCAGCCGTCTGCTCAAAGCCCATCATGATGCCGGCTTTATACGGCTGATCCGGATCGTACATTTCGACATCAGGGTTGAGGTACCAGCGCACCGTACCCGTCGAGTCAACAATCGCGTTCTCCGGTCCAAATGCCCATTCAAGCGCTCCGCCCATCGGATTGTTCCAGACGACTCGGGAAGCGTCCGGCGGGGTCGGAATGAGGTTGTTGATGAAGTAGAGACGGTCCTTAAAGGCCGGATCCATCTTCAGCACCTTCACGTTGAAGGTGGTATGAGTCTGTCCGGGCGTACCGTTTGAACGGAGGAAAACCGGAGCAGCATACAGCTGATAGCGATCGGAGAAGTGTTCGGTTTTGCCGTTGAACACGCGGTCATATTCGACTTCAACCGTGTTGAGCCAGTCCGGATAAAGACCAAAAACGGGAATACCGCCTGCAGTGCGAACATTTTCATCAGACACCGAATAGCGAATTTCCTGACCGTTCTGCTTTGGGACGATCCGCACAGAAGCATTTTTCACGACATAGCCGCCGCTGCGGATAACGGCTGTCAGCGGAGCAATGCGGTAGGGATTGACCATGACTTCGCCGATATTGCCCTGCGCCATGTAGGCAACCTTAGGACCGGACGCTCCGCCGGCCGCCATGACGGGAAAGGCAAACGTCGCAGAAAGAAGTGCGGCACCCACGAGCACGGCTGCACGAGTGGGATGGAAGTTCAGCTTCATCTTGATTTCTCCGAACTCTTCAGAACACGAAGAGAGGTAATTGCAAAACGGTAGTAATCATGAAGAAGTAGATCCATCTAGACCATTAGATTTAATCCTAGATAAAATTAAACAGCTTCGAAAATGACGTTTAAAAAATTAAAACATGTCGAGTCCAGAGCTTAATCATTCACTCATCCGCCTGCTCATCACGCTCTACCGCACAGGCTCACTTCGCGCCGCAGCAGAAGCTTTGCGGATCAGCACGCCATCGGCGAGTTATGTGCTCTCTCATGCGCGTGATCTTTTTGGCGACCCGCTTTTTCGCCGCACAAACACGGGTATGGCACCAACCACCCGCATGGCCGAACTCATGCCGGAGCTTGAAGCGCTTGCCGCCGGCATGAAAAGAGTGCTCGCCGGCGACGTAAAGATCTTCTCCCCAGCACTTTCGCAGATGCGTTTTCGCATCGCATGCTTTGATAATTTCATTCCATTGATGCTCGGACCGGCCGTGCAGCGTATCCGCAAAGCTGCGCCCAAATTAAAAATGGAGCTGATTCCGCAGACCGAAGGCGTTATTGAAGACATGCGGCGGGGACACCTGGACTTCTGTCTGCGCGCCAATGCGACGCTTCCGGGAGACTTTCATTCAATGATTGCGGCACGGTCGAATTTCGCCGTACTTGCCGCACGCGAACACCCTTTGGTGCGGCGAGCAATGCATGGTGAACTAATCACCCGCGCGGATTTAGCTCCGTTTGCCCAGCTGCAAATTCGAGTTCCGCTTCAGAGCAAAGGCGTAACTCGTCCGCTTTCTTTTGAAAAGGACGAGGATTCGGTGAACGTTTTTCTCTCGACGCAGAGTTTTCTCGGCCCGCCTCTGCTTCTCCCTGGCACCGATCTCTTATTGGTGCTGCCGCGTCCGACTGCGGCCTTCTGGGCAAACTTCGCGCCGTCGCTGGCCATGTTTGATGTTGCAGAGTTTTCCGAAACGCCCTTCACTGCTCGTTTTTTCTGGCATGAACGCGTTGATGCCAGTCCGCAGCATCAATGGCTGAGAGGTATTTTTACTCAAACGACCGATAACCAATAAAAGCGCTGTTTTAATAAAGAAGCCAAATCCTCTCCATTTCAAAAAATAAAGCGCACCATCGAATATTTCAAAGGTGCGCTTTTCATCAACTATAGAATAAAGCCGGCAATCCTTGACATCAGCTTTGCAGCTTGAATTGAATCGGGAAACGAAGTCGAACCGTTCCTTTTGGCCGGCTCCAATTCGACTCAGCATCTGCCACAGCCCGCATTGCAGCCTTATCCAAAAGCGGATGTCCTGCCGACTTGAAAATCTTCAGTTCAGTCAGTTTGCCGTTTGAATCGACGATGAACTGCACTACAGCAGTGCCTTCAATGTGAAACATTCGAGCCTTTCTCGGGTAATGCAGAGCAGATTCAACGGCACGTTTCACCTCTGCCAGGAACGGATCGGTCGTCTGTCCATAAACAAGCTCTGAAATACCCTCCTGACCAGCCGACACAGGTGCGCCGGCCGACTGAACCGGAGCCGGACCGGCTGGAGCCGCGGGAGCGGCGGCCGGCTTCACCTCAGGTCCTTTGACAGTCGCCTGAGCAGCTTTTACCGGCTTAGGCGCTTCCGTCTTCTTAACCGCCTTCTTCACGGGTTTAGGCTTTTCGACCGGCTTTTCAACCGGTTTAGGTTCCGGTTTGGGCTCGGGTTTAGGCTCAGGCTTAGGTTCGGGTTTAGGCTCCGGCGGGGGCGGCGGCGGTTCAGGAGCGGGAGCAGGCTCTGGCTCAGGTTCTGGAATGGGTTCGGGCTCTGGCTCAGGAATAGGCTCAGGCTCAGGCTCAGGTTCTGGTTCGGGATCAGGCTTAACTTCTGGCTCGGGTTCAACAGCGGGCTCCGGTTCAGGCTCCGGGGGCGGCGCTTCCTCCGCCGGCTCTGGAGCGGTTGCCGGCGTGGGCTCCGGCGCCTCTTCAGCTGCCGCAGAACCGCCGGAAAATTGGGCAAAAGAAAGCGATACAGCGGCCATCTGTCCCGCCGGCGTATAGGTGAGCGCAGGCGCAGCCCAAAACACTCCCCAAAGAATGGGCAGGTACACACAGGCAGCAAGCACGAACGACAGAGCGGAGCGTTCAGCGTCCTTCCTTCTCTGTGGCGATGCGGAAGTTTTCATGATTGTTCGCTTTGAAGAGATCAATGACCTGAATAAAGTGGTCGAAGGTTGAGTCCTTGTCTACTCTCAGGAGTACAGGCTGCTCACGCGAAAGATTCGCTATCGCCTGAGCCAATTCTTCAAAAGAGAGCTTTTGATTGTCGAGGAAAAAATCTCCCATGGCATCCACCTGAACGATTCGTTGTTCAGGGGCCTCTTTGGGCACATCCGCGGTCTTAGACTTCGGCAGGTTGATCTGAATTTCACCCTTGGCAATGAAGGTGGAAATAGAAAGAACCATTGCCAGAAGAACGAGCATGATGTCGATGAAGGGAACAATATTTAGGGGCTCCTTCTTCGGAATCTCAATCATGATCATGCCCCCCTGCGTTCAGTCCAGCGGGTGCTCAGCACATTGATGCGGCGCTGCAGCCCGTTATAAAAGATGAGCGTCGGGATAGCGACTGTGAGGCCCAAAGCCGTCGCCTTCAGAGCCAATGAAAGGCCCGTCATGATGTCCGAAGCATTGATGTTCCCGGACTGGCCCATGTCATAAAACGTAATCATGATGCCGATGACCGTGCCCAGAAGACCGACATACGGTGCGTTGGAATAAATGATGTAAAGGGTCGTGAGGTTGTTCGTCAGCGCCGCATCGTACTCATCCTTAGTGGGGTAGTCCGACGGATTCACTTTCCTTAGGAACATCACACGTTCAATCGTGAGCCAGATCGAGACAAAGCCCATCAGTCCCAAAATGAAGAAGATGGCATAGTCGACTGATTCCTTGAGAAATTCCATTTAAGTTGTACCTCTTAATTAAGTCAGAATTGTGAATCCTTAAAACGGCAAATCTCGGTGCATTTTCAGCGAGCTGAAATAATGCACCGAGTTTTAACGACAGGACAAAATGTCCTGATAATTCAAGTTAAGGATGTCGGTTAGAAAGAATAGGCATAAGAGAACCAGAAATTACGGCCGTCGATATATTCCTTATAGGCATTGGCATAACTGCCCGCAGTTACCGAAGGAACCCATTCGAGGCCCGTGTCAAAAATATTGTTGACGGCCACGGAGAACCGATGCTGTTTCTTGAAGACGTATGACGCGCCAAGGTCGACTAACGTGTAGTTTTTGTACTTATCCACATTCGGCCCGCCCTTGGTGTTTTGCTGTTCGCTGTCGAACTTCGAAACTGACTTCACGTAGGCGCTGAAGTCATTCCATTCGTAGTCGATGCGGGCAGTAAGCGAATGACGGGGTAATTCATTTGGTCGCTTGCTAGGACTATTCGCCCAATCGCCGCCGCGCTTAGACCATGCTCCCTCTTTAATTTCAGCGTGGGTATAGGTGTAGCCGCCCGTAAATCGGAAGCCGTGGAAGCTCGCAGTATTGAGAAGAACTTCAAGCCCTTTAGCCGTCACCTTGCCGTGATTAATTTCTTTTGTGGCATCAAATTGTTTGTTATCAATGGTTTCTTTCCCAATATTCTCTTGGTCAAGCATGTTCTTGAAGTCGGTATAGAACAAACCGACCGTAAGATTGGCTGCGTCAGCCAGCTTGAGGGTCGTAGAGAGTTCATAGCTCCAGCTCTCTTCAGGCTTGAGATCGGGATTACCGTAATTGACCGTATTGCTCCTACCGCTCGAATAGTTGTAAATACCGTCCGTCAGCTTCTTAACCTGCGGGGTTTTATAACCGTTGGCTACGCCGCCTTTGAAACTGATGAATTGGGCGGGCTTATAAACCAAGTAGGCACGAGGAGAAAGGTGAGCCCCGAAGATGTCGCTCCAGTGCACGCGGCCGCCGAGCGTAGCGATCCACTCATCATTGATAAAGTATTCGCCTTCCATGAAGCCCGCGAGCGTCGTCTGATCGAGCGTTTTGCCTGCTAAAGCTGTATGGCTGTTAGCTTCAGCATCTTCAAAGGTCTCATAATTGGCCTCAAGGCCGCTTGAGAGCATGATGCTGCCGGCGCTGCCCAATTCAATTGGAGAAACGAGCTTCGTAGCCGCCGTCCATGTGCGGCTCGACATCATGGGGCTGCCCGTTTTAGTCGTCCAGGGCGCATTGCCATCATTTGAACTCGTTAAGGTCTTTACCTGTTCGAGCGCGTTGTATTGGACATAAGATTCCAGCGTGCCGATATCGTAGACGCCCTTATGACCTACTACGCCGTTGTATTTATTCCACCAACGATACGTTTGAACGGAATTACCGCTGGTGTTCATCGCACCGCCCTTGTAGCGGGTGAAATCCAAATCTGCATAAACATCATTGGACTCATTGATCGTCAGATTGAGACGACCGCCGATGTTGCCGGTAAAACCATCCGTGGGTGAATGCGCTGCATACGGATTGTTACCTGCCGTTGCATTCGGTTTCCTTAGGTGTGATGCCTCACGTTCAAGATAACGTCCGCGGAGCAAGAGTGACGCAACATTTTCTTTAAGCGGAATACCGAGATAAACACCCGTCCCCCAGCGATTGCCATAGTCATCGTCGTTTTGGAACTGTGTACGGTCAATGGAGATCGTTCCGGTGAATTGGTCGACATGCTTCTTGGTAATGATGTTCACCACGCCGCCGACAGCATCTGAACCATAGATGGTCGAGGCCGGTCCGCGGATCACTTCAATGCGTTCAATAGCCCCCACGGGCGGCATAAAGATACGCCCGGGGTCGAACCCATTGTTGACCATGCTTTCAGACGTGTTCTGACGGCGGCCGTCAACGAGAATCATGGTGTAGTTGGCCCCAAACCCGCGGATAGAGATATCCGCTGCGCCCATCTTGTTCTGTGAGATATCGACGCCCGGAACATCACCAACGGCACTGCCGATATCGGTGATGGGTTTTGAGGCGAGTTCTTTCTCGGTGATGACGGAAACGCTTGCTGGCGCTTCAGAGGTGTCCTGCGCATAGCCGGCAGCAGAAACGACAGACGTATCAAGCGTCGTATAGGCGGTCTGACCGCCGTCGTCTGCATAGGCTGCAGATACAGCAGCGGCAAGCGGAAGCAGGATGAGGGAAGTGCGTCGGTAAGTCATGGGTTGATTCTGTAGTTGGCGGCCTTGCCCGAAGCGGCCGCGGTTTGCGGAACTGCGGTCGAAAGAGTTTTCACTTCTGCGGCCACACGCCCGCATACTACAGAACACAATCGAGAATCATTTTTATTAGCATTCTAATATAACTGCTAAACCGAAATGATTATCTATATCAAAATTTCTTCTTGGTTTACATAGCATTGCCGGATAAAACCCGAGGTAAATTGAGGTTCATCACCGTATTTCGTCTTTACGAAGGTATAGACGGCGGGGAAGCTGAAAAGTCTCAGCATTCTGAATTTGCTGAGTTTTTACTGAGGACCTTCGTAAATGAATGTAACTCAACGTAACGAGGAACACTAACTTTGTTTACGTTTATTGTTTACCGTTCAGGCTTATCAGAGCCCACCTCACAAACCGCCCGGATGTCTCTGTAGGCATCCGAGACGGTTTGCTGACTCAGAAGACTGCTGTAGGTTAGCGGCAATCAGAAGGTATACGTGTACCCCAGCCAAACATTGCGGCCATCAAAGAACTCACGATAGACATTGCTGCCGTCAGCGTCATACTCAAGGCCTTTGTCAAAGACATTGTTGAGCGCGGCAGAGAAGTGATGCTGCTTCTCAAAGGTGTAGTTCACACCGATATCAACCTGTGTGTAGTTTTTGTATTTAGTGCTGCTGTATGTGGCACTGCCGCCCCTGCCGCTCGAAATCTGTTCGCTCATCGCATCAAGCTTAGCCAAAGCCTTCACAAAGACATTCAGACCGCCGTTGTCATAGTCAGCGCGGGCATTGATCGAGTGCCGCGGCATGGAGTTGGGGCGCAGACCATCGTTAACACCGCCTTCGATTTCTGCATGAGTGTAGGTATAACCCCCCTTGAAGCTCACTCCATAGAAAGCCGCAGTTTGGAAGAGCAGTTCGACCCCCTTTGCAGTGACCTTCCCGAAATTGACGTCCTGAGCGTCATAATTGCTTTCGTTAACGTAATTGATCTTTACGGTGTCAATCTTGTTCTTGAAATCCGTATAGAAAACGCCCGCTGTCACCGAAGCAGCCTGACCGAGCTTCACGGTTGACGACAATTCGTAATTCCAGCTTTCTTCGGGCTTCAGATCTGGATTGCCGTACGTGTGATAAGGCGGAGAATTGCGCACTGATACGCTGTAGGCGCCGTCCGTCAGCTGACGAGCTTCGGGTGTGCGATAACCATTGGCCACGCCGCCTTTAATGCTGAAGGCCTCAGCAGGCTTCCACACCAAGTAGGCGCGAGGCGCAAAATGGAAGTCGAAGATGTCGCTCCAATGGACGCGAGCGCCTACCGTTGCGATCCAGTTTTCATTGATGAAGTATTCCGACTCGCCAAAGACTGCAATCTGCGTCTGATCAAGCGTCTTTCCGGTGATTTCCGTGCCTTCGTTGAAATTGTCTTTGAAGGTCGAATAATCAACGTCCAAACCGGTCTGCACAACCATGTCGCCGTAGCCGTCAAGCGACACAGGCGTCTTTAATTTGGTGGCGAACACATAGTGCTTCGAAGACATGAGCGGGTCGGAGAGCGATCCTTTCGTGGTCTTATTGGCGGTGTCAAATATGCCTCCCTGCCCGGATACGGTTGCAGGACCCGTTTTCGTCTTGATCAGGTCAAGCCCCTGGAACTGGAAATAAGTAGACAAATCGCCGAAGCTGAACCGCCCGTCGTGACCGACAACAACTGCGTATTTGTCAAACCAGCGGTGTGCCTCGTACCCCGCCTGACTTGTCGACATCGAGCCGCCCTTGAAATGCGTATAGTCAACGTCAAGATAGAAGTCGTTATCTTCGTTGGGCGAAAGGTTAAGGCGGCCGCCGATATTGCCGGTGTAGCCGTCTGAAGGAGAATGGCTCGCATAGCCGCCGCTCGGCGAATGAAGGTTCGACTTTTCACGGTCAAAATATCGCCCGCGAAGAAGGAGCGACGCAACACCCTCTTTAAGCGGGATGCCGAGGTAAGCCCCCGCGCTCCAGCGGTCGTCCCAATCGCTGTCGGTAAACTGCGTGCGGTCAATCGAAAGCGACCCTGTGAACTGATTGACATGCTTTTTCATGATGATGTTCACCGCGCCTCCGATGCCGTCGGAACCGTAAATGGTCGAAGCAGGACCGCGCATCACTTCAACGCGTTCCACTGCCCCGGGCGGCGGCATGAAGATGCCGCCCGCTTCAAAGCCGTTCAAGCTGTTCATGGCAGAGTCCGAGTTCTGTCGGCGTCCGTCAACCATGAGCAACGTGTAGTCCGAAGAGAACCCGCGGATATAAATCTGCGAAGTGCCCATCTTGGTAGTCGTGATGTCTACACCAGGCACATCACTGACAGCCGTGCCGATATCGCCGATCGGCTTTGTCATCAGTTCCTTGGAATCAATGACGGTGATGGAAGCCGGCGCTTCCCGCGTGTCCTGCGCATAGCCGGAAGCAGAAATAACGGAGGTGTCGAGCGTGGTATAGCCGTCGTCGGCCGCCCAAGCGGCGGAAACGGCAAGTGCAAGCGGAAGCGCTGCCAAAAACTTGTGGTGATGCATGATTGTGAGAAAAACGGTCAAAACAACCGTCTAGAGGATTGAGGAAATGGGCATTAAGGAACCGCACGCCGTCCATTGAGGCGGGATTCGTCTGGATGAATCGCAGTCTATTGGCGGTCAATGCGAATAATTCTCACCATCACCTTGCATAAAAAAGTTTCTTTACAAAAGAAATTTCCTAAATTTTCAATGATTTATTATCGATATAACGTCAAAGCTTGACGGATGTGATTTGCAGATTTTTTCTATCGCAAACACCGAATTTTTCTTATTAATCAATATCTGCTCGAGCAGCCTGAACGCCGTTGGTTAAGGCCGACAAGCGCTGCTTTATTTGTTTACATGCGAGGCATTGGTCCGTTTACCCCTTGGAACCCCTGCGCTTTCAGCGAATCCAGAAGAAACCCATTGGGGACTTAGGGCCAAAGAAGTAAGCATTAAAGAAATGCAAAGATGGGGATCTCGCTCAAAATGGGCTGCCGTTTCTAAGATGCTTGTTTATCCGCAGGATAGGGAAACTGACGTTACGGCCGCCTCGTCTGAAGCATTTGTCAAGTATTCAATCATCTATCGGATATTTTTAACTTTTATCCGTTGTTTACTCGTGCGGTCCGTCACGTAAAGATATGTAAGCCGTGAGCAAGGTTATGTATCGAGAAGCGTTCTCATTTACCTTTGGGTTCGGTACAGTTTTGCTTCTGTTTGCGCTCAAACACATCACCCGCGACGACTTCCGGTCACTGCGGCACGTTTGTCTCTATGACCCGATCTACCTGCATCCTTCTTGTGCTGCTCACGCTGATGAGCGTTCTTTCGCTCTTCGTGGGTGCCGCTGACATCACGCCTGCTGACGTGCTCTCGGGCGATATTGAATCGCTCGAGCTCATGCTGATTTCCCGCTTGCCCAGACTTCTGGCCATTCTCTGCACCGGCATGGGCATGAGCATTGCGGGCCTCATCATGCAGCAGCTCTGCGCCAATAAATTCGTGTCGCCCACGACGGGGGCGACCATCTCTTCGGCTCAGTTCGGCATTCTCATTGCGCTGCTCTTTTTCCCCGATTCAACCCTTTGGTCGCGTGCGCTTTTTGCTTTTGCTGCCGCGATTCTCGGCACTTGGACGTTCGTTTGGTTCATTCTGCGCATGCCGATGAAAGATCCTGTGATGGTTCCGCTCGTCGGCATCATGTTCGGCAACGTGATCGGCGGCGTGACGAATTTTCTCGCCTACCGCTTCGACATGACCCAAGCGCTCTCCACCTGGCTTGTGGGACATTTTTCGCTCGTGCTCCGCGGCAACTTTGAGCTGGTCTATCTGGTCCTCCCGCTCATTGTGCTGGCCTGGATTTTTGCCAAGCACTTCAACATCGTCGGCATGGGCCGCGATTTTTCGAAGAACCTCGGCGTTAACTACACGCTCGTCCTTTTCAGCGGTCTCACTATTGCCGCGATGATCACCGCCGCGATTGTTTCCGTCGTAGGCTCCATTTCCTACATCGGTCTCATCGTCCCGAACCTCATCGCGATCTTCAAGGGCGACGATCTGCGCTCCACTCTGGCTGACACAGCGCTTTTCGGCGCGCTCTTTGTCCTCTGCTGCGACGTCATCGGACGCCTGGTTATCGCCCCCTATGAACTGCCGATTGAACTCATCATCGGCACGATCGGCAGTCTTCTCTTCATCGCGCTCATCTTCTACAGACTTCGTTTTGGGCGCATGTCGCTCGACAAAAAGCAGCTGCTCAGACTTTTTGGTCTTGACCGCCGCACACCTGCCTGCGGAGGCGCCAAATGACTTCCGACACCTTCACCGCCAACCCGCTCAAGACTGCCAGTTCGAGTGAAGTTGCCGCAGCCGCCTCGTCACTCAAAATTCAGCGCTCCCGCCGTCGGCGCATGCTTACCCGCCTAGGCTGCCTCATCGGTCTCGTGGTTCTTTTTGCTGCGCTCTACCAGTTTGCCTTCGTGAATCCGAAGTTTTTCAGCTATGCCATGAGCATCCGTCTGCCGCGCCTGATTGTGCTGCTGACGGCCGGCACGGCCATTTCTGCGGCAGCCATCATTTTCCAAACGATCATCCGCAACAACATTGTCACGCCGTGCCTTCTCGGCATGAACTCCCTCTACCTGCTCATCCATACCGGCGTGGTGTTCTTCCTGGGATCCGGGAGCGAATTTGCCACTAACCCGGTCTATGCCTTCGCGGTCGACATCATCGTGATGGGGACGGCGGCGAGCTTCATCTACTACTCGATCTTTCAAAAGACCGGCGGAAATGTTTTGTACGTGCTGCTGATCGGCACAGTGCTCACGACATTCTTCTCGAGCATGCAGAACTCGCTCACCCGCATCATGGATCCGAATGAATACGATGCGCTCCTCAATTCGCTCGTGGCGAGCTTTACCAACGTGAATGCTGCCTGCATTATCCCAGGCATTGTGCTGCTTGCCCTGCTCGCCTGGTGGCTGCGCCGCGATCTGTCCATTCTCGATGTCATCAGTCTCGGCCGGGAACAAGCCATCAGCCTCGGCGTTGACTACGAAACGACGCTGCGCCGTCTGATGGTGGGGGTTGCGCTCTGCATCGCCGTTGCAACGGCTCTGGTGGGACCGCTCTCCTTTCTGGGTCTCATCACAGCCAATGTCGCGCGGCAGATGTTCACCACCTACCGCCACACCTACCTGATTGCCGGAGCCTCCCTCGTCGGCATGCTCGTGCTCGCCGCCGGACAGTTCATTGTTGAACACGTGATGGTCTACAGCGTGCCGGTGAGCGTCTTCGTAACGATTGGCGGCGGCATTTACTTCCTCTATTTGATCCTCACGCAAAAGTGACCGAGTCCTTTTGCAACGTATTGAATTCTTCTCCATGCTCAGCATCAAGAACCTCACGAAGACCTATGAAGACGCAGCCGTAGTCGACGACGTTACGATCGATCTTCCTCCGGGCAAGGTGATCTCACTCATTGGTCCGAACGGCGCGGGCAAATCGACCGTTCTCGGCATGATCTCCCGCCTGATTGCCCGCACAGCCGGAATCGTGGAATTCAAAGGCCGCGATATTACGCATTGGGAAAGTCGTGAACTCGCCAAGCATTTGGCCATTCTGACACAGGCCAACTTCGTGCAGATGAAACTCACCGTGCGCGAACTCGTCGCTTTCGGGCGTTTCCCGCATTCAGGGTCTGCGCTGTCGGCCGACGATTGGACCAAGGTCGATCAGGCCATCCACTACATGGAGCTCGAAGCCTTTGCCGACCGCTTTATTGACGAAATGTCGGGCGGCCAGCGCCAGCGCGCCTTCATTGCAATGGTGCTCGCTCAGGACACTGAGTATGTGCTGCTCGACGAACCCACCAACAATCTCGACATCTATCACGCCACGCAGATGATGAAGCTCGTCCGGCGCCTTTGCGATGAGCTGGGCAAGACCGTGATTCTGGTGCTTCACGAAATCAATCTCGCGGCGTTTTATTCCGATGTGATCTGTGCTTTCAAGGATGGTCGGATCGCCGCACAGGGAACCGTTGACGAAGTGATGACGCCCGAAAACCTCAAGCGCATATACGGCGTCGACTTTGAAATTCACCGCATTGACGGCAAACCCCTCGCCATCTTCCACTGACCCCTTTCTGCTGGCCCCGCTGGTGCTCCATTGGGAGCAGCCCAATCCATCCCCTCCATTTCATTTCACGCTCTTCGGGAGTTTTTTTCAATGAACGCCACCCGCCGCACTGTTCTTATTGCCGGCGCTCTAAGCGCAATCACCGCGCTGAGCTTCTCTTCTGCCGTTTTCGCTGCCTCCGACCTCGTTGAAGTGCAGTCGCTCAACGCAGCCAATAAACCGATTACCGTCGCCGTTCCGAAAAATCCCCAGCGCATCGCCGTCGCCGATTTTTCCGTGCTCGACACGCTCGACCATTGGGGCTTGGGCGAGCGCATCGTGGCGCTGCCCCAGACCACGGCGCTGCCCTACCTTCCGCAGTATTTCAAGAAGTCCAAGAAAGTGACCAATCTCGGCACGCTCAAGGAAATCGATCTTGAAGGCTTGATGGCTGCTGAACCCGACGTGATCTTCATTTCCGGCCGACTCGCCAAGAAGTATGACGAACTCTCGAAGATTGCCCCCGTCGTTTTCATGACAGCTGATCATGAGAAAGGCACCTTCAAAAGCTTTTCGGACAACTTAATGAATCTGGCCAAGATTTTCGGCAAGGAAGCCGCCGCTCAGGCCGACATTGATCATTTCACCGGCCGCATCGACCGCATCCGCGCCGCATCTGCCGGGAAAACTGCCGTGGTGGGACTCGTCACCAGCGCCCACTTCAACCTCTTGGGCAACAAGGCCCGCTGCGCACTGATCGGCAACGAGTTCGGCTTCCAGAACGTTGCTCAGAACGCCAATGCCAACCACGGCAACGAAGCGTCCTTCGAACTGCTCCTGAAGCTTAACCCTGACTACATCTTTGTTCTTGACCGCGACTCCGCCATTGCCCGTCCTGGCGCCAAAGTTGCGGCCGACGTGATGAACAACGAGCTTGTCGCCCGCACGAAAGCCAAAGCGGAAGGTCACATTGTCTATCTCTCTGCCGCCTCCTGGTACCTCGCCGACGGCGGCTACACCTCGATGAACCTGCAGTTCCAGGACATCGAAAAAGCACTCGGCCTTACGAAGTAATATTTTGGAAAATACCATGCAGATCTCCCGCCGCCAACTTCTTGTCGTCGCCAGCACCGCTTCGTTCGTCGGTTTCTCTGGCTTTTCGCTCCAAGCACTTGCCGCTGAACTCACTCTCCCCTCGGTCGGCGCCGACAAGAAGTTCTCTGCCGTTCCGGTTCCTGCGGATCCCAAGCGTCTTGCCGTTCTGGAATACTCCGTCATCGAAAACCTTCAGGTACTTGGCCTGAGCAACCGCATCAAAGCGGCCGTTCAGACCCGCAATCTGCCTTGGCTCTCAGCGCTTCCTGCAGACTGCAAGCTCGTCAAAAGCGTTAAAAGCGTAGATATTGAAACGGTGAGCTCCGTCAAGCCTGACCTCATCTTCATTTCAGGCCGCATTTCACGCAATATTGATGCTTTCAAACCGATTGCTCCCACCGTCTGCCTGATCCCCAATAAGGCTGAGGGCTGGAAGAGCTTCCGCGGGAACTTCCTCGCCTTGGCGGAAGTTTTCGGTAAAAAGGCGGATGCAGAAAAACGGCTTGAACCGCTCGAAAAACGCCTCTCAGCGCTGCGCAATAAGGCTGCAGGCGAACGCATCGCCGTCATTATGATGGTGAACGGCCGCATGATGGCCGCTCCCGCCGGTGGTGCCGCTGCACACCTCGGAGCAGACTTCGGCTTCACCAACGTCAAGCCCAAGCCCGCTCAGCCCGCTGCGCCCCGCAAGGCTCCGGCTCCGGGAGAGAAACCCGCTGCGCCCACACCAGCGGAAATAGCTGCCGGCAACGCAAAGACGATCGCTGAACTGGCAGCACTGAAGCCGCACCGTATCTTTGTGCTCAATAAGGATGAAGCGATCGGCATGCCCGAACCCAATACGCTCGCGAAAGCCGTGGCCGATCAGCCTGAATGGGCAAAGCTCGATGCCGTCAAGGGCCATCGAGTTCATGAACTCACGCATGCCGCTTGGTACCTTGCCGACGGCGGCCTCCTTTCGATGGACAAGATGCTCGCTGACGCTGAGCGCGCGCTCGGCCTATAACGGCTCCTTAATTAAAAACATTAAAGCCCGCATTTGCTCAAAAGCACTGCGGGCTTTGTCGTTTCAGCGGCGTCGACGATTACTTTTGCAAAAGGTGAATCTTCGAAAGCCGCGAGATAGCATCCTCGAGCACGCGATCATCCCCCTTCGCAAAGTGGAACCGGATGTAGCGATGAACCGGTTCGCGGAAGAAGCTCGAACCCGGCACCGCACCGAGCTTCACTTTTTCAGCCAAGTCGAGGCAGAACTGATAGTCGTCGTCATAGCCGAATTCACTGATGTCCACCAAGACAAAATACGTGCCCTGCGGGCGGAAATATTTGAGGCCGAGCCCGTCCAGGCCGGAGAGGAAAACCTCACGGCGATGCGTATATTCGGCCTGAAGCTCCTCGTAATAATCGTCGCCGAACTTGAGACCTACGACCGCAGCTTCCTGCAGCGGCGCTGAGGCGCCGACAGTCAGAAAGTCATGGACTTTACGCACTCGGTCGAGGGCTTCGGCCGGCCCCAGAACGTAACCCAGGCGCCAGCCCGTAATGGAATAAGTCTTCGAGAGCGAATTGCAGACAATCGTACGCTCGCGCATGCCCGGCAGTGCCGCGAAATAGGTGTGCACATTGGGTTTATAGATAATGTGCTCATAGACTTCGTCCGTAATGACGAAGGCATCGAATTCCTTCACGATTTCTGCAATCTTGAGGAGTTCCTCACGGGTGAATACCTTGCCCGAGGGATTCGAAGGATTACAGAGAATGAGCGCCTTGGCCCCCTGACGGAAAGCTGCGCGCAGCTCTTCGGGGTCAAAATCAAAGGACGGCGGCTTGAGCGGCACAAAAATCGGCTGAGCCCCCGAAAGGATGGCATCCGCCCCGTAGTTTTCGTAAAAAGGCGAAAAAATGGCCACCTTGTCGCCGGGATTGATCGTTGCGAGCACCGAAGCCATCATTGCTTCCGTACCGCCGCATGTCACGCAGACTTCGGAATTCGGATCATATTCCAGTCCGCTGAAGTGCTTGACCTTTTCACAGAGCGCTTCGCGAAAGTTCTGCGCACCCCAGGTCGTCGCATACTGGTGCGGCCCTTCAAAAGCCACTTTGGAGAGACGTTCAAGGATGGGTTCGGGCGGGTTGTAATCCGGAAAGCCCTGAGCCAAATTGAGAGCACCGTATTTTGCGCAGACGCGGCTCATGCGTCGAATGACGGAATCGGTAAATGTGCTGCTGCGGTCGCTCAACGTGATCATCGGCGTTCTCCAGAAATCTTGCTGCGTAGTTTTTATTGTGGCGGCGCATCGTCAAACTAAGCGTTGAGCCCATGCGCCGTCCTTTATTTCACTACTTTTATTTCCGGTTGCGGCAAGCATGAAAGTAATACCTGCCAAAGCTCAATGGAGCTTAGGAGGATGTTTAGTCTGCGACGCGTTTGGCGAGCTCCGGAGGATAGCGGTCACCGGCAATCGGCATGGCATCGAGCGCACTGCGAAGCACTGCGAGCTCCTCAGGCGAAAGCACCACATCAGCTGCGCCAATGTTTTCTCTGAGCCGCGCTGACTTCGTCGTACCGGGAATGGGCGCGATGAAATCACCCTGAGCAAGAACCCAAGCGAGTGCAATCTGCGCGGGCGTAGCACCGTGAACTTGGGCGGTTTGACGAACCAAATCCACAACGCGTTCATTGGCTTTCAGATTTTCAGGCTGAAAGCGCGGAACAATGCTGCGGAAATCGTCAGCGCCGTAGGACGCATCGGCATGAATCGTTCCCGAAAGGAAGCCCTTGCCGAGCGGGCTGAACGGCACGAAACCGATGCCTTCCGCTTTTAAAAGCGGCAGCACCGATGTTTCCGGTTCGCGCCACATCATGGAGTATTCGCTTTGCACCGCAGTGAGCGGACAAACCGCATGTGCCCGGGCAATCGTCTTCACGCCGGCCTCCGACAATCCCCATCCGCGAATCTTGCCTTCACGGATGAATTCAGCCATCACGCCTGCCACCTCTTCGACGGGCACTTTGGGGTCAACGCGGTGCAGATAATAGAGGTCAACATAGTCCGTTTTAAGCCGCTTGAGAGAACCTTCAAGCGCACGGCGGATGGTTTCCGGACGCGCATCGAGCCGCTGCTTGCCATCAACAATCTCGATGCCGCATTTGGTAGCGATGACCGTCTGCTTGCGCAGTCCTTCCAGAGCTTCGCCCACAAGTGATTCATTGGCATACGGGCCGTAGCATTCCGCGGTATCAAAGAACGTGACGCCCTGATCAAGTGCTTCATGAATCAAGGCCTTCATCGCTTCAATGGGACGAGCCGGGCCATAACCGTGACTCATGCCCATGCAGCCCAGCCCAATAGCCGACACGGCAATGCCGCTCTTGCCTAACCGACGTGTTTTCATAAAAATTCAGCTTTCCAGTGAGTTAAAGGGAGTGTTTGACGATCTGCACTTTATCGAGCTGAGAAGCTCTATAAATGAACAATCGGAGCAGCCTTTTGCCCAATCCTTTCGTTTTTTCATTCCGCTCGGATACCCAAACGCGCTCTTTTTCGGCAATACTGCTGCGTACGCCAAAGTACCTCTGCTGTCCTCAGATTTCTCAAAACAGCGAAAGTCATCGAAAGGCATCGAAACTCATGAAAAGCAAAATATTCCAGTCTCTGAAAACTGCCGCTGCGGTCTCCTGCGCACTTTTGGGCGCAGCACTCCTCACCGCTTGTTCTGACGGCAAGAAGGTCGGTGACGTCTCTCTCGGTTTTCTTACCTTCAAAAACATCCAGATCGACGCTTTCATTGACCCTCAAGTGCCTGGCGTAACCTGCCATGCAGCCAGTATTGAGTCTCCGCTGACGCTCGCAGATCCTTCAGACAGTTCCGTTTCTTGCCGTCAGACGGGCGAAATCACTCAAGCCATGATTGATGCCATCGACAAAAGCAAGGACGGCGAAGTGATCTTCACCAAGTCTAAGAGCATCTTCTTCAAATATATGAAGATTCGCCGCATCTACGATGCCGAAAATCAGACGCTTCTGTATGTCTCGTATTCCACCAAGGAAACTTCGGGAAGCTTCAAACACAGCCTTTCGACGGTCCCGCTCTGGGGTACTGAAGCCTACAAGAAGCCCCTGCCGCCTTTGGGAGACGCCAATCAGCAATAATTCTGATTGCTCCCAGCAATAAAGCGTGTCGATCTGCAACGAATGATGCCAATGGACTGACTGTTTTTTCTCTGATCCTCCATCCGCATTTAAGCTGCGGCAGAACTTAAAACACGGATTGACCCGTACAGGGGCCTCGCCAGTCGAATGGAGCGCGCTTCTCCTCACTCATCGCGAACGTTTCCCATTCTCGCTAGAATGCCTCGCATCACAGTTGCACGGCTGGTGTTTCGGGCGGTTCCCTCGTCAGCATCAGGCGCTGCGCATCTATAAGAGAAGACCTATGCTTTCTGTTTCTGAGATCCGTACCCTTATTAAGGAACGTCCCGGCATTTCCCTTCGCGATCTGGCTTTGCACTTTCGCGTCTCCCCGGGCATGATGGAGATGATGGTTTCGAAGCTTGTCGACCGAGGCGATGTGGAAACCGTGGTGCCGACATCCTGCTGCGGCGGCGACTGCGGCTGCTCATCGGAAGACCATGGCAAGCATTACAAGCTCACGCTGAAAGCTTTCCGCGAAATGGAAGCCTAATTGCAGAGCAGCTTTCTTTAGAAACAATTATTTGCACAATTAAGAGTTCAGCACTTGCTAAATACTCAACAAGTGTGCATAATTAAATTCTGTTGTGGTTCAGGTGGTCTTTCGTTTCCGAGAGACATCACTCGAACAGAGCCGCTGGAGGGAGTCCTCGCGGAACAGACGTGTTGCAAAGTCTGCTTTCGAACTCAAGAGGAGATGCTCAAGGAAAGCCGCCGGCCACAAACGAAACCGACAGGGTGCGATGAATTATCGCGCCCTTTTTGTTTTTTCGGCCGCCGCAAATGATTCCGCGCCACCGGAACTCCCGGATAACTGATCCCTAATTTTTCAGGACCCGGGGCGGATTTTCCAAGCCAAGCAGCGCAAGCATATCGCGCTGCTTTTTTGTAATGGTGCGGGTCACCCATGCGTTGGCCGTTTGGCGCTTGTCAGCCTGAATCTGCTTCAAGATCGTGAAAAGACAATCGATGGAGTTATTGGGGATTTTGCGATTACCTTGCTCACGGTCGTGGGCTCCCTTAATGGCCATCATGCGCAGTGAGGTGGCTAGCGTGCACACCAGCAATTTGCCCCAGTAAGCCGTATCCGTACACCGCAGTCGATTCCCATCAACCCAGTTTTTAAATTGATTGAAATCCTGCTCAACTTGGCCGCGCAGCCGATAGATGCTTAAGGCTTTAAACGGATTGGCTTCCGCATTGGTTCGGATCGCAAAACGGCCGGCATAGCGTAAGGCGGCCTCAATGGCGTTGTCATCACGATCCCAATAACGGCGTCCTTGCGCCGTCGTTCTTTCACAAACAAAACGTTTATAAGTCAGCCATTTTTCTGGCGGTACTTGTCTGTTCGCATTTTTCAAATCCAGCACCTGCTGCACTTGTAAGCGAAGCTCTTCCATCTCAGCTTCATCGGCTTTAGGAAAGCGGTAAAGATGTAAATGCAGCGTCTTGTTGAGTGATCCATAGTCGGTGTATTGCTTCCAGGCTTCAGTGGTGGAATGGGCGTACACACGTTCGCCAGTATCGTAGAAGCGCTGGTTATGCAGCGAAGCGTCATATCGGTCAAAGCTGCGCTTCACGATGTCCTCGCTGAGGCGAATGCCCTGTATGAACTTCACTTCCAGATCAATCTGCTTTTGGATGTTGATTAGGCTTTGATACCCCCGATCCGTCACCAAAATCACTTTCGAGAAATCAAAACCGGCATCCTTCATGCGATAAACAATTTCTCCAAAGGCTGTGACATCAGGGATTGAGCCTTCATAGGCATGGGCGAAGACAATGTCCCCAGAGTCTTGGTCGCAAACAAAAGTGAAATTGAGTACCGGCAATTCCGGATCACGTTTGGCATGGCCGTAGGCGACATCCGCGATGGTGGCCGAATATGACGAAATCGTTGTGTTGTCCAACGCATAGTGCACGCAGTCTGCGCCGGACATCCTTTCGATCTTGCTTTGATGCCGCAGATGGAAATAACGCGCAAAGTCCTTGGGAGTAACTCGGCTCAATACTTCGCTGATGCGCTGGCTCTTCAGAGCAGGACCATGCGGCAAATACACACTGGCCCGCCAATCCTCCATGGCAGCCATGGAATTGCCGCCATCTAATTTGTAGATCGCCAGATTGAGCAGGCTGCGGGCATCCTCTTTAAAGATCTCATGCAGATGCTCAAGCACCTGTGACTGCGCTGCCAGCTGTTCCAAAGCCCAAGTGAACCCCAAGCTGCGGGTATCCCACAAAGCTGTATCTATTTCGGCCTCCGCTGGTTTAGGGCCGGGAGCGTCCGGGAAATCTCGGCGATAGGCTGCCTCATCGACCAGAGTCTTATCCAGGCCGAAATAAAAGGTTCCTTGTGCGTACTGAGGAAATTCAGTACGAAATTTGGCGGTGATATTGACGACAGAATCAGCTGCTAAGCGGCCGACATACTTGCGGGCTGAGCGTTTTGATTTCTTGGCGACCGGATCCCACTGCGTTTGATAGGCGTAGATGTAGCACAAGCCCTTGGCATTGGTTTCCTTGGTGAAATACCACTTGTCGCTAGCTTTTTTCATCATCAATCCCGCTAACAGATACCTAATTAAAACATAGGTAGCATTTTAGCGGAAAAAAGAAATCCCGTAAAAACTTATTGGTTCATTTTCACGGGATTAGCTCAGCAAAACAACCGATCCTTGACCTTAATCACTCGAGTTCGGGATCTGTTATCCGGGAGTTCAGGGCGCCACGTTCCCGCCCTTGCTCTCGGTACGCTTGCTCTCGGCGTAGCCGAATTTTCCATGATGTCTATTCTTCTGCCCGTTGCCGATGATCTCGGTGTTACGGTGCCTGAAGCCGGACACTTTATTTCTGCTTATGCGGCCGGCGTCTGCGCAGGCGTTCTCATCATGGCGGCTGCGGCACGCAAGATGCCGCTCAAGACGCTGCTGCTCATCATTGTCGGCATCATCACGCTCGGCAACACGCTGACCGTCTTTGTCGGCAGCTATCACCTGATGCTTTTCAGCCGCTTCATTGCCGGGCTGCCTCACGGCGCCTACTTCGGCGCAGCGGGCGTACTCTGCACGCAGCTTGCCGAACCCGGCAAAGCCTCAAGAGACATGTGTCTGATGGTCGCCGGCATGACCATCGCGAATCTCGCGGGCGTTCCGCTGGCGAGTTTTCTCGCCTGGGCGGTGTCCTGGCGCGCAGCATTTGCCATTGCTGCCGCTGCGGCGCTGATCACTTTTGCGGCCATTCGCATCACTGTTCCCAAAGTGCCGGCACTGCCCGACAGCGGATTTGCCGCACAATTCCGATTCCTGCGCAGTCTCGAGCCATGGCTCGTGCTTGGCGCGATTGGCCTCGGCAACGGCGGATTCTTCGCTTACTATTCATATGTCAATCCCGTCATGGAACACGTAGCCGCGGTTCCGGCTTCGATGATGTCCGTCGTCATCACGCTCGCCGGTGCCGGCATGGTGCTTGGGAACCTCTTCTGCGCCAAAATTTCATCGTCCTTTTCAGATGAATCGCTTGCTGCTGCTGGTCAGGGCGTATTGCTGCTCTCACTGGCTTCAGTCTTTTTTCTCGCGCATTGGAGTCCGGCTGCAATAGCGCTCACAACGCTCGCCGCTGGCTGCGTATTTTTCATTTCCGGCCCCGAACAGGTCCTGATGATCCGCAACGCCAAAGAAGGCCAGCTGCTTGCCGCATCACTCGCTCAGGTATCTTTCAACGCCGGCAACGCCGTCGGTGCGTGGCTCGGCGGATTGCCCATCGATGCGGGCAAAGCCGCAAATTGGGCGGCCATGCCGGGATTTTTCCTGGCGCTCGCGGGGTTTGGCGCCTTTGCGGTTACCAAGATCGCCACCGCATAGATTTTTCCTGGCGCTCGCGGGGTTTGGTCTTCTTTTTGTCAACTGGCTTATTCACAGAGTGCGCGAAGAGGAACGCACCGCTGGCCGCATCGCTGCACTTCAAGATCAGATCCAGTCAAAAGCGCCTTAGAGAAACCCATTGCGCATGACTGCTCCCCGCCCAATCCCTAACGGGTTTGGACGGAGGCTTCTCGCTTCATTGGCAGCCGTCTCGGTTTTCCGCAGTTTTACGTCGTCTCGACGAGCATTGAGACGGCGGGCATTGCCCTCAAGCCTCAGGACCCGACGAGGGTTCCTGGCGGCCGTTGCTCAATAGAGACCTCAAAGCACAGCCGTTCAACGGCCGCCTGCCGGTATTGTTTTTGCCTTTTTTCGCACCCATTGCTTTGAGATTTTTTGGCAAAAGCATGGCTCAGTTTAGGCAAAGACCAAAAAGAACAAGAACTTAACATAACCTCATCGAACAACAGAACGCGGTTCAAACGGACAGAAACGTTCAGGCCGCATTAGCGATGAGGTATGAAATGAAACCGACTGCTCCGAGCCTTGCCGGTCTTTCCCAAAAATGCAAACTCACCTGTGCCGCGGCAGCTGCCGGCCTCCTTTTTGCCGTTTCTGGCGCCCAGGCTCAAGCGCTGACGCCTAAGCAGGAAAGCATCATTCCGATCGCAGCGCTGACCGCCGAAGGAGATGCCGCCCGTCTTAAGACCGTTCTTGCGGATGCGCTGAACCGAAAGTCCATGACGGTCAACGAAATGAAGGACGTGCTCCTTCAGATGTATGCCTATACGGGGTTTCCGCGCAGTCTGACGGGGCTCGGCGTTCTCGTCAATCTGCTCGATGAACGGCATGCCGCCGGCATCACTGACGAAAAAGGACGAGAAGCGACGCCGCTGCCCGCCGGCACGAACATCCGGGAACTTGGCACGAAAACCCAGACGGAACTTGTCGGCCGGCCAGTGAAAGGACCTGTCTACGACTTTTCGCCGGAAATCGACACCTATCTCAAAGAGCATCTTTTCGGCGACATCTTCTCCTCAGACCTCCTGACACACCAAGAGCGGGAACTCGCCACGATTTCGGCGCTTGCCAGTCTCCCCGCACCCGTACAGCTGCGCTCGCACCTCAATGCCAGCCTGAACGTGGGTTTAAGCCCCGAAGCGCTGCGCGAATTTACTGAGATCCTTCGGCGCGATGTGGGGAGCACGGAAGCCGCACTTGCCCAAACAACGCTTGACGCTGTTCTAGCCCAGCGCGCTGCAAAGTAATCCTTTTTTATCGCTTTCATTCCAAGGACAATTCATCATGACGACTTTGAAGAAAATCGCTGCAGCTGTGTGCGCTGCCGCCTGCATCGCCAGCGTTTCCGCCGCCCCCGACGATATTTCCAAACTCAATCCTTATGGTTTGGTGTACCAGGGAGCCGTTAAAACAAACACGGCGGGTGAAGTCAATATCCATCCGGTGACCTACAGCCTGCACGGCATCAAGATCGCTGCCAACGTTTATACGCCGGCCAACTACGACGCCAAGCAGTCCTACCCGGCAGTCGTTGTTGCGCATCCCAACGGCGGCACAAAGGAGCAGGTGGCCGGTCTCTTCGCGCAGCGCCTCGCTGAACTCGGCTACATCACGATTGCTGCCGATGCCGCTTATCAAGGCGCCAGCGGGGGCGAGCCGCGTCACACCGACAAACCGCAGTTCCGTACAGAGGATATCCACGGCATGGCCTCGTATCTCCTCTCCTATCCCGGCGTTGATGCCTCTCGTCTTGGCGCGCTCGGCATCTGCGGCGGGGGCGGCTATACGCTCAATGCTGCCAAGTCGGATAAACGTTTTGCTGCGGTGGCAACCATCAGCATGTTCAACACCGGCCTTGTGCGCCGCATGGGTTATATGAATTCCGCCGCTGACACCGTTCAGGAGCGCCTCAAGGCCGCCTCTGACGCGCATGCCGCCGAAATGCTCAAAGGCGAAGCGGCGCTTTCGGGAACAGTTGACTTTGATGCGATTTCCCCTGAAGAAGCCGCAAAAATCCCGAACGATCTCTACCGGGAGGGGCTTGAATACTACGGCCGCACGCACCGCCATCCCAATGCCACGTTCTCCTACACAACCTCTTCGCTCATGGACCTCATGACCTGGGACGCGACTGACCAAATTGAACTGATCAACGTGCCGCTCCTCATGATTGCCGGCAGCAAGGCCGATTCGCTCTATATGACGCAGGATGCATTTGCCAAAGCTTCGGGCACAAGCGACAAGGAACTCTATGAAATTCCGGGAGCCACGCACATTCAGACGTACTACGTGCCCGAATACGTGAATCAGGAGGTTGCAAAGCTGTCGGAATTCTTCGGCCGCACTTTGAAGTAATCCGCAAAACACTGCTCCCAATGCTTTGAGCATTAGGAGCAGCCTCAGGTCTTGAATTTCACCGATAGGAGACTTTCCCATGAAGCCTGCCCTCACCCGCGCAGCCTGCCTTTTGTGCGCAGCGTTTGCTTCATTGGCTGCCCCCGCCGCTTCGGCTGGGTCACAAACCATCCTTCGTGCTGCCGAGCAGCAATCCGTGCCCGTCAATCCCGCGAACTTCACGGGCGCTGCACGCAGTGACGGCGCATTTCATCAGCAAGCGCCTGCCCGAGTTTACGGCGGCTGGGTCACCTTTGAACCCGGATCCCGGACGCACTGGCACATCCATCCGCTGGGTCAGACACTGATCGTCACTTTCGGTGCCGGCCTCACTCAGGTCGAAGGCGGGCCTGTCCGCGAAATTCGCGCCGGCGACATCGTCATCTGCCCGCCGGGCGTCAAACACTGGCACGGCGCCAAACCGAATCAAGCCATGCAGCACATTGCCATCGGCGAACGTGCTGAAAACGAACAGGTTCAATGGCTTGAAAAAGTTTCGGATGAAATCTACCTGCAGCCGATCCAGGCACCTTCAATCGAATAAACGGAGACCATCATGAAGGAACTTTTTGAAATGCTCAATGGTTTGTCAAATCGAAAGCTCAATAAGCGCAGTTTCCTGACTGCATGCGGTGCCGCAGCTGCGGCAGCGGCGATTTCAGCCCCGTCGGCCAGTGCGGCCTCTGCGAATGAGCGCCGGATTGCCGTTATCTACTTCTCTAAGACGGGGCATACGCAAAGCCTCGCGGAATGTGTTTCGGACATGACGGGCGCCAAGCTCTTTCGCGTGGAAACGGTCGATCCTTATCCGGAGGAATACCGCGAAACGACGGAGATTGTGAAAGCTGAAATTGAAAACAATATTGCCAGACCGATCAAGCCGCTTCAGGTCAATTTGGACGAATTCGATGTCGTCATTCTGATGACGCCCACCTGGTGGCACCATGTCGCACGGCCGCTTCAGACCTGGATGGAATCCGCGAAACTTGCCGACCGCACAAACCTTCTCATTCTGACTGCAAATACGCACGGGGGCGGCGGACGCATGCATACGCGCGAAGATTTTGAAAAATGGCTACCTCAAAGCCGTCTCGGCACCCATTTCACCATTTTTGGCGGGGTGAGCCGCAAAGACCGCGATGTTCGGCGCTGGCTCGAAGAAAACAAAGTGCTTTAAGCGCGAAAACGCTCGGAGAATCATCCAAATTGCCGCATTCGACCCAATCACCATTGTTGATTCTCCGTTCTCCGACCTCAACAAACTGGAAGTCGCCGAACAGCTCAGCCAATGGCTGCACGCCAAACATTTAGATTGCTCTTGAATCGGAAGCCATAAAAATGACTCCACTCCAAATACCCTCTGCAACACTCTCTAACGGCGTCACCATGCCTAGACTGGTGTTCGGCACTTATCAAATCAAAGACCCGAAAATCTGTCAGAAGGCCGTTGAAGACGCGCTCGAGGCCGGCTACCGTGCCATTGACACGGCTCAAAGCTACGGCAATGAAGCGGCTGTCGGCGCCGCTCTGAAGGCCTGCGGACTTCCTCGGAGCGAACTCTTTATTACCACGAAACTCTGGGTGGAAGATGCGTCTGAAGCCGGTGCTCGCCGCGCCGCTCTTCGCTCCATGGAACTGTTGGGGCTTGATTACCTGGATCTTTACCTCATTCATCAGCCCGTCGGCGATGTTTTCGGTGCATGGCGAACGATGGAAGCGCTTTACCGAGATGGTCTGCTGCGTGCCGTGGGCGTAAGCAATTTCTCGCCGGACCGTTTGATGGACATAGCGCTCTCGAGCACTATTCGCCCGCAGGTCAATCAAATTGAAATCAATCCTTTTTGCCAGCAAAAGGATGCGCTCCCAGTCATGGCATCACTAGGCATTCTGCCTGAAGCCTGGGCGCCATTTGCCGAGGGCAGAAACGGGCTTTTCAGCAACGCAGTGCTCGCCGGCATTGCAGCCAAACACAACGCATCCATTGCTCAAATCGTTCTGGCGATGATTCTCAAAATGGGAACCGTCGTCGTCAGCAAGTCGGTAAACCCAGAGCGGATGCGCGAGAATATTCGTGCGGCGGAGGTGTTGCTCGACCAAACCGATATGACTGCAATGGCTGCGCTTGACACCGGGCGGAGTCAATTCTTCTCTCATCGCGACCCGGAAATCATCAAGTGGTTCCACAGCCGTCACATCGAACACTAAAAGGATGCCCCCTCTTTTTGAATCAAGGATTTCGACATGACCCAAACAGCAGAAATTCTGAAAACACCGACGTCAGCTGCTCCGGAATCTATCGAAAAGTGTGCAGAGCTCGCTCAGCTTGTCGAACGTTTCGTGGACACCAAAGGTGAATATGATGAACGCATTCCGGGGCTGCATATGTCCTCGCTCAAGGCGCCGATTTCCACGCCCAACTGCTTTTATGTGCTCTCAGTAGGAATGATTCTCAGGGGCTCGAAACGACTCCTGATTGGCGGAAAAACGTATGACTACGAAGCCGGTTCCATGCTTGTCACCTCTATTGATCTGCCGACATCCTATGAAATCGGAGCCGTTTCCAAAGACAATCCTTTTGTCTCGCTTTCCCTGAAGCTCAATCCCGCCATTCTGGCCGAGCTGCTCGCGGAGGATGTCTCTACTCTGAAACCGGGTGAGCCATACGGCTTTGATGCAGCCCCGGAAGAACTTATCGAAGACTTTGAACGGCTGCTGCGCCTTTTAGATCGTCCGGCACAAATTGCTGCGCGAGCGCCGCTTCTCATTCGAGACATTCATTATCTTGCCCTCACGAGTGCCGCCGGCAATTCGCTGCGCTCCCTTTATGCCCCCGGCTCCACCGGTCATCGCATCCGGCAGGCCGTCAAATGGATGCGGGAAAATTTTCGTGAAACCATCACGATCGAGCAGCTCGCCGGCATTGCCCACATGTCGCCGGCGACCTTTCATCGACAGTTCAAGGACCTCACCTCCTTCACGCCGATTCAGTATCAAAAACGGCTGCGGCTCTATGAGGCTCAGCAATTTTTAATGCGCGGCGACGGTGACGTGAACAGCGCGGCCTTCGCCGTGGGTTATGTGAGTCCGCAGCAGTTTAACCGCGACTACAAGCGCTTCTTTGGCGATGCGCCCGGACGCGTCACGAAATCTTTTAAACAGTCGCTTCGTGACCGACTGTCAGCCGAAACAGACGCTTAAGCGCTCCGTTATGTGAAGCCGCTCTCCGCAGCAGGCGCCGAGAAGCTTTGGGGCGCAATGGCGTCACTGCGGATTATTTTTTCCCTATGTCCGAATTTTCTGCGGGCGCCGCCTTCTTTTCTGTGTCAGACGACTTCGCAGCCTTAGTCTGCGGCTCGTCGCTGAAGTATCCCACCATTGCGCGCCAGTTGACGATCAGCATCAGCGCAAACACAGCAAGGCACTGGCCGGCATAGCCGGCCATGGCGTACGGCGTCATGACAGACGGCGAACCGTAAAAAGCATTGAAAAATGCCGGCGCGCCGCCCGCAATTTCGGCTGCATGCAGTGCAAAGGCTGCCAGAGCCTCCGCATAGCATAGGAAGGCAGCCGCCATCAGCACCTTTTGGGCGCGAAAGCGCATCGGCCAAATCCTCGCACACATCAGAACGAAGACTGGAAGAATGGCGGGCAGAGCGGTAAGAAGCGTGCTGAGAATGAACTGCATAGCAAAGACACTGCGCTTCGGGGGCGGCAGCGTGACATTCGAAACGGAGGCGCAATCGTAGCAGAGACGTTTCGTTGATTCCTGCCCGAAACGAGTGGAAAATGCCCGCAAAGACTGTCTGTTCTTTGCGGGCATTGCTGCCAGACCGGTACTTATTTTAGGTCAGCTGCCGATAAGGGCAGCCTCTCTCATTAAGCCTGCTTGGTAGCTGCGTCAGCAGCCGGCGACGGTTCGCGAAGCTTCATGACGCAGTGATAAACCACCAGAAGGGCCAGAACGATCAGCGCTGCGGCGATGATCAGCTGCAGACCGCCAACCATGAAGACGAACGAACCGTCGGCCATGGAGCGGAAGATCCGCAGGCAGGCCTGAATCAGTGCAGTCATCGTCACCACAAACATGACGGTCATCGGACCATAAAGCATCCAGCCCTTGCGGCCGGTTGCCTTCAGGAAGACCGCGAGGCCGGTCAGCACCAGAGCCGAGAGAAGCTGATTCGCAGAACCAAAGAGCGGCCAGACCGACATGTAGCCCGCGAGGCAGAGCGCATAGCCCATGGCGAGCGTCAGGATCGTCGCGAAAACGGTATTCGTGAAAAGCTTCTGGATCGGTCCCATCGCTTCACCGGGGCCCGGGGTGAAAAGTTCCTGCAGCGACATACGGCCGATGCGCGCCACAGCATCCACAGATGTCAAAGCCAAAGCAGAAACGCACATCGTAAGGATGCAGGCAGCAATGTCGGTCGGCACACCGAAGATATCGGTGAGGAATCCGGCGACGGAACCGGAGAACGTCTGGAAAGGCGTGCCCGCTGGAAGTACGCCGTTGCTCGCAGCGGCGCAGACGATGATCAGCGCCACGATGCCGAGAACGACTTCAACGCACATGGAGCCGTAGCCCACAAGACGCATGTCCTTTTCGTTGGCAACCATCTTTGAGGAGGTGCCCGAACTCACGAGAGAATGGAAACCGGACACGGCACCGCAGGCGATCGTCACAAAGAGGATGGGGAAAAGATCCAGATTCTTGACTTCAAAACCAACGAAAGCAGGCATATTGAGCGTCGGATTCTTGACGAAGACGCCGAGAACACCGCAGACAATCATGCCGATCAAAAGGAACATCGAGAGATAGTCGCGAGGCTGTTTAAGGAGCCACATCGGCATCACCGAAGCGGCAAAGAGGTACGCAAACACCACATAGCGCCACGTAACGCTGTCCAGGTAGATCGGATTTGCGATGCCGACCCAGAGCATCAGGCACATGAGCACGATGCCGACCACGAGCTGAATGCCCGCTGTCGGACGGAACTTCTTCAGGTAGAGGCCAAAGAGCACCGCGACAAACATGTAAAGGAGTGAAATCGAACCTGCCGCCGCATTAGGCATGATCTGCGAGCCGTCCTTGGCAAACCCGTTGAAAGTGTTGGCCACCATGTCGCAGAAAGCCGCAATCACGAGCAGCGTGAAAAGCCAGCAAAAGAGCAGGAACAGACGACGGCCGGTACGGCCGATGTAGTCCTCAATGATCATGCCGATTGAACGGCCGCCATTCTTAACGGAGGCGTAAAGGGCTGTGAAGTCCTGTACGGCACCAAAGAAGATGCCGCCGATGAGCATCCAGAGCAGTGCGGGAAGCCACCCGAACATCGCGGCAATAATTGGACCCGTAACAGGGCCTGCACCCGTAATGGACGTGAACTGGTGCGCAAACACCGTCCACTTATTGGCGGGAGCGTAATCTCCGCTTTTATTTTCAACAGCCGGCGTCGGCCGGTTGGGATCGATCCCCCATGTCTTTTCGAGCCAGCGGGCGTATCCGAAATACCCGCAGGCCAGAGCGACGAGAGCGATCAGCATGACTGTCAGCCCATTCATTTCTACTTTGCCTTGGTTGAGTGACTTTAAAAATAATCTCGCCGCCCTTCTGTCGAGACCCCGAGGTCTCCTTGACAGACAAACGGTGAATTGAGCCGCCGAAAACAGGGTCTTCCGGCGGCTTCATGAAATGAATGGTAGACAGTTTTCAATACGATAGCAAATGCAACTTTTCTTTTTTAATCTGCTATTAACATTGATTTATATGAAATAAATAATGCATTATCTTTTTAATTGAAGTGCAATATGACTATTCGTAAGCAAATGTCAATCTGTCTGAGCAAAAGCGCTTAAGGGCTTTCACTCTTCTTTAGAACCTCCAAACAACTTACGGGCGGTATTCCCCGCAAGAGGAACACCGCCCGTAAGTCAAAGATCCTTGGGGCAGCATCGCTTGGGTCTGGACCGAGCGCTTGGGCTGCCCTATGAAAGATCGTATTTTTAGCCGAGGAAGTACACCCCTACCAAGCAGATGAACATCACGGGAGCCGTGCGTTTGACGATCTCAAAAGGCGAAACGCCAGCGAGCCCGGCAGCGATGATCATGCCGCCGGCGAGCGGCGAAGAAAGACGACCGAAATTGCCCGAAATAGCGGCAAGATAGCCCAGACTGTCAATGGACATGCCGAACTGAGCGGCATGAGGCGTCACGGCCTCATTGAAGGCAAATGTGGCCGCGTCGCCCGAACCCGTCACAATGGCCATGAGATAAGGCCCTAAAGCAGCGCCCAATTTGGCCACTTCGTTGGCATGCGTGAGGTAATTGACGAAAGCATCGATCACGCCGCAGGCGCGCAGCCCGGCAGCGAATACGCCGGCAGCAATAATGATGCCGATGATGCTCGCATAACCGCGCCCCATGCCGTCAAAGAACTTCTTAGTCACTTCTGCCGGGCTGGTACGAGTGACGGCGATAGCATAGATAGCGCCGATCAGCATGGCGGTAGCCACCGACATCTTGAGCTGCGGCGCCCAAATGCTTGCGCAAACGAGGATCACGACCGGAAGAAGCGGAGCAATGGCAAAGAGAATGTTGGGTTTTTCCGGCAGATCAGACTGCTTGCTCTCAGCGCCGTCAACCTGAGAAAAACCTTCGCGGCGGAAATCGCGATAGACGACGCAGACGATGACCATCAAAACAATAGAGGCCAACGTTGCGCCGACAGTGACCGGCATCCAGCGGCCGATGAAGTCCATGATCGTGATGTCGGCGAGCTTAGCGATGAAGGCGTTGTGCGATACGCCAGGGCTGAGATAAGCGAGCGTAATCGACCCCACCACGCTCGCGGCAGCGATAGCCGGATGGAAACCCGCACGAACCATGAGGGGAATGATCGTCGGACCGACCGCAGCTACCAGTCCTGAGGTCGAAGGGATGGCGATCGAAATCAGTGACACGACGAGCATGCAGGCGGGCAAAAGCATGAGGCCGAGCTTTTTGAGCGGCTTCGTGAGGAGCGCCACAAGATGCACGTCGCATTTCGTGAGCGAGACAACGCTTGCAAAACCCATCGCCGAGCAGATGGCAATGATGAGGGTTGCATTCGTCATCGACTTATCAAACTGCTTAAAAGCAATCATCGGTTCGAGCGAAAGCAGCGCCATCAAAATACCCGCGGAGAGCAGGACTAGACGGGTTTCACAGCGTTTGATAAGCGCTGCAATAGCGCCGATAGTGACGACAAGCGCCACACCCATGGACCATGTCATATTGAGATATACCTTTGGTTGGGAAGAAACGACCGTTGGCAGAGCGTTGTTTCGCTTCTTTTTCCAGGGCCGCAAAGCGGAGGATTCTAGCGAAATCTAATGACAATTGCGCTAAGGTATTTTTCCTTAGAAAACAAATTTTTTACCTGCTTTTTGAAAACAGCTAATCGACTGTTTGATGGGTATCGGCGAGGCGAACGCATAATCCCCAAAGCATAATCACAGCAGTGAAGAAAACGAACGGCGCCGTCCAGCCGCCCGTTGCCTGCAAAAGCCGCCCGAAGATGAAAGGACCTGCGCCGGCAGCCAGATACCCGATGCCTTGAGAGAGCGTCGATACGGCGAGCATGGCTTGACTGCCCTTCGTATGCGAAGCCATCAAGAGGAAGGCCGCCGAGAGCATCGCCCCCTGTGCAGCTCCAGCGGCAACAGAGGCAGGAAGGAGCCATGCGCCGCCAGCGAGCCAGCCGGCAAGTCCGAGCACATAAAGGAGCGAAAGCACGGCGCCGGCAGTACGATCGCTGGGACAGACTTTGAAGAACTTCGCCGTCATCACGGAAGCGGGCAGTCCCGAAAAGAGAAAGACGAAAATCCAGATGCCCGTCGTTTCAAAACTCATTCCCTGAGAACGCCAATACGAAGGCATCCAGGCTGCGGCCGTATAAATCAGTGTGGATTGGAGTCCCATCACCCCCGTGAGGATCCAGGCCAAAGGCGCGCGCAGCGTCCGGCGAAGCAGTCCCAGCGGTCTCTCCTTATCCTCCGCTGGCTTTGGTGCAGAGCACCGCGATTCGCTTGACTGTCCTTGCGTCCTGCACTGCATCAGGAGCAGCCAAACCATCAGCGCCAGCAGGGCTCCCGCGGTCCAAAAACCAAAGGGCCAGCTCAAGCTCCCGCCCCAGGCAAAAAGCGGCGCAGCCGTGAGCCCGCCCACCGCACCGGAAAGCCCGATCATGCCGGTATAAAGTCCCATCAGCATGCCGATTCTTCTCGGCCAGCGCGTTTTGATGACGACCGGCATGAGCACGTTGAGAAGCGCAATACCTGCGCCCAGCAGGAACATGCCGCCCGCAAAAGCCGCCAGATTCGCAATGAAGCGAAGCGCAGTGCCGAGGAGCAGCAAAGCGAGCGCAGCCGACGCGGCTCCGCAAAGGCCTAAACGCGCCTGAAGCGCCGGAGCGAGAAAAGAACAAAGCCCAAAAGCGGCAACCGGCAGTGCGGCCAGCAGCCCGTAGAGGCTCCAGGTCGTTCCGTAGGCGGCAACCACTTCTGCGGCTACGGGACCAACGCCTGTAACAGGACCTCGCATTACAAATGCTGTCAACAGCAGAGCAATTAGTGCCGGCATCAGTGCCTGAGAGGAAGTCTTTTGCGCTGAGGCATCGGATAATAGTGTCATTGCAAGGTTCTTTATGCTGTCACAGCGCCCTTAAAGTGCATTGAAAACAAATACATGCACATCATCAACGCCTGCGCCTCAATCGTAGCGGATAGTTACAGTTCGCATATAAACTGAACAATTGTTCAGGCTATCCTGCGCTATCGTGTAGAGTGTAGATCAAATCATATCGTTCACTCGGCGCCCGTCGCCAAATGAACCCCCTCCTACCTACGGACAAACCACATGCAGAAGAAAGTTTCCGTCATTGCCTTGTCGCTCGCTGCGGCTCTTGCTCTTGCCGGCTGCGCCAACGACGGCACACGCTACCGCGCAGACACCTACTACGCGGGACAGGTCAATCAGGTTCAGGAAGTCAATACCGTCCAGATCATTGCAGTCAATGCTGCCCGAGTTGCCGTCCCCAATGATGACAACCGTGATACCGCGAGAATGACTGGTGCCATTCTCGGCGCCATTGCCGGCGCAGCCATCGGCAACCACAACAATCATTCGACCTCTTCGCGCGTGATGGGCGGTCTCGCTGGCGGCGCGGTCGGCGGTTTGGCCGGCGATGCAGTCGGCGGATCGTCGTCCACGAGCTATACCGACGGCGTGCAGATCGTCTTCCGTACGGCTTCCGGCAAGGTGCTTCAGAGCGCACAGGTCGGCCGTCCCTGCGAATTCAAGACCGGCACGGCCGTTATGGTGTCGCCCACGCCCAACGAAGCGCGCATTCAGCCCAACAACCCTTACGGCTGCGGCCGCTGATACTGACGCTTAGCAGATTAAAAAGGATTGAATGATGAAGCTTCATACACTTGCCGCGCTGCTCGCGTCGACCATTGCTGCTGCGGCCGTTGCCGCACCGAGCACTGCCACCTCGACGCTCCCGCCCGGGGTCAAAGACATGAGCCCGGATCAGATTGATTACAACCTTCAGGCGATTGACGCCGCTGCCAAAGAACAGCAGGAATTGGCTCGTCAGAAAGAGGCCGCCCGCGCTGCCGCTCAAGCTGCTGCTCAGGAAGCCGCCGCCAAGGAAAAAGCAGCCGCTGAGAAACGTGCGGCCGCTGCCGCTCGAGCCAAAGCCCAGCAGCAAGCTGCGGCGGCTAAGGAAAAAGCCGCTCGTCAGGCTAAGCTCGACGCATATGAGGACAAGGTTCGCGAACTTGAACTTCAAATGAAGGAACTTGACGTGACTGAACGCCGAGCTCAAGTTGAAGGAACCGTTTCCGATGCTGCAGCTCGCTCGGAACTTTCACGCGAAAAAGCTCAGGTTGAGCTCGACCGCATGAAGGCCGAAGTTGAGGCACTGCGCGGTCAAATGAAGACTGCCCAGTAAGCCCAGTATTGCAAAAGCGGCGCAAGTACGCCTGCGCCGCGCCTTTCAAGCGCTCCGCCATCCGTGTCGGAGCGCTTTTTTTCTGTTCAAAATTCGAACCGATAGAGTAGATCCAGCGCCTGATTGACGCCGGAGACCGCTTCTAAGTAGAGCCGCGGCATCAGTCGATAACGAAGCGTCAGCGTCGCAAGCGAATCAAAGATGCCAACGCCGTACTTCACCTGCAGACCAGGAAGCAGATAGGCGGACACCACTACTTGCTGGGATTCCCCGCTGCCTGCTGTATCGATACCCACGCCGGAAAGGCCCACCGCGTCGCCGATTTCACTCAAAATGCCGCCGCCCTGAGAGGTGCCCAGCCCAATGAGCATGCTCGTCATCATGGCTGAGCTGCTGCCGTCTTCCGAGCCGAGTCCCTCGCCTCGCAGGAGATAGGAAAGCGCCTCTTCGTCGGACATGGAAGGTGTTGAAAAGAGCTGTACCACCGGTTCATCAGCCGTGCCGGTGACACGAATGCCGGCCGTCACGTCGTCCTCTGTAGACTCCGGATTGCGGATCGCTTCCAAACGAATGCTCGGATTGGCCATCGGACCGGAAAAAAGGAATTCACCGGTTTGAATTAAAAGATCCTGCCCGTAAGCACGAAAACGCCCGCGCGGAATATTCATGCTGCCGAGGAGTCCCATGCGGCCGCCGCCCATCATGAATTTGAGTTTGCCTGAAAGCGAAGCATCCAATCCGTAGGCTTTGACACGCACATCCTTTTCACCAATCACGATGTCGACGTCTGCGCGTATCGGCAGACTTTCGGTCTTCGCAGCGATGGGGTTGAGATTGGCGTCGAGCATCACCTGGTCATCCGATACGGCGACCGCAGAAGCCGGGAGCTCATTGATTTCAATAAGCGCCGACGGAATCTCCACGCTGCCCGATGCGGATGCCGACTTGGGATCGGCCTCGGTCTTCACATCCGCTTTAACGTCCAGCCGAATGGAGGGCGGCAGGGTCAGCCGAAGTCCGTCTGTCTTGACTCGAGCACTGGCGTGCCAATCCGTCAGGCTTTCCCAAGAAGCACTGCCGGAGAGTTCAATCTTCTGCAGTGTGCGGTCGGATGAATTCGTTTTCCCCGTCAGATTGGCAAGCGACCTCACCTCTCCCGTCAGGGTAGAAGATCGGCCGTTAAAACGCAGCTCCAGTCCTGATGGCTCCATATCGAAAGGCACCAAGTCGGCATTCACCACAACGTCCTCAAGCGCTGCACTGCCGTATAGTTCCGGCTTGATGAGCGTACCACCGGCGCGCAGATCGGCGTTAACAACACCCTCCGCTTTTTCCCCTTTAGAGAGAAACGGCTGAATAAAGGAAGGCGTAACGCCCGTTAAACCAAATCGCCCTTCGAGCCGACGCGTCTTCATGGGGTCAATGACGCCGACCTCTCCCCAAATGCTGCCGTTTCCTTTGGGCTTGACATCCCACGCGAGTGCAACGCGCTTTTCGGACAACAATGCATGCGCGCGCAGACGTTCAAGTTCCACAGGAATCCGCACACCCTGCCAACGGGTTGAATAAGCCAGTCCGTCCCCATTGAGATCCGCCATGCCTTCGGGCATGCGGCCATTGTCAAGATCCCATTTCAGCCGCACGCCGCCCGTCAGCGCACCCTCCAAGGTGTCACTCTTGCGCCGCAGATAAGGTTTGAAAACCGACATCGAAAGACGAGTCAAACGCAGCTCTGCTTCACCGCTGCGGCCCAGCACCAAAGTTTTAGGCGCACAGACCTCAGCATCATCATGCTTCCAACAATGTCCGGCAATCGTCGCCTGCGTTTTTGCAGTACTCCAAGTCATGTCTGCAGGAGACGCATTGGACCAGACCCCTGCGGGCGTCGTAAGAGAGGCTCGAGTCAGTCTGCCCGTCCAGTCGAGCGTATCGCGGAAGAATCCGCCAGTGAGCGCAACGCTCCCGCTCACGGGCTCTCCGTCGAGCATCAGTTTCAGCGCGTGAGCCGTCTCACGCCCTTGGAGCGACGCCTCCAGCTGGGGCATATTGACGCCCGGAGCAGTGAGCTCCTTCAGATTGAGAAGAAGCTTTCCGACCACTTCGCCTTCAGAGAGGGATCGAACGATGAAATCGAATTTTTCCGCTGCAGAGCTGCCCGCTTTTGGCGGCACGAGTCTTCCCGGCGGCATACGGCTGCTGATTGCCGAAGTGTCTGCTGTTTTTACGGCTGCCGAGGCTTCAGCCGGCGCAGCCGAAACGGATGGGCTGCTCTTCTGAACCGGGCGCTTGTAGGCAGTGAACGCCTTAAGCTTCAGGCGCTCAACGTCGGCATCTGGATTTGGAGAGTTGCGAAGATCGGCATAGAGGCCAAACTGCTCGAGCGCAAAAATATCGTTGTAGGCAAGCTTTTCGGCCTTCAGATCTGCAAGGATCACTGGATTAGCCAGACTTCCGTCGACATGGACGTCCCCCTTGGCTCTGCCGCTCAGCCCCGGAATCGTGTTGAGGAGTCCAGGCGCATCGAGCTTCATATCGAGCTTCACGCCCCGAAGCTCTTCAATGGATCCGGCTGCTGAAGCGGTGTTGCGACCCAATAGGACGTAGAAATCATCCAATTGCCAATTCAGCCCGTTTTCGCCTGCTGCTGCCAAACGGAGTTCGAGCGGCGCATTTTGCTTGCCAATAGCCCCCTTTACCTGACTCTTGGCGCTGAAAGCAAAATTGCCCGCCGTTGTCAATGACCCGCTTCCCGAGGCCTCAGCGGCGAGTTTCAGCGGGAAAGAGACAACCCATCCGCCCAGGTCGATATTATCGGCCTTGAGCGTCCCGCTCCAGTCGAGATCCTTCGGCCACTCTGCCGATCCTGCAGCTTCAAGCCGTCCCAACGGGGTTTCTGCAACGAAGCGGTCAATCCGAGCCCCTGAGAGCGTTCCCGAAAGGGCCGCATCAATCACGCCGGCAAAAGTCTTTTTCCCAGCGAGAATGGCTTGAGAAGCTGAAACCTCGGGCTTACCCGAGAGAGTGAATGAATACTTCCGGGCATCTCCGCCGGCGTGAAAAGCCAAATCACGAATGGTCCAGAAGGCATTTTTCAATGCTTCGGAAGCACCCGCGGACGCTTGTGCCGCACCAGCTTCTTGAAGCTGCGCAATCTTGTCTTTTTGCGTCTGGGCTGCCGATGCGGCATCCGGCAACACAGCCCCTTTTGCCTCCGCTGCGCTCTGAGCGGTTTGCTTTACAGCCAAAGCCGGGATCAAGAGCTCAGACGACGTCAGTGAGGCATTGAACGGGAGATACGGTTTAGACGGATCGGCTGAGAGTGAAAACGCCAGATCAACAGCCCCTGCGGCAAAACCCGCGAGCTTAAGTTCGCCGATAACCTCTCCCGAAAGACCCATCACCAAAGTGCTCTGGGGCGACTTGAAACGGATGCCGAGCAGCTTTGCCCAAGGCTCGACGTCCGCACGAGCTTCAAGGTGAACGGAAAGCGGCCAGGCATCAGCCAGTTTGGCCTCTGCGGATGCGCTGATGGAGAGTACGGAAGAATCAATCGCCGCGGCTTCAACCGAAAGAGAACCGTCCTTCTGAACCGAAGCGTTTTTAATTTCTGCTTTATTCAGCACCAACGGTGCCAAACCGGGCAGCGCCTGATCTGCCGAAAGTCCGGCAATCTGCCAATCTGTCATCACCAGCGACGTCAGCTTGGCGTCAAGCGGCACGGCTACAGCGGGCAGCTTAGTGACAAAAGGCTTTTGAAGCATTTCATCCAGGGCTTGGGCAAAGCCTTGAAGAGCCGCTGCGGAGGAAGCGTTCGCTTGCGCTAAGCTGTCTGAGGCCGTTGACAATTCATCAGCCTTAACCGCTTCGGCCTCTGCTGCGGGAGGCTCCTCTGAGCCCTTTGCAAGCGAGACTCGGCCGCCGGTCAAATGCATGGCATTCACAGTCGCCGCACTGCCGCCGAATTGAAATTCAGTCGCTTTGAAAGCGTTGGAAGACAAACTGAAGGCTGGCGCTTCAATCATTAGGTCGTTGTAGGCAGCTTCGGGCAGGCGCAGCTCGCCATGGATAAGTTCTGCCGAGGCTGCAAACTGGCCCACCGTCAGCCGCAGATCGTCGATCTCGGTCCTGATCTGCAGGAGTGCCGCCTGCTCCAGAATGACGGAGAACGGCAGCTGCAGATCCGGCAGTCCGGCAGCATCGTCGGCAGGCGCATCCTCTGAAGCGGGAAGTGCCGTTGTATCCACTTTGATATCTGCCCCGACGACCTCCAACTTAGTGACGTGAAGAGAGTGCTGAAAAAGCGCCCGCCAATCCCAGCCGAGGTGCAGTTCATCAATCTTGGCCGAAATGCCCGGAGACATCCAGCCGATGCGCTTGACCGTCAGATCATCCCATGGACCGGATATAGCCTGCGCCTCAAAGCCCGGGACGAAACGGACAGCCAGATTAAGCGCTGCTGAACGACCGCTTTCCGTACCGACCAGCCAGGCCGCACCCCCTGCGGCAGCGGTCAAAACCCCTGCCGTACCGATGAATGTCCAAAATGCAAAGCGCAGCATCGGACGACGTCTCTTCTCAGCTCTCTTGGAAACGTCCGTCTTCGGATCTGTGGTTTTGGTCGTCATCACTCAAAGCTCCGGTCCGAGACCAATGTAGAAGGCAAATCCCTTGTGATCCGGATCGCCGATCGGACGCGCAATATCCAATTTCACCGGGCCCACGGGAGACTGCCAGCGAATGCCTAAGCCCGCACCCGTTTTAAAGTGCGTAGAGTCCAAGCGGTCCACCGCCTCGCCCGTATCCACAAATGCCGCTCCCCACCAGGACCCCGTTACATTGAATTGATATTCAAGCGAAGCCGTGAGGAGCCGCTTCGCACCTCGAAGATCGCCCGATGCGTCACGAGGAGAAAGGGATTTGTAGTCATACCCTCGAATGCTGCGGTCGCCGCCAGCAAAAAAACGCATATCCGGAGGCACCTCATCAAAACTGCTCGATGAAATCCAGCCGAAAGCGTAGCGGCCGATCAATCGATGCCGCGCGGCATAGCTGCGAATGATGGCGCCTTGGGCATTGAATGCCCAGAAATTAATGTCTGCCCCCCAAAGCTCTCTGGCGATATCGAGCGAGTAGCGCTGAGAGTCTCCCCACATCGGCATGGAACCGCCGCGCGAGCGTGTGCGGTTAAACGCAATCGTAGGATAGACGAGCATTGTCGTGGCATCCGTATCGCCCTGCGTGAAGTTGTCGATCAGCCAGTGCAGACCAATGGAGCGCTGCCAGCCGTCTTCCATATTCCAATAGCGAGTCGCCGCCAATGAGGTCTGCATTGACTTTGTGTCATTCAGATTGGTGTGCTTGAGGCCGCCCTGAGCCAGCCAAAACTCTTCGAGCGGGCTCTTCTGCAGCGGCATTTTGTAGCTTGCATCCATCGTCTGCTCTTTCCCTGACACGGTTGAAGCGAACGACAGACTATGACCGCGCGAATTCACCCACGGCTTTTCCCATTTGCCCGTAAAGCGAGGACCCGCATCGGTTGAATATCCGACACCCGTTTCAATAATGTTGCCTTTGCGCGGAGTGAGCGCCCCCGACATCGGCACGATGTGATTCTCGACGTCGGCCTGCTTAAAGTCGGGCGCAACAACGGCAGAACTGAACCATCCCGTATCTGCGAGATTCTCGTTTAACTGCGCGAGCTTCGGTGCGGCGTAGGGTTCACCATCCTTAAAAGGGACGAGCGGTTCAAGCATGTCAGCGTCAATTTGTCCGCCGGAAAATGAAACAGGACCGAAATGCCATCGAGGACCCGAATCATAGGCGAGCCGCCAGTACGCTTCCCGCCGTTCTCTCGATACGCCGAGTTCGTTTTTCGTAAAGCGGCCTTGAAAATAGCCTTTGCGGGTAGCAAGGCTCTGCACGGATTTCTTGAAGTCCTCATATTCACCGTGATTGAGCACGCTGCCTTTTTTCGGCAAATTCTTCCTGAGCACAGCAAAATCCGGATCATTGGCAGCATCCCCCTCGAGCGAGAGCTCCGCTCCCATCACTTTTACGGGGTCACCGGGCGTCACCACCACCGTCAGTTCGCGCGGATTGCGGCTGCCTTCTGCGGGTTTCGGCCCCCAAGAAAACTTCAGCTGCGGATCGTAATAACCCAAAGCCCGCAGTCCGGTGCGTACCCCGCTGCGCACTCGTGCTCGATAGCGCCCTTCGATGGTAATAGAGCCGATACCCATGGAAGCAAGCTGAGCTTCAACATTGCTTTTGAGGTCGCCCTGAAGTCCTTCAACCTTAACGGAAAAGGCGTCAGCAGCATGTACTGCAGTCGCTCCAAGAACGATGCAGAACAGGCCGACAAAGACTGCGGAGAGACGGATAGACGGCATCATGACGAGGCGTACGCTGCTAAATCTTGATGATTGGAACTCAAACAGGATTTCAAACGCCGCAGCTGCGGCACTGAACTGTTATCTCAGCGCTTTGCGCGACCAACGAGGCAGCGGCGAATCTTCTGCACCTGCAGCCCTGCGCGTAAGTTTGCGCGTTTATCAATTGTAGGAGAAAGGCGAAACTTCTCTTAGGCTGTGAAATTATTCAAGACAATTCTGTGAGGTTTGAACGGACAATAGAAAACCGGCCGAGCGTGCGTCTGTTCAATCCAGTACGCAGCCGCGGCCGGTCAGCTCGTCTGCCGCGAACCGCTGAGACCAGCTTAGCCGGCCTGCGGTTCGTGACATCAATCAAGCCTTCGGCGTTTCAGCCTTGACGACAGGTTTTGCCGCAGGTTTTTCTTCTGCCGTTTTGACTGCTGCAACGGCTGGTTTAGCCGCCGGCTTCGCAGCGGGCGTCGCCGCAGGCTTGACCGCAGTCTTGACTGCCGGCTTCTTCACCGGTGCTTTGCGGACTGCCGGCTTCTTAGCAGCGGGTTCGGCCTTAGCCGGCGCCTTGACGGCTGCGGCCGCTTTGACTTCGGGCTTCACTTCCGTCTGGGCCAGAGCCTTCACAGTTTTAGGAGCCGCCTTTTTAACAGCAGGCTTCACAGGCTTCTTTTCCGCTGTTTGCGCAGCTGCCTTGGCAGCAGGTTTAGCGGCCGTTTGTTCCGTCTTAGCCGCCGCCTTCTTCACGGAAGCCTCTTTGGCTGCAGTCTTTTTTACAGCCGGCGCTTTCGGCGTCTTGACGGATTTTTCCTCTGCTTTTTCGACCGCCTTCTTTTGGGCCTTCACCGCTTTGCTTGGTTTAGCGGCGACTTGCTCAACTTTCATTTTTTTCTGCGGCGTCACACTGTATTTTTCCGCAAGAAGCTTCACGGCTTCATTGAAGAAAAGCTTCACGGCTTCTTCGGGTGCAAGTCCCATTTTTTCAATGGCGGCTCGAAAACCGGTGAGCTCTTTTTCCGAAAGTTCAATCTTTGTCTTGATCTTGATAATGGCCATGAATCTTCTCCTAATACCTGCAGCTTCAGCACAAAACTGATTGTCTCAGGCGGTTGACTGTTGTCCGCTCGAAAATGCGGCATGCGCCTCGAGCCTCCATCAAGAGCCTTTCCCAACCTGCAGCGTGATTGAAAGTGTCAATGCGGATTGAGAATCGCTTTGCTCATTCTGCCACTTCATTTCGCGAGCGAGAAGTCATGAACAATCAAAAAATCTCTTAAATCTCAGCAAAAGGAAACCGGCGCCAATCTCTGGCGCCGGTTGACATCTACAGCGGCTTCGTAAGAAGCCATCTATAGCAGTGTTGACAAGAAGACAGAGCTTTGAGCTCTGGAGTCCTCACTTCGTCTTCTTTTCACCCTTGCGCCACCAGAAAGGATCGTCTTGACGGACGGTTTCCTCGAGGAATTCACGCAGAAGATGAGAGAGAAGAACATTGTTCTTCGCGGCCAAGGCTTCGGCCGCAGTCTTCAGTTCAGTTGGAAGGCGGCAGCTAATGACGCCCGTCTTTTTGGCGGGACGCCCGCTCTGGCTGCTGCCGTCAAGAGTCATGTCCATATTTTCGCTCCGTGTTTTGTACTCTGCCGGATCCTTTGAGCCGGCATAGTCAATGTCCGAGGCGCCGCCTCGGAGCAGTTCAAAATATTGGTGCGTCTCCACATCCCCCATGTAAAGCCGCACCACTCTGCTGGCAATCAATGTTGCCTTATCAGATTTAGAAGTAAAGATCAAATCTTTTTGTAGGCGGTCAACCATTTCAAACGCCGCATTGCGTTTTGCTCATTACAGGCATTAAGCACGCATTGTCTGAATAGTGTCTTCGGCCGCTTCCGCTACTTCCTCAGCGTATTGTGAGGCGCCCCGCGTGTTTTAGAAAGGGCTCTACCTCGGCAGGAGTACAATCAATTTGCAACCGAGCGTAATCAGATCAACTCTTGAAATCCCTTGGGGCGCAAACCTTTCGCGTTTTCCGGCCGGTTTGCACTCAGTCGCGGTGCGGGTTTGGCATCGGTATTGACAATAAGAAGCTGCATTCACTGCCTCAATTGAGGCGCACAATTATTGACATAAAAAGTTGCAATTGATTCGCGTAAATACTGTTACTGAATAACAACGCAGATAATCAGCTGATCCAACCCCGCATCTTTCTTCTCAACCTCACTATTTAATAGTTACAACCCTATCCGCAGGCCGTTCTTCCGCCTGCTTTTCCCATGCCGCAAGTTCCGATCCGATCTCTCCTCAAAGTTCTGACGATCACCCTCATCATGCATGTCTGTTCAACGGGGATGCGTTTTACGGCCACACTGGATGCCATCAATTCAGGTGCGTCGACTTTCTGGGTCGGAGCCATGCTGGCTTCAATTTCGCTCGGTCCCATGTGCTTTGCCATTCCTTCAGGGCGTTGGCTGGATCGCGGCGGTCCCCGAGGACCGCTTGCCGGAGCCCGCATCGGCATGATGCTTGCCGGCAGTTCAGTGCTTTTATTCCCTGCCGCTCAGTACGGTATCGCTTCACTCTTTGCTGCGGCGACGCTGACGGGATTTTCCTTCATGCTCACGAATGTTGTCGTTCAGCGGCTCACGGGCGACGTTAGTACCCCAAAAACCAGGCAGCTTGCTTTTACGGCACTTTCTCTCACCACAGCCACCAGCAACCTCGCCTCTCCGGTAGCTGCCGGCTACCTCATTGAGCATTTTTCATATGCTGCAGTCTATATGTGGGCTCTGGGGCTGCCGCTCCTGCTTTCAATCGTCCTCCTGTTCCCGGGCATGCGCCGGCTGCTGAACACAGCAAGCCGAAGACGAAAAAAGCTTCCGGGAGCTGACGGGCAACCCAACAAAGAGCGCAGCGGTTCTGCCATGGACTTTCTCAAAGATCCGCCGATGCGTGCCGTTCTCTGTGCTTCGGTGATGATCTCCATTGCCTGGGAAGTCGGCAATCTGCTGATACCGGTTTATGCTGACAGTGTTGGTTTGTCACCCTCTGAGATCGGCTGGGTGCTCGGCAGCTTTGCTTGTGCCACCTTTGTAGTGCGCTTCTGTACGCCCATTCTCCTGCGCTACGTGCTTGAGTGGCACATGATCGTCCTGTCGCTTTTCTTAGCGACGCTCGCCTTTGCAGTCATGCCGTTCACGCACAACCCGTATGCCTTGATGGCCGCTGCTTTTCTAGAAGGTCTCGGGCTTGGAGCGTCATTGCCCAACATGATGTCGCTCGTCTACCTCTTCGCACCGCCGCATCGAATCGGCGAAGCTATTGGCCTGCGCATCACAGCGCTCAATGCCGGCAAATCCATTTTTCCGCTTTTTGCGGGCTTTCTCGGCACGCTGATCGGCGCCGGCGGTTCCATTTGGGTACTGGCTGCCTGCACTGCGGGCGGTTTCGCTTATGCCGCCTGCGCAGCAAGCGAGGTTTTAAAGCGCATGCGCGCATTGCGTATCGACGGCGAATACGCGAAAAAGTCCGTGGCGGGCGACCCGCATGACCACCAGGAACTTCATCACTGACGACTCCGCACTTCTGCGCTTGTTTTATCGAGCGCTTGGAAGCACCCGCGTTCATCAAAATACGGGCGGTCGGTTTGGGCTGAACTGTTCGCTCACAACAACAGATGTCTACAAAATGCCGTTCAGCATCAAGTGAAGCGTTCCCGAACATTTGATGCATGTCGAATATCTTTTCAACTTAAGCGTTAAAGGGGTTTTCACCCATTAAGATGCCGGCATTCGACAAAGCCATGGCGCTCGCTTTAAGACGCCCCCACCGACCGCTGTTTCATTATTCCCGCCAATTTTCCGGCAGGCGGTCAACGCTTTACCAAGTTTTCTCTCATGTACAACCCGAAATCTCGCCGCGCGGACGAGTTCATCAACCGCGAGGAAATTGAAGCCACTCTGAAGTGGGCCGAAGAACACAAATCTGACCGTCCGCTGATTGAATCCCTGATTGACAAAGCCCGTACGGCCAAAGGTCTCACGCACCGTGAAGCCGCCGTGCTGCTTTTTTGCGATCTTGAAGACTGCAATGAACGCATCTTTTCAATCGCCCGTGAAGTCAAGGAAAAAATCTACGGCAACCGCATCGTTCTCTTCGCGCCGCTCTATCTCTCCAATCACTGCGTGAATACCTGCACCTATTGCCCGTATCACGCTAAAAATAAGAACATCGTCCGCAAGAAGCTCACGCAGGAAGAAATCACCCGCGAGGTGGTTGCCCTTCAGGACCTCGGTCACAAGCGTTTGCTGCTCGAGGCTGGCGAGCACCCCAAGTACAACCCCATCGAATACATTCTGGAGTCGATTAAGACCATCTATTCGATCAAACACAAGAACGGACAAATCCGCCGCCTGAACGTCAACATCGCCGCGACGACGGTTGAAAATTACCGCAAGCTTCATGATGCGGAGATCGGCACCTATCAGCTCTTCCAAGAAACCTACCATCCGGAGGAGTACAAGAAGCTTCATCCAAAGGGACCCAAGGCTGATTACGCTTGGCACACAGAAGCGCATGACCGCGCTATGGAAGGCGGCATTGATGACGTCGGCCTCGGCGTTCTTTTTGGTCTGACGCTCTACAAGTACGATTTCGTCGGCCTTCTGATGCATGCCGAGCATCTTGAAGCCGTCTGGGGCGTGGGGCCGCACACCATCTCCGTGCCGCGCATCTGCCCGGCCGACGATATTGACCCGCACACCTTCAGCAATGCCGTGCCCGACGCGATCTTCCTCAAGATTGTGGCGCTGATTCGACTCGCCGTTCCCTATACCGGCATGATCATGTCGACGCGCGAAAGCGCCCGCATCCGTTCTGAAGCGCTTGAACTCGGTATTTCGCAGATTTCGGGCGGTTCTCGTACATCCGTAGGCGGCTACACCATTGCCGACATTCGCGACATTGAAAATTCCGCTCAGTTTGAAACGAATGACCGCCGCACGCTTGACGAGGTCGTCCGCTGGCTCCTCGAGAATCACTACCTTCCGAGCTTCTGCACGGCCTGCTACCGCGCCGGCCGCACGGGCGACCGTTTTATGGAGTTTGCAAAGAACGGCGCCATCGCCGACTTCTGTCAGGCCAATGCCATCCTGACGATGAAGGAGTATCTGTGCGACTACGCTTCCCCCAAAACGCTGGTCGAGGGTGAACAAGTCATTCAGCTCGAACTCCCCAAAGTGAAGAATGAGAAGTTCCGCAATGCGAGCGTAAAACGTCTTGAACGCATTGCTCAGGGCGAACGCGACTTCCGCTTCTAACTGATCGGCTCTTCTACAGCCTAACTACCTGCTAACCATCACCCCGCTACATACCCGCTATGTGGCGGGGTTTTTCGTGTTAGCATGGTCGTACCCCCGCTACCGTCGCGCTACCTGCACACCGCCTACACGCCGTCAGCCTGTGGGACAACTGTGGGACAAAGAGTGTGTTCGGCACCTCGAGGATTCAATTTTGTGGGACACGCCATGAACATTACGGCCAAAAACATTCTGGCAGTAGGCGATGGACGATATAAGATCGCGCCGAATTTGTACCTCGTCGTCCGAAGAAACGGACTCAGCAGAGCGTTTGTCTTCCGATACACGTTCGACGGAAAGCGCAAGGATCTATCACTGGGTGATCCGACATTCATCAAGATTCAAATGGCGAAGGATGAGGCGCTCAAGTGCCGCACTCTCCTCACGCAAGGAATCGACCCAAAGGCTTTCAGAGAAGAAAAGAAAGCACCGGCAAAGACAAAGCACGAGCCAACATTCAAGGAGTATGCAGAACGCATCATCCCGATCATCATTGAGGTCAAGCAGTACAAGAACAAGCACAGCATCAATGAATGGCGGCGGTGCATTCTCGGCCTCGCCGTCCAGCACATCGGAGACATGCCGATCAAAGAGGTCGAAACGTCTCACATCCTTTCTATCCTCAATCCGCTCTGGAAGGATCAGACTCCGTCAGGCGTCAAAATGCGTGGCTACTTGGAGACCGTCTTTGCCTATGCAAAACGTGAAGGGTTTTACAACAAAGAGAATCCAGCTACATGGCGCGGCAATCTTGACGCATGGCTGCCATCTCCTCAGCGCATCTACACCACCAGGCATTGCCCTGCCGCTACGCTTGATGAGACGATAGACATTGTCAGTCGATTGCTTGCAGGTGAGGTCGGAGAGCCTCCTTCACGTCTGGCTGCACTCTTCGGCATCTTGACCGCCACGCGCCGAAAGGAATTTACGCTCGCGTTTTGGGATGAAATCAATCTCGAAGAGCGCATCTGGTACATCCCGCCTGCTCGCAGAAAAGACCGCAAGCCTTTCCCGCACCGTGTCCCTCTGAGCGATCAGGCCATTGAAGTGCTGCTTGCCGCCAACCCGAGCCTGAAGGGACCGCTCTTTCCGTCGCCTTACTGGGCGCACAGACCAATCCGCATCGACAACCCATATCACACGGTCAGCAGACTCACAGACGGCAAAGTGACTATGCACGGATTCCGTTCAACCTTCCGAGACTGGGCGGCTAGAAACGGTGTGGATAGAGTCGTCGCAGAGAAGTGCCTGATGCACGCAACCGGCAACGCTGTTGAGCAAACGTATCAGCGTGACGACCTATGTGAACTACGTCGTCCCGTCATGCAGTCGTGGGCGGACACGATCATGCCGAAAAAGAAGTAACCCCTCACAGATAAAGCTACTTTAGCGGCGTTTATTTATCCGTTTACAGCTTGCACCCCAACTATTAAGAAAAATTTAATAGTTGCCGCTACTGGCTCATGATCTTCACGACCGCATCTTTGTCTATCGCAGTCCGCTCAGATAGTTCGACACCTCGTCGAACCAGCTCCGTGCCTCTTTCGAGAAGGTCTGCGCATCGGGCAAGCTGCTTTCTTTCAGCGTCGCAGGTATCTGAACCGGCCGCGGACAATCGACGGCGAGCGTCGGCTGCTTGCTTGCGCACCCGCTCAACGTCACCAGACAAGCGATCCGCACGAGCGAGAGCGGCATCACGCTCTTGCCATGCGGCCACAAGGGCTTGAGTCTGTTTTTGCTCAGTTGCACGATACTTTTCCTCCAAGATCCGCGCCTGCTCGGCATAGTCTTCTCTCCGCGCCGCAATGTCCCGGACATAGAGCGCGGCGGCATAGCGATAGCCGCCCGTGAAGGCCAGAAGCACCGCAAGCGCTGCGGCCGCGATCTTCAGATAGGTCACAGCCCGGCCTCCTTGAGGCCCACTTCCCATGCGTCATCCGTGATCGCTTCCGCATCGACGCCGTTTTCATGGCGGGCGATGGCCTTCGCGATGTCTAGATAGAGGAGCGGGTCGGCAGAGAAATTCAGGACCTCATCCGGATCGCGGCGACAGGCCGTCGCAACATGAAGCACATATGAGGCCGTATCGTTCTCATTTTCCGGAGCCCACCGCGTGATGATTTTGCGCACGGTGTCGCATCCTCGCCTCTCTACGTAGGTGCGAAGGGTTTTCAGTAGGGCCCTAACGCCAAAGTGCATTTCCGTAAATGTGCAGAAATTTTGATCATCCTGCACCGGAGCAAGTCCGAGCCAGTCTTCCCCGTGACGCAAGTTGCCGGGGTTGTTGTTCCGAATTCCTCGAGCGGTCATAGTCCCTCACTTCAGAGCATCACGCCAAATCTTCACGGCCTTCCCGGCGACGCATGCGACGACGGCAACGCCGAAAGCGATGAGGACGACAAGGATGGCCGTCGCCTGCCATGTCAAATCATCTGCAGTCATGCGCTCTCCGATCTTCAAAGCATTTAAAATGTCTCCCATAGGCCACCTTGCTGATGAATGCCTATAAAAAAGCCGCCCGGTTCGCTCCCGAGCGGCTTTTGCTATTTGGTCTTCTTGTCTTTCTCCTCGTCATCAAGCCCTATCTGATCGAGCTTGGAGTCCACGGCGTTCTCAAGGCGCTTCTCAAGCGACAAGAAAAGCTTCTTAAGGACTGGAGGAAGTGCATCTCCGAAACCTGCCCGCTCTATGTTTTCGACGATCGAGCCGAATTCGCCGCAGGCATAGGCGCAGAGCGTCACGCTTTGAAAAAGTGGCATGTCGTGGAGCCCGAACCAGAAGCTCACGTCGATCCCGTGCGCAAGAGTGATGATGAAAAAGGCAAGTCCCTTCTTCGCCATCCCAAAGCTAAGGCGCTTTGAGCTGAAAGTCCCGGTCCGGCAGGCGGCCCATATCCCGGTGAGAAGGTCGGCCGCCATGAAGGCCAGATACCAATAGACCAAGGGGGCGACACTCTCTAACGTGGCCCCCCAGATCACCCCCAATACCGCACCTATCTTTATCCACGCCGCCTCAGTCCCTACCGGTAGAAGCGAGTGCATTGCGTCACCCGAGCAGGATGCGGCCGTACCAGCCGACCGCAAGTCCGACGACGAGAGCAACGACCGAGATCGCGATCCACGCGGCTCTGACCTTGCGGCGCGTCTCGGTATCGAGCTGCGCCTTCTGCTCATCGAGATACTTCTTGAGCTTCTCAAGCGCTTCGTCCTTGAGGCCGTCAATGCCGCTAAGCCCAAGCTCTTTCAGCTTTGCGATGAGTTCTTCTTTTGTCATTTCGTACTCCCGAAAAAAAAGGGCCGTCAGCCCGTAAAGGACCGCGGCCCAATGGGCTACACACCGGATGCACCGGATTCTTTTTCTTCCGCAGGTTCTTCCGTCGCCGCAGTAGCGCCCGAAGCCATTGCCGAAATAACGGCCGCGTCATAAGCGATGCGGGCGTTGATTGCGGCTTCCAGGCTATCCAGGCGAGACTTAATGCTTTTGACATCAGCGGCGATGGCCCACAGAGCGGCGATCACCCTATCGGTGTAGTCGTCCTTCCCGCCGGCCATGTCGCACCTGCCTTACTTCGCGTCGCGCGCGGCGGTGTAAACCGCGGCAAAGTCAACGGTGGTATCGCCGATGTTCGTCTTGAAAGTCGTCAGATCGCCGTTGGCTTTTTCAGCCGCTGTCTTTGCCGTGGCGGCATCCTGCACGCCCTTGTCGGCCTGAGCCTTGGCGGCCGCGAGCTGCGCAGCGGAGACCGCATCGATATTTGCGCGGGCCTGCTGCTTCTGAGTGTCGCTGAGCGTCTGTGCGGCGTCAAACTTGACATGGCCGGCCGCGATCGTCTGCAGAGCGGTAATGGCGTCCTTGTTGGTGTTGATCGCGTCGGCGACTTCCTTGATGGTGTCGAGCGCCTCCGGTGCGCCGGAGACAAGAGCGGAAATAGCCGCGTTGATCGCGCTATTGATCTTCGTGGACGACCAGGTGGTTCCCGCCTGCGTCTTTGCGTCGTCGATCTTAACGGCGGCGTCAATGCCGGTCTTCAGTTCGTTGAGAGCGCCAACGAGCGAAGCCCTCTGCGTGGTGGTCAGAGTGCCGAGGTCGCCAATTTTGGCGAGCAGGCCCTTGACGTCAACGCCAGCCGCCGTGAAAGCGGCAGAAAGGTTCTTAATCATCGTGGTCTGTGCTTCGGGCATATCAATCTCCTTGCTTTGCACGTTCATAGATTTCTAAAAAAGAAGGGGCCGCCTCACCGGCAAGCCCCAGGTTCTTTTGCGCCTGCAGCATCTCCTCTGCGGTTAATGTCTGCGGCGTATAGAGGACCACGTCTTCCGGCGTATCCCCTTTGTCCCCCTTGCCGCCTTGCGGCCCGGGGATCATCACTGTGGTGACCCTGCAGGAATCGCCACAGCAATCGTTGTCTCTGTAAGTCATCTCGTGACCTCCGGAATGACGTCGAAGTAGCCCCGCAAAAGCCGGAGGACCCGGCCAGTAGTGGAAACCAGTTCGATGTCGTAGCGCGACCGTCCCGGCGGGTAGCGGCTTGTGACGTCGCTCGGAAAGATCGCGGTTAGCCGGGCCCCCTCGAAAAAGAGCCGGCCGTTTTCAACGGTCAGCTCGTCGATGGGCTCTTTCTGATATGTCGATCTGCGCACCTGCATCCGCGCGGAGTAGCCGGAGAAGTCCATAGCGTTCCCGTAGCCGTCCACGCAGTTGAAGGTCCTTTCGGTATCAACGCCCTGATCAACCTGAATGTCATATGTCTGAGCCACAGTTTCCCCATTCAAGGCAATAAAAAAGCCCGCGCGATGGCGGGCTGGATAAGGCAGATAGCAAGAGGGGCCGCCCTCCCGATGAGAACGACCCCCGCGGCTTAACGCCTCTTGCCGATCAGCCATGCCGCAATAATGACGGCAATGACGAGCCCATCAATATTGATGTCGCCCGTCACCACGACGATGTCGTGTGGCATAATCTGACACGAAGCAAGAGTGAGGGCATGCATAACCACCCCTTGCATCAAAGACTCAGCCCGGTGTTAGCGCACTGGGCTTTGTCGTTTCTACACCCCTTGCGGGGGCCTATCCTCCGGCGATACGCCGGGAATTCCTTGCCTCGGCCGTCGGTAGGTGTGGATAGGCAGGAACAGGCTATGTGCCACGTCCTTGCTTCGTGCTGGCGGCGATTATACCTAGCCCCGCATGCTGGGCGGCAGTTGATTTCGTTCGATCTCGCTCTCGTAGCTCTCCCGGCAGTGGTTGTCGTCGAAGAAGAGGAGCGTGTCGATGAGTTGGTACGGCCAATCACGCTTTCCTTCCAGATGCTGCCTCCACGCATGCGCCGATAGGCTTTCGTCGGCCCACCCGCCAAGGAGCGCATTGATGAGCTGATCAAAGGCGATGAGCACCTGCTTCAGATAGCGCCACATTACTTCGTAGAGAAGTCAACCGGATGGAAGGCGATGACGATCTTTCCCAGCTCCTCTTTCGTCTTCGCCTTTTCAATCGCGTCGCGCAACTTCCACTTTTCCAGATAAGCTGCCTGTCCAGCCTGAATAATTTCGAGCTGCAGAGTCTTGAGCTGGTCAATACTGACTTGATGCCCAACGTTGTTAGCGTCCATGAAGATCAGACCGCCCCCGCTCTCCGTGTCCGCGAAGGCAGCCGAAGATTCCGCCGCCGTGACTAGGCCGTTCACGTCCTGCATGGCGCGGGAGTCCGAGTCCGCTTCGAAGCCCAGAGAAGACTTTAGTGTCGCGCCGTCCTCATACCAAGACATAAAGGCAGCGTCGAGGGCCCGCATCTTCTCGGTGCGCACTTCCTCAACAGTCTTTTCCGGAATCTTTTCGATCGAGCGGGCATTCGTTTCCGGGTCTTGGACAAGGCGATAGGTCGTCGAGTTCTTCGTGAGCTCATCGAAAACCGTGCGGAGTTTGTGAATTCTTTCCGTCTGTTTGTGATGATCGAGCACGATGCCGACGCACTCCTCGGCCGTCGTCGGGATGGCCTCGGCCACCCAGCCATTTTTGTCGGCAGACAGCTTGAAAAAGTGCTTCCCATCGTCTTCGGGGGCGGCGATGTCATAGCAGTCCGCGCCGAGCATGAGCGCTCCACGCGCATCAGCCATGCAGGCGACCATGCCGTCGTAATAACCGTCCTCATCGACGTGCGGGATTTCTTTGATCTCATTGGGCTTCATGTCGAAAAACCTCTCTACAAGAAAAATTGCGGCCTTGCGACCGCGTGAAAAGCGTTACACCGTGACAGATAGCCACGGCCTCACCCTTCGGGTTTACCCCTCGGGGGTCAAAAGTTGGTGTCTCCGCATTTCCTACGGAGGCAGGGTTACTGATCTGAGCCTCGGACGATGGCCCGAGGTCTCTCTGATGCAGGCCCGGCAACTGGCCCGCAGAAAGCGGAAGGAGTTAGGGCAGGAGCCGCCCCGTGGATACGTCCTTTCAGACGCCTTCCGCCTGTGGTGCAACTTGAAGCGCGGCAGGATCGCGTCCTACATGGACGAAAAGCGCCGCCTTGAGCGTTATGTCATCACCCCTCTCGGTCGCCGTCAGCTCGACGAAATAACCGCTCCCCTCATCATCGCGACCGTCCGGCACATCGAAGCCGCAGGCCATCAAGCCACACTCAAGCGGGTTCTAATGCGAACGCGCGAGCTCATGGATTTGGCCGTCTGCGCCGGATACATCCTTCACAACCCCGTTGCCAGAGTCAGTAGAGTCTTCGCCACCCCCATCGTCAGCCCCATGCCGTCGATCTCATGGCAATCTCTTCCGGACGCGCTGGCAGTAGTTAAGTGCGCTCCAATGCGCACGCAAATCCTCTTTCTTTGGTCCCTCGCTTCAATGCTCCGGCCCGGAGAAACCGCCAAGCTCCGGAAGGAGTGGATCGACGGCGACACCCTCTCCATTCCGGCCTCTGAGATGAAAAGGGGACGCCTGCACCGTGTCCCCTTGACCCCCTTCATGCGCCTTCTCCTCGCCAAGGAAGCAGCCCTCTCCCCGCACCCCAGAAGCTCCTACGTCTTCGCCGGGCGCGACCCTAGCTCCCACATCTCTTCCCAAGCCCTCGCCAAGTACCTGCACGGAACCACGCTCGCCGGGAAACTGGTTGCCCACGGCCTGCGCTCTATGGCCCGCTGTTGGATGGCGGACATGGGCACGCCCTTCGAAGTCGCCGAAGCCTGCCTCTCTCACGTCTCAGGTTCTCAGGTCTCCCGCGCCTATCAAAGGAGCGATTACCTCGACGCGAGACGTGCGGTCATGCAGGCGTGGAGCGACTACCTTGAGCACTGTGCTCAAGGGGCCGGAATGCTTCCGCTCTATCCTAAGTAACGAGCGGCGGCAGACGGTTTTCTCTAGGATCAAGTTTTGGGGCTTGGCGCATCGCCGAACTATGACAGTCAAGCCTCAAAACTCGATGGATGAATGCCCGAACATAACGGGCTACTTCAGCGACAACGGGGATGGGCGGTTCGAGAATAGCAGTGGCTCTTTTACTAACAACACCTCAGTGACGCGTAGCCACAGCGGAAATAACGCTAATGAAGGTCGGGGATTTGACTTTAGTGCTTCGAAATCCTCGTCTTTTTATGGCCAATCTTCAACGGTTAAACCCCCGGCGATGTCGGCTTTGGTCCTGATCAAGTTTTAATGAGCGGTAATGCGGCCATGCTAGGTGGTTGAACTGTTCCGGTCGTTCCGTATAAAGATGAACACCTGTTAGCGTCCATGTAAACGGTTCTCCCATCCTCTGCGCCACCGCTATTCGAATGGATCCGGGGTCCTCCGTTCGTAAATGGTCCGGTGGTTACCATTGAGCCAGTATTGCCGTGAGAGGTGAAACTACCTGTGATGTTCGGACGGTCATCCATGCAATAATTTGAGAACCACAAGGGGCACTCCATCTCCAAGCAAATCGCCGGGCGCGGCGCAAGGGCTTAGCAGAATTCGCGACGAAAGCCGCGAACGGCCCTGCTTAATGCAGGTATGACAAAGCCCAGCGCTATCAACACTGGGCTTGTCGGTTTTGCAAGGAGACTGAGAGTGTCCAAACTCATCCTTGCTTCATGGGAGACTTTACCACAGGTCTCAATCATCTGGACCGGGGACATCAACATTGATGGCCTTGTGCTGGCTCTGATTGTCGCCCTGTGGCTCGTCCGCAAGAAGCTGTAAAGCGCAGGGGTCGTTTTCTTCGGAGAGCGGCCCCTCTTGCGTTCCGAACATAAGCGGCAGACCGGGGTATGAAGAAGAAGCCCGAGGCCAGTCTTTTTCAGGCCCATTCCGCCAAGTAGCGCGCTACACAGCGGGATCATTTGATGGTCTGGATAACCAGAATCATAAAGGCGTGTACTTCGACGCGTCCTTCGTGTCGTCAATCTATGGCAGCTCGTCGTCGGTCCAACCTCCAGCGGTGGCGGCGCTGGCACTCATCAAGATTTAATGAGTATCAAAGCCGCCATTGCGGGAGGTTGCACAGAACTGGAGCTTCCGTAGATGCTGTGAACGCGAGAAGCATAAAAATCGATAAGGCACCCGTTATCGGCTCCACCGCCCGGAGCGCGTCCTCCCTCCCTTACTCGCGTAAAAGCCCCAGTAGCTGAGGGTTCCCCGGTCCATTCTTTTGCGCATCGGAAATCGCCCGTTATGTTCGGTAACCCAGCTGAGTGGTAAGTGCCGACAGAACCAGTGTACGTTGTGCCTTCGAAGAAGCGACCGTTCAAATTCGGCAGGCCAAAGGTTGTCGACCCGTTGCCGGCACCGTAGATCGTACCGATAGCCGCGAAAAGGGCCGCGTAGTCGGTTCGGCTCACATTCGCGCCGTTGCAGATGAGCCAGCCGCTCGGGACCGTGCGCCCGGCGTAGTGGATGAGCGTGCCGGGAGGCACCGACGGCGGAATGAAGGCCCCGACCATCAGTCTCGTCAGGAACGGCGTCATCAGTACGTTCTTTGCGGTGCCTTCAGTGACTTGCCCCTCGGTCGCGATAAGCGCCGGGAGGAGATGCGAGAAAGTGACGCTCTGCGCCGCAAGGCGCGCGCCGTCGACCGCACCTTGCGCGATCTTATCCCCGGTTACGCCGCCTGCCGCGAGTTTTGCCGTCGACACCGATAGATCCGCGAGATTCCCCTCGGCGACGGTTTTCGCGGCCAGCTTTGCCCCGGTAATCGAGGCGTTGGCAATCTTTCCGCCCGGGATGGTGTTATCTGCCAGCCAGGCCATCGAGCGCAGCGCTTCGAGGAACTGTGTTGCGGATGGCGGCTCGGTCAGCTTCTGCCCCGCGGCTTCGATGACGGAATTTCTCATTTGATCCTGCAAGTAATACCAGGCCGCCCCCGGCTTCGTCGCCGGGGTGCCCGTTTTCGGGTCGCCCGACGTCGGGTAGCCCTTGGAAGTAAGCGTAGAAGTGTCGGGCGGTGAATCAACCGCGCCGGATTTCCAATAACCTTTAGTAGCCATCAGGCGTCCTCCTCATACATAAAAATGACATACACATGAGCCGGAGCAAGCGCCCGGATCACGCATTCCAGCAAAGCATTCCCCCAGCGAGCAAGAGGCTCATCCGCGCCCCACGTCACATCGAGGTACTCGGCATTTCCGTCCGACCGAATCGTGATGCCGAGCGTCATGACCGTCGTCCACTGTTCTTCGTAGAGCGGGTGCTCTACGTCGTCGTTTACGTCATGCTCCGTGAAGGTCGTGACCTTCGCCTGGTAGCCGAGCGTTCCGGCGAGCGACTCGAAGAACGCCGCCGTGAGCCCGAGGTTCGACGTGATCTTCGCAAGGAGCTCCTGCCGCATCTGTTCCAGCGACGGATCTGCGATCGCTTCGAGACACGCAGACGGAATGCCGTAGTCGTCAAACCACCGGGAAAGCTCCTCTACCGAAGTTCGAGGGTCTGCCTCCTCGAGCACCTGATTGATGCGGGCATCTGCTCTCGCGGCTTCTCGCCCCAGGGCGTAAAGCACCGCGTCGAGAGTGCTCCCCGGTGCCCGGTTCCAGATCGGCCCTCTTGGCAGAAGCTCATCGATCTGATGGGAATAATCTCTTTCCGTCAGCGCCATATCACACCCACGTGATTTTTCCCGGGACGTAGATTTCGCCTACGCTCGCCGCCACGTCGTCCGTCGGCGACTGAATGCGGTAACTGGTAACTTCGCCCACCCCGGAAATTGCTCTGTCAAGCGAAGTCAGCAGGATCGAGCCGCCCGGGATCGCTTCTGCAAGAACGACCGATTCAATGGCGGATTCGATCTTCGCCTTGATCGCCTCGGTCTCCGGGAGAATGTCGAGCGTGAGATTCAGCGGCTTCGGGATCGGTGCGACGACGTGAAGCGTCGCCGTAACCGGCATGGACGCTTTGATCTCGTCCGTTACGCGCTTGATCATGGTCTCGTTCGGGATGCCATTCGGCGTCATGCCGTCAGTCATGAAGCGCACCGTGACATGCCCCATACCGAGCTCCTGCGGGTAGCACCAGGCGCGCGTCACGCCGGGAACCTGCCTCGCCCAGGCGACGTAATCTGCTTTCGTGCCAGCTTTCGGCGGGTTCTTTTGTCGCGCAAGAAGTCGTTCCCGCAGGCTCTCGTCCCCCTCTGCGTCCGCGCCTCCGGTGAGCTCGCCAGCTACGGCCGAGCTCATCACGCCGACGACCGGGCTCACGAGCGTCAGCTGCATGCCGGCCTCTGAATTGCCCGAAGCGCCCGCATCAGCCGCCTCAAGCGGAGCCGCGCCGTCTTTGCTTTCGTCCGTGGTGACGTAGACCGCCCCACGTTCGTTTTGAAGTTGCGTCCCGGCGGGCACGACACCTGTACCGGTAAAGGTGACGGTACCGACGGCCTTGCTTGCCTGCAGTCGGTAGATGCCGTATTCCGAGGCGCGGCGCTCAAGGTAGTTGCCCTCGGCAGTACTCGTAAAGCACTGCCGGAGCACAAAAGCGATGTAGCCGTGAAGCCCGTGGGAAACGCCCGCAATGACACGCGTCATGACGGAGGCGAGCGACCAGCGCATCACCTTTTTTCCTATGCGGCTCTCCGCATCTGCCTGAACTCTCCGGATGATCTCCGCGAGCGTAGGTCTTTCAAAAGACATTTTCACTCCCAAACATTCTGGAATCGCGCCTGAAGCGCCTGCGTGTCATCAGGCCGATAGCAGGTAACCCGCAGCGCGATCTGGTCAGTCCCCGAGCGCTCCGCAGAAACCTCAATGCGGGCAACTACTGCATCATCGATGAGCCATTGCAGAGACTCCTTCGCATAGGCTTCCGCGCGCCGGAGCGTCGTCGAAAAAACCTTCTGCCGCTGCAGCAGCCAGAGGCGCGAGCCGATTCGATCACCGGCCGCCTCCGCGAAAGTGTCGCCCCACCATCCCTGACGATTCGGCGCCTTCACCCCGTCGTCCGGGTTAGACTTTCGCCATGAAAACAGGCTGATCAGCACGGCCGCAGCCAGCTCATCGGCCTCGAAGTCGGATATGTCGGCCGGCTTCCCGTTCAGCATCATGTCCATTTAGCGCACCCATAGATCCTTAATCGCCTTTGCCGCTTTGGCCACTGCCCACACAGCTCCGGCGTAGGCCATGATGTATATGGGCAAGGCGACGAAAAAAGGAAGCGTTTGAGCCATACCAAGGGCCCTCACAAGGTCTAAAATAAAATCCATTGAACACCTGCGTAGAAGGTGGTCACAAAAAACCCCGCAAGGAGTCCAGCCCTGCGGGGTTTGCTTTTTGGTTCGTACGAAAGTCTCGTACGTTTAGTGCGGCCCGGAGGTCTCCGCACCGTCGCCTTGCTCGGTGTGCGTGTGCGTCTTCAGGCTGATCGGGCCCGCCTTCACATCACCAGTCGTCGTCAGATCGCCGGTGACCCTCGCGCCGGAGCCGCCGCTGATCGCCATGCCGCCTTTGCCGGTGATCAAGCCCTGGACGGTCAAAGTTCCCGTCAAGGTCGTGGCAGGCGTATCCAGCTTCACAGAAGACGCTTTCAGCGCGGCATCTCCGGCCACTTCTGCCGTCAGATTTCCGCCCACCGCAACGGAAGCATCTTTTGCGACCGTGGCCGTCAGCGCGCCGGGCGTTTCGACAACGATCCCTTCACGCGTGAAGTGCACCTTCTGCCCGAGATCGTCATAAAGAGCGACCTCGCCCGGCTTCAGGTTCTTAAGCCGGTAGCGCCTGTCAGCAACGCAGAACACGATGCCGTGAGATCGATCGCCGCCGAAAAACAACGCGAAGGCCTCCGGCAGCTCATCGTCCTTCGGCTCCGAAGTGAAGCCATAGGGCTCGACGTGCTCCAGATCATCCCGCACTTCGTCCGCGAGCAGCCGCACCTGTACCGCGCGCATTTTCTTCGTTCCGTCGGCCGCCGAAACGACGCCGCGGGCCATGATGTCGTCCAATCTTCCGCTCATAACAAAAAAGGCCGCATCTCTGCAGCCTTTCAAAAATCATTGACGTTGCCACCCGCCCATACCGTCGGGCCTGAAGGTCTCGTGCGCGCCGTCCCGGCGCTCGATCGTGATCCAGCCGTTGATGTCCTTCGTGATCGACATCACCTCTTTCGGGTCAGACGGCTCGAGCTTAAAACCTAGATCAGGCTCGCCGCCCGGGACATATTTGCATTCTTTATCCAGCATAGTTCCGGGGTACTTTTCGCAGACCAAATGCCTGCTAGGGACAACCGTCAACGCCTGGGTGCCAAGCGAGGCAACGCTCAGCGCGATGAGAAAGAAAATGCGCATAACTGCCTCCTTTCCCCAGATTATTTCACGTTCGTCCACGTCGAAGACGTTTGCTTTGTATCCGTTTTCGCGGCGTCTCGCCTATAGCCATCGGGAGGCATAAGCCCTAACTCGGCGGTCATTCCGGCCGAAGAGAGTTGGAGCTTCGTTTGAACAACCAGCATTTCTAAGCCTCCCGGAAAAAGCGTTTGATCGCGCACTATAACCTTTGTATTCGGCCGCCACAGAGAGCCATCCGACTGCCTCCAGCCCTGAACCGTGTAGGTGACGGCGCGAAAGCGTGCGGCTTGAAAATTAGCTTCGAACCGGGCTCGATCACCGGCAGTCTTCAACGACGCCTGCCCGCTATCCTTGAGCACCTTCAGCCGGAAACGCTTCACTTCCGGGTCTACAGCAACGCCCTTGTCTTCCGCAGCGGTACGCCCGAAATCTTCATCCGTACCGGCGTGCTGTCCGAGCGCAACGTAGTGCGAAAACCGCGCCGACGCATCGAACCTCGCTGAAGCCTTCAGGATGTTGCCGCCGAGCTCAAGGGCGTCCGTCGCTTGTCCGGCCCCGCCAGGCTCAACCAGCACAAGATTCCCTGCCTCATCGTCGGTCAATACGAGATTGTCCTTCGTAATGAGCCGCTTGATCGATTCGAAAACCGTCTCTCCGGGATTAACCGTATGGGTCTTGACTTCGTTGCTCTCCGCCGAGATCGTGAGCGTAATGCCGTACGGCTTCGCCAGCTCTTCGATGATGCGGCCGGCCGGAAGGTTCTTCCAGGAGGTTTGAGGCTTCGCGGCCGCTGCGGGCGCGGCCTGCGCCTTGCCGCTCCTGCCCTTCACCTCGGACCACAGATTAGAACCCGCCGCCGGGGGCGCATAGGCCGCAGACGGCGGGCAGCAGTCGACCAGATCCACCGTTCGACTCTTCCCCTGCACCTGCACGGAAACGGTCTTGCCGTCGTAGCGGATGGGCGTCGAGGTGATGTAACCCGTGCACACCAGATCTTCGCCGATATAGACCTGTACGAGCTCTCCGGTCTGAAGCGCCGTGAAGTCCGTATTGCCCGGAAAGTTCTCCGTAACTTCAAGCGCAAACGCCCGGGCGACCTGTTCGATGCTCGATGTGATGAGAACCGATTTCCAGCCGCCGTAGCGCTTGCCGCCGACACGGATTTCAACCTGATTTGAGCTCATTCGCTTGAAACCTTCATTTCTTCGGCCGGACAGAAGCCTTCGTGATCAATGCCGTTGCGCAGCGCTATCTCGCGGTCGCGATTGGCGTCGTCGTGATAGTCATAGGCGAGAACCACCGCGGGCATGATGTCCGGAGGCGTGACGGTTATCAGCCGACTCTGGGCGTTAGCGCGCTCTGTAACCGCCTCGAAAACTGCCGTGCGTGCCTTCTCAATCGCCTGATACATCTCATCGTCGGTCTCCATCAGGAGTTCCTGATCAAGAACCTCAAGAAGCTCATTTCGGACCTCAATGAGGTCGTCGTAGCTCTGAATGGGTTCCTGCTCCACAAAAGGAGAAGCCGCCGCGGTGACCATCGCCCCCGGCGCCGACGTGTCCTTTGAAGTCCCGATCAAAGCGCTGACGCCGACAACCTGCGCAAGAAGAAGCTGGCGCGTGAGGCTTTCCACCGCCGCACGGTTCGTCATGGCCGCCTTCTGCGTATCGGAGAGCGGCAGCCTATCCCGATCGGCTTCTATCTTCGCCCTCGTACCGGAGGAAAGCTTCTCATCCGAAGCCAGGTTCCTGAGCTGCTTCGCCACCCGGCTCCACGCCGTCGCCGTCGTTGCCCACTTCGACAGCCCGAGAGCCCCGGCGAGCTTCTGCGCAAACACCTTCGGATCCTTCGAGATGAGCGCGAGCCCCTTCGAAGCAAGATCCGCCACCCCGGTCGCGAAGCCGAACGCTTTCGCGATTTCCGCGCTGCCGACCACCCCAAGCACGTCGAGAAGAGCGCCGGAAAGCGCCGCGTCGATGTACTCTGAAACGATCGATAGATCTATCGAGTCGACGAACTTGCTGACCGCCGAGAGCTCCAGCCCGTCGGCCGCCTCGAGCGCCGCCGATTGAGTGTCGGCGCCCGTTGCCGGAAACTCAAGGTCCCCGGCTTCTGTAGCGACGAAGGTCAGGTAAGCGGTCCCGAGCCCGGTGTCGAACTTAAGCTCGCTCACCGACGTGACCGTAACGGTCATTTCGCCCAGCCACGGATGAATGAGCGCCCCGGAACCCGGCTTTTCGATCTCAGCTAAAAGCGCCGTTCCGCGCGCGATGTAGTCGTCGCCGACTACAAAGGCCTCAATCGTGATCTGCCTGGTGGCTTTGCCAAGGTCTTCGACATAGGGTTTGTCGCGCTGCGGGTACTCATGTACCACGGTGCGCCGGCCGGCTCTGAGGCTCCCGCTCGTCACCTCGAAAGGCACGCCGCGAAAGCTTGCCGGCAGAAGCTGTTCACTACGAATAGACATCAGTCAGCTCCTACAAAGCGATCCGATCGGCCTACCTGACCGTAAATATCCAGCCCCGGAGACCCGGAAACGTCGCTTACGGCCGCGGATGCTCCTCCGGAAGCGGTTACGCTGATGTTCATGCGCCCGCTCAGGCGGGCTTCAGGTGTCACCTGGGGACTCTGCATCTGCTTCCCGTCGCCGGATGTTTTGCTTCCTCCGAAAAGGTCGCTTACCCAGTCCGGCAGCAGGGATTTGAAGTCGAAATTCGTGAAGTAGTCAGAGATCATCCTCCCCACGTTCCTGAGACTTTCTGTGACGCCCGTGTACCAGTCGAGGCAGGCCTTTGCCCATTTATCCGGGAGCAGATTGAACGCCGCCTGGAAAAGGTCGTCAAACCCGCTCAGCAGACCGCTGATGTCTCCCTGGAAGAAGGCCTTCGCAATTGACAACAGCGACCCGAAAACTGCCTGGAACTTTGGTACAACCGTGTCCCAAACCGCGCCGATAAAGTCGGCGGCCGCAGATGCCCCTGCCTTCAGCGCCGGCCAAATGCGGTCCCAGTTGGCGATCACTACGCCGGCTATCGCCGCCACGGCTGTCAGCGCCAAACCAACAGGCCCGAACGCCCCGGCGATTGCTACGGCAGCAGTTCGCGCCGCAGTCACCAGGGTGCCGAACGTCTGCACCATCGAGATGATCGACGAACCGAGGGCGATCACGCTCATGAGCGTCTTCCCGGCCATGATCGCGCCCATGGCGTAAAGCACCGTATTAAAGCCGCCGACCGCATTGAACGCCCGGATCGCATAATCCGCCACGGTCAATACCGCGGAGGCGATGCCCTCGAAGTCGATCTTCTCGATCGTCTCGGCCAGCCGCTCGGCGACGGAAGCGAACTTCTGCGAAAAAGCCTCACGGTTCGCCGCGGCAAGATCGCGGAAGCGGTCAGACATGCGAATCACCGTGGGGGCGAGCTTCGCGCCGATCGTGTTGCCGACCGACCCGATAACGGCTCGCATGTCATCCATGTGGTCCGTCATCGTCGCGGCTGATGCAACCGCATCATTCGACATCACGAGCCCAAGGTCGCGCGCCTGCGCGGCCATTTGCTTGAGCCCATCCGAACCGCCGGCAAGCATCGGGATCAGCTTGCGGCCGCTGCCGCCCATGGTCGCCATGGCCATCTTCGCGCGCAGAGCCGGGTCCTCATTGCGCTGGATGGCGTCGGCAAGATCAAGAAAGACTTGCTCGACCGGGCGCATATTCCCGGCCGCGTCCTTCATCTCGATCCCGAGTTTCTGGAAGAGCGTGAAGGCGCTGCTTGACGTGTCGAGGCCGTTGGCGATTTCCGCCATATGCGTGCCGAGATCCTTGAGCGCATCCTCGAGATCTTCCGGAGCGGCGCCCGCGTGCGTAGCGGCATAGGAGAACTCCTGCAGCTGTTCCGCGGTAATGCCGATGCGCTGGCTCATCTTGTCAAGCGCGTCGCCCGTACTTGCGAAGCTCGTCACGGACTGCTGCAGGCTGAAGCCTACGGAGCCGGCAAGCGCAAGGAAAGGCCCGCCAATCCGGCCCGCTACGTCACCGGCGGTAGCGGCGACGTTTTGCATCGAGCGGTTGAAGAGCGCCACCTGCTTCTGCAGGTTCTTAAACTGCGTGCCGTCAATTACCTTCCGGAAGTTCCCCCACCGCGCAGACACCTGCTTCATGACGGGGGTCATCGTGTCCCGGACCGCAAGAATCGCGGTAAGTCTGAAATCCTGTCCCGCCATTTAGGTCTCCTTCAATCTCTCCTGAATTCGGTTCCACTGCTCCACATAGAGCAGAAGCTCCGACAAAGGAAGCGCGAGCGCCTCATCAGGAGAGATCCTCCAGTCGTAGGCCACGTCAAAAGCCAGATCGACTAGTCCTGAGACGTCGAGCCCGCCTGCTCCCCGAAAAAACTAATCAGCGCCCAGCAAATCGCCATGAAATCCCTGGGGCTGAGCTTCTCGACCTCAGAGGGCGAAATAGCCGCGAGGCGGGAGATGTAGTCCGCGCAAACGCTCGGGCGGGGCGCCGGCGTCAGATCCGCGCCAACCGTGAAGGGGAACCCGAGCCGCTTGATAAGCTTCGTGTCGAGCCTCTCTTCCTTGAGATCGAGCTCCGTGACTTCCTTGCCCGCAATCTCAATCGGCGTTGTCAGTGCGTAGATCATGCAAGTTCTCCTGCGGTGCCCTCAAAGCGCAGCGCCACCGTACCGTCAATGGGCTTATATGGAATGTCGCCCACCATGAATGCCTCCGAAAGCGTGTAAACCATGCCGTTCGCGCACTCTGCGGTAATCGTCATCGCCGTTGACTCCATCAGCTTGCTGACGGGGAAGCTCTCCGGGACGATGAACGTGCCCGCGACGTACGGGACCGTCACCGTCTCCTTGAAGCCGACGACGCCGGTGGTCGAGGCCATGGTCTCGCGCGTCACCGAGTTAAAGGGGAACTCAAGGTCCCCCTGAAGTTCGAGCTGTTCTCCGTCCACCTTGAAGTAGCAGGTGCCGGCTAGTCTCTTTCCCATTTCTTATTCCTCCGCGTACTGAAGACGGAACTGAGTGAGGACCGCAAAGATGCGGAGCTGATTGACGAGATCGGGCGGGAAGAGGACATCCAGCCGATTCGGATTGTCTGCATTCCTTTCGACAATCAGGTACTGCTTGAAGAGATCCGCATTCTCGACAATCCCCGAAAGCTCGAGCTGCCGATAGAGCGCCACCAGCTCGCCGCGGATCACCGAAGGCGTCACGATCGCCTGTCCGGCGCCGTAGCGAGTCCCGTCGTTCGCGAGCTTGTGGCGCGCGTACTTGGTCGTGATGAGCGACTTCATGCGGCGAAGCACGTATGCGAGCGTGTGCAGCGTTTCGCTGTCGAGATACGATGCGTCCGCGTCGCCGAAACTGTTGCGCTGATAGGTCGTCACCGCGCGCTCGATCATGACCGTGCCGGATGTCGTCGTAAGCGTCGCAATGCCGTTTTCAAGAAGCGTCTGCCTGTCGGTCGTGATAAAGCGGCTCTCGGAAGGAGCGGCCATCACGCCGGTGAGCACGCCCGTCTGCGTGGGCCGCGCGGGGTCAGCTGAAATGAAAACCGACGTCCGGGCGAGATAGGCCGCGAGCACCTCTTCAATCGGGGTCGGAAGCTCCGGCTCAACCCCCACAATCGTGCAGTGCTGGTCGTTTCGGGCGTTGCCGAAAGTCTTCAGCGCATTCACGTCGCCGCGCTTTGCCGTATATACGTGGCCGTAGATCTGCCGGAACGGCGCCCAGCGGCCGGACGTGTCGTTCATCTCCGTCTGGAAGGCGTCAAGCACCGCGGCATCCGAATAGGGAACGCCGATGAAGTCATACCGCGCATCGCCCATCGCCTTCACCGCGGGGGCAATTTCGGGATCTGTCGTGCCGCCGGCCATGGCCGCAAGCTTTACGCCAAGGCCCGCGGGCGTCTTTTCGCCGTTAATAAGCCCGCGCAGATTGAGCGCGAGCAGGATGCCGTTCCCGAGCGAGCCCTTGGCCCTGGCCGTAATCGTGCAGACCGCATCAACCGCCCCAGCCGTAACAGGAAGGTCCTTCTGGAGCGAAATTGCGTCGGCAAGCGCCTGCGCGACAACACCGGCCTCCGCGCCTTCCGCTACGGAGACCTGCACGCGCGAGCCGCCAATGTAGAAGCTCAGGGTACCGGCTTCAGTCGCCTTTCCGGAGAAAGTCACCTCTGCCGAGGCGGCTACGGCATTCTTCGCGTCAGCGAGCGGAATGCAAACAAGATATCCGAAGCTATCGACCGTGCGATAGGCGGCCACCATACGGGCCAGCTGAGACCCGCGGCCGAAAAGCTGCTTGGCCATGGCCGCGGTAGACACCGTCACCGGCTTACCGGCTTCAGCCGTGCCCGTATCGAGCATCTGGCCGATCAAGAGGCTCCGAGTGCTCTCCGACGGCGTGAATGCCGCGGAATTGTCTACCTCGGCATAAAAAAGCGGCACTCGAACGCCGCTCGGGATGGTGTTGAAAGAAACACTCATAGGTTCACCTTCAAAGTTGCTTCAATTTGGTTGTCCGGCTGATTCTTCTTGGTCGACGGTTCAACACAGTCAACCCTGATGTCTGCGCCCTCGAGAGGTCCGAGCTCATCGAGGTCCACTCCCTGCCACGTATCGCTGAGATCGAGATAGGTCTCGAACGAGAACTCGAACTGGAAAGCGAGACGGGCATCGTCCAGGTAGATCACCTGCCCGCCCGAGTAGACGATTTCGCCGAACTCATCAGCCGGTTCCTGCCGCCAGCTGAGAAGGCCCCGGAAAATTTCGAGCTTCAGCCCTTCTATCGAGTCGAATGCTTTCTGGCCTCGCTCATCGCAGGCGTTGCTCACCAGAACGATCACGGCAAAGGTGTTCGTCACGGTCTGCTGGTAGGCCACCCGAGACTCGTTTCCGGAAGCTTCTTCGGCAAGCGGGACCACATACGCCGCCGGGAGCGCCGGCGCTTCATCTTCTGTAAGTCCGGCCCACTCAGCGGCCCCGGCAAAGCGGTTTCCAAAGGACGGACATCGCCTCCGAAGCGCCGCAATAATCGGATCAAGTCTCATATCAGCCCCGGTTTAATTGCATTAGCCAAAGCGTCCGCCATGGACCTCTTGAAGTCGGGGGTCGCCTGCTTTGCGGCATCCTCGATGAAGTTCCTGCGCGGAGCCGCCACCTTTTCGCCCGGGCGCTTCTTATGCCTGCGGGCCTGTGCTTCGGTTTCCGTATTCGGCCCCCGATGCCCGTAGACGACAAAAGCCGGGTAATAGACCGGCATCGAGCTCGTCTTCGACGGCGAGACCATCGCCGCATACCCGGAACGAGAAAGCCGCACGCGGATCGATCTCTGCATGCGGCCTGTCTGCTTGCCCGGGTATTGCCCGGCCTCTGAAACGGCTCGCCGGGCAATGAGCGTTCTTGCCATTTTGCGGACTTCGTTGCCCGCGGCTCGGAGTGGCTTCCTCAGCGCCCTCGGGTCATAGTCAATATTCCGGAATCCTCGGTCTACTTGCGCGCTTACCAGCATCCCCCTTCTCCTCTACGTCCATGACGGTGAAGCGGCGCTCACCGCCGGCATCCGCAACCCGCTTCACCCGATAAAGCACCCCATCGATCACCAGCTCGGTGACGCCGTACAGATCCTGCGGCCGTGTCCGCCCTTCATAGCTTCGGATGTAGACGCGGTGCGTCACTTCCGAATTCACCTGCTTCGTCCCGAAATACATCCCCGATCCGACTACGGCGAGCTTCCCCCACACTTCATCTTTTTCGACGGTCGTCTGCGAAAAGCCGTTCCTGTCGTCCGGCTTTGCCTCTCGTACGAGAATCTTCACGCGGCGATTGAGTTCGCCAATTTCCGGAAGGTCCATGATCAGGTCCACGTTCTAAAAGGGTCAAGCAGCGCGCTCACAAAAGGAAGCGGCGACAAAGCCCCCTCCGTCGCCGAAGTGCGGTGCTCGTAGTAATAGGCGACATGCACGAGAATCCACTGCCGGATAGCCGCCGGGACGGCTTCCGGAGAATCGCCGTACCCCTCGGCACCCTCGCGCGTGACGAGTCCGCGCTGCAGCTCATGCTCGGCCATCTGCGTACAGGCAAGGATGAGCGCGGAGATGAGATCGTCATCAGCCGTGCTCTCAACTCTCAGATGAAGCTTGGCTTCGTCCAAAGTCACCGCAGGAAGAGCCGTCGAAACTTCCACGCTCATCCTCTATCTCCTTACTTTCCGGTAGTGCTGGCCACGGCCGGCAGCGCAAGATCGCCGCCGACAAGAGCAGACACGCGCTCAATGCCGAAGCCGAGGCGACGCTCGGCGCGGATCGTCACAAGGTTCTTCTGAACGTTGTCGACGTCCTGTTCGAAGAGCTCGACGGTCATGCCCTGACGCGTCCAGAGCGTGGCCGCCTGCGTAAAGTCGCCGACCATGAACTTGCCCTGCGGAATCGCCGGGGTCGTCCAGATCGGAAGGCCCCACAGGGTCTTCGGCGCGACCGAAGCCGGGTGCCCGAGGTAGTAGTCGCCGGAGGCGTTCTTCTCCATGAGCATCTGCGACCAGTTCACCGGATTGAGCAGGATGATGTTCGGGCGAAAGAACGCCTTTTCAACCTTGGTCTTCGCAAAGAGGATCAGATCAAAGAGCGTTGCGTTCTTCGCCGGAAGGTCGGCCGTCGTCGCGCCGTGGGGCGTGAAGTTTCCGGTGGTAAAGATGCCCGTAAGGTTCTGACCGGTGCCGTTGCCGGAAACCAGCTGATCTTCAACTACCAGATCAATGCCGTAGACAAGGCGCTGATTGATGTAGGCGACAAGCGCGGGGCCGTCCGCCATGAGCTGCTTGGAGACGCGGGCAAGGTGCGCGATCGTCTTGATCGTGCCCGTCACGGTCTCAAAGGACGTCGAGCCAAAGGGCTTCTGTGCGCCTTCGGCAACGAAGGACGCACCGTTCACAAAGCCGTCATCCTTTTCCTTTACATACTCAAATGAATTCGTCGAGATCGGGAGCGACGGAAAGAGGCCTTCAATCGTGAGCGGGCGGTAGGCGCCGGCAAGAACGCCGGGGCGGCGATACGCCTGGATGACGCTGCCGGAGGGGGTCGTGATCGGATTGAGCGCGGCCTGATCGCCCTTGGCAACGACCTCATGAAGCTCCACATGGGCTTTCTGAGTAGCGCCCGCGGCAAACGTCTTGAAGCCATCGGCGGCAATAAACTGATCGCCCACCGATTTCACTTCCGTCTTTTCGCCCTGAACCTTCACCCCCTTCTGCTGAAGATCGAGGAGCTGGTTCGCAAACTTCCTCTGCTGTTCGCCGAGCTCGTCCAGGCGCTCCTTGTTCGAAGCGGCGGTTTCAGACATCTTGCCTTCGATCTTGTCGAGGGCGTCCAGTACTTCTTTGAATTCCATCTTTTATTCTCCAATGGATTTTTCAAGCTTCCTGATCCGTTCAAGAAGCTCCGTGGTCGCCTTCTCCTCGTCGGCTTCAGACTCCCTCTGATCCTGGAAGAGCTTTCTGGCTTTTGCGACGAGAGCCGTCGCGGCAGACTTCGAAAAGCCGCCTGCATCCCGCAGGAAACCTTCGAGGTCTCTGATACTTTCGATTTCATCCAGGTCTTCAGACCTGACTTCCGTGATGCGGGCCGCGCCGTCCGCCGGGAAGCTCACTACAGAGATCTCAAAGAGGCGTCCGACGGACTTGATCACCCGGCCGCCTTCCTTCTTCTCATCCTGAGCGCCGCCGCGCATGCTGAAGCCGATGGAAAGGCCGTCGACCGTTCCATGCTTCAGGGCCGCGAGCACCGCGTCAGCCTGCGGGTTCCCGGGGGTAAGCTCGCCCTCAACACGCAGGCCCTTTTCGTCCTCTACGGCCGAGGTCCACTTCCCGATAGGAAGTCCCCACTGGTGGCCGTAAAACATTTTCGGCATCCCGTAGGCGGCAAGCGTCTTCGTGAACGCGCCCGGCATAACGGTATCGCCATAGGAATCATTGCCCCCGAACACCGAGGCATAGCCGCTGAACTTGCGGCTCTCGCCTTCGAACTTCAGGTCAATGTCCTTCAGTTGAATATTCTTGAATTCCTTCATTACTGCCTCACTGGCTCGCCATTGATCGGAGAAGACGCAGGCTCCACTGCCCCCAGCTTCCGCAGCGGCACGAGGTTGCTCTGCGCCGTGAGCTCATCCCCGCCTTCTACCGGCGGGAGGTTTTCCAGGCGCCTGATTTCGTTTCGCGTCATCGCCCCGTTCTGGCTCATCGTCGAGTAGAAGTTCGCTCTGCTCGCCGGGTCCGTCCGGAGAAGCCCATCCATCTTGAACTCGATCGTGATCGGTTCGTAGTTCTTCAGCCTTCTCTCAAGTACCTGCTCGAGCTGCTTGCAAAGCGGCCCGATCGTGAATTTGTGGAACCCCGAAACGATCTGCTCAATGCCGGAGCCCCATGTCGTCTGCCCCGTTGTTCCGACAAGTACGCCGGGCACCCCGAACCACCGGCAGATCTCTTCTATCGTGAAGCGCCGCGTCTCGAGGAGCTGCGCATCAGCCGGCGAAAGCGACATCTGGGAATACTTGAGCCCGCGGTCCGCGATGATCAGACCGCCCCCGGACGAAGTCATGCTCGTCTGAAAACGCGTCATCAGCGCGGTAACCTGCTCCGCACTCAGCTTTGAGTCCGTCTGCAGCACGCCCGTTGGCTTCGAGCCTTTCCCATACAACGAATTCGCGTTGTCCTGCGCCCGGATCGCCTCGTTCGTCGTTGCTCGCATGAAGTCCAGCTTCGAGAGCCCGAGGAACCCATTGCCGAGGCCTTTCCAGTGAATGACGTTCTCAGGCGCGAGCGCCGTGATGTCGCCATCCTGGTAGTAAACGTAAACCTCGCCGCCTTCGACGACTGAAACTTCCATCTGATCTGGAGACAGCGGGACCAGCGCGATCGGCTCCCCGGCGCTATCGCGCTCAATGAGCGCATAGGCATTCCCGCGAAGCATGCGATTGACAACCATCGCCGAAAGAAACTCCGACGGTGTCATCCACCGATTCGGGCTTTCGTGCAGCAACAGCCACAGCCGGCTCATCTTGTCCGGCACCCGCACCCCGCCCTTGTCCCGGTAGACGTAGAGCGGAAGCGTCGAGATCGTCTGCGCGAGAATCTCTACGCACGCAAAGACCGCCGAAATCTGCAGCGCCGCATCGGGCGGCGTTAGCTTCGTCTGGTCAATGATCGGCGCCAGCGGCAGGCCAAGCTGCTGCCCGGACGCGGTGCCGAGCGGCCCTCCCCACCCGGTCACCCAGCTGACAAGTCGCCTTACAAACATTCATCACCACTCAAAGAAAGTTTCCTGACCCGACTCCACAAAACCCTTGAAGTCGTCGTTATCGTCGGCGAGCGCATTTCCCATCGCCATGATGAGCGCAATCACGCCGTCGATCTTTTGCTCGTACCTTTCCTTCCGCGGAAAGATGTTGTCCTTCGCGTCCAGCTTGGCCACGACGTTCCCCATCATCCACGTCAGAATCGGGTTGCCGTCATGCAAAAGCCGGCGGTCCAGTACCAGCGCCTCCACGCTTTTCATCGGGTCGCTCATGTTCTGTACCGTCATGCGGCACTCGACCATGGGCGCGTCATCCTCAGAAAGCGTCGTCGCCATTTGCGTCGCTTGCCATGGGTCATAAACCACGGCTTCGACATTAAATCTGCTGAGGTCTTCCCTCAGATCCTCTTCGACGACGTTCAGATCCGTCATCGCGCCGGGAGTGACATGGAGAAGGCCTTCTTCGGCCCATCCGGAATACTGAGAGTTGACAGCGTTTTCTACCGCTCTCTCCGGAAGGTAGAAGTCACAGAAAATCGCGTACCTGGTAGGGCCGTCAGTTTCGATCGGAAAAACTTTGACCTTAGCGGTCATGTCGTTCTTCGAGCCTAAGTCAAGCCCGATGATGCATCGCTCGCCCTCAAAGTCCTCTAGCCGCAGGCTGTGGTCTTCACACTGCGCCCACGCTCCCATATCCATCCACGCGTTCGACGCCGAACACCAGATATCAAGGTGCTTCGTCTTGAAGTTGTTGATAGCTGATGGCAGCGCCTTCGCTTTTGCGAGAAGCGACAAAATCATTTCCGGACGAACGCTCACGCCCCAATTCGGATTTGCCTTCTCCAACGCCTCAAGCGTAGTCCAGTTGTCTTCCTCGTCCGCCGTGTAGATGATCGCGAACTGCGTCTCGTCTACCGCCTGGCGCTCGAGCACCCGCGTGCTCATCGTTCGGACTTCGTAGCAAATGCCCGATGTATCGAACCCCGCGGTGGTGATGCACCACAGAAGCGAGCTCCGACGCTTGCCGAGAGACGTTTCAACCACGTCATAGACCGCTCTGGTCTTATGCGCATGGAGCTCGTCAACGACCGCCAGATGCGTATTCAAGCCGTCGAGCGTAGAGCCTTCTGCGGACTTCGCCTGAAACGTGCTCCCCGTGCTCGGCACATAAAGCGCATTAGCGAGGACCTCAAGGCCGAATCGTTTCCTCAGCGGCAGATTCGTCTCGGCCATGCGCTTCGCGTCCCCGAAGACGATCTTCGCCTGATCGCGCGTCGTCGCAAAGGAATAGACCTCCGCGCCGGGTTCGTTATCCGCTACAAGGCAGTAGAGCGCTACGCCGCTCGACAGACAGCTTTTGCCGTTCCCGCGCGCGACCTCAATGTAGACGCGCCGAAACCTCCGGCCGCCGTCCTCTCTGCGCCTCCAACCGAATGCCGTCGTCAGGATGAACACCTGCCACGGCTCGAGCTTGATGCGCTGTCCGGCGAGTTCCCCTTTCGTATGGGTCAGGAGTTCAATAAAGCGACACGCCCTTGATGCCGCCTCCGGGTCCCATACGAAAGGCCCGTCCTCTTTCCATCGCTTTAAGTCATCGCGCTGCCTCTGGCACGCCAGCTTGACCCACTTGCATGCGAGCTGACTTCCGTCAAGCACGCGCGCCGCGTAGTCCGCCGCGATAGCACAGTAATCGCGAGTCTTCTTTGCAGTCATATGCGTCTGCCTCCGTGAGAGGATTGAGGCGTCTCTCTTCCACAAGCCAACCCACGGAGGGTAAAAATGAACTCAGAGCCTCAAACTAAATTCATGCACGAGGAAGCTACGAAGATCATTGAGGCGGCGATCGGCGCCGGCCTCATAAATCTCCCGTTCCTTACGCAGTGCCGCGCCGAAAGCTTCAACAAGCTCATCGACGCTCAGCTCCCGGACCCCGGCGATATCAGCCGAAGCTCCAGACTTGAGCGGACCTTTGAGGCCGAGCGGGAGATTCTCGCTCGCGACCTGACTGCCGCCGCGCGACGCGATGCCCTCTACCTGCGGCATTTCTTCGCCGCCCTCCAGGGTATCGAGCTCCGGGAGTGACTTCCCCCGAACGCGATCTTGGAGCGCACCCACTTCTTTGCGCAGATCCCAAATGAGGTACAGGCACACCAGGATCGCGATGTTTTGCCCCATGTCCGCCGCAATGTGAAACCAATCCATACCGATCTCTCCGACTAGAGCCCAAACATTTCCCGCCACGTCTCCTCACCGGGGACTATCAGGGCGAGAAAAACAAAAATCAGCGTCAGCTGCAGACAGCTCCAGCCTTTCCGGATGAAGAACTTCCGGAGGGGCGGGGACATCAGCGGGTGAAAGCTCGCTGCGAAGATGCAGCCTGTTCCAAAGCCGGCGAACACCCCACTACCGAAACACGCAACACGGTGAATCCCGCCGAGCAGTGCGCTCAGATAAATCAGCAGCTCCGTCATCTTCGATCCTTAAAAGTCTTCGAAGTCATCCTTCTCTTCCTCTTCCGCTTGAGCGGGTCTCACACGCGCGCGCGAGGCAGGCGTAAACCCCAGCTCTCGCTCACACGCCGCAAGGACCCCCTGCACGGCGACCAGACTCTTCACGTTCGGATGCTGCTTGAGCTCCGTAGAGCCGTCCGCCTTCAGTACCGTGATGGTCGTCCCGTCATGGTCAACCGCTTTTGCAAGCTTCCGGTAAAGCGCGTAGTTTCTCGCCCACCGCTCCAAAACCGTGAAGTCCGTAGCGACGAGCAGGCCTTTCGGCGCATACTCGATCGCAATCTTCCACGCCGCCCGCGCCTCTTTCGTCAGCCCAACCGGCGGGGTCGGAGCCAGCTCGGGCGTCGTCGTCGCAGCCAGTTTTTCAAGCGACCGACAGGGCTGAAGAGTGCCCTGGGCGGCCTTTACCGAATCCGGTTTTCTTGGTCTTCCGCCGGGCATTGAAATTCCTCAAATTTTGCACGCGTAAAAATCTAGGTAGGGGCGCGGTCTTGAAGGCATACGCGTTCAACTTTTGACCCTCCATCCCGCCTTAGCCCGCCAAGCTGGCGGCCTATTTGTCCGATTCTTCGCTAGCAGCTTCAAGGATTGTCGATTCAACGAGCGCCGTGAGAATGTTTTCGCGTTCATCCTTAAGCGAGAGAAGCGCGACGAACGCCTTAACAAAGTCGAGGTCGGCTTCTGTGTCTTCGAGGATCTGCGCTTCGAGCTCATCGAGCGAAGCCCTAGCCCTGTCGATGGCGCTCAATGCTTTAGCATAGTTTTCAATCTTTGCTTTCTTGCTCATGGAGATCTCCGGAGATGTTCGATCAAAATGCTTTTGTAGAACCCAAGGTAGGTGCGTCAGCATTTACGTGCCCGCACTGCCATACCCTTGCACAAATGTTTCGCCGCCCTGTCCGAACAAGAGTTCTTTCGAACAAGGACAGCGATGACCATGAAATATCGGTTGCCGAATGCATCAGCTGTAAGGGCCTGACTATCTTTATTCAGGGCGAGCTCGTTTATCCAGACGCCCCGGCTATAGAACCCGCCGAAGATATGCCCGAAAAGGCTCGTGCGTTCTTCATGGAAGCTCAGTCCGTTATCGGGAAGTCTCCCCGCTCAGCATGCGCATTACTGCGGCTTTGCCTGGAGGAGTTGGTAAGCCACCTCGGAGGAACCGGGAAAAGCCTTTACGAGCGGATAGAAAGCCTGAACCTGCCTTCTGATGTCTCGGCGCTTTTCGATGCCTGCCGGTTAATGGGCAACCAAGCCGCTCACCCCGGGGTTATTGATTTCAAGAACGACAACGGTCTTCCTGTTGCTCGCGCTCTTTCCCAGTTTGTCAACATCATCGTGATGCTCAAAATTTCTCCGCGTATTCAAGCTCAGCGGTTTCTGGAGCAGGTTAAGAAGTCTTGATGTTCCCAAACCCACCATCCTCTGCCGCAGTCTTCCGGCTGTGGCAGGCGTGGCAGAGAGCCTGGAGGTTCTCTTCATCCCACATGAGATCTTCATTGCCCTTATGCGGGATGATGTGGTCAACGTCCGTAGCGGGCACCGCGCGCCCCTGCTTCAGACACTCCTCGCAAAGAGGGTGTTCTGAAAGAAAGCGCTCGCGAAGTCTCCTCCAACGAGCGCCATAGCCTCTGGCCGCCGACGAACCTTTCTTCCGGAAGCGCCGTTCCCAGCGTTCCCGCTTCTGCATCTCTTCGCGCTTTGATCCTGCTTCCTTGTGCTTCTCGCAGTACTTTTCTCCGCGAGCTACTGGACGCCGACAGCCTGGATAGGAGCAGAGAGACAGCAGCGGCATCAAATCCCCTTTGCAATAGATGACAGAACAGTCTTAATCAGCTCGATCGTGATCGGGATGGAAAGGCTGAAAGCTTTTTCCTTGACAGCCGCCCAAACCGTCTTAGACCGCAAAGCGGCCAGCAGGTCATGCCCTTCCATGGTGAGGCGCGGATACTCGATGTCGTAATACCACGGTGGAGGCGCCGGCTTCGTTCGCACCTTCACGCCTTGAACGAGTCCGGCTTCAATCAGCATGAGCAGATGCTCGTAGTACCGGTTCTCTGCCTCATGGGCGGCCACAGCCTCCGGGTCAGTCGTTGGAAGCTGTGAAGCAATGGTGAGGTTGTCGTCAAGCTTCTTCAGCTTTTCTTCTAACCGATCGCGCTCGATGTCCTCAAGGACTTCGCGCACATCGCCCCAATTTCTGACCATACCTTCCTCTCAAAGAGAAAGGGCCTCTCCGGAGAGAAGCCCTTCAATATGTCACCGAAGACTCAAGCGCTCATCACCATCTGCGCGATGTAGCCGGAGCGGGTATCACCTGCTTGCCTGGCCTTAGCATCAAGGCGGCGAAGAACGAGACGAGGAAGCGTGATATTCACTCTCTCTGCCTTTCCTGAAAGCTTTGAGAGGTCCACGTCAACAGCTCCGAAGATCCAGCCAGAGAATTCGGGATTTTTACGGATCTCTTCCATAGCGGAAGGCTTGGGGATGTCCTGCCCATCATCAACGGTGCATTCAATCCATCCTTCGATAGCCTCCTTGGCCATATCAAAAGCCTCATCGAGAGTGTCTCCGGCAGAGAAGCATCCGGGAAGGTCGGGGACGATGACTCCATATGCGGTCTTTTCGTCGCCCGGCTCAATAACGATTGGATAACGCATAGCGTGCCTTTTATGTCAGCGAGGCGGGAGCCGAATTTCTCCCGCCTCGGATCAACATTACTTCAGACTTACTTTGGTGTAGCGCTCGAGTGCTTTCACGGTTCCCTGCGGGAGGTCCTTCCTAGGATGAGGGACACAAGCAGGTCGTGGAAACCCGGGCTTTTCAAAGTAGTGATGACTTCCCTTGATTCGGTCCAAGGTCCAGCCATTCGCCTTCAGTTTGTTGATAACCTCGGAACTATCCATGGTTTGGCTCCTGTGTATTATCAACAGAGCTGATAATACACACCCATGCGCATTTTGTCAATATCGATGTGTATCGACGTTTGTTTAAGGCATCAAAAAAGCCCGGTCATTGCTGATCGGGCTTCGCGTTTCTTCCGGGTGCAAGAAGGCTCGGGTGGTCCCGAGCGTCGACGTGCTAATTGTTGGCAACAGTATAGCCTATTTTGAGCTGTGCCGCTATCGCATTGAGCGAGCGCGCAAGCATGTCCGGATAGTGATGCTCCTTGAGGCCGATACCCCGGCAGACACACCCGCGGGGGCGGCCGGGATGCATGAAGGTATCCCGCAGGAAGACCTTCTCCCTGCTCTGCCGCATAGCCACCCAGGCGGCGTTCACTACCGCCGCGTCTGCCATATCCGCCCTCGGCTGTGCTGGCTCCGACGGCACTTCCTGCTGATACCCCACCTCCCTCAAAACTCCGAGGAGCGAGGAGCGCCACCCCGGCGGACGGCGCTCTCCATACACCCGGCCCCAGTTGTCGAGGCGGTCAATCAGAAGTTCCTGTTCTGTGAAGTCCATTCTCTCTTTCTCCTTGCTCTTTTCTCTCAGCGTTACGGATTCGGCTGCGAACATCCGTAACGGCGCTTTTTGCTACTGCCGCAGGCTAATAGCCCGCCTTTTCTCCGATGCGTAACGGATGTTACGGATACTTTCCTATTGTTTTGCTTTTTTGTGTTTTTCTACCCCTATACATGCATGCATGTATCTCCTCTCTCTTTAAAAATCCTCCAATTAGAAGAATTCATCCGTAACATCCGTAACGAAAAGAAGAATCCCCTGTGAGAGTAAGAATTCCCGGCGTTACGGATGGCCGCGCCGATCCGTAACCGATCCGTAACATCCGTAACGCTCAAAACGGCACATCTTCTTCATCTTTGGGCTCGACTTTTTTCAGATAGATGCGCGTGGGCTTCCCGTCGACGCGCGCGACCTTGAGCGAGAAGCCGAGGGTGCCCATGACAGTCGCCAGCCGCCGCCCGAAGAACTTGAGGGCGCCGACTGGATGATCGTCGTGTTCTTCTTGATGACCGTGGTTCGGCTCGGCGCATAGACGCGAGCCGGCGCCGACTTCGAGAACGACCTACCCCCGCTGAAGCCGCGGGCGCCGCCGAAGCCGCCGCGGGCTTCTACGGCAGTGGTCGCAACAAGAGCAGCTACAGCAGTGAGCACCAGCAACTTCTTCATGACAGATCCTTAAGCAACAACGCAAAAAGCCCGCACTCAATCTCAATCGAGCCGGGCTTTCTTCTACTTTCTCTGGGCGCAAAAAGACCGCTCCTCCAGAGCAAGTCTTTCGCGTCTGAGACGGTATATAATTTTTGAGCAATTATAGAGGACGATGCAGAATTTTTTCAAGTCGGTTGCGAATGACCGTGCGTCCACGTGTAAGAAAGTTATCCACGTCACGATAGCGCATGCGTAGTTTGAAATGGCGCCATATCAAGGACAGCATATGCTCTCGGGAGACTGGGTATGCATAGAGCGCAGCTATGAGCGCCTTAATGCACCTGTCAGAATGCGTAGTGCACGGCATTCCTTGCCAGGCACGATTGACTTGAACTGCCTTAGCGATATCAACGGGAGAGTCACTTTCGAAAATGCCGCTCATAGCCCCGGCCTCAGCTATTAGGCGAGCCATAGGGGATCTTCCAGGACCTCTGCTTTCTCGACTCCATCTCCCCCAGTTGACTAAATAGTCTTCAAGTTCGTCGTCAGTCATTCTTCCTCCCAGTCAATTGCGATCACAATCGTTCCCGGCTTCTTAGGACTCAGCCATACCTGTTCTCGATGGTGGAAAAGACAATCGTCAAATCCAAGTGCATCGGCGATTCCGTCGTAGAACGACTTGCAACGTTCAACCATGTTCGATTCGTCACGGCGCCGGCGATCGGGAGGTTGAATGATCAGCTGCACGTTCAGCCGAGTTCCGCTCTTGAGCGTTGCAGGTTGTCCCATGAGCTCCTGTTTAGCTTTGACGAATGCTTCCTGCCGCGCAGCCTTCACTAAAGCTGCTTTTGCCGACCAATGACTCCGGCCGTTCTGTGAAAGCTTGACTCCCGGCCAAGGAAGGTCTTTGACCAACAGCGTCCTTTTCATGAATCCCCCCGAAACTTTCTTCCGTAGTAATCGAGTGCTTTGAGGCGTTGTTTCTTGACTTCATCTGGCGCCTCGTCGAAGTTCTTGCATTGCCTCGGCGAATCAATGCGCTGCAGCACATTCCAGTCACCCTTTTTGATACGAAGCGAGCAATAGCCTGACTTTTTTGCTAACAGGAAGCCTCCTTGGTCATAAGCCGCTCCAGCAAAGTGAACGCAGCTGAGACACACAACCGGACACGTGCCATAGACCTTTAGAGCAGAAAAGAGATCTGTCATTTGGTCCTCCATCGGTAGTCTTTCCAGTCGAACGCAAAGCACTGTCCACCATCAGATAGACGACTGATGGCGGCATCTCCAAGAACGGTTCGAAGTGAAGCATCCTGAATATCCTTGCCGACGAGAGGCAAATTTGAGATTGCAATGGTTGGTCGGCACTGCTTGTAGCGACCGTCGATGATTTCGAAAAGTCGGTCAGCCCCGTGGGAAGAAATGGGACTGCGACCTATCTCATCGATCACAAGCACATCCAGATCAATGTAGGCACGGATGAGTTTTGCAGCTTCACCTTTCGCACGTCCGGCATCATCTTTGCCGTACGTCTCATAAATCTCAGAGAGCAACAGGCTACAGTCGACGATCTTTGCGACGAAGCCTTTGCGGAGTGCGCCCATAACAATTGCTGTGCCTAGATGTGTTTTGCCAGTGCCAGTCTTACCGACAAAAATGAGCGATTTTCCGCGGTTAACACTTGTTTCAATGTCTTCCCCCCAGGCTAGAACTGCGCTCTTGACCTCTTCCATCTTTGCGTTGAAGGTCTGCCAGGAAGTCACAGTCATGCCTTGGAATCGCGGAGGGATTTCAAGTGAAAAGTGCTGCGCGAGAAATCTTTGCCGAGAACACTCTGGACAAGACGAAAAATGAAACGTGCAGGAGTCGTCGACCCAATACGAACGATACCTACCATGCCGAGAGCACTCATCCCACCGAACCTCGAACCGGGAGTCCGAAGTTGTAGTCGATTTCTGCTGTGTTTCTTGCGCCAAAGCCCGCATAGCCTTGATGCGGCCGACCATTTGTGAAAGTGCTTGCATTTTTTCTGTACCAATCAGCCTTAAAGCCTTGATATCCATTAGCGACTGAGAAAGAAACGGCTTCTTCAAAAGAGATGCCAGCCTTTCGAGCTTCAGCTCGGAATGTGTTGATGGTTGTGGTGTTGAGAGGAGCTCGCTTTGCTTTCCTGAGCGCTAGCCAGTCCTGCCAAAGTTGCTCGGAAAGATCGTTAGGTCTCTCAACTGTTGCAACCGAAGTGCGAGCCTTTCGTTGCTTCTGTTTTTTCTCAGGAGGACTTTCAGGAGCTACTTCGGTTTCGACAACTCGTATTGCTTCGTCAAAGAGAGCGTCATCGAACGGAGGTTCTTCGCATGTGTGTGCGCTACTACTCTTTTCTTCTTCTCTATTCAGTTCTCTATTCCTTCTCTCTTCGGGGTTCACTTCTGAACCCGGTCCCGGTTCACTTCTGAACCCGGTGGGGGTGCACTTCTGAACCCCCTCCCCGTTCACTTCTGAACCCGGTTCACTTCTGAACCCGGTGCACTTCTGAACCGGGGTCAATTCCTTACCGGGTTCAGTTCTGAAAGTGGCAATCTTTGACGGCGGTAAAAGATTTAGATGAACTCGGTAATAGCGCTTCTCTCCGTTCTCCTGACGAAAGCTCAAAAGGCCTTGGCTCACGAGCTCTTTCAATGCAGCCCGCACCACGTTGCGAGACTTTCTGGCAATGGTCATGATCGATGTGAGCGCCGGATAGCACTCAGATGTCAAATCGCGATCGTCCACAAAGACCGCAACCGCCTCCAGAACGTCGGTCAACGTTCCGTCTTCAAGGCCGCTTACGCGCACGGAAAAGGAAGCTTTCCAGCCCATGAGGTCACCTCAAAAATCGAGAACCTGAGCCGTCTTCATGACGGGTAGGGTGGAATACCTTTCCCGCAAATAAAGCGCCCAAGCTCTGGGAATGCCTTCTTGCTTCCATTCAGAAACGCTCGACGCAGTAATTCCGCAAAGTCGCGCAAGAGCAGAAGTGCCGCCGAGAGCCTCAACGACTTCAATAGAAATTTGGACAGGCAAACGCTTAAGGGGTTTGACCTGATGCTTAGGTATTTTGCGGTCTGAACTCATTATGCTTAGGCATACCGGAGATGAACTTTCGGCGATTATACGGCATGCCTGACTGTTACAGGTGTGGAACTCACGCTAACATTTACGGCATACCGACACGGAGGCCGGGATGAGTACGCTTGAAGAACGGCTTAATGAGGCATTCGCCCAAGCAAAAGAAAGCAATCCGAAGATTTCGAAGTCGGGCTTGGCTCGCGCTTGTGACGTTCGTCCGTCAAGCGTTACGGATTGGTTTAACGGCCGAACCAGAGAAATGACGGCCATAAACGCCCAAAAGGCTGCGCTTTATCTTGGTGTGTCTTCGGCGTGGTTATCGACCGGCAAAGGATCGATGAGGTCTTCTGGCATCTCAGTGTTTGATGAGGGAGACGCGCTTGATGATAATAAATACGTTGAAATTCCTGAATATTCAGTAACCTGCTCGGCCGGACCGGGGTGTGAGGTGATTTTTAAAGAAGTCTCCGATTCAAACCCCGCTCGTTATCGCAGGTCATGGTTTCAGTCCAGGGGCATCAATCCTGATCACTGCAAACGCTTTAAGGTGCATGGGGATTCGATGGAGCCGCTCTTATGGGATGGGGACACAATCCTTGTCGATTGCGGCGCCAAGGAGGTCTTAGATGGAAAAATTTATGCGTTCATGATCCGCGGATCGATGCGCGTCAAGATTCTGCACCCGCTTTTGCGCGGTGGGTATCTCGTGCAATCGCTTAACCCAGGGATTCCTGATGAAACATTGGATGATGGGGATTTAGATGCTTTTACCTTAATCGGACGGGTCCGCGACCGCAGCGGATCAAGCATGTTCTAAACTTTTTAAATCGCCCCAAACCCCGCCAACCCCGCCAAGCCCGCCATGTGCGGGCTTTTCTTTTGACGCAACTCAAACAAGTTCGGCACACCGAAGTTTTGCTATTGCGGCTGATGTTAGGCAGGCCGTAATATTCGGTTCACGGTAAAGCGTTATTAATTGAACGCCTGCCTAAATTGGCCTAAACGCTTCGGCGCATGGTCGACGCAGGGGTGCGATGCCCCGGACCGGAAAGATCCGCTGACGGCACGGCGGGAACTGCGAGCGACGCCATTCGACCTATATGGCTATGTCAGAGGCCTGCCTCATAACGGCTTTACGGCGAAGTGTACCTTCGCGGCTCTGACAGAGAAAAGGCCAACCGAAGCCAGTTCTCACGAGCTGGCTTTAGTGGGTCTTTTTGATGGAGGGACGGCTTCACAGTGAACGCTATCCAACCTACGGAGCATTAGATGACAGAAACACTTTTCTCTTACCGCGAGATGACGGACCTCGCACGGACGAATTTCCGCGCCGGCTTCCGCGCAGCGCTCGGCCGGCCGGACGTCTACGCCCTGGCGGACATCGATCTCGACCTTCAGCTCCGCAGCGAGACGTCGCACATCGTGAAGGTCTGCGACGAGCTGGCTGACAGCATGGGTTGGAGCCTCGCCGTCGGATATGCCTTCGGACTTCAGATCAAGAAGGAGGAGCGATGACAGACACACGCACGCAGGTCGTCGTCTGGGCGGTAGCCCTAGGCGCGATCGGTTTCGCACTCCTCTTCCCGCCATTTTCACTTCTCTGGCGCCTCATCGCTTTCTTTGCGACGGGGCGCTTTTTCTAAGGACAACGACATGCCTTTTGGAAACTCACGTAAAAAGCTCGAAATCTACTTTATGACATATGCCTTCGAGCGACTGGTCGACTCCGTCTCGCTCCTCCCTGAAGAGAAGCGCTGCTGCTGGGGCATCACAGACACCGAGTGTGTGGAGACGGTCGTCCGCAGCTTCGAGTACTACGCCCGGATCTGCGAAGCCGGCGACGAACTACCGACGACCGAAGGCTTCCGCCGCTTCATCATCGGCCGCGCCGACGCGCTTGTGCGAACCCGCGAGGAGCGCGCCAAGTTCAATCTGCTCGACGACTCCGAGGAGGCGGCATGAGCGTTCCCACTCACCCTCACCGGCACGCATCACAAAAAAGTAAAGCGACACGCCGTAAAGAGCACGAACGCAAAGCCCGAAATCGCACTGCTACGAACACCGCAAAAACGGTCATCGACTACATCTTTGCTTTCATCAAGAGATTAAAGCTATGACATGGAATTACCCAGACGGCTTCGATCCTAGCTGCTTAGATCCGAAGCTGGATCTTGAAGCCGATTCAGATGAATTAGCGAAGCAAATTCTAGAGAACGAAGGGCAAACAGCCGTCTGCACGCTATTTGATGCTGTCGAATACCTCTACGACTTCTTCAACAACTCGCCGATACCACCAGCCTTCTTGGAAGAATTTGCCCAGAAGACCAACCAAAAAATCAACAACCTTCGGTCTTAACTAGCAGACGACAAAACTATGACTGAATCGATTTCTCAAATTGCCTGGTTAAAAGAACGTCAAAAAGGCATCGGCGGGTCCGATGTCGCTGCGATTCTTGGCATGTCTCCTTGGCGCACTCCTTACCAAGTTTGGGAAGAGAAAACGACGCCAATAGACGAAACCGCAGAAGAAGATGATGATCGCCCTGCGCTTTACTGGGGACGTGTTCTGGAAGCACCTATTCGTCAGGCATATGCAGACAAAACGGGGCGCACGGTTACGAAGCCCGCAGAGGCATTTGTGAGCTCGAAATACCCTTTCATGCGCGCAAATCTTGACGGAATCGCTGATGACGGCCGGGTGGTTGAGTTCAAGACTTCGTCTAAGTCTGATGGTTGGGGTGAGCCTGGAACAGATGAAATCCCCGACTACTACATGACGCAGGTTCAGCACTACCTTGCTGTTACGGGCGTCAAGACTGCTGACGTCGCAGTGCTGATCGGCGGAAACGACTTCAGGATCTATACGATCGAAGCCGATGAAGAACTTCAAGCTTTGTTGATCGAGCGTGAAAGCGAATTCTGGGCATTGGTTGAGTCCAGGACTCCGCCCGACTTGACTTCAACAAAAGATGCAGCTCGACGTTACCGCGTTGCGACGGCAAAAAAAGCTGTTGAAGCAACTGCTGGGGATGTCGTTGACGCGTGGACCAAATTGTGCGCGATTAAAGAACAGAAGGGTCTGCTTGATGCGAAAGAAAAGACGTATCAACTGCGAATCATGGAGTTCATGCAGGATGCGGTTTCGCTGAAAAGGGACGGCAAAACGATTGCCTCATGGTCTGCTCCCAGCACACGCAAAACCATCAATTCCAAGAAACTCAAAGAAGAGTTTCTTGACGTCTACAAAGCCTGCACGACGGAATCTGCGCCGTCTCGGGCGTTCCGAATTTACCCTGCAAAGGATTAAAAATCATGACCACTCAAATTGTTGAGCCGATCCCGGTAAAAACCGTCGTGAATCCCTTCACTGCAACTGGCGCTGAGGTATCGACACCTACTGCCAACAATCCCTTGGCTGCTACAGATCAAGCACGAGCGATTGCCGAGGTGCAAGCGGCGCTTGTGGTGGCACGCATGAACCCACGCAACCCCATCGTTGCTATGGATCGCATTCTCAATACATGCAGTCGTCCTTCGTTAGCCAATTCAGCAACTTACGCTTATAGCCGTGGCGGCAATATTATCAGCGGCCCCTCAATCAGACTCGCTGAAGCCCTTGCGCAAGCCTGGGGAAATATTCAATACGGCATCCGCGAGTTGTCGCAAAAGGATGGCGTTTCCACGGTAGCCGCTTTCGCGTGGGACGTAGAAACCAACACGCGACGCGAAGTGGTTTTTCAGGTTGCGTTGAAGCGTGATACGCGAAAAGGCAGCTATCAGCTCACTGACAATCGAGACATCTACGAGCTGGTTGCGAATCAAGGCGCACGTCGACTTCGCTCATGCATCCTGTCTGTTATTCCAGGCGATGTAACCGAAGCGGCGCTAAGTCAGTGCGAAGCTACTCAAAGAGCAAACGTTGACATGACGGCTGAGGGCATCAAAGGTCTTGTAGAGACTTTTGCTAAGTTTGGCGTATCCAAAAAGCAGCTTGAAGATCGTATTCAACGCCGCATAGACTCGATCCTTCCGGCGCAAGTAGTCAACTTGCGCAACATCTACAGAAGTCTGCGAGATGGTGTGAGCACGCCCGAAGATTGGTTTGCTCCGGAAACTTCTGCAAATGCATCTGCAAAAAAAGGCGCGGCCGGACTTAAAGACAAGCTCAAGAAGAAAGCCGCGGTCCCCGCACCGCCTCCGACTGTTGAAACCACTGCCACCTCTTCCGAGGCGGTTGCAGCAACGCAGATCGCAGCTGACGATCAGCCTGATGCAGGATCTGATGAACCGGAGAGCGTGAATCCATCCGCCGATCTTTTCGGCGCTGCACCGGCCACTGGAATGCCGCCGGCTCCTCCTGCTGAAGAGGATCCGTGGCTCACAGAAATGAAGGCCGCCGATGCTGCTCAAGCCGCAGGCGACTGAGCGCTTCAAATTTTCCGCCCCGCGTCTTGAGGCGAACTAATGACTTCCCTGACGCGGGGCGGAAATTTTTGACAAGTGTCGTAAGATGGTTTAGAAGAAATCCTTTTCTTCTAAACCATCTTGACAAAGGGAGGCCAACATGACGAATGAAAATACGACGTTTCGCCCGCTGGATAGCCTCCAGGTGATGGCGTACATCGTTGACATGTGTCGGAAACAACATATCGAAGTCAACGTGACAAAACTTCAAAAATTGCTCTACTGCTGCTACGGCGTCGCCTTGGCTCAACTCGGCATCAGGCTCACAAAAGAATCGCCTCAAGCGTGGCAGTATGGCCCCGTATTCCCGAAAACTCTTGAGTACTTTCGCAAGCACCCCATTGAGAGCTTAACTGACTCCTCTGTGTTAGAGTCGACGGCTAGTGATGAGCTCAAAAAGTTGCTAATCGGGACATTGACCTACTTTGGACAATTCTCGGCGTCACAGCTTTCTACCTGGTCGCACCAAATCGGCTCGCCTTGGTATCGCTCTTCAAATGGTGGTGCCAACCTTCGTGAAGAGATTGATGACACCTCCATCAAGTGCTATTTCAGGAACGAGGTTTTGGCGTGAGCTTCCCAAAATTCAAAGAAAGCCTCAAGCCTCAAATTGACTCCAAGTCCGAGGTGACACCCGACACCGACCTCCTGCTGATTCAGGTTGCACATCAGAAAGACGAAGAGAACAATCGGCACAAGATCAAGATCTATACCTTGCGCCTCTTTGCTGGCCTCGGCGGAGCGATGATCATTGTGTACATCTACCATCTGCTCATGCCTTCTTGGGCTCGATGGCTTTCGCCTTCCGAGGTGGCTGCAATCAAAGATCTCGCGCTTTCGATCATGACTGGCGTTTCCGTGAGTTTGGCGATCAAGTTCACTACGAAATAGCATCACTCCACATCACCTCAAAGACCTCGTCACTTACGTGCCGGGGCTTTGTTTTTGACACGCGCCTCCAGATCGAGTACTCTTCCCTTGCACCGTGAAAGCGACGGTGCCGGGCGTGGAAACCCGACTGATCTATCGGCGCAAGTAAGCCGCCCAATTTGATGCGGCTTTTTTTTGTTTGCCAGCACCCCAAAAATGGGGAGCTAGGGAATTTCAATAACTTGCGTAAAAGTCTCTTTATGGGAGAGGCTCGCGGGCACCTTCGGGTGGCCGACTCCGGTAGATCGGTATTTCCACCCCGCGAGACCTCACCCGCCACCGTGGAAAGCGGCGGTGAGGTTTTTAAACCTCTACCGGAGACAAGCTATGCAAGCTGTTGCTACTCACTCAGCCGCTCCTGCGGTCACTATTTACAACGGCATTCCAACCGTTCTTTCAACTAACATTGCCGATGTTTTTGGCAAACGTCACGATCATGTCCTTCGTGATATCGAGTCCATCTTGAAGACCACGCCAGAAGAACGGCTTAACAACTTCATTAAGATCAACATTGAAAAGCCGGCGAACCTTGGTAATGGCGTCGTCAAGTATCGTGCATACGCCTTGACGAAGGAAGGATTCACGTTCCTTGCCATGGGCTTCACGGGCACGAAGGCTGCGCAATTCAAGTGGGCATACATTGACGAATTCAAGCGGATGGAAGAAGCGCTGCGAGCCCCGACAGACCAGTCAGCGCTGATCACGACTACAGAGCAGTACGAGATCCGCAAGGCCATCAAATCGCGCGCTAAGAACAGCTCCGTTCACTACCAGACGGTCTACAACGCTCTTTACGATTACTTCAAGATCGCGAGCTACAAAGACCTGCGCCACGATCAGATGAAAGCTGCACTCACGCTCATCGAAACCTGCACACTTAAACCGCAGCTTCCGGCGCCGACGCTTGCGGAAGGCTCAGTCATCTTGTCCGCTCAAGAGGCCGAAGCCCTGCTCACATTCATCTATTACGTGAGATTTCTCTTTGCTGACGTCTTTGGAAAGCTTGACGGCCTTTTGCGCATAGTTGATTCGCCTTTGGCCGGAAGCTTTTGGGACGCTTTCCATGAAGTTTCTTGGGGTCGCATCCTAGAAATTCTTGCCAAGCACGGGCACGACATCAACGACATGCCCTGCTATCAGCACTGGTCTTCCTGCCAACCTAAGCGCAAAGCCGCGTAATCACCTAATTTTTCTTAACAGGCTTCGGTTCTCTGCCGGGGCCTTTTCTTTTGCCTATTTCCATGAAAACGAAAGTCCAGAAACCCTGCCGGCGCCTTAAGGATGCCTCGATCTTCCAAGATGCGATTGAAAACATCCAGCAACTTCATGCCAAAGGGAAAGAGATCTGCGAGAAAATTTACGTTCTCTCGACGCACCAGAGGCTCGCAGCGCAGAAAGGCACCTACGAGGAAAAGGTGATCCTTGCGCTCGCTCAAGAGCTCTGCAACGTTTCTCACGACCTCATAACAAAGTCGCTCGTCTTAGACCGCACAGCCTACGCAATGGGCCCGGAGGAGATCCCACATGGCAAAGCCTAGGAAAAAGAAGTACCGACCAAAGCCTGCAAGAACGCCCGCGATTCTTTTCGACGTCATCGCCCCGACGATCGAACGGGATGAGCTGGAGCGCCTGGAGATCTGCGCCCTTTCAGCTGTGAAGCAGATCGAACTCGGAGAAGGCACCGCAGAAAACTTCGCAACGGTCGCAACCTTCGTCGACAACCTCTTCGTTCTGGCTGCCGTTTTCAAGGAAAAGTCAGAGCTGCAGCTCCTTGCCCTGCTTGCTACCGGTGCACTTATGGGGTCCAAAGGCTCAACGAAAGAAGGCAGCGTCCCCGATCCATGCATGGTCCGAATCATCCGTGAGGCGATCCGAGTTCAGCAGATCCTTGTGAAGAACAGCAGACGCTCTGAACTCGTTGCCTCTGCCCGCGTGTCGTACGAACACTACAAGGACATCCGGGTCAATCCGCGCGCAGCGTACATCGTCGACCCGAACAAGCAAAGCGACATGGATATCAAGACGCTTGAAGGCTGCATCGGCATCACGTTCATCAATAGCGCATGCAGAACCGGCTATCTGAGCTTCGACAGCGAGCGCAATGTCTGGCTGTGGAAGATGCCGACAGAAGACATGCAGGCCGTCATCACCGAACCCATTTTTGTACTTTTTGTCGAGGATCAACCATGAAAGAACGGACACGAAAACCCAATCCCTCAATGGGCATGTTCATGGTCGACGTCAATGACGTAGCGGCCGCCTGTTCAATCGGCGCGATGAAGGCAACGCCGTAAAATAGGAAAGCCCCCGTGCTGTGCAATGCTCCGGGGGCTTGATTAACCTTTACAACGAGGTATGCATGGATAATACCCCAAAAAATAGTGCTCTAACAACTGATACGCTCACTCGCACAGTTGTGATTTACGGTGAGCTGGGTGACGGCCCCCAAACGGAAGTGACGATTTTTGACGATACGATGTGGTTGCCACAGCGTCAAATAGCAACTCTCTTCGGGACTAGCGTGCCAAACATCACGACTCACTTAGGAAATATCTATAGAGAGAACGAGCTTTCTAAGGATGCAACTATTAAAGAATTCTTAATAGTTCAAAATGAGCATGGTCGAACCGTCTCCCGCCCGATCAAGTTTTACAACCTCGACGCAATCATTGCAGTCGGTTATCGAGTGAACAGCTCCCAGGCAACCCGCTTTAGAATCTGGGCAACCAAAATTCTGAGGGAATACATTATCAAAGGGTTTGCTCTTGATGACAAGAGACTCAAGCAAGGCCAAAAGGTTTTTGGCCAAGACTACTTCAGAGAGCTCTTACAGCGCGTTCGTTCTATCCGAGCAAGCGAAGCTCAGATCTGGAGACAGGTAACCGACATTTTTATCGCATGTAGCATTGACTACGACAAGGGATCGCCTACCACGCGAAAGTTCTTTGCGCGAGTTCAAAACCTGTTCCATTTTGCAATTACTGGCCAAACCGCAGCCGAAATAGTCTGGACACGTGCAGATCATTCCAAACCACACATGGGGCTCACAACCTGGGAGTCCGCCCCGGACGGAAGGATTTACAAGTCTGATGTGGTCATAGCCAAGAACTACTTAACCGAGGATCAGATTAAGGCTCTTGAAAGATCCGTCGGTTCCTTCTTTGATTACATTGAAAGCCAAATTGAACGACACAGAATGTTCACCATGGAGTCCTTGTCCACGGCTGTCATACGTTTCCTCGAATTCAACGACTACGAAATTCTCAAGGACAACGGAAAAGTCAGCAAGAAACAAGCCGTTCGAAAAGCCAGTGACGAGTACAAGATTTTCAACCCGACACAGAGGTACATAACTGACTTCGACAGGCAAATTCGAGAACAGACGCAAAAGAAACAGTCTTAACTCTGTAAAAACTAAACAACAGCCCTCGGTACCGCCGGGGGCTTTTTTTATCTGATCACACATGCCAGTTAGCAAAAAAAACGCAAAAAAGGACAGCGTGTTCGAGATCTCGCCGTCCAAAAGAAGTTTGTGCAGGGAAAATTCAAGAAACAACCAGAGGAAGCAAAATGAAGATCGATATCTTTGACACGACCGTGCCGGACTACTCTATACTCGACAAGAGGAGTCTCATGGAAAGCCTCGGTTATGAATCCGAAACCAGTCTTCGCAACGCGGTCGACTCCGGATTCATTCCGCCGTCAATGGACTACGGCGGACGCAATGGCGCAGGCCGTTGGACTGTCGGCATGATCCGCAAGTGGTTCACGCTGAAAGGTGAAAAGGCCGTCCTTGACGCCCTCCGTCACCTGAACTACGTGAGCAAGAAGAGCATCTCTCAAAAGAGTCTTCCCCACCTCGGCGGGGGTGTTTCGGACGCCTTTCCCGCTGAATAATGCTCGCCGTGGGACAGTCTGTGGGACAAAACAACTGACTACCCTAAAATGCCCTGCGACACAGCACACAGAGACTTCCGCTTCTGACGTCTGGGCATCCAATCCACCCGTGCTTTATGTCGAATGCGCGGGTGTCCAATATGCTGTGCCGTCAGCACTGACAAATGAGCCTCCGAAAATGCAAGTCATCTCGGAGGCTCTTTTAGTCATTTGAAGGATTGGAATTTAAGTCATTACGGTTTCGACGGCAATCCGCTCGAGGCAGCGGCACCGTTTTTGGCGCCATCGACGATCTTCATTGCTGAAGTGATCATGGTCGACAGATCACCCATATTGCCCGGCACGATCAGCGTATTGTTGGTGCGGGCCAGCTCCCCGAACGCTGCAACATACTTTTCGGCCACCTGCAGGCTGACCGCAGTGGCGCCGCCCGGAGCCTGAGTAGCTTCAGCAATGCGGCGAAGTGCTTCGGCAGTAGCCGTAGCAATAGCGAGCGTTGCAGCTGCCTGACCTTCTGCTTTGTTGATTTCAGCCTGCTTGTCGCCCTCCGACTGTGCGATGGCTGCTTCTCTTGCACCGGTCGCGAGGTTAATCTGCTCAAGCTTGCGGCCTTCAGATGCCGCTACCACGGCACGCTTTTCACGTTCAGCCGTAATTTGCTGCTGCATTGCCTGCAGAATCACCGCCGGCGGAGTCAAATCCTTGATCTCATAGCGCAGTACCTTGACGCCCCAATTAAGTGCCGCTTCGTCAATCGCGGAAACAACCGACTTATTGATTAAGTCTCGTTCCTCAAAAGTTTTATCGAGCTCCATCTTGCCTACCACGCTGCGCAGCGTTGTCTGAGCAAGCTGAGTGACAGCAATAATGTAGTTCGAGGTGCCGTAGCTCGCCCGCTGCGGATCGGTAACCTGAAAGAAAAGCACGCCGTCCACGGTGAGCTGCGTGTTGTCGCGCGTAATACAGACCTGACTCGGCGTATCCAGCGGAATTTCTTTAAGCGAGTGACGATAAGCCACACGATCAATGAAAGGAATGATGAAGTTAAGACCTGGACTCAGCACGGCATGAAATTTGCCCAGGCGCTCTACAACCCAGGCGGTCTGCTGCGGCACAACCTTGATGCCCTGACTGGCAAACACGACCGCGACTAGCACGATGATGAGTGAAAGGATGAGAAATCCAGTGATTTCAATGGGCATGAGACTGCTCCAAACGATGTGCTGAAAAAATGTCGAAATCTGTCTTAGAAACGGCGGCCGAGCACGAGCTGCGTGCCGTCGACTCGGGCGATAGTCCAGCGGCCAGGCGTAAGCGGCTCATTTCCCTCTGGCCGGGCAACCCACGGTGCACCGCGGTATTGGACAACCGCAAGGCCGTCGCTGCCCACCACATCCACCGTCACCCATTGACCGCTGTCCAAGTGCTGCAGTTTGGCAGACGGATCTTTTCTCCCTGCATTTCGCCGGCGCACGGCGATGACGGAAAGGCACCCGCCAGCGAGCACTGCTGCGCAGACGACAAGCTGCATGGTGAAATCAAGACCGACGGCAGCTCCAGCCGCCGTCGCTCCAAAAGCAAATGCAACAACCAAAAGATAAGCGGTGCCGAGGAAAATCTCCGCTCCGAGAACGGCGATGCCGGCGATGAGCCAGGCGATGGCAGGAGAAACCGAAAACATGTTTGTCTTAGAAAAGTCTGTCGAAAAACATGCCTAAAACGAGGCATCCAGACAGCGTACCGACGCTGCAGCGTTAAATCGCTCAGCGTTATCCGCATGTACGGAATCGAGTCTAGCACGCGTTGCCGATCGTTCTTCACAGGATCGTATAAATATGAAAAATCCCTTGAACTTCATGAAATTCAAGGGATTTCATAGACTCTGTACGCCGGCCGGAACCGGCGGATCAAGTCAAAAATGCGCGCGGCACTCGTCGATTATGAGCCGCGAGCCAGGCGACGCCAAGTATCCACCACCGTATCGGGGTTGAGCGAGATGGACTCGATGCCTTCATCCATCAGCCACTTGGCGAGATCCGCATGGTCGGAAGGTCCCTGACCGCAGATGCCGACGTACTTGCCCTGAGCACGGCAGGCACGAATAGCCATCGAGAGAAGCGCCTTCACAGCCGGATTGCGTTCGTCAAAGGTAGCAGCCACGAGACCGGAGTCACGGTCAAGACCCAATGCAAGCTGCGTCATGTCGTTGGAACCGATCGAGAAACCGTCGAAATATTCGAGGAACTGTTCGGCCAAAAGCGCATTGCTCGGGATTTCGCACATCATGTTGAGGCGCAGTCCGTTCACGCCGCGCTTCAGACCGTGCTGCTCCATGATTTCCGTGACGCGGCGGGCTTCTTCAACCGTACGCACGAACGGAATCATCAGTTCGACGTTGGTAAGCCCCATCTCATCGCGCACAAACTTCATTGCACGGCATTCCATTGCGAAGCATTCCGCAAAGGAGTTGGCAATGTAGCGGGAAGCGCCGCGGAAGCCGAGCATCGGATTTTCTTCAACCGGTTCGTAGTTGGCGCCGCCGATGAGCTTACGGTATTCGTTGGACTTGAAGTCTGAAAGACGAACAATGACCTTCTTCGGATAGAAGGCTGCAGCGATCGTAGCCACGCCTTCAGCGATCTTGCGCTCGAAAAATGCCTTGGCCGACGGATAGCCCGCAGAAAGGCGTTCAACGGCATCGCGAAGCTCACCCGGGACATTCGGGTATTCAAGCACCACCTTCGGGTGGATGCCGATGTTGTTGTTGATGATGAATTCCAGACGAGCAAGACCCACACCCTGATTCGGAATGGACTGGAAGTCAAAGGCAAGCTGCGGGTTGCCGACGTTCATCATGATCTTGACGGGGATCTCAGGCAAAGCGCCGCGCACAACCTGTTCCGTCTTGACCTCAAGAAGGCCTTCGTAGATATTGCCCGTATCGCCTTCAGCGCAGGAAACCGTAACCTTGTCGCCTTCCATCAGGCGTTCAGTGGCATCACCGCATCCAACGACAGCCGGGATACCGAGTTCACGAGCGATGATGGCGGCATGGCAGGTACGTCCGCCGCGATTCGTCACGATAGCGCTGGCGCGCTTCATCACCGGTTCCCAGTTGGGATCCGTCATGTCCGTTACAAGGACATCGCCCTCAAGGACACGATCCATTTCTGAGGCGCTCTGCACAATGCGCACGACGCCCTGACCAATCTTTTGTCCGATAGCACGCCCCTGAACGAGCAGGCGGCCTTTGGAGCCAAGCGAGTATTTCGTCTGAACTTCCACGGACTTCTGCTGGCTCTTAACAGTTTCCGGACGAGCCTGAAGAATGTAGATCTTGCCGTCGGTGCCGTCCTTGCCCCATTCGATATCCATCGGGCGGCCGTAGTGCTTCTCGATGATGCGGGCAAATTTGGCGAGTTCAATCACGTCTTCGTCGGTAATGGCGAAACGGCGGCGATCTTCCGGATCCACATCCACGGTACGAACCGTGCGGCCGACGGAGGCATCCGTTTCAAACTCCATGCGGATCAGTTTGGAACCAAGCGTCTTGCGGATGATCGGGAACTTGCCGGCATCAAGCGTGGGCTTAAAGACATAGAACTCATCGGGATTGACAGCGCCCTGCACGACGGTTTCGCCGAGGCCGTAGGATGCGGTGATGAAGACCACCTGGTCGAAGCCCGATTCGGTATCGAGCGTGAACATCACGCCGGCAGCGCCCTTGTCGGAACGGCACATGCGCTGCACGCCGGCAGAAAGCGCCACTTCAGCGTGCGTAAAGCCTTTATGAACACGGTAGGAAATGGCGCGGTCGTTATAGAGCGACGCGAAGACTTCCTTCATGTGATGCAGGACGGCATCAATACCGACCACATTAAGAACCGTTTCTTGCTGGCCGGCAAAGGAAGCGTCCGGAAGGTCTTCAGCTGTGGCAGAGGATCGTACGGCTACTGAAATATCACGGCCTTCACGCAGCCATTCGTAGAACTCGCGAATTTCCTTTTCCAGCTCGGCGGGGAACGGCGCACTTTCAATCCAACCGCGGATCTCAGCACCGGCAGCGGCCAGGGCCTTAACGTCGTCAACATCAAGCTTTGCAAGACGCGCGTGAATACGGTCTTCAAGACCGCCTTCCTTCAGGAAGAGACGGAAGGCTTCTGCCGTGGTGGCAAAACCGTCCGGAACACGAATGCCCGCGCTCGTAAGCTGGCTGAGAAGCTCGCCCAAAGAGGCGTTCTTGCCGCCGACGCGGTCAACATCCGTCATGCGAAGCTGACTGAAAGGGAATACGTAACGACCCTGTACCATTTTTATCCTCTGATCACCCGCTGAACAAGTCCTTCTTGCTCTCTTTGGCGGGCGCTTGTTTAGAAAACATGCGCATTCTACTCGGGCTTGCGCCCGGCTTGGTAGTCACACAAATATCGTTTTTTCTAAACAACAGCTTCAGCCGCACGATTACGCTGTTTGAAGGTTAAAATTTCGGCGCTTTTAGAAAATCGCCCATTTCATTCAGGTTTGACATGACTGACACGGAAAAGGCCAAGAAGACCCGACAGATCTTCATCGTGAGCGACGGCACCGCCATTACGGCGGAAACGCTCGCGCACTCCATCCTCACGCAGTTCCCTGACCTGCACTACCACCAAACGCGCATCCCGTTCGTTAACTCTGTCGAAAAAGCTGTCGACACGGCCCGCCGCATCAACGCCGTTGAACGCGAGGAAGGCCTGCGCCCGATCATCTTCACCACTTTCGTTGAGCCCGACATCATGCGTACGTTCAACGAATTGGTCTCCGGCCATATCATCGACCTCTTCCGCAAATTCGTCGGTCCGCTGGAAACGGAACTCGGCATGAAGAGTGAACACAGCATCGGACAGACGCACCGCATTCGCGATGATGAGAAGTATCAGCGACGCATTGCGGCAATCGACTACACGCTGCAGCACGACGACGGGCAAACCAACCGCGGCCTGGATGAAGCGGATGTGATTCTTGTCGGCGTCTCCCGTTCCGGCAAAACACCGACATCGCTCTTTCTTGCCATGCAGTTCGGCATCAAGGTTGCAAACTATCCGCTCATTCCGGAAGATTTCGACCGCGGAACACTGCCTGAAGCGCTTCTGCCGCTGCGCAGCAAACTTTTTGGTCTTTCCATCGCGCCCGAACGACTTTCCGAAATCCGCAATGAACGACGCCCGGGCAGCCGTTATGCGAGCCTGCCCAATTGCCAGCAGGAGATTCACGACGCCGAAGATCTCATGCATCGTGAAGGCATTCGCTGGCTCAACTCAACGACAAAATCGATTGAAGAAATCTCTGCGACCATCATGTCTGAACTGGGTCTGGACAAGCGCAAAGCTTAAGACTGGAGTTCGTCGCAACTGCTCCACACCGCATGCAATATAAAAAATCCGCCGAGCATTCATTCCGGCGGATTTTTTTATTTGCGGCCTGCGGCACGCTTTTATGAGAGAAGCGTAAACCCTGCCAGCCCAACGAAAATAACGGCTGAGGTTCGGTTGAGTATTTCTTGAAACCTGGCGCTGCGGAGCCGATCTGCCAGCGCACCTGCACCCCAAGCAATAGCACCAAAAACAATAATGGTGGCAAAAATAAAGGTTACCCCCTGAATCACCATCTGCAGCACAAGCGGCCAGCCTGTCACGCCAGCGGGTACAAACTGCGGGAAAAAGGCAAGAAAAAAGATCTGAACTTTCGGGTTAGTAATGTTCATTACTACACCGCGGCGCCAAAGCGCCAGTCCGGAGAGCTTCACCGCATCATGACCGCGCGCCGCATCCTTGGCGTGAGTCCAAGCCTGCCACGCAAGCCAGAGCAAATAAGCCGCCCCTAAACACTTGATGGCCCAGAAGAGTGCCGGAACCGCCGCCACCACTGCAGCAATCCCCAACGCAGCCGCAAGCGTCTGCAGCAGCAGCCCTGTTGCTAGGCCAAGGACAACAATCATGCCGGCACGGACCCCGAAGACGGCCGACTGCATCAGCACGAAGAGATTATCGGGACCCGGCGCAATCGCCAGCAGCACACTGGCACCAAAGAAAGCCAGCCAAAGAGAGAACGCCATCGCCAGATTCTCCGCTTTTCGTCACAATCAAGGTTTCAAAAACGGATCCAGTCCCGCCGCGCTCACGCCATTCGGACGAACAGCAAAACTCGTCATCACAAAGCGCAGCCAGCGTCCGAGCACCCAATTCATCAGCAGTCCGGCGCGGGCAGAACTGTCAAAATTGGCGGGCACCTCTTGAGCGAGCACCGCCTCTCGAAGCGTTTGGCGCAGCCCCATTTCAAGCTTGTCGTAAAGATGCGTCATACGTTCGGTGAGCTTCGGATCCTCTTTCATCAGAACCTGTCCCGTCATTACGCGCGTCAGACCAGGATTGGCATCGGAAAAGTCGAGCATTACAGACACCATCATCTGCACGCGCCCAATCTGCGTGAGCGCATCATCGTCACGGATCTGCGCAAAGAGATCGAGCAGACTCGACTCGATAAAGCCAATCAGCGCATCGAACATGGCGCCTTTCGACGGGAAGCTGCGGTAAAGCGCGGCTTCCGAAAGCTTGAGCTTCTTGGCAATCAGCGCCGTCGTAATGCGATCACATTGGGGATCCTCGAGCAGCTTTGCAAGCGTCTGCAAAATGTCTTTACGGCGGCTGCCGACAGCTCGTCCGGAACGAGGCACGCGCAGAGTGACTGGGTCTTCGCCAACCTCCTTCACGGGAGCGACTTGAGCGGGTTCAAGAACGGGCATCTTCTTATTTATGAAATTTTAGAGGGATGAGTGGACGGAACTTTAGCGCAAACCGATGATGGTCTGTCAATCGACGCCACCTTCTTCATGGTACGAACTCGTCAACAATTCAAAAACAGTAGCAAATTGTCGATGTATTCAATCCGAATTTACCCTAGAATAGCATTCTTCCTCATAAATTTTGCCGGCTAACAAATGACCACTTCATCGAACAGTCGCGTTTTTTTGCTGCTCTTCCTTGCCACGCTCGCCGCCTTCGGTCCCTTCGTAACAGACTTCTATCTGCCGACGCTTCCGGAGCAAACAACGGATTTCCACACCTCCCCGGCCATGGTTCAGCTCGGGCTGTCGAACATCATGTGGGGACTCGCTGCCGGTCAGCTGCTGGTCGGACCGATTTCCGACCGCCGAGGCCGCAAAAAACCGCTTTTTTGGTGTCTGGTTCTTTTTGCCGTCACGACAGCAGTGGCTGCAGCTGCCACTGAAATACATGTTTTTCTCGTCATGCGTTTCTTTGAAGGCCTCGGAGCAGCCGGCGCAATCGTACTTTCACGCTCCATTGCCGCAGACCGCTACACAGGGCGAGAGCTTGGAAGCTTTATGGGCGTGATGGGGGCCATTCAAGGCATCGCACCGATCACTGCACCGATGCTTGGCGCATTGATTGCAGATGCTGCCGGCTGGCGCGGCATTTTTTGGATTCTCTTTGGCACGGGTGTGGTGCTCGCCTTCATCACACTGTTTGTTTTCGTTGAGACGCTCCCGCGCTCGCGAATTAACAGTGCCGAACGTTCAAGCAACGGTACTCAGCGCGAAAGCATCCGTGAAAGTTCTGCCAAACTCATTGCGGATCCTGTGTTTTGCGGCATCGTGTTTCAGCAGCTCCTTGCTTCAGGCATTCTCTTCGGACATATTTCTTCGTCGCCCTTTATTTTCCGGGGTCACTTTGATCTTTCGCCCGAACTCTATGGTCTTACATTCGGTCTCCTGGCACTTGGCATTACTGCCGGCGCAGTCATCAGCTCGCGCATTGACCCCTTGAAAGCGCTCGGTGTCGGCGCTGTCGGCATGCTGGTCTGTGCAGTCTTTGTGGCCGTTTGCTTCATCACAAATCTTTCGCTTTGGGCCGTTCTTCCCTTCTACTTCCTTTTGATGGCATTCCTTGGGCTTACGCTTCCTGCCGCAATGACGGCTGCTCTTACGCTGCACCGTCAGCGCGCCGGCTTTGCAGCTGCGGTCATTGGTTCAGTGGGATTTGTGGGCGGCGGTCTTGTCGCGCCGCTCACCGCAATCGGTGAAGTAACGAGAACCGCAAGCATCATCTTCGTTGTCTGCGGCGTACTGCTCGTTTTGATTTCGTTCTGGCTCAACCGCCGTATGAAGCTTATTCGGGGTGTTGAGCTTAAGCTTTAAACACAAAATACCAACCGTCAAACAGCCTGGCGCCTGCTCGACCGATGAAGAGTCGCAGGCGCCTTACTGTATCAACGATATCTGTCAATCTAAGCACTCTGTCCTACAGCAGACCTGCCGACAGCGCATTTCATTTAAATAGTTCAAAATCCCAGATAAGCAGCGTTTTAAACTTTACTGATTTCACGTTCTCGACAGCATTCAATTACAAAAACCTCATGCTTGAAGCCTTCCTCAATTCACTTGGCTGCGTGTTGACGATGTCGCTCCTTGCTGGGGCTGGTTACTACACCGCCTCTCGCGGTTGGTACGACCAGAATTCTCAGCAGCTCATTGCCCGCTTGGTAACCTTTCTTTCGTTGCCCTGCTATCTCTTTGCCAGCGTATCCGAACGACTTACCCACGATGAACTTCTGTCGCTCGCGAGTGCAATGATTATTCCCTTTGCCTCAATATGGCTCGTCTTCTTCACGAGCCGCGCTGCTGCACACATCTTCCGGATAGAAAGAGTTCATTCCGGTGTTTTTTCCTCGGCCTACACCGCTTCGAACAACATGTTCATCGGCCTGCCGGTTTCCATTGCCCTTTTTGGTGAAGAAGCGGTGATTCCCACACTGCTTTATTTCTTTGCCAATACGACATTTTTCTGGACGATGGGCAACTACATGGAGTCCATTGACGGTGCGGTGCATGATCAGCGGCAGATTCCCAAGGTTTTTTCACTGACGACCATCAAACGGGTCTTCTCGCCCCCGCTGTGCGGCTTCCTGCTGGCGATTGTTCTGCTTCTGCTCGACTGGCATATGCCCGCGCCCATCATGAGCGCAGCGAAATACATGGGCGGCATCACTACACCGCTCGCATTGGTCTTCATTGGCCTCATGATTTATCGCATCGGCATACGCAACATCGAATTCTCCAAAGATCTGATGGTGGCATTGTGCGGGCGCTTCGTTATCAGTCCTTTGGTGTGTCTGAGCTTCACGATGCTCTTGCCGGTTGGACTGCCTGAACTTTATGCCAAGGTGTATGTCATTCAGGCCGCACTGCCCTGCATCACACAAATTGCAGTCCTTGCAAAATATCACCACGCAGATGTCGAATACGCAACAACCTGCGTAGCATCAACGACGTTATTAGCTGCCATAACGCTGCCCATTTGGATGATGATTCTCACAGCGATTTATTAAGCAAAAAAAATACCAGCGCTTCAAGTTAACATAAGCCTCATTCGCCAGCGCCTGTGCTTAATTAAGCTGACTCTCTCAAAAGAGAAAAGCACACTCCTTGGCAAGGCGTTTTCATTTCGTATAAATGAAAACAAACATTATTACTGTATTAGGAATGTATTCATTAAACATCCTAGATGAGAACTTCTATAGCACCCTCATACATTGGATGTCGTCCATTGATTTCCAGAGTACTCTAGGCTTTAAAAATACAAGTAAATCATTATATTAAGCCTTACCGAAATCAGGGCGGAACTGATTAATTTATCTATTTCATACTTCAGCCTTCCAGCTTATTATTTATTTTTTGTGCAGTAAAAGAAGAATACACAATCAATACCTATTAACTTGATAAACAAATAATTATAGGAAATTTTGTTTATCTATTACATCAGATTTGATTTTCAATATTCAGATTTCACTGAATTGAAATCAATTCTTTATCGCAATGAAAAGCTCGACAGGTACATTTGACTTGTTTCTAAACAGGGGGCTTTTCAGGCATGCCCAGTGCAGTCACCATCAAACGACTCAAAAAAGTTGTCGGCGGTAAATCCATTCTCAAATCCATTGATCTTGCTGTGCGTCCGGGTGAATTTCTCACATTGGTCGGACCTTCCGGCTGCGGCAAATCCACGCTGCTGCGGGTTATCTCAGGCCTCACAGAATTCACCAGCGGCTCTGTCCTGATCGATGACAAAGAGGTTTCCGAGCTTGCACCTCGCGAACGCGGTGTTGCAATGGTGTTTCAATCTTATGCGCTCTATCCGCATATGAGCGTTGCGGAAAACATCGCTACACCGCTCAATATGGCAGAACTGTCCTCGCTTGAGCGTGCACCTTTGATTGGCCGCTTGTTCGGCGCCGAAAAACGACGCTCCATTGAGGATCGCGTCAGAGCTGCAGCCAGACTTGTTGAACTTGAACCATACCTTCAAATGAAGCCGAGTCAGCTCTCAGGCGGTCAACGCCAACGCGTAGCCATTGCCCGAGCCATGGTACGCAGACCCGGTGTTTTCTTGATGGATGAACCGCTTTCAAATCTTGATGCCAGACTGCGCACCCATATGCGAGGCAAGATTGCCGAGCTGCACCAACGGCTGGGAGCCACCTTCATCTACGTCACACATGATCAGTCGGAAGCCATGACGCTTTCAGACCGAATCGCTCTCATGATGGAAGGCGAGATCATCCAGCTGGGCACACCCGACGAACTTTATGAACGCCCGGACAATATCCGTGTAGCTAAATTCATCGGCAGTCCTGAAATAAATCTTCTGCCGGCTTTAGTGAGAAGCGGTCGTTTGATTTTCAATGGTCAGGCAACCGCTCTGCGTATCGCTTCTCCGGATAGTACCGTCACAATCGGTATCCGTGCACAGCGAGTGCACACCGCAGATGTTGATGCAGACGGACCGCTCATTCAACTGACAGTGCATCGAGAAGAAACGCTCGGCGAAGATGTTCTGCTCTACGGTGAAACCGCAGTCGATGGAAGGTCATATCCGTTTGTTGCCCGAGCATCTGCCAAACAGACTTATCAACTGCGCAAAGAAAGCAGCTCTTGGAACAAGCCCATCCTGCTGGAAGCTGCGTCTTCGGGCGTATTGGTGTTTGATGAGCAAGGTGAGCGCATTGTCTCCCGTCTGAACGGTATGCAGGAGGCCGCATGAGCACTGTGCTTACAGCCGAAAAAATGCACATTCAAGACGCTCCGCGCAGACTTCGTTTCTGGCGGCCTGATGCTGCGGCAAAGACTTTCACGCTGCCGGCGTGGGCGTTAATCGTATTGACACTGATTGCGCCCATCACGATTGTGATTGTGATGAGTTTCACAGACTATCAGTTAGGCAACACAGAAGTCCGCTGGGTGGGATTGGAGAACTACTCCACGTTGGTTCTTGGAGACGACTTCCTGCGAGCATTAAAAAACACCGTTCTGTATGCCGTACTGACAGTCCCTGCCTCGGTCTTTGTCGGACTCATGCTCGCTCTATTGGTCAATCAGGTCAAAATCGGCAGTCGTGTCTATCGAGCGCTCTTCTTTCTGCCTGTTGCTTCCACCTTGGTCGCCATGGCCATCGTTTGGAAATATCTTCTTCACGACGCAATCGGTCCCATCAACCTCTTTCTGCGCTGGCTCGGTTTTGCAGGCATCCCTTTCTTTTCAAGTCCTGAATGGAGCATGTTTTCGCTTGCCATCATCGGTGTTTGGCAGCTCGCCGGCTTCAACATGGTGCTTTTTTTAGCCGGTCTGACCGCGATTCCTTCGGAGATTCAAGACGCCGCCACACTTGACGGAGCAGATTCCTTCTGGCGACGCCTCTTTACCGTAACACTGCCGCTCCTTTCACCCACCATGCTCTTTGTCGTCACCACGAGCTCAATTACGGCTTTCAAGCTTTTTGATGCCGTCGCCGTGCTGACCAAGGGCGGACCTCAAGGCGCTACAGACGTTCTTCTCTATGCAACTTATCGCGAAGGTTTTGAAAACCTAAATACTGCCGGCGCCGCGGCAATGACTGTGGTCTTCCTCGTGATCATCGTTGCTGCATCCTGGATCCAAGCACGAATTTCAGAAAAGCGGGTGTATTACAAATGATGAAGATGCTTCTAAGCCGACAAAGTCCGGCGTCTCCCCAGCAGCTCATTATCCACGCGCTGCTCCTCATTGCAGCCTTTATCACCCTGTTTCCATTTTATTGGATGGTCATCACTTCCTTTAAAACACCCAATGAAGTCTTTACAAGCGTGTTTCACTGGCTCCCGCAAGTTTGGAACGGCACTGAAAACTATCTTGCCGCCGTATCAAAAGCACCGATCTTCACCTTCATGCGAAATGGCTTGATTGTCTGCTTCGGCGTTCTCACCTGCCAACTTTTGGTAGCCATTCCAACAGGCTGGGCATTAGCCCGTTATGACTTTCGCGGCAAAAAGTTATTGTTTTTAATCGTTTTATTAGGACTTGCCGTCCCCATCCAAGCACCGGCCATTCCGCTTTTTATCGCACTGGCGACCTTTGATCTGCTTGACACATTCTTCGCCTTGATGTTTCCGTTCTTTTTGTCGGTCTTTGCAATCTTTCTCTTTCGTCAGGCCTTCAAGACATTTCCAGACGACATCGTGCTCGCTGCACGTCTGGACGGCATGAAGGAGTGGGAAATTCTCTGGCGGGTCGCGACCCCGAGCATCAAGCCGCAGATAGCCGCCTTTGCCGTCTTCTCCTTTGTTGCGCACTGGAATGACCTTTATTGGCCGCTCATCGTAGTGACGAGTCCCGACATGGTGACTCCGCCGCTGGGCATGGCGCAGTTTTCCGATCCTGAAACAGGCACCAATTTCGGTGCGTTAATGGCGGCTGCCACTGTCATGGTGATCCCAGTTGTGCTCTTCTTCGCCGTGATGCAGCGGCATTTTATGGAAAGCGTTACGCAGTCGGGCATCAAGTAAAACGCCTGGCCGCACACTCATTCACAACCCGTTTTTGGACATTTTCGATGTCCGCATTTCAAGGAATACAAAATGCCATTCAATCGTCGTCAGATGCTTCAACTCATGACTTCTTTGGCGGTTACCACGGCTTGTCCGGCCATGGCCTGGGAACCAGAGTCTCCCGTTGAGCTCGAACTTCTTCATGCGATGCCTGGCCAGGACGCCTACTTTCGTCAGGTAGCGGAAGCCTTCACTGCTAAGAATCCTAAAATCCGCATCCGCTTCCGTGCTTCACCGGCCAACTATCCCGAAGCTCATCAAAGCATTCTTCGTGCAGCCATCACCAATAAGCTGCCCGACATTTATCACTCTGCCTGGATCTACTTCGAAGAGGCCGTCCGCCAGTTAAAAAAACGCAACGCCATCTGTGATGTCACCGACCTCTTTAAAGCGGAAGGCGATGCGTGGGCGCAAGAAAATTATTATCAAAGCATGATCGACATCGGTACGGTGGACGGTCGGCTCTACGCACTCCCATTTGCCGCATCCACGCCGGTGTTCTTCTATAACGCCGATCTCGTGAAGGCTGCCGGCGGCGATCCGGACAATTTCCCGACTGAATGGGAAGAAATCATTCGTTTGGGCAGTGCCATTAAAAAGTTGGGTAATGCGGACGGTATTTCTTTCGATGTTGAAGTATGGCCTGACGATTGGCTCTGGCAGACGCTCATCCTTGAACAAGGCGGAAGCCTCATGGACAAGGACGGCAAGCACTGCGGCTTCAACAATGACTTTGGTCTCAACGCCATGCGTCTGTGCCGCCGCATTGTGACCGAAGGCGGTATGACGATGCGCGACTATGAACAATCCAGACAGCAATTCGTCGCCGGAAAAATTGGCATTATTGCCTCCTCACCCAACGCAGCCCGTGCCTTTACGGATCTTGTCGGCAGCAAGTTCAAGCTCGGATGCCAGATTTATCCGCGTATGAACAAAGATCACGGCCGGCTCCCGACGGGCGGCAATGGCGGCATGATCTTGACTAAAGATCCGATCAAGCAGCGTGCCGCTTGGGAATATCTCAAATTCGCCTGCGGGCCAGAAGGACAGAAAATAGCCGTTTTGGGGTCCGGGTACATGCCGACCAACAAACTGGCTGAAAAGCCGGAATATCTGGGGGATTTCTACAAAAAAAATCCGCTCTGGTACACGCCGATTAAACAAATTCCTTTTGCGATGGGATGGCAAGGATATACCGGCAACAACGGATTCCGCATTTGGACGAAGCAGCGGGACATCATTGGCCTCGTGATGCGCGGCAGCATCACGCCGGAAGAAGGTGTGAGACAGATCGTTTCTGCCACGGAATCCCTCTTTTAAAAATTGAAAGCCACAACAATGCCCGCTTTGCCTATGTCCTGGCCGAAACTTTTAATTCTCGACTGTGACGGCGTCCTCGTCGACAGTGAACCGCTTGCTTGTGAAGCGGATGCTGCAGCCGTGCAAATTTTCGGCACCAAAATGCTTTCCTCTGCGCAAGCCATGAAGCGTTTCACTGGCAAAAGCGCTGCGTATATGCGCGACGTTTTAACGCATGAATTTGGGGTGACGGATATCGATGGTTGCATGCAAAAAAAGGACGACATTCTTTGGGAGCTGTACCGCGAAAAACTGCACACAACGCCTGGTCTCCTTGCTGCACTTCACAAACTCCGCGAAGCGGGCATTGCACTCTGCGTAGCCTCCAACAGCGGCCATCAACGTCTTGAGCACACCTTTGCCGTCACAGATCTTAGAGCTTTTTTCGGCAACAACATCTTCAGCGCTGAAGATGTCGCTCACGGCAAACCGGCGCCCGATCTTCACCTCTATGCCGCAGCCCGAATGGGCTTTAAACCAACTGAGGCATTAGTGATTGACGACAGTCCTTCCGGCATTGAAGGCGCTTCAGCAGCCGGCATTCGTTCACTCGGATTTATCGGCACCAACCGACTGGGAAAACCATGGGAAACCGCGCTGATGGCCGCTGGCGCTCAAGACCTGATCTCCAGCTTCGATGAACTTCTGCTGAAACTTGGACTTTGCGGCAAATTTCAATCCTGCACAAATGACAATACTGCTTCCCTTTAATGAGGCCGGCCAATGGCTTCGTGGTTCTCTTCACTGCCACAGCACGAATTCGGACGGTGAGGTTCCGCCTGAACAAGTCGCAGCCCGCTATAAAGCCGAAGGCTACGACTTCATCTGCGTAACTGATCATTTTCGTCCCGAATTCAACTATCCCATCACCGATTTGTCGGTCTTTAACGATGACGTGTTTCTGACGATTCCCTCTGCGGAACTCCACATCATGGCTACTTCTTATGGAAAGCTCTGGCACTTGACGGCTAATGGGCTGCCCGGGAACTTTCAGCCGCCCATGACAGACGAAACACCGGCACAGTATGCTCAACGCGCGGCGGATGCCGGTGCCTTTGTCAGTATCGTGCATCCAAGCTGGTATCAGCTAACACTCGAAGATGCAGAAACGATAACCTGTGCACACGCCGTTGAGGTATGGAATGCCGGCTGTCAAATCATGCACAGCCGCGGCGACGGCGCTTATCTTTTGGACGGCCTGCTCGATCGAGGCCGCCACCTGCTTTGCACGGCAGTTGACGATATGCACGGACATCTGCCTGACTTTGCGCTCGCATGGGTCATGGTGAAAAGCTTAGAGCGCTCGCAGGCAGCCATCCTCTCCGCGTTGAAGCGCGGCGCTTTCTATTCGTCTGAAGGCCCGGAAATCAAGCATATGGCTCTGAACGGACGAAAGCTCGTCATGCATACAAGCGCCGCATCCACCATTCTAGTAAACGGTCAAGGTTATACCAATGCCTTTAAAACAGGCGTCAACATAACGCACACTGAAATTGATCTTTCTGACTTTGACAGCCCTTGGTTCCGCGTCATCGTGACAGCACGCGACGGGCGGCACGCATGGTCCAATCCCTATTGGTTTGAAGACATCGAAGCTCAATAAATGCTGTCAAAACCTTTCGAAAGGTGATCGATTATTCCATCAAGTGATTTCTGGTGAAAACATTTAACGCACCCAGCACACGATTGATTGATCAGTCTTTTCGAGTCCTGCCCGACGAGGCAGGAAACGGCCGACATTGGTATGGCGAAGCTCCGATGTCGGCCGTTTTTTCTTCTGGGTTAACTCTGCTGCTTTTTAAAGCGGTCGCAATACTGCGCCAGTGCAGCCGGAACTCACCTGTTTGGCGTAACGTGCCAAATAACCTGTCGTAACACGCGGCGTCCGAGGTTTCCAGGCTGCACGACGGCGGGCCAGCTCTTCATCGGAAACGTCAACCAAAATGCGGTTTGCAGGGATATCGATTTCAATCAAATCACCCTCCTCAAGAAGCGCAATTGGACCGCCAACGGCTGCCTCAGGCGAGACGTGACCGATGGCTGCACCGCGCGTTGCGCCCGAGAATCTTCCGTCCGTGATCAGCGCCACCGAACTGCCTAAGCCTGAGCCCATAATCGCCGAAGTGGGATTAAGCATCTCGCGCATGCCGGGTCCTCCGCGAGGACCTTCATAACGAATGACAACAACCTCTCCGGCCTTGATCTTCCCGCCGTAAATAGCACTGAGCGCATCTTCTTCGCAGTCGAAAACCCGCGCAGGCCCCTTATGATGCATCATTTCAGCGGCTACTGCAGAGCGCTTGACAACGGAACCTTCCGGCGCCAAATTGCCTTTAAGCACCGCAATGCCGCCTTCCTTGGAAACCGGCCGCTCGATGGTGTGGATGATTTCTTCGTTCTTAATCTTTGCTCCGGCAATATTTTCGCCAACGGTCTTACCGGTGACCGTCAGACAATCTGTATGCAGGAAACCGAGTTTGGCGATTTCTGCCATGACCGCTCGGATGCCGCCCGCCTCATCAAGCTCTTCAATATAGTGATGGCCCGCAGGCGCAAGATGGCAGAGATTCGGCGTACGGCTGCTGATCTCATTGGCGACGGACAGATCGAGGTCGATTCCGCATTCATGCGCAATTGCAGGCAGATGCAGCATGGAATTCGTCGAACATCCGAGCGCCATATCGATGGCCAGAGCATTCTCAAAAGCTTTGCGCGTCATGATATCTCGCGGCTTCAGGTCCCTTCGCACGAGTTCCATAATCTTTAAGCCCGTCTCTTTGGCCAGACGCAGGCGTGCCGAATGAACGGCGGGAATGGTGCCATTGCCGGGCAGCGCCAGTCCCAGAACCTCCGTGAGGCAGTTCATGGAATTCGCTGTGAACATACCTGAACAAGACCCGCAGGTCGGACAGGCATTGTTCTCAAGATCAAGAAACTGTTCGGGCGTGATGCGATTTGTGCGGAAACGACTCACGCCTTCAGAAATGTCGGAATAGGACACTTTGCGGCCTTCAAAATGACCTGCAAGCATCGCACCGCCGCTCACAACAATTGAAGGAACGTTGAGTCGTGCAGCAGCCATCAAAAGTCCGGGGACATTCTTATCGCACGCAGCCACCAGCACAAGACCGTCGAAAGGATGTGCGATTGACATCGCCTCCGTCGAATCAGCAATCAATTCCCGAGAAACGAGGGAATATTTCATGCCGACGTGTCCCATTGCCAATCCGTCGCAGACGGCAATTGCTGGAAAAACGATTGGCACGCCGCCTCCGAGCGCTACGCCTTGCTTCACCGCATCAACAATCTTGTCAAGATTCACGTGGCCCGGAACAATATCGTTCTTCGAACTCACAACACCGATCAATGGACGCCCAATCTCGTCGTCGCAAAGACCTAAAGCTTTTAAAAGAGCTCGCTGCGGTGCGGCGTTGACGCCGTCCTTCAAAGGTGCGCTTCTCACGGTGCTTTCTCCTGCTCGATATCGTGATGCCAAATGCACTCAGCGTCGAATTCGACGAACAGCACCGAAATCAAAAGCATCAGTACTGCTGGGGTTCGTCGGCGACGCGTCTTTAAAGAGTACAAGTCGACAATAAACGCAACTTTTCAGTGTTATCCCTAACTTAATAAACAAAAATGCTTAGTTTTCAAGCATTTTTCCGTAACACCCTAGCAAGGAGGCGCTAGAAGTTTTGATTGAAAACAATTGATAATAACTATCAAACAAATCAATTAATAGTTTTTGTTCATATTTACAGCACCATCATGGTGAAAATGCGCATCAGTTTCGTGCAACAGCGTTTCGAATCCAAATCCTCACCAGAGCAGCAGATTAAAAAGTATCCGCGGCATGTTCTTCATCGATTCTTTTTTGCAGTCGCTCCCAATCTGAAAAACGTTTGGAAACGGCTGAGAACTGCTGATCAATCTTGCTGAGCTCTGTTTTTAAATCATCGATGTCGAGCGGATCAGCCTCAATTTCCCGCAAAAATTCCGTCTCCCGCTCCACGTCATCGCGACGCCGGACCAACGCTGCAAGCGTTTCTTCAAATTCATCGCGTGTCAGACCTTCCAAAGGCGCATCCAATACGCGAACAGGGGAATGACTCGCAGGAGTTGGTATCGGCCCCTCGCCAAAAGCCTCTGCGGGATTAGCACCAAACCCCGGAGGCAGTCTCTGCATTCGCTCAAACGCGGCAAGCGTCGGATCCGATGCCGTCTGGCCGTAATCCTGACTGACTGTCGGCACGGATAATGGGGCAGTTTGAGCGCCGGCCGCTTCGCCGGGCTGGCCTGAAGACGCATTCAGTCCTTTGGGTTCAACGGCAAAGTCGAGCGTCACCGAGCCCAGTCGGAGCGGTCCGGATTCGGCCGAAAGACGAAGACGAACACCGGTAGCGCGATCAACAAGAACGGCCTCGCCCGAAGGCACAATCAGGTCGTACTGCGGCATAAAGAGCTCTCCAGAGAAGAAATAAGCCGCACATAATGGCTGCAGCTTAAGATAATTGAGCAATAAATTCTAATCGTCGGCCGGCTTCTCTCCGTCAGCTGCAGCCATAGTGTGCAGCTTTCAGCCGGTCTTCTCAGGAGCCTCAACAGCATGTTCACGTTCTTCACCATCGTGTTCGCCATCGTCTGGGCGGTGGTCTCCTTCATTCTTCTTTTCAAGGTTTGGGACAATATCGGCCCGATCGTTCTTTCTTTCTCAAAGAGCCATATCGTGCAGCTCCTCGCCATGGCGATCATCTTCCTCATCATTTGGGGCGTTCCCGGCTGGCTTTGGATGAAGATTTTCGGGTGATACACCCGCGAAACAGCATTCAGCGAAAGTGCAAAGCCGCAGCTTTTGAGAGTCAGCGGCTTTTCCTTTTGGCCAAAGTTATTCTTCGCGTTTTTGAGGTTCTGCTGATTTTTCTGAATCAAAAAGCGACTTTTGTGCTGCTGACTGAGTTGCATTTTGGTCAGCTCGGAAAACGATTGCATTGGGCGCAACTGTGACCGGTCGGCGTTCAAGTGATTCGGCCATGATGGCAAACGTCCGCTCCAAGGTCCATTCGCCCCAATCACCTACGACGACCAGACCGCTTTTGGCACGCGTCACCGCCACATTGATAAGATTGGCCGGCAAAGCCGCCCATCTGCGCTGAGCATGGCCGCGAATACCCGGAACAGATCCAAGGACAAGAAACACAATATCGGCTTCCTGTCCCTGAAACGCATGAACGGTACCGGCACGTATTTCGACTTTTTGACCGACTGCGGTGAGCCCATTAGCCCCCGTCACGCCGATTTCGCGCAGAATGCGGGCCGCTGCATCGGCAACGCTGCGAAACGGAGAAAGGATGTACACGCGCCGTCCGAAAAACTTCACATTGTCCTTCAGACGCAGAATGCAGTGCCTCAGCCAGGCCATTTCCTCACGGATCACCTTCGGATCGCCGCGCACTGACGTCACTGCTCGTCCGCGGGCATTGCGCCGTGCAGGCGGCTCATAGGAATGACCGAGGATATCGATCCAGCAGCTCGTCACCAATGTTCCGTCGTCCGAACGAGGTGTCATCTGCACCATTTGGCCGCCGTAGGAAAGTGTATTGGCGATCTCGAACATGGGACTTTGACAGCGCCGATGGGTACGAAGCGGCAATCCCGTCCAAACGTCGCTCTCGGCAACCGGATCATGAATAAGCGCCCCGACTTCCATGGTTTGATCAGCCAGAGACTGCAGTGAACTGACATGCGGGGACCAGAGACGGTCGACCGATGGATAGCGGCTGCGCAGAAATGCGTCTAATGGCTGCGGCATGCTCACCACGGGCATGAGCTGCCGCGGATCACCCAAAACAACCGCCCGCTCGGCGCGATTGAGCAGTCCTACGGCAGACTGCGCTGAGGCTTGACTGGCTTCGTCAATGATGACCCAGGCGATCTCGCCGGGGTTCACATGGGCGAGCAGCCGTGAGGTGCTCGCCAGAGTCGTCGACAGCACTGGGATGAGAAAACTGAGAAATTCAAATATATCGATGCCGCTTCCCGCGGTGAAGGACGGCGCATTTTCGGTCAGGTAAACACCAACGGCTCGAAAACCCTTTTTAGCCCAATCGGACTGTGCCCCCAAAGTCGCAGCATGAAGCGTCAGCGCCGCTTCAAAAAGTTCTGAACGAAGATTTTCAAATTCCTCGTCCACCCAGAGCGAACTCTTATGCTGCTGAGGATCTTCACTCAATGGCTTTTGAAAAGCTAGGGGCGGCGCCATACGAGAGAGCCGCTCTGTCATTCGCTGCCGACGTTCTTCGACCCGACAGTCCAACTCGAGAAACGCTTCACGTGCGCGCATCCAGACATCCTCGGGCAGCTCATGCCGGAACTCGCATTCACGCACCCAATCGTCAATTTGATTTTGTATTTGCGAACCAAAAATATTTCGGCCGCCAACCCCTAAAACTGAACGGGCAATCAATTGACAGTTGCGTCGGCTTCCAAGCGTCGCTGAGACAAGTCCCCAAACCATTTCCGGACGATTGACGCGGCCAAGCATGTCATTTCGCATCTCTTGGAGCGATCGTTCGGCATCGGCCGACAAGCGTTTGACGGCGGCTTCAGCGCCTTTCTGACTGTTCTTTTTTCCCGACGCAATGCCCGCAGCATGAGCAAACACCCCAAGTGCGCAATCCCGCCAGTAGGTATAGGCAGGACGTCCCGCAGCCGATCGGTCGTCAGTCACATTAGGGCGACGGGTATAGCTTCGCGGCAGTGCGTCGGTGATGTTGCGGATGGCGGCGTTGTTGTTTGAAGCCACCAGAATGAAGCTGTCCTTGATCACATCACGCGCAAAAGGCGTGAAGGTTTCCGATCGGCCGCCCGGCAGATTAAAAGTCACGCTTTGCTGATCATCAAAGACCTCTCGAGAATAGTTTTTCCCGGCGATCTTACGTGCGCGGCGAACAACAATCTCCGCGACAAGGTCACGCACCAGCCAGCTCTTGCCGGTTCCCGGCGGTCCGTTAACAGAGACCAGCGGTCCGAAGCCTTGCGCAGAATTTGGCCCCATGCGCAGAATACCCGCCATTGCCGCCTGCTGACAGAGATAGAGATGATGAGCGGCATTGGTGGGCCACCGTCCTGACGCAAGCGACCTAGGAGAGGCCAAATCCGCCACGACAAACGGCTCTTTGAGCAGATCAATCCGCGGGAGCTTCTCGTCCGCAGCGCATGCCAGAAGCCGCGCCAACGGCGCCCCGATGGGTGCGGCAAAAGCTTCAGATTCCGGCGGCGCAGCAGCCTCTTCGTCGACGGTCTCAACGTTGGTGTTTTTTGAGGGCAGCCCTTCTTCACCGACCTTCTCTGACGACGCCTGCAAGTGAGCAGCATAACGAACAAAGTCCGGAGCCCCGAAAGGCTTTACGCCAGCCTGCTCTAATTCCGAGTGCGCCTGACGGATATCATGGAGGTAGAAACTCTCCATAAAAACCGAACCGTCAGGGAGTCTGCGCTCACTCGGACGACAAAAACGCACAGCCGCCGAAACCGTTACGATCGAATTCTCGGGGAATCCTGCCGCCAGAATTAAGAAACGGCCAATCTCGGCAATCAATCCTTCCGGCACCGGCTCAGCTTCCTCATGCGGATCCGTCAGACGAATCCAATCGCTCTCCCCGCGTCTTTGCTCACCTTTATTAGCGACCTCCCCAGGAGCAGCATCACTTTTAAAGCGTTCCGCATTAAGGAACGCACCCGGTACGCCAGCAGCCTGGCGAAGGGTCTGGGCAATGTTGTTTTCGACCTGCCTGGCAAGCTTCGCACAGCTCATCTGAGCGCCGGTGATGAAGTCCATCGGCGGAGCGTCTTCTCTGCAGACTGCTGTGCGCATTGACCGCAGATATTCGAGCGCTCCTACGTAGCCCGCAACATGAATGCTTTCATCGATGTACTTTCCCCACGGATTGAGCATGAAAGCAGCTAAGAGCGTCGATCCGCGCAGATATGAACCGCCTTCAGCCGAACTGGCGATCCACTCTTCGTTCCAACCCGACGGAGCCGTTTTCGCAGCAGATGCAGCAGTTCCGCTGTGGCCGGCAGAAAATGCTGCAAAGGCTTTCATCTCATCAATGAGCCGCCGATAGACATCCCCTTTGGGCAGAATGCCGACATAAACCATAAAAACGGGCATCGTGTCCGTCACCACGCCTCGAGGGGCGCGTTCGGGATACTCGAAGGGTTCTTGCCAGCGTTCCTTCTGCCACTTCGCAATCGCTTCAGCTTCGCGGCCTGCAGGACGGCCGCTCTTCCACTCGCAGACTAAAAGACGCTCGTTCTCCACGACCCGATAGTCGGGCGGTGTAAGCAGTTCAATCTCCTCCCAATAACGAAGAACGTCAATCTGCTCTGCGCGAGAAAGCATCAATACACCCTTAGCGGTTCTTTTCGGCTGAACGTTCGCGTGCTATGGATTCTCGAAGTTTGAGCGAGGATTTGGCCGCCTCACGCACACGCGCTTCACGCAGCCGGCGCTCCGCCTCAGGCAGCTCCGCATAATTGGGCATCGGACGAGCATCCCAGAGCGATCGATCCGGGCGCCAGAGAAACTTCACCCGATCAGGGTACTTGGCCGGATCATCCGCAAAACGAACATCCATGCCGAGTCCAGCCGCAAAAAGAAGTTCATTGTTGAGCCAGAGTTTGGGCATATCGACGCGCACATAGGCCGGAATACCCGCCTGGGCATAGAGATCCTTCAAAGCCTTTCCCGGACGCAGCGCCCAGAGTTTGAGCTTCACAGCGCCCACGGCAGCACGAACCTCGAGCTTTGCTTCCGGTGCAGTCACCCGTGAGCGAGCAATACCGTCCTCATCTCCCATGCAAGGCACCATTTCAATGACGCCGCCCCACTGCGGAAGCGCGATCTCATGCGCGCCTTCGCTCGGACTAAGCGCAGCGTCGCGCTCGACCCCCAGGCGCCGGGTTACGGCATCCCGCACAATGATGTCTGAACCCCAGCGGCGGATTTCCTTGCGCTGCACGTGGAAGGAAAAGGTTGCATCCGAATGTGTTTCTCGAACCTGACGCAGCAGATCATCCAGCCGCGCTTTTGAAAGCGGACGAAGTCCTTCCGCAGCAATCCACGCGCGAAGACACCAAGCCTGACGAGCCGGGATGAGCTCAAGCAGCCGGTAAACCGAAAGACCGTGCGGCATGGTTTCCGAACGGCAGGCCTCAAGATCCGAACGCGCAACACTTTTGAGGACCTCAAGCGCCTCTCCGATCAAACCAACCGAGCGTGCCGCACTCGCGCTGAATCCAGGACGAATGGCTTCGAGCCGCGGAATGATTTCACTGCGAACGCGGTTGCGATCGTATTTCGGACTGTTATTCGAAGGATCATCAACATAAGGGATGCGTCGATTCTTCACATAGCGCTCAATATCTCGGCGCAGCACACCTGACCACGGCCGCAGCAGGAATACCTGCTTACGAGCCTGTACTGCTTTGGCGTCCTCCATGGAAGGCGCAGCCAATTCGCGCACTTCCGGAAACGCTGCCAGGCCTTCGAGCCCCGCACCGCGCATCCACTGCAGCAAAAATGTTTCAATACGGTCGTCTTCATGGTGAGCCGTCATGATGATGCTGCAGCCCGATTTGAGTGCGTACTGCGCGAGCGCACGGTAGCGAACATCTCGGGCAGCAGCTTCAATACCGTCTCCCGATCGCTGGACGCGTACGCGCACTGCTTCAAAAATGACGCCTCGTTTCTCGCACTCCCTGCGGCAGTGCTCCTCCCAGGCATCAGCTTCTCGCTCCAGGCCATGATGCACGTACACGGCTCGAAGTTCAGCAATCAGCTGCTGCCGGCGATCCGCCGCAATGCGGGCTGCAACATCCAGGAGAGCCATAGAGTCGCGCCCGCCCGAAAGGGCAACAATCACGCGGACGGGATTCAGCGGCACCAGCATGAATTCCGGGCTCGAGCGTCCAAGCAGATGATCCGACGCCTCCGTGAGCGCACTTTTTACCAGTCCGCTCAAACGCTGTGCGAGCGCAGTACCCGCCGTCGGCGGCCGCTTTTTCTTCGTCTGCTTTGGACGATTGAGAAGCGCTTCGGCTTCGAGCTGCTCAATTAAAGGCAGATCAGGCAATTTAGCGGGCCCCGTGCGCGGAGCCTCCGGGTCTGCATCCGCTTCAAATATCGGCAGCGGATACGCATCGTCAAACGCTTCAAGCGCTTGTGCGCCTTCCTGAAGTGAAGATTCTTGCGCCTGACGATCACGAGCACGTATGAGCGCATCGGCTCGAATGCCTTGCCGGCGCGGACGCGTACTTGCAGAACTGGTCCGGCGCTTGGCTTTCGGCGCCGTTTTTTCACTCTCTCCAGAACGCTTCGCTGAAGAAGACGTCTCTTTGGCCGCAGCACGTTTTTTCGGCTTCACGGCGGGACCGACAAGTCCCTTTACCGTTGACACAGCTTCCAGCGTCAAAACAGCCTCAGCCGCCGATGCCTTCTTCTGCACGTCTTCTTTGCTCATAGCTTTGAATGTCTGTTGGAGTTGCAATGTATTGATTCTAGCGGCTCACCATACTGCGGCACGTCGATCCGCCCTTTTCAATAAGGACAAAAAACGGCTTGGGCACCAAAATACCTAAGCCGTTTCTGTCATACGGTCACAGTCGTCGACCGCCCTGCAGCAGCGGCCGACAAGACTGTTTACCGATCGCGATCACCCAAGCTTCGGAAGCATTGGCATCGAAACGCCGTCAATGCCCACGAGTGCAAGCGTCGTGAGAAGTGCGAGCTGCGGACCTTTTTCCATGCCGGTCGAATCAAAGAACTCCTTGAGTGAGTGCTCGTTATGCGTTACGCCGCCCGTACCGATACAGACAGAAGGAACGCCGATTGAGATGGGCTTATTGGCATCCGTTGAGGATGGACGACACTGCTTCACTTCAAGATCCATCTGCTTCATTGCGCAGAGCGCCGCCTGAACTGCCGGAGAGTCATCGGGCTGCATACCGGCAGGACGATTGCCGATCTGCGTGAGAACGAGCTTAAGCTGACGCTCCAGTCCGGCTTTCGGCCAGCGCTTGTTTTCGAGCTCAACGCCGAGCCGGAAAGCGTCAAGCGTCTTTTTCTCCAGCAGGTCAAGCTCCTCAAGATTGACTGAACGCATGTCGACATCGACTTCACAGCGCGCCGCAATCGTATTGACTGTCGTGCCGCCCTTGATGGTGCCGACCGTGAAGGTCGTCTTCGGATCAGTCGGCGGATCAAAATCAGCGATCACATTGAGTGCGCGTCCCATGGCGTGAATGGCCGAGGGCACCATGCCGTAGTCGAGGTAAGAGTGACCGCCCGTTCCCTCAATGGCGACGCGCCAACGGTGAGCTCCCGTGGCGCCGTTCTGGACGGTATTGACGTCGGCCATGTCGAGCGCAATGAAGCCGTCAATTTGACGCGAGCCGTCAAAGAGCGCCTTAGCGCCTCGAATGTCACCGTTGCCTTCTTCTCCAACCGTGCCCACAAACAAAATGTCACCCGTCGTTGCGATCTGTGCACGGTTGAGCGCACGCAGCACCTGCAGCATGCTGCGCAGCCCCGAAGCGTTGTCGCCAATACCGGGCCCGCGGTAGAGCGCGCCGTCCTTTGTCACTTTGAGATCCGTGCCGGCAGGGAAAACCGTATCAAGATGAGCGGCGATCGCGAGCACCGGACCAGCGCCCGTGCCGGGGCGTCGGCCGACCACATTGCCCGACTCATCCATCACAACATCGGTGAGGCCATATTCACGCAAGAGCTCCATGATGAGTTCACCGCGAACTTTTTCGGCAAAGGTTGGGGATTCCGTCTCAGAAATACGGATCTGCTCGGCCATTGCGCGTTCAACTTCCTCAGCACAGACCTCAAAAGCGGCCTCCACGGCTGGAAGACCGCGAAGCGCTGCAACACGCTCGAGCATCTTGGGTTCAAGCTGAGGGACATGATCTGCCATGGAATTTCTCCTTAAGGTGGCGCGCAGACTATCGAAGTCGGCGGCGCAAAAACTCAACACTCTGCACTGCGCCGGATGAATCAGAATACGTTGAACGGCTCCGGCGAATGCCGCCTAAGATCATACCTGCATCTACGCACTTTTCTTTAGAGAACCATCCCGAAGGGGGCTTCATTCAGGCGCGATTAAGGCCGGCGCGCGATGCTTCAAATACAAATGAAAAAACAATCGAAACCTGTGTCTGCAGACATGGGTTGGATCCATTAAGGAGACCCCAAAGTGCCGAATCGCTCCCTTCCTGCCGTCCGACTGCTCTGTGCTGCAGTGATGCTTGCCGCCGCTGCTATGACCAGCGCCGCCCAAGCTTCAGCCGATGCGCAAGACGCTTCCAACGTCCTCAAAATGAAACCGGGCGCGTATGTTGAATCGGCTATCGGCTGGAACGGCCCGATTGAAGTCAAAACCACGGTGTCAGACAATCGAATTGACAGCATCGAAATCCTCAAGAGCGATGAAGTTCCGTACATTGCGGATGAACCGATGAAAGCGATCATCCAAAAGGTCGTGAGTGAACAAAACTTGTCTGTCGATGTCGTTACGGGCGCTTCGCGTTCCAGTGAGGCCCTTCTGCGGGCCGTCGGTCAGGCCGTGCAGGCCGCCGGGGGCGACCTCAAGTTCTTCACGCACGAACCGGTACCCATTGATCCTGCAACGCTCCCAGAAGGTGAAGAGGCGCAAGCAGACGTCGTCGTCGTTGGCGGCGGTGCCTCAGGACTTGCAGCGGCAGCGGCAGCACTCGAATCCGGAGCGCGCGTCATCGTGCTCGAAAAAGCGCCTCATACGGGCGGCAGCGCAGCGCTTTCCGCCGGCATTGTGACTGCTGCCAGCACCGACATTCAGAAAGCGTCCGGCTTGCCGGCAGATTCAGCCGGTCTTGCCAAACTTTGGCTTGAAGATCAAAAGCGTTCAGTCAAAGGCGCCCCCGCCAATCTGCCCGATGCAGCACAAGTTGAGGCACTCGTGAAGCAAAGCGCTGAAACGGTTGACTGGCTCACAAAAAAGGTCGGCATGCAGTTCTCCGCCAATGCCGCCGCTGCTGACGGGATCGGCGCCTATCAGCTGCTGCCGATTTCATCCGACGCCTCTCGTCCGGCTGGCGCAGAGGAAGTGGAAAAGCTCGAGCAGTATGTGAAAAAACTCGGCGGCATCATTCGCACCGCCACCCCTGCCTGGAAGATTCTGACGACTGACGACGGCCGCGTCTCCGGCGTTGCGGCTGCCGACGGAAAGAACCGCTTCACTTTCCATGCGAAGAGCGTCGTGCTCGCGTCCGGCGGCTTTGCTGCAGACCTCATGAAGGTAACTTCTCGCCAGCCGCGCTGGGCAGTTTATGTGGAGCGCGCCGGCGCAGCTAAAACAAGCACGGGCGACGGACTGACGATGGGCCTGCAGGTCGGTGCCAAGGAAGTTTCCGACAGTTGGCTGATGGGCACTCAATTTGCCCCTGCTTACCCCGAAATGACGGCCGCCATGCTCGGAGAGCGAGGTTTTGCGGGCGCAACGCTTGTCAATGAAAAAGGGCTGCGCTTCGTTAAGGAAGACCTTCCCAATATCACGAGTGAAATGAGTCAGCAGCTCGACGTTTGGCTCATCACAGACAGCAAGGATCCCGAGAAAGCCAAGACGCTGCGCAATTACTTGGGATTTGACACCGTCGTTCACGGCAACACGCCTGAAGAACTTGGCCGCCGCATGGGAGCACGCGCCGACAATGTCAAGCAAACGATTGAAAAACTCAATGCCGATGCTGCCGCGGGAAAGGATACTGCCTTTGGCCGCGATCCCATCAATTTCACCAGTCTCACACAAGCCCCTTACTTTGCCGTCAAGGTCCGTCCTGTCATTTCCGGAACGATCGGCGGATTCGTTGTCACGCCTGACTTCCAAGTGCTTGACAATGCACTCAAGCCCATTCAAGGGCTTTGGGCCGCAGGCGAACTGGCCAATCGGGCCTTCTACAACCGCGTTTACGAACCCGGAACAAGTCTCCTGATTGCCTATGCTTCAGGACGTGCAGCAGGAACCTCCGCCGCCAAGGCTGCGCTTTCCAAATAACCTAAACCCTCTGCCAACCATTTTCGACGCCGGTGAAGCTGAGCTTCATCGGCGTTTTTTGCCTTTACGAGGGCTGCGAATAGAGTGTTCACAGCCAGCACAGTCAATGCGCATCCCAAAAAACGCATGCATGAATGCATCCCTTTAAATGAAAACGTACTTTAAATAGAAACACCTAGTCCAATTGACGGATGTTTCAAATACTCCTTAAGTTCAAAACAGCGAATTCAGCGGGTTGTCCTGAGGCCGTGGATTTTTAAGCCAAAATGTCGTTTACGGTAATGTGAACGCTGTTTATATCGGCATTCCTTAGTTGAACAACGCGGAGTAGGATGACTTTAAGCGCCGCAGAGCGCATGTCTCCGTTTCCCCCAATCCAACGGAGAAAAACAATCAACGCACACTTGTCTCCATACGAAAGGAGAAATCCTCATGAACCCAACCCTTCGGAACTGGCTGATCATCTTAGTGGTCGGCGCAGCCATCTGGTTCTCGCCGATACCGACGGGACTCAAACCGGACGCCTGGCACATCTTCGCGGTTTTCGTCGCAACCGTGCTTGGCTTCATTCTTCACCCGATGCCGATCGGCGCCATTGCCTTCATCTCACTCACCTTCTGCTGCTTTACGGGGCTCTTGAAGACGAGTCAGGTCCTGATGGGCTTTGGCAACGGCACCATTTGGCTGATCGTCTGCGCGTTCTTCCTCTCACGCGCCTTCATCAAAACCGGATTCGGCCGCCGCATCGCTTATGTGATCATCAAGCTGATTGGGCGTTCTTCGCTCACGCTCGGCTACTCCATTGCACTCTCTGAACTTGTGGTGTCGCCGGCCATGCCGTCAGCCACGGCTCGAGGGGGCGGCGTTTTCTATCCGATCGTTCGTTCGCTTTCCGAAGCTTTCGGATCGCAGCCAGGTCCGAGTTCGCGCAAAATCGGCGCTTATCTGATGCAGGTCGGCTATCACACCGATGCCACGACCTGCATGATGTTCCTCACTTCAATGGCCGGCAACCCGCTCTGTGTGGGGCTGGCCGCTTCCGCCGTCGGCGTGGAAATTACGTGGACTAACTGGGCGCTGGCCACCATTGTCCCGGGACTCATCTCGCTCACGCTTGTTCCTTGGGTAGTAAGCCTGCTTTCGCCTCCTGAAATCAAAGCCATTCCCAATGCACGCGAACTCGCGGAAAAAGAGCTCGCAGCCATGGGACCGATGTCTAAGGATGAAAAGGTGCTTGCCTTTGTCTTCGTCATGTGTCTCGTGCTCTGGGCTACGGGCAGCTGGACGCATCTCGGCGCCACTCCGATCGCCATGCTCGCCATCGCAATCATGCTGATTGCCAAAGTTCTCTCGTGGCAGGACATTCTTTCTGAAAAAGGGGCCTACGACGCAATGTTTTGGATGGGCGGCCTCATGTCGCTCGCCACGGCGCTGGGCAAGTCCGGCTTCATCACCTGGGTTGCCAAAGACACCGCAGAAATCATCGGCAGTGCCGGTCTCGGATGGATCGCCTCCTTCCTCATTGTGATCCTCTTTTACACCTACTCCCACTATTGCTTCGCCTCAGTGACAGCGCGTATCTCTGCCATGTATGCCGCTTTCGTCGCCGTAGCGGCAGCATGCGGGACGCCGGCTTTAATGGCAGCACTTACTTTCGGCTTTTTCGCCAACTGCCCGATCTCGCTCACGCACTACGGCAATGGGTGCGGTCCCGTCTATTTCGGTGCCGGCTACGTTTCGCAGGGCGAATGGTGGCGCAACGGCTTTGTCATTTGCACGATGAACGTCGTGATTTGGCTGACCATTGGTATGGCCTGGTGGAAGGTGATCGGTCTGTACTAATTTGAGCTGCGCGCTTTCTCATTACCACGGAAATACACTTTTTCCGTTTCTAAGGTCCGTCGGGAAATAAGTTCTGACGGGCCTTTTTTATGCCTGCCAGCCTCAATCCGATATTTGCCTTCGATTTATCAAGGAACGGAGAATCCTGTTGACGTCAGCGAGTTATCCACATGAAGAATCCACAAGTCGGGTGGAGAATGCTGTGGGCAACTCTTATTTCCCCTGTATCTCAGGCGTCATCAAGGCAGCTTAAAAATTAGGCAACTATTTTATTCACCGTTTTGCCCACATTTGACTGCACATACAAAGCCGGCCGCCAAAGCGCAAGCAGGTCCTCAAGTCCCATTCTGGCGTTGGCCGGGCTGGTTGACGGCAGAACGCGCACATCCAAATCTTTAAGCATATCGGCATGCGCAGTAAGAACGGGGACTGCGTGACGGCGCCACATTTGAGCGGCCTTTCCGCCATTGAGACAAACGCGTTCTATCGTGGGGTGTGCGGCGAAAAATGCTGAAAAATCGTTTACCTGCGGGCGAAGAATGGCTGAATCTAAGCTCCCCGTCCGTTCACAGCTTTCAATAGTGTCCCAGAGCGCAGCTCCGGATGCCTCCAGCGCATCAAGCCGCTCTTTATATGGAAGGGTCGGATCAAATCCGAAGCACTCTCCAACGACTCGCCAGAAACGATTCCTTGGATGCGCGTAATAACAGCCTGCGGCCAATGAAGCTTCACTCGGCATACTGCCTAAAATCAGAACCCTCGGCTCAGTGCCGACAACGGGCTCAAAGCCAATAAGGCGTAAATCGTCAGTTGTTTTTCCCATAAACATCATTGAGGGATGAAGGCGGTCCGCTTAAGAACCCACAAAAAACGGCGCCGTCGGACCATCGTATCCAACTTGACGCCGCTTGAACCCGATCTGAATTATCTCCGGCCTTTTCATTTCAGCAGATCATGCCGTGAATTCAGGTCTTGACTTTAGTTCGGTTCAGTTTTTCTCGTTTATTCGACCAAGACAGGCTACTTCAGCAAAGCGTCGAGACCAACATCACAGACGCCGCCGACACACCACCCCATCGCCTTTAGAACGATCGCCAGAAAGATGAGGAAGAGCACAAACAGAACCAGTCGGCCCCACGGGTACATCCCATGTCCATTTGTTCTTTCGGTCATATGACCTCCCTCTCGAACCAGCTGGCTCGGCGATGGAATCATCGCCTACAAGCGCTTTCGATTCTCTTTGTTTTGTTTTAACACAATTTGACAAAATAGCCAAATTTTCCTTACTGAACAAGCGTTCAGCATATTGAACTTGATCCAGACAGAAAGTGTATGCCAAATTAGCGTCAGAAGACGTCACAAAAAAACAAGGCGTTTTCAGCCTTTCATATCTAGACCAAGCATCCGCAGCATTGCCTCAAGCGAAAGCAAAACGTCTATCATCGCGCATCACATTCAAATTCAGCCGCTGCTCTATATGAAAAAAGCCTTTCTCCAACTCCACCTTTCCGTACTCCTCGCGGGGTGGACTGGCATCTTCGGCAAACTCATCACGATGTCGCCAGGCTTCATCGTGCTTTGGCGAATCATCATCGCCGGCACCCTGCTCTGGGGATGGCTTGCCCTGCGGCGCACGATTGAATATGTGCGCCCCAAAGACCGTCTCGGCATCATGGCCGTCGGTGCGCTGCTGATGATTCAATGGACTCTTTTTTACGCTGCAATCAAGGCCTCAAACGTCTCCATCACGATTGTCACGTTCTCCTCCATGGGATTTTTTACGGCCATCCTCGAGCCGCTCATTACGCGTACGCGCATGAGCATCAAAGAGATCGGTTTTTCAATCCTCACGGTCTTCGGCATTTCGCTCATCTTTCACTTCGATACACAGTACCGAACCGGCATTATGCTGAGTTTGACGAGTGCGGCTGCAGCCGCCGCGCTTGCCGTCTTTTTCCGCATGTACAAAGCAAAGTATCGTGCAACGACGGTTATGAGCTGGCAGCTTCTCGGCGGATTGGCCTGTGCGCTCGTGCTCATGCCTTGGTACCTTTCCATCACTCCGCCGGAGTCTTTCCTGCCAACCCCAATCAACTTCCTTTACTTGCTCATTTTCGCGAGTTTCTGCACGATTGGGATGTACATCCTGCAGATTCAGTCGCTCGAAAAAATCTCCGCCTTCACCGTCAACCTCACCTATAACTTGGAACCCATCTATTCCATCATTCTCGCAATGATCCTTTTCGGTGAAGCCAAAGATCTCGGCCTTTCTTTCTACATTGGCCTGGCCTTCATTGCACTCTCTGTCGGCTTGCAGACGTGGTCGGTGATGCGCATTCAGAAACGCGTGGCAGCACTCGATAAACTCGCAGCTGAAGATTCCGACAAGAAGCCGCATCCGGTCTTCATTGAACCCATCGGCAGCCGCAAGGAGCGCGAATAGATGCATGTGCTGGGGCCCCGCGCGGCTCGGTCTCTGCTCCCTGAGCTGTCACGGAATGGGGCGAAGCTTCTCGCAGTTCACTGGCATTGGCCTCGGGTTCTCGAAAGCTTGCGTCCCTTCAGCGGGCATTGTGACGGCGGCCTTCCCTTGACACTCAAGAGCAAGCAAACCCTAAACCCTCAGTCTTCGCGGCTGCGGTTCCATGCACGGATGAAATTCTTGGCCTTGCCGCACATCCAGCCCAGCTGATAGAACTTGCTTCCCATCGACTGAATGATGCCCTCGACGTCAACCGGCGGGAGTTTCTCAAGGATGTAGCCTTGGAGTTCGTCACGAAGCACATCCTGAGGTGAACGATTGCGCATTTCGCTCACGGCACGAAGCGTCCGCATGGCTTCAGGCGAAAGGCCGCGGAAAATGCGTCCCAGTGCTTCTTCCCGAAGCCGATTCTCGAGTTCAGCTTTGAGGCGCGGGTCAAGTTCTCCCGACATTTTTAATCCTCCGGCCATTCGGCAAGCTGACCGGCAAAGAGATTGGCCCAGCGTGCAGCAAAGATCACGGCTGGTTCCGTCTCAGCGGCACTCGATGCAGGCAGCCCTGCTTCAAGTGCTTCGGTAAGCATCGCTTCACCCTCACGAACGAAAAGGCGAGCCGCTCGTGCAATGGTCCGGTCATCACCTTGACCGCCTTCAATCGAAAGATGATCACCAAAGATACGTTCGAGTTCGTCACTCAAGCCATACGGATGCCATTCATCCACCGTCTCAAAATGGCGGTTTTCACCTGAGAATGTAGAAGCAAGCCAGAAAACCAGCTTCTCATTGGCTGCATCGAGCTCCTCGGGCGTCATTTCACCCGTACGAAGCATCGAGAGGCGCTTGGCCATATTGCGCAGCGCCTGCCGAAAAATACCGTCAACGATATCAATGGCTCCGAGGCTGGGTTTTTGATCCGCCCTGCTGCTGTAATCTGCACCACACCCTCCGCCGCAGCGCCGAGGGCCGCAGGATCCGCATTTCATCAGCGCATTCCTTCTGTTTCGTTGAGGGTGTCGCCCAAAAAGCGCTCCCCCCAAACAAATGCCGTGCGTTCGATTCGCACTTTAAGACGTTCCGGAGTAAGCTCGCCGCCTTCGGCCGCCGCGGCTTTAAGCATCGTATAGATTTCCCGCAGAAATACCCGCGCCGCATGCACCATGAGCGCACGGGGATTCCCCGCGTCAACACCTTGCGGCAGATCGCGAAAAAGTGCAGGAAGATTCGCTTTCATTGCAGCAACGAGCTCTGGACCGGGTTTCGGCGTACCCGGCGCCAGCATAAGACGAATTCGTTCATGCTCGCCCATCAGAATCTGCGCAAGCGTGCGCACAGTGGCATCATCACGGCTCGATGCCTCGTCGGGTTTGAGTTTCCCTGCACGCACATCCACAACATTCTGAATGACGCCCGTTACGATGCTCGCCAGAAAATCCTCAAATTCGCGTGCGGAAAGCTCTGCGGGATCCGTCTTCTCAGCCTGCACGGAAGTGTTCTCACGGCCTTCCTGACCAACCGCATTTTTAACGGCTTGGTTGATGAGCGTTTTTTCCATCCTTTATCCTTTCACGGCAGCGGCGGCAGTCAGCGCGCTTTAATGCCCAAAATCTTTTCCGCCCAGCCGAGCATCCAGGCATGGAGCGTCTCCTGAGACAGGAAGTCGTGAAATGCAGCTTCATCGGGTTCGCGGTCAGTCGTCTGAAACCACGCATCGGCCATCATCAGCAGTTCTTCAAAAAAGACGTTGACTGCAAGCGTAACGATTTGTGCATCGTCGTCAAAAAGCTTTCGGTCCTCCGAACTCATTGCATTCAAACGACGGCCAAGCTGCTGACGAAGTCGGGCACCCGCCTTCGCCGTCGAAAATCCTGCAGGCAGCTCCACAATACCGCTTTGATCTTCAAAAAGCGCCGCCAGGCCAAAGACGATTGCGGCAATGCGTTCATCGCTTTCGCCCTCAGACTCCATACCAGCGTGCTGACCATAAACGGCATGAAGAAAATCAGATGCAGCACAGCCGAAAAGCTCTGCGGCTGCAGTCGGATCGGCCAGACTCGGCCGAATAGAGAGAGCGCCGGAAACTGCCTCCTCAGGATGGTGTGTCTGCATGCTGTTGTTGGGATCTTCCTGAGTCATAGGGATCGTATGAACTGTGAGATTAAGGTTGCTGCAGTCTCTCAACGGACCGCTGGTTCAAGGATTATATGGTGAAGAAGCTGTGCGCTCTGAGACAGTGTTCGAGTGTGTTTTGTCGGCCGCTCTGCACCGAGCAAACGGCGGTGATGCGACACCTGCTCCAGTCGAAAAAAATATGCCGCTTCCAAAACGAGCATAAAAAAATCCCGCAGCCGGTCAAAGCGGAGGGAGGAGGAAGCCGGCTGCGGGAGGAAACAGGGCGCTCACTAAAGAAGTATCCGCGAACACATCATCCGCACAAGGAGGCTCAGAAATGCGGAAGGGCTCAAGCGGTTCGATCGAGCTGTATGCCCTGCAAATTCAATGTATCTCTTTTAGATACCGTTCGAAAGAACTGAACGTTATTCTTTGGCCGGCTTATGCGTCGGCGCAATTTTTCATGGTTTACCGCGGGTTTTTACTCTAAGATCAAATAAATAACAGTGTTACAGTGAGGAAGCTTGCTGATTGCAGATTCATCACGAACCTTCGAGCAGCTTCAAGGACTTCAGCCGCCTCACCGGCTCGAACGCATGCAATGGATCCCGCCCGCTGCGGCCTCTATTTCTGCCTGAATCCCTTTTAAAAGCGCTGCCGGCGACGCAAATCGCGCCAATGCGGCAGCTTCGAGCTGCACTCGGTCATCGGCGTTATGGCGCTCTTCAATCACTACTGAATCGATTCCGGCCGACTTTGCGCCGCGAATGCCGGGAAGTGCATCCTCCACCATGATGCATTCCTCGGGCTCTGCCTTTAATGCGTCGAGCACTTTGTAAAAGCCTTCTGGATCGGGCTTTACGTGTGCGACATCGTCTCTCGTCACAATCAAATCCATGATTTCCGAGAGCGGCGCAGCGGCTATCATCGATTCGTTCTGAGAGGCATAAACATCAATGTTGCGCCGACGAGTTGTGGTAACGATTGCGAGCTTCTTACCGAGTGCCTTGAGGTATTTGATGAGCTCTGCAGCCCCTTCGCGATAGTGCACGCGTGTGCGCAAAAATTCCTGAGCGAGGCTGTAGCGCTGAAAATGAATTTCTTCAGGGGTTCCAGGCAGGTCAAAAGCACGCTTGAGATCAGCCATGTACTTCAAATAAGCATCAGACCCCTCGCCGTAGGTCTTCATCGCCCGTATGCGAAGCGTTCCTGCTTCATCCTCGGAGAGCATTACGCGGCCGTTTGACAAGCGGCGCATCAGCTCTTGATCCACCTGACTCCAAACGCCAAGCGAATCAATCAGCGTGCCGTCCAAATCGAAAATAAAGCAGCTCCGTTCATAAAACATGTTTAAGCAGGCTCCGAGAGAAGAAAAGTCAACAGAATGAGCGCCAAACTCTACCGCATTGTGTCGATAAGACACGTTTGCGCCGCGTTCCGTCCAGCAATACGACCGAACACAAATGCATCAAGCAGTCCGCTGCCGCCCAAACGGAATTTTCCATGCACGCCGCCGGTGACTTCACCCGCTGCATAGAGCCCAAGGACGGGCCGCTTTTGACTGCCTGCATAAAGCACTTCTGCCTTGGGATTAATGGCGATGCCGCCGCACGTGTAATGCACTTCGAACCGTTCTCGGCCAAAGTAAAAGGGCGGCTCCTTCAATTCCTGCAGAAACCGCGTTCGTCCGAAATCCGGATCCGCGCCAGTCCTTGCCGCTTCGTTATAGCGGGCAAACACTTCGGAGAGCTGAGCTGACGAAATGTTCATCTTTTTTGCAAGCTCTTTGAGTGATGCTGCACTCTCCACTAATCCCTGCTGAACCTTCGTCGCAAAAGTCGCACCTTTTCGGCTGCGGCTATCCGTAATCACCCAAAATTCACTTCCCCCTGCAGCAGTCAGATCAGCAAGCACGGTATCCCACGAGGCCGTTTCATCGGTGAATCTTTCGCCGCGGGCAGTGAGGAAAATTTCTGCTCCGGGATAGTCGAGCACTCGTCCGCCCCAGAAAGGAATGGCAAGGACATACTCCATACCGACCAAACCTGCACCGACAGCTTCGGCCATGCGGATGCCGTCACCCGTTGCCGGATCTTCTTCAATTCGCCCCGGGCTGTATGTAGTCCCCAAATCCATGGAAATCCATGGTGCCCACCGAGCACGCATCAGGCGATTGGCGCCGAAACCGCCTGAGGCAATGACCACCGACTTGGCCATCAATGTTTTGTGCTCGGGCGAATCCGCATCCATATCGGTCAATTCAACGCCAAGCACGCGGCCGTTATGCATCACGAGCGCTTCGACCCGCTGGCGGTAGCGTACCTCGACGCCGAGCTTGTGGGCACGACGCATTAAAGCGCGGCTGTATGCCATGCCGCTTCGCGCTTGGATCGTTCGATGCGCGCGAGGATAGACACCGGTGTAGGCTTCATAAAGCGCTGGATCAAATTCAACCCCCAGGCTCTTGAGCCAAGCAAAGACGTCAGCACTCGAACGAACCATCGTTGCGATGAGGTCCGGATCGCCCAGACCGCCGCCGCCCTCATAGGTGTCGCGGAAAAAATGTTCTGCCGAATCGGTTCGGCCGGAACGCTTTTGCCCTTCAGGGTCAACGGCATTGAGCATGCCGGAACTCACCATCATGTGGCCGCCAGCAAGTGCTGTTTTTTCGAGCACGACCACACGAACCGCTCCCGCTTCCTTAGCGGCGATTGCTGCCGCAAGTCCCGCTGCCCCTGCCCCGATGACCGCCACGCTGCAGCTTTCAGCATCACTCATTTCAGGCTCCGAAGCCTTCACTGCGGAGGAAAGCGTGAAGGCAGCAGCAAAAGGAGGCAACAGCCCCGCCGCTCCAACGAGCTTTCTGCGGGAAATCGTCATGACGAACCTCCCGCTTTGTCGGTCTCGGCAAGAAGCCCTGCCATCTCCAATGCCTTGGCCATTGCGACAGCCGACCGCACGCCCAGCTTTCTTGCCGCATTGCCGCGATGGAGTTTAACGGTCGGCAATGAAATAGACAGTCGATCGGCGATTTGCTTATTGAGCAGTCCTTGAGCCACAAGCCTCGCCACCTCCAGTTCACGTTCAGTGAGGAGCGCCGCTTTTTGAGCCAAGTCCACCTGTCCGGCTTCGGCAGCGATATCTGCCAAATTTTTCTTCACGGCTTTTTCCACCGCAGCCAGAAGCACCTCAGACGCAGCGGGCTTGACAAGAAAATCCATGGCTCCGCGATGCACGGCCTGCATAGCCATGGGAATATCGCCGTGGGCGGACAAAAAAATCACAGGGAGCAGACTGCCTCGCTCAACGAGCGTCTCATGGAGCTCCATCCCAGTCATGTTGGGCATGCGGTGGTCAAGGAGCAGGCAGCCCGAGCGCCGCGGATCATCCATTTCCAGAAATGCAGCTGCACTTTGGTAAGTCATGACCTCCCAGCCGCCCATACGCAGCAGGAATGCCAGACTTTTCAATTGCTCGGCATCATCATCCACAATCCGTACGAGCGGCGTATCCAAAGCTTTTGTCATTGCACTCCTCCTTTTCCTTTTTCAGCCGCAGCGCTTGAGGACTGACTGCTGCCTTTATCCGTCTCATGCGTCCCTTCCGGCGGTTCTGCAGCCTCAATCACGGCTTCAGCGCAGACACCCTCTGTCGGGAGCTGATAAAACTTCAGCTGTCCGCCGTGGCGATCAGCAATCCCGCGGCAAATAGAAAGACCGATGCCCATGCCCTCCTGCTTCACGCTGTCGCCGTATCCGGTGAGTCTGGCAAATCCTTCCGGCGACAGCTTGGGACCGTTGTCGGTCACATGCAGCACATAATTGTCTCCTTCACGCGCGAGCGATACGCTCACGAACCCTTTGGGATTTTTCTGTGCGGCATGCGCTGCATTGCGAATGAAGTTGAGGACGAGGAGCTCAAGCTCCAAGGCGTCACCCAATACCCAGGCAGGACGATCGTCCTCGGGATCGGCAGCGAGATATTGGCCCGGGGCCGTGTAAATCGGCACCCGACGCGCATCATGGCGCTCAACGATCAATTCCGCCCGCCGCACAACTGCAGTCCAGTCGGTGGGTTTAAGAGGTTCGGTAGAAGCTTTGGCATACCCGCGCACTCGGTTGACAATTGCCGTGATGCGGTTGGCTTCCTCTGCCATCGCTGAAAGTGCATCATCGGCTAATGCACGGTCCGCATCATTGGTCTGTCGATGAGCATTCCAGAGCTTCAGACCGCCCACGTAGTTGGAAAGCGATGAGAGCGGCTGCTTAAGTTCATGCGCAAACATTGAACTCATCTGTGAAAGCATGCCTGCTCGTTCAATGGCCGAAAGCTGTTCACGCGACACCCTTGCTTCATTTTCCATCCGCTCTTTCTCTTCCAACGCAGTGCGCAGAGCTTGAGTCTTCACGCGCACCAGATAGCGGGATCGAAGCGCATGGAAAAGTACAAAGAGAAACACCGCAACGAGCGCAGCAAACCATTCTGCGTGGCTCTTCATAAAACCTGCGACCGTTTGTTCATCCAAATAACTGTAGGGCCCGAAATGGAGCGCTTCCATTAGGCTGCGTACGCTCGACAGATCCACGCGCAGCCCCCAGCGCCAGCCGTCGTTCTCGGGCAAGCTGAAGGCAACGGCAGCCACTCGGCGAACCTGATTCCCGTCCGCCCACGCCATATAGCCGAGCGTCCAATCTGGGTAGAGCGGCGTGCTCGATAAACACGCGCCCGGCGTTCGTTTTAGTACTGCTGCCGGACGAAAGGCTTTGGGATCGATCATCCCTTCAGCGGCAAGCGCCTCAAAAGTACACACGCTGATAAGTCCTGCGTCCGCACGCCCCGAAAGAACGGCATTAAGCACCTCAGGGACGTCGTGCGGCCGCCAAACTGCCTCGGAAAAGAATTTCCGCGGATCATGGTGATCCGCTAAAAGCCGCCCCGCCAGCCACTGCCAAGGCCCAAAGGCAACACTGCTTTCTACCGCTATGCGTGCGCCTTCGAGGCTCTCCAAACTGCCCAAATCCCTGCGCTTGGCGTCAACGACAAGCAGTCCGCCGGCAGCACTCTGCGAGGATTCTTCTGCATGGGTATTGAGTCGTTCCCGTGCGGCGAGCGGCACTGCGCCAGATTCATTGACAAGCGCCACCATGGTGCCGGCAGTCGCGAAAACAAACGGAATTTTTTCCGCCCTGACAACATCAATAAATCCGCGCGAAGGAATTTGACGAATGTGTGTGCGCCGATCCGGAAAAGCCACGCGCAGCCCTTCGGCAAGACTGGCGAGCATGCGGATATACGACTCATTGCGGTCTGTTTCCTCGACCGCAAAAACGAAATCATCGGGACCGATTGTCGTCGAGGCTTCTAGGCGAGAAACGCCTTCGATGCCCGTGTCCTCACGAAAGTGCATTGCGCGGACTTCCGAAAGGTTGAAAGTGGCGCCGGAAACAGCCGCCACTTCGGACACCGTCTGCGCTTCACTCTGACTGGCGGACGCCGTCGGAACATCCGGCGATGCGGATGCCGTCACCGCAGCCAATATCAGCCCGGCAGCAGCACTGCGCATGAGGATTGTGCAGCCAATCGATTTAAAAAAATGCGAATGAGGATAAGCAGCCTTCATCGTCCACCAAATCGGTGTTTTGCCAAAGCCGGCGAAGCATCCAGGCAGCCAGCGAAATTCAGCTTCCGTGAGCGCAAAAGTCTGCGGCGAATACGGGCATCCGCCGCTTCGTCATTGTACCGGCGCCGCGGCTCTCAACTGCAGCGGTCTCTCAGAGAGATCACCTATACCTTGGTCTAGCCGCAGCGTTTCAGAAACGCTTCAGAATACTTACATCGCTTAGGACGCAGGAGCTGTTTGGGCTCCCGTCGGACGAGCTTCTCACAATCCGTAATCCCCTTGAGACTTGGAGCGCTCTGCTCCGAGTTGAACGGATCACTCTTCAAAGGAAGATAAGAATGTCCGAAATGAATCTCTGCCGCCGCAACCTCCTCAAGGCTGGCGCCGCTGCCGCCGCCGGCATTATGGCGAGCGCTGCCGCCAATGCAGGCATTCCCGCTGCCAAGGTTGAGAAGTATGACGAAGAATACGATGTCGTCATCATCGGCTCCGGCTTTGCCGGTATGGCCTGCGCCCTCAAGGCTGGCCGCGCCGGCAAAAAGGTTCTGATGCTCGAAAAAATGCCGGTCGTCGGCGGCAACTCCGCCATCTGCGGCGGCAACGTTGCCTGCCCGGTCAACCCCGTGCAGAAGGCTCAGGGCATCAAGGACAGCCGTGAACTCTTCATCGCTGACTGCCTGAAAGACGGTCTCGGCCTCAACCACGTTGAACTGCTCTCGAAGATCGTTGACCGCTGCAACGACACGATCAAGTTTGTCGAGGACTGCGGCGCCGAATTCGTGCCCAACCACATGCTCTTCGAAGGCGGCCACTCCGTTCCGCGTTCCTATGAAATTAAGGCCGGCACCGGCTCTGGCTACATCCACCCGATGTACGACCAGATCAAGAAGCTCAGCAACGTCACGGTGAAGACCCGCGCCAAGTTCGACGACTTCATCATGGACGGCGATGCTGTTGTGGGCGTCACCTACCGCGAAGGCTATCGCTTCAACGCCAAGCTCCAAAGCGATGACCTCGAAAACAAGACCGGCAAGACCAAGACTGTCCGCGCCAAGCTCGGCGTCATGCTTGCCGCCGGCGGTTTCTCCCGCGACATTTGGTTCCGTCAGATTCAGGACCCGCGCGTTGTTCCGACCACGGACTCCACGAACCAGCTCGGCGCCACGGCCGGTGTGCTCGTCAAGTCTCTCGGCATCGGTGCTGCTCCGGTCCAGCTCTGCTGGCTGCAGTTCCTCCCCTACACCAACCCGCGTGAAAAGGGCTTTGGCGTTTCCGTGAACTTCACCAACCACGCCTGCATGGACTTCGGCATCGTTGTTGACCGCAAGACCGGCAAGCGCTTCATGGATGAACACGCTGGCCGCAAGATCAAGTCCGACGCGCTCTTCAACGTCATCGGCAAGGATGAAAATTATCCGATCGCCATTGCCAGCGAAGAGATCGTCAAGGCTATTAATCCTTCCTTCGTGAAGCTGCCGATCGAAATGGGCACGGTCAAGAAGTTCAATACGCTCGAAGAACTTGCCGACTACTTCAAGATCAATAAGGCTCCGTTCCTCGAACAGGTTGAACGCTTCAACGGCTTCGTCGCCAAGCAGGAAGACCCGGAATTCCACCGTATCCTGAAGTTCCAGAACGGCCTCAACCTGGCCAAGGGTCCGTACTACGGCATTGAAGTCGCTCCGAAGATCCATCACACGATGGGCGGCGTCATGATCAACCCGGATTCGCAGGTGATCTCCGCCACGACCCATGCCCCGATCAAGGGCCTCTACGCCGGCGGCGAAATCACGGGCGGCGTGCATGGCGCTTCGCGTCTGGGCACGGTTGCCGTGATCGATGCGCTCACGTTCGGTATGATCGCCGGCGAACACTTCGCTGCGATGTAATGCCTGCCTGAATATTCAGGCTTAAAAGAAAACCCGCCTGTCCAGACCAAGCGCTCCGCGCGCTTCCTGTCAGGCGGGTCGTTCGGTAAACAAAGAATAGTTAACCGTCTAAAGCAGTGTTGAACTATTCGTTTCCCGCTCCAGACCTCAGACTTTCGCCCATTCCAATCGTTAAGGTTTTTCTTAGCACTTCATTCCGGCGAAACCTATTTCTTAAAGCAAAGCACCGCCGACCCCCAAGATTAGGCAGCGCCTCTGCTTCTTAACTCCCTTTTGGAAGACCCCGCCATGAACCGCACGCTTACCGCGCTCTGCTTGGCCGCTGCGCTGGCCTTTGCAGGCACTGCTTCAGCCGGCGAGAAACTCGCCGAACAGCATATCGCCAAGGGCCTGCAGTGCCAGACCTGCCACGGTCCTGACATGAAGAACCCGCAGATGCCTGAAATGGCTACCTGCACGGGCTGCCACAATGTTGATCAGCTGGTTGAAAAGACGAAGAATGTGAAGCCCGTCAATCCTCACGTCTCTCCGCATTACGGCAAAACGCTCGAGTGCACGAACTGCCACTTGATGCATCAGGAAAGCGAAAACTACTGCAATCAGTGCCACGAATTCAATTTCAAAGTGCCTTAATTGAGGCTTGAGTCTTCACTGAGCGGCGCCTCGGAGCCGCCGGCCGCAGCAAAAACTTCTCCTTCTCTTCATGCCGTTTGAACATCGAATGTTCGAACGGCTTTTTTTCGCTTTCCTCTAGCGTTCGCTTGATGTGCGTGACATCACAGCCACCACACTCTTGCCCAAGGCGAAAGCAGTGCCTCCACCTCTCGAGCACTGCCTGCTGCCGCGACTAAGGATCGCCCCTCAGCATCCTTTGGCGCATTCTTCAGCAAATCCTCCGCCCAAGATTCTTGGGTGCAAGCCTGCCAAAGAATGACGGGGCGTCCGATGGCAAGCGCAGCCTGAACTTCAATCAGCGTGCTTGACCCCGGACGAGCAGCCATAACCAGCGTTCCAGTGCCTAAAGCCGCCACCAAACGATTTCTGCGCTTCAGTGAACGCGCACGAGCTTCAGGATCAAAGCGCCGGCCTTCTGCCTGCGGACATTCCGAAAGAATCAGACCAGACTCGGCAATTTCATCGGCTAAACGCGCATTTTCCGGCGGCCAGGGAAAAGACAGCGGCGTCCCTAGAACGGCAATTGTTCTGCCGGCTCGTTTCTCGGGCGTCCAAGCGGAAAGAGCCCCGCGATGAGCCGCGGCATCAATGCCTCGGGCTAACCCAGAAACGATAACGGCTCCGCGGGCCGCCAAATCAGCTGCGACGAGTTCGGCAGCTTCGCATCGATCAGAAGATGCATCACGCGAACCCACAATTGACACTCGAAGCTGCCGCTCTGCAAGCGAAAGATCACCGCGGGCGCAGAGTACTTTTGGAGGATCAGCCAGATCTTCAAGCACCGAAGGATAATCTTCACTGCCAAAGCGCAGCGCACGAGCGCCGTCAGGAAATGTCGCCGACAGCTCCGCCTTCAGTTCCGAAACACTTTCCACTTGACCGAAAGCTGACTCAAGCGCCAAGAGGGCCTTGAAGGTTTCTGGAGAAAGTTTCGACATGGTGATCAGCCTCTTTTAATTCTGGACAATCCGTGTTAATCAGCTCGGCGGTCAAGCCGGATGCATATTTTCACATGTCGCGCCAGCACTCACAATGGAGTGAGACTGTTACACACAGAAGATGGATGGATCCATCCTCTTATTCATTATTCGCAAAAAATCACAAGAAAAGACATGCCGTCGCTCACTCTAATGGAGTAGGAACTAACACCGTACACGATGCTGCATAGACATAAACGAATCCATTAGGCTTATAGAAAGGATGCATGGATTTTGTAGTGCACACAACTCGTTAACCGGAATATCACGGTTTTGAGGCGTCAGTTCTTGTTTGTAAAGTTGACCTTATTTTTGCCCTTAATGAGGTACGCCTAAACGAAAAGACTATCTTAGATTATTGGGCCTGGGTTAAGATCACCGCTTGAATCACGGGTGTCCTCACCCGGGTTTGAGTCTATGGGCGTCCTCGGAATGGCGAGCAAACGCCCAGCAAACACAAAAAAAGGAAATATCCAACATGAAGAAGATTCTCGTTGCTGCCGCTGTGATGGCCTGCTTCGGCACGGCCGGCGCCGCTGAAGACATCACCGTTGACGTTGCCGTGATCGGTGCGGGTGGTGCAGGCTTGTCCGCCGCCGTTCAGGCTCACGAACTCGGCGCCAACGTCGTCGTAGTGGAAAAGATGGCCATGGTCGGCGGCAATACGGTCCGTGCCGCGGGCGGTCTGAATGCTGTTGGCACTGCTCTGCAGCAGGCCAAGGGCACGAAAGACTCCGTCGAAATCATGTTCTATGACACGATGAAGGGCGGTCATTGGCTCAATGACCCGGCGCTCGTTCGCACCCTCGTCACAAAATCGGCCTCTTCCGTTTACTGGCTGCTTGCTCACGGCGGCGATCTCCGCGACGTTGGTCTGATGGCCGGCGCCTCTCAGCCCCGTACGCATCGTCCGACCGGCGGTGCGCTCGTCGGCCCGGAAGTTGTCCGCACGCTCTACACGGCTGCTAAGAACCTCAAGATCGACGTGCGTACCAACACGCATGCCGAACAGATCCTGACCGACAAGAGCGGCCGTGTGGTCGGCCTGAAGGTTAAGGGCAAGGACGGCACGTACACCATTCACTCCAAGGCTGTGGTTGACGCGGCCGGCGGCTTCGGCGCCAACAACGAAATGGTTGCCAAGTATGTACCTCGTCTGAAGGGCTTTGCTACGACGAACCATCCGGGCGCCACCGGCGACGGTCTGCTTCTGGCTGAAAAGATCGGCGCTCAGCTGATTCAGATGGATCAGATTCAGACGCACCCGACCGTTGTTCCGAACGTCGGCGAAATGATCACCGAAGCCGTCCGCGGCAACGGCGCTGTCTTGATCAACAAGGAAGGCAAGCGCTTCTTCAACGAGCTCGAAACCCGCGACAAGGTTTCCGCCGCCATCTTGAAGCAGAAGGACGGCGTTGCTTACCTGTTCTTCGACAGCGATATGCAGAAGTCCCTGAAGGCCACGAACAACTACATCAAGCAGAAGTACTGCCTCAACGGCGCTACGCTCGATGAAGTCGCCGGCAAGATGGGCGTTCCTGCCGACACGCTGAAGGCCACGATGGATGCGTGGAAGGCCGGCAAGGCCGCCAATAAGGACGCTTTCGGCCGTGCCGATATGCCGCGCGACCTCGACAAGGGCCCGTTCTACGCCATTCTGGTCACCCCGGCTGTTCACCACACGATGGGCGGCATCAAGATCGACCCGCTCACCCAGGTCTACAACACGAAGGGTCAGGTTATCCCGGGCCTCTTCGCTGCGGGTGAAGTCACTGGCGGCGTCCACGGCGGCAACCGTCTCGGCGGCAATGCTCAGGCTGACATCGTCACGTTCGGCCGCATCGCCGGCGAACAGGCCTACATCTTCGCCAAGCAGCTTGACGCTGCTCAGGCCAAGAAGTAATCCTTCCGGCTCATTCGTCTGAAGTGCTGGAGCGCTTCGTTCTGTCTCGGCAGAAGCGAAGTGCCTCACAGGGGAAAGGTGAAGTCCGAAATGCACGGTTCGAACAACATTGATTCCCAGAGGACGCACCGCTTCCGTTAAGGACAGCAACTCCGCGCCAGCTATTCAGACTGAACCCGAAAGACTCTTAAAGACCGCTGATCTGCATCAGATCGGCGGTCTTTTTCTATCTCTCGCCGCTCTCCTGCATCACATCATGGCTGAGATAGACTGTCGGGCACTTCACCATCGTCTCTTATCGTTCTAAGGACAATTTCGTCATGCAGGATCTGCTGCTGGTCGGTCCAGCACTCCGGCTGTCCGATTTTCTTGATCTGTGTCGAGCTGCCAAACCTGAATCGGTACTTTTTCATCCAGAGACGACGGCACTGCGGATAAAAGCTATTAACGCCGCAGCAGCCGATCAGCTTGAAGCGCAGGCTCAGGGAAAAGCGGTCGACTGTCTGCGGCTTCCCGCAGAGCTCTCTATCCAAAATGTCCGACTCATCGCGCTTGATATGGACAGCACACTCATTGCGAACGAATGCATTGACGACATGGCCGCTATTGCCGGCTGCGGACCGGAGATGGCCCGCCTGACGAGAGAGGCTATGGAAGGTCTTTGGCCGTTCTCCAAAAATCTCGTTGAACGCGTGCGCCTTCTCAAAGGCGCCGACGCCGGAATCGCACTTCAAGCCTCAGAAAACATCCGTTTTTCGCCTGGTGCTCAGCGACTGATGCGCTTCATGCAGGCTCACCGCGTTGATCGCTGGATCATCTCCGGGGGCTTTTCTCAAATCGCTCGGCCTGCGGCTGCCAAATTAGGTATGACAGGCGTCATCTGCAACGAGCTTGTTATCGAAGACGGATGCCTCACCGGGGAAGTTGTCGGACCTGCAGGCGGACGCATTCTGGACGCAGATGGCAAACGACGCGCACTAGAAGTTTTGTCGAGCGCCGCAAAAGCCGAACTCTGCGAAACGATTGCCGTTGGAGACGGTGCAAATGATGTGCAGATGATCCGTGCTGCTGGCAACGGCTTTGCCTATCATGCCAAGCAAGCAGCCGCACAGGCCGCCCGGCTGCGCATTAACCATGCGGGACTAGACGCCATCGCGGCTTGTTATTCAGAGTATTGGACAGACGCACAGGTGCTGATCTAAAGAGTCCGATCGCAGAGGCGGCGAGGGTTTGATCCACCAGTCAGGACGCCGCTTTGCCGCACTCATTGGAGTTCCGCGGGGTGCCGGCGGTGCTCACCGCTTTTCTCCTCTGGAATTCATTCATGGGCTTCCTGCGGCTTTCTTGTGAGCTCGCCAGAGGCGAGCAAACACTTTAAAGCGCTGCACTCATTTTGATGTGCGGGATACCGCACTCCTCAAAAACATCTCCCTCAGCCTTGAAGCCAAGCGCTTCGTAGAACGTGCGGGCATGCGTCTGCGCATTCAGCCGGACCGTCTGCAGCCCCTCCTTCTTCGCATAATTGAGCACCGCTTCCATCAGCACACGGCCGACACCGCGCCCGCGAAAAGGTTTAAGCACAGCCAAACGTCCGATTTTGCCGTCTGGCGTCATACGCGCACAGCCGAGCGTCATGTGATGTTCGTCCCATGCAACGAAGTGAGTACTCACAGGATCGAGATCATCAATCTCTTCGGCTTTCGGCACGCCTTGCTCAGCAACAAACACCATGAGCCGAATACGTTCGCAAGGATGCTGCAGTGTTTTCCAATCACCGGTTTCGATATGAATCTGCATATTGACTTTCCTAACAAGATTCAGGCCTTGCCAGCATACACTGACAAGGCCTGTTGACTGACTCAAGCTGCTATTTTAAGGCTGCGTGAAATCTTTCCCCGCAGCTTTCGCTTTGGCAAGATCACCCGCCAGTGCAAAGGTGAGTTTGGAGACATCACAGAAGCGGCGAAGCGCCTTATTGACGTCTTCAACGGTCAGCGCCTCAATGGCGGCTTCGGTTTCCTTGGAGAACTGCCACGTACGGCCCGTTTCCAAATTGTTCACCCAATTGGAAGCCACCATACCGTCCTGCGCGCGATTCACCGCACGCGAGCCGATGATGCCGCGCTTGGCTTCGGCAAGCTCAGCTTCCGTAATGCCGTCACGGTAGGCACGAGCGAGCTCATCCTTGAGGCTCTTTTCGGCTTGAGCGAGATTCTGCGGCGCAACGATGGCGCCTACGGACCACTTAGCACGGTTGCCAAAGGACGGCAGCGTGATGTTTGAACCCGAGCCGTAAGAAAGACCTTCCTTCTGCCGCAGACGATTGACGATGCGGTTAGACAATCCATCCGAACCGCCGATGATCCAGTCAGCCGTGATCAAGGCCGGCATATCAGCATCGGAAAGATTGGCTGGCAAATCCACGCGGGCAAAAAGCATCGCGTTTTCTTTGTCAGGCGTATCAATCACGAAACGAGCTGGCTCCACCGGCCGATATTCCGCAACAATGCGCTCAAACGGAATCTTGGCAGCCTTTTGGTCAATCACGTCGGCTTTGAGTTCGGCGGTCACTTCCGCCGCATCGAAGTCGCCCACCACGGCGATGTAACCGAGGCCGAGACCAAAGACATCGTTGTAGTAGCGCTTTACGTCGGCGAGCGTCACCTTTTCGAGGTCAGCGATCAGTTCCGCGGATGTTTCCGAATAACGGGCGTCTCCCTGAGGATAGGTATTGAAGTGCTTCGTAATGGCATCGCGGCCAAGCGTTGCCGGTTCATCTGAGCGGGCCTTGAGACCAGCAATCGTCTGGCTCTTGAGTGTTTCAAATTCCTTTTCCGGATAGCTCGACTGCGTAAAGAGCTCACCGACGAGCTTGAGCGCTGCAGCGAGATGCTCGCGATCCGTAGTGAAACTGAAGGGGGATCCGTCCATCTTATTGGCCGTGAATGCATCTTCAATCTGATCACGGGTCATCGTCTTCGTACCGCGCATGAGCATCGCCCCCGACAGCATCGGGATGGCGCTGCGGGCAAGCTCCTTATTGTTGCCCACATTGAAGCGCATCTTGACAACCACCGTGTTGCCGCGCGTCTGTTTGGGAAGCAGCGCCGTCTTAACGCCGCCCACCTCGATAATCTGCGTGCGCTTGTCGATGTTGTCCTGAGAAGAATCAAACGCTTCAACCTCAGCACCCGTTTCCTTAAAGGTAAAGCGTGAAATCAGTTCTTCAGCCGAAGGCGCCTGGGCAATTTCAGCGCGCTTTGGATGATCATCCGGCACAAAGAGCCCGACGACACGGTTGTCGCGAACAAAGTACTTCGCGGCGGCGGCATCGATCTGCGCAGGGGTGACGTTCTTCACCTGCTCGCGATCCACAAAGAAAAGGCGCCAGTCACCGAGTGCAATGTAGTCGGAGAGTTCAACGCCGAATTCCTCGGGGTCTGAGAGCGTGCGCTCAAACATCATCTCCTGATCGGCTTTCTGACGGTTAAGCTCCTCCTCTGTCACGCCGGAACGGGCAAAGGCATTCTCAATTTCCTCGATGAGCTTTTTCTTGACGGGTTCGATCGGGTCGCCCTTCTTTACCATGGCGCCGAACATCACAAAGCCGGGCTTAGCGGCGGCAACCGGCCAGCCGAAGACCTGAGAAGCCATTCCGGTATCCACCAGTGCCTTATAAAGACGACCGGTCGGAGCATCCGCAAGAATGTCCGCCGCCATCGCTGTGGCTTCATAATCGTCAGCCAAAGCCGACGGAATGCGGTAGCCCACTGCGACGAGCTGCTGCTCGCCCTTGCGGCGAATGAAGAACTCGCGCTCTCCGTCCGCTGTAGGTTCTACGGTCCATTCTTTAGGCAGCACGCGAGTGGGCTTAGGAATGACGCCGAAGGCTTCATTCACCCAGGCCAGAACCTGATCGCGATCGAACTTGCCCGAAATGGTCAGCACCGCATTGTCGGGCTGATAGTAGAGATGATAGAAAGCCTGCAGATTTTTAATTTCGACATTCTCAATATCGCTTCGAGCACCGATCGTCGAACGGCCGTAGCTCTGCCAATCGAACATCACGCTCTGCATGCGCTTCATCATCACTGAAATGGGCTTGTTCTCTCCCATTTCATACTCGTTGCGCACCACCGTCATTTCGGTGTCGAGATCCTTCTGCGCAATAAAGGAATTGACCATAGCATCGGCCTGCCAGCCGATCGCCCACTTCATGTTGTCATCGGTCGCATTGAAACTCACGAAATAGTTCGTACGGTCAAGCCAAGTCGAACCGTTCATGCGAAAACCCCGGCGAGTGAATTCCGCCGTTGGATGGGGATAATTCTTCGAACCCTTGAACATCAGGTGCTCAAGCAGATGCGCCATACCCGTCTCACCGTAGTTTTCCTGGCGAGATCCCACAAGGTAGGTCATGTTGACCGTAGCCGTCGGTTTGCTGGCATCCGGATAAAGCACAACCTTGAGGCCATTGGCCAAACGGTACTCCGTGATGCCCTCCACCGTCACATAGGGCGTCGGCAGTTCGTTCATATTTTTATTCTCCTCGCCGGCCATAGCGGAGCCTCCGCCGACCGCAGCCGCCGCAACTGCAGCAGCAAACAAGACGTTATTGATCCAATGCATTGAGCGTTTCCTCACTGAAGAGCGGGATACACCAGCTTAGCTTCAAGCACGTGCATCACCCGCCGCTTGGCAGCTGCCGGCATCAACCAAGAATTGAACCTCGGGCGCCGGCATCTGAAACCCAAACCGATCGCAAGACCGGAATGCAGGTACCTTATCAGCGGGTCTGCAAATAAGACCCGTCAATGCGTTCCGAGATGTTACCGCCAGAGAAGAAAATTCGCCGTCTATCCGTCCTCTGCGGCAACGGAAAGAATCCAATAGATGACTCATGCTGCATCAAATTGAAATCTTCAAATCTATGCTTGAGAACACGTATTCCCAGAGACTCCGTTATCCTTCTCACCCGCACGAAATTCAATCGTTCAGTCTTCTGAGCTTTCTCGCTCTGAAGACCTGAAATCTCGTCACAAGAATTATGAAATTCCTCTTCGACATTTTCCCTGTCATCCTCTTTTTCGCCGCCTTCAAAGGCGCGGAATACTTCCCCGACGGAGCGCTCTCGCTCGCTTCGAGCTTTATGGGCGACGGCGTGACAGCAACGACTGCGCCAGTTTTCATTGCGACCGTAACGGCTATTCTCGCAACGATTCTGCAGGTGGGCTGGCTCAAGCTCAAAGGCGCCAAAGTCGAGCCTATGCTCTGGATCAGCCTCGCTGTCATCGTGGTTTTCGGCGGCCTTACGCTGTGGCTTAAAAATGAAATGTTCATCAAATGGAAACCGACGATCCTCTACTGGATCTTCGCTGCGGTGCTCGGATACGGGGCCTACTCCGGACGCAGCTTTATCCGCATGCTGATGAAAGACGCCGTCGAAATGCCCGATGCCGCCTGGATGAAGCTTCAGTGGATGTGGATTGTCTTCTTCATCGTCGTGGGTATCCTGAACCTCGTGGTGGCGTACCTCTGCTCGACCGATGTATGGGTAAACTTTAAGCTTTTCGGCCTGATCAGCTTGACATTGATATTTACAATTGCCGCTGCCGTGTGGATGACAAAACAAGCACCCGGTCGGCAGAATTAATCGCAATTCCATTTCGCACAATCGCGCGTATACCGCGGCATGTACACGGTTGGAAGGGCTTCGCGCTCTTGCGGCCGTGCACTCTTAAAGAGACACAAAAATCATGGATAAAAAAGCTATTGCGCTCGGCGCAGCCCTTTTGATTGCGGCCGGCGCCGCCAACGCAGAACTGAAGGCCTTTAAGGTCAACGGGGAAACGGTGTCCGTCGCTGAACAAAAGGCGGTCTACGACCGCGCTGTCGCACAGGGTCAGCCTGCTGGCCCGGAGCTTGAAAGCCAGGTGAAAAACCTGCTGATTCAGCAGACTGCACTGCTGCAGGAAGCTAAGAAGGCCAAGATTCAGCAGAATGCCGACGTGCAGCGCGCGATCGACAACGCCCGCAATCAGATCCTCATTCAGGGCCTTGCTCAGGATTGGGCCAAGAAGAACCCGGTAAGCGATGCTGATCTTCAGAAAGCTTACGAAGCCGATAAGGCCTCCTATGGCGACACGGAATATCAGGTCCGCCATATTCTCGTGAAGACCGAAGATCAGGCCAAGAACCTGATTTCCCGTCTCGCCAAGGGCGCTGATTTTGGCAAACTCGCTCAGGAATTCTCCGAGGATACAGCCAACAAGGCTCAGGGCGGCCTCCTGGGCTGGGTTGTTCCGCGTTCCTTTGTGCCGGCCTTCGGCGCTGCGTTCTCTGCACTGAAGCCGGGCGAAGTCGCACAGGCTCCGGTTCGCACCCAGTTCGGCTTCCATGTCGTCAAGCTTGAAGCCAAGCGCAAGGCTGAACTTTATCCGTCCTTTGACAGCCAGAAGGCCGTGATTCACAACGCACTTGCCAACCAGAAGGTTCAGCAGCACTTTCAGGAACTGATTAAGCGCGCTGTCGTCAAGTAAGCCGTTCGGCCCGTGAAGTTCCACACTTAAAGGACTTCAGCCGTCTCACAAAACGCCTGTCGATATTCTTTCGTCGACAGGCGTTTTCATTAGCGCACAGCCTGCGAGACGTGCACAATGGCAAACATCTATCCGCTTCTTTCATCTTGAACGGATGCATTCCTTTTTCAAGGATCATAGAAATGCACTTTCAACATGCGACCGACGCCTTCACTCTGAAAAACGGCGTCAAAATTCCATGCATCGGCTTTGGCACCTGGCAGTCTGCCGACGGTCCCACTGCAGAAAATGCCGTGCGTGAAGCCATTGAAGCCGGCTACCGTCATATTGACACCGCCGCGATCTACCACAACGAGCGCAGCGTCGGCCGCGGGATCAAGGATTCCGGCATCAAGCGTGAAGACATTTTCGTAACCAGCAAGGTCTGGAATACTTGCCGCGGTTACCAGACAACGCTCGAAGCTTTCGAAAAAACGCTTTCTGATCTGCAGCTCGACTACCTTGACCTCTACCTCATCCATTGGCCGGCTTCGCCTTCGCGCTTTGCAAACTGGACGGAACTCAACCTTGAAACCTGGCGTGCTCTCACTGAGCTCTATAAGGCTGGACGCATCCGTGCTATCGGCGTCTCCAATTTCCGCCCGGCGCACCTTGAGCCGCTGATGCAGACTGAAGTGCAGCCCATGGTGAATCAAATTGAATATCACCCGGGCTACCTGCAGCGCGAAATCGTCGATTACTGCCGTGCTCACGAAATTCTGGTCGAAGCCTGGAGTCCGCTCGGCTGCGGACGCGTGCTTACGGATCCTCGGCTGGTTGCCTTGGCCGAACGCCTCGGCATCACCACCGCGCAGCTTGCACTTCGCTTCTGCCTTGAAACCGGTACCTTACCGTTGCCCAAGTCCGTTACTCCCGAACGCATTCGCGCAAATCTCAACGTTTTCAGCTTTGCTCTGCCCGCGGACGTCATTGCCGAAATCCAGGCATTCCCGGAATTCGGCTTTTCCGGGCAAGATCCGGACAAAGTCACATTCTGATGGATCTTCAAAAAAGGATGGCTTGCGAGCCAAACGCTCTTAAATAAGAAAGCCGCATACGCCAACACCTTGGCCAAGCCAGCCAGCGACAAGTCATGCCGATGCCTGATGCACCGGCATGACTTGCTTTTAAGCTTTAATCCGCAGCGATAGGTCTGCAACTTATTCTTTCGACCGTCTTGTTCAAAGGAACTGTCTGCGCTAGATTACGCGAACCAGAGCGTTAACCTTTTTAGGAATAACGACTTCCTTCACTGATTCAGGCGAAAAGACGCTTCATGCTCAAGGCCCAAATTCGCAAGCGTTTAGGAGAGCTCAGCCTTTCCATTGACCTTTCTGTTGCGAAAGGCATTACAGTGCTGCGCGGCGAATCCGGCTCGGGCAAAACGACTATTGCCAATCTGCTCTCCGGGGCGCTCAAACCCGACGAAGGAGAGATTGAATTAGAGGGGCGCTCAGTCTTCAGCACTGCGCGCAGCATCAACCTTGCGCCGGAAGCCCGCGGCATCGGATTCGTTTTTCAAACGGCCCGTCTTCTGCCGCACCTCTCTGTCGAAGAAAATATTCGTTTTCCTCAGACGGCCGGCAGGCGCAGACCGCGAGTTGATTTCGCAGAAGTGGTGGAGATCCTTGGCCTTGAACGGCTTCTCCATCGTCATCCTGGCAGCCTTTCCGGCGGTGAAGGACAGCGCGTTGCACTGGCTCGCGCACTGATGGGAACTGAATCGCTTCTCATACTCGATGAGCCGCTTTCGAGCCTTGATCCTGAGCGCCGCAGTCTGCTGATGGGCTTCATCGAACGTGCCGCACAAACGCTCGATGTTCCGATTCTTTATATCACCCATTCTGAAGAGGAGATGCGGCGGCTCGCCCGACGCGCATTTCTTCTTCAATCTGGCCGTTTGCGAGAAATGGATCTCCGCACGGCCGCTTCCCATAATTAGAGGAGTTTACAGACAATGAAGCTGTTCACATCTACATTGATCACTGCCGCTGCCGCCCTGACCCTTGCCGGCGCAGCACAAGCCCAGGTCACCGTCACGACAGGCGGCGGCTATATCAAAATGGTTGAGGCACTGACCGCCCAATATGAAAAAGACACCGGCGCAAAAGTTGAAAAGGCTTTCGGCGGCAACATCGGTCAGATGCTCGCTCAGGTTGAAAGCGGCAGTCCGGTTACAGTCGTTGTTTCGGATGCTACGAGTCTCAAAAAATTCACAAAAGCACTGAATGCTGATGCCGGGGTCCGTTTGGGCGATACGCCGCTGATCCTCATTTGGCGCAAAGGCCTGACGCTCGCATCGCCCGAAGATCTGACCAGCGATGCCGTCAAACACGTGGCGATGCCCGACCCGAAGGCCGCAGTCTACGGACGCGCAGCCAAGGAATACCTCGATGGTTCCGGACTTACAGAAAAAATCGCTGGGAAGCTCAATGTGGTTTCAATGGTGCCTCAGGTGATGTCCTATGTCTCCCGCGCAGAGATGGATGCGGGCTTTGTCAATCTCCTCGCAGCTCGTCAAGGCAAAGACAAGATCGGCGGCTTTGTCGCTGTGAAAGAAGGTTACGAACCTATTCGCATGACTGCTCAGCCAGTAAAAGGCGCAGCGGGCGAAGCCGATGACGTCAAAGCGTTTTTAACCTGGCTGGGGAGCCCCAAAGCCGACGCGGTGCTCGAGAAGTTTGGTGTTTCTCGTTAATCCCTTCGTTAGGCTTAATGCCTCCTTGAGAGGGAGACCGAAATCGTGACAGAAAGCTGGCTCTCGGCACTGAAGTCGCCGGAACTTATTTTTGCCGTCATGCTCACGGCAAAAACCTGCCTGGTGGCGGGAGCCGGATTTCTCGTGCTTGCACCCCCGCTCGCTTGGCTCTTCGCCCGGCGAGAAGGCGTTGGCGTGCGGGCACTGAGCTTTTTCGTTACCTTGCCGCTTGTCTTTCCGCCTGTTGCATTAGGCTACCTTCTGCTGCTACTCATCGGACGGAGCGGCCCGTTGGGCGGCATGCTCGATGCGGTCGGCATTTCAATCGTCTTCACGCCTTGGGCGGTCTATCTGGCTGCCTTCATCGCGGGACTGCCGCTCGTCATTCGCCCGATTCAGGGAGCGCTTGCAAGCGAACAGCTCAAAGCGCTTGAATTTGCTGCGCGCGTGCACGGCGCACCGCCGCTCACCGTCTACCGCAAAGTTACTCTGCCGCTTGTACGCGGCCAGATTCTATCCGGGCTGCTGCTCGGCATTTCTCGCGCAAGCGGCGAAGTGGGCATCACGATGATGGTGGGAGGGAACATTTCCGACCGCACCAATACACTCTCGCTTGAGATTTGGAATGCGGTTTCACGGGCAGACTTTGATGTTGCGACCACGCTCTGCCTGCTGCTTTCAGCCTTCACGCTTTTAATTTTTATCGTGCTCGACCGTCTGCAGCGCCGCGCCGGCGCACTTTAAAGCAGTCCTAGGGCCTTTCAGCAGCGTCCGCGAAAGCTTTGTTTCGCGGATGCTGAAATGAAACGTCTGATTTTAGTCACCGGCCCCCAAAGCCTTAAGCGACTCCAGCACGGATTCCTTCGTCAGCTTCTCCGCTTTGGCCAGCTGATCGGCGGACAGTTCGTGGCGCAGCACGCGGGCATCTGCCGCTGCATTGCGGTCTGGAGCATAGTTTTTTTTGAGCCTGTGAAGCAGCGCGCATCAGTACATACGCCGCTGCCGGATCCTTATCCACGCCGTCCCCCGTCATCAGAAGCTGAGCCAATGCACGCTGAGCACCGGGGAAGCCTCCGTTGGCTCCGCGCCAGTACCATTTAGCCGCTTCCTTGAAGTCAACTTCCTGGCCGTTGCCCTGAGCAAAATAATCTCCAATGTTGCGCATGGCTTCCGAACTGCCGTGCTTGGCGGCCACACGGTCCCAAATCAGCGCCTGACGCGGATCGAGTTTGACGCCGAGACCGGCACGATAGGCCGAGGCAAGCGCAAGCTGGCAGTCAACATCACCGAGATAGGCGCCTTTTTCCCACCAGGCGGTAGCGCTGAGCGGCTGACGGTGCGTACCAAGTCCCTGATTGAGCATGTCACCCAAGTAGTACATCGCCCTGGGGTTGTCCTTTGCTGCTTCCTTTTGGAAAAGCTTCGTCGCCTCAGCGTATCTCTGCGCTTCAAGAAGCTTGACGCCGTCTTCAATGGGGCCGGCAGCAGCCAGCGCAGAAACCATTAAAAGCGAAGAACAAAGTGCGGCACTCAAAGCAGCACGGGCGAAATTCTGGGTCATCAAGATGCTCCTTAATACGATCGGCGGCACGCTTGCCAATTCAGGCCATATGCCGCTCATTTTCTTCTGCACGCCAATCTAGCAAGTCAACCTTAAGCGGATCTGCTCTCGGAAGACCTTCCGTCGGCAAGCAGCACCGGCTCATGACCGCGGGGTACAGTCGGCATCTTTTCATCTGTCACAGGCAAACGCTCGATGAGTTCAGCAACAGGCTGATCAATCATCGGATCACGCAGGAACTCGCGGTACCATGCGAAAAGCGGGCCCTCCGGTTTATTGACATTCGGCTGGGCCGGCTGAACCAGACCATTGCAGGGATCAATCAGCAGCACGGCAAAGGCATCGGCCAGCGTTTTTTTCTCCGGATCGCACAAAAGCGCCCAACCGGTTTCCCGCCGCTTTTCGTCGAGCACCACCGGGGCGCAGTAGCCTTTTTCAGAGAGTTTCACAAGGATGCGCTCGATCCCCTGAGGATAGCTGTCCACTGCACGAGAAAGCGCCAGCTCAGACACACAGGGAGATCCCGACGCTCGAGCGCTCGTGAGTTTGCGAAGCAACGCAAGCCCTGTGAGGAAATCGTTTCCAAGCTTATATGAATCAGTGAATCGTCCGGAAGTGAGCTGCGGAAGCGTCGCGGTAATCGCAGCCCCAGCGAAAACAAGCATCCAGGCAATATAAAACCAGAGCAAAAATACCGGAAAGGCCACAAAGGCGCCGTAGATAGAAGAGAGCGTCCCTGCGGTGATGTAATACTCGAAAGCCTCGCGGAATACCTGCCCGGCCAAAGCGACAGCAGCACCGCCCGTCAGCGCATGCGTGAACGGCACACGGCAGTTGGGAACCAGTTTGAAGAGAATGGCATAGCCAATGGTCTGCAGGATGATCTGAATAAGTGCGAAAAGCCAGCCCGGCAGCCCCCCAGTCCCTGCAGCCCCTGCGGCGATGCGGATGGCTTGCGTTGAAAGCGTGATTGAGAGCGCAATGGCAATGGGCCCAAGCGTGAGAAGTGCCCAGTAAATCATCGCCCGCTGAGCCCACGAACGCATGCGGCGAACGCGAAAGATGCGGTTCACTGTCACGAAGAACTTGTCAATCATCAGAAGCGCAGTGAGTGCCAAACCAGCCAGACCAAAAGCACCAAGGCCGGAAGCATGGTCACTGAAGACCTTCAAGTACTTCATGATCACTTCGCTGTAGGAGAGCGGCAGCACTGACATTACCGCTTCCTCGAGTGCTGCCCGCGTCTCAGAAAAACTCGGGAACGCTGCAAAAGCGGCAAGCGAGACAGCCAAGAGCGGAACAAGCGAAAGTAGCGTCGTCAATGTCATTGACGAAGCTACTTCCTGAAGCTGCGCCTCTCGCATACGAGCCACCGCGAACCCGGCCAAGTTTCGAAGCGTATTCAAGAGCTGCCGGCGGCGAAGAGCCGTAAGGAGCGGTGTATTTTCGGGTATTGACATACAGCATTCGCTCAAAGAAAAAGCATTCCATCTATTTTGGTCATTTTAACCGTCAGTCTGATTGTCTCCGACTGCACTGCAAACATTCACGCGCCAAAATAAAACGACCCGAAGGGACCGCAAAAAAGCAGCTCCTTCGAGTCGTTCGGGCCCCTCTGCATCAACCCTAAACGGGTTAGCCGCAGAGACTTGCCGGGGAGCGTGAAACGCTTACATCGTCAGCTTCACGACTCGGTTGGCATCAATCACCTCGAAGGTGCTGCCATCCTTCACCAGGCCGCGAATATCCGTTAATTCCTCAGGCAGTCCCCAAGCTTCGACCACAGCTTCCTGGGCCACATCGATGACAACGAGTACGTTCCAGTTTTTGGACACGGCATAGAGCTTGCCGTCTTCATAGACCATACCGGTCACATAAAGTTCGCCAAGAGAACGATCCTTCTTAAGCATCTCGGCTGTGGGGACAAACTCGCCTGAAAGCATCCAGTCCTTCATCAGCGCCTTGCTGATGACAAACTGCTTCTTATTCTTGTTGTCAGGCACGGTAGCCATGAAGACATAGCGTCCATCGGTAGCACTCGAATGAATGTACGAGAACTTCGCACGTTCCGTATCGATTCGAGCTCGGCCAAGACCGCCGACAGCCTCAATGTGGCTGCGCCCGGCAGTGAAGTTGGGCCAGCCCTGAACATCATCGGCCTCCGGATTCTGTCGAACACGCAGAAGCGACTTGTTGGAACCCATCAGCACATAAGCGTCTTTGTCCAACGCTGTAATACCCACCAAGTCAAGCACATTGGCCGAGAACCAGGGATCCATAGCAGCATGGAACTTGGGTGAGAGGTCGGCGTTGAGGAACCAAAAATCATATTTGGAAGCAATGACGTACTCGCCTCGAATTTTGGCGATGGTATTAAGTTTGGCCGAAATGCCCGGCACTGCGCGGGTCTCTTCAATTTTGAGGCTGCCGTTGAGTGCGACAGGCGCATTGGCGGCATTGTGCTCAAACTTAATTCCGAGGCGTTCAGCGTTGGGCGCATAAGCAAAGTCAGGCTCTTTCACATCTCGTTTGCCGAGGAAATTAAAACCCGAGAACATGCCTTCCCAACTGTCCGAAGACCAAACAATGTACTTCGGATTCCACGAAAAGCGCCAAGGATCTCCCTGCCCCCAGTTTGGCGGAAGACCGGTCGTCCAAGCCGCCTGAAAAGCGTTCGAAGCAAGAATGAAGGAGACAATGCCGAAGGCGATCTGCATAAAGCCAGTCGTCGGACGCCACCGTTTGCCTTTGAGTTCCGCGATGAGCGCATCAAAACGCGGAGCAAGGAAAAGTGCGAGTCCGAAAAGCATCACCACACACCAGAAGACGATTTCCGCCCACATTTGAGTGTGAAGTCCCATGATTTCAAGACCAAAGCCCTGTCCCACATCACGAGCGGCATGGACACCAAGATGGCGGAAGGATGACCAAAGACCGACGGCAGCCATCACAAGCATGGTCGCCAGATACTTTGGCTTGAAACCATATCGCACCATGAAAAGTGCCACGACGCCGATGAAGGCCATTTGCTCACGTTGTCCCCAGCAGAGCGTGCAGGGGCTGTCACCCATCAGGTAGCCAAGAATGAGGTTGGCAATACCGACCGGGAGAAGAACAATTAATAAGCCTCCCCAGCAGACGATGTCATACCAGGTTTTGGCTTTTTTGATATCGCCGTCGGTGATCGACTTGGAATAATCAACCATTTGCAGATCTCCGAAGGTTAGAGGTTGAGGACGCCGAGAATGCTCGTCGACACGTGGCCGACGTACATGAGTACAACCATGAGCCAGCCGACGATGGTCAGTCTCCAAGCTAATTTTTCATGCTCAGGCTTAAACCAGATCAGCAGCACGGCGATGAGCAGTATTACAAGCTCAACGAATTCCATTTGCTTTCCCTTTGGTAGTTGTTGAGAGCGTTCATAAAGTTGAACGAAGTGCTGGGATTCTGATGGAGTGCTATTGCTGCTGGAAAGGATTGATTACAATAAGTAACAATATTTTTGCTTATATAAAATGATATAAAAAGTCGATATCTAGATAAATATACCTATAAACACTTTGGTAAACAATGAATTCAGTAAAAGGCTATGCGTATATTCCGTTATCCGCTTCTCCATAAACCCGAACTACTGGTCAGTTAAAAATATTTTTTGGTATGCCTGTATATTTGAAACTTGCGGCGTTGCTGAAAGCGTTTTTTGCTGCTCTGTCGGGATACAAAAAACCTGAGCATGGATGGATTGCTCCTTGAGTGCCAAAAGGCGTCGATACGCTAATGCTTAAAAACGGGGCGTCCGATCGGGTAGAGAGCGGGTTTTCACCTCGCTCCCTCCCACACCACCGGACGTGCCGTTCGGCATCCGGCGGTTTCTAAAGTTAGGTTGTGGATTCAGTGGTCAGGCCTTTGACAAGAGACTGTAAAGCCCCATTCGTCGAAAGACGTTGTTGGGAAATGCTTTGAGCATGTGAGGGGCGTTGGCGTTCCACCATGGGCCGCGTCCATTGACGGACGATTTCCATGCTTGTTCGCTTGGCAGTCCTCTGCGTCTCAGCTCTCGTTCCCGAGTTGTGGGACGCTTCCATGCCCGCCAGACCAGTTTGCGCAGATGCCGGCGAATGTGAATGTCGATACGTTCGAAGACCGCTTTCCGATCGTCCAGCGCGTAATAGGTTCTCCATCCGCGCAGGATCATCGTCAAGGCCTTGATCGTTCCCAAGAGGGATCTTCCGCGGCCTCGACGCAGGATCGGCCTGAGCTTGTACATAAGTCGTGCAAAGCTCGCCTTAGCGACACGCGGCGCCCCTGACGTTCCCACGAACGTATATCCGAGAAATTTGGACTTCGAAGGACGAAAGAGGCCGCTCTTGCTGCGATTCACCCGCAGTTTGAGCGTTCCCTCTATGAACTTAATCGTCTTTTCCAGTACACGTTCCCCGGCCTACCGAGAACTGACAAACAGGTTGCAGTCGTCAGCATATCTGCAGAAACTCAACCCTCGGCTCTCCAAGTGTTTGTCGAGCTCGTCGAGGACGATCAGCGACAGAATCGGGCTAAGGTTCGAGCCTTGCGGCGTACCTTCCTCTCGGGGCGAGACAAGACCGTTCTGCATGATGCCATTGCGTAAATAACGCTCAATTAGCTTCAGCAGGGCCTTGTCCTTGATCCGTTTAGCTAGGCGCGCCATTAAGCGGTCGTGGTTCACGGTGTCGAAGAACTTTTCCAAGTCCATCTCCACCACCCAGTTCTTTCCCTCCTTGATGTACCGAGAGGCCTGTTCGATCGCTTCGAGGGCGCTTCGGCCAGGGCGGAACCCGTAACTTGAGTTCGAGAAGTGGGGGTCATAGGCTTCGACAAGTATCTGAGCTATTGCCTGCTGTATCACGCGGTCCTGCACCGTCGGAATGCCGAGCATTCTCGTCCCTCCGTTCGGCTTGGGAATATCCACGCGACGCACCGGAGCCGGAATATAGCTTCCCGCCCTGATGTGTTCGGCAATGCTCCGCCAGTGTCTCCGATGGTGAGCTTCGTATTGGTCGACAGTCATGCCGTCAATGCCCGGAGCCCCCTTATTGGAAACCACCTGTTTGATGGCTCGCAGGATGTTTCTCCCTGAGAGCACCTGATCCAGTGTGATCACTGAATATTTCCTCCTTGCTTTCGTCCGCCTTTCATTCGCCGCTTTGGTCTCTGCCCATTTGCGCCTCCCTCAGAGTCGGGACTTCCGGTCCTTTCTCCTCGGCGGCGAGGTACTCACCTGAGATCCCTGCTGTTCGCCTTCGGCCACCGACTTACGCGAGAGTGAACGGCCTACTCACACACTTTAAATTCGATCCTTCGAGGTTCGGCCTCTACTACGACCTCGGCTGACTTCCCTGTCAACATCCCTCTGCCTTGCGGCATCGGTAGCCCTCGCGGGCATCGACAGGGATCTCCCCGGGTATCACACATGCGCTTCGCGCCCTACCTGTCGGATCTACACATCGCCTTTCCGTGCCGCTACGGGGTTAACTGAATTAAGACTGCTCTCCCAGACCTTGTGTCTCATATCCGATTCCTGTTTGTCAGGCTGGCGGTTTGCTATCGGCTTCCTTCATCGATTCGTTGCCTCCTCGACTCTGCCGAGTTGCTAGTCCTTCCCGCGACCGGGCGGACAGTGGATTTTCACCACACAATCACACGTGCGCTGCCGGGCGCACTTAAATAAAAAAGCAGCGTGATATTGCTCACGCTGCTTTAGATTGAGATGGGCGTTTGGAAGGCTTCCCGGACTAGAGACCGGTTAACCGAGATTCCGGGAAGCAAGGCGCTTTGGACGCCGGATTATTGCGGTCACGATGGACTGCAGCAGGCCGCTCACGCTTCAAAAGCGCCCTTCACGATCACTTTGCCGTCCTGCATCATGCGGCGCCCCTTCATAAAGACGTCGGCAAGCTCAAGCTCATCACCGAAGATCAGCAGATCGGCGTCTTTGCCTGGCTGTACGCGGCCCTTGGCAGTCAATCCCAGTGCATCGGCAATGGTTGCCGTCATCGGACGGAGCGCTTTGTCAAGACCAATCTTTTCGGCGGTAGAGCGCACCGCTTCCAAGTCGCAGTCAATGGAGCCAACGCCAAAGCCCACCATCTCGCCGGCTTCGTTGAAGCGCGGCATCGAACCCTGACCGTCCGAAGAAAACGTGATGCGGTCGAGCGGAACATCCTTTTCGAGCGCCGCGATAAGCGCGTCCGCAGCGGATCCCATCCAGCAGCCGCCGCCCGTGGTGATATCGATAAAGCCGCCCATTTTGGCAAAGCGGCAGGCTCGTTCAAATACTTGAGGATGACGGGCAACATGCGTCGGACGCATATGCTTGGCCGGGATGCCCTTCGGAATCGCAGCTTCAAGCGGGTCAAAAATCGCATCCCCCCAATCACCGCAATGCACATGCAGAAAGCCAGTTTTGCCGGTAAGCATGCCGGCGACGCGGATTTCTGAAAGGAGCCGCAGGACTTCCTGATCGGTCGGGAAAGACGAGCGATGGTCGCCCATAGCAATCTTGACACCCAAGCATTCGGGAATGGCAAAGAGATCTCCCTTCACCGATCCGGTGATGGTCGCCGGCGGATAAGCGTAGTTGCTCGTCCACATCCAGCCCGAAGCACCTTCAACGGTAAGTCCGCGCACCTTGGCGAGCAAATTTTCAATTGAGCGCGACATGCTGTCGGTGCCTGACACGCCCATGAAACTCGTCACACCGCCTTTGACCAAGGAGGAGAAATTGAGCTCTGGGCAGCGGCTTGCCCAACCGCCCTCGCCGCCGCCGCCGGTGACGTGAATGTGCTGGTCGATCAGGCCCGGCGTCACGCGCCGGCCCGCTGCATCAACCGTTTCCATCCCGGGGATATTCACATTTTCAAGATGCGGTTCCACGGCGATGATCTTGCCGCCGGCGATAAGAATATCACGCATGCCGACATGTTCAGGAGCATAGAGATCCGCATTGCGGATGAGCACGGCTTGGGTCATTGGTGAAGTGCCTCTTGTCAAATAAAGTGAAAGCGGGGAATGAAGAAGCGGCAGGCATCCTTCTTGATCGATGAGGACGTACTGCCGCACACGCTTTCTGCGGGGAAACTGATATTTTAGGCCTTGCCGGCGTCAGCCGGCATCCTGCATTCTTTCTATATACGTTGTTTTCGCCCGGCCGCCGCTTAGGCCTTGGGATTCTCCGGCGCTGTGTGGCCATGCAGCCCGTAGGTATTGGCTGAACGCTCGGAAAAGAGCAGATAAAGCGTCACCAGAATCGTAAAGAATGAAATGCCATAAAAACCAGAAGACATGTTGTATGGAACACCGAGGATGACGGCATTCAGGCCGTCAGAAGCTGGTCCCGCGATCCAGACGCAGACGAGCGCCGTAAAGAGCGTCAATCGGCGGCGTCCGAAAGCCAAAAGGAAAAGCGCCAGCAGAATGGCGAGCGCATTGACCGTCGCCGGAATCAAACTTTTCAAAACGGGACCGACAAAATCAATGGAAACGGCAAGCACATTGGCAGCTTCCCCCGCCTGACGCCCGAGCTCAAAGAGCGACAGTGCCGCCTTAACGGAAAGGATAAGCAGCACAACGCAAAGCAGTCCGCCCAGTCCTGCAGGCCGTCCGGCAGGACGACGAGCCGGCGGCACAACGCGGCCGATCACCCAAAAGAAAAGCGCCAGCAAAATGGGAATCAGCACCATCAGGCCCATACCCATGGAGGAAAGTTGGACGTTGAAAAATTCTGTCATATCAAACGGGGAAAAAAAGCAGAAAACATAAAAACGGTCTGATCAGCGAAGCGATTCGCTCGCGTCACTGTTTCGTCGGCCGGGCAGTGCCGTTGCATGTCCGGGACAGTCCGGCTCGGGCTGCTGGAGTTCAGCAAGGATTCCGCAAGTGCGTGCATCACAGTGTTTACCCTGACAGTGCGCCTCCAGATCGAGCAGATGACGGCGCAGTTCCCGCAAGTCCTTCAAGCGTCTGTCGACGGCTTCCATGTGCTGATGAATAAGCTTATGGGCGAGTTCTGCACCCTCTCGGCTGCCTTCATCAAGCGCTCCAAGAAGCTCTCGAATTTCAGACAGTCCGATATCGAGATTACGGCAGTGCCTGATGAAATCGAGCCGATTCACATGAATCTGACCGTACTGACGATAGTTATTGGACTCACGGCGCGGTTCAGGCAAAAGCCCCTGCTTTTCGTAGTAGCGGATCGTTTCCGGGGTATTCCCCGTTAACTCTGCAAGTTCTCGGATGCGCATAAGGACTCCGTGAAAGTAATTGTGCAAGCGACAGTGCGCTCGCCGGCCTTGGCCTGCAAACTACTTTAAAAGAAGCGCTGCGCCACGGTCGAAAACTGCCTTCAAAAAAGTGCTTGACATTGTAACGACTTCAAGGTGTGAAATGCTCATCAAACGGAAAACACAGTCGTCCGATACGGATGACTCATCAATTGTCAGAACTATGAAAACGCTTACCCTGCATTTCCCCGACATGTGCTGCCCGGTCGAATTCGGTCCGGTGGAGCACGCCCTCGCAGCGCTCTCAAGCGACATTCGTGCCGTGCCGGATTATTCCGTGCGCCGCGTGAAGATCAATGTCCCAGACCGCTCTCCTCTTGAAAAAAACGCCATCCTTGCCGCAGTAAGCAAGACCGGCCAGTCTTTTGACGTCGCAGCCTCGAGCGGCTGGAGTGACGATCCTAGCTTTGACCGCGTACGCATTACGGTGCCGGAAATGGATTGCCCCGTCGAAGCCGGTGAAATCGAGCGCGAACTCAAAAAAGCAGGGATCACCGACTATCAGATCGATATCATGAACCGCCGCATTCTGACGAGCCCTGCCGCTGCATCAGGCGTCATGGCTGCTGTCCGCTCGGCCGGCTATGAAGGTTCCATCGATGCTACGGATACGGCAGCCGACAATCGCGTCCGCATTGCAGTCCCGGAAATGGACTGCCCCGTTGAAGCCGGTGAAATCGAACGCGAACTAAAAAAAGCCGGCATTGCCGATTACGAAATCGACATCATGAATCGCCGCATTCTGACGAGCGGCGATGCCGTCCACGGCGTGATGGCTGCTGTGAAGGCGGCGGGATACGAGGGCACTCTGGAAGCCGAAGCTTCCGCGAGCACAGCCAAAGGGCAGACGCTCCTTTCGGTTCCGGAAATGGACTGCCCGGTTGAGGCGGGCGAAATCGAACGCGAATTCAATGCCGCCGGCATCAAGGGCTATGAAATCAACGTCATGAACCGCACCATTGCGGTGCCAGCGGCCGCTGCGGCTGCCGCACAGGCTGCGATCAGTGCTGCCGGTTATGAATCGACCATCATGAAGGCGCGTGAACAGGAAACTGTCTTTGAAGACCGTACCCCCTGGAAGCGCTATATCCTCGCCTTGATTATTGCGCTCGGCTGCGAATTCTTTGAGGTGGCTGCCGACAACGGCTACATCACGCTTGACGAATTCCTCGTTAAAGGCATCACCCTTGCGCTTGCCGTCCTGGCCATTTTCATGGTGGGACTCACAACCTTCAAAAAGGGCATCCAGAGTGTCATGAAGGGCACGCTCAACATGAACACCCTGATGGCCGTAGCCGTTACGGGCGGTGTCCTTATTGGTGCCTGGCCGGAAGCAGCCATGGTGCTCGTTCTTTTTGAAATCAGCGAAGCCATTGAACAGCTTTCCATGACCAGAGCTCGCCGTTCGATTCGCGACCTGATGAGTGTTGCGCCTGAAAAGGCGCTCGTCGCACAGGGCAGCGGCAAGTATGTTGAGATGAAAGTCGAGTCCGTCGGCCCTGGTGCGCAGGTGCGCATTGCGCCGGGCGACCGCGTTCCGCTTGACGGCAAGATTGTCGAAGGCACTACAACGCTCGACCAGTCCATGGTGACGGGCGAATCCATGCCGGCAGAAAAAGGACCGGGGGCAACGGTGTGGGCCGGGACGGTGAATCTGACGTCGACGATTGAAGTCACGGTGACGGCTGCCGCTTCCCAGTCACTGACGGCCCGCATCATTGAAGCCGTTGAAAATGCTCAGTCCTCCAAGTCGCCCGTACAGCGCTTTGTCGACAAGTTTGCCGCGGTCTATACGCCGATTGTGTTCGTGGTGGCTTTGTGCGTTGCGATCGTGCCGCCGCTCTTCCTCGGCGACTGGCTCGGCTGGCTCTACAAAGCACTTTGCCTGCTCGTTATTGCCTGCCCGTGCGCACTCGTCATTTCCACGCCGGTCACCATCGTATCGGCGCTCGCTACTGCGACGCGCTGCGGCCTGCTGATTAAAGGCGGGCTCTTCCTTGAGGAAGCGCGCAAATTAACCAATATCGGTTTGGATAAGACCGGCACGCTCACGAAGGGTGAGCCTGAAGTCGCCGGCATCACGCTTTTGGGCGGCGCCGACCGCAAACAGGTTCTTTCACTCGCCGCCAGCCTCGGCGCCATGAATAAGCACCCGCTTTCGGCTGCCATTGTCCGTGAAGCCAAGAAGGAACACGCTGAGATTCAGCCGGTGGCTGATTTCACGGCACTCCCGGGCGAAGGCGTCACCGGCCGCATCGGAACGGGACGTGCATCACTCCTTAACCTCGCGGCGCTTGACAAGCGGGGGCTCTCTTCGGATGAGGTCGCCGACGCCTTCAATAGAGCCAGCGAAAACGGCATGTCGAGCGTAGCGCTCGCGGATACCTTCGGCGTACTGGCAGTCTTTGTCATGGCTGACGAAATCAAGGCTGATACGCGAAGCGGTCTTGCCCAGCTCAAAGCCGAAGGCATTACGCCCTGGCTGCTCACGGGCGACAATGAACGCGCCGCACATGCGCTCGCCGGCAAGCTCGGACTTGAGAACGTGAATGCTGACCTGCTTCCTGAAGCCAAACTTGCACGCATTCGTGAGCTTCAGGGACAAGGTCTTACGGCGATGGTCGGCGACGGCATCAACGACGCTCCGGCGCTCGCACAAGCCGACATCGGCATTGCCATGGGCGTTCGCGGGACCGACAGCGCGATTGAAGCTGCTGATATTGCCGTGATGGACGACCGCATTTCGTCGGTGGCAACGCTCGTTCGTCTCTCGCGTATGACCCACAGCGTGCTCGTGCAGAACATTGCTTTCGCGCTCGGCATCAAGATCATCTTCACGATCCTCGCCATCAGCGGATTCGCGACGATGTGGATGGCTGTCTTTGCCGATACGGGCACTTGCCTCATCGTGGTTGCCAACGGTATGCGTCTGATGCGTGTGAAGCCCAAACTCGACCGCATGGCGGCGGAAGTGGATCGTGCCGCAGGCACTGCGCCGCAGACGCACGTTCAGACGGCTGCTGCCTGACACACTAAAAAATCTGTTTTTCCCCTTTATTTAACTCAGAGGCAGACTGGACGGCAGCAGCGTCCAGCCTGCCTTTTGCATTGCATTCGCGAATATCCGAACGATAAGAGCGGATCCGCTATCATCATCGGTAGGAACGCTGCCGCGGGCTCGCTCATCCGTCGGGCCAAAGACAAAGGAAGGAGTTCATTGCATGCCGTCAGACCCGCTCAACCTTGAACCTAAAAACGGCGACTTTGTGGACTACATCGAATCGCTGCAGGCCAGCTCGCAGAAAAATCTTGACGGCATCACGCCGCCCATGACGGCCGATCACCACATCGGTCTGCCGCCAAACGCTGCCGGACGAGCCGATGACGGCATCAGTCTCAAAGATCTGATCGCGGCCTTCCGCCGAAAAACCGGCATGCCCAAGGCTTCGCCGCAGGATTCGAGCCGAGAAGCCGCCTTGGCGCGGATGGAGTCGTCGGCCAACCCCAATGCTCCTGAACCCGTCATTGCAAAACCCAAAAAACTCGACCCAGCTGCCAAATTCGCCGTATCCATCTGCTGGATGCTCGGATTTATGGGGACAGCTATCGGTGTCAATGAAGATCAGCCTGCCGTACTGATGTTTGCGGCCTTTGTATTCTTTGTCGGCGTCATCCTAGCCGTCAAATTCAATTCGACAGCGCAGAACGGCGGACAAAGCGCCTTCGGGAAGCGTCGCATCAATCGAGCAGGACGCAAATAACCGCAGGGGCGGCGTACAGCATTTTGCCTACCTATCCTCCGATCAAAACAAAAAAAGGCGCTTTTAGAGGCGCCTTTTCTTTGGATTACCCCGCACCAAATATGGACAGAACCGCACGCTGGGGGTAATTTTTTACTCATGCTGAATAGAGGCGCAGTGCGAATGAACGCCGCTCGACGGGGGCACCCAAAAATAGGAAGAGCGTCGCAAGGTCAAACTGCCGAAACGACCGGCTAGGCATGGACGGTCAGTTGGTCATCGCCGAAAGACGACGATGACTCCCGAACGCTGCATTGTCAGACGTTCGGAGGCGCTATCGGCGGCGAAGCTTCTTCATGAACGGCTTCCGTCTCCGCGCGCCCGATCTTTCACGGACGCCGCGCAGAGTACGGCGTTTATCAAAGAGCGGCGCCGCAACAAACGGATTACAGATCTGAAGGCTGCTCCCGCACGATTGCGGCGCAGCCTTTTTCAGTTTCGACCCTCCCCAACAATCCGTCACTACAAAAAAATCATGGCAGCTTCCTCAACACCCTCCGCCGCTTCCGGCGGCTCGACCGAAACCATCGGTCTGCGCCGCGAGGTTGGTCTTTTCGGCGGCATTTCCGTCCTTGCCGGCATCATGATCGGCTCAGGCATCTTTTATATCGGCGGCATCGTCCTCGAACGCTCGGGCGGCAATCTCGGTCTGGCGCTTCTCGTATGGGCCGTCGGCGGCTTGATTACCCTCCTTTCGGGCATCTGCTTTGCGGAGCTCGGCGCCATGATGCCCAAGGCAGGCGGCTACTACGTGTACCTGCGCGAAGCCTACGGCGAACGTGTGGCCTTCATGTGCGGCATCACGAACTTCTTCCTGTCGTCAGCGGGTTCCATCTCCGCACTGGCTCTCGCCTTTGCTGCCGCCATCTCAAGCATGGTGCCCATGGGAGAGCTCGCGCAAAAAGCCATCGCTCTCGGCTCCATTCTGCTCCTCACGCTCATCAACATCCGCGGCATTCGTCAGGGTTCGATGGTGCAGAACATCTTCATGGTGCTTAAGCTCCTCCCGATCGCCCTCATCATCATCTGCGGTCTGGCCATGGGCAATGAGTCGCCCAATTGGTTCAGCTTCCCCGAAGGCGTAGAAACGCCTTCCATCGGAACGATTCTCAGCATGATGGCCTTTGCGGTGCTCGCCACGCTTTGGGCCTATGAAGGCTGGACCAACCTCAACACCATTGCCGAAGAAATCAAGGAACCCAAGCGCAATATTCCGCTCGCGCTGATCGGTTCAATCATTGGGGTTGCGGTTCTCTACGTCCTCTTTAACTTTGCCGTCTACAAGGTTGTCCCCTACGATCTCATCCAGAAGATGATTTCGGAACGCAACTTTTACCTCGGTACGGTTGCGGCCGATACGCTCTTTGGCACCTGGGGCATGGTGATTGTCGGCGCCGCCATGATGCTCGCGATCTTCAATTCCCTCAACGGCTGCATCATGGTCTTTCCGCGCATGTACTACGCGATGGCTCGTGACGGCGCACTCTTTGAATTCTTGGGCAAGCTCCACCCGACCTACCGCACGCCGATCAACGCGCAGATCGCCAGCATGGTGATGGCCATGATTCTCGTTTGCTCCCGGTCGCTTTCCGAACTCACGAGTCTTGTGGCTATCTGCGGCCTGATCTTCCACGGTCTTACCTTCCTTTCGGTCATCGTCCTGCGCCGCAAGTACCCGACGCTCGAACGTCCTTACAAGGTCTGGCTCTATCCGTTCTCGATCATCCTCGTACTGATTTTCATGCTGTCGCTGATCGTCAATACGATCTGGCAGGATCCGGTCACAGCCGCCCTCGGCCTGATCGTTCCTTTGATTGGTCTGGTGATCTACGAATTGCTCTTCCGTCGCCGCCACGATGCGCTTGAACGCGCCAAGAAGAACCTTCAATAGTGTTTTGCAATCAACCGGTCCTTGCCGAAGGAAGGCAGCACCCTTTCTTCGAAAAGACCGGCAACCGTTTCTGCATTTGGAGACTTGACCTTATGTCTTCTGTACTCATCCGCAACGCCCGCGTCTATGTCGACCGCGGACACTTTGAAGAGGCGCTCCTCAGCGTTGACGGCATTATCCGCGCCGTCGGATCGAATGAATCTGTTGCGGCTCAGGCGCCTGCTGACGCTCAAATCTACGACGCCCGCGGTCGTTTGGTTGTTCCCGGCTTCAATGATTCGCACCAACATCTGCTCAACACGGGCATTGCACTCACTGACATTCGTCTGCAGAATGCATCCGGCATTGCCGATGTGAAGCGCATCGCCCGTGAATACATTGCCAAGCATCAGCCGGCTGCCGGCGCAGTACTCCACGGCATGGGCTGGAATCAGGACTATTTCACCGATGAAAACCGTCTCCTGACGCGTGCTGATCTCGACGATATTTCGACAGAGTATCCGCTCATTTTTGAGCGTGCCTGCGGGCATCTGCTCACCGCCAATTCAGCTGCTCTGGCGCTTGCCGGCATTGACGACACCTTTGTGCCTCCTGAAGGAGGATCGGCAGAACGTGATGCGGACGGCCATTTGAACGGCGTTTTCACGGAAAACGCCCGGGCCAAACTTACCGCGCTTTTCCGCAACCGCACGGTTGAACAAAATGTGCACCTTATTCGTGCTGCCATGAAGCATGCTGCAGAATCCGGCGTCACTTCAGTGCAGACCTGCGATCTGCGCTCGGGGAGCTGGCCCACCGTGCTTGAAGCGTACAACCGCGTTGAAGCGGATCATCCCATCACGCGCGTCTATCATCAGTCGAGCTTCCAAAACCTTGACGAATACCGCGAATTCCTTGCGGCCGGCCATGTTACCGGTCAAGGCTCGCCCATGAACCGCTTCGGACCTTTGAAGCTCTTCGTTGACGGCAGTCTTGGCGCACGCACTGCACTGATGCGCAGCCCCTACCATGATGATCCTTCGACCTGCGGCATCGCCACACTCACTGTGGATGAGCTTCAGGGCTTGGTGAACGAAGCCGTTGACCACAAGTGTTCGGTGATCATTCATGCGATCGGCGACGCGGCAATTGAACGCGTGCTCAATGCCTATGACGCCGTCTGCACCGAGGGCAAGAATCCCTATCGTCTGTCCGTCAATCACGTGCAGATTACCGACATTCCTCTCGTTGAACGCTTCACGAAGAACGACATCCTGGCCGCGGTGCAGCCCATCTTTCTGCACTACGACACGAAGATCGTCGACGCCCGCGTCGGCGCAGCACTGGCCTCTACGTCCTATGCTTTCGGCACGATGAAGAAACTCGGCATTCATATGAGTTTCGGCACGGACTCGCCGATTGAGGATATGAACCCGATCGACAATCTTTACTGCGCCGTGACGCGGCGCCGTCTTGACGGTCAGCCCGAAGGCGGCTGGCATCCTGAAGAGTGCGTCGACATCTATGACGCCGTTGATGCCTACACGGCTGAATCAGCGTACGCCGAATTTGAAGAAGGCGTCAAAGGACGTCTCAAGCCCGGTTTTTACGCCGATCTTGTGGTGCTCTCGAAGAATATCTTTGAGATGGACCCGCTTGAACTGCGCTCCACGAAGATCGATGCCACGATGGTGGACGGAAAATTCGTCTTTGAACGCCCCGGTGCCTGACGAGCGAACTGCAATCTGACACCCTAGTTCCCCTCCAAGCCGCCAAGTCCATATCGCTCCCGGACTCGGCGGTTTCTTTTCGCGTATATGGGATGCGATTTGTTTCGATTTTTAATCGATCTATAAACAAGGGGGAACAATCAAAATCGCCAGAGAACGTTCTTCATTTATTCAATTTGGCACAGATATTGCTTGCCATTTAATCACGACAACAGCAACGCAAATAGGTTCATTTAAACTATTTGCTTTGTGAAATAACAGTGGGGTAATTTTGTATATCCCACTCTTTTTGATCCCTAGTATCTTTTTACGAAGATACTTTCTGTCGAGGTATCTAATGACTGATCAGAACCGAACCGCTGAGACCGAACAGGCACGCGACCTTGTCGACACCTTTCAGTTGGAGTGGGACGCGAGCTATCCAGGCATGCATTTCAAGTGCGTGCCGTCAGTAACGCGGCTGGTGCGAATGGGCGAATACATTGCACGCGCTGTAGACGAAACGCTTGCCGAGTTTGATCTCAACCGCGGTGAAGCCGAAGTGCTTTTTGCCCTCGTCCGCAATCCGCATATCGATATCACGCCCAAGATCATTCAGACCCGCATTCTGGTGAGCTCAGGCGGACTCACACGTCGTCTGGATCGTCTTGAGGAGAAGGGACTGATCAGTCGTCTGCCGGATCCCAACGACCGTCGAGGCACCGTACTCAAACCCACAAAAGACGGAATAGTCCTCGCATTAAGAGCCCACAAAGCACATACCGAAAAAGAAGCACGGCTGGTTGCCACCCTCTCTGAAAACGAAAAGAAAACACTTGAAAAATTACTCAAAAAGCTCATTCTCTCTCAGGAAGATGCAATTTCACCTGGCGGGCTGCAGTAAGTAAAAGCATCTAGTTTTATTTGAAATGGAGAAAACACCGTGACATTTCGCTCTGTGATTGATTTGCTTGAGCTCCTCGACGATGGTCGAACAACTGGAGCGCAGGTTGCCGAATATCTCTCGGCGCTTGGCTCTGCGAAGGTTTCGGTCAAACGCGTCGAAGGCGATAAACCTGGCACCTTTACCGATTTCATTCGTTGTGAAATTGCTGGAACGCGCGGGAAGATCAGCGGCGGCTCCGCCCCCACACTCGGCATCATCGGGCGGCTTGGCGGCGTCGGCGCCCGTCCGGCCCGCAAAGGTTTTGTTTCGGACGGCGACGGCGCACTCGCCGCGCTGGCTGCCGCCGCAAAGCTCATCAAAATGCAGCCGCGCGGCGACCGGCTCGAGGGAGACGTCATCGTAACGACTCAAGTGTGTGAAAACGCCCCCACGCGTCCGCATGAGCCGGTGCCCTTTATGAGTTCCTGCGTCGATCAATACGTTAAGAACCGCTATGAAGTCGACCCCGCCATGGATGCCATCCTCTCGGTGGACACCACTAAAGGAAACCGCATCATCAACAAACGCGGCTTCGCCCTCTCACCCACCATCAAAGAGGGCTATATCCTGCGCATGAGTGAAGATCTGCTCTCACTGATGAGCGTAACCACCGGGAAACTCCCGGCTGCGTTCCCGCTCACGCAGCAGGACATCACGCCGTACGGCAACGGGCTCTATCACATGAATTCCATTGTGCAGCCCGCTTTTGCCGCCAAAGTTCCCGTCGTCGGCGTGGCCATCACGACCGAATCCTCCGTCCCGGGCTGCGCGACCGGCGCAACTCATGTTGAAGATGTTGACGATGTCGTGCGCTTCTTGGTTGAAGCCGCAAAAGAATTCACCGCCGGTCGGCTGCACTTCTTTGACGAAGCTGAATTTGCGCTTCTCACGCGTCTGTACGGCACGCTTGAACGCTTCCAGACAGCCGGCAATCCTTCCGCTTCCTAATCCTTTCATAGGGTGCTTGCCATGACTCATCCCAAAACGCTTGCCGTGATCCGCGTTTTTTCTTCAACCGATCAAAAAGTGCTTGAAAAGCACGCCAAGATCATTGAAAAGCTCTACGGCATTCCGACCCGCACCTATTGCATCCCCAACCAGCCCGAAGGCATCGCCAATGAGGAGATTGCCAAGGACTGTGTCGATCGCATCGTCGAACAATGCCTTCGAGCCGAAAAGGACGGCGCAGATGCCGTTCTCGTGAGCTGCGCCATTGATCCGGGCGTTGAAGCTGCACGCAAGGTCTGCCGTATCCCCGTATTCGGCGCCGGAAGCTGCGCCGCAGCCATGGCGCTCACGATGGGCAGCCGTGTCGGGGTTTTAAGCCTCATCGCCGGCGACGTGCCTTCCGTGCCCCGCAGCATTCTCGGCGACCGAATGGTTGCAGCGGTCGGCATTGACGGCGTTAAAGATACTCGAGACCTCCTCACCGACTGGGGGCGTGCGGGCGCGAAGAAATGCGTCGAGGAGCTCGCCAAAAAAGTCGACGTCATCATGTTTTCCTGCACCGGTTTCTCAACCATGGGCATTGCTCACTGGTTCCCGGATCTGAACGTTCCAATCATTGATGCCATTGAGGCGGGCGGCGCTGCCGTCGATCGGTATTTTGCCGTTTCGTCAGTACAAGGCCCGCTTGATCTTTAACTTTTTTATCAAACACTTCTCCTGAGGAATTCAATCATGTCTTTCAAACAAGTCATTGAACTCGCGGATCTTCTCGACGACGGCCGGGTTACCGGCGAAGATGTCGTCAAATATGTCACCGCCGAAGGCAATGTCAAAGCCACCTGCACGACGGTGACGGGCGCCAAGGGCAGCACCGACTTCGTGAAGTTCCTTATTCCGGGCAAGAACGGCAAGACGAAGGGCGGCACGGCTCCCACGCTGGGCATCGTCGGCCGCCTCGGCGGCCTTGGCGCCCGCCCGGAACGCATCGGCTTCACGTCTGACGGCGACGGCGCACTTGCCGCTTCAGCCATTGCAGCCAAGCTCGCCCGCATGACGGTGCGCGGTGATGAACTCGAAGGCGACGTGATCGTAGGCACTCACATTTGTCCGGATGCGCCGACGCTGCCGCACAAGCCCGCTCCTTTCATGGATTCGCCTGTGACGATGGACGTTCTCAATAAGGAAGAAATTGACCCGGCAATGGATGCCATTTTGTCGATCGACACGACCAAAGGCAATCAGATCATCTGCCACAACGGCATTGCCATCTCGCCCACGGTGCTCGACGGCTATATCCTGCGCGTTTCCGAAGACCTCCTCTACATTATGAGCGTCACGACCGGGAAGCTCCCGGCCACTTTCCCGATCACTCAGCAGGACATCACGCCCTACGGCAATGGGCTCTACCACATGAATTCCATCCTGCAGCCGTCTGTTGCCGCACATGTGCCGGTCGTCGGCATTGCCATCACGACGGAAACCGTCGTCCCCGGCTGCGGCACAGGCGCAACACACCTCGTCGATGTCGATGACGCCGTGCGCTATTCAATTGAGGTGGCCAAAGCCTTCACGCAGAACGAGTGTTCGTTCTACGACAAGAAGGAATTTGAGCTCATCACCAAGCTCTACGGCTCAATGACGCACTTTCAGGGCAGCGGCCAACACTAATTCCATACCGCGCCCGGCGTATTTACAACAACGATCCGTCATTGCGGATGCCGAACCTCGGAATTCGGCATCCGGTCACTGCTCATTAAGGAACAGTTATGTCAGAAATAGAAACTCCTCCGCTGCAGCAGCACCCAAAAGTCTGGGATCCTGCAACGCTTGTGCTGCTCGTGATTCTTTGCGTTTTCGGCGCAATCATCGGCGTTCAGCTGCTCGTCAGCCTCGGGGTGACGCCTAACACGGCCATCATCGGCGCTATGGCGGCGATGATCGTGGCCCGTGTGCCGCTCAAGTTTTTCGGCCACTATCGCTCGGTGCATGTGCAAAACCTTGCTCAGAGCGCCACTTCTGCCGCCACCTTCGGTGCGGCCAACTCGCTTCTGCTCCCGATTGCCATTCCCTGGCTCTTCGGCCGTCCCGACATGGTCGTGCCGATGTTTATCGGCGTCGCGCTCGCCATGCTGCTCGACGGGTTCCTGCTCTATAAGCTCTTCAATACCAAGCTTTTCCCGGCTACCGGTGCCTGGCCGCACGGCGTTGCTGCTGCGGAGTCCATTAAAGCGGGCGATCAGGGCGGCAAGCAGGCCGTCCTTCTCGGCATCGGCATTTTTCTTGGCGCCTTAGGATCCTTCTTCAAGTTCCCGACGGCCGCTCTGGGTACAGCCTTTATCGGCAATGTCTGGGCACTCGGCATGCTGGGCATCGGCTTTCTCCTGCGCGGCTACAGCAGCCCGGTCTTTGGCATTGACATCAATGCGCTCTACATTCCGCACGGCATCATGGCCGGCGCCGGTCTGGTCGCACTGATTCAGATCATCTTCCTGATGCGCGGCAAAAAGGATGACGCGCACGACGAACGCGCAGCCGCGGAAAAGGCACATGCCGCCAAGCACGGCGTTGAAATGCCTGAACATAAAGATGAACAGATCGGCCGCACGATCGGCATCGGTTCCATCGGTTTTGCCTTGATCTCCGTCCTGATCGCTTTCGGCAGCGGCATGTATCACCACATGTCGGTGGGCTGGCTCATCGCCTTCATGTTCTATGCAGCTTTTGCGGCATTCGTGCATGAAATGATTGTCGGTCTTGCCGCTATGCATTCCGGCTGGTTCCCGGCCTTTGCCGTAGCGCTGATTACACTCCTTGTGGGTATTCTGATCGGCTTTCCGCCGGAAGCGCTGGCCATGCTGTGCGGCTTTGCCGCTGCGACGGGTCCGGCTTTTGCCGATATGGGCTATGACCTGAAGGCCGGGTGGATTCTTCGCGGCAACGGCAAGAACCCCGCCTTTGAACTCGACGGACGCCGTCAGCAGTTTCTGGCTGCTTCCATGGCCTTCCTCATCGCCATCCCGGTCGTCGCTTTTGTTTATCAGGACTTCTTCTCGCAGGGCCTTGTACCGCCGGTTGCCAAGGTGTATATCGCCGCTATTCAGGCTGGCGTATCTTTCGACATTGCGAAGTCACTGCTGATTTGGGCCATCCCCGGCGCCCTCATTCAGTTTATCGGCGGCCCGTCTCGTCAAATGGGCGTGCTGCTGGCCACTGGCCTTCTTATCAACAATCCGATGGCTGGCTGGGCCGTTTTGATCGGTCTGGGCATTCGTATCGCTGTGCTTAAGATCAAGGGGCCAGATGCCCGCGGTCCGCTGGAAGTGCTTGCAGCCGGTCTCATCGCCGGCGACGCGCTGCTGAGCTTCTTCTCCTCCATCATTCCGGGTCTTCGCCACAAATAAGAGGTGAATCATGAAGAAATTCGCAACGCTTACCATCGGTCAGGCTCCCCGCCCTGATTTGGCGCCGGTATTTAATGCCATTGCGCCAGCCGGCACAGAAGTGGTGCACGCCGGATGCCTCGACGGATTGACCAAAGCGGAAGTGGACAAGCAATTCGCTCCGGTGGAAAGTGAAGGACTCCTCACCTCACGCATGCTTGACGGTACCGCAGTCGTCTTAGGAAAGTCTGCTGTCCGCAAGGCTCTGCAGGAAAAGATCCATCAGCTCGAAAAAGCGGGCTGCAGCCCGATCGTGCTGCTCTGCACGGGCGAATTTGAGGGGCTGACTACAGAGAAAGTGCGCCTCATCGAACCCGACAGACTGCTTCCGCCCGTTTTCGCTGCGCTCCTCAACCCGCTGCAGGTCGGCGTTATGGTGCCGCTCATTGAGCAAGCCCAAAGCGAACTCAATAAATGGAAAGGACTCGATAAGCCTCCCGTCTTTGCAGCTGCCTCTCCTTACACGGCTTCTAAAGAAGAACTCCAAGAAGCCGCACGAAAACTCGCTCATCAAGGCGCGGAGGTTATCGTGCTCGACTGCATGGGTTATTCCAAGACGCTGCGCGATATCTGTGCGGAAGCGGTAGATGTTCCTGTGATCGCATCGAGCACAATGGTTGCCGAGCTCACAGCCAACCTGCTTTAATTTTTGCTTCTTGCTCAAACCGCCGGATTCTGAAAGAGTCCGGCGGTTTTCCTGTTTTGGGTCTGCGTGAACCCGTCGGGCGCTAGAGCGGCCGGGCAAAATGTGCCGCGCCGTCCCCATCCATACAGATCATTAAACGGGCAATTGGATGCTCTGCAAGCAGGCGGCGATCCATCACCCGCTGAAGCGCCTTTACGCCGTTTTGGAGTTCAGTGCTCGATGCGCTTTCCAAGGCCTCAAGCATTTTTGCATCCTGCTTGACGGCGCCGAGAAGATCAAGCTCCTGAGGCGTCATCGTGCGCCCGGAGGTTTCAGCCGTCTGCAAAAGCAATGCATGAACCGCATTCGTTATTTTTTGCGTGCTGGGAAACGTCTCCGCCCGCCAAGCGATGCGGGAGGCAGAATGCATGCCGCGGCAGTAGTCCGTGGAATAAAGAACATTGGAAGCCGCGAGCGCCTCTAAGAGCAATACGGCACTGATCCGTTCGAGAAGAAGTCCGTAAGCGCGCTTCAAGGCTGTGTCAGCGGATTCAAGAGCGGTCAGCACGTCAGATTCGGCGGCAGCTTCGAGCGCCGCGTCAATCTTCAATATCCGTTCGTCAACCGACTGCGTCAAAGCGTCAATGACATCGAGCGTCAGCGCTGTATCCCAATCTGCCCAGTTCCCGTTTATCGTGAGGCGCTGAGCCTCTTCACCGAGCGCTTTAATCTTGTCTGCCGTTTGCAGCCAATCCTCTGTGCGCTGAGGAGAGAGCTTCTCCAGGCGACTCAGGTGCTTCTCGGCGCTCTCGAGACAGTCATTAAGGCTTCGCAGGAGCACGCCTTCCGGGGCGGCTGCGATCCGGAACCCCTCTTCGACAGCAGCGAAAAGGGTCTCCGCCCCATCGAGCGCGGTGTTGTTGCCCATGAGCAGACCGCCCGTCCCCAAAGCGGCGGCAGAGGCGGTGGCGGGAGCTTCTTGAGTTTTTGCACAGCAAAGAACAAAGGCGTTATGAGCGAGATCTGAATCCACGCTCCATTCAAGCGCTCCGCCTCGAAGGGCGAGCTGCTGAGCGGCTGCGTCGAGTTTATTTTGCTCATCTTCGAGAGCTGCAGCGTCGCCCGCGCAGGCATAAAGGCGCTCGAGCCCCTCTCGACACTCAGCCTCCGGCGCACGCTGCAGAACAATTGTCCGGCCGTCGGCGGACTTCAAAAGAAAGGCAGCCGGCCGGCCAGGGCCATGCTGAGGCGCTTTGGGCTCCACGGTTTCCTTTTTAACGGCCTTCGGCACATCCGGACGGCGAGCAGCAATGCGCTCCCGACGGCGGGGCGCTGCGGCAGACGTTTTGCCCAAACGGCTCAGCTCAGCCTCACCGCGGCGCCGCGACGCTGCTCGGGTCAAACCCCAAACCCCCGCAACGAGGCCGACAGCCCCAATAAAGAGCCAAGTGAAAAGTTCCGGATCAATGTGCTGCATGCCTTGCGCCTAAAAGTGTTCTTTTGCCAGTAGCACCCGCATTCTAAGCGGTGCTCTGCGAGCCTTAATGCGGTTGAGCTGGGGGATGCCCTTCAGCAGTGTCTGTTAAACAATGGACAGTTCACACAAAAAGCCTTTTTGTCCATTGGGATAATCCTCAGCGAACCTTTACATCGCGATAATCTTTTCTCTGAGATCAAATGGGATCAGCCTTTTATCGGGTACGATTGAGGCCGGTTCGTTTGGAGTATTACTGCATTCCTGACGGCTCCATTCCCTACAAGCATCCCTCAGCCCGCTGAAGACGTCAGGCTTTCTGCGCCGCTGCCTTCACAGCACGTCCGCAGCATCCCAACTGCGGCCGGAGAAAAAGATCAATGACAGCGACTCAACCGCTTACCGAAACGACCGTGCTCGCCAACGACGTCAAGATGCCGACCATCGGCTTCGGGACGTGGCAGATTCCCATCAACGAGAATTTTGACAGCACCATCCAGACAGCGATACAACTCGGCTACCGCCAGTTCGACACCGCACAGATTTACAACAACGCCCAGCGTATGGGCGAAGCGATCCGCGCGTCAGATGTTCCGCGCTCTGAATTCTTCCTGACGAGCAAGATTTGGGCTTCACACCGCTCCTATGAGAGCGCCCGCGAAGCCTATGAGATGATCCTCACCCAGATGCAGACGGACTATCTCGATCTGCTCCTCATCCATTGGCCGGCCGCTCAGGGAGAGCCCATGGTCTGGCAGGCACAGAACGCCGGCGCCTGGCGTGCGCTCGAAGAGCTTTACACCGAAGGGCGCGTTCGTGCCATCGGCGTATCCAACTTCCTTCCCCATCACCTCGTTCCGCTGCTTGCCCGTGCCCGCGTAAAACCGATGGTGAATCAGCTCGAAATTCATCCGGGCTATGCGCAGCCGGCCGCCGTCAATTTCTGCCGTGCCAAGGGCATTCAGGTTCAGGCCTGGAGTCCGCTCGGCCGCGGCACGCTGCTGCGCCATGCGCTGCTCGAAAAGATCGCTGCCGCCCACGGCAAGACGCCTGCCCAGGTCGCTCTGCGGTGGTGCATTGAGCGCGGCATCGCCCCGATCCCGAAGTCGACGCTTTTCGCGCATCAGCAGGAAAATCTGAACGTTTTTGACTTCTCGCTGACGCCCGAAGAAGTCAACGAACTGACGGCCATGCCGCAGACCTCGTTCTCTGGACTCCATCCGGATACGGTGACTTTCTAAGTCTTCCGTCAATCGGAATCAGAAAGCTCGGCATTCTTCGGAACGGCCGAGCTTTTTTCGCCTAAAAGACGCCCGCGGTCTTTCTAAAGAAGGCTGGGCTAAAAGCATCTGAAGAGCGGAGAAAAATTTTCCCCGCCCGTCTTTACCGATTAGAAGGCCGGAACGACAGCGCCCTGATACTTCTCTTCGAGGAACTTCTTCACTTCAGGCGTGAGAAGCGCGTTCTTCAGCTTTTGCAGTTCAGGACGATTTTCGTCGCCCGCGCGGACAACGACCACATTGGCGTAAGGCGAATCCTTCGATTCAATAGCGATTGCATCCTTCGTCGGATTGAGCTTCGCGGCAAGCGCATAGTTGGAATTGATGACGGCAGCATCCACATCATCGAGCGCCCGCGGCAGCTGGGCAGCCTCAACCTCAACAATCTTCACATGCTTGGGATTGTCGACAATGTCAGCTGGCGAAGCCAGAATGCCAGCTTCCGGACGAACCTTCAGAATACCGGCAGTTTCAAGTACCTTCAGCGCACGGCCGCCATTGGTCGGATCGTTCGGCACGGCGATCTTTGCGCCGTCAGGCAGGTCTGCAACGTTCTTAATCGACTTGGAATAAACGCCCATCGGTTCAAGGTGAACCGCGGTGAGTACAGCGAGGTTCAGTTTGTGTTCCTTAGAGAACGTATCCAGATAGGGCTTATGCTGGAAGAAGTTGGCATCGAGCTCCTTCTCCGCAAGTGCCAGATTGGGCTGCACGTAGTCGTTGAACTCAATCACTTTGACCTTTACGCCTTCCTTCTCCAGCGTAGGCGCGACGAAGTTGATGATGTCGGCGTGCGGCACGGGCGAAACGCCAATCTTCAATTCGACGGCGGCGGTCTGAGCCGGAGCGGCCGTTTTTTCAGCCGGAGCCTTATCGCCGCAGCCGGCGAGCGTAAAGACGAGGCCGCCGGAAACGGCGAGAGCGGCAAAGAGTTTTTTCAACTGCATGAGGTTTGTCCTTTGGAGAATCCTCTTTTGCACTGCTCGGAGAGCAGCACAAAAGAGGAACGGAATGCTTTTGGATTGATGCAGAAATTAAATCATGAATCTTTCAGATAAATTTTCCGCATCATTACGTATGCGTAAAAGTGTACGTCTTCCGATTGCGTCCAGTTCTGAGGTATTACCTGCTGCACATCATTCCTTGAGACTCTTTGCAATCTCCGTGAGGTTGCTCTTCATGCGCTCCAGATAGGAGAGCCCCGACTCGTTGCTTTCCATGGTGTAGATGGCCACAACCTTAGCGCCCGCTTCTTCAGCCAGCGTCTTTGACGCAGCCGGGCTCACGAGTTCCTCGGCAAAAACGGTCTTAACATTGTTTTTGCGGCAGTATTTGGCCAGTTCAGCGAGCGTCTTCATCGTCGGTTCGCCTTCGGCAAAGAGATCCTCAATACTCTTTTGCTCAAGTCCAAAATCACGCGCGAGATATCCGAAAGCAGCATGCCCCGTCACAAATGCACGGCGCTTTGCATCGGCCGTCTCCTTGATGAACTGTTTCTTCAGGACGTCCAGATCAGCGGCAAAGCGTTCAGCATTTTGCTGATAAGTCTGCGCATGCTTCGGATCGCGCTTGGCGAGCGCCGCAGCAATATTTTTAGCCTCCAAGGACGCTCCGGAAAGCGACAGCCAGAGATGCGGGTCATTGGCCCCGTGCTCCTTCACCTCTTCTGGATCCGTGAGCTTGACGGGCGAAGCACCGGCCGAAGCCGTCACAATCGTTAGGTGATCATTGGCCGCTGCCGCAGCCGTTTTTTCCGCCCAGGGCTCCATCCCAAAACCGTTCAGGATCAAAAGATCCGCTTTCTTGAGCGCTTCTACCGTGCGTACCGTCGGCGTAAAGTCATGCGGCTCCGTTCCGCCCGGAATCAGCGTTTCCACACAAACATAATCTCCGCCCACCGCACGGGTAAATTCCGCCATGGCATTAAAACTCGCCGCAGCCACAATTTTTCCCTGAGCAGCAGCATCTTTGCAGACAAGATCGTCTGCCGGAGCCGCTGCAGCTGCGCCGGCACTCAGGCAAAGCACCGAACTGGCTGCCGCAGTGAAAACTTTTTGACTCAACATGATCCTTCCTTTAATTTGAAAACGAAAACGTTTTTCGTTTTTAGTGTGGTGGTAGCATACTCTTCTTAAGCACGGGGAAACCCGATGTACATGCTTTGTTTCAAATTTGAAAATGGTTTCCATTTTTGACCTTTGTTTTTCCTATACGGAAGAGCCCCCCTATCTGCTCAATCATCTGAGTCTGGATATTCCTGCCGGCGCATACTGGTCGGTAGTCGGTCCGAACGGCGCAGGGAAAAGCACTTTTATCAAGCTTGTTCTGGGACTGCTCAAACCCACTTCAGGCCGTATCGAAATTTCAGCCCAAGGTGTCGGATACGTGCCGCAGATGAGTGCGCCTGCGGCAGCGTCCTTTCCGATCACAGCCGAAGAAGTGCTCGACAGCTGGCGGCGCATGCGCGGCATCCGCAGCAAAGACTCGATTGAGCATGCACTTTCCTCCGTCGGCATGAGCGCCGCCAGACATACGCTTTTCGGCGATCTTTCCGGCGGTCAGCGGCAGCGCATTCTCATTGCACGGGCGCTGCTCGGCGACAATGATCTCATCGTGCTCGACGAGCCGTCTACGGGGCTCGACCGCGCAGGCAGAGACGAAATCTATGACCTTCTCACGCATCTCAACCATAAACACGGAACGACCATCATCGCCGTAGAGCACAATCTTGAAGCCGTCTATAAGTGTTCCTCCGGCGTGCTTGAAATCGAAAATGGTCAATGGGCGCTCCATGCGCCGGCCGAATACCAAAAGCGCATTGAGACCGAGGAGCGCGCTTACGTAAGCTCGGAGGCTGAGCATGTTTGAATCGCTTTTCGAGGCGCTGCAGATGAGCTTCATGCAGCGCGCGCTCGCCGCAACACTCGCAATGTCGCTGCTCTGTCCAGTTATGGGCTTATTTTTGGTGCTCAGGCGCAGCTCCATGACGGGCGACGCACTGAGTCACTCGTCGCTTGCCGGCGCAGCCGCAGCACTGGCTTTGGGCGTCAACCCGGTCGTGGGGACCTTCGTTTTCACAGCCGTGTGCGGTCTCATGATTGAAGCGCTTCGCAGCGTCTTTCGTCATTACGGAGATCTGGTTCTGACGATCGTGCAGGCGTTGTCGGTCGGCATTGCCCTCACGCTCATCACCATGGGACTCGTCAAAGGCAACGCGGAGAGTTTTCTCTTCGGCAGCATTCTGACGATCAGCCAAACCGACCTCTGGTGCATCCTCGCCATCACCGCCGCGGCTTTGCTCTGGGTAGGCTTTGGGCTCTCAACGCTCACCGTCATCGCGTTTGATGAAGATTCCGCCAGAGCGGCCGGCGTCAAAACCCGGCGCTGGTCTTACGCCTTTTCTCTGCTCACCGCCTCTGCCGTCGCCGCCGCCATTCCGATGGTGGGCGTACTCGTGCTGAGTTCCATGATCGCGCTCCCTGCTGCTACGGCACTCCAGCTCAAAGTGGGCTTCAAACGAACGCTGATCGCAGCCATCGTCATCAGCATCATTGATGCCTTCTTGGGTTTGATTTTCGCCTACCTGCTTGACGCAGCGCCCGGCGGCGTAACCGCTTTAGCCTCCGTCGCCGTACTGCTGCTGGTGCTCATCTGCCGAGCAGCTATTCGCCGGTTCCGCCATGATTGCGCGGCGGCCGCTGCTGTCAAGAAGAGCACCGAAATTGTATGATTCGGCCCAAAGACCTCTAAGCATTTTCAGAGGGGGAGAGCTCAAGATGCCGAGATCCACTCGCTATACGACCCGCCAAAGAGCAGCTGTTTTGGCCTGCCTCAAGGAGCGCACCGGCCAGTATCTCGGTGTTCAGGATGTCGCTGACGCCGTGAAAAAGCTCGGCGTTTCGGTCGGCCTCACCACCATCTACCGTAATCTCGATACATTGGTCGAAGAAGGAGCGGTTCGCAAATTCGTGGTCGATAAGAATTCTGCTGCCGTCTATGAATATCTCGACGACCCGCACACCGAAGAATTCCATGTCAAGTGCCGCGCCTGCGGAACGCTCTTTCATTTGCGCTGCAGCGAAATTGAACGCATGGCGGCGGCGCTTTCCGGCCACCTGCTCGAAGACCACGGCGTAGAGCTCGACTTCCAAAGTTCCGTTATTCAAGGGCTTTGCAAGGACTGCCGGGCAAAGGCCGATGTCGCAAAAGCCGCAGCAGCAGACCAAACCATCGAAAACGACTGACAAACAGCGCGGCCCGCCTGCAGCTCGCTCATCGTCTGTTGGATGAGCGGATGGCCGAAAGAAGTGTTTTCATGGGTACGGCATTGCTGCCGCACCCATTTTTGTCGGTGACCAAGACTGGACTCAAAGCCGCATTAAGATCTCAAGCCCCTGAAGACGGCTCATCATCGAAAAGATCACGAGCAAGCTTCATGGGACAGAATTTCGGTCCGCACATGGAGCAGAAATGCGCTTCCCGCGCACCAGAACCCGAGAGCGTTTCATCATGAAATGCCGCCGCTCTGGCCGGATCCACGGCAAGGCGGAATTGATCGTTCCAACGGAATTCAAAGCGCGCCGCACTGATCGCCAAATCGCGCAGATCCGCCCCGGGGATACCGCGGGCAAGGTCCGCCGCATGTGCGGCAATTTTGAAGGCTGCCATGCCTTCGCGCACGTCGGCTTCATTGGGCAGCCCCAAATGCTCCTTGGGCGTCACATAACAGAGCATGGCAGTGCCCGCAGCCCCGATGATCGCGCCGCCAATGGCTGCCGTGATGTGGTCATAGCCGGCCCCCATATCGGTGACAAGCGGCCCGAGCGTATAAAACGGCGCATTGTCGCACCAGACTTCTTCGAGCTCTTGATTAAGCCGGATACGCGGAATGGCGATATGTCCCGGCCCTTCAATCATGACCTGCACGCCCGCTTTGGCCGCACGGCGATTGAGTTCTCCCAAGGTTTTGAGTTCGGCGAGCTGCGCGGCATCGGTACCGTCATGGGTAGAGCCTGAACGCAGACCGTCGCCAAGTGAAAGCGTGACGTCGTAGTGCTTGGCAATCGCCAGAATTTCGTCAAAGTGCGTGTAAAGAAAGTTCTCTTCGCCGGTGAGCTTCATCGCCAGCGCCAAGAGACCCCCGCCGCGGGAAACGATGCCGGTCAGCCGCTCTCGCGTGAGCGCCACATGAGACTTCAGCAAGCCCGCATGAATCGTCATGTAATCGACGCCCTGCGCAGCCTGATCTTCCATCGTCTGCCGAAAAATTTCCCAATTCAAAGCTTCGGGACTGCCCGCTCGCTCAAGTGCCTCATAGACCGGTACTGTGCCGAGCGGTACGGGCGAACGCCGCAAAAGCGCTTCGCGCGTTTCCACAATGCCCTTGCCCGTCGACAAATCCATCACGGTATCGGCACCGCAAAGGAGCGACTCTCTGAGCTTGCCGATCTCTTCATGCCAATCCTTGCTGGTGCTCGAAGTACCGATATTGGCATTCACCTTCGTAGAGAAGGCCTTGCCGATGGCCATCGGCTCGGCTTCAGGATGATTGAAGTTGAGCGGAATCACCGCTTCTCGCCGGGCCACCAGCGAACGAACATCTTCAGGCGTCCAGAAGGGCGCCTCAGCAGCACGCTGATAAAGCGCCCGGGCTTTGGGATTTCCGAGCTTGGCGAGCGACTCCAAAAATACTTTGCGGTTGAGGTTCTCTCGTTCAGCCACAAACGCCATTTCAGGTGTGACAACACCCGCGCGGGCACTCTCGTACTGCGTGGGTGTGCCCGGAGACGGACGATTGCGCAGACGTGGTTTTTGGCTGCCGTCGCCTTCGCCAAAGGGACCAGTCACATCGCAGAGGTAAATCGCGGGCTGCACGCCGCCGCCAAAAGAAGCGGGTGTCGGATCCAAATCAACCCGACGGAAAGGAACTAATTCGCCGCAGGCGGATCGGCTGTATTCGCGCACGCCCGGAAGGCGCCCTGCGAAAAGACCAAGATCACCGGATGCACCGGACAAATCCTCCGCAGGAAGAACGGGCGGTATCGGAGTCCGGGCAGACGGGTCAGTTGAAGATGTGCTCACAGCGTGGGTCCTTCTTAATCAGGAAATTGAAGTCAGCTGTGCGCATCTCGGAGGGCGAACGAACGGCCGCACTAGGGGCCCCTCCAGCTCGTCCTCAAATGGAGTGATGTTGAAGCGCTTCCCGCCGCAAGTCTGAACTTGATCCGGTTCTGGGAGTGTTTCTCAATCGAAGCCGCTGCGGGACATGCCCGATGCTTTCGATACCTCCAGCGCACGGGCAGTATTGTACGAGAGATGAGGGCGCGGGCGGCAAAGCGCGGCGCCCCCTTTTTTGCCGCGGCGCCGTCGGCTGCAGGCACCGCCCGCAGCCAAAAGCCGTCGGCAGCTGTGTCCGAAGATCACTCTTTAGACGGCACTGCGGACTGGCCGCCTTCGACGCCCGCTTTTTTGTGTGCGAGCTTCGATAAGAGCTCTGCCGAATAAGCCTCCACAGCCTGCACCGTGAGCGCACGGCCCTGTGGGGCTGAACCCGTTGCATCTACACGGGGAATACCGTGTTCATAGGTCTGATAGCGAATCACATTGACGGAGCCCTGCTTGTTAGGCACCTCATAGGTCACCACAAAGCTGCAGGCATCAGGACCCGAACCGGCCCGCAGGCGCTTCACATTGGCGCCGGCCTTGCGAAAGCCCGATTCAATGGCATCAACAAGCTTGGGGCTCTTCACCTCATTATTTTCAAGGAGGCAGATGTCGAGATAGTTCACTGGAGCAAACTGCGCCGACTCATCCGCCGGCTCGGCAGGCGACTTCGGACTGCTGGCGCACCCTGCGGCGGCAATACCGGCACAAAGGAGTACGGCAAAAAGTGAAGCGCGTTTGAGCATCATGTCTATGTAAATCCTTCCGTTAGAACTGTCGTCGGACTATAGCGCAGGCATCAGAAACCTTGCTTGGCCAGAATGTGCGAAACCTTTTCCGTCCAGCTCCGAGACTTGCCCGACACCATTTCGGGATCAAATCGCCAGACGTCGATCTGGCTGCCGGCGTGATCGAAATATTCCGTCGATGTCGCATCACGCTCGGCACCCGCATGCCGCCGGCAGATCTCCAGCATGGCCTGCCGCCGCTCCTGCGGATCCGTGACGATATGCGCTCGGCCGGTCATGACGGTGCTCGCATAATCGACCGTATATTCCTCCGGGAGATCTTCAGCATAGGCGATAAACGTGAGCGAAGCACGCGGATCCTTCTTTAACCCCTCGCCCTTGAGGCTCGCTTCATTGGTTGAGTGCCAGTAGACAATGCCTTCAGGCGTCACCACCGGGCTAATGGGCACGCCCTGCGGCGCTCCGGTGTCGGGATGGATGAAACTCAGCACAGCGTGACCCGCGGCGCGGGCCGCGCGAAGCGCCTCTTCACGGGGAAGTTCTCGATCCCGACGGCGCATGGGACGCTGAGGTTGAGCTGAAATGGTCATGACAAGGGTCTCCTTAACTTCACCGCGGATCGATTCAAGCCGATTTTTGCTGAGCGCATTGGAAATTTTGCGCACTTATGCGGTCTCACAATATTAGAATATTCAAAATCAACTTCCGACCGCGTTTTCCCCGTTTGGAAAATCTGCAGTCCCAAGACCCTCTCGAGGCCTCAACCGTGATGGAAAGCAACAACAACAAGCCACTTATCCGCATCATTGATGACGACGCCGGCGTTCGTTCTTCCTGGTCGTTCCTATTGTCGGGCGAGAACTATGAATGCGTCGAATTCAGCGATGCTGACACGTTCTTTTCGGCCAACGACTTCCGTCGTCCCGGATGCATTCTGCTCGACGTGCGCATGCCCAACATGTCCGGACTTGAGCTTCAGAATAAACTCAAAGAGATCGGCTGCGATCTGCCGATCGTCTTTGTTTCCGGTCACGCCGACATCGACATGGCGGTGAATGCCGTGAAGAACGGCGCTTTCGACTTCCTGGAAAAACCCGCGAAGGAATCTCGTCTCATTGATGTGATTGAAGCTGCCGTCGCCCGCAATAAAGCCAACCGCCGCGATCAGGCCGAAGTCGCAGATTTCAAGGCCCGTCTCGAGCAGCTCACGCAGCGCGAACGCGAAGTGATCCGCATGGTGGCACAGGGTTATTCCAATAAAGAAGTCGCTGCAGAATTCGGCATTTCGGAAAAAACCGTTCAGGTTCACCGCGGCAGTGCCTACCGCAAGCTTGAACTCCATAACGCTGCTGAAATTGCACGCCTCCTCCTGCTCTCGGGCGACCCGCTCTGAGCATTGAGGATTCATCAAAGGCACCGTCCAATCTGTTTTGGCGGTGCTTTTTCCATTTTCGGCGCCTGTCGTCCCCTGTTTTCTCTGCTTTTGAGGCATACTGCCGCACAACCCCGCAGCGGTGCATCAAACACCGCTGACCGTGCAGCCGTACAGCTTGTCTCTTCATCGCTAACCATGGAGGATGTCTGCTCCAGCTCTGCTGTCGAGCGCCCTCTATGGAGACAGTAAGCACCGCGCGCCGCCTTCTCGTATCGAATTCCATCCATTTCCACTTTTTTGGAGTTTTCTCGATGAAGACCGATATTGAAATCGCTCAGGAAACCAAGCTCATTCCCATCAATGAGCTCGCGCACTCCGCCGGCCTCGCCGACAGCGAATTCGAACCCTACGGCCGCGACAAGGCGAAGGTAACGCTCGATCCTTACCGTCAGGAAAAAGGCCGTCTGATCCTCGTCACCGCCACTTCGGGCATGCCTGCCGGTTCGGGCAAAACGACGACCTCCATCGCCCTCGCTCAAGGTCTGAAGCGTTTGGGCAAAAATGCTGCGCTCGCGCTTCGCGAGCCCTCTCTGGGCCCGGTCTTCGGCATGAAGGGCGGCGCCGCCGGCGGCGGCTACAGCCAGGTGCTGCCGATGGAAGCGATCAACCTGCACTTCACGGGTGACCTTCACGCCATCACGGCAGCCAACAATCTTCTGGCCGCGCTCTTAGACAATGCCCGTCATCAGGGTCAGGTGCAGCTGCGTGAAATCTACTGGCGCCGCGTCCTCGACGTGAACGACCGCATGCTGCGCAACATCATCACGGGTCTTGGCGGCCCGGCAAACGGCATTCCGACTGAAGCCGGTTTTGACATCACCGCAGCCTCTGAATTGATGGCCGTGCTTTGCCTCGCTAATGACCTTGAAGATCTTCGCAGCCGCATCGACCGCATCGTTCTGGGCCTGCGCCCGGACGGCACGGCCTACACCTGCGGCGAACTCGGCGCCACGGGCTCCCTGCTGGCTCTGCTTTTTGAAGCCTTCAAGCCCAACCTCGTGCAGTCGATTGAAGGCAACCTCGCCTTCGTCCACGGCGGTCCGTTTGCCAACATCGCCCATGGCTGCAATTCGGTTGCGGCCACGCGGGCGGCGATGAAGCTTGCCGACTACGCCATCACTGAAGCGGGCTTTGGTTCGGACCTCGGCGCAGAGAAGTTCTTTAATATCAAGTGCCGCGCCGCCGGCTTCGCACCTGCCGCGGTCGTCATCGTTACGAGCACCAAAGCGCTGAAGTGGCACGGCGGCGTGCCGCTTCCCGAAATCGGCGAGCCCAACCTTGAAGCGGTCAAGCGCGGCATCGTCAATCTTGATGCTCACATCGCCAACCTCAAGCAGTTCGGACCGAACATTGTTGTGGCACTCAACCACTTCCACACGGATACCGAAGCTGAAATCGAAGTGATCCGCGCCCGCTGCGCCGAACTCGGCGTCCGCTTTGCCGTCTCGGATGGTTTTGCTAAGGGCGGTGAAGGCGCCGAAGCGCTCGCTCGCGAAGTCGTTGCCGCGGCCGAAGATTTCCATCCCTTAGTGCACACATACGAGGCCGATGCGCCCATCGTTGACAAACTCAACGCTATTGTCACGAAGGTCTACGGCGGCGACGGCGTGAAGCTTGCTCCCGCTGCGCTCAAGGATCTCAAGCGCATTGAAGAGCTCGGCTTTGGCAAACTGCCGGTCTGCGTCGCCAAAACCCCGTTCTCACTTACAGCCGATCCGAAGGCGCTTGGCGCTCCGAAGGGCTTTACGCTTCCGATTGAGCGTCTGATTCTCAACGCCGGTTCGGGTTTCGTGGTGGCCATGTCGGGGTCCATCATGCGTATGCCGGGGCTCCCCAAGAAGCCTGCGGCCATGTCCATCGACGTGCAAAACGGCCGTATCACCGGTCTTGCGTGACAAATTTGCCGTCCCGTTCTTCACTTCTCATGAAGCCGAATTCAGGGCGGCATGACAGAGTGCATTGCGATGCATCCATCGTGATGCGGGCGGCGTTTAGAAGGTTTCTAAGCGCCGCTTTTTTATCAGCCTATGAAAGGCCGGCCTCGTCAGCCGCATCGGCGATCCTAGTCGCCTACCAGGGGCCGCCCCGGAAAAAGCTTATCCAAAGTGCGCGCCCAATAGCGGGAACTGCGCACGAACTTCACGTGCGGAGAAATCAGGTTGCGCGTCGGGTCAAAGCTCGCATTGGCCACTTTAACGCCCGACTCATAGAAGTCAAAAGCCACCGGATACTGTTTAACAAGAGCCGGGATGTAATACTGTTCCACGCCCCAGCGATACACCAGCGTCTGCCGGCAAACGTTCGGTGAAGTGCCCGGGGCGAGTTCCGTCACTTTGAAGCGTTTGCGCGCTAGCAGATCTTTCAGAAGCTTATGCAGCGCAGGGTCCGCAATCTGAGGCCGCACAAGGCATAAAGCATCATCCGCAGTACGCTCAGTACCATTGACCTGCACCACTGAGCAGCCCGAGATCATCAATAGTGCTGCGGCTGAAAGACCTGCAGATATGACAGCACTGAACTTGCCGCAGCCCGACCTGCTGAAAAACCGCATGAAAGATATTCCGAGTGAGTTGGTGTTGTGCGTCCCAAGCCTAACATGACTTTGAAGCACATCCTCTCGGAGACCCTTGACTGACGCTCAAATAAAACGGCGGTTCGGGAAAAGGAGAAAAACCCGAACCGCCGCTGAGGCTTTGCAGCTCCTCTCGGAGCCGGAACGTCTATTTCTCGAGCATGCCCTCGGAAACGCGTCCTATCCCGCACCGTTTTCAGCTTTCAGGAAAACCGTCGAAGTCTTCCTTCGGTTAGCGCATGCCGCAGGGACCAGCTGTGGCATGCGCACGATGCGCGATCAACCAAATTTTTCGCCTGCTGGGCAGACGGCGTTCGGATAAATCAACCAAACCACCAAACGTTGATCGAACCGTCCGAACACAGGTGAAAGTATAACTGCCGCCACATTGAATTCACAAGCCCTTTCGGAATTTAATTATTTCTATTTGTAATATCGTTTTTGCATATTATTCATACAGTTAACGCTAGTAGATTGCAAGAATACACCCATCGATTACCGCCGAAGGGATGTACTGAGGGAACTTCCCTATTGCACATTTCGAAAATCCAATTTTCATTTCTTGCGTCATACATTGAAAACTGGCATAAACATTCTGCAATAAAAAGGTGTATTGAAAATGCATCTTTTTCGCCGCAAGCGTGCTACTATGTCGCCAAGACATCAGGCGGCCCGTCTAATCAAGAGGACGAGAGCCACAAAATCCCCAGAATTTCAACATTATCCGTTCAATTAAGGAGAAGTTTTCATGTTGACCCCTCATCAGATCGAACTGGTCAAGGCCACCGTTCCCGTTCTGCAGGCCCACGGCGTCGATCTCACCAAGCATTTCTATGCGCGCATGCTTTCGAAGAACCCCGAACTGCGCAACGTCTTCAATCAGGCGCACCAGGCTCGCGGTGCGCAGCAGCAGGCGCTCGCCGCTGCCGTGCTTGCTTATGCTCAGAACATTGAGCATCCGGAAAACCTCCTCGGCGCCGTCAAGCAGATCGCTCAGCGCCACTGCTCGCTTGGCATTCGCGCTGAGCAGTATCAGATCGTCGGTCACCACCTCATTGAATCCATTAAGGAAGTGCTCGGTGCCGCCGCTACGCCGGAACTGATTGATGCCTGGACCGCTGCCTACGGCATGCTCGCCGACATCCTCATCAAGGCCGAACAGGACATCTACAACCAGCAGACCGCTGCTCAAGGCGGCTGGTCCGGCTGGCGTCCCTTTGAATGCGTCAACCGCGTTCAGGAATCCGAAGACGTCGTCTCCTTCTACTTCCGTCCGACCGACGGCGGCCCGGTTCCCAGCTATCTCCCGGGTCAGTACACGACCGTGCGCGTCTTCTCGAAGGCCATGCAGATCGCCCAGCCGCGTCAGTACACGCTGTCCCAGGCTGCCGGCAGCGGCATGCTGCGCATCTCCGTGAAGCTTGTCCTCGGCACGCAGGGTGCTCCTGACGGTCTCGTCTCCTCCATCCTTCACAACCGCGTGAAGGTGGGCGATGTGGTCGAACTCTCGGCTCCGACCGGCGGTTTTGCGCTTGAAGACGCCAAGTCTGAACACCCGCTCGTTCTCATCGCCGCCGGTATCGGCATTACCCCGATGGTCCCGATGCTCGAGACGCTCGCTGTTGAAAATCCGCTGCGCAAGGTGCACTTCCTCTACACCACGCAGAATCTGGCGCACTACCCGCTCAAGAAGGAAGTGGATGCCGCGATTAAGGGCATGCCCAACGCTGCCAAGGGGATTTTCTTCACCCAGCCGGGCCAGGCCGACCATCTCGGCGTTGACTACGATGCTGCCGGCCGTATTACGCCCGCCAACATCCGCAACTTCTGCCAGGATCCGGATGCCGACTTCTTCATCTGCGGCCCGATCGGCTTCATGCAGGATGTCTCCAAGGCCCTCAAGGACATCGGTGTTATCCCGGCTCGCATCCACACGGAAGTGTTCGGTACCGGCTCGGCCGATTAATTTTCCGAGTACACTCAGCGCTCAGGGGTGCGTCTGCTGACGCCCCCAGCGGTTCGACGCCGTTCCGGGCATTGCGTCCGAACGGCGTTGTTTTATTTTCTGCAAGCTCATTTCCTCCCATGCACATTACTCGTTTCACCGACTTGTCGCTTCGCGTGCTGATGTACCTCTGCGCACGCCCGTCGCAGGACCGTACGACGGTGACGGAAATTGCTGAGCGCATCGGCTGGACCCGCAATCATGTCGTTAAGGTCGTCCATCGTTTGAGTCAGGAAGGATGGCTCGCTACTCAGCGCGGCCGCACCGGCGGTCTGGGGCTCGACCCCCAAGCCAGAAAGCTCCGTCTGGGCAACGTAATTCGAACGCTCGAGGGTGACGACTGTCTGATCAACTGCAAGGATCCGCCCTGCAATTTCGGCCGCGGCTGTCCATTGATCAAGGTGCTTAACGATGCTCAGAACGTTTTTTATGAGGCGCTCAACGCCTATACCCTTGAAGACGTAGCGCAGCACAGTGTTCTGGCGCATCTCTTTGCCCCCAGCTCAACGGGCAAAGTTGTCCCGATCATCCCTGCCGGAGTCCTTCCCAATAAAGATCAGAGCCGCACCTCTGACGACGCCGGTCTGCTGAAGCTCGTTAACGAGGGCGGCATCTGAATCTAGGGCTTCTGACGCCTCTTTGCCGTTCATTTGCCGCAGCGTTCAAATGCCGCGGACGACCTCATTAGGCTCCGGCGTGCCCGAGGATGACGATGCTGCTCCCTCAGACGCTGCGCCGCCATCGGTTTTTCCTTCGTCGCCGCCAGGATCTTCAGCCGCCCCCAAATCGCTCTCAACGGGCTCTTCAGAGCGCCAATACGCTGCGTTGCGGCCCGCTCGGACCAACGCTGAATTGAGCGCCACATCGTCGGCGGGCTTTTGCAGAATCTGAGGCAGCACTTCCGGCATGCGGCCTGCCTTCCCCTTCTTTCGCGCCTGAGTCCAATCTGCCTCAATCAAATCACCGGCAACGGCGGTCAAGAGCACGGTCGGAACGTTCATCCCTAAGCGCGAAGAAAGTTCCGTTGAAGCCTCCAATCCCGTCAATTCACCGGCGCCGAGGTTGTAGTCGGTAAGCAATACCAGCCGGCCGGTTTTGCCGGCAGAGGCTTGCACGCGTTTGACAAAGTCTTCAGAGAATGCCGGCGCGGCGACAACATCTGTCCCCCAAAGCGAGAGCTTTGCGCTCAGCGCCTCGTTGACAAAAGGATTGTCTTCCAAAAGCGCTGTTGTGCCTCCTAGCCGGCTGTTGATAACAGCCGGGGCTCCCGGACGTTCGAGCATTTCAACCTGCTCGCCCTCCGTCAAATTCAGCACCAGCCGAAAAACACTTCCGCGGCCCAACTTTGAGCCCATAGAGAATTCAATGCCGAGCTGCCGGCAGATGCGCTTCACAATGGAGAGCCCTAAGCCAAAGCCTTCACTCGTGCTTTTTTTGCCGGCGCTGCCGCGATAGAAAGTTTCAAAGATCCGCGCCTTGTCTTCCGTCGTGAGCCCGGGGCCTGCGTCATAAACCCCGATCGAAACACGTGAACTGCCGAGCCGGCGAGCACCGACGACGACTTCCGCTCCCGGTTTGTCGGTATAACGAATGGCATTGGTAATCAGATTTTTAAGCGCGCGCTTGAGTAAGAGCGGATCCGTACACACCGCCGCCGGCACGGACTTCACGCGAAAGCTGAGTCCTTTTTCGGCAGCAATTGCTGTGAAGTCATGTGAGAGCTCTTCCATCAATTCCGGCAGCCAGATCACTTCCGGATGCAGTTCAAGACGGCCAAACTCCATGCGGGTGACTTCAAGCACCTGTTCGACCAAGGTAGAGATGGTGCTTGAGGTGCGTCCGAGCTGCTCGACGATAGGAAGCGTCTGCGGGGTTGACCGGCGCTTGAGCATCTCGAGGAAGATGCCCATTGCCTGCAGAGGCTGGCGCAAGTCGTGATTGGCAGCCGCAAAGAACTGTGCACGTCGCTCACTCTCGTGCTGAGTCTTCAAACGCGCTGCTTCCGTACGATTCACCTCAACCTTCAGACGCTGCACGAGGCGCTGATTTTCGTCGTCGTTCAAGATGGACGACAAAAGCATTTCGTTGAGGCGTCGGCCTGAATAGAGAATAAAGCCGGTCACGGTGATCAGCACCAGCGCCATGATCGCCTGACTGACGCCATACTGCGCCGCCACGGAAATCGTCATGGGGGTGAGCGACAAAAGCGTAAAAGCCGTGAGCGACGGCATCCAGCAGGAATAAACCGGCCAGCTGGCAAAGGTCACGGCGACGATTACGGCTACGGCCACCAACTGCTGCACGCCCGCGAGCGGCACCATGATGACTGCACCAGCCGCTCCCCAGAGCAAACCGGCACATGAAGCCAGGATCGTCCAGCGTCGAATCCACAGACGGACACGCTCCACACGCCGTGCATCACGCCACAGGCTCCGAACAAAAGCGAGCGAAGCAATGAGCTGAGCAAAGCCAAAAAACGACCAAACGAGCAGCAGCTCAAACATCTCGGGCTTGGTTCTCATGACCGCATCAATGGCAGCCATGCCGAAGCACTGTGCGGCCAAAGCCACCGGCATCAGCTTCATGGAGGTGAGAAAGAGCTTGATCAGTGTATGTGCCGTGATGCTGCGCGAGGCCGGAAGACTTAAAAAAGTCTTTAGGAACAAAATCACGGAACGCCGCGTCGTAGTCTGACCGGTCGTTCGTGCCTCTCGATCCGGTTCTGCGGTCATGGCATTTCCTTCCAAGAAAGCGCTGCGCGGCCGGCATGGAGCGAGAACTCGGCCATAACGCCGACGGGCAGCGTCGCCTTTTTGGCAATATGCCCGAAGGGCAGCCCCGACACCATCGGGATGGACGCAGGCAGCCGGCGGCGAATGAATGCAAGCGAATCCGCGAGGCAATGGTCGCCCGGAAAACGGATCGAATCATCCGCATTGGTAAAGGCGCCGAGGAGCACCGCCCGCTGCCGGGCGAGAATGCCGGCGTCGAGCAGCGTGAGCAGCATGCGTTCGACGCGGTAGGCGTATTCGCCCACGTCTTCAAGAAAGAGAATGCCGCCTTCTAGCATCTCTTTGGGCGGCATCCAGGCCGTGCCCACCAGACTTTCAATCAGGCAGAGGTTCCCGCCCCAGAGGAGCCCAGCAGCGCGCTGCTCGGTTTGGTCAGCCCAGTTTCCGAGGAGATTGGGATCCGCCTCCCATTCGATGGGATCGAGCTCGGCACCGAAAACCACTGCGAAACGCTCAACCATGTATGGGTCCGGATTATCAAAAGATCCAAGCATCGGACCATGCCAGGAGGCGCGGCCGGTTTTGGCCAGAAGCGCCAAGTTAAAAGCCGTGAAATCGGAAAACCCAACCATGGGCACGGCAGCGCGCCCGATGGCCTCCCAGTCAAGGAGCGGCAGGAGCCGCGTCATGCCGTAGCCGCCGCGAATCGGCATCACCAGATCGGCTTCCGCCGGATCGCGGGTAAGCGCCGTTTGAAAGTCTGCTGCGCGCACTTCGTCAGGCCCTGCATAGCGGCCGTCCTGCGTGAGTGCGCCTGCCATCAGCGTTGGCACTACGCCGAGCGCCTCTAAGTTCCCTAACGCTGCTTCTCGACGCGCATGATCGATTTCACCCGTTTTCGTCAGAAATTGGTAGGAGGGCGCCGGAATAACAATCCGCCGGCCGCGGTATGCCGCGAGGCTCGTCTCCGGCACCGCATCGTATTGCGCGTTGAGCGAATGAGAAGCACCGAAATCAGGAGTGGTCATGATGAAAAAACGACTTCAAGAAAATGCAAATGGAAGCGCCTAAAGCGGCACCACCGCCTCATTGTGCGCAATTTTGCGGCGCATCGCTGCTCTCGGCTGCTTTTTGCGCTGCCTGTTCACTGCGCCGTTTGACAAAAAAATCCGTCAGCAATTTCTCGCCTTCGAGAGCCAAAACGCCGCCCGTCACCATCGGACGATGATTCACGCCGGGAATGTCAAAAAGCCGAAAGGCACCCTCGAGAGCGCCGCGTCGGCTGTCGCCTGCGCCGTAGACAATGCGGCGGCACCGTGCCTCGGCAATAGCGCCCGCACACATCGGACAAGGTTCAAGCGTGACGTAAAGCGTCGTGTTGGTGAGCCGATGATTGGCGAGGGCGGCAGCAGCAGCACGCAGCGCAACGATTTCGGCATGCGCCGTGGGATCTCCGCTGCGAAGCGTCTCGTTGCCGCCGCGGGCGATCACCTTGCCGTCTGCCACCACGACGGCTCCGACTGGAATTTCTCCGGCCATCCCGGCCTCTTGTGCTTCTTCCAGCGCCATCCGCATGAAAGAGCGGTCAGCCTCAGCATCAACGGGAGGTTCGGGCGGCCGATTCACTTCGCGGTTTTTAGCCTGGAGCGTCTCCCGCATACGAGCGCGTCGAAGCTTGAGAATCTCCTGCGCCGCCTCAAGCTCATCGGCCAAACGGTTCGCCGTAACGCCCGGAAGCGGCTCGAGACGCGAGCGCCATCGGACGGGAGCACCGTCTTGAGGGTCTTCGGCCGCTTCGAGGAGCCCCTCCTCCAAAGCTGACGCCAAAAGCTCCGCCGGTTCTGCGTTAAGCCAACTGCCCGCACCTTGCAAAAAACCTTCAAAGCGCTGCAAGAGCGTTTCCTCAGAAGATGCAACAGTTGGAACAAAAAGCAACGCAGCGCCCACTACGACACGGCGATCGCGGGGCTCAGTCTTCACGACCGAAGCGAGCGGAATGCCTCGGCGGATAGAGAGTTCCGTAAAGCGGCCGATGTCGACAAGCGTGTAGCTGCTGTCGATAAGGCGATACATATAAAGGCTTCGTTCGCAGGTTTGAGGAAAAGTGAAAGGGGAGTCTCTGCGCACAGCGGGACGGTGATCCGCAGCGGTGATGCACTCGGAAGTGTAGCCTTTCGCTCTTGACCTATACTTCCCGGCAGGTTTGCTGCGAGATAATCCGCTGCACCTTATCTCAAACGATTCCAACCGTTTTTTGGAGGTTTCTTCGTGCTGCGTTCCCAACCCGCTCTCTTTAAGTTCTGCCTCTGCGCGCTCTTCTCGACATGCGCCGCCGGCACAGCCTGCGCCGCTTCGGCCGCCGATGAACTTGCCGACTGCCTCTATGCCAACACTTCAGCTGAGGACAAGACCACCTTTTTGCAGTGGGCCTACGTAGCGCTCGGACGCACCGAAGCCGCTAAGTCCGTGCAGACCATTCCTGCCGCCAAAATTAAGACCGTAGAGAAGAAAGCTCAGACAACACTCACGCAGCTCGTCATGAAAAGCTGCCCCAAGCCGGCGATGAATCTGCTCCTCTCTGACCCCAAGAAGGGACTTGAAAAAACGCTGACATCGCTCGCCGGAAAGCTCGTGCAGGCGGAAGTCGAAAAGCGTACGTCGCCCTTGCTTTCCATGACGATTACGGATCTCCTGAAGCGCTGATCCAGGGCTCCCCAAATTCGGACGCCAAAGTATCCGCTAAAAGAAGAGCGCCTTGAAACCTGA